>Ga0209164_1000004_pt1 | contig 714531 bp, 503 predicted proteins | sample MTBNYHSulfiMetaG_FD_187458 | JGI IMG/M metagenome (GOLD analysis project Ga0209164, IMG submission 187458) | Enrichment culture microbial communities from rom New York Harbor, USA that are MTBE-degrading - MTBE-NYH (New York Harbor Sulfidogenic)... | ecosystem: Environmental > Aquatic > Marine... | reverse complement strand
GACACCCCGGCGTGTCATCCTCACCCAGTGGGCCTGGTTGTTGAGGCGGGGCGCAATCCGCATCTGCGTGCCACACCCGGGATCCGACCGGCGTCTGCTGTGCCCCCCGCGTCCGCTTTTCCCACCCCGCGCCTGCTGCTTCCAGCTCTCATTCGCGTGGGCGACACGGACTGGCCGGCGTCGGGGGAGACTCGGCTCCAGGGAAATACCGGACCCACCCGCTCATCGGCGCCAGGTGAAATTCGGCCGTTGGAGGCTGTTCAGGCTCTGAATGGCCAAAAATCGATTGATGAAAAGTGGCCGTTTAGGTGCCTTCTGCTATGTCCATGGCCACATTTCAACCGGGAAGTCGGGGATGGCGGATGCTCCGTTTGTGGGCCGTGAATCACAAATGCTTCAGTTGTATCGTATCCCCTCGGCCAAGTTGTATCAGCGACTCGCACCGCTCCAGCCTGATCGCCATCTACGGCCGCCGGCGAATCGGCAAGACGCGCTTGGTCAAGGAAGCGTGCCGGGGCCTGAAGCTCCTGCAGTTCGCGGGGCTCGAGGGGCTCGGGACTACGGAGCTGAAGAAGCACTTCCTCAAGACCCTGGTCCCGCATCACGGGCGAGCACGGGCACCGGGTACTGCAGACTGCCGATTGGGAGGATCTGCTGATTCTACTTGGGATCGTGGTCGAGAACCAACATCCTGCCGCCCGAGGCCAATGCCAGCAGTCCGGCCTGCCCGGGCTCGTCCAGGTCGCCGACGGCGACTTCGGGCGACTGGTCGTGGCTGCCGAGCGTGCGCGGCCAGAGCAGCTTCCCCCATCTCGGACACCGACATGCTGACCTCCCCGGCGTCGTCCCATCGGCATCGGGTAGGATCCCCCCATGAACAGAGAAAGACGTAGAACCCCACCCGGGCGGCGCAGCCGCCCCGGGCCGAGCGTCACCGAGTGGGTCGGCGGCCGCCTGATCGATCCCGAGAAGCCGCCGGTTGCCTTTGGCACGACCCTGATCGACGCCATTGAGTTCCCGATGGTCGGTTCGCCGCGGCGACCCGCTACGGTTCGCGTGGCCGACGGGCTCCAAGCCGAGGAAGTGCGGCGGATCCTGCCGGAGGCGCGGATCGTTGTCGCGCCGACGCCCGAACTGGACGAGGTGCTCCGGCTCATGTCCGAGTCTGCCGCGCAGGACGACGAAGGGCAGGAGCCGAGCTACTTCGAGGCGGGTCGAATCGGAGAGGAGGCGCTTGAAGACCCGTTCCGCAGCGCCAAGATCCTCTACAACCTCGCCCCCTGGAAAACCGCTTCCGACGGTCGGATCTTACGCGTGGATATCCCCGCCTATGGGGTCGAGGGGGCGTGCCTGTCGATCATCGGCGCCCTCGGACAGAGCCTCGGACTGATCCTCTTTCCCTCGCTCGCAGACTTCGCAAACTTCCTCGAGCAGGCCGAACTGCCTCACCCGCCCGGAGCCCCCATCGACATGGGGACCAGCGCGCTCTCGCTGAACTTCGAAGAGGGTGCCGATTTTCCGGCCGGCATGCTCCGCAAAGCGCTGGATCATGGCTGGTCCGTGGCCGGCGCGGAGGCGGAACGTCCCCGCGCCACGTTCTCAGGGAGGATCTGGCGGCAGCATGCGTGCCGGCCAGGACCTGATCCTGAAGGACCTGCTCACGGAAGAGACGCGCGCGGCGCGGGAGATCACAGCCACGCTGACGAATACCGACGGCAATCCGCAGCATCGCGGTTGGGAGAATACCGTCATCGGCAGCATCGTTCTCCGCGTCGAGAGCAACTCCGTCAAGAGAGCCGACGCGACGCGCAAGCTCTTGGAGTCGTAGCTCTTACGCTTGATTATCCACCGCGTGAAAGAGCATGGCGACGCCGACTGGATCGACCAGCGGATCCCCGCGCTCGGCAGCAAGACGCCGCGGGCCGCCGCGCGATCGAAGGCCGGCCGGCTAGAGGTCGACCTGCTGCTCAAGGAGTGTGAAAACCTCGAAGTGCGGTTGTCTGCGGGGCAACGGTTCGACTTCGGGCGCATCCGTCAGGAGTTGGGCCTGGGGGAATAGAGATTCACGACTTCCAGAGCCCTCACTGAAGCAGGCCCAGGCGTGGTCTGATACCCAAATCCATGATCACCACGCGATCCCAGAAGGGAGCGTTCCCAATAAGGCCCCTGGCGGGAAAGGGCCATTGCGAAAACAGGCCAGGCTCATCCTTCAAGTAGTACACGCGGGGATTATCGATGTGCGCGGATCCGATGATGAGCGACCCTCGCGCCGGGGCGCCGACGACCGTGACCACCTTCCCCCATGAGTTCACATCCTTCTCCGTCGGGTTCGTTTCGGGGCTGGTGAGCTCGGTCCAGTCGTCGAAGTCGACAATGACGTCGAAGGCGCTGGATCCGGTGTCGAAGATGAGGTCCTTCACGCCCTGGCCGCCAAGCGTGACGTAGAGAAAGAGCTTCGCGTTCCGAAGCTCCGCCGGAGTCCAGGTCGCGTGCTGCCAGAGCCACAACGGCGCATCCCCCGGCCGCAGCAGAGCGAAGCGGCGTCCCGGATAGTCGATGATCACCCAGTACCCAAAGAGCAGATCGAGCCCCAGCGACCCAATCACCTCGCCAGTGCTGCCGCCTTTCTTGCGAGCGCGCAGCCACGTCGCCCCGAGGTTCATGCCGCCGATTTCGAAACTCGGCACATGATACATACCGTCGTGAGTCTCCCACCCGCGCTCGGTGGGGATGTCTCCGTACACGAGCGTCACGTCCAAGCCAGTGTCCAGTTGGAACCAACCCTCCGTGCCGTCGAGGTTGACCGGGAGGCGTATGGCGGCGCGCTCTGACACACCCTCCACGTTTTCCCACTGGAATGTCGCGTGTGGAAGTCCATCGAACAGGGAGTCGAGTCGTTGACTCAGATCATCGCCGGGCGCTGCCGGTACGGAGGCACAAGCGAAAGGCGCCAGGAGAATCAACATCCCAATCGTCTCTGCTCTTCGCATGGCAGTCCAGCTCCTCTTGTCTTCCAGGATCCAATGGGCGTCACAGCGGTCCGCAAAGGACGCGACGGTGTCGCGGTCGAGCCGCATCGTCACCGACTGCTTAAGGGGCGTGACGTAGGGCTTCTTGCTCTCTTCGGTGTGTGATGCGCACGGAGATGATCCGCCGGCTTCCTCGAACCGCAGGCATGTCTTCGGTAGTTGCAACCAGCCTCACCAGCCTCCCAAGTGGGTAAGAGGACGCTCGCGAGTACAACGTATGGATGGCCGGGTGCCGAGTCAACGGTCTCCCCGACAGGCGACCGCCCGCGACACCCCGCGGCACGGAGGATCCGCCCCCTAACCACCATCCTTGCGACACCTTATGCGTAGTCATCCGCCATTCGGCAATCCAGGGGGCCTTTGCTGTTGACATGTAGTGTTATTTCGCCGAAATATGACGACAAGATGACACCGCCGCAATACAGCCGGATCCTGCGACCGCCCAAAGGGTCCTTCTTCCTCTTCGGGCCGCGAGGAACCGGCAAGAGCACCTGGCTGCGCGCCACCTTTCCGGCCGCGCACACGGTGAATCTGCAGGATGAGGCCCTCTATCAGTCCTACCTGGCAAAGACCGACCTGTTCGCGGCGGAGATGCGAGCCCTGAGACCCGGGTCCCTGGTCGTGCTCGACGAAGTGCAACGTCTGCCTCACCTGCTCAACGAAGTGCACCGGTTCATCGAGGAGCGCAAGCTGCGGTTTGCGCTCTGCGGCTCCTCGGCCCGCAAGCTGAAGCAGAGCGGGATCAATCTGCTGGCCGGCCGGGCCGTGCGCCGGGCGATGCATCCGTTCCTGCCCGAGGAACTGGGCGCGGCCTTTCAACTCGAGCGGGTGCTTCGCTGGGGCAGTTTGCCAGTGATCTGGAGCGCGGACGAGCCGCGTGAGGCCCTCGAGGCCTACGTTCAGATGTACCTGCACCATGAGATTCAATCCGAAGCGATCGTCCGAAACCTGCCGGGCTTCGCGCGCTTCCTTCCGGTCGCCGCTCTCTTCCACGGGCAGGTGCTGAACATCGCGGGACTCGCCCGGGACGCGCAGGTGGCAAGGTCGACCGTGACCGGATATATCAGCATCTTGGAAGACACGCTCGTGGCGTTCCTCCTGCCCCCCTATGAGGCCAAGCTGCGCGTCAAGGAAAGGAAGCATCCGAAACTCTACTGGTGCGACCCGGGGCTGGTGCGCGCGATCAAGCGCCAGTTGTCTCGGCCCACAGCCGAGGAGCGGGGCCCCCTTCTGGAAGGTTGGGTGGCCGAGCTGCTCCGCAGCTACAAGGACTATCGGGGAGCCTTCGAGGATTGGTTCTACTGGGCACCCGGGGAAGCGCGGGAGACCGAAGTCGACTTCCTCCTGCGTCGCGGACGGGAGTTCACGGCCATCGAGGTCAAGGCCGGTGCGAACTTCAGCGGCTCCGCCGTGCGCGGCTTGCGGGCCATCGCCGGGCTGCAGGGGTTGGTCCGTCGAATCCTCGTCTACGGAGGTAGCCGACAGCTCGAGCTGGAGGATGGAATCACCGTCCTGCCGGTAGCCGACTTCGTTGAATGGGTGGAGCAAGGGCGCCTGTTCCCCTGAGATGTGAGTGGCCGCAGCGGTCCTCGTCGCTCAGAAGGCAAGGCTGTCCCCAGCGCGTCCGCTCAGAGTCCGACGGCGCACTTGTCAGCAAGCGCGCCAACCCCCGCCCAGCATTCGCTGCCGCCTTCATCGTGCGGTCATAGGCGCCCAGGACATCGAGTCCGATGATCTCGTAGCTGTGGCCGGCAGTCAGCCAGCGCAACGCCGCCATCCCTGCTTCCAGGGCGAATTCGGGACTCGTCTCGGCGTAGTCGCGCTGCTGTCCGTCGGCGAGCGGCGTCGGCCGCGAGCAGCTTGTCCTTGCGGGAGACCTTCTTGATTTCGACCACCGCCTGATTGAAGCGCTGGATCGCGAGCTGGGACCGCCACCCGAACGCGGATACGTTTGAAAGCCCGCAGGGTCCAATGTATCATTATGAGGCCGGAAGTGATGAAGTCCGCTTATCGCCCGCTGAAAGGAGCACAGCCATGATCAAGAGCTTTGCCGTAGCCTTCACATTGGCAGTTGCCATTGTCGTCCCCACAGCAGGCGCCGGGGCACTCCCGCACATCTGGAGCCATGGCTATGGAGATCAGAACGAGGACCAGATGAGAGCCATCGCCGTCGGCACCGACGGCAGTGTCTATGTCGCGGGGATCTTTCGGGGCACGATCAATCTGGGGAGCGGCGTCCTGACGAGCGCCGGCGGGTATGACATCTTCCTCGCGAAGTACACGCCGGGCGGAGTCCACGTTTGGAGCCGGAGATTCGGCGACGCCCAGCACCAGTATGTCGGGGGCCTGGTCGTGACCTCGATCGGCGAGCCGATCATGGCCGGCTCGTTCTATGGCAGTGTCAACTTCGGCGGAACGAATCACATCAGCGCGGGCGGAACGGACATCTACCTCGTGCGCTTTGACACCTACGGGGGCCTCGGCCTGAGCCACAGCTACGGCGATGCGCAAGACCAGTATGCCCACGGCCTGACCCTTGACGGCAGTGACATGGTCATCATGACGGGGGCCTTCGCCGGGACGGTCGACTTCGGCGGGCCGCTGCTGACGAGCGCGGGAGGATACGACATCTTCCTCTTCAAGCATGCTCCGAGTCCGGGCGCGCATATCTGGAGCAAACGGTTCGGCGATGCGAGCGACCAGTATGGCTATGCAGTGGCGGGGAATATCGATGGCCGAATTGCGCTCACCGGCCGCGTTGACGGGTCGGTCAATTTCGGGGGTGGGGTGATCAACAGCGCCGGTGGTGGCGATGTGTGTGTGGCAGTCTTCCAAAGTGGGGGCGCCCACGAGTGGAGCCGCCTCTACGGCAATACGGGTCTGCAGGCCGGCTACGGCATCCGCTTCGATCGCCGTGACTACGGCGTGGTCGTTGCGGGGGTCTTCGAGGGTACGTGCAGCTTAGGAGGCGGGAATCTTGTCTCGGCGGGGCTGGTCGATGTCTTCTATGCGCGCTACACGGTAGCCGGAGCGCATCAGTGGAGCCGTCGCTTCGGGAATACGGCGAGTGATGCTGTGCGGGGCCTGGCGGTTGGATTGGGGGGCGTCATCGTTCTCACCGGCTACTTCGAGGGCACCGTCGACTTCGGCGGCGGAGGGCTGACGAGCGCCGGCGGCAGCGACATCTACATCGCGACGTATGACGACAGCGGCGATCACCTCTTCAGCCAACGAGCGGGAGACGCGCTCCGCCAAGAGGGGCAGGCGGTCGCAGGTACACCCGGTGAGGAGGTCGTGGCCTGCGGTCAATTCGAGGGGACGATCGACTTCGGCGGCGATCCGCTGACCAGCCACGGCGGGCTCGACGTGTACGTGGCGAAGCTCGGACCGACGACCTCGCGCGTCGCGGAGCGTGGGCTTGACACTCGGCTGGATCTTCGTGCCGGCCCAATCCCTTCACGCGCCGGCGTGACGATCACGTACGGAATGCCACAATCGGGGCCGGTTCAGCTGGCGATCCATGAGGCGGGTGGGCGATTGGTAGAGATGCTTGTCGATGAAGATCTGCCAGCGGGTGTACACCAAGCCGTGTGGCGACGTGATAGCCAAAGGGGCGCCATTAGGTCAGGCGTATACTTCGTACGGCTGCATTCTCCCTGGGGCTCGGGAAAAGGGAAGGTCCTGATCCTGGAATGATGCTTAAGGGTCGGCTTGCGCATCGCTGTGCCAACGACCGGTTGACCACATCCTGTTGACTGCATCCCGATGAGCCATTGGATCCGCGAACGCACCCGTGCTACATTCAGATCATCGCACCGTGCCGTGGAGTGGACTGCGAGCCTGAGTGTGCCCTGGCGATAGAGTGCTGCTGTTCTCGCGTTCCCCCCGGCCAACGCTGTAGTGGGAACTCTCAACGTGGACCCAGTCATCAAGGACTGGGGGGTAACAGTCATCCAGAACAGGAGGCAGACCATGCGCAGGAACCTTGTCTACTTGCTGCTCGCGGCAGCCTTGGCGGCGTTTGGTTGTTCGGAGGAGCGCGTCTCCGCGCCACCGGCAACTCAGAATGACGCCGCATCGAGCAACGGCGCAGAGGCATTGGCCTGGGCGATTGTCGAGCAGGCCGGCTGGGAGGTCGCGGCCTCGGAGGCCGAGCTGGGGGAGGCGGGCCTGCCCCAGGGCCATGGCGGTCACGTCCCCATCCCCGGCGTCGAGCGCACGCACGTCCATGGCAACATCTACCACTACTCCATGCAAATCTCTGTTGGTCCTGGGCCCTATGACGTTGTCGGCCTGCATCGTGTCGTCAAGGAACGCGGCCGCCAACCGATCTCGACCGACAAGACGCTCTTCGCGCTACACGGAACTCCCGGCCACTTCGAGGTGATGTTCCTGGCCGGCGCCGTCATCCCCTCGGCACATGCCAAGCAATCCATAGCCGTGTATCTGGCGCAGAACGACGTGGACGTTTGGGGAATCGATCAGGCTTACACGCTGCTTCCCCTGGAGATCACGGACTTCTCCTTCATGGAAAACTGGGGACTCCAGTTCGACGCGGACAATCTGAGATATGCGATGGAAGTGGCTCGGTATGTTCGCCTCCTCACCGGCAGCGGCTTCGGGAAGATGACTCTCATGGGTTACAGCACCGGATTCATGACGGGGTTTGCGGCTCTGAACATGGAGACGCAGCTGCCGGAGTCGGATCGACAAATCGGCGGCTACATTCCCGTCGACTATTTCTACAAGACGGACGACATCGACTGGATCGACAGCGAATGCGCGTACGCAGAAGATGTCGAGGCACTTCTTCTAGGGGGGACTTATCAGAACGACTTCGGCCTCCTGTTCCAGACCATGGGTACCCTCGCGCTCACCGATCCCGAAGGCATTTCCCCGATCAATCCTGAGGTCACGAATCTCAAGTTGGCCCTGATTGCGGCGACGATGACGGGGCAGCTCTTCGGCTTCCCTGGTGTGATCCACTTCTTCGGCGGCATATTTGCAGGTCCTGGCGATCCTGTGGACTTGAGGTTCACCCGGCAGCTTCACTACCTTGAGTGGCTGGAGCAGTTCAACAACTACGGCTCGAACTTCCTCGAGTACGACATTGCCGTGTTGCACTGCAACACGGAGCCTTCCCCCCACGATGACTACCTCGGCGAGATCACTGTTCCGATCTTCTTCCTTGGAGCCAATGGGGGCTGGGGCGAGATGATGGACTACACGGCTGGCCTACTGACCAGCTGCTATGACATCACACTGCTTAACGTCCAGCTCGAACCCAATAAGGAAGAGGACATCGGACACGTCGACATCTACACCGCGGGCAATGCCCAGGAGCTGTTCTGGGAGCCTGTTCTGCAGTGGATCGAAGGCCACGCGAATTAGGTTCACCGCCGATTGTGCCGCGGTAAGACGTAGTGCGGGCCGAGTCCGCGGCTGGACTTGGCCCGCGCGCCACCCCTGCCGCAGTCGCAGCACACGCCGCCGCTGATCGCGGCGGCGATCCGCACCGCGTTGCCAGACAGGCCAATCCCCAGCGCCCCCCACCCTACCCGATCGTCTTCCTGAAGCGGCTGGTCGCGAACCCCAGATTGACCGCCCCCAGCGCCAGCAGCGCCAGGTGCTGTCCCCAGAGCGCCTCCAGTCCCGTTCCCTTGAGAAACACCGCCCGCACGATCTCGAGGTAGTGGCGCATGGGATTGAGGAGCGTCAGCCACCGGAAGATCTCCGGCATACTGCTCACCGGAAACATGAAGCCCGAAAGCAGGATCGTGGGCATGAAGATGAGAAAGCTCGCCATGAAGGCTTCCTGCTGCGTGCGCGAGACGGTCGAGACGAGCAGGCCGATGCCGAGGCCCGAGAGCAAGAACAGCACGCTTGCCAGCAGGAGCACCGCGAGGGAGCCCCGAAACGGAATGTGAAACCACAGGATCGCCACCGAGGTCACGAGCACCAGATCGATGAGCCCGATGACGGCGAAGGGGATCGTCTTGCCGGCGATGAGCTCAATGGGGCGCAAGGGGCTCGCCATGAGCTGCTCCAGCGTGCCGATCTCTCGCTCGCGCACCACCGCCAGCGACGTGAGCAGCAGGCAGATCAACATGATGATCACGCCGGCCACCGCGGGCACGTTGTAGATGCGGCTCACGAGCCCGGGGTTGAACCAGACCCGCGCGTGCAGGTCGATCGACGGCGCTGCCGCGCTCCCCACTGCGTTGCCCGCCGGGGCTCCGCCGCCCGCTGCGCTCCCTGCCGCCGCGACCATCGCCCGCCGCCCGAAGTCGAGCACGAGGCTCTCGGCGTAACCCTTCGCCACGGTGGCGGTGTTGGAGTTGGTGCCGTCGACCAAGACCTGCACTTCCTGCGGATCACCGCGCCCCAAGGCGGCGGCGAAGCCGGGGGGGATCTCGAGTCCCACGACGGCGGTGCCGCGCTCGAGCGCCTGCACAAGGTCCGCCGGCCGCTCCGATCGTCCGGCGACGCGGAAGTAGCCCGAGCGGGTCAGGCCATCGACGAGCTCGCGCGAGATGGACGTGCGGTCGTGATCGACCACAAAGAGCTTGGTGTTGTGCACGTCGGTCGACACCGCGTACCCGAAGGCGAGGAGCTGGAAGATGGGGGCGAGGAAGACGATCCTCCGCAGCCGCGAGTCGCGCAGGATCTGGATGAACTCCTTGCGCACCATCTCGCGCACGCGCTCTAGTGATGCGGGGATGGTCATCGCAGCTCCTTGCGGAAGACGCGCACGGCCAGGGTGATCCCGACCGCGGCGAACGCGACCATCGACAGTCCCTCGGTCCACAGGACCTCGGGGCCGACGCCCTTCAGGAATAGCCCGCGCGTGACCACGATGAAGTAGCGCGCCGGGACCAGCCAGGTGATGGCTTGCAGCACGCGCGGCATGACGTCGATCGAGAACATGAACCCCGAAAGCAGGTACGCCGGCAAGAAGGTCGCCAGCATCGCGATCTGCGTGGCCAGAAGCTGGGAGCGCGCGACCGCCGAGATGAAGATCCCCAGGCCCAGCGCGCCGATCAGGAAGAAGAACGAGGTCCCCATCAGCCAGACGACGCTGCCCCGCAGAGGGACTCCGAACAGGTGGACGCCGATCAGCGTGGTCATCACCACGTCCAGCAAGCCGATCGCCAGATAGGGCAGGGTCTTCCCCACGACGACCTCGGCCCGCGAGACGGGCGTCGCGGCGAGCTGCTCCATCGTCCCGCGGTCCCATTCGCGGGCGATCGTGAGCGAGGTGAGGATGGCGGCGATGATCATCATGATGACGGCGATCAACCCGGGGACGATCATGTTGCGGCTCAGCATCTCCTCGTTGTACCAGACGCGGCTGGCGGCGCTGACGGGCGGCCGGGGGCGCACGTCCGCCGCGAGGTCGCTGCCGGCGTTCTGCACGATCGCCTGGAGATAGCCGAGCACGATCGTCGCGGTGTTGGCGTCGGCGCCATCGATCAGGGCCTGGAGCGTCGCGGCCCGCCCCGCGCCCTGATCAGCCGCAAAGTCCGGGGGGATGATCAGGGCGAGCTGGATCGCGCCACGGTCGAGCAGTGCAATCGCCTCGCCAGCATCCCTGACCGGCGCACGCAACGTGAAGTAGCCCGAGGCCTGCAACGCGGCAACGAGATTGCGGCTGACGCGGGACTGGTCCTGGTCGACCACGACCGTCTGGATGTCGCGCACGTCCCAGGTGATCGCGTAGCCGAAGAGGACGAGCAGCAGCGCGGGCAGCAGGAAGGCGAGCAGCAGGCTGCGCGGATCGCGCCGCAGCTGCAGCACCTCCTTGCGTGAGATCGCCCATGTGCGCACCCAGTCCATCGCGACCCCTTTGTGCTTCCCGCGCCACCCACGCACGCCGCGTCATCAGCGCTACCCCCGCCCAGCGTGCTCTCCTCGGTTACCCCCGCGGCGCGCCGCCCTCGGCGTGCACGCGCGCGACAAAGACGTCTTCTAGCGACGGCGGTATCTGGCGCAGCTCCGTGACCGCGACGCCGCCGTTCGCCAGATGCGCAGTGATCGTGCGGCCCGCCGCCTCCAAGTCGCCAGCCGCGGAGGGCGCCAGGATGACGTGCAGCGCTCTCCCGAAGAGCCCCACCTCGGCCACCTCCTCCGCGCCCGCGAGCAGCTCCGCCGCCCGCGGCCCGCTGTCGGTCAGGATCTCGAGCAGCGGCGCCCGCAGACTCGCCTTCATGGCGGCAGGCGTGTCGAGCCCGATCAGCCGGCCGCGATTCATGAGCGCAAGCCGGTGGCAGTACTCGGCCTCCTCCATGTAGTGCGTCGAGACCAGGATGGTCGTGCCGCCGCCGGCGAGCGTGTAAATGAGGTCCCAGAAGGAGCGACGTGAAAGCGGATCGACGCCCGAGGTCGGCTCGTCCAAGAAGAGAATCGGCGGTTCGTGCAACACGGCGCAGCCCAGCGCCAGCCGCTGCTTCCATCCCAGGGACAACTCGGCCGTCAGACGGCGGCTCATCTGCGCAAGCCCGGCCATTTCCAGGACCCACTCGCGCCGGGCCGCGCGGCGGGCGGCCGGCACGCCGTAGAGGCCGGAGAAGAAGGTGATGTTCTCATCGACGGTGAGGTCACCATAGAGCGAAAAGAGCTGCGACATGTACCCGATGCGCCGCTTGATCGCGTCGGTCTCGCGCATGATGTCGTGCCCGGCGACCCGACCCGTGCCGCTCGAGGGCGTCAGCAATCCCGCCAGCATCTTGATCGTGGTCGTCTTGCCGGCGCCATTGGGGCCCAGAAAGCCGAAGACCTCCTCGCTACGAATCGAGAAGCTCACCGCATCGACGGCGGTGAAGCGCCCGAAGACCTTGGTCAATCCCTCGACCACAACGGCAGGGGCGGGCGCAGGGCCAGAGGCGGCGGTTTGAGCACTCATGACCGGTCCTCCTGCGCCGCGGCGCCGGGGCCCATCAAGACGCCCTCTTGCCCCGTGCCGCCGGGGCCGGTCGAGCCATCTTCCCGCCCCGCGCCGACGCGGTCGATGAAGACATCCTCGAGCGACGGCGCGATCACTTCGCTCGCGCTCACCGGGAAGCCCGCCGCCCCCAGCGCGCCGGCGATCGCGGGCAGATCGCGGTCGGCGGCATCCACCCGCAGGTGCAGGCGGTCGCCGAAGATCGCCGCGCCGCGCACCGCCGGCAGACGCTTGGCGTGGGCCAGCGCCTCGCGCAGCCGGGCAACCTGCAGCGAGAGCATCTCGCCGCGCAGGGAGGCCTGGAGCGCCGCCGGAGAATCGAGGGCCAGGAGGCGTCCGGCCGAGATCAGCGCCAGGCGATCGAAGCGCTCGGCCTCGTCCATGTAAGACGTGCTGGCCACGACGGTGATGCCGCGCGCGACCATCTCGTGCACGATCATCCACAGGTCGCGCCGCGAGATGGGGTCGACGCCGAAAGTGGGCTCATCCAGGAGTAGGATGCGCGGTTCGTGGATGAGGGCGCAGGAGAGCCCGAGCTTCTGCTTCATGCCGCCTGACAGGCGGCCGGCCAGCCGGTTAGCGAAGGACGCAAGTCCGGAGAAGCGAAACAGACGCTCGATGCGCGCCGCGCGCTCATCTGACGGCACGCGGTAGAGGTCGGCGTAGAAGTGCAGGTTCTCGCGCACCGTCAGGTCCGCGTACAACCCGAAGCGCTGCGACATGTAGGCGATCTCGTTCTTCACGCGCTCGGGATCGCGGGCGACGCTGATGCCGTGCAGCAGCGCATCGCCCGACGTTGGCCTGAGCACACCCGCCAGCATGCGCAAGAGCGTCGTCTTGCCGGCTCCGTCGGGCCCGACCACGCCGAAAAGCTCGCCCGGCGCCACACGGAAGCTGAGGCCGTCGACGGCGGCCAGATCGCCGAAGCGGCGGGTGAGCTCGCGGGTCTCGATCACGGTATTCTCCGAAGGCTATTCGATCTTCAGAACCACATCCGCCGGCATCCCGGGCTTGAGGTCCAGATCCGGATCGCCGGTCACCTGCACCTTGACGGCGTAGACCAGCTTCACACGCTCTTCCCTTGTCTGGACGGTCTTGGGGGTGAACTCGGCCTGGCTGGCGATGTAGCGCACTTCGCCTGTGTAAGTGCGGTGTGGATCGGTGTCGGTGGTGATGTCGGCGGGGAGCGCGAGGCGGACCGCGCCGATCCTGGTCTCGGGGACGTAGACGCGCACCCAGCGATCGTCGGGGTTGAGTAGCGTGATCACGACCGCGCCGGGCGGCGCGATCTCACCCGGCTCGCGGTGCCGGACGGTGACGATGCCGGCGAAGGGGGCGGTCACGACCATGTTGTCGAGCAGGGCATCGTAGGTCGCCACCGCGGCCGCGGCCTGGGCGAGCTGAGCGCGTTGGGCTTCGATCCGCTCGGTGCGCGGACCGGCTTCCAGCAGCCGGACTTGCTCGTTGGCTTGCTCGAGCTGACTGCGCGCCACGTCGTCGGCCAACGTGGCTCGGTCGAGCTCTTCCTGACTGACCGCGCCGGCGGCTTGCAGCCCGCGCATGCGCGCGAGGTTGCGGGCGGCATCCTGCGCGCGGTGGCGCGCCGCGTCACGGGCGGCGCGTGCCTGGGCGAGCTCCTCGGGGCGCGAGCCGCTCTCCAGCTCGCGCAGGAGTGCGCGCGCGGCGTCCACCTGCGCGAGCGCCTGATCGCGGCGGGCCAGCGTCTCGGTGCGGTCGAGGCTGGCGAGCACCGCACTGGCCTCGACGCGGTCGCCCTCGCGGGCCAGCACCTCGGCCACGCGCCCGCCGGCCACAAAGCCGAGCCGGGCCTCGGTGGCCTCGACGGTGCCCGAGAGCGCAAGATCACGACCATTCCCCGCAGGCCGCAGGAAGAGCAGCCAGGCCGCGACAGCCAGCACGACGATGGCAGGCAGCAGGATGCGGATGAGTATGCGGTTCATTGCACAGCCTCCCTGGTGCCGGTAGCGAGAACCTGCCGGCTGAAGATGCGCCAGCTCCGCTTGATCTGGCGGGCGGAATCGTAGGTGCCGCCTGAGACCACCCACAGGAGCGTGGGGGCCTGCAGGATCCCCAGACACATGAAGGCCACATCCCGCGCGTCGAGACCGGTGCGGATCTGCCCGGCCGCCTGACCGCGATGGATGAAATCAGCCAGCGACTCGATGTACTCGTCGAAGATGGAGCGGATGAGCACTCGGCGTTGGGGCTGGTCGATGTGGATCTCGTCGGAGAAGAGGATGCGCGGCAGGGCGGGATTCTCGCGGATGAGCGCGGCGTGCCGCAGCAGGATCCGCCCCAGCGCGGGGATCGCCGGCCGGCCCGAGCGCTCGGCTAGGCGGATGTTCTCCATCAGCCGCGCCCGAATCGTCTCGACCACGGCGTCCAGCAGGGCGTCCTTGCTGCGATAGTGCCGATAGAGCGCCGAGGGAACGAGGCCCACGCGCCGGGCCACGGCGGCCACGCTCAGGCCCCGCAGGCCCCGCTCCGCGATCACGGCCAGGGCCGCCTGAGCGAGCTGCTCGCGGCGCTGATGGGTGGCGACTCTCTCCAAGCTCATCTCTCCAAGCGCGGGGCGATTCCTTAGTGAACGACCATTCACATTACAGCATTACTCGCGAGAGGGTCAAGGGTTCCTGTGGATCGTACGATTGGCTAACTAGCATATTTACAGGGTAACATGCCGCAACTACCTGAGTCGGGCGATCGGTTGGTCGGAGACGGGTTGAGAATCGAGAGACGAATAATTCACATAGCCCTGGGGATCGGCGACAGCGCCCGGGGCAGGGGAATCCCGCCGGAAGCTTCTGGAAATCCGTCAGTTAGCGACGTACTCGACGAGAATCGTGACGTGGGAGAACGCCGCCTCAGCCTCTGACGGCTCGGCGTCGAGGAGCGTGACGCGCAAGAGCCCCGCGGTGTCGAGCCGAGCCCCGTCGAGCTGGCCTCCAGCGGGCGAACCCGTAACCGGATTTTTTGCAAGCTGTTGCGCGACCAGGTCGACCATGCCCGCGGCCCGGGCGGCCTCTCCGGTTCCCACGACCTCTGCGCAAACGTGGATGGGGGCGGCCGCTCGGGGGACGACGTGCTGAGCACCGAGGGCCGGGGAGGCGACAACCGCCATCAGCGCTGCGGACCACAACGATCTTAATTGCAAAGACTTACGCGTTTCCATCGTGTTGCCTCCCACACCGGCGGATTGTGACGCCGTCATTATACCAGTTCCGCTAGCCTGGAGACCGGGCCTTGTGGCGGCAGCGGCGGGGACCCATTGCGGGCAGAGAGCGCCGGCCTAACCGGGTCCCTGCCCGCGACCCCACCACTCTCACCTAGCATCCTGGCACGACTGGAGATACGCGACCGCACTGCCGATGGTAAAGGTGGACGGCACCGATGCGACTGATGGAAAGGGCGACGCCGATGCGCCCGATCACGCCGGGAACAAGTGGGCAGGTCCCTCGGCACCAAGGGAGGGTGGCCGGGGGCATCCGCCATCAACAGGAAACGCCAACATGTCAAAGAGACTCTGGATCGTAGCTGTCTGTGTAGGCTTGGCCACCACCACCACCGCTTGGTCAGTCAGCGATGACATCAGCGCCACGGCCGACGTGCAAACGCCGCTCACCGTGACCGGCTCGGCTGACCTCGTCTTTGGCACCGTCTTCCCGGGAGTCAATAAGGCGGTGGCCTATACAGATGCGGTGAACGCCGGGCAGTGGGACATCACGGGCGAGCTCGCGGCCGAAGTCACGCTGGAGTTCACGGCGCTCCCCGCGACTCTCACCTCCGGCGGCAACAGTCTCCCGATCGTCTACGGCGCCACGGACGCAGGCCATCACACGACCGACGCTCCTGGGTCCGCGACCAGCTTCGACCCCGCCGTCGGCGCCACCACGGATCTGGCCGCCGACACTGGGGCACTGTTTGTGTGGATTGGAGGCACCGTGCAGCCGCCCGAGGACCAGGCGGCGGGAGCCTACACCGCAACGATCACGCTCAACGTTTCATACACAGGCAACTAACGCCTGACCGTACAAGAGATGGCCCTTGCCGCGATAGCGGCGGCCAAGGAAGCCCTCTGCCGCGAGGATGAACGACAGAGGGAAGGCGAGGCTGTCTAAGGATGGACAGCGCGAAGAGAAGAGCACTACGGCTGCTCCTTGCGGTGCTGTGCGTCGCCGCACCGCCAGCGCTGTGCCTGGGGCAGGTGGGCGGCGGCTTCAGCGCCCGCGCACTGGTAGCGGTAACGGCCCAACGCAGCCTCGAATTCAGCGTCGTCTTTCCAGGGGTCAACAAGACGATCACGGTCACTGACCTGACCGCCGGGAAGTGGCTCGTCACCGGCGATCCGGGCGTGGATGTGGACCTGACCTTCCCCGGGCTGCCCGCGACCCTCCAGAGCGGGGGCCATACCGTCCCCATCGCCTATGGTGCCACCGACGCCGCCTACCACACGACCGACGATCCGGGAGCGGCGACGGCCTTCGATCCCGCGGTGGGCGCGACCGCGACGCTTTCGGGCGCCGGGGAGTTGTATGTCTGGATTGGTGGGACGGTGCAGCCGGATGAGACCGCGACGGCCGGCGCCTACAGCGGGACCATCACGCTCGACGCGATCTACCATTGAACCATGATGAAGAGGGGCGATCAGCCGGCATGCCTGCAGCGATGCGCAAGATCCTGATCTCGATCCTGATGGTGATAAGCCTCGGTGCGCCGGGATCGGCCGGCGCGGGGACGCTCGTCTACCCGCATGCCCTCTTCACCAGCGATCAAGAGCCCTCGGCGGTCTTCTTCGTCCAGAACTCCGGGCAGGTCCCTGCTGAAGTGGAGGTCTCGCTCAGCTTCGGTTACCCCGCCTCGGACTCCCTCGGCGACGTGCACATCAAGCTGATCGAGAATCCCGCGCCCACCGATCCATCGGCCGTGGCGTGGGTGCGCGCGCTCCCGCGCCGGATGCTGATCCAGCCGGGCGAGTTGCAGGCGGTGCGCGTCCTGGCGCAGCCGCCCAGCGATCTGGCGCCGGGTGAATACTGGTGCCGCGTCCTTGTGACGGCGCGCGACGTCAGGCCCCCGCGGATGCAGCAAGTCAGCGGCGAGATCCAGGTCGGCCTGCAACTCGAGACCCGGACCATCATCTCGCTCAGCCACCGGCGCGGCGCGGTCACGACCGGCGCACGGCTCAACGCGTTTCGGGCGACGTCGACTGACGGCGCGGTGGTGGCGGATCTCGACCTCGAACGTTTCGGTAACGCGGCCTATCTGGGGCAGGTCAAACTGGATCTCTGTGACGAGCAGGGCGCTCTGGCGGGACACTGGGACCGCGTGATTGCGGTCTACTACACCCTGCGCCGGACGCTGCGCTGTCCCGTCGCGGGGCTGCAGCCCGGTCGGTACGTCCTGCGCGTGTCGATCACCACGGATCGCCAGGACATTCCCCAGGAGCATGTGATCGCGGCGGGACCCTTGGAGGCGTCCGCGGAAGTGTGGGTGCAGTAGGCCTGGTGATCCCGGGAGAACGGCGATGATCCCGCGCATACGGCGGCCTCGTGCATCGCGGGCAGTGACGCTGCTCGTGGCCGCGGCCGCCGTCGCCGGCTTGATGCTGGTCGCCGTTCCGATGCTGCGGGGTCCCTCAATGCCGCATCGCACGCCTCCCGTGGACGCTGGGTTGCCGCCGCAGCTCGCGGACGCCGGTGCTCCGCCGCATCCCGTGGATGCAGGCTCCCCTCCGCAGCCGGAGTACCCGAGCGCCGGGATCTCGGTCGCCGTGGTCGAGCCGGAAGCTGCCCCGCAGGGGGCGAAAACCCCCCGCTCGCATGCTCGTGCGCCGCTGTCCGTCACGGCCACGATCTGCGCGCCCGACAGCGCCCGCGCGCGCCGCGGGTCGCGGGCCGCGATTGGCGTGGAAGCGACCGTTGTACAAGCACCCGATCGCCCGCTGGTTGCCGATCTGGGCTGGTATGACGAGCTGGTCGTGGAGGTCCGGGCCGAGCGGCTGGCCTCGACGACCGTGCACGCCTACTGGCGGGACGGGACCCTCCTCGTGCCCGCACGCGAGGTGTTCGATCTGGCCGAGATCCGCCTTCTCTCCGGCGAAGGGGGCGAGATCCGCGCCGTGCTTGAACCGGAGCACATCGAGGTGCGCATCGATCCGCGGAGCGGGCAAGCCTGGAAAGCTGAACGGGAGATCTCCGCGGATGTGGCTCTTCTGCACGACGCGGACGGGCAGCTCTACATCAGCGCGTCCCTGATCGAGGCTCTGCTCGACGTGGACACCTGGTTCGATCTGCCCAGCCTCACGCTGCTGTTGGACCCCGTGGACCACCTGCCACTCGGCCGGCGGATGGCCCGTGAGCATGCGCGCCAGGCCCTGTTCGCCAGCCGGCAGGCGCCGGCGCCTGACCACACCTTCACCCGGGCCGCCCCGGGGCTCGGCGGCGCGACCGTCGACTGGTCCCTGGACGTCGCCGATCACCAGGATGTCGAGCACGCACGGTTCGGGCTGGGGCTCGGGGCGAGCGTGCTGGGCGGCGCGCTCAATCTCGGTCTGCGCGGCGCAGCGGACGGACAGAATCTGCTGAATGAAGAACACCTGACCGGCTCCTGGGTCGCCGCCTGGCCGGAGAAGCGCGCGGTGCGGCAACTGCGCGCGGGGACAATCCTCGGAACCGGTCCGCGCCCGCGCAGTCTGCATGGCGTGGCGGTGGGGAACTCGCCATTTCTGCGGCCGTTGGCCTTCGGTCAGACCGAGCTGGCCGGATGGCTCGAGCCCAACTGGGAGGTGGAGCTCTACCGCAACGGCGAACTGAAGGACTTCGCGCGCGCCGATGACCGCGGGTATTTCTCGCTGGAGACGCCGGTCGACTACGGCACGAACCCGCTCGAGGTGCGGGCCTATGGGCCGAACGGCGAGATGCGAGTGATCTCCCAGGCCCTGCCGGTGGCCGCGGACCGGCTGCCCGCCGGGCGCTTCGAGTACGAGGCGAGCGCGGGCCGATGCCCGACGAACAGCCGCGGCTGCCGGGAAGCGTACAATCTCGATCTGCGCTACGGCCTCAGCCGGCGCTGGACAGGGCGCCTGGGTAGCGAGCTCTTCCGGCGCGGGAATGCTGATGACCTCTTCCACCCCTACGGCGCGATCAGCGGCACCCTCGGGCGGCACCTGTCGCTGCGCGCGGAAGCGGTCGCGCGCTCTCTGGCGGGCGCTCAGGTGACCCATGAGCCGTCGCCCAACTTCCGGGCGCAGCTTGCACACAACGTCTTCTCGACGGAGGTGCGCGATCCGGTGCTCACCCCAGCGGGCGCTCTCAGTCGCACCTGGGCGGATGTCTTCTGGCGACCGCTGGCGGACAAGCCGGCGTTCTTCTTCTCCGCGCACGGGGCCAATTACCGAAACCGGGACAACGAGCAGCTCCTCGGCCGGCTGCAGCTCACGACGCAGCTCCGCCGCGTGCGCTGGACGCTCTCCTGGCAGGAGGAGCGCAGCGCGCGCCCGTCCTGGTCGGGAGCGACAACAGTCCTCGGCCTGACCGGCTCGACGACCTTGTCTTCCGCGCCCCTGCGCGTGTTGCGCAACTTGTACATGCGCGGCGAGCTGGCGATGGAGACCCGTAGCGGAGATCTCGATCGCTGTACGCTGACATTGGCCAAGAGCATCGGGGGCAACGTGAGGCTCGAGGCCGGGGCGAGCTGGCTCGGCCGTGACGGCGACGCCCGCTTGATGCTGGGTCTCTCCACCAACGGCGACATCTCCCGGACCCATCACCGCGTGATGCACACGGATGCTGGCGGCTATCAGGGATCGAGCGCCTTCGACGGCTCGCTCGTCTGGAACGAGGCCGTCGGGCGCCTGGAGCCGTTTCCCTATCGGTCCTCAGGGCGCGGGGGCGTGAGCGGGTGGGCCTTCATCGACGTCAACGGCAACGGGTGGCGCGACCCGGGCGAGGAGCCGGTCGCGGGCCTCGAGCTGCGCGCCGGCGACAAGCAGGCCAAGACGGATGGGGAAGGGCGCTACTCGCTGTGGAACATGACGCCCTTCGAGGCGGCGCGACTGCAGCTCGTGCCGGGCTCGCTGCGCAATCCCCTCCTCGTACCGCAGTTCAACCTCGCGTCCGTGCACGTGGGACCCAACGGATTCCGCCAGGTCGATGTCCCCCTCGTCCCGGGCACGGAGGTTTTGGGCTGCGTGCTGACGGAAGACCGCAGCCGCCCGATCGCGCTCGGCGGCCTGGAGATCACGTTGCGCAATCTCACCACCGGGCGGCGGTTCGATGCGACCGTCTTCCAGGACGGGCAGTTCTACTTCATGGCGCTGCCGCCGGGCGAGTACCAGGTGCTGCTCGACGAGGCCGCGCTGCTGCGGATGGGCTGGCAACAGACCCGCGCCTCGCGCCACTGCGTGATCCCGCTGGCGACGGGGCGGTCGGAGGCGTACCCGCTGACGATCGACCTGGTGAGGGCGGGGAAGGCGGCGGGGACCTTTGGGGCTACCGGCGATTACGCGGGTGTTTGCGGGGCCACGCGTTCATTGCCGCGCTTGTAGTTGCCCGTGATGCGAGCCATGACCTGTTGGGCTTCAGAGGGTGTGCAGGCCGTCACGGTGTCGAGGAAGTCCCGCGCGGTGGTGCCCCGGAGCGTTGACGCCAGTCTTCCGCGATGGATGATTTCGACGTCCCCATTCTTGCGGACCCGGTACTGAAAACCGAGGTCTTCTTCGGGGGGCTTCGGGCTGCGATTCCCCCACGCCCAGATGCGCCCTGCCACTTCATCTCCCGCCCAGTCCGCTCCATCGCGCCCCAGGGCGCGCTCGTCGTTTTCCTCTCCCCGGTCGACAACATCCCCGCCTGAGAACCCGTCGGGATCTGGTGCGCGCCCGTTCGCCCACGGGGGAGCCCCGCTGGAGCCCAGGTCGAAGCAGGATCGAAGCAGGGTCGAGGCAGGGTCGAGACAGGGCCGAGGTAGGGTCGAGGCAGAGCGAGATACGAGGGGCATGACGAACGCAATCGGGGAGGAGCGATGCTCATGCGAAGCTTGCTGGCAACCCTGATCCTGGCGCTTCCCGCGGCCGCCGCCACAAGCGCCGACGAGATCCACACGGCCGCGCAAGCGGGCGACCTGGCGCGAGTCGAGGCCCTCGTGAGCGCGCGCCCCGAGCTGGCCGAGGCGCCCGACGAGCGCCAGTGCCGCCCCGCGCACTTCGCGGCCGGCGGCAATCACGTCGAGGTCCTCACCTTCCTGGCCGAACACGGGGCAGGCTTGTCGCCGACTGATGCCGACGGTGACACGCCGCTCCACTGGGCGACCATCGAGGGCCACCGCGAGGCGGCCGACTGGCTGCTCGAGCACGGCGCGGACTTGAACGCCCGCAATCACGAGCTCGACACGCCGCTGCTCTATGCGGTCAAGCGCCTGCGCTACGAGATGGTCGAGCACCTGGTCCACCGCGGGGCCGACATCGAGATCCCCAACGACTACGGTCGCACTCCGCTCCTGTGGACCGTCCGCGAGGGGGGTGACGTGCGCATGGCGCGCCTCCTCCTGAGGCTCGGCGCGGACGTCAATGCTCGCGACCGCTTCGGAACCAGCTCGCTCTCCCTCGCGGCGTGGCGCGGCTTCAAGACGCTGGTCGGCGTCCTCCTGGACCATGGGGCCGAGGTGGAGGCTGGTGGGCAGGAGGGTTCCATCCTGTTGGCCGAGGCGGTGGGCCGCGGCATCCCGAGGTTGTACACGAAACTGGTCGAGGGCGGCATCGAGATCCCGCTCGGCCGCACCGGCCAGGGCTATCTGCTGCACAGAGCTGCTGCCGGCGGATCGCCCGAGATCGTGGCTGACTTGATCGCGCGGGGCGCGAACGCGAACGAGGTCGATGACTACGGCTGGACCGCCCTGCACTACGCGGCGGCTCGAAGGCGCCCGGAGGCCGTCGCGAAGCTGCTCGCGCACGTCGGCGATCCCAATCGCAGGACGCGCTCCGGGTACACCGCGCTCAACCTGGCCACTGAAAGGAGCAGCGGGGAAGCCGCCCGGATCCTGCGCGCTCGCGGCGTCGATGCCGCCCCACGCGCCTTTCCCACGCTGACGGGCCCCTACCTGGGCCAGCCGTCCCCGGGTGCCGAGCCCGTGCCGTTCGCACTGGATGTCGTGGCCACACCCGACGGGCAGCATGGCAATGTGACCTTCTCACCCGATGGACTCGAGGCCTACTGGAGCGGCTGCACTGACACACCTGACTCCGGCTACAGCTACGGCACGATCCTCTGTTCGCGTCAGGTCGACGGGCGCTGGACTGAGCCGCAGATCGCGCCCTTCGCGGCGGAGCGGCAGGGCGACGACGTTCCCATTTTCGCGCCGGATGGCCAACGGCTCTACTTCGTGTCCCGGCGCCCGCTGGCGCCCGGGCAGCCCAGCAGCAAGGAGAATATCTGGGTGATCGCGCGCCGCGGCGCCGGTTGGGGCGAACCCGAGCCCCTGCCGCCGGCGGTCAACCGCATTGACCTGCACTGGCAGATCAGTGTGGCCGCCAACGGCAACCTGTACTTCTGCGGTCGCACCACTACGGTCGAGAGTAAGGGTGTTTACGTGTCGCGCTTCGTGAACGGCCAGCACGCCGAAGCCGAATTCCTCGGCTTTCCCGGCGAAGCGCCCTTCGTCCCTCCTGACGAGAGCTATCTGATCACCTGCGAGTTCGGGCCCAACGGGATGCAAAACCTCATTCGCTTCCGCCGGACCGATGGCGGTTGGGGCGACCCGATCGATCTCACGGCCGCCAGCGACCGCGGCATCGGGGGGATCTGCCCCATGGTCTCGCCGGACGGGAAGTACTTCTTCTTCATCCGAGACCTCGACGACAACAACAATTCCTGGTGGGTGGCCGCAGACTTCATCGACGAGGTGCGGGCCCGCGCGGCGGGGTAGCTAAGCTACCCGTGCGAACCAGCTGCCCATGCGGGTATCGCGCGCGGATAGCCAACCTGTCCGAGCCCGCATTTCCGACAACTGATTTCATTGCTGCAAGTTAGAGGTCTGTCCGGCGCCGAGCCCCCCCGGCCGGGGACCGACGTGCCCGCGGGCACTGCGGACTTGGGACTGCGGGCTTGGAGATTGAATCCGCGCCGCGACAGCCTTAGTATACACATAGGTCTGGACCCAGCCGCGAACACCAACAGCCATCGTTACCCTGTGGGGCGGAGAGGAAAGTCCGGGCCAGGAAGCGACCGGCCCGAGCAGCTTCTGTCTGAAGGAGGTATAAGCGATGTTGAGCGCAGCGAAGGTTTCGCGAGGTCTGTCGTGTCTTGTGGCGGCCGTGGTGTTCTTCGGGGGTGCCTGGGCCCTGGCCGACACGACCCTTGAAGGCGGCGCGGTCATTCCAATGACGCCGACCGAGCCCACCCGGGACGCCCCGGTCCTAGTGCTCTCATTCATGGACCCCATCCAGATGCACCGGATGGCCATCACTTCGGATGGTGACTACTACTACACCATCAACGGCGGCAATGCGAGCTGGGGAGAGATCAGGACCTACGATCTTGCGGGCAATCCAGTTCTTACGGTTGCTTGCGCGATCGACGCCCGCAGCATTCACTACAGCGGCGGCGACGGGTACTTCTACGCCAAGACCTACAACCGCGACTGGGTCCGCGTCGACCCCGCCACGGGAAGCTTCAGTACCGTCTTTACGGGGATCTTCCATGGCTCGCAGACCTCGCCGGCCCTGACCCCGGACGGCGCCTACATCTATGAGCATGACAGCGGGACCATCTACCAATATGACGCTGCCACCGGATCACTGATGGGGACCATGGCGGGCTTCTACTATGGAAGCTCCCCCTCGAACGGGGCCCTGGCGACCGACGGATGCCGCCTCTTCACCTGGGACGGCACGCTCGTCTATGTCTATGACATGCTGGGGACCTTCATCGAGAGCTGGTCTGTTCCCAGCGGCCACTATGGGTTCTCAGAATCCTGGGCCAACGGTCTCTTCTGGACCGCCGACGACAGCCTCCAGATGTGGTATGGCTACGACGTGGGAACCTCGCCCTCGCCCGCGGAGGACACGACCTGGGGAGCGATCAAGGCTCTGTATCGCTAGGAAGCCCACGTTCTCTCGCTGATTCGATGAGGCAGCGCTCGGGACACCGGCGCTGCCTCCTTATTTCCGGTGGACATGACTCGGTTCCTCCTCGTAGGCCTTCCTCCAGCACGTCAGCGAGTTCGATAGCGAGTTCGACGAGCAGTTCATATCGCCGACACAGTGCTGCCGCGTTCGTCAGCTCGTTGGTTCCTGTCCAGGGGGAATGGGCTGTAGTCTGGTCACAGGGTCAGCTAACATGCGAAACATGAAGATAACAAGCGGGCCGCATCGACGCCGGGAACATGGCGCCGGGAGCATGGCCCAATGATTCCGACCCTACGATTCCCGCGATCCACGGCCAGGTACTCCGGCGACGAGCAACCGCTGCGAGCGGAGCTGTTCAGCGCCGATCAGATGAAGCAGCACGGCCAGACGCTCGCAGGCTTCCATGAGACGACCCTCGAGCGAGCTCCGGAACGGCTTCTCCCCCGACTGGTGGAGAATGAACGGGTCCTGATTGAGACTCGCAATCTGATGACGGAGGCGGTCAAGACGAGTCGCCGGATCACCCCGGCCGGTGAATGGCTGCTCGACAACTTCTACCTGATCGAAGAACAGATTCGTACCGCACGGCGTCACTTGCCGAAGGGCTACAGCCGGGAGTTGCCCTCCTTACGCAAAGGCCCATCGGCCGGATTACCGCGGGTGTATGACATCGCCCTGGAGACAATCTCGCACGGCGACGGACGCTTGGATTCGGAGAACCTGAGCAGCTTCGTGGCGGCCTATCAGACCGTCACCGTTCTGAAGCTGGGCGAGCTGTGGGCCATCCCGATCATGCTGCGCCTGGCGCTGATTGAGAACCTCCGGCGCGTCGGTGCCCGGATGGCAACTGACAGGATCCACCGAAACCTGGCCGACCGCTGGGCGGACGAAATGACCGAGACCGCCGAGAAGGAGCCGAACAGCCTGATCCTCGCGGTCGCGGACATGGCGCGCTCGGATCCGCCGATGGTCAGCTCGTTTGTCGCGGAGCTCGCGCGCCGCCTGCAGGGCCAGGGCCCCGCGCTGGCCCTGCCGCTTACCTGGATCGAGCAGCGGCTCTCCGAGTCCGGCCTGACGATTGACCACCTGGTGCAGTTGGAGAACCAGCAACAGGCGGCAGATCAGGTCTCGATCAGCAACAGCATCGGCAGCCTCCGGTTCCTGGGAGCGATGGATTGGCGTGAGTTCGTCGAGACGATGAGTGCCGTCGAGGCTACGCTGCGAGAGGATCCCAGCAGAGCCTACGGCAGGATGGACTTTGCCACGCGTGACCGGTACCGCCACGTCGTGGAGCGGATCGCGAAGAGCAGCCCGCTATCTGAGGTGGAGGTGGCGCGCCTGGCCATCCAGCTCACGCAGCGCAGCGCAACGACCGCAGGAGGCCAAGATCGAGCGGCGCATGTGGGCTTCCATCTGATCGACAAGGGGCTGCCGCAGCTCGAACGAACAGCGAAGGTGCGACGATCCGCCGCGGAGATCCCTCGGCGTATCGCCGGCCGCTTTCCGTTGCTCGCGTATCTGATTCCGATCTTGCTGATTGCAGCACTTCTCGCCGGCGGCCTGATAACGAATGCGCTGGCCTCCCGTGTGCAAGGCTGGATGCTCGCGTTGATCGGACTTCTCTCCCTGCTGGCCGCCAGCCAGTTGGCGGTCGCCCTGGTGAACTGGCTGGCCTCGTTGTTGGCCAGGCCGCACTTGCTGCCACGCATGGACTTCGCAGGGGGGATTCCCCCGGAAGCGCGCACGCTCGTCGTGATCCCGACGATGATTACGAGCGCCGAGAACATCGCGGATCTGGTCGATGCGCTCGAGGTCCGGTTCCTGGCGAATCGGGACGAGCACCTGCACTTCGGCCTGCTGACGGACTTCTCCGACGCACATGAAGAGACACTTCCGGAGGACGAGCCCCTCGCCCGTTTCGCGCGGGAGAAGATCGAGAAGTTAAATGAGCAGTACCAGAACGGGAAAGGCAGCCCCTTCTTCCTCTTCCATCGTCCGCGGAGCTGGAATCCTGGGGAGCGGCTCTGGATGGGCTATGAGCGCAAGCGAGGGAAGCTGGCGGAGCTGAATGCACTCCTGCGCGGCAGCTCACCCGATCGGTTCGCGCTCGTCGTTGGTGATACTTCGGTCCTGTCGAATGTGAAGTACGTGATCACCCTCGACACGGACACCGAGCTTCCACGGGATTCGGCGCGGCAGTTCGTCGCAGCCATGGCCCATCCGTTGAACCGTCCGCGTTACGACGATGGCAAGCAGCGTGTCACTGAGGGGTACGGCATCCTGCAGCCCCGCGTAGCCATAAGCCTGCCGGGGACGAACCGGTCGCGGTATGCCCGGCTCTACGGGGGTGAGCCCGGCGTCGACCCGTACACGCGCGCCGTTTCGGATGTGTACCAGGACCTGTTCCATGAAGGATCGTTCATCGGCAAAGGGATCTACGATGTGGACGCCTTTGAGCAGGCGCTCAAGGGGCGCCTCCCCGAGAATCGGATCCTGAGTCACGATCTTCTCGAAGGCTGTTACGCCCGCGCGGGATTGCTGAGCGACGTGCAGCTATATGAAGGCTATCCCTCCCGCTACAGCACGGACGTGAACCGCCGGCACCGATGGATTCGGGGGGATTGGCAGCTCGCAGGGTGGCTTCTGCCGCGCGTTCCCGGTCAGGCCCGGCGCCTCCAGAGGAACCCGATCTCGGGGCTCTCGCTGTGGAAGCTCTTCGACAACCTCCGCCGCAGTCTCGTCCCTCCCGCGTTGACCCTCCTGTTGCTGTCGGGATGGACGGTCCTGTCGCCCGCGTGGTTCTGGACGCTCTCGGTGATCGGGATCATCCTGATTCCTCCTCTGGTCGCTTCCATATCGGACATGGCTCAGAAAGCGGGCGACGTGGAACTGAGGCAGCACCTCGCCCACGCAGTGCGTTCCATTGGCCGCCACTTCGCCCAGGCCGCATTCACCCTCGCGTGCCTCCCGTATGAAGCGCACTTCAGCCTGGATGCCATTGCCCGCACGTTGGTGCGGTTGATCACCCATCGACGGCTGCTCGAATGGAACCCCTCCAGCGACGGCACTCGCCAGACTCGCACGAATCTCGCCGCCTCCTTCCGGGCGATGTGGATCGCGCCTGCAATCTCCATTGCCGCGCTGATCTATCTGGCGCTCATGCGGCCGGCCGCCCTGGCAGCGGCCGGACCCATCCTGGCCCTCTGGATGGCCTCGCCCGCGATCGCGTGGTGGATCAGTCGTCCGCTCACTCGCCGCAGAGCCCTGCTGACGGACGACCAGACCCTTTTCCTCCGGAAGCTCGCGCGCCGGACCTGGCTGTTCTTCGAGACGTTCGTCGGGCCCGAGGACCACTGGCTACCCCCTGACAACTTCCAGGAACTGGCCGAGGCCAGGATCGCGCACCGCACCTCGCCGACCAACATGGGCCTCGCGCTGCTCTCGAACCTGTCCGCCTACGACTTTGGCTATCTCTCCGCCGGGCAACTCATCGAACGAACGGGAAACGCGTTCGACACCATGGAAACCCTGCAACGCCACCAAGGGCACTTCTACAATTGGTACAATACGCAGACTCTGGATCCGCTGCCGCCTCGCTACATCTCCACTGTGGACACCGGCAACCTGGCGGGGCATCTGCTGACATTGCGCGCCGGCCTTCTCGCGCTCATCGATCACAAGATCCTGGGGACGCGATTGTTCGAGGGCTTGAGCGACACGCTCCATGTCCTGGAGGGTTCCACGGGCAGGGCTGCGGCGACCCGTCTGACTCAACTCAGGACGGATCTGGATTCCATTTGCGCCACAGAGCCGACCACGCTCTCGGCGGTGCGGCTCTGTCTCGAAGGTCTGGTGGTGTCCATCGCCGAGGTGGGGACGGATGTCGATGATGATCCTCAGAGCGAGGCACGGTACTGGGCAGATGCCCTCGCCCGGCAATGCCAGGCGGCTCTCGACGAGCTCACGTTCCTTGCTCCCTGGACATCGCTGCCGGCCCCTCAAGACTCGATCCACGATCTCCGTGGCATAGACGCAGTTCCGACCCTGCGCGAACTGGCTGCGCTCGCGGAAGATGAGCTCCCGGCAATCGCGCACCAGCTTGGCTCGGATGCATCGCGCGAGGCAAGTGAGTGGTTCGCGACGCTGCAAGGGTTCGTCACGGAAGCGGGCAGCCGCGCCCGGGCCAGAATAACGATGATCGAAGGTCTTGCTCTGCGATCGGGCGAACTTGCCGATGTGGAGTACGACTTCCTCTTCGACCGGCCGCGCCGTCTGCTGGCGATCGGGTACAACGTGGCTCAGCGCAGGCGGGACCCGAGCTACTACGATCTGCTCGCGTCGGAGGCGCGCTTGTCCAGTTTCGTGGGAATCGCGCAGGGGCGGCTGCCGCAGGAGACGTGGTTTGCCCTGGGACGCCTGCTCAGTACCACCGGGGGAGCGCCGGTTCTCCTATCATGGAGCGGCTCGATGTTCGAGTATCTCATGCCGCTCCTGGTGATGCCGACGTATGAGAACACGCTGCTCGATCGGACCTACCAGGCGGCGGTCGAAAGGCAGATCGCCTATGGAAGACACCGCGGCGTCCTCTGGGGTATCTCGGAGTCCGGCTACAACACGATCGATGCACAACTCAACTACCAGTACCGGGCCTTCGGCGTGCCCGGGCTGGGGCTCAAGCGCGGCCTGGCCGCTGACCAGGTCATTGCCCCGTATGCCTCGGCGCTGGCGCTGATGGTGGACCCCGAAGAGGCATGCCTGAATCTCCAGCGCCTCGCTGCCGCCGGGTGTGAAGGACGGTACGGCTTCTATGAAGCGATCGATTACACCCCTTCACGCCTCCCGCCCGGTCAGTCGAGCGCCATCATTCGCTCGTTCATGGCCCATCACCAGGGAATGACACTGCTGTCCCTGGCCTATCTGCTTCTGGATCGTCCCATGCAGAAGCGGTTCGAGTCGGATCCGCAGTTCCGGGCGACGACACTGATGCTCCAGGAGCGGGTGCCGAAGACCACGGTGTTCTACTCGCAGGCCGCCGAACTCGCCAGCGCCCATACGACCGCCGGCGGGCCGGAGAGGCCGATGCGCATTCTCAGCACGCCTGACACCCCGACACCGGAAGTGCAGCTGTTGTCGAACGGCAGATACCACGTGATGATCACGAATGCGGGAGGCGGCTACAGCCGCTGGAAGGACATCGCCGTCACACGGTGGCGGGAGGACGGTACCCGGGACAACTGGGGCACCTTCTGCTACATCCGCGACACGAGCAACGGGCAGTACTGGTCCACCGCGTATCAGCCGACGCTCAAGAAGTCGGAACGCTATGAGGCGATCTTCTCCGAGGCGCGGGCAGAGTTCCGCCGGCGCGACCATGAACTCGACACGCACACGGAGATCTCTGTCTCACCGGAGGACGACGTCGAGGTGCGCCGCATCCACATCACCAACCGTTCCCGTGCGCGCAGAGAAATCGAGGTGACGAGTTATGCGGAAGTCGTTCTCGCCCCTTCCCCGGCGGACGCGCTTCATCCCGCGTTCAGCAATCTCTTCGTCAAGACGGAGATCATCCGTCAGCGGCAGGCGATCCTCTGCAGCCGCCGGCCCCGCTCCCTCGGCGAGTCGACTCCGTGGATGTTCCACCTGATGGCGGTGCACGGGGCCAGCACCGAGGAGATCTCCTATGAGACTGATCGCCAGCGGTTCATCGGCCGGGGCAACACCGTGGCCGATCCTCAGGCGCTGAGCGCCCCGGGTGCGCTCTCGGGCAGCCAGGGATCCGTGCTCGATCCGATTGTGGCCATCAGGCATCGCCTGACCATCGATCCGGAGGCATCCGCGACGGTGAACGTCGTCTTCGGTGTCGGCGAAACCCGCGCTAGTTGCTTGAGCCTCGTTGAGAAGTACCATGATCGCCGTCTCGCGAACCGCGTCTTCGAACTGGCGTGGACCCATAGCCAGGTGGTCCTGCGGCAACTCAACACGACCGAGGCCGATGCGCAGCTCTATGGACGCCTGGCCGGCGCCGTGATCTACGCCAACTCCGCGCTACGCTCCGACCCGAGCATCCTGATCCGGAACCATCGTGGCCAATCCGGACTGTGGGGCTACTCCATCTCCGGCGATCTGCCGATCGTGCTCCTGCGGATCGGGGACCCGGCCAACATCGAGCTGGTGCGCCAGCTCGTCCAGGCCCACGCCTACTGGCGCCTGAAGGGACTGGCGGTCGACCTGGTGATCTGGAACGAAGATCAAGCCGGTTACCGGCAACTTCTCCATGACCAGATCATGGGCCTGATTGCCGCGGGCATTGAGGCCAACGTCGCCGACCGGCCGGGAGGCATCTTCGTCAGGCCGGCGGATCAAATCTCGGACGAGGACCGCATCCTGCTCCAATCCGTCGCCCGCGCCGTCATCACCGACAGTCGGGGACCGCTGGCGGATCAGGTCAACCGCAAGATCCACGCGGAGGTGCGCACCCCGCGCCTGGCGCCCAACCAAGCCCGCCGTTCGCCACCTCCGCCGAGCGCCGAGTCGTCTGGCCGCGACCTGATCTTCTTCAACGGGCTGGGAGGATTCACCCCCGATGGCCGGGAGTACGTGATCACGACGGCGCACGGACAGGTGACGCCGGCACCGTGGGTGAATGTCCTGGCGAACCCGCAGTTCGGAACCGTCATCTCGGAGAGCGGCCTTGGCTATACTTGGAGCGAGAATGCCCACGAGCTCCGTCTGACTCCCTGGACCAACGACCCCGTCAGCGATTCCAGCGGCGAGGCCCTCTACATCCGTGATGAAGAGAGCGGCCATTTCTGGTCTCCCACCCCGCTGCCCGGCCGTGGAACGGGAGCGTACGTGTGTCGGCATGGATTCGGCTACAGCGTCTTCGAGCATGGGGAGGGCGGGATCCGCTCGGAGCTGTGGATCTATGTGGCGCTGGATGCACCGGTCAAGTTCATGGTGATGAAGGTGCGCAATGAGTCCGGCCGAGCCCGGCGGCTCTCCGTCACGGGTTACGTGGAATGGGTGCTGGGCGATCTGCGGCCGAAATCGGCCATGCACATCGTCACCGAAATCAACGCCGGCAGTGGAGCGCTCTTCGCACGGAACCCCTACAACAGCGAGTTCGCCGGGCGGGTCGCCTATTTCGCGGCGGGCGAAGCGTCCCGGACGCTGAGCTGCGACCGCACGGAGTTCCTCGGGCGCAACGGCACGCTTCGGAATCCGGCCGCCCTGACTCGCTCGCGGCTGGCGGGCAAGACCGGGGTGGCGCTGGATCCCTGCGCCGCGATTCAAATTCCATTCGAGCTGGCCGAAGGGCAAGAGCGTGAACTCATCTTCACGCTTGGTGCCGGCCGGGACGCCGAGGACGCCGGCGTTCTGGTCCGTCGCTTCCGAGGCCCCCAAGCCGCGCGCGGCGCACTCGAAGCGGTGTGGCAATACTGGAACCACACGCTCGGCACCGTGAGCGTGGAGACCCCGGATCCGTCCCTTGACGTGCTGGCCAATGGCTGGCTCCTGTACCAGACGCTGGCGTGCCGCATCTGGGCACGGACCGGACACTACCAGCCGGGAGGGGCCTTCGGCTTCCGCGACCAACTGCAGGATGCGATGGCGCTCATCCACGCCGAGCCGAGTCTCCTGCGCGAACACCTGCTCCGCTGCGCAGCCCGTCAGTTTCCGGAGGGCGACGCCCAGCATTGGTGGCACCCACCTTCGGGCAGGGGTGTGCGTACGCGCTGCTCGGACGACTACCTCTGGCTGCCGCTGGCGACAGCCCGCTACGTACTGGGCGTAGGCGATACTGGGGTGCTGAATGAATCTATACCCTTTGTCGAAGGTCGCCCGCTCAAGCTGGAAGAAGACTCCTACTACGATCTGCCCCGCCGGTCGGATGAGACTGCCAGCCTGTACGACCATTGTGTCCGGGCCATTCTGAGAGGCCTCCAGGTCGGAGAGCACGAGCTTCCGCTCATGGGTTCAGGCGACTGGAACGACGGCATGAACATGGTGGGCGCACGCGGTACCGGCGAAAGCGTCTGGCTGGGCTTCTTCCTCCACGAGGTGCTCATGCAGTTTGCCGAGGTTGCCCGCCGGCACGGCGACGGCGCGTTCGCCGAGCGCTGCCGTGACGAAGCGACTCGACTGCGGCAGAGCATCGAGCGCAATGGCTGGGACGGGGAGTGGTACCGCCGCGCCTACTTCGACGACGGCTCGCCGCTCGGATCGGCGCAGAACCTCGAATGCCAGATCGATTCGATCGCCCAAAGCTGGTCCGTGCTATCCGGGACGGGCGAGGCCGGGCGGGCGTGCGCCGCCATGGAAGCGGTGGATCGACGCCTCGTGCGGCGGGATCACGCATTGATTCAACTGCTCGACCCTCCGTTCGACCAGTCCGACCTGAATCCCGGATACATCAAGGGATATCCACCGGGCGTGAGGGAGAATGGCGGGCAGTACACGCATGCTGCGATTTGGGTGGCGATGGCCTTCGCGGCCTTGGGAGACAGGCGGCGCGCGTGGGAGCTGTTCGGCATGATCAACCCCGTGAACCACGCGCGATCGCCGGAAGGGGTGGCGACCTACAGGGTGGAACCGTACGTGGTAGCGGCCGACCTCTATGCGTGCCCGCCGCACACCGGCCGGGGTGGCTGGACGTGGTACACGGGCTCGGCCGCCTGGATGTACCGGCTGATTGTGGAGTCTCTCCTGGGACTCAGGCTGGAAGCGGACCGGCTACGCTTCGAGCCGTACCTCCCTGCGGAGTGGAGGGGATTCAGGGTGCACTACCGGTATCGGGAGACGGTCTACCACATCAACGTCCTGCAGACGCCTGGCGGGGAGGGCAAGGCGAGCGTGACCGTGGACGGCGTCGAGCCGCACGACGACGGTATACCCCTCGTCGATGACCGCCAGGAACACTCCGTCGAAGTCAGAGTGCCGACCGCTATTCTGTGAAGTGCTGGCGGACCTTCGCCGCAATCTGGCGATCCGTCATCTTGTCAACCGTCTCGACAGCCGCGACGCGTCCACCCAGCTTGACCTTGTCAAGACGCGTTCTCAGTTCGCCCTTTGCTTCACCGGGACCGAATATCAGAATCGATTCCGCATTGCCCAGGCACGCAATCACCGCATCGTAGTAGAGGTTGAGATGTCCTGTAAGAGTCCTCTGGCGGCTATTGTCTGCGGGCACCTGTTGTGACTCATAGGAACCCTTGAGAGGCGAATCACCAGAACGGCGGAGTTGCCTTTCGGCCTTCGATATGATCAGAGCTGTCTCTTCCCCCGCGTCCGTAACGGCCACAACAACGGCCTTCCGATGGTCGATCCACAGGCCCACATTTGTTCTCATCGATATAGCCCCCTCAATGACCACCCGGTGGCGATAACCCGCCGAAGATCACGCCAGCCGCGCCCGGCGACTGCCGAACACCAGCAGGGTGACACCGCCGATCAGCGCAACCGCACCGGCAACTGCCGGGATGGGAATGCTCTTGTGCTCCGTGGCGGTGATGCTCACCGAACCCACCTCGAGGACCGTCCGGTCCTTGTTGTAGTTGATTCCACCGTAGACCAGCGCGATGACTCCCAGAGCCACCAGCACGATTCCGATAGTCTTCATGTCAATGACCTTTCCTGTTTATACGCCGGCCCGCCACGTGATCCCGACTCGAGCCAGCCGGAGAACGAGACGGCAACGGCGCTGACGAGCAGAGGGTGGATGTCACCACCACACTGCTCCTGATCAACGGAGGTAGAATGCGATGCCGATGCCCGCATAGGTAAACGAGTCATCGTTCAGTCCGACACCGATCTCGCCGATCAGGTCAGCTGCGTCGGACAGGCGGTACTCGACTCCGGGCACGAGGTGCAATCGCGTGAACGTGTCGTCGACCCCCGCCGGAGCATCCTGGATCGACTCGAACGAGGCATCCAGAGCGCCACACAGCTCCAGGTTTCGGCTCACGTGCCCGCTAAACTGCGGCGTGATCTCGAACCCCATGCTGTCGAAGTTCTCTTTACTCCCGAACATCCAGTGGACGCCGCCCGCCAACGAGAAATCCAGGCCGGTATCCCTTTCCTTGCCCTGCAGAATCCAGAACTCGCCGTCCGCGCCAACGAACGTGCCATTCTCGAAGAAGCCCAGCTTGGCCTCGGCGTCGAAGCGGTCGGTGAACCCATACCCCCCCCGAGCGGCGACCCCGAACTCGTCGTCTGCACCGTTCTTGCCGAAGGCCATGATCGGGGCAACCATGAGCTTAAAGGCGCCGCGATCCATCGTCTCGGCGGACTGCAAGACACCAATGTACTGAGCTGCGGCTGGCAGGCCAAAGCACAGACCTAGAACCGCTGCTAGAATCCCTCGAGTGATTCGCATGTCAGGTCCTCCTGGGTGAAACCGGCATCGCCGGCCGCCGTGCCGCCTACAGTGCCTTGCGCCCCTGAATGACGCGGATCAGCACGACAATGATGGCGATGACGAGCAAAGCATGGATGATGCCGCCCATGGTGAAAGACGTGAGCAGGCCGAGCAACCAGAGAACGATAAGTATTACAGCGATTGTCCAAAGCATGTCCCACCTCCTGTGGTTTGCATGACAAGGAAGGGCGGGTACCGATCGACAGCACCGCCCCTCACCCCACTGCTAATGATAGAATGTCCAGCCAACCGTGACCTTGGCGTCCGGCACGTCGTTCAGGCTGACCTTGCCCTCGATGAAGAAACGGTCACCGCCTGAGAGCCCCTTCTCGATCCCGCCGAGCAGGTTGATGCCCAGGTCAGTCTGCGAGCTGTTGCTTCCCTTGCTGTCGACGCTCTTGACATTCGCGCCCAGACCACCGCCGAGGTACGGAGTCCAGACGTCCCAGTTCGAGCTGAAGCGATACGCCGCCTCGGCGTTGGCGGTGAAGAGCTTCACGTCGTCGCCGAAACCCAACTCCAGGTTGGGTTGAAAGCGGATGTGCCGGGCGAAGTTTCCAAAGTCAAGGTGAGCGCCGAAGTGAACCTGGTCGGGGTTGAGCGACAGCCCGACTCGCGGGCCCCAGCCGCGGAAGCCGACATCGGTGTCGGGACTTGCCAATGCAAGGGCGGGCCCTAAGACTATGACCAGCGCTGCTGCGATAAGACTCGTGCGAGTAGTCTTGTTCATCTTGTTCTCCTCCCATTGAATGTAGCGCCTGTAGCTGCGGTCCGAGTCACCGCCGCGCGCAGTGGCGCGATCCCTCGGCGGTTGGCCCTGATCTGCGATTGGAACGCGATCGAGGGTACCGGCCAACGCTGGGTTCGAGATCAGCTTTGAGCCAGGACTTGAATGCTCGTCGATGACGTCATCTGGACGATCAGTCGCTGGCCCGCCTCGAGCTCTACCTCGTCACCCTTGGTCGCTAGCATCAGCACCGTGCCCGCGCCCGCTCCAGCGCCTGCCCCGATCGCTGCGCCCTTCCCGCCACCCGCGATCCCGCCGATGATCGCGCCGAGGACGCCCCCCGCCGCGATCTTCTCGACGTCGCCATGTGTGTCGGAGGCCGCCTGCAGCGTGAGGGGTGTTGCGGAGATCGCGTGCGTCTTGCCCTCAGGGTCGACGACCCCCAGGTACGCGAGCGTCATCCGAGCGCGGCCCTTGATCCGGCCGGACGCCTGGACGTCGCGCAGCACTCCGTGGATCCGTGTGCCGGCCGGAAGAACCGTCTTCCCGCCCACGATGACGGATTCGGTCGTCGTAGCGCCAAACGGATCGCCGGTGTGGTTCGTTTCGGTGGAGAGCCGCGTGTCGAGCGACGCGACGACACTGGTTCCATCCGGAATGATGAATGTCACAAAGCGCGGCTTCTGGGCCTCCGCGGTCCCCGCGCTCCGACTGCTCTCCCGGTCCTGTGAGCAGCCTGCCGCGAGTCCCGCGGCGAGCACAACCAAGAGGCCGATGCCGGCTGGAATCCATTTCATGTAGGTATCCTCTCTTCCTGATATCGACTGGGGGAGCCCCCCCTTGCTTAGGGCGATGGCTTCGGAGTCTCGAAAGCGGCGGCGAGTTCGTCCCGCGCCCTCTTCAGCGTGACCTGGAGGTGTGCCCGCTCCGCCTCTCCCGCTGCCCTGTACTCGTCGAGTTTCGCCTGCGCGATCGCGTGCAGGGCCTTCAGCTCGTCGACGTACATGAGGGCATCGAATCCCGCCCGCAAGCCGGACATTTGCGTCTTGGCCGCGAGACTATCGATCTTCAAGCTCCACAGGTTGAGCTGTGCCTCCATCTTCTGAACGGACGATTCCATTATCTTCTCCGGCATGGGCCGAGTGCGTCCCGCGTCCGGGGGCAGTCAGCGTTCCTTGCTCCCCGCGGCGCCATCGCGCAGGGAATCCCCCGGCGTGAAGCGATCCGGCCCACCGTTGCGACGGCCTGGATTCATGCTGGGCGATCACCGTCAGTGTGTAGTGGGATTTGCCCGCAATTGGCGTGCCGTCGCGTAATCCCCTTTTGCTTTGGGAGTTCCATGAAGCAGACGCTTGACGACTCCATCAAAACGAAGCAGAATCGATCAAAAGGAAGGAAGGGGTCGTGCGTATCGAAGACCTCAACATCAGCGAATTGGTGGAGTTCGACTCCGAGGACGGCGTGGTCCGCTTCGCGGGCCAGCGGGCGCTGATTATCGACGCAACGGCGAAGGGAAACCTGCGCAAGGAGCTGATCAACCACTTTGGCCTGAGTACCGCGCGCGCCGTTCTGACACGGTTTGGATTCGTCCAGGGCTGGCGCATGGCCGAGGCGATGCAGGGGCTGTTCCAATGGGAGAGCGAGGACGACTGGCACCATGCGTGCGGGCGCATCCACATGCTCGAAGGCATGTACCGCCTGGGGCCGGGCACCCCTGGTTCGTTGACGAAGGAGGGTTTGACGCTGGTCAGCTCGTATGAGGCGGAGCAGCATATCGCCCACCTTGGACTCAGCGATACATCCGTGTGCTGGACGATCTGCGGCCTCACGAGCGGCTACCTGAGTCGGGCGTTGGGCAAGGAGATCTACGTTCTCGAGGAACGCTGCATCGGGCGAGGCGACGCCGCTTGCCACCTCCTCGGTCGGACACTCGAGGAGTGGGGCGACGCTCGGGCTGACGAGCTCCGCTTCTACCGCGTCGAAAACCTCAAGGAATGGCTGGAACCCTCGCTCCACCGAATCACCGAGAATCTCAAGGAGGCCGAAAGGAAGCTCCGTGCGCGAAAGCGTGTGCTCACCCGCGTGGCTCCCGAGGTCGAGGATCCGCTCGGGATGATCGCCCGAAGTCCCGCCATGCGGCGCGTCGTCGACCTCGCCCGGCGGATCGCGAAGGTGGATTCCACCGCCCTCATCACGGGCGAGAGCGGGACGGGCAAGGAGCTCATTGCGCAGTTGGTTCATGACGAGTCTGCCCGTGCGACGGGTCCGTTTCTCGCAGTCAACTGTGGTGCGATCACCGAGTCTCTCCTCGAGAGCGAGCTCTTTGGCCACGCACGCGGCGCGTTTACAGGCGCTGCGCAGGACCGGGTCGGCCTGTTCGAGGCGGCCAACGGCGGGACGCTGCTGCTCGACGAGATCGGCGACGTCTCGCCCGGCATGCAGGTCAAGCTGCTGCGGGTCCTCCAAGAGCGTGAGATCCGCCGCGTCGGTGAGAACAAGAGCCGGCCGGTAGAGGTGCGGGTCATGGCCGCGACGAACCGCGAGCTCGCCGCGGACATAGTCTCGGGCCGCTTCCGCAAGGATCTGTACTACCGGCTGAACGTGGTTCAGCTCCACGTGCCAGCGCTCCGGAACCGGCGGGAGGATATCCTGCCGCTGGCCCGCGTGCTCCTGGCCGAGTCAGCCGCGCGGATCGATCGGCCAGTTACGGGGCTATCACCACGTGCTGCGGACCAGCTTCTGCGGTACGACTGGCCGGGCAACGTCCGCGAACTCGAGAACGCCATGGAACGCGCCGTCGCGCTCGGCCGCGCCAACCTGGTTGAACTCGACGATCTGCCGGAGGAGGTCCGGCGGGCGATCCCAACACCGTCGGTTTCCGGTCCGGTCAGAGCACTCGACGAGATCGAGAAGGACTACATCCTGGCGGTGCTCGACCTCAACGGCGGCAACCAGACCCGCACATCCGAGCAGCTCGGCATCGGTTCGGCCACGCTCTACAGGAAGCTCAAGAGCTACGGCGTCGTTCGGGGATCTCGCCCCGCGCGAGCCAACGATTCCGCTTCGCCCTGAAGTCGACTGGCCTTAGGGGAGCTGCCAGCCGATGGATACGGCCGAGCTTCCATCCTCGAACCCGCGGGCCGCATCGATCCGGAGCTGACCCCTCATGCCCAGACCCCGCAAGCGGAGACCGGCTCCGCCATCCACCTGCCACGGGATTCGGCTGGATTGCCCCGTATCCCAGGGTTTGGCCCCGTCGACGAAGAGGGCCCAGCCGAGCTGCAGGGGCCCCAGTTTCCAGGGCCACGCCTGCCTCTCGATCGTCCCGTAGACGAGCGTGCGCCCAAATACCCGGCCGCGCACGACACCCCCATCCAACAGAGGGTGAGCCCGGAGGAGTGGGGCGCGCCCGTATCCGGTTCCCGCCCCGGACCAGAGAGCCAGAGGAGCGTCCGAGGTCGTGCTGGACATCCCCAGACGGCCTTGCCACCCCTCGCAGCTTCCCAGACCGCTCGAGCACCATCGGAGGGACAGGCCGCCGGCCCCGAACGGAGCGCCGCTCGTGAGGCTGACCCATCTTGCGGCCTGCGCGCCCAGCGCCAGGCGATCGCGGGCCCAGCGTGTCTCGACGCCCCCTTCCAGTGAAAGATGGGGGCCGCGATCGATCCATTTGTCCAGGGAAGTGCCGATCTCCAGGCGGACATCCGGACCAAGCCAGTCCGAGAAGGAGAGAGCAGTGCGCCGGCGTTCCTCTCGACTTACCCCCGCGCGGGTTGCGCCGCGCGAATCGGACAGAGCCCGAGCCGCATAGGCCTGTCGTTCCCAGAAGCCCTCCACGCGCCAGATCCCGGGCCGGCCTCCGGCCGCCGGAACCGCAAGCGCCAGCGATATGCGCGGTCGGTCCGGCCACCACCGCCATCCAGCGCTGCACAGCTCCCCATTCCCAGTGGGGCTCGCCACAGCAAGGGCGATCTCACGCTCGGTGAGTGCCTTGATGCCCGCGCGCCCAACATCCCACGGACCATCGAACACAGGCGGGCGCTCCAGAAGCATCACGTTCACCTGAGCGTTTCCATCCGGCCCGGGTCTCAAGCTCAACCGGAACTCCGACTGGGCGGGCAGCTCGGCCAGGCGCCGGCACGCTTGACGGAACGCTTGCGGGGTGAGGAGCCGCCCTGGCGGCAGATTGAGCTGGCCGGCCACGGCGGAAAAGCGGATGCGCGCCAAACCGTCGATGCGCGTCAAGTCGGTCCGCGGTTCGGACACGCGGTTCCAGGCACCGAGCGCGCCCTCCACATCCCCGGCCAGGAACCGGCTGCCGGCCAGAAGCCGCCAGGTGTGGGCATCGCTCGGGTCGAGAACCAAGGCGCGCTCGGCCAGCCGGCTCGCGCCCGCCCAGTCCTCGGCGCGAAACTGCAGCCCCGCGCGTTCCCGGAGTGGGGCGGCGGACGCAGGGTAGAGTGACTGGGCTGCCAGGAACTGGAGTTCCGCTCCCGCGGTGTCTCCCTGCCGGGCCAAGAGGATTCCGGCCTCCACCATGGCGGCACATCCATCCGGGGCGGCAGACGATCGGGGATCCCCTGCGGCACGATCCGCTGCGACCTGCTCCTTGGCTCCCCGCGGAGGAAGGATCAGCAGCGCCCACCGTCCACTCGCGGACCAGGCGGTGCTAAACTCTCCTTCGAGCATGGCCCGAAACGGTCCAACGTTTGGGTCATGGAGGATCACCCACCCGTTGGCCCAGGCCACGAGCACCACGTAGTGATAGGAGTCCGAGGCCGCCCGGATCAGTGCGATGACCGGGCGACCCTGGGCAAGATGGCTCCCCACCTCGGCCGGAGTTCCCGCCCAGGGAAGCGCAGTCCACCCGTAGGCCTCGGCGGCCTCTACGAGGGCACCGGTTCGAATGCCAGCCTGTCCCGGCTCCATCAGTGCAGCAAAGTCATCGGCCAGGACGCCGGACTTCTCCCAGTAGCGTAGAACCATGGCGAGAGCCGCCCCGCCACACAGCGATTTGCTTTGGGGGACGTAAGGGATGTCGAGCAGCTGCACCTTCTCCGAACCGCTCCTCTCATCCGAGGGCGTTCCGGCGGCCGCGGAGGCGGACCACGCAAGCGCGGCCGCCGCCACGCAGACGCCAACTGCACGCCACGACTTCACGGATGATCGAGCTCAGTTGGCGAGGATGATGATGATCAACAGAATGATGATGAGCGCGGTCGCCGAGATGACGATTTTGCTGTCTCCTCCGGCGAGACCGGCGTTGACCTCTCTGGCTTGCGCAGCCAACTTCTCCAGTGCCGGCCCCGAAAGGACCGCGGCCGCGGCGCTGGCTCGTTCGAGATCCAGGCCGGCGGCTCCGGCGAGCTGGCGGACATCCGCCCGCTGCAGCATGCTCTGAATCACTTGTCGATCAGCGTCGGCCTGGACGATCTGCTGGTCTATCGCGGCCTGAATCTCGCTCTCGCCGACCACGTGACGTTGTGGCTCATCGGTCAAGCTGGCCCCCGCCGCGCCGACCGCGATCGCGAACACGGCCAAGACAGCCAAAGCGCTCCTCTTGTACATTGTCATGACATGCTCCTATGCGTGAAGTGGACCGAAACCTCGCCCCAGAGGGCGACTTCGGGATGCCCATGGAGGATGCGACCCGGTCCGCTTTGGACCGATGCTCCTCGTGTGGATCCGGTTCAAGTCACGCAATCAACGTGCCGCCCCTGAGGTTGCCACGTAACCGCTTGCTTCGATGTGACCTGACAGCGCCGGGTGTCCGGCGGCTTTCGATCATTCCGGCGACTTTCGATCATATTGAACGGGCATCCATCACTGTGATGAGGGGAGGATCCGTGTTTCTATTGGATGGGGGGACTCCCGGCAGGCCGCCTGCGGCGGCCAGCGCCAGTGAATTGGGCGCCTCCCCCACGCAGAAGGAGGTCTTCTCCACCCGCTGGAAGTCCCCGCTCGTCCGACTCCGCATGGGTCAGTCACCATGGATATTAGCGGAATGGCATGACGGGCTTCTCTCCATGTATGTAGCCCGCGGAACCATCATTCGACCTCGTAGCCGCGTCCACGAGGGCCAGCGTTTCAGATCGAACTGCAGCTATTGCCGGTGTTTCAAGTCCCCATGGCGCGAAATGTGCACCTCAGCATTAGGCAGTTGTGCTGGAGGCACGCGCAGCCAGACCTCAGGCAGGATGGCAGCCTCTCGATTACTCGCTGCGCAAATGAGGAGGTGCGTCATGGAAGCCAGAAAAGCAAACGTGGGAAAGATGGAAGCTCAGCTCAAGGAATGGGGCGCGAAGCTCGACGCGCTGGTAGCCAAAGCCGACGCCGCCGGCACCGACGCCGACATCGATTATCGCAAGCGCGTCGACGATCTGAAGGCGAAGTACCAGGCCGCCCACGCGAAGCTCGGCGAGCTCAAGTCCGCGAGCAGCGACAAGTGGGAGACCTTCGAGACGGGCCTTGAAAGCGCGTGGAGTGAATTCCGAGACGCCTTCAAGAGCTTGGCAAAGTAACGCGAAGGAGGCAAATCCATGCTGTGGGCCATTGGCGTCATCTTCGGCTTGTTGTGGGTTCTTGGATTGGTCACTTCTGTCACAGTGGGGGGATTTATCCACGCACTGCTGGGAGCGGCAATCACCCTACTTGTCCTTCAGATGATTCGACTTTCGGGCCGCACACGTGCGGACCAATCAATCCAAGGATGATCATCGCAACCTCTCGGGAAGGTGTCCCTCGACCGTCTCCGGGAGGCCCGAACACAGCTGCTGACCAGGGTCCCGCTAGGGAGAGAGAAGGACTCCATGAATAGGAGTAATGCCAGCGCGGTGCCGCTCGGAGAGCTGATCGTGGCCTTCTTCGACATCGCCGCGCAGTACAGCACGGATCCGCTGGAGATTACACACCTGGCCTCTAAGGCAGTGCTGACGAGGCTGCGGCGAGCGTGCAAGATGTCGCCCGCCTCAATGTCCGCAAGTCTCATTGGGGCGGGGCCGCGACAGTTACGCTCTCTCCGCGCTGGCACGCGAGTTGCTCTCTCATCCAGTAGTACGGGGAGATAGGGCAGGGGGATCCAAGCCTGCGGGTCATAGAAGGCAGCGCGCAGACGGTTACACGCTACTCGGGAACGATTACGAAAGGGAGATTCTCATGAATCGAAATATCGACGATGGCTGCAGAGGAGCGTTTGCGAGGGCGACGCGTGCGATGCTCCTGCTGATCTTGGGCAGCGTGGCGCTTCTCGTGCCCCAAGCCTCCGGAGATGGCAGGCTCGGAAGCTACGTGGCGCTCAAGGCCGGCATCTACTCGCCCAGCGAGTCGTTCAACATCGGCAATCTCGACATCCAGACTACCTTCGAAGGCGACACGGAGACAGGATTTGACGGTGAGATCGCGATCGGCCACTACTTCCTTCCCACGTTCGCCCTTGAGCTGGGTATCGGATACTTCAAGGGGAAGGGTTCCCTCGAAGCAGGAAGCACGACAGCAGCTCGCCACGACGTGGATTTCGACGTCATCCCGTTCATCCTATCCGCCAAGGCTCTCATTCCGACTGGTCCGGTCGATCCATACGGGGAGGTGGGAATCGGTGCTTACTTCACGCAATTCGACGTGAGCGACAATCTCAACACCTTCGACGGCACGACGACCTTCGGTCTTCATGCCGGAGCCGGATTGAATGTCAACATCACGCAGAGCGCATTCATTGGAGTGGAAGGCAGATACGTCTGGGCCAATCCGTCATTCGGGGACCAGAAAATCAAACTGAACGACACCGAGTATGCCCTGGACGGATTCAAGTTGAACGGTTTTACCACGACGTTGGTTTTGGGCTTCAGCTTCTAGAGCCAACACACGTCGTACTTAGGGAGGGACCAATGAGATACAGGTTGATGGTCGGAAGTCTTCTCCTCGTGGGCTTCGCAGCGGGCTGTTCAAGCAATCCCGCATTGCGAACCGAGTCGTCCAGCTCGGCCATCCGTGCAGCCGAGGAGGTCGGGGCAAGCGACGTGCCGCGCGCCGCGTTGCACCTGCAGCTGGCCAAGGAGGGGTTGGTTCGCGCCGAGGGCCTGTCTGAGAGGGGTAAGAAAGAGCAGGCGGCATCGCAGCTTCTGCGAGCCGAAGCGGACGCCGAGCTTGCCATCCTGCTCTCCCGGGAGCAGGCGGAGAAGACGGATGCTTCGCAGGCGATGGAGCGGGTACGCCGGCTCCAGCATGATAACCGCTAACTTGTCGGAAGGAGCATTCCATGAAAATGACCGGATCCTTGATCATTGTCGCCTGCGCCGCCCTCCTATGCGGCTGCGCCGGCACCGTCCCGAGTGAGCTCGTCAACGCCCGGCTAGCCTATCAACATGCGAGCGCCGGGCCGGCAGCACAACTGGCGCCAGCGGATCTGCACAAGGCACAAACGGCGCTCGCCCAGGCTGAGGAGTCCTTCTCGAAGGACGCCAACTCGTACCGCACACGGGATCTCGCGTATGTGGCTCAACGGAAGGCCGAGATGGCGGACGCGCAAGGGTCGATAGCCAGAGAACAGAAGGCCCAGGTCCGCGCGGCCGACGACTACCAGGTGACGCAGGGCAATATCCTGCAGGAGCAGAAGCAGGACTTGAGCGAGACGCGGACAGCACTGGCCGCCTCGGAGCAGAGCGGCGAGGCGATGGCCAGGAAGCTCTCCGCGGAGCAGCAGGCTCGTCGCGACGCCGACCAGAAGACTGCCGAGGTTCAAGCCGCGCTCGCGAAGCTCGCCGCCGTCACTGAGGATGAGCGCGGTATGGTCATCACGCTGTCGGGAAGCGTCCTCTTTCGCTCCGGCGATGCGACGTTGATGTCCGGGGCGCAGTCGCGGCTCGACCAAGTTGCCGATGCCCTCCTCGCGAATCCCGACCGCAATATCGTGGTGGAGGGGTACACGGACTCGCAGGGGTCCGATGAGTACAATCTCGCCCTGTCGCAGCGCCGTGCTAACGCCGTGCGTGACCACCTCGTGCACAGAGGCTACCCTGCCGCTCGCCTGCGGGCCAACGGGATGGGCGAAGGACGCCCGATCGCCAACAACGCCACCAGCGAGGGGCGTGCCAACAACCGCCGTGTCGAGATCGTCCTCGAACGAGAGGTCAAGCACTAGGTGTCGGCATCTTCACCGGAATCCCAGGGCCAGCCGTTGTCCGCCCGCAGAGAGCAGCGGAGTAAGGAACGGCATCACACCGCACAGGTGTATCGTGGTGCGACCGTCCTCCGAGGCGCGGTCCTGCCGGAAGGGTCTGGAACATATCATGGGTGGCAGCTGCTACCCTCGCAATAGAGGCGGTTGTCCAGCGCGTCCGATGATTGCATGGAAGGTTGACACCCGCGCGGGAGAACCTCTCAGGGGCCTGCAAGCGGCGCGTGCGCAGTAAACGGCGGGTGAGTACACGGAACACATGCCAAGCGCCGCTTGCCAGGTCCTCGGCTGTTGACGTATGCAGACCCTCCTCGGCCAGGTTGACACAGACTGAGCCGCTGCTTGATCTCGCGGGCCGGGTCGTCCGGCCCGCCGGCGTTTGCCAGCGCTTCGAAACCGGGTTCCACGCCGGGCACCTCGTGCTGTCCCCCTTGTTCGTCCCATCCCTGCCCTGGACACCCCCCTCGGACTGTGCCAAACTCCGGCAGCATCTAGCACGGCGCCCCCCCGGCGCCCCGGCATCCTATCGTTCGTTCCGCGAGGGCTTTGCCCGCGCGCGAGGAGGGCTGGCGGTTTGCGGAGATTCGACCTTTCGTCCGTGAACTGGTGGGACGGGATGCTCGTCTCCCGGGCCCACTTTGAGACGCAGGAGCGCTACCACGATGAGACGCTGCGCTGGCTGGCCCGCTACGGGCTGCCGCTCCACGGGATCCTGCCCGCGTCGATGGGCGATGCGCCGCCGCTCGAGATCAGCGCCTCTTTCGAGAGCGAGAACCGCCTGCGGGTCGAGGTGCTGCACTGCCACGCGGTCACTCGGGATGGAACGCTCATTCACATCGACAACGACAGCCAGGCCCAACAGCGTTATCCGGTGGTGGGCACGCTCGACCTGAATCCCCAGCCCGCCCAGACGGTTCCCGTCTACGTGCGCACCCGCGCGGAGAAGCAGCCGCTGGGCGCTCCCGATCCGTCGGGGAATGCTCCGCGCCGCACGCCGAGCTACGAGGTGCTGCTCGTCGAGGCCCAGGCTCCGGGCGATGGCTCGTGCTTGAAGATCGCCGAGATCGCGGTGGCGAACTACAAGGCCGATGAAAGCGCCGAGTACCTGCCGCCCGCCTTCACCATCGCGGCCACCCCGACGCTGCGGCGCACGACCGACGAGATCCGCCGCGTCGCGCAGACCGCGCTGGATGAGGTTGCCGAAACCCTGCGCGCCACCCCGCCGGCGGCCGACATGCACCCCTGGAACCTGGCCGCGCGCGGGATGCTGGACAGCACCATGTCCGGATGGTCCGTGGCGATCGAGCCCCTGGTCGGATGGGAGGAAGCGCCGCCACCGTTCTTCGTCGGCGCGCTGCGCTCGCAGCTGCGCGTGTTCGCCAACAGCCTCACCGCCGCGGCACCTGTGAAGGCCGAGCTCGACGAGCACTTCCTGCAGACCGGGGGATTGCCGGGACCCGCGGGCGGCATCGAGTTTCACAACAAGGTCGCGCGCTACGTTGCGTCGCCCTATGTGCACGAGGCGATGGGTCGCCAGATCCGGGAAGGCGCCCAGCTCCTCGAGTACACGCGCGACTGTTTGCGGTTCATCGGCGAGAAGCTCACCTCGGCGGGCGGTGAGGTGGCCGAGGCGCCCAAGCCCAAGGTGACCTACCGCCAGCAGGACTACTACTTGCTCGAGGTGGGCAAGATCGAGAGCAGCTTCACCGAAGAGAGCCAGGTGCTCTACTTCCGCGAGCTCGAGACCCGGGCGCTGCGCAGCGTTCTCTTCGTGCTGCGCAACAACGTGGATCCGGGCGTGGACGAGCGCGACATCCGCCTCAAAGGAGGCGTCAACGACGATCGTCCACTCTACTGCCCGGAGCTGCAGCCTGACTTCAAGGAGCGTCCGGGACGCATCTACCTTCTCATGGAGGTCGAGCGCAACAAGCGTGAAAACGCCAACTATCTGACACTGCGCTCCTCGGGCGTCGTGGATCTCAAGGAGCTGCTCCAGAAGAAGGACACGGACATCCGGGTGTACTACCTGTAGCGGCCGGGCGAGCCGCAGGCCGAAGGCGCGACTGGGAGCCAGGCCGAGGGTGTGAAAGGAGCCGTGGGCGATGGGAGTCGGCATCGAGCAACTGGAGGAGGTCTTCCACCAGGCTGAGGCGTTCGATCGCGACCCCGGGGCGCTCAACCAGGACAGCCTCGAGCGCAACCTGATCGGCGTGCTGGACGACTTCAAGAACCTGCGCGGCAACGACGCGCGCCTCAGCGAGATGGACCAGAAGCTCTATGAGCTGATCGAGGCCATCGACTTCGACAAGCCCGGCCTGCGCGTCATCATCGCGCACTTCCTGGCGACCCTTTTTGAGAACTACGCCAATGAGGGCCGCGGCCACCGCAAGGGCTACGAGCTTTCCCAGGATAAGCGAACGTCCTCATCGATCGACGGCCCCTTCATCTACGACGAGCTGGTGCCGGCCATCTTCGATGAGGCCGCGCTCCACGACGCCGACCGGCTGCGCTACTACCTCTTGCACGAGGTTTCGCGCTTCCTCGAGGACAAGGACCCCGGCGGCCACTGGCGGGACGACCAGCCGATCGAGAGCGTGCGCGAGGCGCGGACCGATACGCTGCTGCTCGAACTGGGGCGCCGGCGCGTGCGGCACAGCGACGTTCCCAACCTCGCGCTGAAAGCGCACACGCTCGAACAGAAGCTGGCCGAGGCTGGCTTCTTCCAGGAAGTCGCGCCGGTCCGCCGTTCGCTGGGCTATTTCCTCGAGCGCCATGGCTACATCGCGCGCGAGGGTTTTTGGGCGCGACTGCGCAAATGGTTCGCCTCATTGGGTCGCGGGCGGGCGACCTTCGGGCGCCTCAGCCGCTGGAAGATGGTCTATCGGATGCAGCTCGCCTACATGGTTGTCGCCGTCATCCTCGTCCTTCTGACGATCGCGTTCTGGGGCTGGCGCCAGGGACAGCAGAGCCAAATCCTCGAGCGCTATTACAACGAAGCCGGCCGGGTGGAGTAAGTCATGTTCAAGCTGTTCAAGAAAGGCGCGGCGCAGGCCAAGAAGGTCAAGGGCCAGACGGCCGGGGCCAAGGCCAAGCGCAAGCCGCGGGGCCCGAAAGAGCGCAAGATCGGCATCTTCGGCCATACGCGCGCGGGCAAGACGGTCTTCCTGACGATGCTGTGGCACAAGACCCACGGCCGGCGGGATTTCTCCCTGGAGACCGACGACTTCCAGACCCGGCAGGACATGAGCAGCTACTTCGACCTGCTCGCTGCCGGGCAGTGGCCTCCCCCGACCGCGACCGAGCGCCTCTACCGCTTCACGGCTGTCATCGACACGACCATCCGCTATCCATTCGAGTCGCAGGACTACCAGGGCGAGAGCGTCTCGATCGATCGGGAGGTCGAGACGGGCAAGGGGTTTCTCGAGTACTTCGAGCGCTGCGACGCCGTCTTCGTCTTAGTCGACGCCGAGGACTTGATCATTGAAGGGCGCGAGGCCAGCGTGCGCCGGCGCAAGAAGATCGACTCTTTCGAGCTCATGCTCGCACAGCTCGTCGAAGGTGCGCGCAACCGCTTGAAGATCCCGGTAGCGGTCGTCATCACCAAGGCCGATCTGCTCGACGGTTTCCAGGGCGAGGACCAGGTGGTCCTGGTCGGCGACACCATCCGCTACTCGCGCTATCGTGGCTACGACAGCTTCGTCTCGGCGGTCCTGCAGCAGCCGCACGTCGCGCGGCATCTGCCCTGGCGCGACCAGGTCGATCGGGCGCTCTCGCTGCTGAAGCCGCTGGTCGACTACTGCCTGACCAAGTCGCCCGATCTGCAGGTCTTCTTCATCTCCTCGACCGGCGGTGTCGAGCGCACCCCGGCGGGCGAGACGCGTCCGCCCAAGGACCTGAAGCCGATCGGGCTCGAGCGGCCCTTCGTCTGGTCGGTGCACCTGCTGATGGAGAAGCGCAAGGCGCTCATCGCCCAGCGCATCAAGTGGTGGGTCGCCGGCGCGGCCGCGGTCTTCATCCTGCTATTCTCGCTGATCAACGCCTGGCACGAGGGGCGCATCCAGAAGATCCGCGAGCTCGCCGGTCTGGGCGGCGTCGGCGGCGGCACCGCCGCGGAGAAGGTCAAGGTGCTCGAAGGCTATCGCGACAGCTTCTTCGCCAGCTTCTTCAAACCCGAATTCCGCGAGACCGCAGGTCTCATTCTCGAGTACGAACAGGCCCGCGCGCTGTCGGCCAAGATGCGTGACGCGGTGCCCAATCTCGCCTATGAGGAGTTCTCCGAGGCCCGCCGGGCGATGCGCGAGCTGCGCGACCAGTTCCCCACCGCCTCGCAGGAGTACCGCTCCTGTGACGAGACCCTGGCGCGCCGCGAGAGCGAGTGGGACCGTGCCTTCGTCGAGCGCCGCCTGCAACCCTTGATGGCCAGCTCGCGCACTGCGGCGACGGAGGTCGACCAAGCGATCCGGCAGCTCTTCCGACCCGAGAACCTGAGCGAGTGGCAGAACCGCTGGCGCCAGCGCCAGGCCGGCGTGATGGGCGACCTGCGCAGCCAGGACCTCGACCAGATCTTGCGTGGGGTGGCCGGATTGGGCGGGCGATCGTGGTCGGCCCTCGAACGCATCAATGACCTGTGCAAGGCCTACGTTGAGAGCTATGCCGACGACCTGCAAGACACCGGGCCGTGGCGGGGCACGTACACCAACGTGCGCGAGATCTCAGGGCTGCTCGATCGCGCGATCGCCGCTCAGGACAACCCCAACGAACTGGCGGGCATCGCCGCGCAGCTCCGCAGCGTTGGGCCGGTGAGCGGTCAGCCCATTGGCGCTCGCATCGCCTCCCATCTCGGCGGCCTGGGCCAGGAAGTCGCGTCCGCCGGCGCGGGCGAGGAGCTGGACCGCATCGTCCAGGACATGGAAGGCAGCGGTCTCGACTATCGCTTCAGCGAGGCGTTCAAAGGTCGCCTGCGCAACTTCGCGCGTGACTTCGCGGGCACGCCCGACGCCCAGCGCGTCCAGCGCTTGCTCGGCAAGATCGACGCGGTCGAGAAGAACGGCCTGCTGGTCAAGGTCGAGGCGAGCGAGTGCCCGCGGGGCTACCACCTGCGCCTGTGGAACGCGGAGACAGAGAGCTGGGATCCGACCGATGTCGAGCCCGGGATGCCTGGCCGGCTGCGGTGGAAGCCAGGCGATCCGGTCAAGATCGGCATCGAGAAGACCGACCCGCACAGCACCGGCAACAAGATCCTCGATGAGTGGGAGGTCACGGGCCGCTGGGCGCTGTTCCAGATGCAGGAAGACGGCGGCCGGCATGTCTTCCGCGGGAATCTGCCGGTGACGGTGGCGTTCCCCGATCTGGCGACGGCACTGCCCAATCTCTGATCCAGCGGCCGCCGGGTGAAAATCGGGCGAAGGGGACGTGATGATCCGCGTCGAACAGCTTGTCTACGGCACGTTCACCTTCACGCAGGGTTTCACGCTCGTTTCGCGCTCGGAGGGCGTCACGGCCGAGCTCGCCGCGCAGGCTGTTGAGGCGTGCAAGGCCTGGGGCGAGATCCTGACGCCCGAGTTCGGCGGGGCGCTGTACCACGTCGTGGTGCGGCCGGGGAGCGCGAGCGGCAGCGCCGAGGCTGTCCACCTGGTCGGCAAGGTCCTGCGCCACGGCGTGGACGCGGGCGGGCGCATGGCGTGGTTCCACCAGGTGCTGACGATACCCCACGACGATTATCTGCAAGGCGGCGCCGATCTCTTCGCCTACGACGATGCCGGGTTCTTCCGCGAGCGCTGGTTCGAGGGCGATCAGTGCGCGGCGCTGACGATCGATGCGGGAATGCTGCAGGCCGCGTCGGCTTCAGCAGCGGCGCCGGCTTCAGCAGCGGCACCGGCCGCGAGCGCGAGCCAGGGCCTGAACGCCGCCGGGCCCCTGTCGCCCGCGGCGCGGCAGCGGATCGCCGAGGTGTCCGCGGCGCTTGGCGAGGGCGCCGCGGTGCGAATCGCGGCGCAGCGAGCGACGCCAGCGGTGCGCCGGCTGATGCGCGGCGCGCTCGCCGTGCTGCCGGCCGAACGGCGCGCGGAGGTGTCGGTAGCCACGCTGGCCTTCCGGCCGGTGCGCCGGTACGATCTCTGGTGCCTGTATGAGGCGGGCGCGGGGCAGCCGCAGCGTATTGAGGACGTGGTGTTTCGGATTGAGAGGTAGATGGGAGGGTTCCATGCTTCGCGCGAAGAACCTGCGCACGATGGTGGTGATGGTCCTCATGGGCGCGCTGATCATCGGGCAGCTTCCGCTGCCGCTGATGACCGCGGCCGCTCAGACGATGGTCACACTGCGTGAGGGCCGCGAGATCGAGGCCGAGATGCTGGACGATGCCACCGGCGGTAACGTCGCGGCCGAGGGTCAGGTGCGCTTCCGCGTCGTGAGCAACGTGGAGGTGCACGAGCAGGTCGCGATCGCGGCCGGAACCGAGGGTGTGCTCGTGGTCGCGGAAGCCAAGGGCAACGGCATGTTCGGCAAGGCCGGCGAGGTTGTCTTCACGGACGGGTGGATCGCCGTAGGGGCGGATCAAGTTCCGGTGGCGATCAAGGGCCGGCAGGTCTTCAAGGGCAAGTCGCGCACGTTCACGTCGATCGTGCTCACGCTGGTGCTGGTCGGGCCGTTCATCAAGGGTGGCGCCGGCGGGCTCAAGGCGGGCGAGCGGGTCTTCCTGGAGGTCAAGGAGACGCGGCAGGTGCCGGCGGAGGGGTAGGGGCGGGTGGAGACGCGCCCCGCAGGTCGGGAAGAGGGAGCGCAGGAGCAAGGGTGCGCGGCTGCTGATCACCTCGCGGCTTGGCGAACCCAGCGCCAGTGAGGCGACCTTGATACCAGAGATTCTCGGGTGCCTGGGCAAGTTGAGTTCGACCCGACCGAACGATCAGTTTGCTCGCGCTACAGATGAAGCAGTTTTCGGATCTCAACTTCTCTCGCCCTGAGCCACCTCCGCAGATAGAGCAGCAGCAAGAGGAGGGGCACCATGCAGGCAAAGGCCACGGCCGACCAGCTGACGAACCAGCGCTGATCCAGGTAGCTGCGGAGAAGCAGTTCAAGCCCCACAACGAACACGCCAGCGGCCAGCATGACGGTGACGACTGTCGCAAAAGGTGACAGACCCATTCTCCGTACCAACGTGAGCGTCAACGCCAGAATGGTCGCGAGCAGAAACATCAATGGAAGTGCCAGGGGCAGAAACCAGGCCGGTCCTGGTGTGAACCGATCCAGAGTGAAAAGGAACAAGTCGGCGACAACTACCTGGGCCGGCAGGTAAATCCACGCGCGGTGCGAGCAGAAGATCACAAGAATGGCAGAAAGCCACAGGAACGCAATCGAGACCAGAGGGTAACGCCCCCAGGTGAGCGATCTGCCGGAGGCGAAGTCGACCGCGAAGACTACGATGGCACCGGTCACGGCCACAAGAGAGAGGAACTCCACTAACCAAGCCCGAAGGCGCCTCTTCGTCTCCTTCCCCCTGGGCGAAGGGGGCGCCGCCTCCCACGCTTCGCCCTCTAGGCCGGGCCGGAGAGGATTGCGGCACAGGGGGCAGTAACGGGCATCATCCTCGACCTCCACTCCACAGTGCTTGCAGAGATTCATGGACCACTGCTCCTCTCGACAACGATCACTTGCACACCAGCCTGGGCTATATGCGAGAAGAAGAATCTCTCCAGCTCCCGACTCTCGACCACGCTTCCGAAGTTGATGTACAGGTCGTCCCGGAAGCTAAGCAAAGCGCAATTCTTCTTCATCCGTGGATTCGGGCCCAGCATGACGCCAACAGACTCGACGTGCGAGTCAATCTCCGCAGGTACGGTAATCCGTCCGAGATTCGTGAGCACGCCGGAGTAGGGATTCTCCCCGATCCGCTCCCGCACGTACGAGAGCAACAGGTCCTTGAGAAACAGCGGCATGATCCTAATGAAGCGATTCCGCGCGGCGCGCACGTTGCGAGCGATCTGCCGGCTCAGTTCCTTCCGGTCTACTTGCATGCTCATGCTGTGGTGAACTCTCTCAATGATCTCATCGAAGCTGTACGTGCCAAGGCTCAGATCGATCTCTGGGGAGACGTACAGGGAGAAGTTGCGCATGGTCTTGGAGGGATAGAACCGGCGCATGTCAACGGGCACTTCGATACGCAGGATCCCTCTTGGGGGCCTCTCCTGCCCGTCGGCGCCGGAAGCCCGAACCTTCGCCAGCGAGTGCATGTAGAGAGCAACGAGATACTCCGTCAGGCTGACTCCGTGACTGCGCGCCAAGTCGAGCGCGTCACTCACGGGCAATCGACCGGTGATGACGCGGGAGTGGGACCGGGCCGGCTCACGGAGATGATAGGCTGGCGACAATCGTGGCGGCCCTGGTAGGCGGCGGTCGAAGTACCTGTTGTAGGCATCCTCGTACTCGTCCGGAGATGGCGGTTCTTCGGGATCAAGGAATGGCTCCCAGCGGGTGACATGCACACCGCGCAGACGAAGATACTGAGTCGCCAGGGTTCCCACGAAACGCAACGCTCCCGCCCCGTCTGTGAGCACATGCGAGAAATCGACCGCAATCGTTGCCTCCCGAGCTTGGACCCGAAGAAGATGGCAGATTCCTCTGTGCATGGGCATCACGGACACCGGAACATCGCTCATGGGATGCAGCGCGGGGATCTCATCGTCGCGCTGCAGGTAGTACCAGAACAAACCTCGCCGGAGATGGACCTGGAAGTAGGGAAATCGCGGAAACACCGTCTGCAGAGCCCGCTCGAGAGCGGAGACGCGAATGGGAGCTTTGAGCGTCACAGAGACCCGGTACAGGTCGGGAGACCACTCCGAGATCGACGCGGGGTAAATCCTGGCCGCGTTGTCGAGGGTGAGCCATTCCTTCTCGTGATCGTCTCTCTGCATCTGAGTAAACTACGGCCACAGGCGAGCGGACACCACCTCTATCCAGGGGTCCCGACCGAGAGCGAAGAAGTAGAGGCCCGTGGCGAACCAGCCGTGAAAGAGTCCCAAGGCCCACAGATTGCGTGTCCGGAAGTAGACGGTCGTGGTGACGACGGCCAAGAAGAACGCGGCCACAGCCAGGGGAAGCGACGGAACATGCGCACCAGCGAAGATCAATGCGGTGAAGAGAACGATGACCGACTCGGGGATCCGACTGTGCTTTCTGATGTTGCCGGCCACCAAGGCAACAATGAGGAACTGCTGGACGAGACCAAAGAGGGGATACAACAGACCGATCAATACGATATGCCAATGCATGATCATGCGCCCAGTGAGCAAGCCGTACGCTGCAAAGCCGCAGAGCGCCAGCAGCATGATGGGTGTCAGCAGCCTGAGACTTCGGGCGAAATTGCGCGTCGTGAATCCCCACTCGGCGAGAACTGAGGAGTCCGCGGTCGCGCGCATCACCACGAATCCTGTCCAGAAAAGACAGGCTCCCACAATATACGCCAACCGGAAATCCAGCCAGTCGGCCAGCAGGAAGTTGGCCAGGCCGGTCAACAGGACAAACGCAAGCTCCCAGCGTGAAGTGGTCATACTCCACCTCATGGCTTCGCCACTCTCTAGCACGCGCTACGGCTGGGCTCAACCAGGGAGTTCTCCAAGTGCGCTGTACGAGAGCTCGATGTCCACCGTAGCGGGGCTCGCACCCACCCAGGCGGTAGTCCAGCGGATAGTCTGTATCGATCCCAAGTAGAACGTCTCGCGGCCACGCGGGAACTGGGCCCGCACGAGGACAACGCCGGCATGCCCGTTGTCGTTGCCGTCGCCTCCCCGCCGCCGAGGCGGCACCAGACCCACATGGATGGCCCCGGATCACGTCGCAACTCATTCTTGGTTAGCACCTTGCGGCTCCGGGTTGCTGCCGTGACCGCCACTGACATCGACTCGCCCGCCCGCACTGGAGCCGAAACCCCTTGATGATCCTCCTCGTATACTCTATAGTTCAAAGTACTCTACAAACATTCATCATAGCCCACGGGAGGCCCCACATGACCCCCACCGAGCTCCAATCCGATCTCGGCTACATCCGCAGCCTGGTGCAGCGGTCGGAGCGGCGTCCCACGCCGGCGTCGATCCTCTTGCTCTGGGCGGCCATCGTCCTGGCGGGTTTCGCGATCATTGACTTCTCGCCGCGTCACACCGGTTTCTTCTGGATGATCATGGGCCCCGCCGGCGGCATCGCCAGCGGCCTGCTGGGCTGGCGCCACGGGCTCAAGCTCGGGCAGCTCGACCGCGCGGTCAGCATCCGCCATGCCCTGCACTGGAGCGGCATGCTGGTGCTCATCGGTCTGGCGGTCGTCTTGGCCGTGACCAGACACATCCCCCACGGCGAGCTCAGCCGCGTGATTCTCCTCATCGTCGCCTTCGGCTGGTGGACGGCGGGCGTGCACCTCGACCGTGTCTTCCTGTGGTTCGGTGCGCTGATGGCGCTGGGGTTCGTGGGCACCCTCTTGCTCTCGGCCTACGCCTGGACACTCCTGGGCGCGGCGATCGCGGTGGGCCTGGTGATCATGGCCCTGACCAGGGGGCGGAGCGATGACACGCAAACCCGTTGACGAGAACGAGGCAATCCAGGCTGGGCTCCGCGGGTTGCACAAGCTCCTCGGCCACCGCACGCGCCTGGGGATCTGCGTGCTCCTGGCCCGCAATGACCAGGTCTCCTTCAGCCGGCTTAAGGAGCTGCTGGAGGAAACCGACGGCAACCTCGGCGCGCAGCTCCGCAAGCTGGAGGAAGAGCGCCTGATCAGCGTGAAGAAGGAATTCCGCGATCGCGTCCCGGTGAGCTGGTACACCCTCACCGCGCGCGGTCGTGCCACCCTGGAGGCGCATTTGGAATCGATGGCGCGCCTCATGGAGGAGTGAGTCATGAGAAGTCCGGCATGGTATGCGCACCTCGCAGGCGCTCTGGTCGCCCTGGTGTCGGCGATGTTGGCAACGCCGCTCGCAGCGCGCGTCACGGCGGCGGCCCAGGATCTGCAAGTCGACAACGGACCGCAACCGGCGATGGGGATCGTGTCGCTCGAGGCCCGCGAGCAATGGCGTATCGGCGGCGCCGACGCGGATCATTTCTTCGGCGTGATCGCCCGCGCTTTCACAGACAACGACGGCAACGTCTACCTGGTGGACAGTCAGCTCTCCGAGATGCAGGTCTACTCCGCCTCAGGCACGTATCTGCGGACGCTCTCGCGCGAAGGCGATGGGCCGGGCGAGGTGCGCCGGCCGATCGACGGATGCCGGTTGCCCGACGGCACGCTGGGCCTGGTGCAGCCCTTCCCCGGCAGCGTCGTGAAGCTCTATCCCGACGGCACGTCGGCCGGAAGCATCGTGTGGGGCGCCGGGCAGGGCGGTTTCGCCGCGCTGGTGCGCGCCCTGGGAGGGGGCGGATCACTGGCGCTCGCGGGCGTCCGGATGACGTTCGGGCAGGATGGCCGCGGGACGGAGACGCGGTTTCTGTCGCTCTGCGCCGCCGATGGCACCGAGCGCCACGTCCTGGCCCGCAAAGAGGCCGCGGTCGACTACGGCAACTACGAGCTCGATGAGCTCGCCCAGGACTTCGTCTGGTCACGGTGCGATTTGGGATCGAACGGGAGCGTTGCGGTGGCTCCGGAACGCAACGCCTACCGCGTCGAGGTCTACAATCCGGATGGGGAACGCACGCGGGTGATCACGCGCCAGTACCAGAGCCTGGCGCGGACCGAGCGGCTCCGGCAGGCGGCCCGGCGCATGATCGAAGCCTACGGGCGCTACATCCCGAACGCCAAGCCCCAGATCGCGATTGCGGACACCGAGCCGGACATCACCGGGCTGCGCGCGATGGACGACGGCTCGCTGTGGGTTCGCACCAGCCGCGGGGACTGGGAGGCGCCGGACGGCTGCCTCATGCTCATCGACCGCTTTGCGCCGGATGGCCGATTCGTCGAGCAGCTCGCGGTGAAGTGCTCGGGAAACCTGAGCGAGGACGAGATCTTCCTCCTGTCCCCCGAGCGGCTGATCCGCGTGGTGGGCGGGGCGGAGGCGGCCTTGACGCAGATGGGATCGCCCACGCCCGAAGAGAGCGCGGCGGGCTCCGAGAGTCCGCTGGAGGTCGTGTGCTACGCACTCACGGCGATGTGATGAGCGCTCACGGCGATATGATGAACGGGTAATCCGACTGGTCGAAGGCCCCGGTCGTCAGATCGGTTATCCGAACCTTGTAGCCCTCCGCTCCGGTTCCGCACTGCGTGGCGTGCCAGTCGAGGTAGGACCCGTCGTTGGGAGTCGAGCTCGCGATGGTTAGACACTGCACTTCGTTGTACAGCAGGGTGATCCGCACGGTACTGCCACAGCAAGTGCCGTAGTCCCAGGTGATGGGCACCTGTTGCCCGATGTAGTACCACTCATCCAGGTTCGGGGTGAGAACTGTGATCGTGCACTCCGGATTGATCCTGAACATGGCGTCGGTGAAGTCCGTCGCGCCCGTGGACAGGTCGCGGATACGGAGCTGATAACCAATCGAGATCCCGCCGTAGCGCTGCGGCGTCCAGGGGAGCGTTCCGTCGTTCACCGTCGTGGTGGCCGGGTACGCCACGACCTCGCCCTGGTTCAGGAGCGCGATCTCGACCGCCGTGCCGCAGCACCCCGAATGATCCCAGGTGATTGTGATCGGCACACCCGCGCACAGCTCCTCGCCGCCGTTGGGGTAAAGAAAGCTAAGTGCGCAATCGGTGAGGACGCTGAAGGGGCCGCTCTCCGCAACAGCCTCGCCGCCGTTGGCGCGAATCCGAATGCGCAGGTCGCTCGTGCCGGCGAGCCACGGGGGTACCAACCAGTTCTGAACGCCGCCGGCGGCCTCCGCGGTGATCAATTCGCAGACCTCACCCCCGCAGAGCAATTCGATCGTGAAGGTCTCCGGGCAGCAGCTCGAGGCATTCCAGGTGATCGCGAAGACCTCGTCAGGACAGAGCTCAGCCCCGGTCGCAGGGGCCGTCACGGTCAGGAGACAAGCTGGCTCGATGGTGAAAGCCGACGCGCTTACGCCCACCGCCGTGCTCGCCAGATCGCGCACCCGCATGCGGTAGTCGTCGCTCAGACCACTGCACTGCTCGGCGACCCAGGCATAGCGCCCGTTGTTGGGCGCCGCTGCCGCGATGGTCAGACAGACGTTGCCGGCGCGCAGCAGCTCGATCGCGACGGTATCGCCGCAGCAGGCCGTGTATGTCCAGGTGATGAGGGTCTCATCGCCCGCGCACAGCGTGTCGCCCCCCGCGGGATTCGTCACGGCCAGGGTGCACGTCTGGATAGAGAAGGGGCCGCTATCACCGCTGTAGCCACCGGCCGAATCGGTGATGCGAATGGCGTACGCATCGGTCGCACCGCCGCAGGCCGAGACCGCCCAGGCGTACGAGCCCTCGTTGGCCGTCTCGGCGATCGTCTCGCAGGGCAGGCCGTTGCGCAGCAAGTCGATCGTGACCGTCTCGCCGCAGCAGGCGCTGGCTTCCCATTCGATGACGTAAGACTTTCCCTGGCACAGGGTTTCCTGACCGACCGGAGCCAGCACAGCGATCGTGCACGGCGGATTGATGGCGAAAGCGGCCGCGCTCACGCCCGAGGCTTCTCCGCCCACCTCGGTGACGCGCACGGTGTACCCGTCGGTGAAGCTGGAACACCGCATGGGGACCCACTGCAGCAGGCCGTCGTTGTCGGTTTGCTCTGCCAGCGTGGCGCACACTTCGCCCAGATGCAGGAGATCCACGCGCACCAGGGGCTGGCAGCACGCCGAAAAGTCCCAGGTCACGTTGATTGGGAGCCCTTCGCAGATGAAGTCATCCGGCAGCGGTCCAGTCACCGTGATCGAGCACTCGCCCCCGATCACGAAGGGCGGGCTCGCCGCCGACTCGCCGCTGGCCAGATCGGTCACGCGCACGGTGTAGGTGCCCCCGATGCCGGGCGGGGGGGCGACGGTCCAGGGATACAGCCCGTTGTTGGGCGTCGATGAGGCGATCGACGCGCAGATGACGCCGTCGCACAGCAAGTCGAGCGCGACCGTGGATCCGCAGCAGGCGGAGGACGTCCAGACGATCTCGACTTCGTCGCCGTAGCACAGCGGCACGCTCCCGTCGGGTGCCGTGACGGCGAGCGTGCAGGCGTCGATCCGCAGGGTTCCGTCACTGACCGCGAGATCCCCCGTCGTCAGATCGATGACCTGCAGGCGGTACTCGTGGCTGGTGCCGGGGCAGCGCGCGGCGGTCCACACGTAGGTGCCCTCCGCGACGACACTGTCGGCGATGATTTGGCACAGACTGCCCCCGCGCAGTAGGGCCAGGCGCACCGCCGGCCCGCAGCAGCTCGAGGCGGTCCAGGTGATCTCCACCGGGTCGCCCTCACAGGCGACGGCGTTGCCGCTGGGGGCTGTGATCTCGAGGGCGCAGCCGGCCGCGATCGTGAACTCGGCGCTGCTCGTGTCGGCCGCCCCGGCTTGCGCGTCCGACACCCGCAGGCGGTAACTGTCGGCGTCCCCGGCGCATGGAGTGACCGTCCAGGGGTAGGACCCGGTGTTGGGGGCCGCGGTGGCGATGGTCAGGCAGGCGATGTCATCCTGGAGCAGCTCGAGGCGCACGGTGGAGCTGCAGAGCTCGTTGGCATTCCAGGTGAGCGCTACCGTCTCGCCCGTGCAGAGCAGCTCGCCCCCGTCCGGATAGATGATCTCCAGCGTGCACGCAGGATTGATGGTGAACGATCGATCGCTGTCGTCGGTGGCACCCGTGCTGGGGTCGGCAATGCGCAGGCTGTACTCGCCGTACTGGCCTGCACAGGCCGCGACGGTCCACGAATGCTCGCCGTCATTGGGGGTCCCCGCGGCGATCGTGAGACAGGGTACGCCGTCGCGCAGCAGCTCGATGTCCACGAAGCCAGCGCAGCATCCGGACGATTCCCATTGGATGAGCACATCCTCGGTCACGTGGTACTGCTCCCCGCCGTTGGGAGCCGAGACCTGCAGCCCGCACTCCGGCGCGATGCCGAAGGAACCGGCGCTGGCACCGACGACGCGCTGGTGTTGGTCAAGCAGGGCGATCGTGTAGCCCGTGGTGGCCTGGGCACAGCCCGTGACGGTCCAGACATATTCGCCGTCGTTGGGCGTCGATGTGGCGATCTCGCGGCATGTGACGCCGTCGCGCTTGAGGACGATGCTCAAGGTCGACGGACAGCAGGATGTCGCTTCCCACTCAATAGTCGTCTGCGCGCCGGCGCAGAGCACCGCCCCGGCGGGCGGGCTGAGCAGCGCGGCCGTGCAGGCGGGATACTCGCAGTCCGCGGGGCTGATCACGTGGTCGGCGGTGAGCGTGTCGACCCCGCTGCTGGTGGTGAAGTGCACTGATTGCGGGTCGACACACAACGCCGTGGGGGCTTCGTCGCCGCAGGCGACGACATAGAAAAGGGTGCCGGTGCCGGGGGCGATCGGAGCTCCGGCCGCCAGCGAACGCTGCATAGCCAGCGAGAACCGCCGGCAGCCTTCCCCGAAGCCCGCCAGAGGTTCCACCGTGAACTCGTAGGCCAGGCTGTCGCCCGCATCGAAGATGCGGCTGCCGGGGTCGGCGTAGACGGAGCACGCCTCCGAGAGATCGAGGGCGAAGGCCATCGCCAGCGCGGTCAACGGCGCCGCGTTCTCGACCGCCACGGGGAAGAGCAGCGTGGCGCCCGGGTCGAGGGCTCCGCCGCCTTCCGGGGGTGAGCTGCCGGGAGCCACGGGCACGCCGGCATAGACGACGAGTCGGTTGTCGGCGGCTGCTTCCGGACTGAGAACGACGTGGGTGAGGAGCTCGCGATCCCGCGGCGCCAGGACGAAGGTCGTCTGACCCAGGAGCGATCCCCGGCGCGCGAAGATGCGCCACCAGGTCGTCGCGGTGACCGGATCGATCTCGAGCACCAGCTCTTGCGTTCCCTCGCTGCTGGCACGCGCAAAGGGTGACGGCTGCGGGTTGTCCGGGTGCGGACGCTGGGTAAACCGCGTGCCCGGATCGGTGCCCAGCCGGTAGAGCCACACATGGACAGAATCTTGCAGCGCGACTTGAACATGCTCGTCCCACGAACCCGGGGGAGGAAGCTGCAAGCCGATCGCGAATCCATCGCCGGCCCCGGTCGCGGGCACGACGACCTCGTCCCGCTGGCAGCTTGTTGTACATAGAGCCACCAGTAGGGCTATCGCCAGCCAGACCGCGGCCGGCCGGATGCCCGCGGGCCGGCGGCGGGGAGGTGTATAAGGTGCCATCATGCCCTTCACCATCCAGGTCAGTGGGCCTAGAACGTGACTCGCATCCCCACGCCGGCCGTCATCCCCGACAGGCCGCGCTTCGCGGAAACCTCCGGGGCGGTCGCCTCGGTCCACGGCGTGCGGCCGAAGCCGTAGCCAACCGAGCCGCTCATCTGCAGTCGCTCGCTCAGATCACGGTGCAGCGCCAGCGCCAGCGCCGTCACGTAGCTGTTGACGCCGCTGGCGGGGTCGATGCGGAAGATGGCGTGGCTGGCATTGAGCGACACATCGCCCAGCGGTGGGAGCGCGCGCTGGTAACCCAGCCCTAGCTCGCTCACCGAGCGCGTCGACAGCCCCAGCATCTCGACGTCGGGAGCGTGCGCATCGGACACGCGATTGCGATCGTGAGCGAGCAGATAGAGCGACGCGCTCAGGTGAGCGTCGTCACCCGCGCGCCGGCGGTAGCGCGCGTCCAGCGTGCCCTGGGCGCCTTCATCGATCGTCGTGCGCGGCGAGCCCGCGAACGACTCCAGCTCGTATTGCCCGGCCACCTCAAACCCGAGCGTCAGGTCCAGATCCCAGTTGGGATCCTCGGGGTGCTCGCGGGCCAGCAGCGAGATCGCCGCGTGGAGCCGGTTGCCCGGGAAGACCTGCAATTCGCGGCCGTCCTCTTCGTAGAGCGCGTAGTCACCCTTGATGTGACCGGCGAGGGCGAAGCCGGCGATCGTGGTGCGGCCGACCGGCAAGGCCTGCGAAGCGCCCAGCACGAAATCGAGGCCCTCGCCCGGGCGCTTGAGCCCGAAGTCGAGCACGCGGCTCGCGAGCATGCGCGCGACCAGCCGCGCCTCACCGACCGTGAGCCCGGTCTGACCGGTCGGTATGTCGCACCCCAGATTGAAGGACCACCCGGAAGCCGGCGCGCGCCAGGTCAAACGTAGCTGCGCATCGCCCGGGCCGGTGATCTCGGTGTCCAGCTCATCATCGCGGCTCCACGCCACGGGCAGGTGCGCGCGCAGGTCGAGGGGGCCCACCAGGCCGGGCGCCTCGATCAAGGTCGCCAGCAGCGTCTGGCGGAACTGGGCGTCCTCGCCGGGCAAGTCCACCGTCCAGCCGCGACTCTGCAGGCCCACGCTCACCCGGGGTTCCGCGGCCGGCGCGGGGGCGATCAACAGCGCGGCGCACACGGCCACGATCAGCGCGCACCGCGAACCGGGCAGGGGAAGGACCCGTTGTTCGTGCTGTCTCATGCCCGCCTCCGATCGCGGCGTTCCCGCGCCGAAGCTCCTGCGCCCGCGTAACGCGCGCCGGCGCGGCGATCCGGCCTAGCGCGGCCGCACCACGATGCGCACGCGTTCCGCACCCAGCAGCGGATTGACGCGCGGATCCTCGCCCCGGCCCCCCGGCACATCATCGACCTGGGCGTCCATGCGCGCGGATGCTTCCTGCCGGAGATCATCGTCCCCCGCCCCCGCCGGCGCTTCCCCCGGCGGCAGCGCCTCCCCACGGTCACCCGCGCCGCTGACACGCTCGGCCGCCGCGCCGGCCCAGCCGAATCCGGGATCGAGCCGCGCCGCCTCGTGGTAGCGCTCGAAGGCCCGGGCGTAGTCCTCGCGGCCCTCGCTGAGCAGCCCTTCGGAGTAGGCCAAGAACGCGGCGTAGGACTTGGTCGGCGGCTGGGCGAGCTTCTGGCGCAGCTCCGGTGAGAGCGAGAGGCCCAGTTGTCCCTCCGCGATCCGCACGACCTCGCGGCCCAGGTCGTCGAGGATGTAGCGGACGGGCGATTGGAACTGCACCAGCTCGCGCGTCCCGCGCCAGGAGGCGCTCTGCGCGTCGAGGAACAGGTCGTCGATCTGATACTGGACCAGAACCTCGTTGCTGTCGGGCTGCGCTGCACCCGAACGGCCCGCCAGCGCGAGGCCGGCGCCGATCGTGCGCGCCACGAGCCGCGCCGCGGGATCGAGCGCCTCGGCCGAGCTCAAGGCGATCTCGTCCTCGAGCAGGCGGCGGCGCGTCTCGTCGATCACCGTGAGCGTGTCGATCTCGGCGAAGGTCTGCGTGAAGAAGTGCGTGATCCCGGTGGCCAGCACCGAATCGGCCCGCGCCGTGCCCAGGGGCTGGAAGCGGCGGATCACCAAGGCGAGGGGCTCGATGGTCCCGGCCGGGCGGCCGCCGGCGTCGCGCATCTGAGCGCGGATCTCGGCGCGCAGGATCTCCCGCGTCACGATCTCCTGGCGGGCGCGCATGAGTCGCTTCAGCTCGCCGCTGATCGGCTGGTACGTCTCGCGCCCGCGGTAGATCTCCTCGGCCTCTGCCCACGCACCAGCGCGCTCGAGGAGCAGAGCCTCCACGTAGGCCGCCATCCCGTCCGCCGGGCGCAACTCCCGCGCTCGGCCCGCGATCGCCGCGGCCTCGTCGAAGCGGCCGGCGAAGTAGTACGCCAGAGCCAAACGGCCCAGTCGATCGACGTCCTCGGGCTGCTCGATCGCGGCCTGCTCGAGGTCGGGCACCGCCGCCGCCCACGCCGCGGGGTTCCCGCCCACGGCGGTCACGCCGGTCGGCCGCAGCGACGCGCACCCGGCGCCGGCCACGATCGCCGCGAATGCGATCACTGCGTACGCGCTTGCCAGCACGAGCGCGCTCCCCGTCGCGGGAGCCAGCCTGAACGAGGATCTCCTGCAGCCAGCGCCCATGTGAGTCATCCTCCCGACGAGCCTTCTGGGGAGTCCTGCGGCGCGGTGCCCGGTCGGCCACCCGAAAGGCTGTCCGCCTCGGCGCCGCCGTAGAACAGCTTGAGCGCGCGGATGCGCTCGACCGGGGTGGCGTGGCTCGGGAGCTGCGCGCCGGCCTTCTGCCACTGCTCGAGGGCCTCGCCCAGGTTGCCCGCTTGCTCGGCCACCGTGGCCCGCGCGACCGCGGCGACGTAGTGCAGGTAAGTGTCGCCCTTGGAAACTTGGGCCATCTTGCGTTGCACGCCGCTGCGGACGGCGGCCGCCTCATCGCCCGACTTCTCGTAGCCGAGCCCGGCCAACATGGCGGGTATGAAATCACCCAGGATGACGTCCTGCTGCAGCGCCAGCAAGTCGGCGCCCTTGCGGATCCGGCGCTTGTCGTGGCGAGCCGCGAGCACGGCACCCGACTCGGTCTGCACCCAGCGCACCTCAAGCCAGATCTCGTCGCCGGGGAGCGCCTGAACCTCGCCGTAGACGAAGGAAGAGGCCGACAGTAGGCGCTTCAGGCGGATGCGGTTCTCGGCCGACACGAGATCCGCCTGCGACGAAAGCGCCAGCTCGCCGCGGATTGCGTCCATGTGCTCCCGAGACAGAACGACGAGGCCGGGGATGCCTTCGAGGTCGCCGGTGATCATGTACGGCAGTGCGGTGCAGTAGTCGACCCAGTTGAACTTCGGGCTGGCTCCCATATCGACGAGATAGAACGGCGCGACGGCAACCCGCCGCGGATCGGCGACCAACTCGGCGCCGGCCTGCAAATCCTGGCTGACCTGACGAAACAGCGCGTGCACGGGCGGTGGGAAGCGATGTCCGGGCACAAAATCGGCCGCCGGATCGAGCTTGAGCATCGCGACCATCGCCGCCTGGGCGCTCTCGCGGTGCGTCGCATCGTCCTGCGCGCCGGCCTCGGCGAGATGCAACGTGGCGAGCGCGCGCAGAAGGTCGAGCTTGCGCGCGGCCGGCACATCGGGTGAATCCAGCTCCTCGCCAGCCAAGGCCAACAGGTGGTCCATGCGCCCCGCGGTCATCAGCTCGAAGAGGTCGTCGGGGGCCGACGGTGCTTCTGCTGGCGCCAGCAGGACCGTGGCCGCGAGCAGCGCCGCCAGCCCCGCGAGGAGCTGCCTGCGCCCACACCGTAACCGAGCCATCACCACCTTGACCTCCGGAGCCTCACCGCCAGAGCACCGCTAGAGCTCGGACTTGAGCGCCCAGATGCGCCCGCGCGCGACCTTGTTCTCGGGGTCGAGCTTCTCCACCTTCTGCCAGATCTTGATGGCGCCCTTCAGGTCGCCCTGGTCCTCGAGGTCGAGCGCCTGTCCCTGCAAGAGCCAGGTCTCCATGTACTTCTTGCTCGCGCGGCGCGACTGCTGCAAGTCGTCGAAGTAGATGGGATCGGGAGCGAGCAGGTCGGTGCGCTTGACCTCGGTGCGGAACTCGTTGAGCGCCTCGGTCACGCCCGCCAGAACGCCGCGCTGAAGCTTCAGCAAGTCGAACGCCTCGCCTGTGAAAGGGCCCTCGTACTGCCGCGCGAGGACCCGACTGGTGGCGGCGTGCGTCACCTGGATGTCGATGCGCACGTGGTCCTTGTCGAACAGCGCGATCTGGCCCGCGACGAAGGCGTGCGCGTTGAGCAGCTGCCCCAGGCGCGTGCGATTCTCCTGGTTGACCAGATCGGCGTTCGCGCTGAGCTCGAGCTCCGCCAGGACGTCCTTCATGTTGGTGCGGTCCACGACGGCGAGATTCGTGGATTCGACGATATCCGTCGTGATGATCATCTGCAGCGCCTTGCCGAGGGCATCGTAGTCGTAGTCCTGATAGCGGAACTTGCCTGGGTTCAAGACCTTGAAGTCCAGCACGGCGACGGTGCCGATGTCCATCGTGCCGGCCTGCATGAACGAATCGCGCACGGCTCGGAAGAGGCGGTTCATTGCCGGGGGAAACATGCGCCCGTCGTAAGGCGGGTTGGGATGGATGTCGAAGAGCTGCGCCAGCGACCGCACGGCTTGTTCGCGCTCGCCCATGCGCAGATAGGCGCAGGAGCGCGTCTGCAGGCAACGCGCCTGACACGGCGAGGTGGGCTCCGCGACGCCAAAGGCCTGCTCGACGTAGCTCAAGGCCTCGCGATAGCGATCACTGATCAAGGACTCCATCGCCTGCTGAACCAAGAGGTCGCAGCCGGCTCCCTCCTGCGCCGGGGGCTCATCCTGGGCGAGCGGCGCACGGGACCCGAGCAGCGGTGCAGCCAGTCCGACAATGGCCGCTGCCAGCAGCGCCCCGGCCAGCAGGCGACGCGAGCGGCGGACCCGCGCGGCGCGAGATTCGTGAGGGAATAACGTGGGTGACATGCTCGACCTCCTGTGCAGCAGGGCGCTACGGAGGGCACGCGCCTCATCCGCGAGTGCAGCCCCGCGTGACTCGGACCGCTTGCGCGTCACGGAAGCCCTTCCAGGAACCGCCGCGCTGCGGGGTGAGTTTCAAGTTTCCTCCCGGCTGGTACGGGATGACGAAGTAGAGCCGGCCGGCATCGCTCGGAATCCGCAGCGAGTACCAGGCCGCGGCCCGGCGGCCGGCGTCCCAAGGATTCCACGACAGGGCCCCAGGCGCATCGTCCGGGCAGCGGACGGCGATGCAGTAGTCTTGACCAGGTTGCAGGAGCAAATCGAAGTAGGTTTCCATGCCCTCGGCATCTGAGGATCCGCGGACGACCGTCGACTCGTCATTGACCAGCAGGCTCGGCGGGCGATCCCCCTCGGGGCCACAGGCCTGCGGCACCCCACCGTTCTTGATCCTGACCTGCACCAAACCCCCGGAGCCAGATTCGGGCGCCGAGCCAGCTGCCGCCCCGGTGCCCGCGCCGGTCGCGGGTGCCGCGCCGCCCGCGCCGCTCGCCGCGGCCACGGAGGATCCTGGTTGCATCTCAGCCGCCAGCGTCACGGTACCGAGCGGCTCAGGCAACGCGACCTCCCGCTCGAACGGGGTATAGCCCTCGAGGGTGACCCTCAGGGTCACCGTGGCCGCGAAGCACGCGGCGGAGTCGCCGGGACAGAACTCTGTATTGAGCCAGCCGCCCTCGGGCACGGTGCCGATCGGCCGGCCGTTGGCGCTTGCCCGCGCGCCCACCGGCGCGGTCAGATCGAGGATACGCGTCAGGGTTTGCTGCCGGCCGCCGGACTGCGTGCCGTCCGTGCCGGCCTCGCAAGTGAGTTTCACGGTGCGCCCCGGCCATTTGCGGCCCGGCAGGCGCCGGGCGAGATCCGGGCGGCGGACGAGCCCGTCCCGCAGCGCGAAGGTGTATTGGCCGCTGCCGCCGATCAGGATGGAGCAACTGGCCGGGTCGTAGTATCCATGGCTCGCGCTCGCGGTGCAGTCCTTGCGAAACAGATACTGGCGTCCGACGGAGAAGTGCTTGCCGCTGACCGCGATGGCACCCGCGGCATCGGTGACGCCCACGACCATGCTCTCGGCCGCCCCCTGCGCTGCGACCTGGTAGCTCACCTCGACGCCGGCCAGCGGATTGCCCGCCTCGTCCGTGACGAGGAACTCGTAGCCGCTGCGGCCGCACCCGCCGGCGCTGACCGCGATCAAGATCGCCAGGGCGCCAGCGAGGACATGCGCCCGCGCGACCGGAGGTGTCCCTGCGGCAAGTGCGCGCGTCCCCTGGCCCCGGCCACGCGGGTCACGGTAGTGACGGTGGTGAATGCCTGCCATGGCGGAATCCAGGATAGGGCCCGGGACCCGGACGCGCAAGCAGAGCGGCGACCTGCAAGGCGGCGACTTGCGATGCGGGAACCGGCGCCCGCGAGGACGAACCCCGCCGCAGGGGCTCGGTGGCCACCGTCCGCGAGGGATTGCAGCGCCCGAATGGCCCGCTTCGGTGGTATCATGGACGCAGGCTTTCGGGATACGCATGTCAGGCCTCGCGGCCATCCAGCAGGGAGGGATCGTTGATGCGCACGACCATGGGGATGATCCTATTATCTGGGCTCGCGGTGCTGGCGCTGCCGTTGGCCCACGCCGACAACCTTGTCACGAACGGCGACTTCGAGCAGCCATTCGCGCCCCACTGGGAACAGACCAACACCGCAACCAGCTTCACGATCGACCGTGGCCCGACCTACGACCCGGATCCGGACTACGAGGCCCACATCCTCCAGAACACCGGCACCGGTTGGGTCCGACTCAGCCAGACGGTCTGGATTCCCGAAACGGACATCGCCTTCTCGGCCTCCTTCAACTTCTACAGCTATGCTACATCCACCGCCTGGGCCGCCGGCGCGCTGACGATCGAGTACCTGGATGAGTCCGCGACCCGTCTGGGCGAAACCCGCATCGGCAACTGGACGCACTACTGCACTTGGGAGAACGGCCCCGCGCTGCACCTGATCGGCATGCCAGCTCAGACCTGGATGAACTATAACTTCAACATCGACGAGGAGCTGGAGAACCTGCCAGCCGTCGATCCCGCCCAGGTGCGCTTCCTACGTGTCTCGCTCTTCACCGACGTCTACAACTGCTGAGGTGGCTCCGAATCCGTGGAGGTCTCCGCGGACGACATCGTACTCGACTTTGGTCTTGATCGGATCTACCTCGTCATCGATGAGCTGATCGTCGACGACGACACGCAGGGCGCCTCGCAGGGCGATGGTGACGGCGTCATCGAATTCAACGAAACGATAGAGCTGCGCCTGCGGTTGCACAACATCGGGCACCTCGACGCCTTCGGCGTCACGGGCGGACTGAGCTCCTCCTCGCCGTTCGTCGGTCTGGCCCAGGGCACCGCCGGGTTCGGCAACATTCCCGGCGGCGACACCGGCTTGAACGCCGTGCCCTTCGTCTTCCACGTGACCTACGATGTGCCCGACGGAGAGCTGCTCCACTTCGACCTCGCGCTGAGCGAGGAGCCGTGGCAGCTCGGGTTCGATGTGGCGGCGCGCTCACCCGGCTACCTGATCAGCGCGGTCGGCATCGACGATGGCGCCGGTGGCAACGGCAATGGAATGGCCGAGCCGGGTGAAACGGTGGTCGTTACCCTGCGGATCGAGAATGTGGGCGGCAGTGCGACGCCCATGCTGACGGCCGAACTGGGGAGCGCGTCACCATACTTCGCGGCCGATCCCACGCCGCATGCGCTGGGCGTCCTCGAAGTGGGCGCGGCGATCGTGGAGGATGGGTTCACCGTCGCGATCGACGCGGGCTGTCCGCCCGTCTACACGCACCACCTGCGCCTCGTGCTCAGCGGACCGAACCGATACGTTGCCGCGTTGCCCTTCATCTTCTGCGTGGGGGAGATCTTCGCCGACGACATGGAAACGAGCGGGGCGTCGTGGACGCACGGTCCCGGGCCAGGTGCCTGGCTCGATGAGTGGCACCTCGAAACCCATCGGAATCACACCTACGCCGGGCAGACGAGCTGGAAGTGCGGGGGCGCGGGGAGCCTGACCTACGGGAACCTCCTCTATGCGCTGCTCACGACGGCCGAGTTCAACCTGCCGGCCGGCGCGCGGCTCGAGTTCTGGCACTGGATCGACGCCGAGACGAGCGCGGCCTATCCGGGCTACTGCTACGACGGCGGCTTGATCGAGATCTCCGTAGACGAGGGAACCACCTGGCAGCAGCTCACTCCGGTGGGCGGCTATCCCGACCTGATCCGAACCGGGACCACGCCGGGGCCCTTCGCGACCGAGACGCCGGTCTGGTCTGGGGCGCACGACTGGGCCGAGGTGTGGGTGGATCTCGCCGCCTATGAAGGGCTGGCGCGGCTGCGCTGGGCGTTCGGCAGCGACGGCGCCGACGTGCGCGAGGGCTGGTACATCGACGATGTGCGCATCGTCGTGCCGCCCACCGCCGGAGCGCCCGGCGCGGAGCCGCTGGTCATCCGCCCGGTGCTCTACCCGGCCGCGCCGAGCCTCATGGCGAGCGGCGGCGTCACGCTGCGCTTCGCGACCCCGCGCGCCACGGAGGCTGAGCTCGCGGTGTTCGACGCGGCTGGCCGGCTCGTGCGCACGCTTTCGCAAGGAATGCTCGCGGCGGGCGAGCACCATCTCGTCTGGGATGGCCGCGACGCTGCCGCTCGTCCGGTGGCGGGCGGGACCTACTACTGCCGCCTCGCAGCGGACGGCGCGACGCGGGTGCGGCGCGTCACGGTCGTGCGGTAGCACGGTGCGCGCCCGGCATGTGCCCGCGGCGCATCGTCACTTGAAGGCATGGGCAGCTTCTGCAGCGCGCGCTACTTCGCCGTTCTGATCCTGATGTTCCCGTTGGTGTTCGTGATCTTGATCAGATGCCGTCCATCGCCGATCTTGGCTGTGCCCCAGATGAACTTGCGCGGCGTGCCGTGGTCGTAGTCCCACTCCTTGGAGTGCTCGATGTCGATGTCGAGGTCCGAGTCGATTTCGAAGTCCCGGCTGCTGTTGCGCGTGTATCCGAGCTCCAGGTCGAGCTCTGCGGAGAGCCCGGGCGGCAACGTGACGGTGACCTCACCCAGGCCGGTCAGCAACTCCAACCCCTCGCGCCCGTCGCCCAGACTCCCGCTGACATCGACGTCGATGTCCCCGGCCCCGGTCGAAGCCTCCACCCAGCCGTCTTCGATCTCCACCGAGATGTCGCCGCCGCCCGTTCGCGCCGTCACGAAACGCGCCGCGCGCCTAACGTTGATATCACCGCCGCCCGTCTGCAGGCGCGCCCCCTCCGGGGCCTCGCGCACACGGATCTCCCCCCCCGCCGTCGAAATCACGACGGTCTTGTCGGTCATGTCGTCGGAGGAGAGATTGCCTGGCGCCCGCAGCCGGCCATCGCGATCGCGGACGTTCTTGTACTGCACGTTGCCGCCGCCCGACGTGGCCTCCAGATCGCCCGCGACATTCTCGAGCAGCACCTCCCCACCCCCCGTTGATACCCTGCCATCGAGCTTGCAGTCCGTGACCTTGATCTCCCCGCCCCCCGTTTGCAGGCGCGCGCGACCGCTCAGCCCCCGCAGGACGAGCTCACCGCCGCCGATCCGCCCTACAAAGGTACCCTCGAGGTCCGTGAGCTCCAGGCTGCCGCCCCCCGAGCGGACGTCGACGTCCGCCCGGCGGGGGAGGAAGATCTCGAAGGTCAGCGCCTGGGTAACGTTGCGCCGGCGGATCGGCTCGGACGCGATCGCCAGGCCCCCGTCACGGGGGTGGCATTCGATCCGATGGTCCTCCACATCGCGCACGTCGTCGTAGTACGTCACCTGGGCGATCTCACGGTCCCAACCCGTGATCAACGCCGAGCCCCCACTGGGCAGATCGATTTCGAGCAAGCTTCCCGGCGAGAACGGGTACTCGACGGTATTGGCGTCCTGCGCCCAACCGCTGATGCCCATGCAGACGAACAGGACTGCCAGGAGACAGATCCGCCGGATCAGATGATTTCCATTCATTCGAGTCACCTCCGTTGAGCCGCGGCGTGGGGTTGCTCCTCGTCGCGGCGCGTCCTGCGATCACAAGTTGCGTGCGAGCTCGACCGCCCGTTGCACGACCGCCGGATCGCTGCTCGGAACGCCGTCTTCGATGCTGCGGCGCAGGATCTCGGGGCCGTTCTGCTGGCGGGCCAGATACTCCAGGGCCTGCAGGCGCATCTGCACCGACGGGTCCTGTCTCAGGGTGGCCAGCAGAGCATCCTGGATCGATGAGTCGAAGGGGCAACGCATCAAGACCTCGAGCGCCTTCAGCCTGACCGAAGGATTCGGGTCGCGGGCGAGCGCGAACCGCACCGCTTCCTGGACGCGCGCGTCTCGGATCTCCTCGGCCAGGCCCATCGCCTTCAGGCGGGCGCCCAGCGGGGCAGGCTCGAGGATCGCGTGCACGAGCACGCCCTTGGCCAGATCCGACTCCCGGCTTGTGACCAGTTCGACGTGGCGCGACACATCGAAGCTCAAGCTCAACTGATCCTCAGTCAGCGATCGCACGGATACGTTGGTGCAGGCGAAGGGCTCGTCCCAGTAGTCACCCAGTCCCGCGGCAGATGAAGTCTGTTGGCGGATCGCGTTGAGGAGCATGGCATCGTCGATGTGCTCAGGCAACGCACTCTGGCGGCCGGCGAACGCTGCACCCGCGATCACAATCAGCATCACCAGGCCTGCGGGCACGGGATGAGCGTGCAGGAATTGCCAGGCATCCGCGGCGAAACCTCCCCGCTGCCGGTGGCTCGGCAGGGTGAACGGCGTCAGGCGTGCCTGGTTCCGTGAAGAAGCTGCGATCGCAGCGAGCACCCGCTCCCGCATCTGCTGGAACTCCACCGCGCTCGGCTCCGGCACATCCACGCCCGCCGCACCCAGCGCCCGGTGCACCTTCAGGACCTGGCGGCACTCCTCGCACGTCTCCGCGTGCTGGCGGTAGGCTTCCAGCTCGGAGACGGAGAGCCCACCATTGACCAACTGCTCAGTCAGTCGACCACGCTCAGGGCACGCCTTCATACCGGATCCTCCCCCAGCGGCTCCCCGAGCTGCCGCCGCAACTTCTGTAGGCTGCGGCACAGCAGGTTGCGCGTTGTGCCCTCGCTGGATCGGAGCACCGCGGCGATCTCGCGAATCGGCAGGTGCTCGTAGTAGCGCAGCGAGACCGCCAGGTGCTGCCTGGGTTTGAGGGTCGTCATTGCCGCGACCAACTGATGGTGGCGCTCGTCCCTGAGCAGGTTGCGCACCTGGGTGGCCGGAAGTCCCGGCTCCTCATCGTGCGCCGCAGGTTCAGGGGTCCCGCGGCGGCGGCGCGCACGCGACCAGTTCAAGCTCTCGCGGTGGGTGATGCGCAAGAGCCAGCTTGGGAAGGTCCCGGTTCCTCGGTACGTGCCCAGCCGTTCGAAGGCTTTCAAGAACACCTCCTGCGTCACGTCCAGCGCGTCCTCCCGATGTCGGGTGTAGGAGAAGCACACCCGGTAGACCATTCGCTCGTGGCGACGCATGAGCTCATCGAAGGCCACGCGCGCGCCGGCGAGCACCTCGGCCACCAGGTCTTGGTCGGTGAACTGCTCCATGGCTCCTCGCCCGGGGGGGGCACGTGGACCCGCCGCACTTCGGCGGCCTGCACTGCAACTGACACCGTATCTCGGGAGACGTTAGCACAGATCGGGGCCGTCCCGGGCAGGCGTGCTCCGCATGCCCCTGGAGGAGGGTCCGGGGACGCACCGCGCACCGCCACGTGCTAGAATCCCCGACCATGTCAGCGAGAGGCGTATCAGGCGCAGGAGCACCAGCGCCGGGTGAGCGCGAGGGACCCGTTCCCTGGATCGGGCTCGTCCATCTCTTCATCGTCTACCTGGTTTGGGGCAGCACGTACCTCGCCATCCGCGTCGCAGTGCGCCCGGGTAGCGGCTTCCCCCCGTTCCTGCTCGGCGCCAGCCGCACGCTGGTGGCCGCAGCGCTGCTGCTGGCCTGGAATCTTCTGCGGGGCAACCGCATCCTCCCCACCCGGCGCGAGTGGGCGACGCTGCTGCCGGCCGGCCTGCTGCTTTGGGTGGGCGGCAACGGGCTCGTGAACTGGGCGGAGCAGCAGGCCGACTCGGGCTACGCGGCGCTCTTGGTGGGCGCGATGCCCATCTGGGTCGTCCTCATGGAGTCGCTGATCGACCGGCGTAGGCCAACGTTTCGGCTCATCGGGGCGTTAATCGTCGGTTTCGCTGGACTCGGCGTGTTGAGCTGGCCGGTGCTGCGCAGCGCGTCGGGAGCAGGGCCGGCGCAGGTGGTGGCCCTCGTGTTGTCGCCCCTGAGCTGGGGCGCGGGCGCGATCTACCTGGCGCGGCGGTCCGTGCACCTTGGGCCAACGGCCAGCTCCGCGTGGCAGCACCTCGCTGGCGCGGGCGGCTTCCTGGTGATCGCGCTCTGCGCGGGCGAGACCTGGCCGCAGCCCAGCGCCGGCGCCTGGGTGGCCTGGGGTTACCTCGTCGTGGCCGGGTCGATCATCGCTTTCACATCCTTCCTGACCGCCTTACGCCTGTTGCCGACGACGCTGGTCACGACCTACACGTATGTGAACCCCGTGATCGCGGTCCTTCTCGGCTGGCTTGTGCTTGGCGAGCGCATCACCGCTTGGACCGTGGCCGGGACGGTCCTGATCCTGGCGGGCGTGGCAGGCGCGTTCCACGAGCGGCGGGTTGCAAGTGCGGCATTCTCTCGTCAACGACTCACCGTTCCGGTACCTGAGTGAACGACACAGGCAGGCTGTGCGACTTTGTACTAGCTGCAGCAAAGTCACACGCGGTGATGTCTTCGGAACCATGTCGTGTGGGGCCAGTAGAAACGTACATTGATTCCCAAACCCTGGGTGGATCGCCTAACAGGTGACTTTCACAGCAGGGCTGGTGGTTACCATAGATATCGCCATAGATATAGATATTGAAGGGGAGGATAGACACATGCGTATGAGAAACATGCTCGCGGTTGGGGCCATAGTTGTGATGACGTTCGTCACCCCGTCGGTGATGGCGGGGGAGAAGACGGGTGCGTGGCTTAACATGGAGGGGTGCGCGATCTGCGAGCCGCTGATGGCGGAGAAGGGCCTGATGGAGCACCTGCACTGGGGGGAACATGCATTCGCGGCCGGTCTGGTGATGACCTGCAGTGTGGATCCCGGTCATGAGCAGGCCTACGGACGGGCCGGAGCGAAGATGCAGCAGGCGATCGAGCGGTACATGAGTGGTGAAGCTATGAAGGTGTGCGGGCAGTGTGCATCCATGAAGGAGCTGGCGATGGCCGGCGCCAAGATCGAGGAGGTGCAGGCCGCCGGTGCGCACCTGACGATCGTGAGCGCGACCGATCCTAAGCTGGTCGCCCGGATTCACGCGCACTGCGAGCGGACGAATGCGGAGATGGCGAAGATGGCGAAGGCCGAGAAGTAGGATCGGGCGGTCGGGCGTGCGGGGGGTGGCGAGCCTTCGCGGGACCACGCCCCGCGCGCCCCCCCCCAGGTGGCAACGCCCGGTGGGTGGGGCCAGCCCCTGCATGCCGCCGGTCAGGGCCGGGTCAGACTAGATGAAGAAGACCTCCTCCGGCCAGATCGACTTGAACGTGAAGTGGGCTCCGCGGCAGACGAAGATCATCCGCCCGTTCTCATACGGCATGCAGTACCGACACTGCGTCGTTGCCGCAAGCGTGACCTCATCGAAGCGCTCCGGACCACACAGGTCGGCGAGGTTCTCCTCCAGATCGCGACTCGCCCCGATGAGGATGGCGACGCGCATCGGTTCGTCCAGCGGCGCCCAGAAGGCGTAGCTGTTGTGCGGGCAGGTGACGGGGGGCAGTCCTTGACGACCCCCGAAGAAGTCGATCGCGCCGGCTTCTCCGTAGTTGCGGGCGAAGATCACGCAGTACTGTTGATCCTCGGGTGGGAGCGACTGGTAGATGGCGATGATCTGCGCGGCCAGCTCCTCCCAACCAAACATGTCGGCGTAGTGCTGCGGGAGCTCTCCCAGCGGCGACCGTTCCTCGGCCGACGGGGCGTGACCGGTCAGTTCCTGGTAGCGGATGAAGTCTTGGACCGGCAGCGCCGGTACGACAAAGGGAAGGGCGACGAGACTGGCGATCACGACCACCGTGGGGACCAGGTAGCGCGCTCATGCCCACCACCACCGGCGTGCCAGAATCTCGACCAGGACAGCACCTGCGGCCAGGTAGGGGAAGTAGATCGGCGACAGGTAGTAGGACTTGGAGTTGCCCGCCATCATCAAGGCCGCGACGAAAACGTACATCCACGCCAGCCCGCGCAACCGCCGCGCGCTCCGGCCAAGCCAGAAGAATCCCAGCCCTAGCACGCACAGAAGCGTTTGGCCGAATCCGGTCATCATGACCTGGTCGCCCAGGAATCCGCCGATGGAGAGCGGTACCTTCTTGTCGGCGCTTGCATTGCGGATGAACTCGACGGATGGGAAGCCGTGGCGGATCTCCCACACCGCGTGAGGCAGCACTAGCGCGGCGGCGAGCGCTCCCCCGATCCAAATCCATGGGCGAAGGAAATCGCGCCGCCGCTCCGACAGAAGGACGACGACCAGCGTCCCCAGCCCGAAGAAGAGCATCGAGTATTTGTTCATGACGCCGAGCCCGGTGATGAGACCGTAGAGGATCCATCGCCGCCAGGAGCTGCGCAAAGCGGCCACCGCCCAGCTTGCGCGCCATGAGCCCCGTGAGCAGCACGGTGCCAGCGCCGGCGAGCGCGGCCGGGAAGCGGATTGCATGGAGCGAGTCGCCGAGCAGCTGCCGGGTGATGGCCACCAGGAAGATGGAGAGCGGAGGATGGTCGACGTACCCCCAGGCGAGGTGATCACTACAAGCTATGTAATACAGCTCATCCCGAAAGTACCCGTAGCGTCCGTGAAAGGCCATGTTCAGGATGAGCTTGGCCAGCGCCACGCCCGCGATCAGCAGCAGCCCCGTATCGAACCGCCCTGCGGCCTTGCGACCGGGCGGCGCGATGGGCAGGGTCGAGTTGGCCACGGTGTCCCGCCTTCCAGTGGATCCGTCCATGCGATCGCTCCCCGGCTAGAGCCCGAGCAGCTCGCCCGCGACAGACGTACCGGGCGCCGCCCGGCACACCCAGCCGCGCGCCGCCCGCCCGGTCTCTGCTTGGTATGTCGCCAGGGCGCCTGCCAGGCAGTGCTCCACCGCCGCGGCTTCGGCGAGCGCTACAACGCAGCCGCCGAATCCCGCGCCCGTCATGCGCGCGCCGTAGCAGGCAGGTTGCCGCGTCGCGCACCGCACCATGACGTCCAACTCCGGGCAGCTCACCGCGAAATCCTCGGCCAGGCTGCGATGGCTGGCGAGCATGAAACGCCCGCAGACCGCCGGCTCGCCCGCCCGCAGGGCGCGGGCGACGTGGAGGGCACGCTCGTTTTCGGTGAGCACGTGGAGCGCCCGATTGTAGAAGCGCTCCCGCAGCAGCCCGCGCATGCGCGCCAGGCGCTCGGGTTCGAGATCGCGCAGCGTGGTCACACCCAGGTACCGCGCCGCACCATCGCACTCACGGCGGCGTAGGTTGTACGCGCTGTCCGCGAGCCTACGGCGCACACCCGTATCGAGGACGATCACCGCCACATCGGGCGGGAGTGGTACCGGCTCGATCGCCAGGGAGCGGCAATCGATTAGCAGGGCATGGTCCTGGACGCCGCAACCGGCGGTGAGTTGATCCATGACGCCGCATTCAACACCCACCCACTCGGTCTCGGCCCGCCGAGCGATCTGTGCCATGGCGATCGGGTCCCAGGGCAAGTGACTCAGCACGGCGAAGATGCGTGCGACGGCCATCTCGAGCGCGGCCGAGGAGGACAGTCCAGCGTCGAGGGGCACGTCGCTGCCCGCCACACCCTCGAAGCCGCGCAGCCGGTGGCCGGCGCGGGTGAGACTCCAGGCCACGCCCGCGACGTAGGCGGTCCAGCCCTGTCGGGCTGCTGCGCTTGGAGCGGGGTGCGCCGTGGTGAAGAGATCGAGATCGAGTTCCGCGGGAGCCTCGCAATCCAGCGACCAGAGGACTACGCGCCGATCGTTGCGCGGGCGGGCGGCGATCCAGAGCGCACGGTCGATGGCCATCGGCAGCACGAAGCCCTGGTTGTAGTCGGTATGCTCGCCGATCAGATTGACGCGTCCGGGCGAGCACACCACCCCATCAGGGCGGCCGCCGAAACGCTCCGTGAAGACCTGCTGCAGCCTCCGTAGATCCACGTGGCCCCCGGTCCGAGCACACTGCCCGAGCGCGCTGTCCGAGCAGTCTACTTGAGCACCATCATCCGGCGCGACAGAAGCTCTCCGTCGATCTCGAGCACGTAGAAGTAGACGCCACTCGGTGTCCGGCGGCCGCGCCCGTCCCGCCCATCCCACAGCACGAGATGGCGTCCAGCCGGCTGGTGGCCCTCTGCCAGTGAGCGGATGAGCCGGCCGCTCGGGTCGACGATGCGCAGTGAGACCGGGGTCGGGTAGGGCAGCTCGAAACCGATGCGGGTCCCGCCGTCCCGCAGCGAGAAGGGGTTGGGGGCATTCGGCCAAAGGCTCACGCGCGGCGGCAGCGTCTCCGGATCGCCCGCGCCTTCGGTGCTCGCGATGCCGGGGTTGCTGCCCAGCACGAGCACGTCATCGATGAACCAGCCTTCGCCGCCCGCGGCGTAGTCGCTGCCGAAACGGAACCGGAAGCGAGTCTCGCCGGCCACCGTGGAGAGATCGACCTCGACCTCGGTCCATCCGAACGTGCCCGAGAAGATGGGGGTCTCGGCCGCGAAGGGGCCAGGCCCCGCGGGACGAAGGCGCACGCGGTGCGTGTAGCCGCCCACCGGCTCGACCAGCTGCCAGTCGCCCCCGTCGACACAGATCTCGATGAGACCGCCGTCATAGGCATAGCCAGGGTACAAGGAGCTGGCCTCGGCTTCCATACGGTGCCAGAAGGTCAGGGTCGCCCCGCCAGCCAGGGACAGCGGCTCGGTGATCAGGGCGGCGTCGCAATAGGTCAGGTAGTCTCCGGTGCCCGGGTCGCCCATCTTCCAGCACCAGGTCCCGCTGGACGTGTGATTGTCCTGCTGGCTCAGATGCCACTGATCGACGTAGCCCGCCGTCACGGCTTCATGGGTCCAGGATCCGGGACCGGCTTCCATGTCGTCCTCGAGCGTGGGCGGCATGACCCAGAAGGAGTAGATCTCCGCGGGCGGATTCGCGGGGTCGGTGCCGGCCAGACCGCCCACATCCCGGCCATACAGGTAATAGTGAATCAGCGTCGTATAAGGTTGGCCGGGTATGGCGGCCCTGTACACACGATTGCCCAGCGGCACGAGATTCGTTGCGATCCAGCCCGCGCCCTGGACGTTGTAACGCAGCTCCAGGGCGCTGAAATCCGACTCCTCCGTGACGGTCGAGAAGACGTAATACGGACCCGTGGTGTTAGTGGTCGCGCCATAGTCGGTTGTGTCGTTGAAGATGGGCGGCACGACGTCCTGGAGGGCGAAGTCGATCACGAGTGTCTCTCCCGCCACGATCGTGACCGGGCCGGTCGTGTCGGGCGCGAAGCTCGGATGGGAGACGGCGATCCGGTAGGTGCCGGCCGGGACGGCCCCACGGTACCGTCCGTCGGACCCGGTCATGAGCGAGGCCCCCGACTCGACCAACCGCGCCACCGCTCCCGCGACGGGTGTGCCGCCGTTGGTCTGATTGAAGACGGTGCCCGTCAGCGTGCCACGCGGGACATCGCTCAAGGCCGCGAAGCAGATGGCGCGGCCTGAGGTAATGGGAGCAGCCCCGCGGTTGTACGCATTGTAGTATCCGTACAGAACCCCGTCGGAGCACGTCCGATTCTGGATGCCCATCGTGGCATAGTGCTGGAGCCCGTCGACGTTGTTGAAGGTCTCATACTGGAAGATGATCATGCCGTCGCCGGTCTCCGTGCCGTAGTGCGTGGGATCGTAGAGGATCACCTCGAAGTTCTCGATGGCACCGTTGTAGGCGTTGTACAAGCGGCTCCAGTGGACCACGAAGCGATGCTGGGTCGCATCGTACCAGGTGTAGACCTGCGATCCAGTTCCCTGGTAGAGATCGTCCCAGAAGGCTGCGATGAGGTTGGGCGGCGCCCCCGCGCCGGGGATGTTCCAGTTGCGATAGTTGGTCAGGTAGGTCTGACCCATGGCGATCCAGCCGTTGCTGCAGATCGTGGCGCGGGTGTGGATCTCCCCATAGTACGTGAAGGGGAAGGGTAGCTCGACCGTCCGCGATTCGTCCTGGCCATCACCATTGTCGCTCATGCCCAGAGATACGCCGGGACCACCGTGCGACGGCTCCAGATCGATCCAGGCGTAGGTGGGTGCCAGCGTGTAGCCGATGTCGGTGTCGTCGAAGGCGTAGTACCCATAGCCATCGGGACCGGTGGGATCGGTCGTGGCCGCCTGGCCGACGGGCAGAACCCAGTCCACCGTATCGGCCGCGCCGCCGGAGAAATCGAGGACGATGCGCATAGGGATCAGACTGCCTGGAAAACAGGCTTGTGAGACGGAGATGCCGTAGCGATCGAAGCTGTTCTCGGCGCTGCTGCCGGGGGCGATCGGGCCGTACGCGCCGGACGCCTTGGTCACGGTGACGCTGGGGCTGCCCGAGATGAGCAGGCCCAGCACGGCGTTGCCGCTCGCCGCGCCGGTGTTCTTCAGGCGCACGGTGATCTCGCCGGACTCCCCCGGATCGACGCGATCGCCGCCGAATCCGAAGTGGTGGTACTCCTGGTAGGTGAACGCTGCGCTGACCACGGGCACCTCGATCAGGGACCGCCAGGTCTCGAGGCCGTCGGTCAAGTCGAGGCCGAGGAGAATCACGTGGCCGTCCGGGGCGCCGCCGGAGATTTCGATGTCGAAGTCGTCCGCGCACCAGACCTGTCCGCCGGCTGGGATCTCGCCGAAATCCTCAGTCGCATCCAGCACCGTTGTATAGGGATCGCTGGTGCTCACCGTGCCGGTCACGCCGCTTGCCGTCTGGTCGCCATGGTTGTGCACCTGAACGGGGATTTCGATCCGCTCGGTGGGGTTGGCCAGGCCGTCGCTGTTTCCGGAACTCGTGCCATCGCGATCGTCGTCGAGCGTGTGGTTGCTGTGGCCCACGAAAGGGATGCCCTCCGCGACCGTGATATCCGCCGAATAGGGATGGTGGTCATGCTTGGTGACGGTGATCGCGAGCGTGCCAGCCGTGAGCGGATCGAGGGCGAGCTCGATCTGGCCGGCTGCGTCCGTATAGCCGCCCACGTGGGTTTCGCCGGCCTTGTACAGACAGGCGTAGGCGCCCTCGCAGGGCTGCCCCGCACGTGTCACGGTGACGGTCATGGCGTTGGCCCCGATGGGCAGTGTGCTGGGATGGACCACCGCGATGTTCTGCGGGACGCCGGTCCAAATCTCTCCGGCCGGGTCGCCCATCAGGTTGTTCCAGCAGGTGAACATCGCCGCATAGTGGAAGGCCGGAACACCATAGTTGACGTACATCTCGTACTTGCCGCGCGTGAGGCCTTCGCCGAAGTGGAAGCCGTCTTCCCAGAAGAAGGAGCGCCAGATGCCATAGGTGAAGCAGTTGTTGAAACGCGTGTGGGTGCCGATGGTAGCGGTGCCGATCGCCGCAATGCCCCCGGTCGGGATGGGCGGCGTGGCGATCGAGCCGGCCCGAATCCAGGCCTCCGAGCGCGACGTGCCACCCGCGAAGGAGCCCGTGTCACAGGTGAGATTGACGGCGAAGGGCATCTTGCGGCCGTTCTGCAACCCCTGGATATGACCCGTATTGAAGCCGCTCATGTTGTAGTAGCCGCGGTAACTGAAGACCGTGTCGCCGCGGTTGAGCTTGGTGGTCATCTGCGTGGCGAAAGCTCCGCCGAAGATCGTGTCCACCTCCGTGTAACCCCGTTCGAGCAGTCGGTTCTTCAGCCATTGTCCGATCTGGATGCAGGTATACCCAGAGGTGCTCGCGTCGCCGACGATGCAGGCGCGCGAGTACCAGTCGGTTTCCGCGATATAGGGCGTGCTCTCGTAGCTCACGATCTTCTCGACATACAGCCGCAGGCGAGCGTCGCTGTCGACGGAGATGCGGCCGATGTGCGCGTCGGCGAGGAGGTCGTCACCCTCGAGCTGGACGTAGGGGTGGTCGGTTTCGCCGTGGTAAGAGCTGTAAGTGTCATACCAGCAGGGGAGCCCCACGCCACCACTGGCGTCGCCTATCAGGGTGATGTACTCGGGTGGGTTCTCCCAGGTGTCATAGGCGTTCTGGATCCAGGCCTTGATCGCCTCCGACGAGGTCCCCGTTTCGGCAGTCGTCACGAGCGCGACCTCGAAACCCTTGCGTTGCCGCCATTCCACCAGCCGCGCCAGCGCGTCGACCACTTCCTGGTAGTTGGGGCAGATGATGACGTTCACCCCCAAGGAGCTCGAGGAAAGCGTGCGGGGCGGCTGGTAGTTGAGCACGAGGTGGCGGAACATCCGATCGAACGACGCCGGTATCGCCCGCGCGGGGGCGGCCGGAACGTTCCGCAGATCGGCGCCGTTGAACGACACCCGCGCGCGAATGCGTGTGGCGACCTCAACGGTTCGCCGGGCGGCATCGTGACGCACGGGCTTGAACGTCAGAGGAACGAGACGCACGCCCCGGGCCAGCGCGGGTGCGCCAATGACAGCGGCCGGCTCAGCCGGATAGCCGGAGCGTGTATAGGTCATGAGATCGTAGGCGAAGCCGGTCCCGTCGGGCCCCTGCATGGGGAAGACTTGCAGGTCGGCCAGTTCGAGGGTCTCGGCATCCAGCAGCTCAACCTGCACGCCGGACCGATCCGGTATCTGCACGTAGCGTGAGAAGGTCGGCAGCATCGGCTCGCCGGTTTCGCCGGCGAAGCCCCCGCCCGGGATGGCCAGGACGTCGAAGGTCAAACCAGAGGCTTCGAGCTGCACGCGGTCGAGGGCCGGCAACTCGAACTCCAGCAACAGGCCGGCCTCGTTGGACTCCAGCACGCGAAGGGTCGGGACTGCCTCGGGTGCGCTCCCACCCGGGAGCAGGACCAGGCGCTCGGCAGGCGGATTCGCAGGACGCGCGCCCGCGGGGGCCGCGGCCAGGCCACTCAGGGCCACCATGAGAACGGCGATCAGACAGACGGGACCGGGGCCCGGTGCGGGATGCTGATGCATCTAATTCTCCTTGTGAGCTTTACCTGATCCCGCCACGGACCTCGAGGGGGGCTACGGACCGCGTGGCGGCGTGTTTCCGACACAGCTCGTATCATTATAGCCTCTTTACGGACCAGGCCACAGCGCCCTGGACGGGCGGCGCGACCCGCCGGGCCGATTGACAGGGCCCGTATCCCCCCGCCATCATGGCCAGTTGCCCCTAGGCAAGGGTTGGTCCCGTGTCGCCGCCGGGCCAGTCAGGGTCCGCCGCTCCGGCCGGGATCACACGACTCGAGGAGGCGCAATGGGCAAGACCTTCGGTGAGAAGGCGCTCGGCAGGAATGTCGGGCGCGACGTCGTTGCCGGGCAGATCATCCAGGCCAGGCCCGATGCCTGCATGTCGCACGACAACTCGGCGGCCATCTCGGCCACGTTCCGCAAGCTCGGCGTCACCAAGGTGGCCGACCCGCGGCAACTCGTGATTGTCCTGGACCACTGCGTGCCGGCCGCGGATGCGAAACATGCTGCCAACCACAAGACCATACGGGATTTCGTGGCCGCGCAGCAGATCCCACACTTCTACGACATCAACGTGGGCATCTGTCATCAGGTGCTGCCCGAGAAGGGCCACGTCGTCCCTGGCTCTCTGGTCGTGGGCAGTGACAGCCACACCTGCACCTATGGCGCGTTCGGGGCGTTCGCCACGGGCATCGGGCGCAGCGAGGCGGCCGTCATCTGGGCCACGGGAGAGATCTGGCTGAAAGTGCCCGAAACCATGCGGGTCGAGGTCGTCGGCCAGCTCGGTGAGTGGGTGAACTCCAAGGATGTCGCCCTGAAGCTGATCGGCGACTACGGCGCGGACGGCGGGCTGTACAAGGCGATCGAATTCGTCGGCCCCGTTGTGGATGCCATGTCGATCTCTTCGCGCATGGTGCTCTGCAACTTGATGGTCGAGTTCGGCGCCAAGAACGGCTATACACCCGCTGACGACAAGGTTCAAACCTGGCTCGAACCGCGTGTGTCGCGGGAGGATTGGCAGGCGGCGGAGTTTATGTTCAGTGATCCGGATGCGAAGTACGCCCAGCGCATTACGCTGGACATGACCGGCTTGGGGCCTGTGGTCGCCTGCCCGCACAACGTCGACAACGTCAAGCCGGTTGAAGAAGTGGCCGGCCGGCCGGTGCATCAGGTCTTCCTGGGTACGTGCACGAACGGCCGTGTTGAGGACTTCGAGCTCGCGCTCAAGATCCTGAAAGGGCGCCGTGTCGCAAAGGGTACGCGCCTGATCATCGGGCCAGCCTCCTATGAGGTTCTCAAGGGGATGGCAGCGCGCAACATGCTGAGCGAACTGATAAACACCGGCGCCGTCATCCTGAATCCGGGCTGTGGCCCTTGCCTGGGTGCCCACCAAGGCGTCCTGGCCGATGGAGAGGTCTGTCTCTCGACACTGAACCGCAACTTCAAGGGTCGCATGGGCAATCCAAATGCCGAGATCTATCTGGCATCGCCGGCCGTGGCCGCGGCCACGGCGCTGCGAGGCGTGATCACCGATCCGCGGACGCTTTGATCGTGGCACGGTGGGCACGGCGCCGCTAAATGCCAGGGGGCGCGCGGCGTCAGACGAGGAGGAGTAGTGATGGCTGAGCCGAGAGTGATCCAGGGTAGGGTCTGGAAGTACGGTGACAACGTCAACACCGACGTGATCTTCCCGGGCAAGTACACCTACACGGTGACCGACCCGCGCGAGATGGCGGTGCATGCGCTCGAGGACCTCGATCCGGAGTTTGCGAAGAAGGTTCAGCCCGGAGACGTGATCGTAGCGGGCACGAACTTCGGCTGCGGCAGCTCGCGGGAACAGGCCGCCTTCTGCCTGACCGCCAACAAGGTAGGTGCGGTCGTGGCGGGCAGCTTCTCGCGCATCTTCTTCCGCAACGCCATCAATGCCGGTTTGCCGACGATCGAGCTGCCGGACGTCATCGACAAGATCGAATCCGGCGAGCAGGTGACGATCGACCTGAGCGCGGGCACCTTCCGGTGCAAGGCGGGTGAATACCGCTTCCCCGCGCTGCCGGCCGAGGTGATCGGCATCGTCGAGGCGGGCGGGCTGGTGCCCTACACGCGCAAGCGGTTGGGGACGGAGGACCTCTTCCCGCCGGAACCGCCCAAGCCGGCGGTCGCTCCGCAGCCGGCGGGGGCACCGAAGCGTAAGCCCAGAGCGGTGGCCAAGGCCAAGACGAAGGTGAAGCCAAAGCCAAAGCCAAAGCCGAAGCCAAAGCCGAAGCCAAAGCCAAAGCCGAAGGGCCCCAAAGCCAAGCCCAAGGCGAAGCCGAAGTCCAGGGCTGCCAAGGTCAAGCCGAAGGCCGCGGTCAAAGCCAAGCCAACGGCGAAGGCCAAGCCCAAGCCCAAGCCGCGGGGGAAGGTGAAGCCGAAGTCCAAGGCCCCCAAAGCCAAACCGAAGTCCAAGGCCAAGCGGAGGGGTTAGACGCGGCCCAGGTCATCGCACCACGAGCAGCACGACCGGCAGCAGTCCCAGCGCCACCAGCGTGGTCAAGACGACCACCGAGGCGACAGCCTCCGAATCTCGTCCTGCCCGTTGCGTGAGCAGCACGTTGATCATGGCTGACGGCAGCAGCGTGTACAATACGAGTACCGTGCGTAGGAGCCCCTGTGGGGCAAGCACGACCAAGATGACAGCCAGTGCGGCGGCACCACTGACATAGCGCAAGACGGTGCCCGCGACAGCGGCGCGGAGGGAGCGCAGCTTGGCACCGGCCAGCGCGTGCCCAAAGAGAATGAGCATGAGCGGCACCGCGGCAGTGCCGGCCAGGCGGGGAATGCGCATGACGAGATCGGGCGGTTGAACACTCAGCAACCGTAACACGACAGCCAGCAGCGTCACCCAGAGCGCCGGCTGCCGCAGGGCGTCGCCGAGTCGCCCTCCGCCATGCAGGAGCGCGATCCCGACCGAGAACAGGAGCACGTTGACGGTGGTGTTGATCAACAGTCCGCGCGACAACCCTTCTACGCCGAAGTTGGCGAGGAGCAGCGGGTAGAAGATGTTGGCCGAATTGAGAAACGCCACGGGGAGGAGTAGCTCCCGCCGCCACTGCCAGCCCAAGAGACGCAGGCCGGCCCAGCCGATGAGTAGGCCGATCGCGATCTGAATCACAGTGGCCGCTCCGATCAGGGGCAGCTCATCCATGGCAATGCGGGAATCGAGAATGGCCGTGAAGGTCAGGCAGGGCACCAGCAGGTCCATGCCGATGCGGGTTGCCGGCTGGGCATCGAAGCGCACGCGGCGGGCGTACAGGTAGGCGACCGCGACCAGACCGAAGACTTCGAGAACCGAGGTGAGGACGGTCCGCAGATTCTCATCCATGACTCAGCGCTGCTCCGCCTCCCCGGTCATCGGCACGAAGCGCACCGGTATGATCTCGTGTTGTTGCACGCCGCCCAGGGAGTCCTTCTCGACGACGACCAGCTCCTGGAACAGGTCGCCCACGGGCAGCACCAGGCGCCCGCTCGGGGCGAGCTGTTCGATGAGCGGCTGCGGCACGTGGTCGGGAGCAGCGGCGAGGATGATGAGATCGAACGGGGCGTGCTCCGGCCAGCCGCGATAGCCATCGCCACAGCGCACCTCCGCATTGTCATATCCGAGGCGGGCCAGGCGGTCGCGGGCTTCGTCGGCCAGGGGACAGAGGATCTCGATGCTGTAGACCTGTCCGGTCAGCTCGGCCAGCACCGCAGCCTGGTAGCCGGAGCCGGTGCCGATGTCGAGGGCCCGCGCACCGGCCCGCGGGCGGGCGAGCTGGGTCATCAGCGCCACGATGTAGGGCTGAGAGATGGTCTGCTCGTGACCGATGGGCAACGGCCCGTCGCTGTACGCGTATTCGCGCAGCCCGGGCGGGACGAACTCGTGCCGCGGCACACGGCCCATGACGGCCAGAACCTCCGGATCGACGATGTCGCGCGCGCGCAGCTGCTCGGCTACCATGCGGGCGCGGGCGATCGCATGGGGATCGGACTGCCGCTCTGCGGCGGGGGCTTCGCCAGGCGTCTGCCCGTCACGCGAGGGCCCGGAGGGGCAAGCCCCGCCTGCCAGCAGGCAGGCGAGAAGCAGCAGTCTGCTGGTGAGGGCTGCCCGCCGAGAGGGGGCGGGGATCTTATCGCAGCCGGACGGGGTTCGAGCATCCGGGCAACGCGCCAGAGAAGCGGCTCGGTGGGCGGGCATGGCGGCCTCCTTCCTCGACCAGGATGATTCTAGGTCCCGCCTAGGGCCGCCCACAACGTGGTTCGACCGGCGCGGGGTTCGAGGCGCGCATGGCTCTGGCCCCGCGGGGTTCGAGGCGCGCATGGCCGGGCCCCCGTGAGGTTCGAAGCGAGTGCGCGCCGCATAGGCGCAAGGAGAAGGAAGTGCGCATCATTTTGGCCGTCTTGGCAACCGTGGGTCTGGGCGTGATGGGTTGGGTCACCGCGGCGGCGGCAGTCACCCGGACGGTTGCGCCGGATGGCGCCGGCGAGTACCCCACCATCCAGGCCGCGATCGACGCCTGCGATTCTCTCGATGTGGTCGAGCTCCTGGACGGCGTGTTCACCGGACCCGGCAACCGCAATCTCGACTTTGGGGGCCGGACCATCACCGTGCGCTCGCGCAGCGACGACCCGCGGGCGTGCATGATCGACTGCGAGGGGCAGAGCGCCGCCGGCGGCACGGCACACCGCGGCTTCCTGTTCCAGTCCGGTGAGGGTCCAGCGGCCATCGTGCGCGGGCTGACGATCACCCGAGGCATATCGGGCGGAGACTGACCGCTCTGCCACGGCGGTGGGGTCCACTGCCAGGAGAACTCGAACCCGACGATCGAGAACTGCATCTTCGTCGCCAATCGTTCTCGTGGGCACGGAGGCGCAATCTACTGCGCATCGTCGTCGCCGGCCATTCGCAACTGCCTCTTCGAGGACAACGAGTCGATGGCCAACAGCGAGGCCAGCGGCGCGGCGCTCTCGATCTGGGGTACATCGTCGCCCGAGATCACTCGCTGCGCCTTCAGGCACAATCGCGCGCGTCGTGGCGGTGGCGCCATCGGCTTCTACGGTGCAGCGCGGTCGATCGTCAGCGACTGCGTGTTCTTGAACAACGAGGCGCTGCGCGTCGGTGGTGGAGATATCGAGTGCACTGGAAGCGCCCGGCCGCAGTTTGTGCAGTGCACGTTCTACGGCAGCGCTGCACCGGCCGGCGGCGCGATTTCCATCAAGAACAACGCCCATCCCACGCTGGAGAAATGCATCATCGCCTTCTGTTCCCAGGGTGAGGCGATCGAGTGCCAGGAAACTTCCGGGGCAGAGCTACGCTGCTGCTCTTTGTACGGCAACGCCGGGGGCGATTGGGTCGGCTGTATCGAGGCCCAGCTGGGCATCGCCGGCAACTGCAGCGTTGATCCGAAGTTTGCCGATCCCGCGCGCGGCGATATCACCCTGAAGCGACGCTCGCGACTCCGCGATCACAAGGGCTGCGGACTGCTCGGCGCGCGGCCGCCCGCCCAACGCTAGCGTGGGCTGCGAGTCGCCCGGTCAACCCGTACAAAACACCCGCCCACGGCGGGTCTCCGTCCCGGTGATCTCCTGCTTCGCCAGGTTCCCGGCGGTTCCCGCTTCACCTCCGCCAGGACATGATGCAGAATCTTCCCGGGCTACCTGAAGTCCTGGCAATCCACGCAGGAGAACCCAATGGGCCTACGCGCAAATACCGCCGGCCGCCGGCTGCTACGTCCGGCGTGGCATGTTCGGCCGATCTGCGTTTCGGTCTGGGTGCTGGGTCTGGCCCTCCTGGCGTCGTCGGGCTGCGGTGCTCCGGCGCGTCACGACGGGCCGGTCTCCCGCAGCGGCGGTGCGGCCTCGGCGCCGGCGCTCTTCCTCACCGATCAGGAGCGCCGCCTCAACGAAGAGTCCTTCGACCACGTATGGATGACCATCCGCGACAAGCATTGGGACCCTACCCTGGGCGGCCTTGACTGGGAGGCGGTCAACGCCGAACTGCGACCGCGTGTTGGGGCGGCCCAGACGATGGCGGAGGCCCGTGGGATCCTGGGCGAGATGCTCGCGCGGCTGGGGCAGTCGCACTTCCAGATCTTCCCCGGACACCTCTACGAGGATGTGGGCGGTCCGGACGATCCCGACGCGCGCCTGGGATCCACCGGTTTGCATGTGCGCGTGATCGCGGGGCACGCGCTCGTCGTGGCCCTCGATCCCGACTCCCCGGCCGGTGCCCTGGGGGTCGGTCCGGGGTGGGAGATTCGGCAGGTGGCGGGCGAGGACGTCCGCCCGCGATTGAAGGAGATCGCCGAGGAGCTGCAGGGCAAGACCTACCTCGACTACCTCCTGGTGCGTTCGGTCGAGCGTCGGCTGCGCGGGGATGTGGGTGAGACGGTGCGGGCCAGGCTACTCGATGCGCAGGGACGCGAGCGCGACCTGGATCTGCCCCTCACCCTGCCGCGTGGCCGCAAGTCGACGTTTGGCAATCTGCCGCCAAACTGGGTCTGGTTCGATACAAGGGTTCTGGAGGACGGCGTCGGCTACCTTGCCTTCAACTTCTTCTTGGATCCCGCCGGCGTGATGAAGGAGTTCGGCGCGGCGATGGCGGCGTATGCCGCCGCCCCCGGGGTGATCCTGGACCTGCGCGGCAACGGTGGCGGCATCGGAGCGATGGCGATGGGTGTGGCCGGCTGGTTCCTTGCGGACAAGGGCAGCCAACTGGGCACCATGTTCACGCGCGACGGCCAGGTCAACTTCGCGGTCACACCGCGCGTGAACGCCTTCCAGGGGCCGGTGGCTGTCCTGGTGGACGGCCTTTCAGCCTCAACCACGGAGATTCTGGCCGGGGGCCTGCAAGATCTCGGCCGGGTGCGGGTGTTCGGAACTCCCACCGCGGGCGCGGCGTTGCCTTCCAACATTGAGAGGCTGCCCAACGGCGATGGGTTCCAGTACGCTATCGCCAACTACGTCTCGCAGGGCGGCCAGGTGCTCGAGGGCCACGGTGTCACACCCGACGAGGTCGTCGTGCCAACCCGGGAGGCGCTCATCGCCCAGGGCGACCCGGTCTTGGCGGCGGCCCTCGCGTGGTTACGGGCATCCGGATGACGGGTCGCTGGCAGGAGCAGCCCCCCGTTGCGGCGGGGCTACCAGGGAGGTCACCTCGATGGAGAGCCGAATGAAGTGCGCGGGCCAAGATCTGGCAAGTGACACCCGGCGCTTGTCCCTGATCATGATCATGGCGATGACGGTGCTGCTCAGCGGGCTGCCGCTGGCCTCCACGATCGCAGCCGACCCGCCCGCCGCGGATCCGCCACCCGCCACGAAGTTGCCACCGGCCGTGGAATTGCCGCCCGCCGAGCAGATCATTGAGCAGGCGATCGCCGCCTGCGGCGGCCGCGATGCCCTGGAGAAGATCCACTCGCGGGTGACCAACGGTGTGTTCGAAATCCCGTCGGTGGGGATCAAGGCAGCCATCTCCGTCTACAGCGCCGAACCCAACAAGCTGTATAGCATCACGGAGTCGGACGCGCTCGGCCGGATCGCATCCGGCACGGACGGTGAGGTGTACTGGGAGTCCTCGGCCATGACCGGTCCACGGGTCAAGGAGGGTGAGGAGAAGGCCTCCGCCGCCCGGGAGTCGACATTCCACAATGATCTCGAATGGCGTTCGCTGTACAAACAGGCCGAGACCGTCGAGCTCGTCACCACCGGAGACCGCGAATGCTACAAGGTGGCTATGACGCCCATCGAGGGCAAGGTTGAGTATTTCTACTATGACGTGCAGGACCACTTCCTGCGCAAGATTGAATCCACGCTCGTTTCCCCGATGGGCGAGATCAGCATTGAGGCCTTTGTGGATGACTACCGGCTGCAGGACGGTGTACAGGTACCATTCCGTTCCCGCCAGGTGCTGATGGGTATGCAGGAGATGATCTTGACGATCGAGAGCATGACGCACAACGTGGACATACCCGACAGTGTTTTTGCTCTGCCGGGGGAGATCCAGGCCCTCGTGGCCAAACAGGCCCAGGAAGCCGAGTCCGCGGAGTAACGCAAGGAGACCCAGGTGAACAACAAGCCGCCAGAGCCCGCGGGCCAGGTGCCCGAACTACCCGAGGAACAGGCCGATCGCCTCGATCAGGCTTGGGATGCGCTCGAAGAAGGCGAGATCGAGGATGCGCTCGCGGAGGCCGAGGCGCTCAAACGTGAGACGCACGGCCACCCCGAAGCCCGGCTGCTGCTCGGTGCCGCCCTGCTCGAGGTCGGCGAGGCCGAGGATGCCCTGAAGGAGTTGGAGCTGGCGCGAGGTCGCGTGAGCGACGAGGTGTTGTGGGCCTTCTACCTGGCAGGTGCGAACTTCGAGCTGGCCCGACTCGGCGAGGCCGAGGAGCTGCTCCGTGAGATGATCGCGGCCGAGCCGGATGAGCCGGCCGGGATCTATGGGCTGGCGGAAGTCCTCGAACATCTGGGGAAACCGGAAGATGCCGAGACATGCTATCAGCGCGCCCACGAGCTGGATCCGGAGAACTACCCCCTGCCACTGCGCCTGAGCCGCACGGATTTCCAGGCAGTGGTCGCCGAGGCTTCGGCCTCGCTGCCCGATGAATTGCGCGAGCATCTGGACCAGATCCCCGTGGTTGTACAAGATCTGCCGGCCGAGGAGGCGCTCGATCCCACGCTGGGGACGATGGTCAGCCCGGGTGTGCTCGGGCTTTTCGTCGGGCGTAGCCTGCGCGAGGAGTCGGTGTTCGAGACGCCCGAGACCCCGCGCACGATCTACATCTACCAGCGTAACCTCGAACGCGCGTGCAGCACGCGCGAGGAGCTGGTGGATGAGATCGCCACGACCTTCTACCACGAGATGGGACATTACTTGGGGCTCGATGAAGACGACCTCGAGGACCGCGACTTGAACTGAGGTCCCGAGCGGGAGGCTCGCCAGGGCACGAGCCAGGCAGGGTGGCAGTCGCCAGAGGTGTGGCGTGGCGCCGGCCTCTCGGGGCCTGGCCGCCGACAAGCTGAGCTCCGCAGCGAACACCTGGCACGCGCTTCAGGGTCGATCGAGGGCTGATCACTCCATTGGCTGCAGATCGAAGCTCGTCTCGAGGATCAGCTTGCGGAAGAGGTAGGTCCGCACCGTCCAGCGGCCGAGCTTGAATTCACGCCGGTCCTCGGACTTGTGCAACTCCTCGTCGATCCGATCGGGACCGACCCCGTAGCGGCTTTCCAGCTCGAAGTCTCTCTGGTTGGGATCGAGAGTGACGAAGCCGCGCGCGAGTTCTGCCCGGATGGCCTCGTTCTGCCAGTCGCCCGGCCGGACGTGAACCTCCTTGGTGTAGACCTCCTTGCCGTCCGGATTGAGCCACAGCACGTGCACGAGCAGCTCCGTGCCGGGCTGCAGATCGCGGAACTGGAGCACCGAGCGCACCTGACGGTCTTGTTCCACGCGAAAGGTGCGCGCCACGCCGAGGCGTTCCCCGGTCTTGCGCGAGGTGATGCGATAGAGGAAGAGGTCGGCGGTGGCGCCCCCGTAGTGCGACGGCAATGCGACCGACACCGTGTCCGCGCCTGACGCCGCCACGGTGCCATAGGGCTCGCACCCGAGCTGGGACGACATCCCCACCAGGCTCACCAGCCCGGCCAGCACCCCCCCGGCCGCCAACGTACGCCACGGGCCCATGGGCCGGCTACGTTCCACCTGACCTGCCGCTGCAGCCTGCACCGATGCCATCAAGCCTCCTTGCGAACCGACCGCCAGGGCGGCGACCGCTCGCACAAGGACCCCGAGCCGTCGCCGGCCCGGGGCCCCGAGAACCACCCGCCCGGGAGGGCGCAGATCCTCGCATTACCTCAGGACCAGCATCTGCCGCGGATGCTGCTCGTGACCGGCGGCGAGGATGTAGAAGTATACGCCGCTGCCGACCGGCCGGGCAGCCGCATCGCGGCCGTCCCACGCCACGCGATGCTGCCCCGCCGACAGGGCGTTGTCAACCAGCGTGCGCACGAGGCGGCCTCCGGCATCGAACACCTGCAGGCGGACCTCCACGTCGCGTGGCAGGTCGAACCGAATCACGGTCGACGGGTCGCCCGATCCGAAGGGGTTGGGCGTGTTCTGGTACAATGCCAGCGTCGTCGGGTTCAACCGGATCTCCCGCGCCTCCGAGAACGGGTTCTCGAGGCTGACGACCTCGATATCGTCGATGTACCAGCCCTCGAGCTCGGTGTTGCCATCGCTGCCGAAGCGGAAGCGGATGCGCACCTCGCCGGTCACCTCGCTCAGGCTCACGGTGGTCTGCGTCCAATCGAAAGCCCCGGCGAAGAACGGCGCGTCGGCCGGGAAGGGTCCGGGCTGGGTGCCGTTGCGGACGAGGTGTGTGTAACCCCCCACGGGTGTCACGCTCTCCCAGGCGCCGCCGTCGATCGAGATCTCCAGCAGCCCGCCATCATAGGCGTAGCCGGGATACGATCCGCTCGCCTCCGATTCCATCCAGTGCCAGAACGTGAAGCTCCCGCCGCCCGTCAGGGTGAACGGCTCAGTCTCGAGGGCGCCGTCCGCCAGCGAGGTGTAGGAGCCGCCGCCCGTGTCCCCAAACTTCCATGCCGACGAGCCGCCCGGCGTGTGGTTGCGGGTCGTCGAGACGTGCCACTGATCGGTGTAGCCGCTCGAAACCAGGTAGTGCGGCCAGTCGGTGCCGCTGGTTTCGATATCCACGCGCAGCAGCGGAGCCATCACCCAGAAGGTGTAGGCGCTGCCGGGACCGGCGGTCGGATCCGTCGACACGTTCCCGGCGCTGTCAAGTCCGTACAGGTAGTAGCTGATCATCGAACCTTCCGGCTGACCGGGAATCGCAGCCTTGTACTCGCCACCCCCCAGGGCCAGCAGCGGCTCGGTGACCCACTCATTCCCATCGACGATGTAGCGCAGCGAAAGCTCCGCGATGCCGGAGTACTCGACCACCGTCGTGGCGATCTCGTAGGGCCCCTGGGTGTTCGTCGTGTTCGTGTGGATCGTTGTGCCCGAGAAGCCAGGTCCAAAGATGTCGATGAGCGAGAAGTTCACCTGCGTTGTCTGGTTCTCTACAATCCACACATCCAGGACCGTCTGGGTCTCGAAGCTGGGATGGCTGGCCTCGACCGTGTAGCGACCCGACGCAACCGTCCCGGTGTAGACCCCATCCGCATTGGTCACGAATGAATCGCCCGACTCGATCACCTTGATCGTGGCGCCCTCGATCGGCGTCAAGCCGTTGCTGGCGTTGCGAACCGTCCCGGAGACGATCCCGCGCGGCTCGCTGCTCTTGGTCACGAACTTGATCGCCCGGCCACTGGTGATCGAAGCCGCGGTGGTTGGATAGCGGTTGAAGAACTGATACATGACTCCGTCGGTCAGATCTCCATTCTCGATGCCGGTGGTGGAATAGAGGCCATCCGAGTCGCTGTTGTTGAACGTATGGAACTGGAAGAGGATGATTCCATCCCCCGTTTCTGTCGTGTGGTGAGCTGGGTCGTAGAGAATGACCTCGAAGCACTCGACGGCTCCGCCATGATCGTTGAGCACGCGGCTCCACTCGACGATGTAACGGTGATTGGCCGCATCGTGCCAATGGTAGACAGTGTTCTGGCCGCTTGGATAGAGGTTGTCCCACATGGGCGCGATCATGTAAGGGGGGGCACCGGCCGCAGGAATGTTCACGTTGTGGAAGTTGACCAGGTACGTTTGCCCCATCGACATCCACCCGTTCATGCAGATCGTGGTGCGCGTGAAGCTCTCGCCATAGAAGGTGAAGGGGAAGGGCAGGTTGACCGTGACATTGTCGTCGTCGCCGAGCCCGAGCGAAGTCCCGGGACCGCCCTGATTGGCCGCGATCTCGACCCAGTTGTAAGCCGGAGCATCGGGGTAGGCCGTGTCGGTGTTGTCGAACGCGTAGTAGCCGTAGGCGTCCGGTCCGGTCGGGTCGGCACTGGTCGCGGTGCCGATCGTGAGCACGAAATCGACCGTGTCAATCCCACCGGTGGCGAACCCCACCAGCATCCGCATGCGAGCCTTGTGGCCGCGATAGCACTGGGAGGAGGCGCTGAGCCCAAAGGGATTGCCGGTGTTCTCGCCGGTCGCGCCGGCGGCGATGTTGGCATACGACCCGCTCGCGTCCGTCACGGTGACCCACTGACTCTGCGATGTGAGCGTGGCCGTAACACCGGTGGCGGTGGCGCCGCCCTGGTTGAGGATGCGGACACTAAGCGTGCCGGACTCGCCCGGATCGATCGTCGAGCCGAAGCCCGTCAAGGTCACGGTCTGGTAGGCGAACTCGGGGGCGAGGACCGGTATCTCGATCACCGAGCGCCAGGTGCTGCTGCCCGCGCTCACGTCCATGCTGAGGTGAATGAGGTGGCCGTTGGGCGTCGTTCCGGCGATCTGGATGTCGAAGTCATCCCCACACCAGGCGGTCGCGCCGGCGGCGATGGTTCCAAACGTCTCGGTGTTGTCGGTGATGGTGACGTAGGCGTCGTCCGTGGCAAGGGTGGCGGTCACGTTGCTGGCGCTTTGCGTGCCGAAGTTCCGTAGCTGCACCCGCAGCTCGACCGTCTCACCGGGATTGGCATTGCCGTCGCCGTTGCCGCTGCTCGTGCCGCTGGCGTCGTCGTCGATCGTGTGCGCGTTGTAGCCGACGAAGCTGCTCGAGCTGCTGATGCTGAGCGTGCCCAGGTAAGGCATATGGTCGTGCTTGGTGACCGTCACCATGAGCGTGCCGGCGCTGGGCGTATTGACCGGCAGCTCGACGCTGCCGCCGGCGCCCGTGTAGCCGCCCACGTGGGTCACACCGTCCTGGAAGAGACAGACATAGGCCCCGTCGAGGGGGAAGCCGCCCTTGGTGACCGAAACCGTGACCGCGTTGGCGCCCACGGCGATCTGGGACGGATGGCTCACCTGAATCGCCTGCGGGATGTCGGTCCACAGCTCACCCACCGGATCGCCCATCAGGTTGTTCCAGTGCGTGAACCGGGCGACGCCGGTGGGATCGCCGCTGTTGAAATCGATGTACAACTCGTACTTGGCCTGGGTGAGCGATTCTCCGAAATGGAAATTACCCATGTTGTAGAAAGCCCGAAAGGCGCCATAGACGACGACGTTGTTGTACGGGGTGTGCGTGCTGAGGGTCGACGAGCCGATGCCGGCGATGCCGCCGGTCGGCTGCGGCGTCGAGCCCGTCACGCCCGCCCGGATCCAGGCCTCGGAGCGCGAGTAGCCGCTGGCGAAAGATCCCGTGTCGCAGGTTGGAAAAACACCGTAGGCCATCTTGCGCCCGTTGGTCAGCGTCGTCATGTTGCTGGTGGTGAAACCGCTCATGTGGTAGTAGCCGCGGTAGCCAAAGAAGGTATCACCGCGATTCAGCTTGGTCGTCATCTGGCTGACGAACGGAGACGTGAAGACCGTGTCGATCTCGGCGTAGCCGTACTCGAGCAGCTCGTCCTTGAGCCATTGCATGGTCTGGACGCACGTGGGGCCGGAGGTCGAGGGGTCGCCGACGAGGCAGGCGCGCTTGTACCAGGAGGTCTCAGTCATGTAGGGCGTGCTCTCGTAGCTGACGATCTTCTCGATGTACAGGTTCAGGCCATCGACGCTATCGACCGAAATGCGGCCGATGTGGGCGTCAGCCAGAACGTCACTCCCGTCGAGCTGCACGTAGGGGTGATCCGTGTCGCCGTTGCTGTAGGTCCAGGCAGGCAGGGCGACGGTCCCGCTGGCATCGCCGATCAGCACGATGTACTCAGGCGGGTTCTCCCAGGTCGCATAGGCGTTGCGCAGCCAGGTCTGGATGGCGGTATTCGAGGTCCCGGTCTCGGCGGTCGTGGCCAGGTAGACATCGAAGCCCTTGCGCTGGCGCCACTCCACCAGCCGCTGCAGGGCGGCGATCACGCTGCTGTTGTTGGGGGTGATGATGACGACCTTGCCCAGGCTGGCGCTCCGGCCACGACCCTCGCCGGTGTAGTTCACCACCAGCGCGCGGTACATCCGGTCGAAGGAGTCGGGGATCTGCGTGTGGTGGCGGGTCGGCGTGTTGCGTAGATCAACGCCGGCAAAGCGCACTTCGACCGCGATGCGGGTGGCGACCTCGATCGTCTGCCGAGCGGCATCGTAGCGGATCGGCCGGAACGTGAGCGGCACGACGCGCAGAGCGCGGGCGACGGCCGGTTCGCCCACGACCGCCGGCTCGTCGGCCGGGAAGCCCGCCGCGGCATAGGCGGCCGGATCGATCACGAAGTCGGATCCATCCCCGGGCTGCATCGGGTAGGGCCGGATGTCGGGGATTTCCTGGACCTCAGTGGCGGTCACGGAGATGGTGACCCCAGCCTGATCGGGGATCTGGACCAAGCGCGAGAAGGTGGGCAACATGGGGGCGCCGATCTCGCCCCGATGGCCTCCGCCCGCGATCTCCAGGGCATGGAAACGCTCGCCCGCGATCGTGACTTCCTGGATGTCCAACGCCGGCAACTCGAACTCCACGCGCACCGCCTGCTCGTCGGACGAGAGCACGCGCACAGAGGGTGCCGCATCAAGCTGCTGGCCAGCCGGGATGAGCGCGAGGCGCTGCAACCCGCCCAGGGAAGTGGAATTCGTGCCGGGGGGGGCCATGGCTGCTGCCGTCTGAATGGCCAAGAGCCCCGCGAGGAGCAGGGCCCGGCCGGTCAGGGTCGCGAGACCGCGGTGCATGAGTTCCTCCTTGGTCAGCGATGTCATGCTTTCCGGAAGCCGGAGGTCTTCTTGGGGGTCCCCCCAAGCAGCGCTCGACGACAATACCTAACCATCAATGATACTCCTGGATCGCCCCAAGCCGAAGCATTCAGATGTAAACAAATCTGTCCGCCGCCAAAATCTTGCTAGTGTGAACTTTAGGGACACGGTCGGGCGCGGTCGCCGCAGCGTGGGCCTTCCCGTAAGCCCTGTGGTATACTTGGTCAGTGAATATCGAATGCTGGCATCCGATCAGGGTCTCGCACCAAGGAGGAGTTCGGGGATGAGGAAATCTGCAGCTGTGGTTTGCCTGCTGGTCCTGGTGGTCCTGGCGGGGGCAGCCAAGGGGGTCATCCTGCACGTACCAGGTGAGTACCTCACGATACAGGAGGCGGTCGATGCGGCCAGCAGCGGGGATGAGATCCTGATCGCCCCTGGCACCTACGCCGACCCTACCCACATGGCCAATCCGCCCAACGACAGCACCCTGTGCGTGGTGGTCATGCGTTCGGGGATCACGCTGACCGGATCCGGGATGGGCGTGACCTTCATCGACGGCGACTCGACCGGCCGCGGCATCTATTTGCGGCAATGCCAGGATGTCGAGATCCGCAATCTGACCATCCACCGGGCCTACGCCCAGGAGTTTGGCGCTGCGATCTACTGCTACGACAATTCCTCGCCGTACATCCATGACGTGGAGATCACGGGCAACTACGATGGTGGCCTCGCCATGACTGCCGGCCCGCAAGGCGGCTGTCATCCGCGCGTCGAGAACTGCGTGATGACCGACAATGAGGCGAAGGCGGGCGGCGGTCTCGATGTGGAACCCGGCTGCGATCCGTACATCTACCAATGCGAGATCGTCGGCAACCGCGCGCCCTTTGCCGCGGGCGTGCGCCTGCGCGGATCGGCCACGCTCCGAAACTGCATCATCAATGGCAATTATACGACCAGCGCCACTAACGTGCTGGGTGGGGGCGTTCTGGTCAAGGATCAGTCGAATCCGCTGCTGATCAACTGCGACATCTCCGGCAATTCTGTCTTCGGTGACGGCGGGGGCGTCTGTTTCGAAGATGCCGCTGGGGAACTCGTCCGTTGCACGGTCACGAACAACACCGCCATCGGCCTCGAGAGTCGCGGAGCCGGCATCGCCGTCCTGTCGGGCGCGACGCCCTTCATCAGCGGCTGCGTCGTCGCCGGGAACTCCACGACGGGTGCCTTCAGCGACGGCGGCGGCATCTGGGTCCAATATGCCGGTATGGAGCTGGAGAACACGACCGTGTACGGCAACTCGACGCAAGGGCTCCAACCCGATTACGGCAATGCGGGTGGCATCGGCATGGCCACCTCGCTCTTCATTCCCGCGACGATCACCATCGATCGCTGCATTGTCGCGAGCAGCACCGCCGGCGCCGGAATGTACCTCACGGGCGGCGGCGATCTTCCCCAGATCAACTGCTGCGACGTCTATGACAACGCGGGCGGCGACTCGGTCCCCGTGAGCGGCACCGGCAACTTCTCGCTCGATCCGCTGCTCTGTGCACCCACTCAGGGTGACTTCAAGCTGGTCGAGGGATCGCCCTGCGCGGCCGGCAACCACCCGGCTGGCCCGGGCACCTGCGGCGACCTCGGCATCGGGGCCTACCGGGTCGGCTGCGGCGGCACCAGCGTCGAGGAGCCGGTCGCGGCCAATGCCCTGAAGCTGCGCAACACGCCCAATCCGTTCTCGGGCCGGACGACGATTGCGTTCGAGCTGCCCCAGGCTGTCCCCGTGAGCCTGGAGGTCTATGATCTCGCAGGCCGGCGCGTCGCCTTGCTGCATGAGGGTACGCTGGCGGCGGGCGCCCACCAGTTCGATTGGAGCGGGCTGGGCACCGACGGCGGTCGGGCGACCAGCGGGGTCTACTTCTACCAGCTCCGCGTCGGCGACGAGGTCGCCGGCCGGCGCATGTTGTGCTTGCGATAATCCCGAGCGGATCAGCGCGCGGGCCCGGTCGGTAACCCGCGCCGCCGCCGCGCGGAACAGCTTCGTCAGAGTGCGCGCCCGGGGCTCGGTGCCCCGGGCGCTGCGGTCCCCAGCTTGGCCGGTTCGATCCCCCTGTATACTCCCAGGCGGCCGTGGTAGGATTAGCAGCCATTGCGGGTCGGCTGCCGATCGGGTCGGGCCGGCCCGCCACACAGCAGCAACCGACGCATGCTTGGGGGACTTCATGCTCTGCAGGAACACCGCGGGTCTCGCGATGGCGCTCGTCGTTGCCCTGGCCGCTGGGCTCACTCCTCAGCCGGCCGGTGCGCTGAACGCCACTTCAGCCGATGCGATTACCGTCACGCTCAGCGGGTCATCGGGGCCCGGTGACGCGACCGCGGCGCAGGCTCTGGCGCTCCGAGGAGATGGTGCCGCGCGCCCTGAGGCGCTCAGCGAGGGCGCCGGAACGCTGGCGCGGCTCGTGTACCTTCCAGTCGGAACGACCGAGGTGACCGCGAGCGACCTCATCTGGCAGACCCTCCAGGAGACCGTGGCGCTGCCTCCGGAGGCGGTGCGCATCAGTCCGATCATGATCGCGCGCGGCCAGCCGGTCGCCGTCGTCTCGGTGCCGGCCGATGCGCTAGGCGGGCGGGACCTGACCGAGGCCCGAGTGCAGGTGGTGGTCGAGCCCAAGGGCCCCGGCGGTGCCCCGCTGGGAGCGGCCACCCCACCGCGAGCGGGGGCCCCGTTGGCCATGGGCACGAGACTGGGGGCGGCGCCGCGCACGCACGCCGGCGTGTACATGATCATCGCGGCCGACGAGTTTGTGAGCTCCCTCGATGACCTCGTCGCCTGGAAAACCCGGGCGGGTTTCAAGGTCAGCCTCCATCCGACCTCGGAGACCGGCGGTTCACGGGATGCGATCCTGCGCTTTGTGCGCGATGCCTATCAGAACTGGGACGAGCCGCCCCTCTATCTGCTGTTGGTCGGTGACGTGGACAAGGTCCCCACCGGCGACGTAAGCGGCTGGGTCTCCGACAACATCTACGCCGCTGTGGACGGCGACGACTTCATCGCCGACATCTACGTGGGCCGCTTCTCGGCCAACACGGCCTTCGACGTCGCCGTGCAAGTCGCCAAGACGGTCGGCTATGAAAGCCAACCCGACACGCTCGCCGCCGACGGCCAGTGGTTCGGTCGCGGCCTGATGGTCGCTGCGAATCAAGGTTCTACTACACCGCTGCCCACGCTGCACTGGGCGGCGGACGAGATGCTCGGGATCGGATACACCCAGGTGGATAGCTGCTTCCAGGGTACTCGTCAAGGCCATATCGGCCGCCTGGAAGGTCCGCCCTGCGTGAAGTACTACGTCGATCGCGGCGTGAGCCTGATCGGCTACCGGGGCTGGGCGCGCGGGGACGACGGCTGGGAGTATCCCCTCTACGATCTCACCCATGTGCCGCTCCTGAATAACGGATGGAAGCTGCCGGTTGTGTTCAGCATCGTCTGCCACACCGGGAACTACGGCCGGTTCGGCACGGACTGCTTCGGCGAGGTGTGGATGAAGACCGGGACGCCCCAGGAGCCGCGCGGGGCCGTGGGCTTCATCGGGACGGCCGAGTGGTGGTCGCACTCGCGCTGGAACGACCGCGTGGCAATCGGTATCTGGCAGTCGTTCTGCGACGACGGTGTCCACCGGCTGAGCGAGCTGCTGGCCGACGCCGTGATCAGGATGACGGAGCACTTTCCGGACGAGCTCTACATGAGCACGGCGCCCATCAGCCCCGAGGAGTCGGTCGAGTACTACGCCTATATCTATAACGTGCTGGGAGACCCCGGACTGGCGATCTGGACTGCGAAGCCCGCGCCTCTCGACGTCGAGCACCCCGCGACTCTGACGCACGGACAGAACATGATCGACGTGCAGGTGCGCCAGCAGGTCGGCGGGGCCCCCGTCGCCAATGCCACCATCGCCCTATCGCAGAACGGCGTGCCGATCGGCGTCGCCTACTCCGCGGCCGACGGGTGGGCCCAGGCTCCCCTGGCGATGAATGGCCAGAGTCCAGTGACCCTCACGGTGACTGGGGAGAACCTCTATCCCTGGTCCGTCGAGCTTCCGGTCACGATGGCCACGGGCTATCTGGCGTGCACGAACGGGACGCTGATCGATCCGGGCCTGCTGCCCGGCGTCAGCACGCCGGTCACCGTGGAGCTGACCAACACGGGCACCAGCAGCTTGTCCGGGGTGACCGCGACCCTCCAACCTCCGAGCGGGGTGCTGGTCGAAGGTGGCCCGCTCAGCTTCGGCACCATCGGGGCCGGGCAGTCGATCGCGTCGCAGAGTCCGGCCCAGATCACCGTCAACTCCCAGGCCGAGAACGGCGTTGTGGTCGAGTTTCAGGTGGATGCGCTCGCGTCTGGCAATCCGGCGGGCACGACCGCCCTGTGGCTTCCGGTCGTCGCCCCGGAGCTGACGGTCGTGGCCACGACCGACGGTGAGGATGGCGCCTTCGGGCCGGGGGAAGAAGCCAATTTGGCCATCACCCTGCGCAACGCCGGCATTCCCGCGGGCGAGATGGCGCTGACCCTGCGGGCGGCGGTGCCCGCTCAGATCGCGCTGCTCGACTCCACTGCCGTGATGGATGCCATCGCGACCGGCGAACAGGCCGTAACCGAGGCAGCCGCCTTCACGGTCCGGATCACGGACCCCATTGCGGTGGGCACGGTGATTCCGCTGACGCTGATCGTCGCGCACGCGGATGGCCCACGCAGTATCGTGCCCTTCACCCTGGTGGCCGGGAATCCTGACTTCTCGGCGCCGAGCGGCCCCGACCGCTACGGCTATTACGCCTACGACAGCGCCGACATCGACTACCCCGCGCAGGTGCCGGTGTATGACTGGATCGAAATCTCCCCGCTCTTCGGCGGCGCCGGCACGAAGGTCCGCGGCATCACTGATAATCTCTGGAGCGTGATCCTCACGCTCCCATTCGAGTTTCGATACTACGGCGTTTCGTACAACCAGGTCCGCGTGGCGGACAACGGCTGGCTGACCTTCGACACCACCTACTGGTACGACATCCGCAACTGGAACATGCCCGATCCATGGGGGGCATCCAGCATTGTGGCGGCCTTCTGGGACAACCTTGTGCCGTTGACCGAAGAGATGACCGGTGGCATCCCCAACACCGACGGGGTCTACTACTACTACGACACGGAGCGCCACTGCTTCGTCGTGGAGTGGAGCCGTATGAAGAACTGGGAGAGCAATACCGACGACTTGCAGACCTTCGAGCTGCTCTTGCTCGATCCGGCCCACCACCCGACCTCCAGCGGCGACGGCGAGATCGTCTTCCAGTACAAGCAGATCCAGAACGACGACTGGGTGAAGATGTACTCGACCGTGGGGATCGAGGATCATACCGAGACGGACGCCCTCGTCTACAGCTACGCCAACCACTACGCTGTCGGGGCTGCGCCGCTGTCGCCCGGGCTGGCGATCAAGTTCACGACCGAGGCGCCCCTGCGCCAGCCGATCACGCTGGCGAGATTCTCCGCGGGCTGGACCTTGCACGGTGGATCGTCCCTGGGCAACGGGATGGCGGGCGCCGGTGGGGGCGTGCAGGTGCGCTGGGAGTACCAGGACGAGCGTCCGCTGACGAGCTTCGACCTCTACCGCCTGCCGGCCCTGGCGGACGGCGCCTGGGGCGACCCGGTCAAGCTCAGCGCGGCTGCCCTCGCCCCCGCCTCGGGCGAGTTTTTCGACCAGGAAGCCGACCCTCAGGGGAAGTACCTCTACCGGATGGTTGGCACCGACCGCTTCGGCAAGGAGCGCGTCCTCGGCGAGACGCTCTTCGGCGGTCCCGCGGCCGGCGGCATCCAGCTCGAGCTCCCGAACGGGAACGTCCTCTCCGCGGGCGGCCGCATCGTGTACAGTGCGGGCAGCGCGACGCTGCACGGGCTGGGGATCTATGATCTCACCGGGCGGCTGGTGCGAGACCTGTCCGCGGATGGGGGCCCCACGCCGGGCGCCGTCGCGGTGCTGAGCTGGGATGGCCGTGACGACCGCGGGCAGCGTTTGCCCGGCGGCGTGTATTGGGTCAGGCTGACCACCTCGGCGGGTGATCGGAACGTCCGCGTCGTGGTGATTCGCTAAGGCGATCACTGCCTGGCGGGCGGCCCGGTGGAGCCCGCCCGGCGGTGCCCTGACCACCCATCGGGACGTGCGTGTGTCCCACGGAGGTCGGCGTGTACAACTTCACCGTCTCTCGCAGAACCTTCATCAAAGGGCTCGGCATCGGAGCGGCCGCGGCCGCCTGCCCGAGCCTGATGCGCTCGGCGCTGGCCGCCCCCGGGCCTTCGCAGAGCGAGATGGCCAGCATCCTCAGCGCGGCGCTCGCGCGCGGGGGGCACTACGCCGACCTGTTCCTCGAGACGCGCGTGAGCACGAACATCTCCATGGCCAACAGCGAGATCGGGGGGCTGGAGTACGGTGTCTTGCAGGGCGGCGGCGTGCGGACGCTGGCGGGCGAGAAGACCGGCTACGCCTATGTTGAGGCGCTCGATCACGAGCTCCTGCGCGGCGCAGCCGAGTCCGCCGCGCGCATCGCCACGGGCCAAGGGGATGGCATCGCCGCGGTGGCGCCGCGCGACGTGCCGCGGATGATCACCGCGGTGCGCCCAATCGAGGACGCCACCGTCGCCGAGAAGATCGCCATCCTCAACCGGGTCGATCGCGCCGCGCGCGCGGTCAGCCCGCACGTCCAGCAAGTGGTGATCGACTACACCGACGCGGGCCAGCGCTTCACCCTGGCCAACTCCGACGGGGTGGTCCTGAACGACGAGCTGCCGATCATCTACCTGCGCGTGACGGTGAGCGCCGCCCGCGGCGACGCGCAGTCCGAGGGCATGGTACGCGTCTCGTACCGGCGGGGCATGGAGCAGCTTGACGGCGAGGTGCCCGAGCAGGCCGGACGGGCGGCGGCGGAGCAGGCGCTGCGCATGCTCGCTGCGCAGCCCGCCCCCACCGGGGAGCTGCCGGTCGTCGTCGCGGCCGGCGGGGGCGTCATGTTTCACGAAGCGGTGGGACACGGTTTGGAGGCGGATGGGGTCCTGCGGCAAACCACCGTCTTCGCGGGGCGTGTGGGCGAGAAGGTCGCCAGCGACCTCGTGACGCTCTACGACGATGCCACCATTCCCATGGCGCGCGGCAGCTTCAACGTCGACGACGAGGGCACGCCCGCGGGCAAGACCCTGCTGATCGAGAAGGGCATCCTGCGCGGTTTCATGCAGGATCGCCGCACCGCGCATGCCATGCGCGAGCGCAGCACCGGCAACGGCCGGCGCATGTCCTTCCGCCATCCGGCCATCGTGCGCATGACCAACACGAATGTGGCGCCCGGGGAAGACAGTCCCGAGGAGATCATCAAGGCGACCGCGCGCGGCGTCTACGCGGTCGAATTCGGCGGCGGCGAGGTCGACACGACCAGCGGCCAGTTCACGTTCGGCCTGCGGGAAGCCTATCTGATCGAGGACGGCAAGATCACCGCACCGATCAAGGGCGCGAATCTGGTCGGCTCGGGTCCCGAAGTCCTCCAGCGCATCGACCGCGTGGGCGCGGACTTCGGAGCGTGGCCCGGAACATGCGGCAAGGCTGGGCAGTGGGTGCCGGTCACCTCGGGTTGCCCGACGCTGCGGATCGCGGCGATCACCGTCGGCGGCACCGCCTGAGCGGCCGGCCGCGCCCCCCCCCGCCGGGGGCGACGGTGGCCGGCGGGGTGTCAGGGACCGGCCGACTCTCGAGGTCAGTGAGGAGGAGACGTGAGCAAGCGTATCGATCCCCTGGCGACCGCGTCCTATGCGGTCGAAGGCGCCATGAAGCTGGGCGCGCAGGCGGCCGAGGCCTACGTCCGCGGCGCCCGGGATCTCACGATCGATCTGCGCAACACCGAGGTCGAATCGGTCAATCAGGCCAACGTCTTCGGGCTGGGCCTGCGAGTCACCATGGACGGCCGCACGGTGCTGGTCCACACGACCAGCACGTCGGCCATCGCGCTGATCAAGCTGGCTGAACAGGCAGTGGAGATGACGCGCGCCCTGCCGGCCCCGAAGGAACCGACGATCTTTGCGGGGCCAACCGAGGCGAATGAGGCGCCCCACGCGGATCCGGACTTGGCGGCCGAGACGCACGAAGCGAAGGTTGCTCGCCTGCAAGAAATCGAGCGGGCGATGCTGTCCGTCGCAGGCGTCACCGCGAGCGGCGGTGTCGGCTACGAGGAGACGGATGGGGAGATCGCCCTGGTCAACTCCCTGGGCATCAAGCGCTATGCGCCGTTCTGCAAGATCGAGATCGGCGCCGAGGCGATTGCCGAATCGGGCGGCGACACGAGCTCGGGCGGGCGCTACACCGCCGCCTGCGGGCGACAGTACCTGCTCAACGGCGAGACGCTGGGCCGCGAGGCGGGGCAGCGCGCGGTCGCGATGCTGGGCGCGCGCCCGGTCGCATCGGCCCGCGTGCCGGTCATCTTCACGCCGGAGGTGAGCTATGCGCTGCTCACCTACACGGTTGCGCCCACGCGCGGCGATAACGTCATGCGCGGCCGGTCCTACCTGGCGGGTCAGATCGGCCAGCGCATCGCCGCCGAAGGGGTCACGATCGTTGATGACCCACTGCTGCGCCAAGGCGCCGGCCGCCGATCGTTCGACGGCGAGGGAACCCGCTGCCGCACGCTGCCGATCATCGAGAACGGCGTGCTCAAGAACTACCTGACCGATCTGGCGAGCGCCCAGGCGTTGGGTCTTGACCCCGGCGGCAACACCGCCCGCGGCAGCTACACGGCGCGCCCTGAGATCGGCACCAGCACCTACTACATGCGCGCGGGCGACGTGCCGCCCGCGGAGATCATCCGCCGGACGCAGCGCGGGCTGCTACTCACCTCGCTGTCCGGATGGTGGGTGGGTCTGTCGCCGGTCACCGACACGTTCTCATCGGCCGCGATGGGATTCTGGATCGAGCAGGGTGAGATCGCCCATCCGGTCAGGGGGGTCAGCGTGGGTGGCTCCCTGCGGGAGATGCTCAAGGCGATCGACCTGGTGGGCAATGACCTGGCCTTCACGCACGAGAACAACGCGCCGACCTTCCGCGTGGCCGAGATGTCGGTGTCGGGGACGTAAGCGTCGCCCAAGTCGGATTCGCCCCTGGCCACAATGACGCGCTCCAGCGACCGCGGATCGATACCGCGGCCCGCGGCTGGCTATACGACGTAACGAAAGCTTTTAAAGCGGGTTAGGCCCCTGCATACGGGGATGCGGTGCACACGAGCGAGAGGTCGGTGGGATCTTTGCTCAAGATTCGCTGTTGCATGCCGACGGAAATGCTGAACTTGACAGCGCCGGTCCCAAACCCTTATTGCCATCGTTGCGCGGACGGATGTCTGCCGCTGGCGATGCGCGCGGGGATGAGCGCGCAGGGGATCGGCCGAGGAAAGAAACAGGAAGTCTGACGCATCAGGCAAGCAGAAGGACTCCATGCCGAAGCACACTGCCAATCGCAAGGCGCTGGTCATCGTCGAATCACCCGCCAAGGCGCGTTCCATCTCCCGGTTCCTGGGACCGGAGTTCATGGTCGAGTCGTCGATCGGGCACATCCGCGACCTGCCCTCGGCGGCCGCGGAGATCCCGCCCGCATTCAAGGGCGAGCCGTGGGCCAGACTGGGGGTCAACGTCGAGGAGGACTTCACACCCCTCTACGTGATTCCGCGGGAGAAGCGCGCGCAGGTCAAGAAGCTCAAGGACTCGCTGAAGCAAGCCGGCGAGCTCTATCTCGCCACCGACGAGGATCGCGAGGGCGAGGCGATCGCCTGGCATCTGGTCGAAGTGCTCAAGCCGAAGGTGCCGATCAAGCGCATGGTCTTCGGCGAGATCACCAAGTCCGCCATCACCGCGGCGACCGAGAACACGCGTGACATCGACGCGCGCCTCGTGCAGGCCCAGGAGGCCCGCCGCATCCTCGACCGGCTCTTCGGCTACGAAGTCTCGCCGGTGCTCTGGCGCAAGGTGGGCCCGCGCCTGTCGGCCGGCCGCGTGCAGTCGGTGGCGACCCGTCTCGTCGTCGAACGTGAGCGAGATCGGATGGCCTTCGTATCGGCCAGCTACTGCGGGCTGACCGCGGAGCTGTGGCCGATCGAAGCCCCGGCGGACAAGTTCGAGGCCCGGCTGATCGAGCTGGACGGCCGGCGGGTGGCGGTCGGCAAGGACTACGACGAACGCACCGGTGCGCTCAAGGAACCGGAGAAGGTCACCGCGCTCAACGAGGAGGCGGCGCAAACGCTGGCCGCGATCCTGCGCGAGGCGCCCTTCACCGTCACCCAGGTTGCGGAGAAGCGCTTCGTCAACCGCCCCAGCGCTCCCTTCATCACCTCGACCCTGCAACAGGAGGCAGCTCGGCAGCTGCGCTTCTCCGCTGAGCGCACCATGAGGGTCGCCCAGGGCCTCTACGAGAACGGCTACATTACTTATATGCGCACCGACTCGACCACGTTGTCGAGCCAGGCGATCGATGCGGCCCGACGCCAGATTGTGGACTTGTACGGGCGAGAGAACCTGCCCGACGCGCCGCGTTTCTACACGAGCAAGACCAAGAATGCCCAGGAAGCGCACGAAGCGATCCGCCCGGCCGGTGAGACGTTCCGCACGCCGCAAAGCCTGGCGCGCGAGCTCGAGGCCGACGAGCTGCGGTTGTATGAGCTGATCTGGAAGCGCACGGTGGCCTGTCAGATGAAGGACGCCACCGGTTACCGGACGCAGGTGCGGATCGAAGCGCCGGCCGGGTCCTATGGCCAGGCGGTTCTCAACGCTTCCGGGAAGGTGATCGAGTTCCCGGGATATCTGCGGGCCTACGTCGAGGGCTCCGACGACCCGCGCGCCGAGCTGGAGGATCAGGAGAAGCTGCTGCCCGCGCTGCGCGAGGGACAAAGCCTGCGCCCGGAACGCGTGGAGGCAACGCAACATACGACGCAGCCACCCGCCCGCTACACCGAAGCGAGCCTGATCAAGGAGCTGGAGGAGCGTGGCATCGGCCGGCCCTCCACCTACGCCGCCATCCTACGGACGATTCAGGATCGCGGCTATGTGTGGCACAAGGGCACGGCCCTCGTGCCGACGTTCACCGCCTTTGCGGTGGTCAATCTACTCGTGCACTGCCTGCCGGATCTGGTGGACTACGATTTCACGGCCGCCATGGAAGCCGAGCTGGACCGCATCGCGGCCGGTGAGCACGAGTCGGTCCCCTGGCTCAAGGGTTTCTACTTCGGGCATTCGGGCGGGAAGCACACCGATCGCCTGGCCGCGCTGGGCCTGAAGCAGCTCGTTTCGACCTGCAGCGCCGAGGCCGACATGCGCTGCGTGTCGGCCATCCCGATCGGGCAGACGGAATTCGGCGAGCCAGTGCAGGTGCGCGTCGGTCGCTACGGCCCCTACGTCCAGGTGGGCGAGAACGAGCAACGCGCATCGGTGCCCGACCAGACGCTGCCCGATGAGTTGACGGTCGACCGGGTCCTCGAACTGCTCACGCAGGCCGCCCAGGGCGCCCGGGCGCTTGGTCAGGATCCGGACACCAGCAAGCCCGTGTACGTCAAGAGCGGGCGTTTCGGCCCCTATGTACAACTTGGCGAGCCCGAGATTGCCCAGAACGGCAAGCTGAAGCGAGGTGGCAAGCCCAAGATGGCCAGCCTGTGGCCATCGATGTCACTGGAGTCCATCACGCTTGAAGAAGCATTAATGCTGCTCTCCTTCCCTCGGGAAGTGGGAACCCATCCGGAAACCGGCGAGGTGATCACGGTCCAGGACGGGCGGTTCGGGCCGTACCTCAGGATGGGCAACGAGACCCGCAGCCTGCCCAATCATGAAGCGCTGTGCAGCCTCTCCTTGAACGAGGCGGTCGAGTTGCTCAAGCAGCCCAAGGGTCGCCGCGGCCAAGCGGCGCAGGCCGCGGTGCTGGCCGAGCTGGGCACGCACCCGCAACATGCGGTGCCTGTGCAGGTCAGGAGTGGCCGTTACGGGCCCTACGTGACCGACGGCACTGTGAACGCCTCGGTGCCCAAGGGGCGCGATCCGCAGCAGCTCACCTTGGCGGATGGGTTGGAGCTCCTGGCCGCGCGGGAGGAGAAGCTCCGCGCGCAGGGCCAGGATCCGCGCGCCCCGGGGGCGCGACGTCGTTCCACCCGGCGCCGAGGCCCGGCCTCCGGTGGGGCGAAGACCAAGCCGACTGCGTCCCGCCAGACCGGCAGCAAGCCGGGCAGCCGGTCGGCCAGCGCCCCGGCCACCAAACCGTCCCGCAAGGCGGCCGGCACGCCGGGCGACAAACCAGCTCTGAAGAAGGTGGCGCCCCCCAAGGTCACGCGCAAGAAGACCGCGGCGAGGAAGCCGCCTGCTCGACGGGCCGCCGTCGGCTAGCGCACGATGAGCAACTTCGATCCCTTGGCGGACGGCACATTCGACGTGCCGACGAAATAGCACCCGGGCCCGAGCGTCTTCGTATCCAGCCAGAGCTGGTGCGGCCCCGGCGCCAGCAGTCCTGGCAGGAGTGTCCGCCGAAATCTCCCGCCGGCGTCGTACAAGTCGAGTCGCGCCTGTCCCTCGCTGAGAACTCGGCAGCTCAGCAGCGTGCCGGCGACGCACGGATTGGGCGCCAGCACGACGCGCGTCAGGGCACTTCCAGGTCCAGTGCCGGGGTCGACCTGTTGCGGATCACGCAACAGGAAGAAGAACATGCACTGACGGGCGAATTCGGCCTTGGTCGAAGGGTAAGTGGCGTCACGCATGGAGGCGAACTCGATCGAGGATCCGATGGTGCAATACGGTCCGGGGTCGTTGGCGATCATCACGTGGTAGGTGGGCGCGTTGTTGCGCATCAGCCGGAAGCTGGTGCTGCGCGGACCGAGCCGGTCGATGCTGTTGGTCTCGCCGTGGTGACTCATCAACATCCCCTCGGTGAACGTGCCCGGCTCCCCCACCACCTGATACATGCTGCCCCATCCATCGCTGTAGCTGTCGAGACCGAAGAGCGGCCGGAAATCATGGCCGCCGAGCGGGGGGTCGTGATGCCAGACATCACCGCCTTCGAGATAGGCGCCACCTCCCTCGGCCAGGAACGTGCCGATGGCCTGAGCCTCAGGGCTGCCGGCCGGCACGCTGCGGTTGAGCGGGTAGACGCCGAGCGAGGCCCACAGCGTCTGGCAATCGGCGAGCGCCTCGGCGGTCAGCGTCGTCGTGTAGCGCCCCGAGTACCCGAGGCCCTGCAGGGTGCGGTAGATCACGGGCCCACTCGAGGCATCCACGGTCGGGTCCCACACCAGAAAATGGCGGGAGCCGATGCAGAGTGGAAAGTGAGACACCGTGGTCGTGCCATCGTGGCTGACCGATACGATCATGTCCATCAGACGGCCCAGCGGCGCGGGGACCAGGACAGAGATCACGAAGGGTGAGTGCTGATTGTCCACGATCGCGCCCGTGAGAATGGTGCCGAGCTCGGCGGTGCTCTTGTGGATCTCCAGATAGGGATCGGCCGTGGACAGCGTGACGCGAGCATCCGTCGCGACGCTACCGTAGTTCCTCAGGGACAGGACCAGTCCAGCGGTATCGCCGGGGGCGATGGTCCGGCCGCCCGCGGAGAACGGGCGGCTGAAGGCGCGGTGCACCGCGACCAGCGAGTGATCGAGATAGCTGACCACGGGGGCGGCGTGATCGCAGGTCAGCGATATGTCGTCGGCGGAGACCTCCGCCCGCACGGTGCCCCCTCAGCAGTCGTCGAGGATGGCCTGGACCGAGATCCGCAAGGTGTGCACGGCGGACGGGTCCACGCCCGGCAGGTTCGCGGCCACCTCATCGGCCAGGCGGAAGGAATACGCCTCCCAATCGCCGTGCCAGGGCTCGATCAGGTGGAACGAGGGGCCGTTCTCCCAGGGGCAGGAACGGCTCACCGCGCAAATGGCGGTCTGCCCCAAGGTGAACCCGCCCTCGTCGATGTAGGTGAGCATCACCCCGGCGGCGGCCCAGGAGACGTACCCGGCATCGGCCAACATGCGGGCCCGCAGGGAGAAGCGCATGTCGAGGTCGTGGAGCGGCAAGACCTGGTCCAGGCCGGCCACGCCCGTGACGCCGTCCTTGGCGACCAAGACCTCGAAATCCGGATCGGGCTCGAGACCGACATCGCGGGTGATGACGGAGCCCGTGTCGGGTAGGGTGACCTGCCAGCCGATCGCAAGCTCCTCCTCGAAGCTGCCATTGGAGCACAGCTCGAGGATCTGCTCCGCGCCGCGGGTCATGCTGGCCTGGACCGCTGTGAGGGGGGCAAGTGCGCCTGCGACCAGGGTGGCCAACGTGGTTAGCCTGCGCATAGGCACCTCCCTTTTGCTCAAGTGTAGCCCCCCACACTCGCCGGCGCCCTGGGAAAAGAATCCCGAAAACAGTCCCTCAGATCGCCCCCTCCTGATCGCGCAGCCGATCCCGCAGAGGCTTGAACCCCTCGCCCAACACCTCGTGCGCCTTGGCCACGACCAGGAAGGCCTCGGGATCGGCCTGGGCCACAAGTCGCTCGAGATGGATCAGGTTCTTGCGGTTGACCACGCACAGGATCACGTTCTTCTGCCGCCCGCGGTAGAGGCCGGTGCCCTCGCAGAGCGTGCCGGTGCGTCCAATCCCGAAGAGAATCGCCTCCCGGATCGGTTCGAGCTTCTCGCTGATGATCGTCACCGCCCGTGAGGAGCTCTGCCCCTCGAGCACGGTGTCGATCACGCGCCCGCAGACGAAGATCGTCACGACCGCGTAGAGCGACAGGTTGATGTCCTTGAAGTAGAACGCCGCCAAAGCCACCACGGCCGCGTCGATGGCCATCATCCAGACACCGACGCTGATGTTGGTCTTCTGTCCCAGAACCTGCCCCACGATGTCGCTGCCGCCGGTCGACCCCATGTGGCGGAAGATGAGCCCCAGCCCGGCCCCAATGGCCAGGCCGCCGAAGCCGCTGGCCAGCATCGGGTCGAGGCTCGCGACTTGGGCCTCCAGGCCGCTGATGCGCGGGATCGCGTAGCTCAGCGCATCCATGAAGACCGAGGCGAAGACCATGCCGAAGACTGTGCGGGCCGCGAAGCGCACGCCCAGGGCGCGCAGGCCCCACAAGAAGAGCGGGATATTCATGATCAACCCCACCAAGCCGACCGGCGCCGCCCAGCCCACCAGGGCCTGGCTGGCGTAGTGAACCACGGTCGCCAGGCCGTAGACGCCCCCGGGGGCGATCTTCTGCGGGATCATGAAGAAGCTGTAGCCGGCCGCCATGACCAGGCACCCGATTGCCATAGCGGCGTAGCTGGCGGCGACGGCGGGCAGGGCGCGCTTGGTGCGCTCGGTCCATTCCCGGCGCTTGTCCGCGAACTGCCTGGGGGACAGCCCCGCCGGCTGGTCTTTACGTCCGACCGACTCGTCAGGAGTCTTGCTCATGCATCACCTCGCTTCCTGCTCCGCGGCCCGGGCGGCGCGCCGGCCCGCCTCGACATCGACCTTCGAGAGCAGCAGAGCTCCCACCAGGAAGAAGACCGCCAGCAGGGCCACGCTGAGACGACTGGCCCCGGTCAGCCCGCTCACCACGCCGAAGAGCAACGGGCCGGCGACGCCCGCGAAACGGGCGCTGGTCGTGTAGAAGCCGTAGAATTCCGCGCTCTTGTGCCGCGGCACCATCGCACCGAAGAGCGACCGACTCAAGGCCTGGGCCCCGCCCTGGACTATCCCCACGGCGATCGCCAGGGCGTAGAAGTGCGCCGCGGTGCGCATGAAGTAGCCCCCGAGGCTGATTAGCAAGTACACGCCCAGCGCGAGCTGGATCGCGCGTTTGGCCCCGATGCGGTTCGCCAGGCGACCGAAGAAGAGGGCGCACGGAATGCCCACGAACTGGGTGATGATCAACGCCGCGACCATATCGGCCAGACGCAGCCCGATCTCGTCGCCATAGGCGGTGGCCATCTTGATGATCGTACCGATGCCGTCGTTGTAGATCCAGAAGGCCGCCAGGAACGTGACGAGCTGCCGGTAGCGTCCGATTTGGCGGCAGGTCATCCGCAGACGTGCCCAGGCGGCCAGGATGGTGGGTGAAGAACCGGCCGCGGGCGGCGTGACGCGCCGCTCCCCGGGGGGCTCGGAGACGTTCCGGAAGAACGGCACCGAGAAGACGCCCCACCAAACGGCTACGGTCACGAACGACAGGCGCACGGCCGCGCCGGTCCCGGGCAAACCCAGGAGGTCGGGCTTGGTGACCCACAGCGCGTTGAGCACCAGCAGACATCCGCCGCCCAGGTAGCCCAGGGCGTAGCCACGCGAGGAGATTCGGTCGATGTCCGCGCCACGGGCCACATGGGGCAAGAGGGCGTCGTAGAACACGTTCGCGCCCTCGAAGCCGACCGCGGCGGTGATGAAGAGCATGGCCGCCGCCAGCCAACTCGAGTCTCCCAACAGAGCCAGGGCGCCCGTGGCCAGCATGCCGGGCACGGCGAAGGCGGCGATGAAGCGCTTCAGACCGCCGGTGTGATCGGCGGCGGCGCCCAGGATCGGCCCGCCGAGCGCGACGAGCAGGACGGCGATGGCGTTGGCATAGCCCCAGTACGCGGTCGCCGTGGCATTGGCGACGCCGGCCGTCGTGGCCAGGGAGCGGAAGAAGGGTGGGAAGAGGGCCGCCGCCACCGTGGTCACGAAGGCGGAGCTGGCCCAGTCGTACAGACACCAGCCGCGGATCTCGCGAGCGCGATCGGGCCCGTCTTCGGGTGTTGCGATGGATCCGCGCATCGTGACCCCCCGGCCGTTTCGGGCGCGCGCAGTTCGCTGCCGCAGCCGCGCGTCCAATCTGTGCGCGGCGGCCCGAACCGAGTCAAGTCCGGGGGTTCGACTCCGGCGGTGCGCCGGCATCCGGCCCGTGGGTGGCCTCGCGGAGCTGCAGCAGCTCGCCGATGTTCTCCTCGGTCAGGAGGCCGATGAGCCGGCGACCGTCGGGCCCATCATGGAACACCAAGGCCACCTGCTCGGAGGCCGCCCGCATCTTCTCCAGCGCATCCACCAGCCATTCCCTGGCAGAGAGCTCGACGAACTGCTTGCGAGCGGATCCCGCGACGTAGGCGTGGGGACCATGGCTGGCCAGGCCGTGCACCAGGTCCGATCGCGTGAGCACGCCGCTGACCTCGCCGCCCGACAGGATCGGGAAGTCCTCCTGGTGGGTGGCCAGCAGGAGGTCCGCGGCCTCGGACAGCGTGGCGTCATGGGTCAGGACCTCGAAACGGGTGATCATGGCGTCAGCCACGCGCTGGCCCCGAATCATCGCCAGCGACCTCTGCGCCACCACCTCCTGACCTGCACTCACAAAGATGAAGAAGGCGATGAACATCAGGATGAAGTGACCCATGAAGATCGCGGCCAGGCCCATCAGGATGGCGAACCCCTGGCCGATGCTGGCGGCGATCTCGGTCGCGCGCACCATGTTGAGTCGTCGAGCGAGCTGCGCCCGCACGATCCGCCCACCGTCCATCGGGAACGCGGGGATGAGATTGAACCCCGCGAGGGTGAAGTTCGCCACCATCAACCAGCGCAGGGTGTTGGTCCCGGGCAGCAGCTCCTCGAGCGGCACCCAGGCCGACCGGAAGCCCAGCACGGCCATGATCACCAGGCCGACGATGACGTTCACGGCCGGGCCGGCGATCGAGATCCAGAACTCGTGTCGCGGTGCCCCCGTGTGGGCCATGCGCGCGACGCCGCCAAACGGGTACAGCATGATCTCCGACGACTGGATCCCCACGTGCCGAGCGACGAGAGCATGCCCCAGCTCATGGAGCAGCACGGAGGTGAACAGGCCTACCAGGATGAGCACCTGGCTGAGCAGGGGGCCGCCAGACTTGTAGTTCAGCCACAAGACCCACAGCAAGAGGAGCAGCAGCGTGAAGTGAATGTGGATCGGGATCCCGGCCACACAGCCCAGCCGCCAGGCCCAGCGGGGTCGGGCCGGGGTGTTGGGATAGCACTTCGCCATGGATCAGATTCTGCGCCTCCCTTTGACCTCTGCGGGATTCCATCGGCGGCCTCCGGCGACGTCAGGAGGCTGGCGGGCTTCCAGCTCGCGGCCCCCAGCCTAGAGGATCGCGGTGGCGGGCGGAAGCGTCGATTCCCGGGTCGATTCGCGGATCCCCAAGGTTGGGTCCCGGTTGTCGGAGCTCCGGAACCGACGCACTAGCCTTGGAATCAGTTTGCAGCCGTTGTTCTATCGTTATCATCAGAACTTCTTGCCAAGAATAGTACTATGTGCTTTTTTCATCCCGCAGGTCGGCGGACCACGAGGAGGGCATAGGTGGCGATCGTCAAGAAGGGTTCGATGCTCGAGGGCCTCAGGGGACGCGTGGGCGATCTGGTCTTCCGTGAGGTCGGTGGGCAGACGGTGGTCTCGCGCCGCCCCAGCGGACGCCATGAGGATGTCCGCAGCCCCCAACGCGAGCGGGCGCTCACGAGGTTCCAGCAGGCGGTTCTCTTTGCACGCGAGGCGCGCCATAGGCACTCCTACCGGAGCCTCTCGCGGGTCTTGCGCGCGCACTCTCCCTACCACGTGGCGCTGCAGGACTACCTGAGCGAGCCGGTGATTGAGCGCATCGACGACTCGGCGGTGGGTCCGAGCGGAGGCGAGCTCATCATCGCCGTCTCGGAGCGGATTGCAGTCCGGGCGGTGCGGATCAAGATGTCGGGCCGTCCGGCCCGCACGGGGTTCGTCCCGGCCAGCGAGACCCAGGACGGCGGGCGAGCGCCCGAGAGCCCCTCTGAGGGGGGCGCCGGGGCGCCCGGGGTGGCCGACCCAGGTAGCGATCAGGGCGATAAGTTTCCCATTCCGGCGGCCGTCTTCTTCCGCCGGCTCACCCGCCAGGACAAGCCTGAGCCGCCGCGGCAGGGCAGCCTGGCCATCCACCCCATCGATCGCGCCGCAAGCTCGGACCCGCGCGGCTCCCAAGACCGCGCAGACGAGATGGCCGCTGCGGGCGGGCCTCTGGAAATCCACGCCACGCGGCAACTCGGTATCCGTCAGAAGGCCAGCGGCGAGCCCGATCGCCGCAGCAGCAAGAGCGCGCACACGGAGATCTGGCGTGTGACGGTGCCGAGACCGGGCGAGGTCGAGGTCATCGCGACCGACTACGCCGGCAACCGCGCCGTACGGGTCGTCATGGCAGGCCTGCCGGCCGGTGATCCTGAATGACCACCGCGGCGCAGGCCCCGGAGGTCGGGATTGCAGAGGGAGAGGAGAGAAGGGATGAAAGCTCGGGCTACGGCGCGTGAGAGCGCGGGGCCGATCCGCTCTGCCAGGCGCAGAGCTTGGCGGCTAGCTGCCTGCGGCGCACCCCTCGTGCTCGCCCTGCTGGCTGGATGCCGGCAGTACGAGATCGTGGTCACCATCAACCCGGACGGATCCGGATCCCGAGCCCTGCGCCTGCAAGCGGACCCCACCGACTTCGAGGAGGAGGAATCGACCCTCGAGGAGTTCATCGCCCTCTTCAGCCTTGGACCAGACTCGGGCTGGACGCTGGCGCGCAAGAGTGAGCAGGAAGGGAAGTCGGAGATCCTCGTCTTCAGTCGCGACAGCGCACCCGGCAGCCCGGAAGCCTGGGAGCGCCAGGGCGGCGATGTAAACATCCAGGGGACCCGCGACCCGGGCCGACACGCGCGGGTAACCTTTGCCAACGAGCTGTCCGTCGAGCTCGTTTCCGGCCCGGGCCCGCGCACCTGCACCTATCGGGAGCGTTTCGCCTGGACCGGTCTGCGGGAAATCCTGACGGGTCGCCAGGCCGAAGGATTCTTCGCTCGCCTGCGTGGCAGTTACCCCTACCTGAAAGACGAGGATCGGCTCGAGCTGACGGGTCTCCTGGCCGGGGCTATCTTGGCCACCGTCGAATTGGAGGCGTCAGCCGGGGAACGGGAAGGCATGGCGGAGGCGCTGGCCCGCGCCGTGGAAGCCCATGCGGGCGACGTCATCCGTCGCCACGACCCGAGCGCCGCCTGCGAGGACCTGGCCCAGATCACGCGGGAGGCCATTACCGGCGCGGATCAGAACCTGGAGGCGTTCCTGCGGCGGGAGCTCCCGGGGGCTTATCTGGCGGGGGCGACCAGCATCACGCTGCGCGTCACCATGTCCGGGCTCATCGTCGACAGCAACGCCGACCGCGTGGAGGGCAAGACGGCGACGTGGACCTTTGATGTCTGGGACGCCCTGGTTTGCCCGGTCGAGGTTTTCGTGCGCGCCGAGATCTCGGGGTAGGCGGCGGCACGCCCCGGGCTCGCATCGCCGCGGTGTCACTGGGTATACTGGCGGCTACCGTGCGCGGGGCCGTGGGGCGGTGGGGTGCCGGCATCGGAGCGCCCAAGAACGGATCTGCGGCTCCGCCGGAAGAGGAGGAGAATCCATGAGTCGAGTGTGCGGTGGGCGCGAGGAACGGTTGCCCTTCTGGCGGCAGGCGAACCTGATGGGGACCTTCTTCGCCGTGGCGGTCCTGATCGGGTGTGCCGGCGAGCAGCGCCCGCCCGAGGTCGCCGACGTGCTGGCGGTGGCCTTGCCGGATCCCGCAACGGCGGAGGCCTTCCAACAGGGTGTGCAGCAGGGCTACGCCCTCCTCGAGGAGGGCAAGCTGGACGACGCGGTGGCCACCTTCCGGCGGATGCAGGGCCTCGTGCCCGCGAGCCCTTACGGTGACTACCACATCGCTTGCGCCTACGGTCGCAGCGGCCGGATCGAGGAGGCCATTCAGGCGCTTCGCCAGGCCGTGGACAAGGGCCTGGCCAGTCGCGCGCAAATGGAGACCGATCCCGATCTGGCCGCTCTGAGCACGCACGCGTCGTGGTCCAGCCTTCTGTCCGCCGCAGAGGACAACCTCTCCAAGCAGTCGGCGCGCTTGCGAGCCCCCCTCGAGATTCCGGATCCCGCACTGGCACCGTCGTTTGCGCATCTTGATTCGCTCCGGGCTCATTATCAGCAGGAGGTCCGCGCCATCCTCGGGCCCGCCGGGTTGTTTCCCAGCACGGTGGGCCTGCTGCACCTCGGACGGGTGGCGGGTCGCGAGATTTCCGCCCTGGAGAGATTCAAGACCGAACACCCCGAACCGGCCCTCCAGTACAACGCCGACCTGTCCGCGCTGCACGCGGTGACATGGCTGTCCCGCATGGGCAGTCCCTGGACCGTGGGCCGCGACCAGGCCATGCGCATCGCCGCGCGCCTGCAAGAGACCTATCCCGACAGCAACGGGGCAGGCGAGGCGGCGCTCTGGGCCGCGAAGGCCCAAGTCAGCGGCCTGCACGATGCGACGGGCGCCATCGCCGCGGACGCCGCCGCTCAAGCGGTGCCGAAGCTGCTCGCCGTGGCCGACGCCCGGCGGGGCACCGTGTGGGAAGGCCCGGCGCTGGCCGAGGCGATCTGGTACCAGTTCCAGGCCACGGGGCAGGACCTCGAAACGGTGCGGCCCATGGTGGAGCGCTTGATGGCGATCGACCAGGAAGACCTGCGCGGCCAGGAACGCGCCTACGAGGTGAACGAGATCATCCTGCGGACTGCCGGCGCGCGCGCCTTCACCGCTACCGACATCGACGGGAAGGTCTGGACGCTGGATGCCCTGCGGGGCAAGGTCGCCCTACTCGACTTCTGGGCCACCTGGTGCGGCCCCTGCCTGCGCGAGATTCCCGGGTTGATCGAGTTGACCAGCACGTACCGTCCGGAGGAGTTCATCATCCTCGGCATCTCGCTGGACACGTTGGAGCGCATGCCCCTCGATCAGTTCCGCCTCTGGCTGAACGAGAACGCCATGACCTGGCCACAAATCTACGAGGGCTCTGGCTGGGATGGCGCGATCGCGCGGCTCTACGGCATCCCCGCCATCCCGTTCCCGGTGCTGCTCGACGCGGGGGGCAACGTCGCGGCCGCCGGCGAGAGCGCGCGCGGCGAGCAGCTCAAGGCGAAGGTGCGCGAGCTCGTGGGGCACTAGCCGCGGCGGATCAGGGTCCCGGATGCAGGTGCCGAAGGATTCGCTCGGCTGCCTCCGCAAGCGCTTCCTGCGTCCCGCAGCCGAAGCTCAGGCGCAGGTGGTGCGTCCAGTCGGGTCCAAAGGGCGTCCCGGCGACCGTGGCGACCCTGCCGGTCTCGAGCAGCTCCGAGGCAAACCGCTGGCCGTCCACCCCCGCCGGCAGCGTGACGAAGGCGAAGCATGCTCCGCCCGGGACCGCGACCCCAATGCGTCGGTCACCCGCGGCCGGCTCCCGAAGCAGTGGGGCCAACAGAGCGTCCCTCCGGCGGCGCAGGAGATCGCGTTTCCGGGCGAGATAGTCCGGAATCGACGGATCACTCAGGGTGCGAGCGAGCGCCCACTGCGACGCGTAGGGTGCACAGATCACCGAGCTGTCCTGGATCTTGAGCACCTCGCCGACCAGGTGAGCCGGGGCGGCCAGGAAGCCCAGACGCCAACCGGCCAGGCCGAAGCACTTGGAGAACGAGCCGACCGTCACGGTGCGCTCGCTCAGCTCCGGGAGCGAGGCGCACGACAGTGGGCGCCGCGGGGTGAAGTAGAGCTCCTGATAGGTTTGGTCGGTGAGCAGCCACACATTCTGCCAGCGTGAATCCGACGCCAGCGCAGTAGCGAGCTGCCGGATCCACGCGGCGTCGTAGCACGCACCGGTCGGGTTGTTAGGATTGACCAGGACCAGAACACGTGTGCGCGGCGTCCAGGCGGCGCGGATGCGATCGATCGACGGTACGTAACCTGCCTGCGCTTCGGTGGGAATCGCAATGGTGCGCGCGCCGAGCATGCGCACCGACATCTCGTGGTTGAAGTACCAGGGCGAAGGCAGCAGCGCCTCGTCGCCCGGCTCGAGCAGTGCTGCCAGGACCATGAAGGCCGCGTGGTTGGCGCCCGGTGTCACGAGCAGCTCGCGCTCGGGATCGGCGGCGATCCCGAAACCCTCGCGCAGATATCGCGCGAGCTGCACGCGCAGCTCCGGGAGACCGGGATCCGGCGCGTAGCGGTGCAGCGCGGGATCGCCGCGACCCAGCGCTTCCGCCAGCGCCCGGGTGTAGGCGGGCGGCGGGGCATAATCGACCATGGCTTGGGCCAGGACGAGGATGCTCTCCCCGGTAGCCCGGAGCTCAGCCGCCCGCTGCATCACCGGGCTCAGCGGTGGCGCCTCGGTGGCCAGAAGATGGCGGTTGATTGGCAGGGTCACAGCATCCTCCCGGCCTCCCTCGGTTCATGCCGGAACGACCGCGGCGGCCTCTGACGCGTCACAGCAATAGGGATTCACAAACTGTGCACCAGCCCACTCGATTGATTTTCCTGCATTTGTCGTCTCGGGGCAACGATCCTTCCTCACGGCCGTGGAGTTGCTCGAGGTTGTACAGGACGATATCGATCCCCGTTCGCGGAGCCTGCGGGGACGGGGGCCGAGGGTTCCGAGAGTGGCCCGTTCAGGGAGATCGCGGGGGACATCGGGATCGCGCTCCACGCCGCGGCCCTGGAAGAGCAACGCCAGGAAGCCGAGGAGGCGGTTCAGCGCGAGGCCGCAGCCTCGCAGAGCCGCATGACGCACCGGCGGCAGTTCCCGCCTCTCGCAGGTTTAGTGTCTGCGCTTGACACTGAACAAATGTTCAGCCAGTCTGTGCCCGATGCGATGCTCCTGCACTCCGGAGAAAGCCCGCATGCAGAACAGCTTGAGGCACTTGCCGGTGCTGATCGTGGACTGCCAGACGACCGGCGCCAACCCCGCCCGGGGCCACCTGCTGGAGGTAGGCTGGTGCGCCGTCACGGCCGCGCGTGCCGGCGTCGATGAGCGGGACGTCACGGCGCGACTCGTCCGATTGCCTCGGGGCCGGTCGGTCCCCGGGCCGATCAGCCGCCTGACCGGCATCACGGCCCATGATCTGATGCAGGCGGACGAACGGGGTGCAGTCTGGCATCGGCTGCGATCGGCCGCCGCGGCGGTCGATCCGGGCAACGCGATGCCGTGGGCGGTGGCGCACGTGGCGCGGTTCGAGGAGCAGTTCCTCCGTGACCTCCACGCCGCTTGCGATCCACAGAGCGAGTTCCCCCTGCGATTCCTGTGCACGCACGAGATCGTCCGGCGACTGCTGCCCAACCTGCCGCGCCGCGGACTGCGGGCGGTGGCGGGCTACTTCGGCTTCCGCCTGCCTGAATTGAAGCGCAGTGCCGCCCACGTGGCCGCCCAGGCGGCCGTCTGGTCCGCCTTGGTGGACTGGCTCGAACGCGAACGCGGTGTCACCCATCTCGCCGACCTTCAGCGGCTGCTGGCGTCCAAGGCACCCGCACGTCGCGGCCGATGGGACTACCCACTGCCGCGCGAGCAGCGGCTCGCCCTGCCCGATCGGCCCGGCGTCTATCGATTCCTGGGCGGCGCGGGCGAGGTGCTCTACGTGGGCAAGGCCGGCTCGTTGCACAAGCGCATCAACAGCTACTACCGCAAGCGCCGCGCGGAGGATAGGACGCTCGAGCTCGTCTCCCAGGTGCGCGATGTGGCGGTCACGATCATGCCGACGTCCCTGGAGGCGGCGCTGCTCGAGGTGGCGGAGATCAAGCGGTGCGATCCGCCGTACAACCGAGCTTTGCGCGAGCGCGGGCAGTCCGTCTGGTTCTTCTCGGACGACCTGCGCTCGGTCCGCGCGGTGGCCGATCGGCGTCACCGCATGGGGCCGATCCCCGTGCGCGCGGCGATCGAGGCCCTGCCTGCGCTCGCGGGCTATCTCGACCGCTGCGGGTCCGTCACCAATCCTTTGGCGCCACCCCGAGCGGCTGCGAGGAGCCGCAGCCTGGCGCGAATGGCTCGGCTTCTCAACCTGGATCCGCGACGCGTGGAGGCACGCCCGCTCGCGGAGGCCCTGCGCATCCTGCGCGCGCGGCACGCTGGCGAGGTGGGCGGGGTGTGGACCGGGCGCCGCCTGATGCGCGTGGGCGCGGCTCTCCTCAACGCGCGCGCGCTGACGCGGATTCGCGCGATGGAGGCCGAACTCGATACGCCGCGTGAGAGTGGGAGCCTCCCGGTCGACGCCGGCACGCACGGTGCCGATCGGGGAAGCGACCGCACTCCCTGGAGCGCGCCGGAGCTGGCGGAGCTACTCGAGGAGCAGCTCGTGCACGCAGCCCGTCTGCGCAGCCGGGCCCGCTGGCTGGTGTTGTTCAGCGAGTCGGTGGTTCGCTGGCAGCCCAGGCGGGATCCTGCGGGCGGCCGGCGCTGGTTGGTGGTCGCGGGCGGTCGGCCGCGGCCCGGGGTTGACGAGGCTGACGCTGATCCGCCGCCAGCGCCCCCGGGCGCGCGCACGCCCCTGGCCGTGCGACGCCGGCGAGTCGATCGACACCGATACGATGTGCTGCGCGTGCTGGCGAGCGAACTGCGCCGCCTGGTGGCGTGCGGCTGTTTCGTCGAAGTTGTACTGGACACCGGGACCCGGTTGGATCGCGAGGCGCTCTGCTGTGTCCTGGAGCGTCTCTGATGTCGTCCCCGTTCATCTCGATTCTCTTTCTGTCCGATTCCCATCTGGGATTCGACCAACCGCGACGCCCCCGCGTCCAGCGACGGCGGCGGGGGTCGCCTGCAAGTGGGACTCACCTGGGAGTTCTGCGAAGGAGTTCTGAGACCGCTCATGAACTCTGCCCGCCGCTGGTCGGGGTGAGCGCAACCCGGGAACCTGGGCGGTCCGGCGTGTTTTATAGGAGTAGCAGTTCGCCTGTGCGTGTCTCGGCGCGAACCTCCGACGCATCGGGACAGGCAAGCTGACGGCGCGGACCAGCCAGGCGGGCTATCTCCCAGAAGAATCGAACGCAGTCGCAGGGAGGTACTCCATGAGCAAGAACTTCAGGGTCATCGTCCGGGGCGTTGACAATGCCGCTCGGTTGCGTCGCTTTGCGATCGCCAAGATCAATCGGGCGCTGGGGCGATTCGAGCCCCACATCCGTAGCGTGACACTGCGATTGATAGACGAGACTGGACCGGGGAAGGGGGGCGTCGACAAGATCGTCAGCCTCGCGGTGAGACTCCGCCGCGGCGAGGTGAGAATCAGAGAACACTCCGACGATTTCGAAGCGGCCATCAACGCGGGCTGCAATCGCTTGAAGACCGCTCTCGGTCGTGAGGTGGGTCGAGCCAAAGATACCGTCCGCGTGGCCTAACGCGGCGCAGCGCCCCCCTCCAGGAATCTCGCGAGGTCGAGGGCAAACACCTCGCGACCTTCATTGGCGATGACCAGGCGATCCTGGTCGAAGCACAGCGCTTCACACTGGCCGGCCGCGAGAGGCGTGCTCGCGGCCGGTGCTCCCATCAGGCGTTCACGTGCAAAGCGATGGACCGCGTGGCGGGTCAGGACCGCAACGGTGCCGCTCGCGGCGTGATAGTCGGCGGCCGTGACGCGCTCGCGGCGGCCAATCTCCAGCGTCGAGACGCGCCGGGGGACATTCACACTGCCCGGCCCGAGCGCTTGTGCCTCGCGCAAGTCATCGAAGCGGTAGACGATCGTCTCCTTCTCGCCGCGCTCCTTGGTGATCACGTGCACCGCCCCGTCGATCACGGTCAGGGCTTCGGCATCGTGCCGTCCCTCGGGATAGCGGTAGGGGTAGGTGGCGACGAGCTTCAGGCGACCGATCTGCCCGCCCTCGGGCGGCTCGTACCGCGCCCGGTAGAGCACCAGGTGGTCGCGCTCGCGATGGTTGTCGCCGATGTCGCCGATGAGGAGGTCGCCGTCCAGCACGGCGATGTCTTCCCAATCGATCGCCTGAGCGCCCGGGAGCGGCAGGATCTCCGGCTGCGCGAAGTCCAACGTGGCGCTCCGATAGAGCACGGGCCCGGCGCCGCGGTCGTTGTGGACGTACCAGGCGCCGGCGAGCCGGACGATGCCGCTGCACTCCGTGATCGGCTCGGCGACGATGCGCGTGATCGGCTGCAGGGCGGCGCGGGCTGGCACCGGGGCGGCCGCGCCGGCGTGAGCCTCCCGTGGGCTCAGTGCCGCCAGGAGGGCGATCGCCAGGAGCAAACCCGAGCATCCAGCGGGTCCGATGGATCTCATCGATTCCTTCCTCCCTCACGTCACGCTGAACAGAATACCCCCCTGCTCAGCATCGTGCTCTCGATCAGGCTCGACCGCCAGCCTCTCTTCGCTCCAGGCGCCCGCCGCCGTCGGCGCCGGCGGCATGGGTCCGGGCAGGAGGACTCCTCCGCAGCGGTGGCCGGCCGTGTTAGGATGCGCTTCTGCGGCAGGCAATCCTGGTCAAAGGGGGAGCGTCGCATGTCGGAGCGGAACAAGACCGCGGATCGTGCTGATGTCAGCGGTTGGGGCACCCTGCTGGATGGCGCCGGCGACTGGATCTGGGAGCTCGATGCCAAGGGGATCCTGACCTATGTCAGCCCCAGGCTCACCAGCCTGCTGGGTCTCCAGCCCCATGAGATCCTCGGCCAGACCCCCCTCGACTTGACGCCGGACGAGGAAGCCGCCCGCGTCGAGGAGATGCTGCGGACGATGCTGTCCGAGCACCAACCCTTCGCCAAGTACCTCCACTGGTTCCTCCGCCGAAATGGGGAGCGCGTGCTGTTGGAGACGAGCGGCATGCCCATCCTGGCCGGCGACGGGAAGCTCCTGGGCTATCGCGGTATCAGTCGGGACGTGACGGCGCACCGCGAGGTCGAACAGGCCATGCATGAGCGCGAGGCAACGCTGAGCAGTATCTTTCGCGCGGCGCCCATCGGCATCGGCCTCGTGTCGAACCGCATTCTGGTGCAGGTGAACTCGCGGCTGTGCGAGATGACCGGCTATGCGCGGGAAGAACTGATTGGCCAGAGCGCGCGGGTGCTCTACCCCACCCAGGAGGACTTCGACTACGTCGGGCGCGAAAAGTATCGCCAGATCGCGGAGCGCGGGACCGGGACGGTCGAGACCCACTGGCGGCGCAAGGATGGCGCCATTCTCGATGTGCTCCTGAGCTCCACGCCGATCGACCTGAACAAGCAGGCCACTGGCGTCACCTTCACGGCCCTGGACATCACCGAACGCAAGCGGGCTGAGGCGCAGATCCACGAGCTCAACCAGGAACTGGAGAAGCGTGTCGCCCAGCGCACGGCCCAGCTCGAGGCGGCCAACCGGGAACTGGAGTCTTTTGCCTACTCGGTCTCTCACGATCTGCGGGGTCCTTTGCGGGCCATCAATGGCTACAGCCAACTCCTGGTCGAAGACTATCAAGCGACGCTCGATGCTGGTGCCCGCGACTACCTCACGCACATTGTTGACGCCAGCAACCGCATGGCGCAGCTCATCGACGACCTGCTCTCCCTCTCGCGCGCCATCCGTGCTGAGCTGCGGCATGTGGCCGTTGATCTGAGTGCTCTGGCCGCCGGGATCTGCGGAGAGCTGCGCGAACGCGAGCCCGATCGAAACATAGAGTGCGTCATTGCGGCCGGCATCACGGTTGCCGGGGATCCCGCCTTGCTGCGGGTCGTGCTGGTCAATCTCTTCGACAACGCCTGGAAGTTCACCAGCCAGACCCAGGTGGGGCGCGTCGAGTTCGGTCAGCGCGAGATCAACGGGCGGCGCACGCTCTTCGTGCGCGACAACGGGGCCGGCTTCGACATGACCTACCGGGACAAACTCTTCCATCCGTTTCAACGGCTTCACGATGAACAGGACTTCTCGGGAACGGGCATCGGTCTCGCCACGGTCGAGCGCATCATCACCCGCCACGGCGGGCGAGTGTGGGCGGAGGGCGCTCCGGACCAGGGCGCCTGCATCTACTTCACGCTCTGACCTCCTTCCCGGCCGGCGGCGTTGGTCCCCGCTTTGCGACGACCGCGCTCAGCGGGGCGATGAACCCGTCTGACGCGGCGACGAACCGGCTTGTTGCCGGGATGGGTTTGGTCTGCAGCGGGTATTCACGGCGGCCGATGGGAACAGGGACGACGCGGCCGTGCGCCATGGGATCACGCCCCTGAGCGGGGGCCAACCGCCAGCGGGGAACTGCTGCTGCGTTGTTTCCGTCTATACAGGTCGCTAGAATCATGCCCGCCAGGTGCGTGAAGGTCGGGCGCGGGCAGGCGAGGTGAATCGATGATGACGACCGGCAGCCGCAAGAGAGCATGGCGCAACGTGCTCCTCATCTTCGCCGTCAGCCTGGCCGTCTGGCTGACGATCTGCCTGATCGACTCGACCTGGTACTACTTCACCGGCCTGTCCAAGAGCCCGGAGCCGGGCAAGTCCGATGTGCCGCCGTGGCAATTCATCGTCCAGTACAACCTCCCCTACTGGGTGGCGACCGCACTGCTCTCCGTGCCGGTGGTGCTGTTGACGCGCCGCTTCCCGTTCGGCGCCGGGCGCAATTGGCGCACGCTCGGCGTGCACGCGCTGTGCATCATCCCCTTCGGTCTCCTGCACATCGGGCTCTTCCGCTTCTACAACTTCATGCTCAAAGGGGGCTGGGAAGCGGTCGAGGCGAAACTCTACTTCACGGTGCGGGGCGAGCTCTCCACCACGCTCGACAAGGAGATCGTTTTCTACGTGATGATCGTCGGCGCGGTGAGCGCCTACGACTACTACCGCCACTTCAAGGAGAAGGAGCGGGCGGCGGCGGCCCTCGAACTTGAACAGGCTCGCTTGCAGGCCTCGCTGTCAGAGGCCAAGCTAGGCGCGCTGAAGATGCAGCTTCAGCCGCACTTTTTGTTCAACGCACTGCACGCCATCTCGACGCTCATTCTGCGCGGCGACACCAAGGCCGCCAATCAGATGCTCCTACACCTGAGCAACTTCCTGCGCATGACGCTCGACAGTGGCGATGCTCCGGTGGTGCCCCTGCCGGTGGAGCTCGACTTCCTCGACGCGTACCTGCGCATCCAGCGGGTACGCTTCGGGGACCGGCTTCAGGTGTCGTTCGAGATCGCGGACGATGTGAAGGACGCGATCGTGCCCAATCTGATCCTGCAACCGCTGGTGGAGAACTCGATCCGCCACGGGATCGGGGCCGATCCCGGCCAGGGCGTGATCGTGATCCGGGCCAAGCGAGCGGAGCGCGAGGTCGTGCTCCAGGTCGTGGACAACGGCACCGGGATGCGCCCAGAGGGAGGGGTCACCGAGGGGGTGGGCCTGGGCAACATCCGCGCCCGGCTCGCCCAGCTCTACCCTGGGGCCCATCGGTTCACGCTCGAACGCGGGGATGGTGGGGGGACGGTCGCGACGATTGTGATTCCGTACCAGGTCGTTCCGGCAACATAGTGGGGCTGAGCTCACGGCGTGAAGGTCAGGTGGGGAGACGAGGATGACGAAGATCCGAGCGCTGATCGTGGACGACGAGCCGCTGGCGCGCGAGAACCTGCGCATCCGCCTGCGGGATGTGCCCGACTTCGAGATCGCGGGCGAATGCGCCAACGGGGGCGAGGCCCTGCGGGGGATCGAACAGCACCGGCCCGACGTGGTGTTCCTCGACATCCAGATGCCCGACGTGAGCGGCTTCGAGGTGATCGAGCGCACCCCGCCCGAGATCCTGCCGGTGATCGTGTTCGTCACGGCCTACGATCACTACGCGCTGGAGGCCTTCCGGATCCACGCGCTGGACTACCTGCTCAAGCCGTTCGACGACGAGCGGTTCGCCGAGGCGCTGGCCGCCTGCCGCGCGCGCGTGGAGGAGGGTCGCCGCGCGCAACGCACCGGGGAGGAAGTCTACCAGCTCTCCGGAACGCGTCCCGGAGGCAGACCCGATGCCCCATCAGGGGCGGGGCGGCCCGATCGCATCGTGATCAAGGCCCGCGGGCGCGTCTTCTTTCTCAAGACGAGCGCGATCGAATGGGTGGAAGCCAACGGCGACTACGCCCGCTTGCACAGCGGCGAGCGCTCGTATCTCTTGCGCCGCACCATGGGCGAGATGGAGAGCCGCCTCGATCCGGGGATCTTTGTGCGTGTCAGCCGCTCGGCCATCGTCAACCTCGACCGGATCCAAGACCTCGTGCCGATCGCCCGCGGGGAGTACCGCGTGCGGCTCGTGACGGGGGCGGAGATCAAGCTGACGCGCGGCTACCGCGAGAAGATCGAGGCGCGGCTGGGCGACCGGCTGTGACGGGGCGCGGCGGGGTGACCGGCCGTCGGGTGCGTCGCGAGGTTGTGATTTGCCTGGGCCGTGCTGGACGCCAGAACCGGGAACCCATATGATGGAGTCTGGTCGGTCAGTGCCGCAGGAGGCGATCTGGGACGCAAAGGCACCCTGTCATGGTGGATGCAGCCAAACACGTCGCCTATTGGCGCCAAGGAGTTCATGGGCCGCACCGAAGGGGTTCTCCAATGGTTGATGAGTCAATTGTGAAGTTGGTGCGTCGGTACCTCGAGCACTTGGAGCGCCAGGGAATCCCGGTGAAGTTCGGCGTCCTCTTTGGGTCGCAAGTCTCGGGCTCCCCCGATCCCTGGAGCGACATCGATCTCCTCGTTGTCTCGCCGCTATTCGATCCCCCTGTCCGCCGCGACGATGTGAATCGGCTCTGGCGGGTTGCCGCGAGGACGGACAGCCGTATCGAGCCTATCCCCTGCGGTGAGCAGCAATGGCGCGAGGATGCCTCTAGCGCCATCATCGAGATCGGACGCCGCGAGGGAGCTCGGATCGAGCTCGCCCGGGGCGCGTGAGCCGGCTTGAACCTGGCCAACTGCCTGGAGCTGCAGGGAGCAGGCCGCTGGAGGCTACGCACGTGAACCGGATAGGACCATTCTCGCGGCGACGGTTCCTGCAGGCGACCGTCGCCCTGGGCGCCGCCTCCGCGCTGCCGCGGTGGTTCCTGGGCGCGGCCGCGGATGCCTCCCCCGACCTGGCCGTGGCCAAGGGCGGATCGCCGGCCGCGAACTGCCGGGCGGCGGTGGAGGCGCTCGGGGGTTTTGCGCGCTTCGTGCGGCCCGGGAGCCGCGTGGTCATCAAGCCCAATCCCACGGGCACGAACCCCAACCACGAGTCGGCGAGCCACACGCACCCCGAGATGGTCGCCGCCGCGATCGCCGGCTGCCTCGCGGCCGGGGCGGCGCGGGTACGCGTGCTGAGCTACGACCCCAAGCGCAGCTTCAAGGCCACCGGCATCGGCGAGGCCGCCAAGCGCGCCGGCGCGACCTGGGATGCGATCGACGACTTCAAGCAGTACCGCGAGGTCGCGGTCCCGCGGGGCAATCTCCTGGGGCGCGAGGCGATCGCGGCGGAGGTCCTGGACGCGGACGTCTTCATCAACATGCCAATCGTCAAGCAGAGCCCCGAGGTGGAGCTGACGGCGGCGATGAAGAACCTGATGGGCGTCAACTGGGACCGCCAGCGCTTTCACAGACTCGATCTCAACCGCGCCATCGCCGAGCTCACCGGCGTCGTGCGGCACGACCTCACCATCGTCGACGCCAACCACGTCCTTTTGTCCAATGGCCCCTACGGGCCAGGGGAAGTCAGCCATCCCGGCGAGGTGTTCGCCACGATCAACCCGGTCACCGCGGACGCGTTCGCCGCGCGCTATCTCAACCGCCGGCCCGAGCAGATTCCCCACGTCCGCATCGCCCATGAGTTGGAGCTCGGGGAGATCGACCTGGCACACTTGCGGATCGTCGAGGTGTCTGCGTAGCGCGTCCCCCCGGGATCATCCGCGCGCGCTTCCCGGTGTCCAAGCCCGGCCTTATCGAAGCAGCACGACACGCCCGGTTCCCTTTGCGCCCCCGGCCATCAGGCGATACGTATAGATGCCCGCCGGCAAAGCGCGCCCCGCATTATCGCGCCCATCCCACCTTATCGAGTGGCTCCCGGCTTCCATGATCTCGGTCCACTCCAGCGTGCGCCGCAGCCTGCCCGCCGCGTCATAGATGCGCACGCTCAATGGGGATGGTTCCGGCAGGATGCAGCGAATGTCCACCCGGCCCAGAGTCGGATTGGCGTGGCTCCACTCCAGGCGGCTGATGCGGCCCGGCGTAGGGCCGTGGTCGACCGTTGCCGCGGCAGGGAGGATGTGTTTGTAGATGTAGCCGAGTTCGTCCCCGGTGCCGGCGAACACCAAGTCCTCGGTCGCCACGAGGGCATGCACGGTCTTGGCCGGATCGATGAGCCCGCCGAACTCGAGCCACTGCTCGGTTGCGGCCTGCCAAGCGAACACCTTCGTATGCGACCTGCCTCCCGTTTCCTCTCCACCGGCAAAGACCCGCCCTCCGGCGGCCGCACAGAGGCTCCGCACGGAAAGGAGGGTCGCTGCGGGCAGGGGACCCGAAGGCGACCACGAGTTGCCGGCGAGGTCCGAGGTGTAAACCTCCCCGCCCGCGAGGCCGCACACGCCGAGGAAGAGCCGTCCGCAGCATTCCACCATATCAAAGGCGGTGACCACGCTCGTGAGCCCCGTGGTCCCGTGCCACGCAATGCCGTCATCGCTCCACAGGACCTTATCATAGGTCTCACCGCCTAAAGCGGCAAAGAGACGCCCCGTCGATGCCTCCACGATCGAACGAACGTGCACACCCTCACCGAAAAAGGCCCCAAGTTCCCAAACGGCGCCATCGCTGCCGGATCGGTAGACCGCGCCATTCCAGCCGCTGGCGGCCCAGATGTCGCCGGCCCCGGTCACCGCAAGGTCGAAGACCATTTCGTCGGCAACGGCAAGCACGATCTCCCAGCTTTCGCCGGCGTCGCTGGAACGGTAGATCACGCCGTAGTACTGGTTCTCGACCTCCGCCAGTCCTCCTGCCAACAAGGTGCCGGTATCCGTTTCCGCTAGGCAGTTTACGGAACGGCAGGCAACCATCCCCCCCGTTTCCTCCCAAGTCTCGCCATTATTGGTGGATCGGAACACGGTCCCTTCCCAACCGAGTTCCGCGGTGCTTCGATCCGCTCCAACGTAGATCACCCCACCCCGCGTGCGCAGGAGGGCGCCCGCGGCCTGGGCATCATCGATCTCGCCCGCGTTCCACCAGATGGTCGGATCGTCGTCTCGTTGCCGGTCTGAAGCCCAGTCGCTACTGGCCGGCTCCATTGCGGATCCGGAGGCATACACCGGCCCGTGCGGCGGCAGCGCACCGACCGCGAAGCCGTTGCTGTTCCAGCGGCGCCCGCTGGTGCGGGCCACTTCGAGGGATGGGTCTCCGAAGTAGTTGAAGTCTCGAATCCCACGGATAGGATCATGCGCCAGAGCATGGTAGAGCACCGCGGCCTGAAACGCATCGCCAGCTCTCATCCGATGGCTCACGAGGTAGTAGTAGAAGTAGTAGTTGAGACTCTGCGTGCCTCCATGGGTGTGATGCGTCCACCCGTCCATGTAGTCGGATCCGGCCGAGGCTCCGATAACCGCCGGCGCGCCTGTCTCGAGATAACGTAGCATTGCCGTGGAATTGTGCTGAATCGTGTACAGATACCACGAGCGCGGATTGGTTTGGCCAAAGGCTGGCTCGGTTCCGTACACCACGCCGGTGTTGCAGCCGCAGAGAAACACGAGGGCCGACACGGGATCCCATCCGATTCGAAAACGCTGGCTGAAGTAGTTGCTCCCGTACTCCTGGCGTTCGGTCTTGTAGCCATCGTTGTTCAAGTCCACGATCCACTGATGGCTGCACATCAGCTTCGTGTTGCCGTGCGCCATGCAGTTGATGACACCCTGCTGCCCGATACCAGTATAGATGTCGAAGTGCGCCTGGCAGAGGGAGTCCGTCGACTGCGGCATATAACCTGAAGGGTTGATGCCACCCCATTCGTAGAGCGTGGTGTTTGTCCAGTCGTACGGATCGAGAAAGTCTTCGATGATACGGTCCGCCGCCCCGGCGCAGTCGGTTTCGTAGCGTCCCAGCTCCGGGTGATTCATAAAGCCGTGCGCCAGCATCATGTTCTTCTTCCAGGCGCCCGAATCCTGCTCATAGGCAATAGTGTTTTGGACCAGGTTGTGAATATCGGTTGGATGGCTGAACGGAATGCGTCCAACGATCACGTCGGGGTAGAGGTCCAGCGCATCTTGGGTGAATTCGCCCCAGCGCCAGTCGCCGTCGCGATCCCACAATGGATTGCTAAGCTTGGCGTAGTAATAGTCGGAACCGAATCCGCCGCCGTCGCCGACGCCGCCGTCGGGATAGAGCAGCCGCATGGGAATCTGGGCGATCTCGCCCACGAGCAGAACGTAGCGGAGATACAAACGCCGGTCCGCGAGCCAGGACCAGATCCGCTGCCCCAGGTCGCCCGTGGGATACTCGTTCAGGATGTCGGCGCGCATAACGTACGTGACAGAATAGCCCAGGGATCTTTTCCAGTCAATCAGCGGGGCAAGCTCACCGTAGTAACTGTCCGTGCCATCGATGATGACATACTCGCCCAGATGATAGGCTGCATCGAAGTAGATCCAGCGGTTGTCTCCGGATCGTGAATCCGACCAGGCCACACACTCATCCACCTGGCGGCGGGGATTGGCGGCCACGGCCACGCGATCGGTGCCCACTGCTTGCCCCGTGTCATTGACGTGCTCCATGTTTGACCAGAGCGTGGGATTGCCACAGGGCGCTTTGGTGAAGTATACGTTGGCGGCATTCGTGAAGGCTGCATGAATGAAGCCGTATTCGTAGCTTGCGCACAGATCCAATCCCTGAGAGATGCCGTCCGGAGTGGGCAGGGCGCTCCAATCCCAACTATCCCCGCCATTCGTGCTCGAGTAGCTATCAATGCTGACCTGTGTGGGAGAGTCCTGACGCAGCTGCGCCACGGCCACGGCATTGCCACCGTTGGTTGCGGCGACGCGCGGATCGTATTCGTCATCGGAGGAATAGCCCAACGGGACTTCGGTACTCCACGAACCGCCATAGTTCGAACTGCGACGCACATATGTATCCCGATCCTCCGAGGAATAGGTTCGCGTGTAGACGGCGTAGAGGTAGTCGCCGCCGAAGTCGATGTCGGGCCGATTGTCGGCGGTGGTTTGCGTTGCCAGGACGGTAGGCGTCTCCCAACTGGAGCCATAGGTAAATGACCGTGTGAAGTGAACATTGCTGTAGTCCGTGCGATCGCCGATGACCCCTTTGACATAGATCAGGTACGGATACCACACGGGGGTCTCGGGGGAATCGACACACAGCTGCGGATTGGCGACCAGGGGACTGGATTCGACCGCCATCGTCGCGTACTCATGGCTGAGGAGATCCTCCCAGTACACGTGGATGGCTGCATTGGGCGTGTCGCGCCCATATTCGTACGCAACCAGAAGACGATAATAGATCCCTTCGCCAATGACGATCGCAGGGCGCGTTGGGTCTTCCCCAGTCGTGTAGAGGCTGGTGTAGTACGTCCACATGAGCCCGTCCGTGTCCGAGTAGTAGATATCGATATAGGGACCATTGAGGTCCTCGGCGGCCACCCACACTCTTCCGCTTCCCTGCGCGTACATCGCGGGGTTTCCCGAGGACCAACTTGGGTTCGTCACCAGGACGTCTTCCTCCCAGCGGCGTGGTGGATCGCGGAGCTCCGTACGCGCAACCCGCTGACAGAGATCGTCGACCCGGCGCATCTCTGTCTCGGACTCCCCGCCTGTGCCGAGCGCATCATGCAAGACCCGCGCCGCGGCCTCATCGCCCGCCCGCTTTGCGTCGCGCAGGGCCGTGTAGAGATTTGGGTGGCCGGCCGCCACACCTGCTGCGCTACCGAATCCCCTACCTGCCTCCGGGATGGCCACCGAGATCAGGCCATCTTTTCGATCGGGGACAGGTAACCTCGGCAACCCTTCCGCAAGCCCAGCCGCAGCGAGCGCCGGGCACCCAAACAGCAGCGGAATCGGGATCAACAAGAGCCGCAGCTGGGGAAGCACGTGTGGTCGCATCACGATCCTCCTATCAAAGGTGACGTTAAGTCACGCGGGGCGTGCGTACTGTGTACAGAGAGCACACCGCGCGCCCGTTGATAGTGAAAGACCTTTGCCGCCAAGGGCACCAAGCCTCGTCTGACCTCGCGGACGCCATACCCCCATAATGCCTACGCGCTGGTGTCGAGCGGCGCGGCCGATGCGGCGGAAACCGGCGCCGATGCGGGCGGCCTCGAGGAACAGCGCGAGGCGGCCGAGCGGCCCATCGTCCTGGAGGCCCTGGAGCGCCACCGCTGGCAGATGACGCGCACGGCCCGCTCGCTGGGCCTGGCTGACCACGCCAGCCTCGCCAAGGTCATGCGCCGCCTGGGCATCGAGAAGCCGCGGGACTGAGGCGGGGACGCGACGGCGCGCGAGTCAGGGCATGAACCCGAGCTGAGACAGGAAGGCCACGTTGTCCCAGCTGATCCACGTCTCGGCGACCTTCCCGTCCTCGAGGCGCTGCATGATGATGCTGACGAGAGTGAAGCTCTTGCCGCTGGCGGGCAGGTCGCCCATCGGTCCGGTCTGCGTCCCGGTCATGGTGGAGATGTAGGCAACCATGTCGCCGTCAGCGATCATGTTGCTGAGCGAATCCTGGTAGGCGGGAACCGCCACGAGAAATTCCTCGATGAAACCGAAGAAGTCGTCCGTTCCATGAATCTCTTGAAGATGAGGGGGCATTGCCTGGCAATGGCGGACGTAGTCCGGTGAGATAACCGCCTTGTAGGACTCAATGTCGCCCCGCTGGAGATCCGCGTGAGCTTTGCGGATGATCTCCATGTTCCGCTGTTCGATCTCTTCAATTGGGGGTCCCGTCGAACAGCCCGCAGAAATAACCAGCATTCCGAGCGTCAAGATGCCGATTGCTGCGAAGTGGTTTCTCATCGCCGGCCTCCTTTCGATGACATGTTCAGACTCCGTTTTCCAACACAGATCGGAGGAGATCACCTCGGCGGGACCGGCACCTTCCTCCGCAGCTCCTCGTTCCAGTCGAGCACGACATTCAGCTCGTTGGGGATCATCTCGAGATTCCGCTCGATCATCAGAAACTGCTGGCCATCGGCCGTGACGTCATAGGACAGCGTGTTGTAGACCCCCGACTTGAACTGCTCCGTGAAAACCACGGTCGGAGTCCCCGCGCCGAACTCCGGCTCGGTCCGGACGGGGACCTCCATCATCTTGTCGTCGTTGCGATAGAACATCGTCCGTCCGCCCGGCGACCAGTGCGGCTCCGTGCCGCCCTCCACGGACACGAGCCACCTGCCCTGACCCTCCGGGTAGGGTCTGACATAGACCTCGTAGCGCCCCGACTCGTTGGACACGTAGGCCAGCCAGCGTCCGTCGGGCGAGAACTTCGGAGCATACTCGTCGAAGGGCGTGGCGACGATCGGCTCGGTCCGGGGCTGTCCGGCCTCCGAACGGGAATAGATCCAGATGTCCCGCATGTCATCGGGATGCCACTCCACGAAGGCCAGATGCCGTCCGTCGGGGGACCAGGTGATGGGGAAACGGGGGTTGGCGCCATCCAGGATTCGTTGCGGCTGACCGCCGCCATCCGCCGCGGTCCGATACACGGCCACCACGCTGGTGTTGGCCTTCGGCGACCCGAAGACGACCTCCTTTCCGTTGGGTGTCCAGCACGGCAGGATGCTCGATCCATTGAGCGTCAGCCTGGTCCAGGCCTGGCGTTCGATATCGAGGGCCCAGATGTCTTGCTCTCCGGCCGCTGTCAGCCCGGTGACCGCTACCCTCCTGCCGTCGGGGGAAAGACGAGGCCATTCGTAGATGCCGGGTTCGACACCCAGGGAGCTGATCCGTCCATCGCGGCCGACCCAGACCAGCCTGTTTTGGCCCGCGGCGGCGCCGCCCGCCAGATACGCGACCCGCCCGTTGTCAGCCGCGGAATACGCCGCTAGACCGATCCCGTACAGACTGGGAACCATGTAGACGTCTTCCAGCACCACGACAGGCGCTCCCGTTGCCTCGAGCTTCTCGAGGTCGAAGGCGACGGCCGTCAGGCCCTCGTGCCGTGCGAAGAGCAGGTGGCCCGAGCTCAGATATCGCGCTTCTCCGATTCCCTTCTCGATCACGTGCCACTGCCCGGTTGGCAGGGAAAGCACGGCGATCCGCGAGCCCTCGACACTCCGGATTGTGAACAGCAGGTGCTTTCCGTCCGGAAGCAATTGCGGCCACCCGTGACCGACCTCGCCTGCGGCAGCGTTCGGAGAGGTCAGGAGTTCCGGGGTTCCCCCTCCGGCCGGAACGCGAGACAGCCCGCGGCCCAGCGACTGAACGAAGTAGATCCAGCCATCCGGTCCCCAGCAGGCACCCGGAATCGCCTGCCCGAGCTGACAGATCTCTACGGGAGTGCCGCCTTCCAGCGCGATCGTGTACATCTTGGCGTCCGCGATATAGCCCAGCATGCGGCTGTCCGGAGAGAAGAACGGTCCGATCGCGCCCGCAGTGCCCGGAATCGGTACGGCCTCGAATCGGTCAAGCCGGCGCAGGTAGAGGCGAGGCGGGGTGCCGGGGGAGGATGACGCCCCGTAGACCAGAGCCGTTCCATCCGGCGATATCGCCAGCGAGAAGTTGAGCGCAATCGCCAGGCGGTGTTGCTCCGGGAGGCTGACGACCAGCCGGGCGGGAACGGGGGAACTCGGCGGCTCGGGCCTTCTTGCCAACCAGCCCGCGGCGGCCGCGCCCACGACCGCCAGGGCGACGATGGCCAGCCAGAGCGCGTTGCTGCGGGGGCGTGGCGTCGCCGTCGTCGCTGCCGTCCGGTCGGCATCCAGGAGATCCTCGAGCGTGATCCGCGCATCGCCGATGTCGCGGAGTCGCTTCTTCGGATCCTTCCGCAGGCATCGGGAGAGCAACCGTCTGATCTCCAGCGGCACCCCGCCGGGCAAGACGGACCAGTCGGGTTCCCCCTCGAGGATCCTGGCCAGGGTATCGGAGGGGGTGTCCGCGGCCAGGCAGCGCCGGGCCGTCAGCAGCTCGTACAGCACGCAGCCGAAGGACCAGATGTCCGTTCGTTTGTCCAGGGGCTGGCCACGGGCTTGCTCCGGGCTCATATACGCCGCGGTGCCTAGGATCACGCCGGCGCGGGTCTCGTCCAGGGTCCCCGTCGTGGCCGCGGAATCTTCAGCGGCGGCTGGACGGGAGCCCGACGATTTGGCCAGCCCGAAGTCGAGCACCTTGAGAGTGCCGTCCGCGCGGACCATGATGTTCGCGGGTTTGAGATCGCGGTGAATGACGCCGCGTTCGTGGGCGGCCTCGAGGGCGTCAGCGATCTGGCGCGCCATCGTCATGGCCTCGCCGAACGGCACGGCGCCGCGCACGAGGCGTTCCGCCAGGGACGTGCCGGGCACGAGCTCCATCGCGATGAAATGCACGCCGTCCGCCTCGTGCAGGCCGTGCACCGTCGCGATGTTGGGGTGATTGAGCGACGCCAGCAGCTTCGCTTCCCGCTCGAAGCGCCTGAGCCGGTCGGCGTCGGCGGCGTAGGCTTCGGGCAGGACCTTGATGGCCACCTCGCGATCCAGGCTGGTGTCGCGAGCCCTCCAGACCTCGCCCATGCCGCCCTCGCCGAGCTTCGAGAGGATCTCGTAATGGGAGAGGGTCTTCCCGATCATTCAGAGGCCTTCCGGCGAATAGGTCGTGGAATGCCTGGTAAGTGAGATCGTAATCCAACTCGGCTTGATGGCCAAGCGCTGTTGTGGCCTGATCTGCGGTTCAGACACTGCCGGCCGCTTCCAGCGGCGGCACTTGTCGATCAGCTTTTCGCACGCCACCTCGCCAGGGGCCCTTCCGAACAACCTGGCCGGCGTCGTTTTCACTGCGAGCCAAACCCGTGCTCCTGCATGCCGGCCTGAGCTGCCACGGCACAATCCGCCGCGCTTCCAAGTCTGCCCCTGCTTCCATGTGGTATCATCGATTGGTTTCCGATGCGGTTTCAGCATCGCGCAGGCCTTCGCGCTTGCCCGCCTGTCCGCGGGTCCTCGTCGCCGGCTGGGGGCGGGCCGCGCGGCGGATGATTCACGGAAGGGGGAGGGATCCATGCTTCGCAACGTGTCGTTCCACGGCTTCGGGATCGGGACTCCGGCTCGCGCGCTGCTGGCCTGCGCGCTGCTCATCATCGGGTTCGGGGCGGTGACGGTCGCGCCGAGCGCGGGCAGCGGCCCGGACGAGGCCCTGGCGGCGGCCGCGGGCCCTGGCGGCGGCCCGGCGGAGACCGCCTGGGCGGTGTCGCGGGAGATGGCGGTGGCGGTCACCGTTGACGCGCTGCTCTCCGGCTCGACCGAGGGTGTGCGGCTCTACGTGGCCCCCGCGCCGGTCGCGCCGGGCGAGACGGTCGCAAGCGCCAAGCGCCCGGTCTTCACCGCCCCGGCCGAGGGCTGGTTGCTCTTCATCGACCGGATCCCGCGGGCCAACTGGGAACACCCCTGCTGGTACGTCTTCGTCGACGCGCAGACCGGCGCGCTCGCCCACCACGACGCCATGGTCCCTCCGGCCGGTCTCGCGGGCTGGACCGAGATCACCGACGGTCGGGACAATCCCCTGCCCGGGGAGTCGGAGCGGGTGCGCGCCTGGCTCGATGCCCGCCTCCGCGAGCGCAAGCTGGCCGAGGCGGCGGCCGGCTGGAAGGGCGCTGCAGGCGACTCGCGCGGGTTGCCCTACGCCTTGATCATCAGCGGCGGGGCGGATCAGGGGAACAACCACATCCGCTACTGGAACGACTGCGCCTTCATCTACACCACGCTGACCAACTACTACGAGTACCCGGATGAGAACATCTACGTTTGCATCTCGGACGGTCTTGATCCGGCGCCGGATCGCTCCAACGGCACGAACTCGCCGCCCGACCTCGACGGCGACGGCGATCCGGACATCCAGTACCCGGCCACGCTGCAGTACATCACGCAGGTCTTCGCTGAGCTGAACACGATCCTGACCGCCCACGACCAGCTCTTCATCTTCACCACCGATCACGGGGGCCAGGAGAGCGGCTGGAACTGCTATCTGAACCTATGGAACTGGGAGGAGATGCGCGACGACCAGCTCGCCGCCTTTGTCGACGCCCTGCCGTGCGAAACCGTGCTGTGCTGCTTCGAGCAGTGCTTCAGCGGCGGCATGATCGACGATCTCGAGGGCGAGGGCCGCGTGATCGCCACCGCGGCGCGCTGGGACGAGTACTCGTGGGCCATGAGCGGGCTCATCTACGACGAGTTCGTCTACGACTGGATCTCGGCGGTCAATTGGGAAGACCCGTACGGCGTCCCGGTCGATGCCGACACGAACGACGACGACGTCGTCTCGATGGAGGAGGCCTTCATCTATGCCCGCGACCACGACGTGTGCAACGAACATCCGCAGTACAGCAGCACGCCCATCGAGCTTGGCCAGACCGCCACGCTGCTGGGCGCCTTCGAAGGCGTCTACCTGCGGGTCGACGGCATCTTCATCGACGACGATGCGTCGGGCGCCTCAGCCGGCAACGGCAACGGCGTGATCGAGCCCAACGAGACGATCGAGCTGCGGGTCGCGCTGCGCAACGTGGGGCAGGAGGACGGCCAGAACGTCGCCGCCACGCTCGCCACCGGATCGGCCTATGTCACGCCCATCGTGACGACGGTCCAGTACGGGACCATCCCCGCGGGCGAGACGGTCGTGCCCCTGCAGCCGCTCGTCTTCCACGTCACGCCGGCCGTGCCGGACCTCGAGGACCTCGGCTTCGTGCTCACCGTGACCGAGGAGCCGCTCGTGCTCGCGCTGGGCGTGACCGCGCGCGCGGTGCGCTACACGGGCGAGATTACCCTGGTCGACGACGAGCTGGGCGGCAACGGGGACGGCACGTTCGACCCGGGCGAGGAGGTCGTGCTCACCTTGGAGGTCGGCAACAGCGGGGGCATCGCTTCCCCCGAGGTGAGCTGCTGGCTCGGGAGCGGGAGCATCTACTTCACCACCGACCCCACGCCGCGCGCGCTGGGCGTGCTCGATCCGGGCGAGGTGCAGGAGCAGAGCGGCTTCCAGGTCTCGGTCGCGGCGGAATGCCCGCCGCTCCACAGCGGCTACCTCCACCTCCACTTCGAGGGTCCGGGCCTCTACCAGGCGATGGTGCTGATCCCGGTCGTGATGGGCCAGATCCTCGTGGCCGACGTGGAGGCGGGCGCCGGCGACTGGACGCACTACGCGATGTCCGGCTGGCAGGATCGCTGGCATGTCGAGACGTACCGCAACCACACCGAGGGCGGCACGCGGAGCTGGAAGTTCGGCGGCGCCGGCAGTGTCCCCTACGCCAATCACTCCTGGGGCGTGCTCGAGACGGAGGAGTTCGAACTGCCGGGCGGCTCGGACCTCACCTTCTGGCACTGGATGCACGCGCAGACGAGCGGCACGAGCGGCCGCTGCTATGACGGCGGACTGCTCCAGATCTCGACCGACGGCGGCGCGAGCTGGGAGCAGCTCACGCCCGAGGGCGGCTATCCCTATACGATCATCCAGCAGGGCCCCGTCGGTCCGGGGCCGTTCGCCGATTTCACACCCGTCTGGTCCGGCCAGCACGACTGGGAAGAAGTGCGCGTCAACCTCGGCGACCACGCAGGTCCGGCGCGCCTGCGCTGGGTCTTCGGCAGCGACGGCTCGACCATCTATGAGGGCTGGTACGTCGACGACGTGCTTGTGCTCAACGCCATGCCGATCATGGGGGCGGGCGAGTCGGAGCCGCTCGTGATCCGGCCACAGCTCTTCCCGGCCTGCCCCAACCCGGCCACGGTGACCACATCCCTCGCGGGCGCGGGCGCCGGCGCGGTCAGGCTCGATTTCGCGCTGCCGCGCGCGGCCGACGTGCGCCTGGCCGTTTTCGACCCCGCCGGCCGGCTGGTGCGCGAGCTGGCCGCGGGGGCCTTCGGTGCTGGGCGCCACCGCGTCGCCTGGGACGGCCGCGACGCGGGCGGCCTCCCGGTGAGCGCGGGCAGCTACTACTGCCGCCTGCAGGCCGACGGCGCGAGTTGGACGCGGGGGGTCGCAGTGGTCCGGTAACCTGGCTAGCCGGGGTGATGGGCTGAGCGCGGATCGCGAGAATCCTGCGTCTGAACTGGAGCTGCGCCCGGGGGAGCTACGCCCGGGGAGCCGCCCTGGGCGTCTGCCGCGATTCCTGTTGAAATTCGACACCGGATATGGCTAATATGATTTGATAGCTATCTAATCACACGAAAACGACAGGATCAGAAGACACGGCAACTGAACCAAGGGGGCGGTCATGCCGGCCAAACCAGCCGCGGACGGCGGGCAGGCGACGATCGAGGCGATCCTGGCCGCGGACCTGCCGGACGCGACCAAGCTCGCCCGGGCATTCGAGGTGATCACCCGCATCGTGCTCACCCACACCGAGCGCGAGATCGAGCTGGCGCGCGCGATGGGAGACACCCAGGAGCTCATCAAGCAGCAGATCAAGCGCGAGACGATGAAGGCCGCGCGGGGGATCCTCCAGGGCTGCCACACGCGTGTGACCGGAAAGCGAGGCTGGGATGAGCCGGCGTGACGCGGAGGCGAATCTGGAAGCCCGGGCCGAGCTCTTCAAGGCGCTCGGGCACCCGGCGCGGCTGCTGATCCTGAGCCTGATCGACCAGAGGCCCCGCCACGGGGAGGAGCTGGCGGCGATCTTGGGGCTGAACCCGGCCACCGTCTCGCACCACCTGGCGCGTCTGACCGGGGTCGGCCTACTGGCCGCGCAGAAGGACCAGTACTATCAGGTCTACTCGCTGCGCCGGGAATGGCTGGAGTGCCGCGTCGGCGAGATCGTCCGCATGCCGCAGCCGGGGCTCGCGGCCCACGTGGCGGAGGATGCCTACCGCGAGAAGGTCCTGCGGACCTTCTTCCGCCGCGGCCGCCTGGTGCGCATCCCGGCCCAGCGCAAGAAGCGCCAGATCGTGCTCGAGCGGCTGGTCGAGGAGTTCCAACCGGACCGCGACTACCCCGAGCGCGAGGTCAACCAGACGCTGGTCGAGTTTCACGACGATGTCGCCACGCTGCGTCGCGAGCTGATCGGGTATCGCTTGATGAAGCGCGCTGGGGGGATCTACCGGCGGACCCCAGGCGCCTGATGAAAGGGACCGGACGAGGGCCGAGACGGCCTCACAGCCGGTTCATCCGCCACAACGTGAGGTTGAGATACGAAGCGAACGCCACCCATGCCAGATAGGGGAGCATCAGGATCCCGGCGAAGCGCACTTCGCGCCAGAACTGCCACGCTACGATCAGGATCACGACCCACAAGAGGACGACCTCGAGGAATGCCAGGTCGATCCGCTGTGCCCCGAAGAACAGGTACGACCACAGAGCGTTGAGAACGAGCTGGGCTATGAAGAGCCCTAGTGCCAGGCCGGCGCCCGAGAACCCCGCGCGCCGCCACACGAGCCACGCGGCCACGGCCATGAGGACGTAGAGCAACGTCCAGACGGGGGCGAAGACGGCGCTGGGTGGAGTCCACGCGGGCTTCTCCAGCGCCGCGTACCAGGCGCCCGGCCTGAACTGCGAGCCGATCCAGCCGGCCGCGAACGAGACCACCAGCCACCCCAGAAGACCCAGCGTGTTCTTCATCGGCGTTGATCTTCCTCCGCATCCCGGCTCTCCCGCCGCCCTCGCCGGTCGCTGCCCCGCTTCCGCCGCCAGGGTGGCCCAGTCGGTTGCGGCGGTCAAGCGAGCGCCACCGCCCGCGGCCGGGCCACAGTCGTCGCCCCCACAGGCAACTTCGTCGCAGTCTGCGGATGGTCCGCCGCATTCCGACGGGTAAGTCGTAACCCAATGCCTTCTATACCCCGTAGCGCGACTCAGGTCCGGTGATTGGGCTCATGGGGATCGACAGAGAGGGGGGAGCGATGCGTGCTCGCAGGCTGGCTGTCGCGATCATGATCCTGGGGGCCGGGATCCTGGGCGTCGGAACGCTCGCCGCCCACGCCGGCGACTTCCACCGCGCCATCGAGGCCGGTGACCAGGCCCGGGTGGCCGAGATGCTCCGCGCCGACCCGCGGCTCACCAACCAACCCGATGAGAGCGACCGCTACCACAGCCTGCCGCTCCACTTCGCGGCGATGCACGGGCACGTCGAGATCGCCCACGCGCTGCTGGCGGCCGGGGCCGCGATCGACGGCGGTGACAGCGACAACAGCCGCCCCCTCGATGTCGCGGCGATGCGCGGCCAGCTGGAGATGGTCAAGTTCCTGCTCGACCGCGGCGCCGACATCAACCAGGCGGACAACAACCGCTCCAACCCCCTCAGCTTCGCCATCAACGGGCGGCAGGGCGCCGTCGTGCGCCTGCTGCTCGAGCGCGGCGCCGATCCCCAGGCGATCGGCGCGAGCAGCCTCGCCGATCTCCTGCCGCGGGTGGCCCACGCCGGCGACCTCGAGACCATCGAGTTCCTGCTGTCCCGCGGGGTCGACATCAACCACGCCGATCAGGGCGGCACGACACCCCTGCTGGCGGCCGCCTGGAGCGGACGCGTCGAGCTCCTGCGCTTCCTCGTCGCCCACGGCGCCGACGTGAACAAGGCGGACCGCGATGGCGAGACGCCCCTCATGAATGCGCTGCGCGGCGGACATATTGATGCTGTACAGGCGCTCCTCGGGGCGAAGACGGATCTGCGGGCGGCGGAGACGCACTTCGGGCGCTCGCCCTTGCACCTCGCCGTGATCACGGGCAAGGCCGATCTCGTACGCGCTTTGCTGGACGCCGGCGCGCCGATCGACGCGCAGGACCGCGCCGGCCGCCGTCCCATCGATCTGGCCATCGCCCACGGGCACACCGGCATCGCGGACCTCCTGGGGGCCCGCGACTCGCGCGCCAGCGAGCTGCGTGGACCGCAGGACCTGGCCGGCGCGGGCCAGGTGAGCCAGGGCGATGCTCATTGCTGGTATCTGGAGCACAGCGGCTGGGCGATCAAGACCAGCCGGCACCTGCTCGTCTTCGACTACTTCGAGCGCCCGCCGCTGGCCGATCAACCCGGCCTGGCATGCGGCCTGATCGCTCCGGAGGAGATCGCTGGCGAGAGCGTGATCGTCTTCGTGTCACATGGACACGCGGATCACTACTGCCCGGTGATCTGGGGATGGCGCGAACGGCTTCCCCATGTGACCTATGTGCTCGGCTTCGAACCGCCGGCGCCGGCCGCCGGTCAGCCCGCGATCGCGGCCCACGAATTCATCGGCCCGCGCCAGACGCGCACGGTCGACGGCGTCAAGATCACCACGATCGAATCGAACGACAGCGGCGTGGGCTTCTGGGTCGAGGCGGACGGTGTGACGATCTTCCATGCCGGCGATCACGCCAATCGCTCGCGCGATTGGTCGACGCCCTTCAAGGCCGAGATCGATTGGCTGGCGGAGAAGAACGCGCGGCCCGACGTGGCCCTCTTCCCGGTGCGGGGCTGCGGCTTCGGCGACCAGGAGGCGGTGAAGATGGGCGTCCACTACGCGCTCGAGACGCTGCAGCCGAAGGTCTTCGTCCCGCTCCACGCGGGGCGGTCCGAGCATGTCTACCGCGACTTCATCGCCGACTGCCGCGATGAGTTCCCACTGACGTCGATGTATGGCCCCGAGGCGAGCGGCGACTCCTTCCACTATGAGAACGGGAGGCTGGCGGTCCTCACGATGAACTCCGGGCGTTAGTCTCACGGAGGGTAAGATGTCACACTGGAAAGCATGTTTGCTGACCGTCCTGGCGCTCGCCGGCGGTGCGCTGCCGGCCGGCGCCGGCGAGATCCACCAGGCGATCGCCGCCGGAGACGCGGCGCGCGCAGCCGAGCTGATCCGCGCCAATCCCCAGGTCGTGCACGAGCGCGACGCGAACCGCTGCGAGGACTACCCGATCCACACCGCGGCCACGGCCGGGAACGTCGAGATCGCGCGCCTGCTGCTCGACGCTGGGGCGGTGCTAGAGGCGGAGGACGCCGACGGCAGCACGCCCCTGCACGACGCCTGCGTGATGCGCCGCGGGGAGATGGTCGCGTTCCTAATCGAGCGCGGGGCGAGCGTCAACCGCCGCGATCACAATGGGGCCTACGCGCTCAGCTTCGCGGCGTCGGGGGGCGACACGGCCGTGGTGCGGATGGTGCTCGACGCCGGGGCGAACCTCTATTTCCGCGACGCGAACGGCATGTCGCTGCTGCACTTCGCCGCCTCGCGCAATCTGGGCGCGCTGGCCGACACGCTGCTCGCGCACGGCGAGGACGTGAAGGCCCTGACGATCGCCCGGGAAGAGCCGCTCATGTGGGCGGTGGCGCGCAATCATCCGGCCATGGCCGGGAAGCTCCTGGCGCACGGCGCCCGGCCGTGCCACGGCAACCGGTACGGCGAGACGCCGCTTCACCGCGTCGCCGAGCGCGGCCTGCTGGACATGGGCCGGCTCTTGCTCGACTGGCGTGCGAACCCCAACCAGGGCACAGGGATCGGCTGGGACCCGCGGCCGCTGCACTTCGCCTGCTGGGCGCGCCAGCCGGGGCAACCCTACGGCGAGCTCGTCCGGCTGCTCCTGGCCCACGGGGCCGATCCCAACGCCGACGCCGACGGCCACCTGCCGATCACCATGGCCAGCGACAACGGGGCGACCGAGATCGTGGCGGCGCTGCTGGAGCATGGCGCGCGCACCGATGTCACCGAGAAGCAATTCGCCTGCACCCCGCTGCACATCGCGGCGGTGCGCGGCTATCGCGAGATCGCGCAGATGTTGCTCGACCACGGCGCGCAGGTCGGGGTGCAGAACGCGCGGGGCGACACGCCCTTCGACTTCGCGGCGCGCTACGGCCAGCGCGACGTGGCCGAGCTGTTGCTGGAGCGCGGCGCCGCCGGACGCGTGCCCGCGACGGATCAGGGCCTGGCCATGTTTGCCGATCTGCCCGAGAAGGAAGCCGTGGTGTGGTTTCTCGCCCACAGCGGCTGGGCGATCAAGACCAGCCATCATCTGCTCGTCTTCGACTACTTCAATCAGCGGCCCCCATCGGCCCATCCCGGGCTGTGCAATGGCACGATCAACCCCGCCGAGCTGGCCGGTGAAAACGTCATGGTCCTGGTCTCCCACGAGCACGCGGATCACTACAGCCCGATCATCTGGAGCTGGCGCGAGCAGCTTCCCCACGTGACGTATGTCCTGGGCTTCGAGCCGCCTCCGCCGGCGGCGGGCCAACCGGCGATCCCGCCGCATGAGTTCATCGGCCCGCGTCAGACGCGCACGATCGACGGCGTGACGATCACGACGATCGAATCGAACGACACCGGGGTGGGCTTCTGGGTAGAGGCGGATGGGGTGACGCTCTTCCACGCTGGCGACCACGCCAACCGCTCTCAGGACTGGTCGACGCCCTTCAAGACCGAGATCGATTGGCTGGCGGAGAAGAACACCCGGCCGGACATCGCCTTTTTCCCGATCTCGGGCTGCGGCTTCGGCGACCAGGTGGCGGTGAAGATGGGCGTCCACTACGCCCTCGAGACGCTCAAGCCGCGGGTCTTCTTCCCGATGCACAGCGGTGACATGACCAGCCGCTATCAGACCTTTGTCGATGAGTGCCGGGACCAGTTCCCCAAGACGCGCATGGAAGCGGCGGCCTTCAAAGGTGATCGCTTCCATTACAGCAAGGGCAGTATTGCGGCCCTGGCCAGTCGCATCGACTGACCGGGCTGCACTCGATGCGCGGCGCGGCCACTCGGGGGGGTAGGGCGGTGCCGCGCAAGGGTGTGACGGGGGAGGGTGCAGAAGGAGACCAGATGGGTCTTCATCGCGGGCGGTAGTCATCGGGGGGTGCGCTGACGCCTGGCGCTACCCTCTCCCGGGATTGGCGGGGCCTCCGGCAACGGGGGCCTCGCTGTTTCTGAGAGGCCGCCGCCGAGACGCCTGACAGGCGGGTGGGCTGGGCCTGCGATTCCCGCCGGCACGATCCCCGTTGCAACTTGCTCCACCAGTGTCCCTGTGATCCAATCACCATCAACTGTGTCTTTGGTCGGGAGACGTAGCATCATGCCGACACCGATGATCACGCTCCGTTGGCCCTTGTGGCTCGGGGCGACGCTCGCCCTCCTTTGCTCGCCGGCCCCTGCGCGGGGTCAAGATTCCGATCCACCACTGGCGCCGTGGGCATTTCGAACGCGGGTCGCGCTATCGGGCAACGCCGACGAGTCCGAGCCATCGGGTTTCACCGCCTACAGCGGGCTGACGCTGGAGGCAGCCGTGAGCCGCGACCTGGGCCGCCGGCTGGCCGCGGAGGCCAGCGCGCGCACCGAGTCGCGGGAGATCGATCGCGAGGTCGGGGGTGACCCGGCAGAGCGGCTTGGATCTCTGGAGATCCTGCCCCTCACCGCGGCGCTGTTGTATCGGCCGCCGTTCTACGGATCGGTGCGGCCGTATGCTGGGGCCATCGTCTGCCTGACCCTTGTCTGGGAGAAGAGCGGCTTCCTCGACACGCTCGATGTTCCCATTCAAGTGGATCCAGGCATCCAGCTCGGTCTGGATCTGGTGCTCAGCGCCACGGCCTTCCTGAACCTCGACGTTCGGTGGAACACGCTCACCCTCGACATCGAGTCCGAAGGCGAACGACTTGCCCGCCTGCGAGTCAATCCCCTCACGCTCGGCCTGGGCGTGGGATTCCGCTTCTGAAAGTGATCCGCCTCGTCATGGCGCCGATGTCCTCCGCTCCGCCCGCGCTCGCGTGATCATGTCCCGCAGCCAGCGGTGCATGGGCACCAGAGCGGCGAACCGTTCATAGCAGTACTCCACGATCGCGGGCGTAGAGAGCGTCGTCGGCAGAGACTCGTTGGTTCCCGCCCAGAGCCCAGTATGCAACAGCAGCGCGGCGTTCGGGTGCTGTGGATCGTAGCCGCGGGGAACGCGCTTGTAGTGCTGGCCGCCCAACGTGCAGCCGGGTACCGCGAGGCAGGCCTGCACCGCCCGGCGCAACGCCTGGCCGTGGCGCGGGTCGACGACCGCCTGCCGATAGAAGTCCAGCATGCTTGGGGGAACCCAATAGACGCCGGCGCCCAGGAAGAGTTTCTTGGGCTCGAGCTCGAAGTAGAACCCCGAGCATTCCATGCGCGGCCCGTCGCCCTCCCAGAACCAGAGGCCCAGATGCGTCTTGTACGGCGTCTTGTCGGGGCTGAAGCGCGTGTCGCGGAAGATGCGGAAGATCGAACGATCGATGCGCGGGTCGGCGTGGATCTTGGGAGCGATGCGCTGGAGCCGGGTGCCCAGCGCGACGACAAAGGCGCGAGCCAGGTCCAGGACCTGCACCTCGTAGTCGCTGCGGTGCTGCTCAAACCAGACCTTGTTGTTGTTGCGCTTCAGCTCCTTGAAGAAGACGAGGCACTCTCGCGGGAAGCCCGGGAATGTGGCTCTGACCGGCATGCTCCTCTCCCGGTGCTGCGCCCTCGAGCGAATGGATTCCGGGCGTGCGGTGCCCCGGCCCCAGGCCCGATCGCACCCGCCGCTACAGGTGCCCGATCTCGCGCACCTCAACCGTTTCGCCGTGGATCAACGCCGGGCAGCCGCGCGCGATGCGCGTGGCCGCGGCAAGATCCTCGGCGTCGATCACGAAGAAGCCGGTGAGGGTCTCCTGGCTGTGCGTGTAGGGCTCTTCATGAATCACGCCGGACACCATGCGCAGCAGGCGAGCGCTGCTCCCCAGCGGTTCGCCGGAGTGCAGGATCCCCTCGGCCTTGAGCTGCTCCACCCACTCGTGATAGCGGGAGAGGAGCGCCTTCTGTTCCTCCTTGGGCAGCTTGCTCCACGCGTTGTTGTCCTCGCGCATCAGGATGATGAACTTGGCCATGGTCGGCCTCCCCAATCGTCGCCCGTTTGAGCCGGTCGAGAGCATACCGCTCGCGGCTCTCCGATCGCATCTCTCCGATTTGGCTCATGAGAGGGTACAACACGGTTGCCCCGGCCGGTAGGCTGCAAACGCGCGGCAGGAGGGGATGCGACTGTCAAGGGCCGGCAGGCGAGGGGCGTTGCATTTTGCCCGTGCATCTCGTGGCTGTCAGCGGCCAGCGGCGAGCCACCGGCGCGTCGCGCGGACTGGTCGGCTGCCAGCGGGCTCTGGGCAGTGGCTTAGGACCGCAGCCCCAGGGCTGGAGGTTCTCGGCCAGTCGGCCCCGGGGCGGCATGTCTCTTGCGATTCACAGGAAAGAGAGTGCCGATCGGGAGAACCCAGAGGCCGGCTGCGTGTAGGCTCAGGCTACGACGTACGGCCAAGAAGCAAGCGGACGGATAGCGCCAACGGGCGAGGACCTATATGCACATGCAACACTGCACCAAGAACTGGACGCGATTCGCTCTGACTCTGGTTGTTTCGATCCTGGCAGCCGGAATGGAAGTGTCCACAACATGGGCCGATCCGGGTCATCCCCAGCCGCTCGGAGGCGAGCTCGCCGAAGTCGTCCGCCACCCGGATACAATGATGCGCCTGGCGATGAGATCTCCGGCGGCCCAGCCGGCCGTGGAGGTCCGGCCGCCGGCTGCCAAGTTCGCCCCACCGCTGTGCGAGTTCTGCAACCTGGCTGTGCCACCGATCACGCTCGAACACTTCACCGACCGGATGGCGCGTGACATCGGAGCCAGCATCTCGGACTGGAATCTCGCGCTCATCGCGCGCACCGACAGCCTCAGGCAAAGCGGCTTCTTCGGGCCTCCCGAAGCCGAGGATGCGGGCCGCGAGGCGGCGCGCTACTTCAAGTACCATGCGCTCACCGCCATGGACTTCATCAGCTACCTCGGCACGCAGCAGCGCGTGGCTTGGGAGAGCGATGAGAAGGGGATCGGGCCTTTCTACAGCCATTTCGCCAATCCGGGAATCTACCCGGTCTGGGGGCTGCGACGCGTGATCCTGGGCGGGGGCGCCTTCTGCATGGACTTCGACATCACCCCCGGCTTCGAGGGCAACCGCCTGCTGGGCACCCGCCCCGTGCGCCTGCGCGCGGAGAAGCTGAAGCAAGACGGTGCCGCCCAGCGGGCCTGGTCGCTGGAGATGGAGACGGCCTGCAGCGGCAAGGCCCACTATCTCTTCTCCGAGCGGTACAAGGGCCGTGTGCGCCAGCTCGTGGTGGAGGACGACGAGGGGCGGCCGCTCAAGCTGACCGTTCTCGAGGACATCGAGGGCTTCTACGTCAAGAAGTGGGGCACGCACAAGTGCGGGGGCATCGTCCTCTGGCGAAGCCTGCTGGCGGACGGCGAGCGGCCGTCCGAGGCGACCTCGATCGGCGGGGCGGCCTATTTCCCGGGGCTGCGCCTCCACCTGCCGGGGCCCATTCCGGATGTCGACCTCGCGGACCTACGCACCTTTCCCGGCTTTCAGCCGGTCATCGGCGCCCAGCACTGCGGTCGGGCCGAGTTTCCGGCCTGGCTGAACGTGAGCGCGGATGGAACGTTCCAGAGCTGGAGCAACGAGGGAGGAATCCCCCAGATCGTGCGCGACTGGTTCCCCGATCTCTAGCCTGCCCGGCGTTGCCTTGGTAGTCTCTCCCCGCCCGGCAGGATCCGCTGAGGACTCGGGGGAGCGACCATGAAATACCAGACCATCAATCCGGCCACCGAAGAGGTCATCGCCGTTTACGAGACCATGCCGCCCGGCGAAGTCTCGCGCATCCTGGCGGCCGCCCAGGCGGCCTACGAGCGCTGGCGCATTCTCGAGATCACCGAACGGGCTCAGTACGTTGCCGGGCTCGCCCCGGTCCTCCGCGCGGGGGCGCAGAAGCTCGCCCGGCTGATCTCCATCGAGATGGGCAAGCCGATCGTCGAAGCGCGCGCCGAGATCGAGAAGTGCGCCTGGATGGCCGAGTTCTGCGCCGAGAAGGCCGAGGACTGGCTGCGCGGGGAAAACGTGGTGGCCGACGGCCGGCAGCACTGGGTCGTGTATCAGCCGCTGGGTGTGATCCTCGGCGTCATGCCCTGGAACTTCCCGTTCTGGCAGGCGCTGCGCTTCGCGGTTCCGGCCATCTTGGCGGGCAACACCTGCATCCTCAAACACGCGAGCAACGTGCCCCAATGTGCGCTGGCCATCGAGGAGTGTTTCGCGGCCGCGGGATTTCCCGAAGACATCCTCCGGACGGTCCTGGTCGATCACCCGGTCGTGGCGGAGCTGATCGGCGACGACCGCATCCGCGGTGTTTCGCTGACCGGCAGCATCGGGGCGGGCTCGCGGGTCGCCGCGATCGCGGGGCGCCACCTCAAGAAGGTCGTGCTGGAGTTGGGGGGCTCCGATCCCTTCGTCGTGCTGGACGATGCCGATGTGGAGTTTGCCGCCCGCAATGCCGTCGCGGGGCGCGTGGTCGCCAGCGGTCAGAGCTGCATCGCGGCCAAGCGATTCGTGGTCATGCGCGCGCTGGCCGATCAGTTCGTGAAGCGCTTCGCGGAACAGATGGATGAGCTGGTCATTGGAGATCCGCTGAGCGACCGGACGCAGGTGGGGGCCATCGTGGACAAGCGATCGCTCGACGAACTGCTGGCCCAGCTCGCGCAGGCGGTCAGCCTGGGGGCCCGGGTCGTCACCGGCGGGGAACGCCTGGCGCGCAAGGGGTACTTCCTGAAGCCCACCATCGTGACGAATACCACGCCCGAGATGCGGGTGCTGCGTGAGGAGGTCTTCGGGCCGATCGCGCCCATCGTCGTCGTCGACAGCGAGGAGCAGGCGTTGCTTATCGCCAACGACACGGAGTTCGGACTGGGGGGCAGCGTCTGGACAAGAGACCCTGAGCGCGGGGTGCGGTTCGCTCAACGCATCGAGGCCGGCACCCTCTTCGTCAACAGCATCGTCAAGTCGGATCCGCGCATGCCATTCGGCGGTATCAAGAAAAGCGGCATCGGCCGCGAGCTGGCGGTGTACGGAATCCGCGAGTTCGTCAACATCAAGGGCATCAGCGTCTACGATCACGGTTAGAAAGGGCCCGCCCTCCGGGGGTGAGCGCACGCTTTCATTCGATGCCCACTGATGCCCGCATGAACTGCACGCGCTCGTAAGCCGCAGGATTTCCGCTCTGGGCCTGGCTCATTCGCCCGCGAAACGCCTCGATCGAGTTATACTGATGATTGTTCATCCAATCGGCCACCTGCCCGAGCAGGGTCCCGATATAATCGATGCCGTGCTTGTACAGAACGGAGCAGACCTGAACCGCCTTGGCTCCAGCCAACAGGTGTTTCACGACGGCGTGGCCATCGTGCACACCCGTCGTCGCGGCCAGGTCGCATTCCACCTCGCTGGAGAGGATCGAAATCCAGCGCAGAGGCAACTCCGTCTCGGCGGGCGCGCTCAGGTGACCGGATGGAATCACCTTGAAGTTCTCGATGTCGAAGTCGAGACGGTAGTAGCGGTTGAATAGGACCAGCGCCGCCACGCGGGTCTGACTGAGCTTCTTGATCATGTGGGTCAGGCTGGAGAAGTGGGAACCGATCTTGAGCGCCACGGGGATCGACACCTTGCTGGTGACCGCGTTGACGATGTCGAAGTAGACCTTTTCGTTTTCCGCACCGCTGCGCCGCGGGTCGGAGGGCACGACGAAGACATTCAGCTCCAGGGCATCCGCGCCGGCGTCCTCGACGCGCCGGGCGAAGTCGGTCCAGGCGCCGGCCGAGACGCAGTGGATGCTGCCGATGACCGGCATCGACACGCTGCTCTTGGCCCGCTCGATCAGATGGAGATACTCGGCCACCGCGTTCTCGCGCCCATAGCGGTTGATGTACTCGGCCGCCTCGGGGTGCCACAGAGCCGGCTCGCTGTCCGCCAGCAGCCCCGCCACCTGATGCTCAATCTGCTCCTCGAAGATCGACTTGAGCACGACAGCGCCGGCGCCGGCGTCGGCGGCTTGGCGGACGCTGTCGAGCGAGCGCGTCAGCCCGGAACTGCCCACGATGATGGGGTTGGGCAGGGTCAAGCCCATGTAGGTCGTCGAGAGATCCGGCATTGCGTTTGTCCTCCCGCCTGGAGACTCTTGCGTCAGGCCGCCGCCCGAGGGGGCTATCGCCTGGGATGAAGCCGGCGGCCTGCTCAGGCATCGTAGGGGCATCGTAGGATTCCAGCCTGCGGTGGCCAAGGCCAATCTGGAGATCCAATCCGGGGGCATCCGGGAGTCGGCGCGGGCCGCCGAGAGGAGCATCCGCCCGATGAGTTACCTGACACGGCTCGAATGCGGGTACTGCCGGCACGTCTTGGATGCGGATCGGTTGTGGAATCTCTGCCCCGACTGCGGCAAGCCCCTCTTGGCCAGATACGACCTGGCCTCCGCCCGCCAGCGCGTGGATCGGGACCGCATCGCCGCGGGCGAGGCAACGCTCTGGCGCTACCACGAGCTGCTTCCCATCCAGGACCCGCGCTGGCGTCAATCGCTGGGAGAAGGCTGGACGGCGCTGATCCCGGCCGCGCGGCTGGGGGCGGAGCTGGGTCTGCCCCGGCTGCTCATCAAGGAAGAGGGCCTCAATCCCACCGGTTCCTTCAAGGCCCGGGGGCTGAGCGTCGCGGTTTCGCGCGCACGCGAGCTGGGCGTGCGGGAGCTCTCGATCCCCTCGGCCGGCAACGCGGCCGGCGCGCTCAGCGCCTACGCGGCGCGGGCGGGGATGGCCGCGCACGTCTTCATGCCGCGCGACGTGCCGCGGCCCTTCATCTCCGAGTGCCGCGCCCTCGGCGCCCACGTCACGCTGGTTGACGGCGTCATCACCGACTGCGGCCGCGTGGCGGCCGAGGCGGCTCGCCTGCACGGCCGCTTCGACGTCTCCACCCTCAAGGAGCCCTATCGCGTCGAGGGCAAGAAGACGATGGGCTACGAGCTGGCCGAGCAGCTCGGCTGGACACTGCCCGACGTGATCATCTACCCCACCGGCGGCGGCACCGGGCTGGTGGGCATGTGGAAGGCCTTTGCCGAGCTGGAAGAGCTGGGCTGGACCAGCGGCCCGCGCCCGCGCATGGTGGCGGTGCAAACCGCCGGCTGCGCGCCGATCGTGCGGGCCTTCGACCAGAACCAGGAATTCGCCGAACCCTGGACGGACCCCCACACCGTCGCGGCCGGTCTGCGCGTGCCCTCCGCCGTGGGGGACTTCCTGATCCTGCGTGCCTTACGCGAAAGCCACGGCATCGCGGTGGCGGTTTCGGACGATGAGATGATGAGCGGCGCGCGCCTGCTCGGGCAGGCCGAGGGCATTTTCGCGGCTCCCGAGGGAGGCGCGACCGTGGCGGCCGCCCGCCGGCTCCTGGCCGACGGGTGGCTGCACCCCGATGCGCGCATGGTTCTGTTCAACACAGGCAGTGGCCACAAGTACGAGCACCTGTGGGGATGAGCGCTGCGGCCTGCCCAGGGCCGCGGACCCTCGGGGGCGACCACCGGGTACTTGAGGCGATAAGGTTGCGCGGCCGGGGGCGCGTCGGCTAGCATCAGCGGAGTCTCTACCGGGGGCGGCTGGTCCAGAGGGGCTTGGGCATGACTTCTTCTCCCGCCAGATTCCGCCTGAAGCGCCTGGCCGGCATCTCCTTGCTCTTTGTAGGCGGCTTGCTAGTTAGCGCTGCGGTTGCCGAGGCGCTGCAGAATCAGGAGTGGCACGAGCTGGCGCCGGGCCTGGAAACGGTCACGTTCACGGGTGATGGGGAGCTCTTCAGCAAAGAGGCGGCCATCACGATCGTGCGCGCCGATCCGGAGCACTGGGAACCCGCCTTCCTGTGCGCTGCGGCCGTCAGTGAGGGGCGTCCCCGGACCGCGCGGGAATGGTGCGAGGTCCATGATCTCCACGCGGCAACGAATGCAGGCATGTTCGCCAAGGATGGGCAGACGCACGTGGGGTACATGCGCTGTGGCGACTACGTCAACAGCAGCCACGTCAACGTCTACCAATCCGTGCTGGCATTCACTCCCAGGCAATCCGGCCTGCCGCCCGTCCGTCTGTTCGATCTCGACGTGACGTCACTCGATGAGATCCTCGCCGGCTATCACTCAGTGGCCCAGAACCTCCGACTGATCCAGCGGCCGGGGATCAACCGCTGGTCGCCCCAGGAACGCATGTGGAGCGAGGCGGCCCTGGGACAGGACCACGCCGGCCGGTTGCTCTTCATCTTCTGCCCCGATCCGTTCTCGATGCACGACTTCAACCGGATCTTGCTGGCGCTGCCGATCGAGCTCGAATGCGCTCAGCACCTCGAGGGTGGCCCGGAGGCGCAGCTCTTCATCCGCGCCGGGCAGTACGAGCGCGAATACGTCGGCTCCTATGAGACGGGCTTCGCCGAGACACGCACCTTCACCCAGGCGTGGCCCATTCCGAACGTGCTCGGCATCCGGCCCCGGTCCACCCAGGTGGAGTAGGCCGCCGGTTCAGCCAAGAGACTGAACCACGGCTGACGGGGGCGCCGCGTTGACAGGTCTCCGGCGCCCCAGCTACCATGACGCGCCATGAGAGATCTGTCCGTCTCGATTGTCAGCTACAACACCCGGGAGCTGTTGAGGGAGTGCCTCGCCTCAGTTCGCCGGGAAACCCAATCGCTCAGCTTCGAGATCGTCGTGGTCGACAATGCATCCAGCGATGGGTCGGTCGCGATGCTGCGCTCCGATTTCCCGGACATCGAGCTCATCGCCAACGTCGAGAACGTGGGTTTTGCCGCCGCCCACAACCAAGTCTTGGCCCAGAGCACGGGACGCTACTTCCTGCTGCTGAACCCCGACACCGTCATCTTGGATGGTTGCATTGATAAGCTGGTGAGGTTCATGGATTCGCATCCCGAGGCGGGGGTGGCCGGGCCGCAACTGGTCGGCCCGGACGGGACGCGGCAGATCTCGTACCTCGATGACAAGACCCTCGGTTTCTACTGGCGGATGTTCGTCTGGAACAGCCTCTCCGCACTGGTACCGCTACGGATCAAACGGTGGCTGGGCCGGGGCCGGCGCATCGACACCGATCGCGATCGAGGGGTATCGTCATCCTCATGGCGGGAGGTGGGGTCCGTCGCCGGCGCTTGCTTCTTGGCCCGGCGAGCCGCCATCGACCAGGTCGGCCCGCTCGACGAACGCTTCTTTCTATACTCAGAGGAAACCGACTGGGCCCGCCGGATGCGGCGCGCCGGGTGGAAGGTGCTTTTCTACCCGCAAGTGCGGACGCTCCACTATCAAGGACGAAGCGCCGAGACGGTGAGCGACTTCGCTCGGGTCACGCTGTACGTCAGCCACTACAAGTATGTCGAGAAGTACTACGGCACCTGCGGGGTGTGGCTCTTGCGGTGCATGCTGGGCCTACGGGCCATCTGTCAGACCCTGCTGGAGACGGGGAACGTGCTGCGGGGCAAGTCTGCGGCGGCGGCGGCGTTTGGCCGGTTGAGGCACGACTGGCGGGTCCCGTGGCTGCGGTTCCACGAGAGGCGGTCGCGGGCATTCGGCGGTCTATGAAAAGCGGGGGCAGTCCGTCAAAGACGGAGGTTCTGTATTCCCGGGTGCGTCAGCTCCGCCCCCGCCCGTCTCGAAACCGGGCGCATGCTCGCTGAGCCGCTAAGATGTCCACCCGATGGTCCAGGTACCGGCTGGGGCGGGTTCGGTTCCGTTTCATTTGGAGTTCGGGATGCGCGCGGATGCAAACCCGTAACCCCTGGAGGGTCCTGTGATGGAGACGATGCGCGTTGAACGCGACAGCCTGGGCGAGGTGTCGCTGCCGTCCTGGGCCTATTGGGGCGCCCAGACCGAGCGCGCCCGCGATACCTTTCGGATCTCAGGCCTGGTGTGGCCCGCGGAGCTGATCGCCGCCCTGGGACTGATCAAGCAACACGCCGCGGTGGTGCACCGCGACCTGGGGCTGCTCGAACCCCGACTGGCCGAGCCGATCATCCAGGCGGCGGGGGAGGTGGCCATTGGACAATGGAATGCGCACTTTCCACTCGACATCTTCCAGACGGGTTCGGGCACATCCACGAACATGAACGCCAATGAGGTGATCGCCAACCGCGCCAGCGAGATCCTCGGCTCGCCCCTGGGATCCCGCCACCCGGTGCATCCCAACGATCATGTCAACCTCGGCCAGTCCTCCAACGACGTCATCCCCACGGCCATCCACGTTGCCGTGCGCCTGCGGGCAGGGAGCCTGCGCGGCGCGCTGGCCGAGCTGCAGGCAGCGCTGGATGGGAAGGCTGGCGAGCTGGCAGGGGTGATCAAACCGGGTCGGACGCACTTGCAGGACGCTGTTCCCATCACGCTGGGGATGGAATTCTCCGGGTACGCCGCCCAGATCGAGCACGGCATCGCGCGCCTGGACGCGGCCTGTCCGGATCTCGAGCAGGTGGCGCTGGGGGGCACGGCGATCGGCACGGGACTCAACGCGCACCCGGGTGCCGCCGACCGCATGATCGCCGCGCTGGCGACCGCGACCGGCCTGGCCCTGCGTCCCGCGAGCAACCGCTTCGCGGCCATGGGCGCGCAGGACGCGCTGGTGGCGTTCATGGGCGTGCTCAACACGATCGCGGTCAGCGTGATGAAGATCGCCAATGACCTGCGCCTGCTATCCAGCGGACCGCGCGCCGGGCTCGGCGAGATCTCTGTGCCGATCCTGCAACCAGGCTCGTCGATCATGCCCGGCAAGGTCAATCCGGTGGTGCTCGAGGCGCTCATCCAGGTGGCGGCCCAGGTCATGGGCGCCCAGCAGGCGGTCTCGATCGGCGGACAGCACGGTCCCCTCGAACTGAACATGATGATGCCCATGATGGCGTACAATGCGCTCTTTGCGGCGCGGATCCTCGAGCATGGCGCCGCCGTACTCGCCGGCAAGTGCATCGCGGGGATTACCGCCAACGTCGAGCAGTGCGCGCGGGGTGTCGAGTGGAGCCTCGCCAACGCAACGCCGCTGGCGCCCAGGATCGGATACGACCGCGCCGCGCAGGTCGCCCAGCGCGCGTGGCGCGAGGGCCGGACCGTGCGTGCCATCGCGCTCGCCGAGGGGCTGCTGACCGAGGCGGAAGCGGACGAGATCCTCGATCCGCGCAAGATGCTCGGTTCGCCGGCGCCGCCGGGCACCCCGCGCCGGGCAGACGCCTAGGGCAGAACCACCACGGGGCGCGTGACGGGATTGGCCGCCAGGCCGGCGATCCTGAAGGCGGTCTGGTAGACGCCGGCCGGGACGCGCCGGCCGCGGTCGTCGCACAGGTTCCAGCGCCAGGCGAACGCACCCGGGGCGCCGGCCATGATGCGCTCCGAGCGCAGCACGCGGCCCTGGGGATCCAGGACCCACACCTGGACCGGCAGCATTCGTTCGGGCCCGTGACCGTCGAGCTGCAGGCGCACCTCGATGTCGCCGCGGACCGGGTTGGGCCCGGCCCGGTCGAGCAGAAGTTGTACAGCCGGTGCACCGGCCGCGATGCCAAGGCCACGGCCCGGAGCGAGCGGGTCGACATCGGCGACATTTAACGAATCAAGCTCCAAAACCACACGGTCGAGGAAGGGCATGTCCAGGCCGTTCGGGCAGAGCAGTTCGACCTGGTATTGGAAGTACCGATCGCCGTTGTGTTCGAGCGACAGCAGTGTTCCGGGTGTCGTGAAATAGGTACCGCCCGTGCCATCGGGTCCGATGAAGACACTCTGCAGCAACTCGGTCTCAGTGGGAGCGGACCGAACCTGGAAGCGGGTCGTCCCAGTGCCCGGACGGTAGTCGTCCCAGGTGATCAAGCCACTCTGCGTCCCGACCCCGAAGTCGTGGATGACCGAGGTCAACTGACCGCTCGGCAGCGCCCCCGAAACGTAGAAGCGCGCCTGATCCAGCTCACTCACCCGCGAGGTCGAGACGTACAGACGCCCGTAGTAGGTCGCGAGCGACTCGATCTCCTCGGTCGCTGGATCGAGGGCGACCGTGGCGACCGACTGCCACTGGCCGCCGGAGATCCATCGATACAGGATGCAGCTATCGCCACCGCCGTAGAGCTCGCCCTTGTAGCCATGGTAGCCGCGGCACCAGCGCCAGCCGTGGAAGGGCATGGTGTAGCCCTGGAATGAGCTTCCATTCCAGATGTACATCCGGTTCTCGATCATCATGTGCAATCTGTCGTTCCATTCAAGGAATGTGGCGTGCTTGTCCACGGGCAGATTGGAGACGGAGATCACGTCCCAGTCCACGCCATTGGTGGTCGTGTAGATCTGTCCGGTGACTGGAGGGAATCCGTCGGGCTGGGCGAACACGCGATCGCCGATGTGCCCCAGGCCGTAGAAGCGCCGGATGGTATGCTCCGTCGTCGGTTCGAGGGTGAGGACGCGCGTGAAGGTTTCGCCATAGTCGTAGCTGATCCAGACGCACCCCCGGCCGTAGAGCTCGCCAGCCCAGTGGCCAGTCGTCACATAGAGGATGCCGTTGCACAGCTCCACGTCGCAGACGTGAACGGCTACGGGCACGGTTTGCTTCTCGATCCACTCCTGGCCGCCGTACAGGTAGATGCTACCGTCGGCGGTCCACGGGTCTCTCGAATCGGGGCCCGGGATGTACAAGGAGTCACCGAACTGCTTGATGATGTTCAGACCCGATTCATAGGGCTCGTAGTCCACGGCGAATTGGGCGGTGGGATAGTAGAATGTGAGGACCTCGGCGCCGTCGAACTGGAACGGATAGTCGCTGGCCGCGATGAACAGGGTATCGTGGTAGACCTGCATGGAGTAGAGACCCTGAAACTGCGTCGGGTTGCCCAGGTAGTGCCACTCGTCGAGACGGTTTTCGAGAACGAGCACCCCTGGCCGGGTGTCGGCATCGAGCTGGGCGATTGACGTGTAGTGCCCGTTGGACCAGTCGCCGTCTTCCCAGATGCAGTTGGAGGCCTGGGCGTTGGCGAGAAAAGCGGCGGCGAGCGCGAGCAAGCACGCCGTCACAGGCCCGGTCCGGGCGACAAGGTTCCGTTGTGAGAGCATGACCATCCTCCGTGATGGGCGGGACCGCGCGGGTGCGGCCGGCCGCCCCCCCCAGTCGGCGCGCGGTGGCCGTACCCTGCGGTGAGCACGCTAGCGGCTGGGGTGGCTTGCGGCGCCGAGGGCGCCTGGGCCATGGGCGATGACGGAGCCCGAACATCGGGATCCTACCTAGGTTAAGTGTACCACAGGCGATGCCCCTGCAACCGCAATAGGCCTATGTTATATTTTTGTAAAGAGTTATGCCCTCAGGCCCAGACTCACCAGTCAGGCCAAATCCGATATGTGATATCCGATATCCGCATTTGGGGTCGAGCAGGCCGCCGCCCGCGACCCATCCATCCTCCCGCGGGCTGGCGCAGGGTCGGCGCCGCGCCTTGAGAAATCGCCTAGAACGGAAGCAGCCCGGCGGCCGTCTAGGAGACAGCCAACGCCCCCCGTCTGGAGTTGACTTCACAGGAGGTCGAATCGTGAGCAAGACGAGCGGGGCTGCTGACTACCGGGTGGCGCTGGCGGCTTTTCTACAGTGGACGGGGGGCTGGGCGTTCGGGCTGGTCTTGGTGGGCGCCTGGGTGTCGACGGCCGGCGCCATCTTCGCAGGTTTCGCGCCCGAGGAGTCCGCCGGCGAGGCTGCCCGGCAGGCCAACGGGGCCTTGGTCGCACAGCCGTCGATTCTCGCGGTGGCGCTGGACGGCGCTGATCACGTGCGCGTGGACGGGAGACTCGACGACGATGTCTGGCGTCGGGCGACCGGCGCGTGCGGGTTCCGGGTGTGGGATCCCACGCGTGGCACCGATCCATCGGAGCAGACGGTGTTCAAGGTGGCGTACGATCGCGACGCCATCTACTTCGCCATCGCCTGCCTCGAACAGGATCCGGCGCGAATCGTGAAGTCGCTGAATCGCCGCGACTGCATCCAGAACTCCGATCTGGTGTCGGTCTACATCGATCCCTACCACGACCACTCCTCGGGCTACAACTTCCGGGTCACGCCGCGGGGGGTCCAGCAGGACAGCTACGTCTTCAACGACGGAGACACCGATGCGGATTGGGATGCCGTCTGGCAAGCCGAGACCTCCGAGGACGTCCACGGCTGGTATGCCGAGATGCGCATCCCCTTCTCCTCGATTCGCTACCGGCCCGATGCGCCGGCCTGGGGGCTGCAGGTCTACCGGTACATGCACGGGCGGGGAGAGGACACGGCGTGGGTCGTGTGGGACCGTGGCACCCCGGGCTTCGTGAGCCGCTTCGGATCCCTGGAGGGTATCAGCGGCATCCCCGCGCCGCGCCAGCTCGAGATCCTACCCTATGCTGTCTGTCGGGCGACCGATGGTGCCGTCACCGGGCCGGAGGAGCTGGCCACGTTCCAGAACCTGGGCTTGGACATGAAGTACGGCGTCACGGCCGACCTGACGCTCAACGCAACGATTCAGCCCGACTTCGGGCAGGTCGAGGCGGATCCGGCCCAGCTCAACCTCTCGCCCTATGAGACCTTCTACCAGGAAAAGCGTCCGTTCTTCGTGGAGGGCAACCGCTTCTTCGAGCACGCGGGCTTCAACATGTTCTACTCGCGCCGCATTGGCACCGGGGACGAGAATTCGCGCATTCGCTACGCGGCCAAGATCACTGGCAAGACCGCCGCGGACATCTCCGTGGCCGCCCTCGTGGCCGCCACCGACATCACCGCCGAGGGCCAGAACCACAATGTGCTCAAACGGGGCGCATGCTCTTCGCAGTATCTCGTCGGACGGTTCGGCAAGGAGTTCAATGGCGGCAATCAGAAGGTGCACGTCATGCAGACTGCTGTGCTCCGGGACGCCTCGCGCGCTGAGTACGGCGACCGTGCGTCCCGCGAGGCCTATACCTCGGGCGTGGACTTCGCGTTGCTCTTTCGGGACCGCACGTGGTCAGTCGAGGGATCCGCGGTCGGTTCCATCATCGCCCCGGAGCCGCTGCCTGCGAGTCCGCAGACCGAGCCGGGGAAGATCTACGGCACCGGCGGGATTCTCGACGTGAGCAAGCGCGGGGGCAAGATCCGCGGCGAAGCTTGGGCCAGCTGGGAGAGCGGCAAGCTGGAGCTCAACGATATCGGGTTTCTCAGCGCTCCCGACGAAATCTCGACCGGGATCTGGCTGGGGCACAACTTCGAGCTCGGCGGTGACAGACCCTTGATCAGGCGCGGCAATCTGAATCTCAACTTCAATAGGGAGTTCACGTACTGCCCCCGTACGGGCTACGACTTTCACACCGGAGAGCCCGTGTGGAGCTATCGGCGTGGCCACCGGGCGATGGGTGGCGGCAACGTCAACGGCTGGTGGCAGTGGCGCAACTTCTGCGAAACTTGGTTCGGCCTGTCAACCAATCCCGAGGGCAGTCAACTCCATGATACGCGCACCACGGTCATCCGGTCGGACGGCAGCACGGCCCGCATTCCGGGCGGCGGCCCCTTGATCGACGAGCCCTGGACGTGGGGTGGCTGGCTCGGGGCGGGCACCGACTCGCGCAAGCCCATCGTGCTAAGCCTCGAGATGCACCACTACAACGATGAAGCCCACAACGAGTCTTACTACATCGGCCCCAGCCTGCGCTGGAAGCAGTCGAGCGCGGTCAACCACGGTCTCAGCTTCTCCTACCAAGACCGGCTGGATGATACGCAGCACCTGTTCAACGTGGAGAACCCGGGTGCTGGCATCGGCGGCGTGAGCTACGTGTACGGCGATCTGCACCAGCAGATCTTCAGCCTGACGCTGCGCACGAGCCTGCTCTTCAGCCGCGCGACGTCGCTCGAGATCTATGCGCGGCCCTACGTCACGGTCGGGGACTACCGGCGCGGGCGCGAGCTGGTGCGGCCGGACTCGTACGATCTGCGGCCATACGCCGCCGAGGACTTCGACATCCACGCCCACGATTTCAGCTACTCGGCCCTCAATCTCAATGCGGTCTTCCGCTATGAGTACCGCCCGGGCAGCACGTTCTACGTCGTGTGGACCCATGGACGATCGACGTACGATGAGCGCGGTTACCATCAGGGCAGCGGCTTCGACGGCGACCTGCGGCCCGGCGCTCTCTTCGACAACGAAGGGGAGAACGTCTTCCTGGTGAAATTCAGCTACTGGATCCCCGTGTAGTCCGGCGAGCGCCACGGGGGGGGCGGCAATCCGAGCCAGGCGGCCAGCGTCGGAGCGACCGACACCACGCTGGCGACATCGGCCTGCGGGGCAGCGCCCGCCACCGCTCCTGCGACCGGCCCCGCGATGAGGCAGAGGCCGTCGGGGTGGCCTTCCCCGGCATCCCCGGCGCGGGAGTGCCCGGGAACCGCGACGACCACCCAGGCGGCCTGCGACGGCGTTGCCCGGATGAGCTTTCCCAACGCTCGATCGAACGCCTCGCCCAGAGCGCCGGACACGTGCGCAGCACGGTCGTCTCTGGCGTATCCGTCATCGCCCAGCCTGAAGAGCGCGCTCGCGAAGTCCGGCTGCCGCGCTCGCATCATCTCGGAGCAGGCGTCGGCCTGGAGCGCCCAGAGCAGCCGCTCCCGCGGGATGTCTTCCCCGCAGGCGGTGCGCCGGCGCCTGAGCAGCTCGATCCGATCCTCCGCCAGGAAACGCAGCGTTGACAGACGCGCGCCCGAAGCCAAGGCGTCGAGCCAGTCTTCCGGCCGGCGTGGTTCGGGCAGGACGAACTCGGCGGGACCCAGTTGGGGGTGGGGCGGGGGCGGTCCCGGCCACCCGCTGATGCCGATCGCCAGACCTGCGCGTTGACTCTCGTCCCAGATGCGGCCGGATCGGCAGTCTTGCGCCCGGACGCGATCGCGCGCGTCGCCCTCCGCGGGCAGGACCCCGCTGGCGAGGGTGCACCACACCTGGTGCGGCTCGAGTGGCGGTGGTAGCCGCAGGGGGGCCATCCGATTTCCGAACGCCTGGCGGGCCAGATGCGGCAGACGGCCCGCCCCGATCAGCTCGGCGGCACTCTCCCAGGTGATGCCCTCCACAGCCACGAGCAGGACGCGCGGATTGCCGGACGGTCGGCCGGGCGACAGCGCAACGGTGAGCGCCAGCGCGAGCGCCAGCGCTGCGAACGTCACGGCGCGCGGCAGGGAGCGGTCCTGCGCTAGCCGACCGGCGACAATGATGAGCCCGCCGCAGCTGAATGGGATCGCCCATAGCCACGCGGGGTCTTCGGGCCGGGAGACGATGTACAACCAGAAGACCGGCTGCAGCAGTGCCACGAGCATGCCCAACGGGCGGCGTAGTGCGCCCAGGATCAGGATGAGCGCGGCGGGACCGATCGCGAAGAGCAGGATGAGTAGCAGCGGGTCGTCGAAGAAGAACGGCCGTGCCCACCGAACCCCGGCCACGCTGGCGGAGTAGCTCAAGGCCATCAGCGTTGGCCAGGCTGACCATCTCACAGGACGTTCTCCGTGCTCAGGTCCGGTTGTAACGCTGTCCGTAGTTCTTGAACGCCGCCTGCACACGGGCCATCTCCGATGCGCTCAGCAGCACGGGGTTCCCGATGACTCTGGCCTGGAACCAGATGCGGGCGACGAACTCGATCTCTTCAGCGCAAGTGAAGGCGGCCGCCAGCGTTGACCCGACCGCGACCAAGCCGTGGTTTCGCACGAGGACGGCGTTGTGGCCGCCGATCGTCTCGGCGACGTTGCGCGCCAGCTCCTCGGTGCCGAACAGCGCGTAGGGTGCGACCGGCACGCGGTCGCCAGCGTGAGCGATCGAGTAGTGGACCGCCGGGATCTCCTGGTCAAGGCAGGCGAAGGTGGTGGCGTAGACCGAGTGCGTGTGGACGATCGCCCCGATGTCACTGCGCGCCCCGTAGAGCGCACGGTGCAGCGCAATCTCGCTGGATGGTTGGAGTTCGCCTGCGACGACCTGCCCGCGGCCGTCGAAAATGACGATGTCCTCTGGTTGCAGCCGATCGTGGGCGATGCCGCTCGGGCTGATGGCCACCAGCCCCCGCTCGCGGTGCACGACACTCAGGTTGCCGCTCGTGCTGGTCGTCAGGCCCGCTCGCAGGAGCTTGGCGGCATGGTGCACGATGTCGAGCCTCTCGCTCTCGAGCAGCATGCGGTCGATCCTCCCCCGGGCCGATTGGCGCTGCAGACACCCACGACAGACATCTGAAGGGATGCGAGTGGCCTCCGACAACCGAAATGTTGTCGGGAGGTTGTCGGGACAGAGGGTGCGAGCCCTGGGCCGCCAACACAGCCGGGGGTGGGGCGCTCAGCGCAGCCGGAACTCGAACGGGATCTCGACCTGACAGCGCACCGGGACGTGTCCCTGCATGCCGGGCTGGAAGAGGCACTTGCGCGCCGCCTCCAGGGCCGCCTGCTCCAGCGATTCGATCGTGTTGCTGCTCGAGACCACCGCCCCGATGACTCGACCCATCTCGTCCACCGTGACCAGAACCACCACGAGGCCCTCGGCCCCGAGCTGCATCGCCAGGGGCGGGTACACCGCCTGGACAAGCTGAATGGGCACGGGGAGTTGGTCAGGCACGATGCGCGCCTCCGGGGGCGCGACCACCACTGGACGCAACTTGAACAACTCGTCGATGAGCTTCGCCGGCAAGGGCACGGCATCGGGGGCGTCGGGGCTGATCGCGATTGCCCCGGTGAACACCGCCGACTCAGGGACGGCCGCCGGCAGCGGGGGAATGATTGGCTCGGGCAAAGGAGGAGGTGGTGGCGGCGGCGTCTCCCGCGGGGTGTAAGGGGCGGGCGCGTAAGGGGGGGCGAAGGCCGCGCCCAACCCCGTCACGCCCAGGGCGAGCAAGGCCGCGACGATCATGTGACGCCGATAGCGTCTGCTCAGGATCGCGTGCGCCGAAGAATCCCAGTCGCTGGTCCACATGGCATGCTCCTTCCCCATCGCGGGGGGGCAAACATGGGGTGGATGGTCCAGCCACTCTCAGGATAGTCACTTCGAGCACGAGCGGGGCGCCCCAGCGGGGCGCCCCGGCGAAGTGCGCGGCTCTCAGGCCCGCGGCCAAGCAAGACCCGGGGCTACGGCGCGTTGCGGACCAGGCGGAAGCCGGTCGTGTTGTCGGCGGAACCGGGCCAGTAGGCATCGCGCGCGGCGCTGCGGCAATCGCGCGCGTAGTAGTACCAGCTTCCTCCACGCCGCACGCGCTGCTGCCAGAGTCCGCCTTCGGCGCCGGTGGGATCGGTCACGGGCCCGGCGGGGTATTCCCCATAGCGATCCCAGCACCACTCCCAGACGTTGCCGTGCATGTCGTAAAGGCCAAGCGAGTTGGCGATCTTCTCACCGCTGTCCTGCGTGCGCGGTCCGAAACCCTGGTCCGCATTGCCGCAATACCAGCCGATGGCGTCCAGGGTGGCATCCAGCTCGCAGCGCACCTTCGTGAGATTGCCGTTGGCCAGGGCAGTCGCCGTGCCTGCCCGGCACGCGTACTCCCACTCGGCCTCGGTCGGCAGACGCCACCCATTCGCCTCGACGTTCCAGGTGACCCGGGCCGCGATCAGACGGTTTTCACCGTCGTACGTCTGCGCGGTCATCTCGTAGGCCGGATCGAGACCGTCGTGGAGTGAGAGCAGATTGCAGAGCGCGACGGCGTCGTACCAGGTGACCTGCTCGACCGGGCGGAAGTCGCCCGTGAAGTAGGACGGCCGCTGATCCGTCAACTCGGCGTAGAGTGCCTGGCCCGCCTCGATCGCGGAGATGTAGAAGCTGCGCGTCAGCGTGACCTCGTGGGCGCTCTCATCCACGCTGCGGCCCAACTCCGACGACGGGCTGCCCATGGTGAAGGTCGCGCCGGCACCCACGTCGATGAGGATCGACTCGAACCCGAAGGGGTCGGCGGCCATCCTCGGCCCATCCAGGACGGGTGTGGTCGCCAGCGGCCCGTGCCCGTCGTCGAAGGCAAACTGGTACAGGTGAGAACCGCTCTCGAGCAAGGTCCGATAGATAAAGACCGCACCGGCCACGTAGTCCGGTCCCGGGCTGGCCAGGGCCATGGCATGTGCCTGGCCATCGATCCGCACCTCTGCCAGGGCCGGGGCGTCGCCCTCGGGATCCTGATAGACGACTGTATAAGTGAACTCCGTGGTGATATCGCCGCTGTCGGGCGCGACGGCGCCCGCGGACAGAGAAGGTGTCGTCATAACCGCCATCGCCACGTTGGAGAGGGGCGAGGCGTTCCCGGCCTCGTCCAACGCCTTCAGAGCGAAGTAGTAAGTCTGACCCGCCGTCAGGTTCTCGACCGGGCAGGTCTGGGTCGATCCGGCGGACTTGGGTAGCGGGCGCGCGACGATCTCGGCGGCCTGTGCCCAGGTCGTGTCCGTCATCGCCTGCTCGGCGACGCGGACTTGGTAGAGCGCGGCGGTGCCCGCGTCGCCGTTGTCTCCCGGCGCGGTCCACGACAGCGTGAGGGAAGTCACATCCGCAAGGCGCGCCGCCAGATCCGTGACGGCGGCCGGGGGCACCTCGTCGATGGGCTCGGGCTCACCCGCGTAGACCAACAGGCCTTCCTTGCTGTCGGCCACGCAGACCAGATTCAGCGGGCTCACCGCCACGTCCAGCGCATCGAGTGAAGGGTTGTTGCCCAGATAGACCGGATTGTAGGGATTGCGGACGTCGACGATATTGAGTCCACCGTCCTTGCAGGCGACAAAGGCGCGGTCGTTCCACACCGTGATGGCGACCGCCCGACCGTTCAGGCTCAGCGTGGCCACGATGGTAAGGTGGTGCTGGTCATCGATCTCGATTACCTGCAGGCCCTGATCGCCGTCGGCCACGAAGGCGTAGTTGCCGACGACATCCACATCCAGGGCCAGACCGGGGGTGTCGCAGTTGTCGATGATCGGCAGGCCGCCCGTGCGAACGTCGCTGACGTCGAGACAGGTCAGGCCCATCTCATTCTCAGCGACGTAAGCGTACCCTTCGACGACATCCAACGCCTGGGTATAGCCATAGGTGCTGACGAAGGCGATGTAGTCCAGCACGCCCGGCCGCTCGGGCACGGAGAAGTAGACCCGGACACCCTTCCAGCTATCCGCCAAGTAGATCGTATAGGCTTGGCCTACGATCTCAGGGGGGGCGAAGCAGAGCCCCTTGCCGTCCACAGCCGTGGTGCCCTGCTGGAAATCGATGATCGCGGTCGGGTCGGTGACGTCGTAAGTTGGAATGCCCTCGGTGCCCTCGACGATGAAAGCGATGTCCTGTGCGGAACCGTCGGCGTTGTAGGTGCGGGCGACACGAATGGCGTCGGCGCGCTTGGGTGTGTCCAACGAGCCGGTCATCACCGGGTGGGCGGGATCGGAGATGTCGAACACCTGGAGGCCCGCCTCGCCCGCTGCGATGTAGGCGTAGTTGCCCAGGACGTCGATCGCCGCGGCCGACGCCCGCAACGGCATAGTGCCGGCCCGGTTGTACGGGCTCTCGGGCGGCTCGTAGAGGTCCTGCTCGCCGCATCCGACGAGACCCGCCAGGCCCGCCAGCGCCAACAGCATGGGGATGGATATCCGTGCAGTCACGGGGTTCCTCCTTGAGAGCGTCTTCTTCATCTAGAATGGCAGGGGCCACGTGGCCTGCAGCCAGACCCGGGTCCCTGTGTAGTCCTTCTCCTCGGACGGGTCGTCTTCACCAATGACCCCGGCGGGGCTCTTGGCGGTCTTCTCCGTGTAACGAATCCCCGCTTCCAGCGTTGTCTTGTAGGCCAGCGGTCTTGATCCCCACACGAGGCGCGGCTGGAACTGCTTATCGAGGCGCCCCACATGGAGGGGATCCTTGTTCAAAGGCTGCTCGCTCGTGTAGAACTGGCGGCTGTAGTCGTACTGGAAGTAGAGGCTCGCGGTGGCCAGCTTGATCAGTCCAGCGTCGAGCACAGAGGCCAGCTGTCGGACCAACCCCGGAATGACGGCCGCGCCGCGGCCCAGGCTCCCCGCCCGATAGGGTCTGGCCTTGGGCCGGTAGGTCAGACGGAACGTGTAGGCGTCCTTTTCATAGGAACCATCTCCATCGTTGTCCGACAACTCCAGCGTCTCCCCGACGGCATCGTAGCCGCGAGCCTTGACGTGGGAGTAGGCGTAGCGCACCCGGAAATAGAAACGACCGTAGCGCGCCTCAGGCTCGATCCCCGCGTTCCACTCCCAGAGATCGTTTTCGAGAAACCGCCGGTTGTAGTAACGCTGCACGCGGCCTCCGGAGAAGAGCACGCGCAGCCACGGGCTGTGGCGGTAGAAGTAATCTGCGTCGAAGGCGTTGCGGGTTATGTAGAAGTGATAGTACAGGTAGGGAGTGGTGGTCCTGGCCAGGTAGGGCTCGCGATCGCCCAGTTCCTTGATGTAATTCTCGGGAGCATAGGTGTAGATCAGATGCAGGAAGTCCGACCTGCGAAATCGCTGGCGAAAGCGCACTTGGGTCTCGGTATTCGTCTTGATGCCGTTCTCGATGTAGTCCCATCTTTGGTGGCGTAAGCGCAGGGAGGTTGCCTTGCCGAAGAGCAAGTTCCGGGAAAGCTCCGCCTGGATCTGCGAGTTGAGGACCACATCCTCCCGGTTTGTGATCGCGAAGCGATAGGGCTCGCGGTTGCTCTGGTACAACGCCAATGTGGCGTCAGAGTAGCGGCAGACGTTGTCGTCGTAGATTGTGCCCAGGGTGAAACTCCCGTTCAGCCGCCACGGGGATGCCTTCCGGGAGGACCCGGCGGCTTGCCCCGCGGGGGCCGCACCACGGGCCGGGGCGGCCGGGCCATTGTAGTAGAAGATGGCGTACACGGGGGCGCCATGGCTGCTGGTGGCCGCCACGCTGATCTCGTGCAGGTCGGCGGGGATGGCCACCGTGATCTTCCGGCCGCTCGTGATGCTGCCGGGACGGTCGTCGCCGTACGAGCTCGTCTGGGAGAGCGATAGCGATACAGTCCATTGCTGATCATCGAAGCCGCGGATCCCGCTCATCGTCACCGCGGCGTCGACGGTCGGTGGCCCTCCTGAGGGGATGTGGGCGCGCACGAAGAAGTCGAGCGTGCCAGGCCCCAGGATGCGCAATGGGCATGGGGTGTCGATGCGCAGATAGGTCTTGAGATCCTCGGCTTTGCCGATCGGCACCCGTTCGATGGCCTGACCTTGCGGCGTGTCGTCAGCGTCAAGCGTGATCGCCCCGGCGGCCGCGGCGAGGAGCTGCCAGGCCAAGAGCCCCAACACGACGAGGTTCGCCGCCGCGGCACCGAGCTCAGCGGGGCCACAGGTCTGGCTGCGCTGACGGCCGCGCGACCGTCGCGTGCGATTCCCTTCCATGGGCTCCTCAGTGGGCTGAGCTATTGGCGACGTCCTTGGTGGGCATCAGAATGCGCACGGCGATGTATTGATGACCATTCTCCGTCGGCTGCAACTCATAGTCCCAGGTGCCCGCCGGGACCTTGAGCGTCAGCAGGCGGCGTTCCCCGGGCAGGATCTCTCGGCACTCCGGTTCCTTGTATGAGGCCGTGCTCTGTTTCTTCACATTGTCGTAATGGAAGACGCGGTGCGATTCCCCGTTGCGGAGCACCTCCAGACCGTAGGAAGCACTGCCCAGCATGGTCTGGTCGAAGTCCGCACGCGTGTAGATGCTCAATGTCGTTGGCCCGTGGATCTGGAAGCGCACCGGAGCGGTGCGGCTGCAGTGGTAGTGGGGATACTCGTGGCCGGTCGACGTGACCAGGGTGCAGATCATCCGGTAGGCATCCGGCGAGAAGGAGATCAAGCTCGCCTTCTTCGTGGACTTGACCTGCCGATAGAGACGCACACCGACGGGCGTGCTCGTGTCGGTCGCGTAGACCTGGAACACGTGCTTGCCCTTGGGAACCGTGATGTAGCTTTTGCGCGAGGCCCCCACGCCGCGTCCGATGTCATTGCAGATGTGCCCGCTCTTGCTCAGCCCGGCCGTAATGCGCTTCTTCAGGACCTCTCTACCGTCCCGCATCACCCGCAGTGTGTAGCTCTTCTCGCCCGCCTCGCCGGCCGCCGGCAGGTGGCGGGTCAGGAGCTGGAGCCGAGTGGGTCCGGTCACGGTGAACATCACCGGTTCTTGCGTATCGAGCTTGTAGTAGCGCAAGTCCTTGGTCCCGATATGGGCGCAGACCCGCCCGGGGCTCTTCGAGGGTCTGAAGTTCTTCCACTGGGTCTGGGCGGCGGCCGGGAGCGCGCTGGCCGCCAGCCAGCAGAGCGAAAGCAGAATCGGGCCGATCGCGCCGCGCGATCGGCGGGGGCCTCGCGCGGTGGTCGGGCAGATTGGGCGCGGCCGGCGCGGTTGCATTCCAAAGTGCATGGTTCTAGTAGCCTCCATGGTGGTTGCGAGACCTAGGTCTATCTTTCAACCGGATGGAATCATCCGGCCTTGACACCAGCCTTCGCACCGCCTGGCAAGAGGCGGTGGCGGAACCCGGGGATGATCAGTCCAAACGTTAGGAGCAGGTAGAGAGCAAGCAACCCTGCGGCAACCCAGACGTTGTAGGCTGTCCTGGCAAAGATCTCCCCCTCGCCGACCTCTGGCAGGCTCTCCGGGGCCACCGGCAACCCGGCCCTGCGCGCGATGTCCTCAATCTGGTTCAAGTGTATCACCGGTATGCCCTTCTGGGCCATAAGGATAATGGCCCCCTTGCGGGGATAGTTCCGCAGCCCCAGGTCGGTGCTCAGACCGGAGGGGATCAAGGCGCGGTTCTGGCTCGAGCCGAGGCTGGCGATGCCTCCCCCCACGTTGACGTAGGCCTTGACCCGGCCCGGGAGGGCCTCGCGGGTGTAGATCTCCATGCGCCGGTCGATGCTCTCCTCGATGTTGCGGCTCTCGAGGCGCGCCACGCCGTTGCGGTCGATCGCTTCCCAGATGAGGCGCCGGCCCTCGGGCGACAGGCCGCGGCCCATGTCATCGGCGCCGCCCGGCGAGGCGGCCACGGAGTAGAACTCGAAAACCTCCTCCTGGACCAGCAGTCTCTCCATGTCCAGCCAGGTGAAGTCAGGGTCCGCAGCACCCCAGTTGGAGGCGCCGACCGACGTGATGATGATGGGTTGCAGCTCCAGCGAGGCCATGGCGGCGTAGAGGCTGACGTTCAGCCCCGGGAACGAACCCGATACGGCCACCGCCACCGGATCACCCTTGCGCAGCTTGGCCCGCCTGAAGTAGTCCACGAGCACCGCCGCGAAGTTGGGGTTGAGCGTCGTGAGCTTGGCGCTCAGCACGCCGCGGGCGTTGGTGATGAGGCTGAAGTCGGGCCCGATCAGCCCACTGCCGGCGGGGTCGTTGCTCAGGTCGAGCACCGCGCCCTCCGCCAGGCGTGCCCGCCGGAGCACATCGAAGGCACGGGCGGCGAGGCGGCTGGCCTCCAACTTGTCCTCGTAGTACGGCATGCGCCGCTCGGTCCGCGTGGCCTCGAGGACCACCTGGCACCCGATCGCGACGACCGCCAGGAGGGCGATGGTCAGCTTCTTCTTGGTATCGATCTGGTACGCCACGCTGCAGCTCCTTCCCGAGGTGCGCTCAGAGCGCCGATGGCAACACCAGGTTTCCGCCGTGTACCAGAATCAGGGCCAAGCGGACAATGATCGATGACATCATCACAGTGCAGACCGTCTCGACGATTCCCTGCCGCACCATCCAGTAGGCCACCAGCCCCGGGATGATGTAGCCGATCGCCTGGATCATCGACGCCTGCACGCCGGGCGGTGTATCGATCACCAGCAGGAAGCGCGTGCTGTAGCCGACCAGGAAGCCCACCACGACGCAGAAGACCATCGTGCGCCGGCCGTAGAGCAGAATCACCCGGCCGATGGCCCGGACGATGACCATGGTGACGACGCCGGCCAGGAGCGTGCCGATGACGCGCAGGGGATCGTGCAGGTAGAGGGCGATGTACCCCGGGACGATCAAGCCGCCCGCTACCAGGCCCAAGGCTTCCGACAGGATCAGGCTCGTCACGAGACCCAGACCAATCGCTTCGTAGATCATGCCTTCTCCCTCTGTTCGCCGGGCCCGGACCCTGCCGGCGCGCCGGTCTGCCCCGGCCGGTCGCCAAGCTGGGCCTCCCGCTGCTGCCGCAAGCGTGCCTCATCCACCATGGCCGTGAATGGGATTCCGAAGCCGCCGATGTTGCCGATGCCCATGACTGTGGACTCCCGAGTGGTCAACGCGAACATGCGGTCCAGGGCGCCGGGGGCATCGACGCCGCCCAGATTGACCAGCTTGCTGCGCGGGATCTTCATCCGCGCGCACATGTCGATGAAGGCAGCGGTCTGATCCCCCGCCGCCAGATACCAGTCAGCGGCCATATCACGAGCGCAGATCTCGGCCATATCCTGAGCCCGGCGCATGCGGTCGCCGCGGTTGTTGATCAGCAAACCCACCTGCTGGTCACCGGGTCGGTCGAGCCCGAGCATGCGCCAGAGCATGACGATCGATTCCTTGTCGTTGGCGGCGAAGACGTTCAGGAAGACCAGCTTCTTGTCGCCGCGGCGGAAGATTGTGCGGGTCGTGACCCCGATGTCGGGCACCGCCTTGTACATGCCTCGCAGGGCGGTCTGCCGATCTACTCCCGCCTCGGCGCACACGGCCAGCGCCAGGGCGACGTTCTCGGGAATCTCCACATAGGGAAAACGTTCCATCTCTTCCCGCGACGGCCAGTCATCCGGGGTCGTCAGGCGAAACGTCGAGCGGCGCGCGGCCGCCTTCTGCGCGAGAAAACCGGCAAACCGGGCTTCGGTGCTGAAGAGCTTCCCACCCCTGGGGGTCGTGCTGCCGATGGCGATGGCGACGTCCTCGAGTCGGGGGCCCATGACTTCGAGGTGATCGGGGCGGATGTTCGTGATCACGCCGAACGTCGCCTTGACGATCCTCTTCTCGGTGATGCGCTGGAGGTCGGGGCGTACGGCCATGCACTCGATGACCAGGATCTCGGCCTTCTCTCGGGCCGCGCGGCGCATGACCGCGAGCTGTTCACGGATGTTGGGGGGGCTGTGGCGGACGACGGGCTCTTCGGTGCCGTCGACGTGCAACATGCGGGCCGCCGAGCCGGTCGTCTTGGCGAAAACACGCCGGCCGCCGGCGCGCAGGCCATAGGCGATCAGCCGGGTGACGGAGGACTTGCCGCGCGTGCCATTCACATGGATGCGGACCGGAATCTGGCGCAACACCGCCCGGTGGCGCAACATTTCGGTCCCGTAGACCGCGAGCGCGGCGGCGAGAATCAGCAAGATGAGCGTCATTGCGCGACTGCGGCCCCCCTCAGCCGGCGGCTCCCTTAGAAACAAGCGCGATCAAGCATACCACGCTCCCACCGACGCGGCCAGCGTGTTTGAACCTGTAAACGATCAGAGCGGTCAACAAGCGTATTATACTGTCGGAGAATCAGTTGAGGATCCAGGCCGCGGGCGGGCAGCGCCCCGATCCGCTCCACGCTTATTTCCCGCGGGCGTCCGCGAAAGGGGCCCGGTGCAGGACGTTGCCGCCGCTCACCGGTGCTTGCAGTCGCCCGGTCCATGGCCCATGCTGACAGCCCATATGTCGGGTGGGAGGTGGGGTCTGGCGGTAGGTTTACGGGTGCATCCCATTGCCTCGGCCCTGCCGGCCCTCGGTCGCCGCAGTCGGCGCGGGACCGGACGGTGCGGGGAGGGGGAAGACAGGTGAGCAACGCCCAGCGCTACGTGTTCGTGGATCAATTGCGGGGCCTGATCATTGCGCTCATGGGCTTGGATCACGCCTCGAACTACTTCAACGCGGTCTGGAAGCGGGTCACCTACGACAACTTCCTTTTCGACACCCCAGGCCAGTTCGTCATCCGCTACCTGAGCTACCTGTGTGCCCCCGGGTTCCTCATGCTGGCGGGGGCCATGATCTGGCTCTCGCTCCAGCGCCGGATCGAACACGGCACGTCCGCTGCGGTGGCCAAGCTCTCGTTCATGCAGCGCGGGGCGTTCCTCATCCTCGTCCAACTCGTGTGGGTCAACGCGAGCTGGGGTGGGTTCCAGCGCCTGCGCCTCGACCACTTCGGGATCATCGCCTGCATCGGGTCAGCGATCATCCTGTTGGCCATCATCGCCGATCTGCGCTGGTGGCTGCGACTCCTGGTGGGCCTGGCCGTCATCCTCGTCCATCCGCTGCTGCTGCGCATCCCGTACGACCCCGACACGATCACGGGCGCCACCCGGGTGATGCAGCTCTTCGTGGATGCCGGCGAGTGGAACCTCTATCCCGTGCTCCCCTGGTTCGCCCTGGCGGTCTTTGGATCGGTGGCTGGTGAGGCCTGGTTCCGCCACTGGCGGGATGACAGCCGGCGCCTGCGCAACACGCTGATGGCCGCCGGCATCTGCTTCGGGCTGTTCCTGCTCGTCCGCATTCCAGCCGGCTACGGGAACATCCTGCCCTTCGATCGGATCGGTTCGGTCTCCTTCTTCTTCGTCCAGAAGTATCCGCCGAGTCTGGCCCACAACTTCCTATTCCCCGGTCTCACCCTACTCCTCGCGGCTCTGTTCATGGTGATCGGGGTGCGACTGCGCCCGCTCCTCCACCCGCTCGAGGTGTATGGGCGAACGCCGTTCTTCTTCTATATCATCCATATTCCTCTGTTGGCCGTGGTGACGAGGCGCACGAACCTCCTGCCCTGGAAGGAGGGCGAGGTCGGCAGGGCCCTGATCGCCTGGGTCGTCCTCCTGATCGTGATGTATCCCCTCTGCCGCTGGTTTGGGCACCTCAAGTCACGGACGAAGAATCCCCTCATCCGGATGATGTGAGCAGCGCCGACTTGAACCGCATTCCCCTGCAGTGTAAAGTCGACAAGCGTCGCGCAGAGACTGCCCAACTTGAGCTGTCATCGCCCCGCGTGCACCCGATCACCGGGAGGGTCGATCATGGCGCCCCAGGTGCTGCTGGTTGTCCAGGAAGGTCCGGCCCGCGAAGCCTATCTCCACCTCCTTGGTCCGGCGAACGCGCGCTGCGATGTGGTGGGGGATCTGACGGCCGCCCGCGCTGCCCTTCTGGAGAAGGCCTACCATGCCCTCGTGGTCGATATGGTGACCATGGTCAGGGCCCCCCAGGCCGAGAAGGCCGCGATCCACGACGCGCTGTCCTTCTATCCGGTGGTGCGGCTCAAGTACGAGCATGACCGTGGCCAGGTTCAAGCGGTCTACCTGGGACGTTCCGGCGGTGAGCAGATCGATCTGGTCGAGTTCATTCGCGTCCGGTGCCCTGAGTTCCGACCCCGCCGCGCGCGGCGGCACGAGCGGACAGACTATCACCTGAATGCCGTGCTGGCTGGGGATATGCTGTTCACCCCCGATTCGGCCCAGCGGAGCAACACGCTCGACATTTCGGAGAGCGGGTGTTTCCTCTACACCGTGTGGGACTGGCCGCTCGGTGCGGAGGTGTGGTTGCAGGTCACCGACCTCGCCGATGACTCACCGGTCACGGGGACCGTCGTGCGCAGAGTGAGCTGGGGAACGCCGGGCATGTTGCCGGGGGTCGGGGTCCAGTTCGTCCGGATCACGCCCGCGCAGGTGGCGGAGATCCGGGTCCTGTGCCAAAGCCGTGCCCCCCAGACTTGACCCGACGCGACCCACCGCATCGGGCGCGCCTCTTGCGGCGCACCTCTCGACCCGCACTGAGGGCCCACGTTCTGCGGCGCTGTCGACCTATAGCACGCTGCAAGCTTCATGCCGCCTGCGCCCGTCGAAGAAGTGTGCACGCGCTGCCGCAAGAAAACGCGCCGCACTCCCACACGGAGGTTGACGGCAGCACCGAATGGTGCGAGGAATAGGACCTGGGACGAGCTGGTTGCCAGTCTGACCAAGCGGAGGTGCGCGGGATGATGCGTCAGGTTGCGGCTTCGCGCGCGACGATGCCTTTGCCGTCGGTCGAGTACAAACGCGGCCGTCAGGCTGCGGCCGATGTCCTAGCCCATCTGATCCTCGTCTATCTTGCTCGCCTGGCCAAAGAAACTGCGCGCCGCCAGAGGGCCCCGCGGCACTAGACAGCCGCGGGGTTCACCGTTGCAGTCCCCCTTGCCTGCCGGTGGCCATCCCCGGCCGCCCGCCCCCCCTTGCATAGGGCCGGACGACAGAGCATAATCCACATCACGCGGATCGAGACCTCTCGATTGCAGCGGGGTGGGTGGGAGCGAATCAGTCCCGAAGTAACGCTCGGGAGGTCGCTCCCGATGGGGACCGACCCGAGCGCTGTCAGTTGGGGGGTTGCGGACATGGCGGTCATCCTCACCGGCAAGAACCTCACGATCGAAAACATTGTCGCGGTAGCTCGTCACAACGAGAAGGTGGAGCTGCATCCGGACGCGATCGAGCGCATCAAGCGGTGCCGGGCCTTTCTCGAGCGGCGCCTCGCGGCGCGCGAGATCATGTACGGCACCAACACAGGCATCGGGGAGTTCTCGGAGATCATCCTCAACGACGAGCAGGTCCAGCAGTTCCAGCGTTACCTCATCTACAACCACGCGGCCGGGATCGGCGACCCGTGTCCGATCGAGTGGGTGCGGGCGGCCATGCTGCTGCGCGCCAATGTGCATGCCAACGGCCATTCGGGGAATCGTCCGGAGATCACCGCGACGCTCGTGGCGATGCTCAACCAGGGCGTGACGCCAGTGGTATGCCAACAAGGCTCCGTTGGCGCGTGTGGCGATCTGGCCCCGATGAGCCAGATCGCGCTCTTGATGATGGGCGAGGGCGAGGCGTTCTACCAGGGGCAGCGGCTGCCGGGAGCCAAGGCGCTCGCGCAGGCCGGCATCCCGATCCCAGGCCTGGAGGCGCGCGATGGCCTGGCCACGATCAATGGTTCGAACCTGATCAACGCAATGGCTTCCCTGATCGTCTACGACGCCGAGCGGCAGATCAAACAGGCCGAGATCGCGACGGCGATGACGCTCGAGGCGCTGAAGGCGAACATGAAGCCCTATGACCCGCGGCTGCACAAGCTGCGCGGCTTCCAGGGAGCGGTCACTTGCGCCGAGAACCTGCGCAGGCTGATCGACGGCTCCGACCTGCTCACGGGCAAGGAGAAGGTCAAGGTCCAGGACGCCTACTCGATGCGCTCGACGCCGCAGGTGATCGGAGCGGCGCGCGACCAGCTCCGCTGGACCCGCAGCCAGATCGAGATCGAGGCCAACGGCGTGGGGGACAATCCGCTCTTCCTGGCGGAGGACGGCGTGGTCCTGACCGGGGCCAACTTCCAAGGCTCGCCCGTCTCGATGCCGCTCGACACGCTCGGCGCGGCGATCACGATGGTGTGCGTGATCTCCGAGCGGCGCCTGAATCGCCTGACGAACCCGGCGCTGAGCGTCGGCCTGCCGCCCTTCCTGATCAAAGGGGCGGGGCTGATGTCCGGCATGATGTTGAGCCAGTACACGGCCGACATGCAGATCGTCGAGCAAAGGATCCTCTCGGCGCCCGCCTTCACCCAGTCGATCCCGGCCGCCGCCGACCAGGAAGACTTCGTCTCGATGGGCATGAATACCGCCTTGAAGACCTGGCGCATCATGGATCTGTCGAACGGCATCCTGGGGATCGAGTTCATGGCCGCGGCGCAAGGGCTCGATTTCCGCCAGTACCAGCCCGGCCGCGGTGTCCAGATCGCCAAGGGCGTCGTGCGCGAGCACGTCAAGCACCTGGGAGAGGACCGGCCGCTCTACGACGATCACAACAAGATGAAGGCCCTGGTGGCGAGCCGGGAGATCCTCGCGACGGTGGAACGGGAGCTGGGCGAGCTGAAGACCTACTAGCGACCGGCCGGCCCCGGCGGGCGCGCGCCGGTCGCCGCGGACCGCTCTGGGCGCCGGGGGCCGCGCGGGGCGCCCGGGGACAGCGCCCCCAAGCAGCTCCCAGGGCTCCGCTTGGGACAAAAGACCGCCTCGCCCTTGGATGGGCGAGGCGGTTTGCTTTATACTGGACTTGCTCACGATCAGTCACGGGATGTGAAAGCTTGCACGAAGAGTCCAATTCGCGGAGTGCGTCTGTGCGGTGTCCTGTGAGCAGGATGGGTCCAGTGCGCTCGGGCATTGAGCTTTCCCAGGATGAGACCGCACGCGGTCGCATCAGGGTAGTCCGCCACCCGGCCCGGGCGGCCTGGCCGGCGAGGGCCACCGTGTGCCTGGCCGCCGGACTCCTGGTGGCCAGGCTTCTGGCGGTCGCGTTCCTGGCGGTGGCGTTCGGCACAACGACCCCGGCCGTGGCGCAGACCTATGCAGTCCGCGTCAACTGCTGCGGCCCAACCTACACCGGCGCCGGCGGTGTGGTGTTCCACGCGGACCAGCCCTACGCGGGCCATGACTGGGGCTACGTGGGAGGCTGGCGCCAAGACCTGTGGTGTCCCATGGGGGGCTCGGCGGATTCGATCCTCTACCGCACAACCCGCTTCAGCAACAACTTGTTCTCCTATCGTTTCGATGTTCCCGTTGGAAGCTACGAGATCACGCTGCACTTCTCTGAGATCAACTCCCACTGGTACGGCCTGACGATCATGCGCGTGACCGCCGAGGGCATCGTGCTGCTCGATTCGCTCGACATCTTCTCCGAGGTAGAGCGCGCCTATGCCCTCGATGCGCGCTTCCGCGCCAGTATCGTGGATGGCCGACTGGATCTCGCCTTCCAGCCGCTGGTGGAGGGCGCGCAAGTGGCCGCCATCGAGGTCGTCCGAGCCGTTGCCGTTCCAGGCCCGCCCCCGGCACCCGGCCCTCCCACCGTGATCCCCGGCTATGGGTGCCTGATCGTGGACTGGGGCGATGTGCCGGCCAGCGATCTCAAAGGCTATGAGCTCGTGCGCCGACGCCTGCCCAATGGGACGCCCGAGGTCGTCATGACCCCGCGCTTCCTGATCTCGCGCTGCATCGACTCGCAGGTGGAGCCAGGTGCGGAATACGCCTACAAGGTTCGCGCGTTTGACTTGGACGGGCTGGCGTCGACGGAAAGCCCCTGGTCGGCGGGGAGGGTGCTGCATCGCGAGGCGTCTACCCTGGCGGACTACGAGATCGTGGCCACCGAGGAGAACCTGCGCCTGCTCAACCTCGATATTCAGTCGGAAGAGTATGTCCCGGCCGCTTTCGTTCACAACGCCCATACTTGGAGCGACGTGGGGATCCGCTATCGGGGGCAATCCAATCGTGAAACTCTCAAGAAGAATTGGAAGGTGCGCTTCTTCGGCGAGTTGTTCGAGGATCAGAACCGACTCAACCTCAACAGCGGCTACGCCGACCCGTCCATGGTGCGCGAGGCGCTCGGCTTCTATGTGGCCGAACAAGCCGGCGGCCTTTCCTGCGCCACGCGACGACTGAATCTCTATCTCAACGGCCAACACCGCGGCATTCACACCCAGATCGAACAGATCGATGAACGCTGGCTGGAACGGCGCGGGCTGTCCGAGGACTCGCCGGTATTCAAGTGTAGTGATGGCCTGAACCACTGGCATCCCTCCATCTATCCGTTCTATTACGAGCGGGAGGTTGGCCCATCCGGAGATCTCACGCCGATAGAGGATCTCATCGACCTCATCACCTTCACGCCGGAGCAGGAGTTTCCCGATTCGATCGCCCGTGTTATCGACTTGTACGAGTTCATGCGCTGGTACGCCTTTCAGATCATCTACGCCAACCGGGACTTTGCCACGCACAACTACTATCTGGTGCAGGACCCGCACACGGATCGGTGGAGTTTCGTCCCGTGGGACCTGGACGTGACGCTAGGGTGCGCAACGACGTACGTGCACGACTACGATGCTGAGACGCCTCTAGACCTGGGGACGCTGGCCCATCCGGACGTGCGCGGCAGCAACGCCCTGATCGAACGACTGCTGAGGCATGAGTGTTTCCGCTGGATGTTTGCAGAGACGGTGCTGGAGTTGCTGGCCGGGCCATTGTCGGTCGAGCAGTTTCTGGAGGTCCACGACACGCATCTGGCCGAGATCTCCGCGGACGTGGCTGCCGACTACCACAAGTGGGGCTGGGAAAGCCGGGCAATCCACGACGAGGATGCTGCCCGCAGCCGGGCCTTCATCGTCGAGCGCTGCGCCTTCTTGCAGACCGAGGCGGCGCAGTACCGACCGCCGATCGACTTCGGCCTGCGATTGAATGAGCTCATGGCGGCGAACGAGACAACCATCGCGGACGAGCAGGGGGAGTTCGAGGACTGGATCGAGATTCTCAATGTGGGTGAGCGCCTCGTGGAGCTGGTGGGGCTCCGGCTATCGAACGACGTCCATCATCCGCGGATGTGGACCTTTCCCGATACAACCCTCCAGCCAGGCGATTACCTGTTGGTGTGGGCGGACGAGGACCCTGGCCAGGGGCCGCTCCATGCGACTTTCAAGTTGAACCGTAACGGTGATGCCGTGGCCCTGTGGGCTCCCGACGCGCAAGGCAACGTGCTGATCGACCACGTCGTCTTCGGCCCGCAGGTCGCCGACCAATCGCTGGGTCGCTATCCAGACGGCTGGGGAGACTGGCAAGTGCTGGCGGTGCCATCCCCCAGCGGGCCGAACGGGCTGCCGGCGGCCGTGCCGGGGGAGGAAGGCGGGCGTCAGGAACCGTTGGCAACAGATTCGGGCCGTCCCGTCGTGCGGGTAGCGCCTGTGCCCGCGTTGGGGCGAGCGACGCTCACCTGGGTCAATCCCGGGCCTGCCAGCCGGTCTGAAGCGAGCCGCGGATTTCCCGGTGAGCACGACCCGCTGCACCTGTCGATCCTCGACGTCCAGGGGCGCATGGTCGCCAGCCTGGTCCTGCGCCGGGATCATCCGGAAGTCGAGCTCGACCTGAGCGCGATCGCGCGCCCCGCCGCCGGCGTCTTTTGGGTCGCAGCCCGCGACACCCGAGGCCGCCTCTGGCCGGTGGCGAAGCTGCTCGTCGGCTGCCCGGGGGAGCGGTGAGCCGGGCACCCCGGGCGCCGCGGGCCGCTGGGGGTGCCGGGGACAGCGCGGGGCGCCCGGGGACAGCGCCCCCAAGCAGCTCCCGGGACTCCGGTTGCGATTCTTTGTGCCACCTCAGCGCGCCAACAGGATCCTGCGGCGGTCATCGCCCTGCGGGGCGCTCAGCCGGAGGAAGTAGGCACCGGACGTCACCGTGCGGCCGCCCGCGTCCCGGCCGTTCCAGATGACCGAGTGGCTTCCTGCGGGAAGCTCGCCGTCGACCACTTGCGAGACCCGGCGGCCAAGGACATCGTGCACGGCGAGGTCCACGTGACCGGTCTGCGTCGTCTGGAAGGCGATCTCGATCGTCCCGTCCGACAGGTTCGGTTGCCAACGGGTCGGGATCAGGCGCGCAGCGTTGTCCGCGTCCACGGATGCCAGGCCACCGTTGGAAACCCGGACGGGCATCGCCACCGTGGATGAGTTGCCCACCACATCCCACGCGGTCACTTCCACGATGTACTCGGTATCGGGGCATTGGGATGTATCCCAGGCTTCCCAGAGGTCGCTGCTCTCGTAAATCTGGTTGCCATCGGAGTTGGTGATGATGTGATAGAACTCCCGATGCTCGTAGTCACCTTCCGTCCGACACACACCGTCGCGCTTGTACAGCAGTTGCACCAGCAAGGGATCCTGAGGACCACCCATGTACATATCTGTCCACATGTCATAGTAGACTGCCAGCTTGTCGTCCACCACCGGCAGCGACGGGTGGCCGGTTGGGTAGATCGAGTAGCGGATCTCCTGCACCGTGCACACCCAGTCCGATTCGATGAGGTCTCCCACGTGCGCGATGATGTCGACCTCGCCGTGCAGCGCCAGGGGGTCCAAGTAGGTGGAAGTCTCGTTGGTGCAGAAGGCGAACCAGTTGGAGCCGTAGGCGGGCTCGAAGGCCGGCGGATCGGGATCGACCTGTCCGGTGAAGTCCAGATGGGGATTGTCGGTGCACAGCCAGCTGCCGTACCACTGGGCTCCGGAGTCCCGGATGCGGGCGAAGTGAAGGTGCGTGAAGTCATAGCTCGGCCACTCGACCAGGTCGCCCAGATACTGGCCTTCCGTAACGAGGTCGCCGACATCCACGGCGATGCTCTGCTCGGCAAGATGGGCGTAGAGGTACCCGGTGGAAATCCCCGAACCGGCCGTATCGGCCACCGCCACGCGCCAGTGCCACTGGCCGCTCGTTGTCAGCACCGCCTTGACCTCGCCTGAGTGAACCGCGTAGACCGCCTGGTTCGGAGCACCAAAGAAGTCGACGCCCGGGTGGGTGTAGCCGGAGCCACCATAATTCTGATACTCCCCGTAGGTGTTGCCGATCGGGTGCCCCTGCGCCGGCAGGAAGGGCCAGGGGAGCGAGCGGTCGTTCGTGTCCCGGCCGGGCGCATCGCCGGCGGGCACCCAGTAGGCTGGATCGGCCGCGCGCAGATCCTGGGGGCCCCAGCGCCGCTCGAGCAGCTCGCCGCCGGGCGACACGAGCGCAAGCTCGCCGGCCCAACCACCGCCGCGCGGATGACGCATGCCGACCGCCAGATCGTTCCCGTGAGCGCGCAAGTCCCGCAGCCGCGCGCCGGGTGGGGCCGCGAAGAGCTCAGCGCGAGTCCCGTCGTGCAGGCTGACCCGCTGGAGCGTCGCGCGGTCCAGGATGAAGGCGTATTCGGCGCTGGGCGAGAGGACCATCCGCAGCGGCGCCATTGCGCGCACAACGAAGGTGCTCACCACGTGGCCGCCGCGGCCGAGGAAGAGCTCCCATTCGCTCTCGCTGGCGACGCCCGCCGGCCGCTCTGCGCCCAGGGGGTCGGTCGGCGGTGCGGCCGCCAAGCCCGCCAGCAGCCCGTCCGGTCCCTGGGCGAAGAGCTGGCTGCTCGGATAGGACCAGCTGCGGCCCGTGCACAGATCGAGCTGGACCAATCCGGTGTGCGTCCGGTAGGCCAGATAGGCGCCGTCCGGGGCGAGCTGCGCGTTGACGACTCCCGCCGCCGTGACGCGCCACAGCTCTGTGCCCGCGAAATCCAACCCGCGCAGCGTGCTGGGAGGGTTCACCGCATCGGGGCCGTCGATGAGTACGAGGCATCCGACATCCGAGATGAGGAACTCGCTCGCCTCCTGGCGGAGCAGCCGCGCGCGGACACCTCGCGCTGCGATCGTCAGATCCGCCACGCAGTGGCTGCCGTCCGCCGACCGGGGCTCGATCGACAGTGTGGCGGTACCCATCGGCGAGATGCGTTCCAGGAGCGGGAGCTGGTCGCAGAAGCGCCCCTGGGCATTCAGGGTCAGTGCGGCCGGTTGGCCTGCGTCGGCGCCGGCGGGCAGTGTCGCCGCCTGGAAGGTCGCGATCGCGCAGAGAGCGGCCAGGACGCCCGCCCGCGGCCACACACTCGCGATCCACCCGGAGACTGCAGTCCATCGCATGGTTGGATCCCTCCCCCGTGGTTTGTTGCGCATACACCAACCCCATTATAGACCTCAAGGGTCGGCCGCACAGAACAGATCCGCGGTGGATCTCGGCGATTGTAGGGGGTCAGCGGCGGACCTCGGCGGTTGCGTGCGGCCATGGGCGGACGCCAGCACCCGGACCTCTGCCGGCTTGCGACGCCTGCCACGGTCGGCTACCTTCGAGCCTCGCTCGAGAAGGTATTCCGGCAGCGGGGGGGTTCCATGTGTGGGGTCTTCGGCGTCTTCGGACACAGCGACGGCAAGCACATAGCCAAGACCGGTATCTGGGCCGAACAGCACCGCGGGCAGGATGCCGCGGGGGTGGCGTGCCTGCGGATCACGGGTCCGGGCCGCGGTCTGATCGAGGTCGAGAAGGGCATCGGCAAGGTCCGGACGATCTTCAACGGGCCTGAGTTCGACGACCTCGCGGGGGATGCCTGGATTGCGCATGTGCGTTACTCCACGCAGGGCCGCCCGTCACGGCGCAATGCCCAACCGCACTACGCCCAGAGCATCCACGGCAAGATCGCGATCGTATCCAACGGCGACGTCGTGAACATGAAGGAACAGCGGGCGTTTCTCGAGCAGCACAACATCCGCACGTACACCGAGAACGACGCGGAGCTGATCGCTGCCTCGATCAACTATCAGGTTACCTTGCGCAACCGCGATCTCATCGCAGCGATTTCGCAGGTGATGGATCACGTCCAGGGCGCCTTCTCGTCGCTGGTGATGGCGGAGTTCGACGATCGGCTCTTCGCCTTTCGGGATCCGCATGGCATCCGCCCATTGTTCTTCGCCACGGTCCGAGAGGATGGTGGCACGGGCTACATGTTTGCCTCCGAGACCTCGGCGCTCGAGGCCGCCCTGCCGCTCTTTGGCCCCCACGCGCGGTTGGAGACGCGCATGGTGGGCGCCGGAGAGATCGTGGCCGTGGGACCGCGGGGCGTGGAGTGCTTCCAGGTGCGCAAGCCGGAGCGGGAGGCCTTCTGCCTGTTCGAGATCGTCTACTTCTCGAGGCCGGACAGCTGCGCGTTCGGTCGATCGTTCCAGACTTGCCGTATCGAAGCGGGCAAGCGGCTCCAGCAGGAGCATCCGGCCGACGCGGCGCTGGTCTCGCCGATCCCGAAGAGCGGGATTCCGGCGGCGATCGGCTACGCCATGGCTTCTGGCACGCCGTACATCTCGGCGGTGATCGAGAATCCTTCCTTCGATATCGACTTCCAGCAATTGCGCACGTTCATCGAATCGACCGAGCAGGAGCGGTTGCTCGCTGCCCAGCTCAAGTTCAACTGCATCGCGGACCTCGTCCAGGGCCGGGATATCGTGGTTGTGGACGACTCGATCGTCCGCGGCCTGGTGACCCGCGTGGTCAACACCGCCCTGCACAAGTGTGGCGCGCGGCGTGTCCACACCCGCATCGCCTCTCCGCCCTATCGCTATCCCTGTTTCTACGGTGTCGAGACGAAGAAACGCTCCACCCTGGCGGCGGCAACGCGCACCGAGGAAGAGCTCCGCCGGCAGATCGGGGAGCCGGCGAGCTTGAGATACCTCTCGCTCGCGGGTCTGGTCGAGTCCACCGGGCTCCAGAAATGCCAGCTATGCACCGCCTGCTTCGACGGCGACTACGTGGTGCCGGTCGGCAATGGGCTGTCCGACAGCGGGACCCCGCCAGCGTGAGGTCTGCGCCGCGGGCTAGCCCCGGCCGGGCCGCCGTTCGGTGCGCACGCGGGCGAAGTGGTCCTGGTCGGTTGCGTAGTGGCACTTCTTGTATTTCTTGCCGCTGCCGCACCAGCAGAGGTCGTTGCGTCCAAGCTTGTCGGCGCGCTTAGGCGGATTGCGGCGGAAGATCTTGTCCAGCAGGCTCACCGGGTTCCCCCCTTCTCCAAGATGCTCTGCGCAGGACCCGGTGACGGCCTCCCGAGGGCCCACCACGGTGCCAGGCGCGAAACGGCGGACACGAAAGCCGCAATGATAGCAGATGGTTCCGGTGTTCAGGGTGTAAACATCGGGCGCCGAAGCTTATTCGTTCACTGGGAATATCTTACAGCATCGCTCCCCGCAGGGTAACTCCGACCCAGCGCGGCCTACAGGAGGCCCCGCAGGATGGTGCAAATGGGGGGTTGAATGCGTCGGAGCGGGGTGGTATCTTTTCTAACGAGAGCCAATAACATAGGCCCTTAGGTCAAGGAAAGCATCTTGGATCTGCACCTCGATCAATAACAACTCTTAGGAGGCCCCCATGAACAGACAGCACTTCACCGGACTGCTGGTGGCAGCATTGTTGCTCGTCCCCGTCGCCAGCGCACAATGGTCGGACAACTTTGATGCCTACGTCGCCGGCACCGGCCTGAACGGGCAGGGCGGCTGGGAATGCTGGGACGCCAACCCGGCGGCAGACGCCCTCGTGAGCGACCTGTATGCCCTCAGCTCGCCCAACTCGGCCGAGATCCTCACGACGTCGGACCTGATCCATCAGTGGACGGGCGCCACGTCCGGGCTCTGGATCTTCACGTGCTACCAGTACGTCCCCACGGACTTCACCGGCCAGGGCTACTTCCTGATGCTGAACACCTACAACCATGGCGGGCCCTACAACTGGTCCATCCAGGTCATGATCGATGCCGCCGGGGTCATTACCTCCGATCCGGAGGGCGCGACGCTGCCCCTGATCCGCGGGCAGTGGGTCGAGATCCGCGTGGAGATCGATCTGACGACCGACGTCCAGACCTTCTACTACGGCGGGCAGATGCTCTTCCAGAAGAGCTGGATCGACGGCATGAGCGGCGGCGGCGTCGCCAACATCGCGTGCGTCGACCTGTACGGCAACACCGCCACCTCCATCTTCTACGACGATATGTCGCTCTGTCAGGGCGTGTCGCCGGTGGAAGAGAGCACTTGGGGACAGATCAAGTCCCTGTATCGGTAGTCCTGAAAGCCACCAGGCTCCGGACGTAACAGAGCGCGGGAGCGGGCTCAGGCCTGCTTCCGCGCTCTTTGTGCGCCCGGCTGGCTGGGGGTGCGGGGTCAGTCTCGGCGCCATTCAATCTCTGAGCCAATGGCACGTGTAGCCGTCCGGATACTTCTCCAGGTAGTCCTGGTGGTACCCCTCGGCCGCATAGAAGGGGGCCGCCGGCACAATCGCGGTCACGACCGGTCGCGGCCACTTGCCGGAGCGATCCACCTCGGCCTTGACCCGCTCGGCGGTTTGGCGTTGGGCTTCGTCGTGATAGAAGATCGCCGACCGATACTGGCTGCCCACGTCATTGCCCTGGCGATCCATCGTGGTTGGGTCGTGCATGCGGAAGAAGTATCCCAGGACCTCGGCATAGGTGATCCGCTGGGGGTCGAAGATGACCCGGATCGCCTCGGCGTGGCCGGTCTTCCCCGTGCGCACATCCGCATAGGTCGGGTTCTCCATCTCGCCACCCGTGTATCCGACCTCGGTATCGATCACGCCGGGGATGTCACGCAGAATGTCCTCCATCCCCCAGAAACACCCGCCGGCCAAGGTGGCCACTTCCGTCTGCTCCGCCTTGAATAGCACCGCGAATCCCCCATAGCCCTGTTCGCCGAGTTGCTCCAACGGCACGAAGCGCAGGGCGGCTGAGTTGATGCAATACCGCAATCCCGTCGGCGGCGGGCCGTCGTCGAAGACGTGGCCCAGATGCGAATCCGCGTACCGCGACCTCACCTCCGTTCGCACCAGGCCCAGAAACCCGTCCGCACGGGTGACGACATTCTCCGGGACGAGCGGCCGGGTGAAGCTGGGCCACCCGCTGCCGGAGTCGAACTTGTGCTGCGAGCTGAACAAGGGTTCGCCCGAGATGACGTCGACGTAAATGCCCGGCTCGTGATGGTCCCAGTAGGTGTTGCGGAAGGCCGGTTCGGTGCCGTTCTCCCGGGTCACCTGGTACTGGAGGGGATCGAGCTGCGCGCGGAGCACGTCATCCGCGGGTCTCTGAAAGCTCTGCCAGGGTCCAGACACATCAAACTCCTGTTGGTCATTGGCGTCGAGCATACCCAGGTTGTATCCGGAATCCGCCGCGCAACCCCAGGCCAGCATCAGCAGGGGCGCCAGAACTCCCGCCAGCGCGGGGGTGTCTCCCATCGCTGCTCTCATCGTTCGTCTCATCCCGACCTCCAGCGGCTTGGCCGCCTCAATCCTGAAGGAGGCATCGCGCCTCGTCGCCGCCCAAGTCAACGCCACCCCCGGCGCGGTGGCAGGTTCCCTGCGAGGGACGGAAACCCGGCCGCCCGCACCGCGCTTCCCCCTGCTATAATCGAGACGATCCGAAGCTGCCACGGGTGGCGAGCGGCGGCCCGCCGTCGTCGCCGTGCCCTCCATCGGCCCGCTGCGTATGGTACGGCCCGCGGTGGGCAGCGCCCACGAGGTACCTGCATGAAACGCACAGTCTTGCTCTTCGCGCTGCTGCTCTTTGGCGGGCTGATCATGGCTGCCACCCTGTGGCTGCCGAACCCCGGCCCCGACGCCGCGCGGTCGGACCGGACGGGTTCGGATGTGGTGGCAACCACCCAGGCCACCCCCGCCGCCGGTGCGCGCGAGCCCGGGGGCGAGGCTCCCAAGGCTCCCGACGCCCACTTCTTCAACGAGCGCGCCTTCCCCTTGGGCCGCATTCCGCTCGAGCGCTGGCAGGCGGCGCAGATCGAGGCCGCCACGCTGCGCGACGCGGCCCGGCGCGATGCCGACGCGGGGCTGCGCACGGAGACCTGGGAGCCGGCCGGCCCGACCAACATCGGCGGCCGGATGACCGACCTGGCCGTTGATCCCACTGATGCCGACATCGTCTACGCGGCGGCGGCCGAAGGCGGTGTCCTGCGCACCTTCGACGGCGGCCAGAGCTGGACGGCGCTCTTCGATGATCAGCCGAGCCTGTCCGTGGGGGCGGTTGCCATCGACCCGGCCGATCCGGCCGTCATCTACGCCGGGACCGGCGAGGTCAACCCGGGCGGGGGCAGCGTCGCCTACGGCGGGGCCGGGATCTTCCGGTCGCTCGACCGGGGGGAGACCTGGGCGTGCCTGGGACTCGAGAACACCGGCTCGATCGGGCGCATCGTGGTCGATCCCACGAACTCTGAGCGCATCTTCGTCGCCGCCATGGGCCAGCTCTGGCTGGACAATCCCGAGCGCGGCGTCTACCGCACGACCGACGGCGGGGCTACCTGGGAGAGAGTGCTGTACATCGCCGACCATACGGGCTGCGTGGATCTGATCGTGCGACCGGACAACCCGGAGGTGATTCTGGCGGCCACGTGGCAGCGTGTGCGCCGGCCCGAGTACTACGACTACGGCGGCCCGGGTTGCGCCGTGCACAAGTCGGTCGATGGCGGCGACACTTGGTCGCTCGTGGGCGGGGGGTTGCCCGCGCCGGGTCAGAACGGGGGCCGCATCGGCCTCAGCCTGTGCGCTTCGCAGCCGGACGTGATGCATGCGATCTATGCTGATCGGACCGGGTACTTCGCCGGTTTGTACAAGTCGGCCGACGGCGGCCAGACCTGGACACGGACGAGCGACGGCGCTCTCAACAACGTGTTCGCATCCTACGGTTGGTGGTTCGGCAACGTTCGAACCCATCCGGTGAACAGCGGCTGGATCTATGTGCTGGGGTTCGACTTCTGTCGCAGCACCAACAACGGGCAGTCTTACTACAACGCCAGCGGAGGCATGCACGTCGATCACCACGGGCTGGCCTTTGGTGCCGGCGCCAACCCGGTGATCTACAACGGCAACGACGGGGGTGTCTACCGCTCGACCAACGGCGGCGATGCGTGGGTCAAGCTGCCGGACCTGCCGGTCACGCAGATCTACCGCCTGGCGCTGGACGCGAACAATCCGCTCGCGCTCTACTGCGGCACGCAGGACAACGGCACCTGCCGCACGCTCACCGGCGCGCTCACCGACTGGGTGATGATCCTCGGGGGCGACGGATTCCAACCGCTCGTTCACCCGCAGAGCTCGAGCCGCATCTGGGCGCAGTACCAGTACGGCAGCCTCTACTACTCGAGCAACGGCGGCGGGAGCTGGTCGTCTGCGCAGAACGGCATCGGCTCGAGCGATCGGCGCAACTGGAACTCGCCGCTGGTGCAGGATCCCACCTCCGCGGATCGGCGTTACTTCGGCACCCAGCGGCTCTATCGCAGCAGCGGGAACACGAGTTGGACCGCGATCAGTCCCGACCTCACCGGCGGCCCCCATCAGGGCGGCAGCGGCCAGGTCGACGGCATCCTGACGACGATCGCCGTCTCCCCGCTCGATGGCCAGATCCTCTGGACCGGCAGTGACGATGGCTATGTGCACGGGACCACCGACGGCGGCGCCACGTGGGCCAACGTCTCGGCGGGTCTCCCGGAACGATGGATCACGAGCGTGCGGGCGGATCCCTTCGAGCGCCAGACGGCCTACGTGACGGTGTCAGGCTGGCGCTGGGGCGAGCCCCTGCCCCACGTGTACCGCACCCGCGATCTCGGCCTGCACTGGGAGCCCATCGCGGGCAACCTGCCCGAGGCCCCGGTCAACGATCTGGCGCCGAGCCCGCTCGTTCCGGAGCACCTCCTGGTCGCCACCGATGTCGGCGTGTACCAGAGCTTCGATGGGGGCGCGACGTGGAGCATGGTCGGCGCCAACCTGCCGCGGGTCGTCGTGACGTCGCTGCTGATCGAGCCGAGCACGATGCGCTGCTACGCGGGGACCTATGGGCGAAGCTTCTTCGTCTGCACCCTGGCGGATCCGTCCTCAGTGCGGGAAAGCCAGGCCGATCGCGGGGGCGAGACCGCTCGGGCGGGCCGACTGCTCGCGCCGCAGCCCAACCCGGCCCGCACGCGGACGACGATCGCCTGGGAGCAGGTGGGCGCCGGTCCGATGGAGGTCGAGATCTTCAGCGTGGCGGGACGTCGCGTGTGGCAAAGGGTCATCGCCGGTTCAGCCAGCCAGAGCGGCGTGCTCCACTGGGACCTGCGGGACAGCCGGGGCCGGCCGCTGCCGGCGGGGGCGTACTACGCCCGGCTGAGCAGCGGCGGACACTCGCTCGGGCGCCAGACGATCATCGTGGAGCGCTGAGCGGCCGCCCGGGCGAGGATCAGGCCCCGCAGTGCGCGGCCGCGCACCGGCGGTGCCCCGCGCGGCGCGTGGCCAGGTCCTCCCGGCGGGCCAGGATCGCCCGGCCGTGCTCTTCGCAGTAGAGCCGTGCCAGGCTCAACTCCCTACCCAGGGTCCAGGCCGGCGGCCGGCCGCAGCGCAGATTCTCGTAGCCGTCCTCCAACCACATGCACCCGATATGCCTCAAGGGGGGCGGCACCCAGTGCACGATCCGATGCCCACCCGACATGACCCACAGGCCATGCGGGCTGCGCCGTACGCGCGGGGGCAGGAGGGCGAGGAAGAGCATCGCTTCTTCCCAAGAGACTGAACGAAGGCTGTCCAGCCGCAGAAGCTGATCGTCGTCTCCCAGGAGCAGGTCGTGGGTGTCGGTACAGGTGATGCGGGGTCCCATGGGTCCTCCTCCCGCGTCCATGCGTGGGGGGCCACCGCCCGAGGCGGCTCCGGCACGCAGGGGAGGTTCACGTGAGGAGTATAGGCAGGTTCGGACAGAGCGCCCGCCGGTGGCTTCGTGTCTGGGGGGGCGCCGCCTGGCAACTGGCTGGGACGGGCCTAGTGCCTAGCAGCTTCCGAAACGGGCCTGGGGCCTAGCGGCTGCCGGGATGGGCCCGCCGCAGCGCCTGCTCGGCTTCCTCCGCACGGCCCAGCGCGCGCAGCACTTCGGCGAGCTGCGTCCAGGCTTGTGGGGAGCCGGGTTGCAGTTCCGCGGCGCGCCGCAGGGGCTCGACCGCCTCGCTCAACCGGTCGGTTCGGCCCAGGAGAGCCGCCAGATTGGACCAGGCCATCGCATAGGAGGGGTCCAGCGCGACCGCCCGCCGCAGGTGTTCCTCCGCCGCGGCGGTGTCACCCTCGCGCATGCAGAGCACGCCGAGGTTGTTCTCCAGGCGCTGGGGCTCGCGCGTGAAGCGCAGCGCGTGCTCATAGGCTTCCCGCGCGGCCGCGAAGTTGCCCTGCTGCTCGCGGATCACGCCCAGAATACGCAGCGCCTCGGAGTGGTCGGGGTCGACGGCGAGCGCTCGGCGCAGCGCCTCCTCGGCCGCGGCCAGATCGCCCCCCTGGAGTCGATGGCTCGCCAGGTTCGCCCACGCCTTGGCATTGCGCGGATCGGCCAGCGCCGCTTCTTCGTAGGCGGCGCCGGCGGCGTGCGCATCCCCGCGCTCGGAGAGGAGGTTGGCGAGATTGGTGCGCGCCTCGGCCAGCCCCGGATCGAGCCGCAGGGCCTCGCGCAAGGCCTGCTCACTCGCCGTGAGGTTGCCCTTCTTCTTCCAAGCCACGCTGTCGTGAAACCGTGCCAGGGCGAAGTTCTCCTTGTACGACCGGGCCGGCAGGTTCATCGCCAGCACGGCCACCGCGAAGATGCCGGCGGCGATCCGCACATCGCGGCGTGCGCCCGCCCGCCACATCTCGCGGCCCAGGGTGATCGCGGCCGCAGCGAACAGGATCAAGAACGGCAGCGCGGGCACGCGATAGCGCGCGCACACGAAGAAGGCCACCACGCCGAGCATGTAGAGCCCGAGGAAGGCCAGCGGCAACAGGGTCGCCTCCCGCCGCCGGCGCCAGGCGAGGAAGATCCCCGCCAATCCCAGCGGGGCGATCAGGCCGAAGCCGAAGAAGGGCAGCTTCATGATGGGCGCGAAGGAGCGCAGGTGGGGAATACAGTCGTTGTTGCCGATCTCGTGCGCCATCCAGAACAGCCCCAGCTTGCGGGCGGTCAGTTTGAGCCAGGCCCCGGGCTGTCTTATAGCGAAGTCGAGGCCCTGGCGAAACCAGTAGCTCGACACCTCGGATTCCTTCAGGGGTCGTCCAGCAGCACGCTCGGCGATCTTGATCGTGTCGAAGCGTCCGCCCCACCAATCACCCCGCGTCCCCGGCACGATGGCCGTGTGGCCGTCGGACTGCGGGTTGTTGCCGATGTAGAAGTTCACCCCACCCTGCGAGGCGATGAACACGAGATCATCTCCGGCGACGACGTTGTACAGCGTGACCGCTCCCATCGGGATGAGCGCGACGATGACGAAGGCGAGCACAGCAGCAACAGGTCGGCCCTGGCGTCGTCGCCGCCAGAAGAGCCACGCGAGGGCCGGCGCGAAGATGAGGATGGTGGGCCGGGCGATGGCGGCCAGGCCGAAGCAGAGGCCCGCGAGCGCCCAGCGGGCGGGGCGTGGCGGCGCGTCGAGCGCGCTGAGCAGCGTGTGGAAGAAGGCCAGCATGAGGAAGACGAAGAGCGGCTCGATGAGCAGCTCGTTGTCGTGATAGATGAGGATCCAGTAGAGCGCGGCGATCAGTCCAGCCAGCAGGCCCGTGATCCGCGAGAAGAGCCGGCGGCCGATGGCGTAGAGCATCACACAGCTCGCTGACCCCAGCACCGCCTGCACGAGCCGCGGCACGAGATAGTCGTGGCCGGCGAGGGCATAGATCGCGGCCAGGAAGAGCGGGTAAAGCGGCGCCCGAAAGAACGGTCCAGCGGGGCGCCAGGTGCCGGCGGCGAGCTGGCTGGCCCACTCGTCGTGGTAGCCAGGGTCCATGAGGGGGGCATCGAATTGCGGGTTGGCGCGTGCCTGGAGCACATAGATGACCCGCACCAGGAGCGCCGCGCCAAAGACGAGCAGCGCCGGCCAGTGCCGGTGCCAGAAGCCCGCGCGAATGCCAGCGGAAGCCGCGGAGGCTGCGGGACGGCGAAGGGCTTTGCGAGTCCGGTGCGGCATGATCGTTCCGCCACCTCCGCGAGCGGACGGCAAGATCGGGGCTCCACGCGCCAGGCACGAGCCATCGCCGGGCACGGACCGTCGCCGAGCCCGATCGCCACAGCTGGAAGCGTACGCAGGGGTGCGGCGAACCGTCAAGCCCGGCCAGGAACGCCGGCGGGGGCATCGGCGCGATGCCTGGCCCCGTGCCCGGAGGACGTTTCCCCGGCGGTTCCGGTGGGTTCCGCGGCGGCCGAATGGTATACTCCCGCGTTCGAAACCGGCCAACCGCCCAGGGGGCCGGCCGGCGGTCAGGAATCATACTCGCTTCAGCGTACCTTGGGAGGTTCGACATGGCGAAGCACAGTATCGCGTGGTTACCCGGCGACGGCGTGGGCGCGGACGTCATGAAGGCGGCCCGCATCGTCCTCGACGGGCTGGGCCTGGATGCCGAGTACGTGCACGGCGACATCGGCTGGGAGTTCTGGCGCACCGAGGGCAAGCCGCTCCCGCAGCGGACGATCGACCTCATCCGCGAGAAGAAGATCGCGTTGTTCGGCGCCATCACGAGCAAGCCCAAGGAGGAGGCGCAGAAGGAGCTGATCCCGGAGCTGCAGGGCAAGGGTCTGGTCTACGCCAGCCCGATCGTCGGCCTGCGCCAGCACTTCAATCTCCACACCAACCTGCGCCCCTGCATCGCCTTCCCCGGCAACCCGCTCAACTATCGTGACGATATCAACATCGTGGTCTTCCGCGAGAACACCGAGGACCTCTACGCCGGGGTCGAGTTCCATCCGTTCCCCGATCCAGTGCGCAACGCCATCAAGGCCGCGCACAAGAAGATGGCCGCCTTCGACGATGTGGCGGGCGAGGACATGGCGGTCTCGTTGCGGATCGTGACCCGGCGGGCAGCGGCGCGGATTGTACGCGCGGCCTTCGAGTACGCCAAGGAGCACGGCTACAAGTCGGTGACGATCGTCGAGAAGCCCAATGTCGTCCGCGAGACGAGCGGCCTGATGGTGCGCGAGGCGCGCAAGGTCGCCCAGGACTACCCGGGCATCGCCCTCTGGGAGACCAACATCGACGCGATGTGCATGTGGCTGCTCAAGAACCCGCAGGACTACGGCGTCCTGGTCGCCTCGAACCTGTTCGGTGACATCATCAGCGACCTGTGCGCCCAGCTCGTCGGCGGCCTGGGCTTCGCCGCGAGCGGCAACCTCGGCGACGAGATCGCCGTCTTCGAACCCACCCACGGCAGCGCACCCAAGTACGCCGGTCTCGACAAGGTCAACCCCACGGCGATGATCCTGACCACGGAACTCATGTGCCGCTGGATTGGTGAGAACCAGATCGCTGATCGGATCCATGCCGGTGTGACCAAGGTCATCAAGGATGGCAAGGTCCGCACCTACGACATGGGCGGGTCGAACACGACCACCGAGATGGCCAAGGCCGTCCTGGCGGCCGCCAAGGGCTAGCCCGCTGATGACGGGGCCGGGAGGGCACACGGGCAGGGAGGGCGCAGGACATGGCCATGGGCAGAACCCCTCGGGTGCGGTGGTTCATCGCGCTGATCGTCCTGGGGATGGCGGCCGTGGAGGTCTCACGGACGTTGGCCGCCGACTGCGGGCCGAGCAGCCCGTCGCCGGCAAGGAAGGACACCGGGGAGGTGCGCGCGCAGCGCGCCGGCGACCTCGAGCTGACCTGCTTTCCCGCGAAGCTCTACGCGCTCGAAGGCCGTTGGACCTTCCTTCTCTCGGGAAGAGATGCTCTGCGCGTCGACGGGGCGCAGCTCGAGCTGGGCGGCACCCCCTACCCGGTCCGGCGCCTGACCCACACGACGCCGGTGTCGGTGCTGCTGGACTTCGAGTATCCGCGGGCGTCGCTCGGGGGCCAGGCCGAGCTCGTGCTCCACGGCGGCGGCCGAGAAATCGCCCGCGTCCCGATCACGGTCGCACGCACCGCCAGTGTGCCACCGGAGCGGCGGCAGGACGATCTCGTCCGCGTCCAGATGAAGCCGGGGGTCATTCTCTATCCGCTGCATGGATTCCGCGGTGACGGAATCATGCAGCGCTCGATCGAGGATCTCGGTGGGGATGAAAGCTTTCGGTTCCTGCTACAGGAGCTTCAGATCACAGGCCTGAAGAAGATTCTCTCGAAGTATGCCGAGGATGACAGCGTGCAATGGGACAGCCGCTACCTGCGGGAGGAGATCCACCCGGGCACCCAACTCCGCCAGTACATCTTCTATGTGGATACGGATCGTTCCGAGGCGGCCTATCGCGAGATCTTGCTCGCGTTCGAGGCGGTCGAGAACGCCTTCTTGAACCACGATTATCGCAAGTCCGAGGGACGCTAGGCCGTGTTCAGCGTCCCTCGCGCGCTTGCTCGCCGCTAGAGGTGCTCCTCGATCTTCTTGACAATCTGCTCTTTGCTCTGCAGGCCGATGAAGCGATCCACTTCCTTGCCGCCCTTCACGAACACGACCGTGGGCACCGCCATGACTCCGAAGCGCTTGGCGGTCTCGGGCGACTTGGCGACATCACAATGAGCGATGACGGCTTTGCCTTCGTAAGTAGGTGCCAATTCCTTCAGAATCGGCTCGAGCTTCTTGCAGGGCTGGCACCAGACGGCCGAGAAGTCCAGCAAAGCCAGCCTCTCGGCATCCAGAATCTCGCTCTGCAGGTTGCTGTCCGTGATCTCGATCATGGTTCTGCCTCCAGTCATCCGTTTCAGATTCCCGGTAGTCTGCCCGCGCAGATCGTGAATTGCAAGGGCCTAGCGCGCCACGCCTGCGGGCAGCGCCGGTAGGGGCTGTTCCCGGGCGCCACAGCGTGGCTATACTGCCGCAGACGGGGGAGGTTCCAATCCACGGAGGGGGCAGATGGTCGCAGCAGGTGCAGCAGGTAGTCCGCAACGAACCGGTCTCGATCGCCGGGGGCGGCGCTGGCGCGGGACGCGAGCCCTGGTCGTGCTCGGTCTGGCCGCTGCCGGCGCGCTGGCGAGCGCCCACGCGCAGGGCGGCGAGGGCGCCGGCGGCCTGGTGGGTGGGCCGGCACCGCGCTTTGTGCTGCCCCGCCTGGGCAGTGACATCCAGGTCGCCAGTGACACGCTGTTCCAGACTTACGGGGCCACGCTGCTGGCCTTCTGGACGACCCATTGCGTCGAGTGCAGCCGGCGGATGGAAGTCTGCCAGGAGCTCCATGACTGGGGTGAGCCGGATGGGTTGAACGTGGTGGGCGTCAATTTCGACGACCACCCTTCGGCCAAGATGAACCTCGTGGCCAACAGCGCCGGGCCGCGCCTGCTCCATCTGTACGACCCCGGTGGACGCATGGCATCGATCTACGGGGCGGGCGCCCATAGCTACAGCGCCTTCCTGGTGGACGAACGGGGGATCGTCCGGGGTGCTTACTACGAGATCATGCCCGACGAGCTTCAGGCGTTGCAGCCGACGATCGACGGTCTCCTGCAGGAGGCGCTGAGCGGCGGGCAACCTGCCCCCCCGGACAGCCCCGCAGCACTCGGGTCGGGGGCGCCCGCCGCGTCGGCGGGCTCGGCCGCCGCGCCCCACCGTCCCGGCGTGCTCGAGGAGCTGGGCATCCTGAAGGAGCAGAAGCTGGAGTTACACGGTCGCGGCCGCATGCGCTGGATGCACATCGACACGACCGGAACCGGCGCCGTCGGGGCGAACGGTGAGCCCCTGGTGCCCGGTCCTTCGCTGCGCGCCCGGGCGGAGCTCGAGTTGACCTATGCCATCACACCCGAGCTCAAGGCAGGCGGTTTCTTCCGCCTCAGCAACGAGGGCGACCGCGTGCTGCGCAGCGGTCCAGACTATCTCAGCAGTCCCTGGGGCAGCTTCATCCTGCGCTACGACACCCGGGGCGGCCTGCCGCTCTTCCGGCGCTATGAGTCGAGCCTCCAGGCGGGCTACTACCGCGTTTCCCTGACGCCTTTCACCCTGATGCGCTGGGACAAGGACGACACCCCCGTGGCCGGCGGCCAGCGGGCCCAAGGGTGCGGGGTGTGCGGCGGCGCCGCCGGCATGGCCGGGTTCATCCGCTCCGAGAGCCTCGAGCAGACCGAGCCCGAGGTGTCCTTTGAGGGCGCGCGCTGGAATCTGACCCTGGCGGACCGCTTCGACCTGCTCCTGTTGTACGCCCGGCCGCAGGCGCCCCATCCGGAGGAACCTGGCGAGTGCGATGCAGCCGACCGGGACGACAATTACTACCATCAGGATCTTTACGCCGGCCGTGTGAAGGCCAACCTGGCAGTGCCCTGGGGCCCCGATCCGCTCGAGATCGCGGCGACCGCGGTCCTGGTCAGCGACAGCCAGGACCTGCCCGGGTGTCCCACGACCTACATGCATGAGAGCGCATCTCCGATGCGCGACCGCGTGCTAGGGGCGGACTTCAAGCTGCCGCTGCCCGGGATGGCGGCTCTCTACGGCGAAGTGGCCTCCAGCCACTTGAATCCGAACCGGTACTGCGAAGAGGATTGCCCCACGATTGACGGGCTGGCTCTGCGCGGAGGCCTGGTCCACGACTGGCAAGGGTCCAAGGAGGGCAGACTGCTCGGCCTCTCGACCGCCAGCCTGATGACGCATGCCGAGGTCGCCTATCAACGCATCGAGGCGGACTTCTACTCCGTCTTCAGCGCCCTGACCTACGAGCCAAACCTCCAGGGCCCGCGCATCTCCCTGCGTGCCGACTGGGGGCGCCTCGGCGCCGGCCTGTTCTTCAAGCACGAGGTCCCGCTCGCGGAAATCACCCCCCCGGAATTCGCGCAGGAGCGCGACCAGCTCAAGCAGACCGCCAGCGCATGGGCCAATGTAAAGCTCTGGGGTGGCGCGGTGTTCGAGGTTGGCGGCGTGCGCACACAGCGCGATCTTTACATCGCCGGCGCGTCGGCTGGCGAGCGCCTGGGGCCCGAACTGCAGAACACCCTCATCGCAAGCCTGACCCAGCAGATCGCGCCCAAGTGCTCGCTTTACGGCGAGCTCCAGCTCGTGGACGGCGAGTACCAGGTGATCCGCTCTGCGGGTGGGCTCCGCGAGGAGACGGACGAGTACACCTCAACCGTGGTGCGCCTGGTGGCCGACGTCCAGTTCTAGCCGTTCAGGCGGAGCTGGTCGGGGTCGGGGACCACGGTCTTGGTTGCTGGGCCCGCGAGGGGCAACTCGACCGTGAAGGTCGTGCCGGCGCCTTCCTGGCTGGTCACCGTGATGCGGCCGCCGTGCAACTCAATCGCCTCGCGCGCGATGGCGAGCCCAAGCCCCGTCCCTTCGGGAGCGTGGTGCTTGGCATTGGGGGCGCGGACGAACTCGAGGAAGATGTCGGGCAACATCGCCGCCGGGATGCCGATGCCCTGATCGCTGATGCGGATGGTGGCCGCACTTCCATCCGCGCTCAGGTCGACGTGAACCACGCCGTCGCGATGCGAGTACTTGATCGCATTCTGGATCAGACATTCGCAGGCGTGGCGCAGGTCCTCGCGGACACCCCGTTGGAGCACGGCCCCCGGGACCGTCGCGATGGACGCTTCGATTCGAACGGCGTGGGCCTGCGCGTAGCTCTCCAAGGCCCGCAGCACCTCTGTGAGCAAGGCGCCCAGGTCAACGGCCGACTCCCAGGGCGCCGCTGCCTGACCCTCCCGAATCTTCGCCAGGCTCAGCAGTTCGTTGACGATCATGAGCAGCCCGTCGGTCCGTTCGGCAACCCCCTCGATCAGCTTCTGACCGCGCGCTGATGCTGGGTCGACGTAGCCATGCGCGAGCGCATCCAGCGAGGTCTTGATCGTCCCCAGTGGAGAGCGAAGCTGGTGGGCCGACAAGCGCATGTAGTGCGACTTGCGCCGCTCGATCTCGCGCATTTCCGCAAGGGTCCGCTCGAGTTGGGCGGTCTTGTCGCTGAGCTGCATCGTCATTTCCAGCAAGCGCAGGCTGCCCCGCTTGAGGCGACCCGTCACGCGCCCGGTCAGATAGATGGTCCCAAAAATGGTGACGGTCAGGGCGAGAATCACTGGGTTGTAAAGGGTGTCAAAGACTGGGGGAACGAGGAGACTGCCGTGGTGCGGCAGGACGCTGGATTCCTCAGCGACATGCATGACCAGGATGGCCAAGCTGGTGAGTGCCCCGATCACATACATGATGCGCGTGGAAAGCAGGATCGTGCCAATCACCATGTGAAAGATGAAGAAATGCAGAATCGGGCTGCGCAGACCTCCAAAGAAATGGACGGTGACCAGCAGCGCACACAGATCCAACGATATCTGGATGACGGCGCAAGTCTGCAGAAACCGGTACGAGCGAGTGGCGGCTCGCCGCTGCCGAAGGATGCGCGCGAAGATAACGTTGTAGCCTGCCACAATGACCGCGATGCCCATCAGGCTGGGCCACAATCCAGGCAGGCCCAGGCGAGGTCCCAGCAAGGAGGTCCCGGTCAGTCCGGCAACAGCGATCCAGCGCAGGCGCCCGAACCAGCGCAGGCGCGCCTGTAGCTCGTGGGCGAGCGTGAACGCGAAGGAGACCTGGTTCATGATCCCCCGGCGCCGGTGGCCTCCTCGAGCACAGCCAGTAGCTTCTCGGGCTTGATCGGCTTCTCGAGGTAATAGTCATGCGGCGCGCTGGCGTCCTCGACAGTCAGCCTGTACTTGTACACCTCGTCGACACCGGTGAGCATGATGATGGGAATGTGGCGCATGCGAGGACTCTGTTTGATCTGGCGGGCGACGTCATAACCCTCAGCGATGTGGTCCATCATCACGTCCAGCACGATGGCATCGGGCAGCGCCTGCTCGAGGGCGGCGATGGCCTGCTTGCCGTTGGCGGCGGTGCGGACCTCGAAGTGGGACTCGAGGATGGCGCTCGCGGCCTCCAGGAAGATCGCATCATCGTCGACGAGCAGCACGGACTTCGACTTCTTCGGCATGATTCCTCCTCGCATCCAGAGGGCCAGCGGCACGGCCCGCGCAGCGCCGGGGCTGGAGCTGGCGACCCGGCGATGGCCCAGGGTGCCCCCGGCAACGGTGGTCCAACCGTACCCGGCGGCCGAGGGGTTGGCAAGGGGGGTCCGGCAATGGGTCCGGCGGGGGGGCGCTCGATCGGTCCTGGACAGCCGCCGGACCCTGCGGCTAGATTGGCAAGATTAACCTGCCCCGCGGGGGCGGCGGAGGGTGCGCGGTGGCTCTGGATCGCAAAGCGGTCGAGCTCGTCCTCGAGCGCGCCGAGGCGGAAAGCCGGTCGGCGCTCTTGGAACCCGAGGTCTACGCGATCCTGGGCGCGGCCGGGATTGGCGTCCCGTGTCATGCCGTCTTCCACGACCCCGCCGCTGTGACCCCGGAGGCGCTGCAAGCCATCCCGGGCGGCGAGGTCGTCGCCAAGGTCGTCTCCCCGCGCATTTTGCACAAGACCGAGTTCGGCGGCGTGCGCGTCATCCCCCGTGATGCAACCGCCGTGCGTCAAGCGCTGGCCGACTTCTCGGCCCGCGCGTCCGAACAAGACTTCGGCCGCGTGGGCGTGCTCGTGGCCGAGAAGATCGAACTGCGGACGGGGCCCGGCACAGAGCTGCTTCTGTCGCTGCGCCTCGACCGCGCGTTTGGACCGGTCGTTTCCTTCGGCCTGGGCGGCGTGACGACGGAGTTCTGGGGCAAGCGGCTGCGTGCCGGGCACGCGCTCGCCATCCGCCCCGCGCTGGACCTGGTCGGCGCGAGCGAGGCGGCGGCGGGCATGGTGGCGGGCACGGTGGCGGGGGATTTTCTCGCCGGCCGGGTCCGCGGACAGCAGGGGCCGCTCGTCGCCCCGGGCGCGGCCGAGGCGGCCATTCGCGCGCTGGCCGAGCTGGCCGAAGCCTTCTCGCCGCTCAATCACGACAGCCCGTGGACCCTCGAGGAGATCGAGGTCAATCCGCTGGCGGTCGATGCGCGGGGCCGTCTGGTGGCGCTGGATGGTTTGGGCACCTGTTCGCAGGCGAAGCAGGAGGTCCGCCCGCGGCCCATTCACAAACTGAAGTCGCTTCTGGAACCGAAGCTCATCCTGCTGCTCGGCGTTTCGTCGCGCGCGATGAACCCGGGGCGCATCATCCTGCGCAATCTGCTGGCCTCGCCGCGCTATTCGCCCAAAACACTCGGCATCATGCACCCCACCGAGAAGCTGATCGATGGGGTGGCCTGTTACCGGTCGGCGTCCGAGCTGCCCGACGGCATCGACATGGCGGTCGTGACCGTGCCGGCCAGCGACGAGCTCCTCGACATGATGATCGACCTCGCCCAGCGGGGGAAGGTGAAGACCTTCACGCTGATCAGCTCCGGGTTCGGCGAGACGCAGGCGGGCAAGCAGCTCCAGCGCCGTCTGCACCGCTTTATCCTGGAGACGCGCGATCGGCCCGACGGCGGGATCCTCGTCAACGGGCCCAACTGCCTGGGCATCGTCAGCAGCCCGGGCGACTACAACACCTTCTTCCTGCCGCCGTACAAGCTGGCGATCCACAGGGACCGCGTCGGCGGAGCGAACCTGGCATCGGTCAGCCAATCGGGCGCCTTCCTGGTCTGCCAGATGTCGCGGCTGGGCAACTACATCACGCCGCGCTACTCGATCAGCTTCGGCAACCAGGTCGATGTGTCGGTCTCCGACTACATCCGCTACTTCACCGGCGAGGACCAGGTTCAGGTGATCTCGGTCTACGTGGAGGGCTTCCAACCCTATGACGGCCGGGCCCTCATCGCCGCGGCGCGCGGGGCGCGGGAAAAGGGCAAGACGGTGGTCATGTACAAGACCGGGCGGACCGCCGCCGGCGCGAAGGCCGCCAGCTCGCACACCGCCGCCATCGCCGGCGATTATGCGGTGGCCGAGCAGTGCTTCGAGCACGCCGGCATTAAGGTGGCGCCCGATTTGGACACCTTCGCCGAGTGGATGGAGATCTACACGCTGCTCGGAGGCCGCCGGGTGCGCGGGCGGCGGGTCGCGATCATGACCAACGCCGGCTTCGAGACGACCGTCGGCTCCGACCGGCTGGGCTACCTGAAGCTGGCCGAGTTTGCGCCGGCCACTTGGGAGCGCATGCGCAAGGGGTTGCCCGAGGGCATCGTCGATTTCCGCAACCCGCTCGATGCAACGCCGATCACCCCGACCCCGGCCTACCTCAACTGCGTGGCCGCGATGGTCGAGGACCCCAACGTCGACTGTCTGCTCGTCTCGTGCGTCCCGCTGACCCTGGCCGTCAACGTGCTGCCGCCCAGCACGGAGCACAAGGAGAACCTCTACGCCGAGAGCTCGCTGGGCATGGGTTTCGCGCGCATCTTCCGCGCCACGCGCAAGCCGATGGTCTTCTGCGTCGACGCCGGCGAAATCTACGACCCGCTGGTGAACCTGCTGCAGGACCACGGCGCACCCACCTTTCGGCGCATCGACCGGGCGGTGCTGGCGCTGTCGGAGTTCGTGCGCGATCGGATGAGCCTGCGGGGGGAGCGGCGCGCGAGCCGGCGGAATGAACGGCGGGGAAAACAGCGGGGAGAACGGCGGGATGAAAAGCCAAGGGAGCAACGGGTTCGGTGAGCCGACCCGTTGCCCCCTAGCGAGCTTATGCCCGTTGGACAGTTGCCGCTGCCGCGAGCGCAGGCTCCGCGGTCCCTGGTTCTGGACGCGCGCTCAGCCCGTCCCGGGCCGCGCCTAGAACAGGATCACATTCTCACCCGGCTGGTACGCGTACTTGAAGGTGATCGCGCGCTCACCAGCGGGGGTCGACTTCACCTGGGTGATCTGGATCTTCGCGAAGTTTGCCGGCACGCCCGTCGCGGGGATGCGCACAGCATAGACCAGGCCCACCAGATCCGCGCCCACCGACACCTGGTCGGTCCAGCCGTCGTCGGTCGTCGTGGAGATGCCCCAGGTCGTCCCCACGGTCTTGATCCCCACGGTCCGATAGCTTTGGACACCCAGAAGGTGCGGGCTCTTCAGGCGCAGCTCTCCGCTCGAGGAGTCGTTCGCGGCACCCGTTCCGAGATAGACGTCGGTCTTCGCGAAGCGATCCGGGTTGCTCTGCTTCAGTGAGACGCTCAGGCCTTCGGAGAAGTCGAAGCCGCTGTTGCCGGTGGAGGCAAACTCCTCGATCACCAGGCCTTCCCCTTCCGGGCGGCCGGCGGCCATGGCTTCGTTGCTGCCGCTGGTGAGGTCCCCGTTCGTCCTCTCGCCCCGGACGTGGTAGTAGTAGAGCGTTCCGTTCGGGACAGGGGCATTGATGGTGTGTACACCGGGATCCACGCTCTGGACCAGGTAGGGGGTTAGCTGCGACGGCTCGAGGCCTATAATAGAGCTCGTCGCCCGGTAGAGGTTGTAGCGGCGGAACTCGCTCTGTCCCTCGTCAGTGCTCCCGGTCCAGGTCAAGGTGACTTCCCCATCCCCATTCACCGCCTGGAGGTTCGTCGGCGGGGCGAACGTCGCTGGCGGCCCCACCGGGTCATCGTCGTCGTCACTGCACCCCGTCCAGGCCAGAACGATGCCCAGGGTCAGAATCAGGGTTGCGAACAAATGCCGTCCGCGCAGATAGCCGATCATATTGGTCCTCCTTCCGCCCACCGGCGGCACCCACTGCCCCGCGGGTCACCCGAAAGTCGCTGGGCTGTCAGCCGAAACTATCCAGGAAATACATATCGCACGGGATCGGGGAGCGTCAAGCAGGAAGCGGACTCGCATGGCCCAGACTCACATGCAGCGAAAGTCCTTTTTATCGGGCCAGGCAGGATACTGAACGCGGCCGCCCTTGGCAGTTGAGGGATAGCGCTAGTCACCGTGATCGGATCGGTTGGACCAGAGAGCCTCCAGAAACGTGGACCAGGGTAGCACCTGGATTCTGTCGACCACCCGCGCGCGAGGCTCCATGCAGACGCACAAGAATCTCCTGAGTTTCTTCTCCTCCGCCAGTGCCCGCAGTCCCTTGAGGTCATTGGCGGTTACGTGACTCTTGGCCTTCACCTCGATGGCGGTGTGATCGCCAATGACGAAATCGACTTCGAATCCGGAAGTTGATCTCCAGTAACTCAGAGGCTCGCCGGATGCGTAGTCGCTGCGGCAGCGTAACTCATGATGGATGTAGGTTTCGAAAGCCTGGCCGAACTCGGGGGTCCCGGGCTTGAAGATTCGCCCTTGCAGAGCACCAGTGACGCCAACATCGAAGAAGTAGAACTTCGAAGAAGCCAGGGGTTTCCTCTTAGCGGTTTTTCTCCAAGCAGGAAGCTCGTGAACGATGAGAGTGTCCTTCAGGATCTCGAAATACTCGTAGACGGTGGTTCTCGGCACCTGCGCGTCGTTGGCGATGTTTGTATAATTGATGATGCTTCCATTGCACAGTGCCGCAATGTGCAAGAATCGACTGAACGCGGGGACATTGCGGGTGACACCCTCGGCCACAATCTCCTGCTGGAGATACGATCCCGCGTAGGACTCCAGATCTGCGGTGGGATCGTCGGAGAAGTAGATTGAGGGCAACAGCCCACGCGCTGCCACGCGCCCGAGATCGAATTCGTTGCCGAGTTCATGGCATGTGAGCGGGTGTAGGAAGCGTGTCCGCGCCCTGCCACCCAGGAGGTTGACCCCTCCGCGGCGCAACTTGCGGGCACTGGATCCGGTGAGCAGGAAGCGGGTGCCCCGCGCCTCGATGAGCCGATGGACCTCGTTCAGGAGTTCTGGCAAGCGCTGGATCTCGTCGATCACCACCAGGCGGTCCTTGGGTGTGAGTTCCTCTCCGAGCTGGCTGGGATTCCGACTGAGGGCGAGGAAGACGGAGGAATCGAGGAGGTCGTAGACGCGAGCGTCCTGGAGCGTCCTGCGAATCAGGAAAGTCTTCCCTGTCTGGCGAGGACCGAAGAGAAAGTGAGACTTCTTAGCCAACAAGGCGCGCAGATCCAGGTCACGCGGGACGTCCATCGAGGCCTCCTGTTGGCTCAGTGTCCTATCAATCGTCAAATGTGATACCAAATGACGGGGCTTTCGTCAACGCCCAGACGGACGAATACCGCATGTTTTTGACTTTCAATAGGTTAGGGGACGCGCGAGGTTGGGGGACGCGCGAGGTTGGGGGACGCGCGAGGTTGGGGGACGCGCGAGGTTAGGGGACGCGCGCCGCCGGGGTCTTGCCCCCGGCGCATTGGTGCTCCCACCCTACCGCGCCAGCACCGCCGACGCGATCACCTGCACCAGAACGATCTTCGCGACCATCGCCGCGGGGTACACCGTCGCATACCAGGTGTTGGGCAGATCGCTCTCGGACTGCTGATTGGCATAGGCCAGCACCGCCGGCTGCGTCTGGATGCCCGAGACGATGCCGAGCACGGCGGTCAGGGGCAGTCGCAGCACATGGTGGCCGACGGTGAGCATGACGAGCGTCATGATCGTAGTGAGCACCGCTCCGGCGGCCACGATCGTCCAGCCGCCCGCGCTCAGGGTGTCGATGAAACCGAAGCCGGCGCGCGTCCCGATGGCCGCCAGGAAGAAGACCAACCCCACCTGGCGTAGCACCAGGTTGGCGCTGTACGGCAGGTCCCAGATGATCGGGCCGGTGCGCGTGAGGCGCCCAAGAATCAGGCCGGCGATGAGCGGCCCTCCGGCAAACCCCAGCTTGAAGCTCATCCCGCCGCCCAGGGGGATGGGGATCATCCCAAGGAACACCCCCAGGACGATGCCGAGCGAGAGCGAGAGGAAGTCCGTCTCCGCGATGCCGCGCACGGAGTCGCCGAAGAAGCGCGTCACCGCGTCCATGTTCTCCTGATAGCTCACCACGCGAATGCGGTCGCCCATCTCGAGAATCGTGTTCCGAGAGGGGACGATCTCCACATCACCGCGCCGCAGCCGGGTGATGGTGGCCTGCAGCCGCCGCCCGAGCTGCAACTCGCGAATCTGCTTGCCGACGAGCTTCTTGTTCGACACGAACACGCGGCGATAGGTGATGCCGTCGATGCCCTCGGCCAGTTGCTCCGCCACCTGCTCGCCGAAGATCAGCCGCGCGCGCTCCATGGTGGCCGGCGGGCCGACCGCGACGACCAGGTTGCCCGCCTCCAGCAGCGTCGTGCCCTCCACGACGGAGCTCTTGTCACCCTTGCGGATGCGGCTCAGCACGAAGCCCGGCTCCCCGTGCACGGTGAGCGCCTGCCCCACGGTCTTGCCCATGATCGCGGGGTTGCTCACCCGGAAGGTGCCGCCGGTGATCGGCGTGACCTGCTCGAACGTGGCCTCGCGCTGCAATTCCTCGGGCGTCACCCGGCGAAGCTTCTGATAGAGGTAGATCCAGAGGATCACGCCGAAGACCCCGAAGGGGTAGGCCAGACCGTAGCTCACCACCGGGCTGTTGATGAGCTGCTCGCGAGCGGCCGGCTCGATCCCGACGGAGAGGTTCTTGGTCGTCTCCACCGCGGCCGCCAAGGCGGGCGTGTTGGTCAGCGAGCCGCAGAAGAGCCCGGCCGCGGTGGGCGCCGAAATCCTGAGCAGCAGGGCAGCCACGCCGGTGAGAACGGCTGCCAGGCCCAGGATGGCGAAGGTGATCAGGCTGTAGCGCAGGCCGCGGCGCTGGAAGGATGTGAAGAAGGAGGGCCCCGATTGCAGGCCGACCGAATAGACGAAGAGCACGAGGCCGATGATGTAGATCTGCTCCGGCAGGGCGCAGCGTGCGTCCAGCGCGCCGAAGGCGATGCCGGCAAAGAGCACCGCGGCCACCCCCAAGCGGAAGCCGAAGATGCTGATGTTGCCGACCAGGTAGCCGGTCCCGATCACCGTGAAAAGCAGCACCAGCGGGTGTTCCGCCAAAACATCGAGCATGGCCGGGATCCTGGGCCATGGGCGGTCGGATGGCAACAGCCGCGTGGTCCGGGGTCAGCCCGAGAGGTCCGCGGAAAGCCCGCGGGGACCGGGGTCAGTCCGTCCGTCAGCCCGTCACCGGACCGCTCGTCCTACTCGTACGCCGTCGGCACGAGACACGCAAAGACCAGCGGCTGCTCACCGGTGTTGCGGTACTGGTGGCGCTCGTTGGGCAAGACCAGGATGAAGTCCCCCGCCGCCACGGAGCGCGGTCCGGCCTCCGTCAGGAGCTCTCCGCGCCCCGAGAGCACGTAGTTGATGTGCTCGAAGGCGTGGGCGTGGTGGGGCGTGTGCCCGCCTGGCGCAATCGTGAAGACGCGCAGCGACATCGTGGGCGAGCCGTCGCGCGTGCCGATGGGAACCTGTTTGCTCGCGCCCCGAGCGCCTTCCATTGCCACCGGCGTCTGGGGGACATCTTCCAGCCTGATGATCTTCATTCGTTTGTTCCTCTTGGGGCGACCCATCCCGGCCAACACCGTCTGCGCAGGATAGCGCATGGATGCTCCTGGTTCCTCCATCCGCGAAGGGGCAGAGGCAAGGCCCGCTGGGCGGGGCACGCCCCCCGTCAACGGCCCACAGGGAGGGCCATCTGGCCCGAACCGCTGGCAAGCCCGTGGTTGATCGAACGCGGCGGATGGGCTAGGAATCCACTGCCTGGCGCGGTCCTGCAGAGCCTCCCGGGGGATTCCATTTCATCCGGGCCCCTGCTCACCAGGGGACTCCGGCGCACCAGATCCCCCGGGCCCTCCGAGATCGGCCCGGCCACGAGGCAGAGCATGGAGATCGACATCACCCCGCTGCGCGCGCATCCCCGCGTCACCGCCGATCCCGAGGTCTGCGGCGCCTACGCCGCCGACGTCTCGGGGCTCTCGCAGGTACCGCCGGCGGTGGCCCGTCCCGAGAACGCAAAGGAGCTTGCCGATCTGCTCCGGCTGTGCCACGACCGCACCATTCCCGTGACGCCGCAGGGTCTGCGGTCGAGCACGACCGGGGCGTCCGTCGCCACGAGCGGCATCGTCCTCTCCCTCGAGCGCATGGCGCGGCTGATCGACATCGACCGTGCGCGGCGCGTTGCGATCGCCGAACCGGGGATTGTGACGGCCGAGTTCAAGCGGCAGGTGGCGGAGGCGGGGCTCTTCTACGCCCCCGATCCGACCAGCGAGGAGGAGAGCACCCTCGGAGGCAATGTGGCCTGCAACGCCAGCGGCTCGCGCACCTACCGCTATGGGTCCACGCGGCACCACGTCCGCGCGCTGAACGTTGTCCTGGCCGACGGCAGCCGCCACGAGGTGCGGCGCATCGGCGCCAACAAGAACGCGACCGGCTACTTCGGCCTGCAGAACCCGATCGATCTGTGGATCGGGAGCGAGGGCACCCTGGGCGTGATCACGCGCATCGAGGTCGATCTGCTCGCCCCGCCGCCGGGATCCTTCGGGGCGATGGCCTTCTTCCGCGACTGGCGGGCCGCGATCGGCTTCGTGCTCGCGGCCGACGCATCGCGTCGCGCGGGGCAGCTCGCGCCGCGTTGCCTGGAGTACTTCGACCAGACCGCCCTCGAGCTGATCCGGCCCGCGGCGGCGTCGCTGCGTGTGCCGGCCGATGCCCAAGCGGCGATCTTCTTCGAGGAGGAGGTCGCCCCGGCGGAGGTATGGCCGGCGCTCGAGCGCTGGCAGGTGGCGATCGAAGCGGCCGGCGGGGTGGTCGACGCGACGATCGTGGCCCGCACCCAGGCCGACCAGGCCGAGCTGCGTAAGCTGCGCCATGCGGTCCCCAGCGGGATGAACGACCGCGGGGCCAAGGCGGTGCTGTTGGGCGGCCGCAAGATCGGCACCGACTTCGCCGTGCCCCTCGAGAACCTCGTTCCGGTGATGGAGGACGCTTACCGGATCGCAGGCGAGGAGTTCGGGGGATTCGTCGTCAGCTACGGCCATGTCGGCAACGGCCATCCCCACTACAACCTCCTGGCCGAGAGCCCGGAGGCGCTCGCCCGCGGCACGCGTGCCGCCTGCGCCATGGCGCGCCGGGCGATCGCGGCGGGGGGCACGCTGGCGGCCGAGCACGGCATCGGCAAGGTCAAGGTGCCGCTCTACCGCCAGCTCTACCCTGACTGGTTGTATCAGGCGATGTGGGCGGTCAAGCGCTCGCTCGATCCGCGGGGGATCCTGTCGCCGGGCAACCTGTTTGAGTAAAGCAACTTATGGCCATGGAAATCCGTAAAGGTGGACATGCTTCCGCGCCCCGCAAGGCGTCAGGATCATGAGGGACTCATCGAGAAGGAGGCAATCTGTGAAAGCGTTCATTCGCACCTTCTTCGCGTCGGTGCTGGCGATCATCGCGGTCATGGCCCTGGTGATCGGTCTGCTGGCCTCGCAGGCGGGCAAGAAGGAGAAGATCGAGAATCGTTCCTGGCTCGTGCTCGACATCTACGGTGACATCCCCGAGTACGGCCCGCCGGCGGATCCAATGGCGCAGCTCATGGGCGGCGACGTCGAGACGCTTCAGGGGTTCTTGGACAATCTCACCAAGGCCGCGGTCGATGAGCGCATCGAAGGTGTCATCCTGAAGATCTCGGCCAACAACACGCTGGGCCTGGGTAAGCTGCAGGAGCTGCGCAGCGGCGTCGCCAAGGTGCGCGCGGCCGGCAAGAAGGTTTACGCCTACGCGGACGGCCTGTCCAAGGGCTCCTACTACCTCGCCGTGGCCTGTGACTCGATCTGCATGCCGGCGACCGCCTACATCGAGTTCACCGGATTGGGAGCTACCTCGATGCACTTCAAGCGCACGCTCGAAAGGATCGGCGTCCGTCCCAACCTGCATCGCATCAAGGACTACAAGTCCGCCGCCGAGATCGTGCTGCGCGAGGACATGTCGCCGGAAGCCAAGGAGAACACGCTCTGGATCATGGACGAGTACTGGCAGGTGATCATGGCGGACCTGCAGGCGGACCGCGGATTGAGCGAAGAACACGTCGTGGCCCTGATGGAACACGCGCTCTTCACTCCGGAAGAGGCGCGTGATGAGGGGATGATCGACGAGGTCCTGTACTGGGACGAGTTCGCGAACAGGCTCAAGGGCGAGAAGGATGAGGAGCTGCGCACCGTTGCTTCATCCCGCTATGAGGATGAGTCGTTCGACAAGGTGGGGCTGAAGGGGAAGAAGAAGATCGCTGTCGTTCACGCTCAAGGGTTGATCGCCGGACGCAAGAGCACCATCAATCCGATGCTCGGCATGGTCATGGGTCATGAATCGGTCGTGAGCGATCTGAGGCGCGCCACCAAGGACGAAGACATTGTGGCGGTGATCTTCCGGGTGGACAGCGGGGGGGGCGAGAACCTGGCCAGCGATCTCATCGGCCATCAAGTCGAGGTCACCAGCCAGGTGAAGCCCATCGTGGCCTCCATGGTCGACCACGCCGCGTCGGGCGGCTACCAGATCGCCTTCCGCGCCAGCAAGATTATCGCGCTGCCCTTGACCGTCACCGGCTCGATCGGTTCGATCAGCGGCAAGATGAATATAGGCGGCCTCCACGAAAAACTGGGCATCACGCACGACAACGTGACCAAGGGACCCAACGCGCTCATGTGGTCACCCTACAGTGACTTCACGGAAGCTGAGCGCGCGCGGTTCGAGGATGATCACTGGAAGTCGTTCAATCTGTGGCTGGCGCGCGTGGCCGAGAAGCGCGGGATGAGCTTTGCGGAGGCTGAGCAATTGGCGCACGGGCGCGTGTGGACCGGGCGCCAAGCCGTGGACAACCGCCTGATCGACGAGGTGGGCGGCCTCGATCGGGCGATTGAGATTGCCAAGGAGCTGGCCGAGGTTCCGGCCAGCGAGAAGGTCGAGGTCGTGCACTTTCCGGAAGAGCAGGGCATCATGGACATGATCCTGGGCGGCGGCGACACGAGCGTGACGGTCAAGTGGATGATCTACCGGTTCATTCACGAGGATCTGGCGGCCACCTGGGATCTCGTCGCAGCCAAGCTGGTGGGATCGCCCCGCATGAGTCTGATGGAAGACCTGCCCATCCGCTGAGGCAGCGTGGCGCTGACGTGCGGCTGTTCTCGCTGAGATCAACACAGGGTCCCATCCTCATCGGGTGGGACCCTGTTGACATCCGATGCGTCCGGGCTCGTGGACTCTCGCGAGGCTCAGTCGCCGGGCGAGATGGCCTCCACCGGGCACTCCCCGACGCACGCGCCGCAGTCGGTGCACAGATCGGGGTCGATCACGTAGCACTCGTCACCCTCGGAGATCGCCTCTACCGGGCAGACCGCCGCGCACGCGCCGCACGACGTGCAAGTATCGCAATCGATCTTGTGGGCCATGACTCAGCTCCTTCTTTTGGGTTATTGGACAACGCAGCCCGATAGCCTAGCGGCCGAAGCGGGTGGACGCAAGCGATTTTCAGCCTGCTAGGCCCGGGCACGTTGCCTTCTAAATCCTTTATTGGTAAATGATTGGGGGTGAGTGCCGCCTCCGCGAGCGGGCGGCGATGGGTGATCCCAGCGCTTCAGCCGTCTATCACAGGTGTCGCGGCGTCCGCCGGCCACCTCCAAAGCGCCCGCGGTCAACTCGTTGATCCAACGGGGCGCGCCATCAACAGGTAGTGGCCCGGGCGATGACGCGGCGAATCCGACTGTGAGGAGGTGTCTCATGCGACCCATTACCCCCCAGGGGCGCTGCGCCCGCGCATGGCTCGCGCTAATGGTCATGACCCTCGGTCTGAGTCAGCTCCAATGCATCTTGATTCCCGAAGGAGACCTGGCTGGCCACCGCGAGGCCAATCGACCACCCACGGTTCAGATCACGGGCGGCGTCCTGGCCGACTCGACCGCTGCTGGGAGCCGCGTCCACTTTCGGTGGTTCGGCGCGGACGAGGATGGCGTGGTGAGCTGGTTCGAGTGGGCTTTGGACGATACGACCAGTGAGGGCGCCTGGCATCGCACCCCGTGCGCCGAGCAGGTCGTGCTCGTGCCGGCAACTCAGCCGATCCAAGGCGGCATGGCGGCCGATTGGCACACCTTCTATGTCCGCGCCGTGGATGATCAGCAGGCACGCTCCCAGGTCGTGGCGTGCATCTTCAACGCCACGACGATTCTTCCCAGCAGTTGGATCTCGTACCCGGTGCCCGGCGACGCCCTGCGCTGGGCCCCCGGGGTTCGCGTGCACTGGCGCGGCGAAGACCTCGACGCCGCGAACATCGAGCGGCGGCCCGCGTTCTACGAGATCAAGCACATCGAGGACCCAGGCGTCGATATCACCGACGACGCGGCCGTGCGCCGGCTGTTCGAGGAGGGGCCCAATCTGCTCTTGCAGCCGGAGCCCGATGACTACCCTGCAGACCCGGCGTGCGGGTACCTTGAGGAGGCCGGGCGCGCCTGGACGCGGGTATCAGGATCAGTGACCGAAGTTGAGCTCAGCGACATGGAGATCGGCCGGCGATACCTCTTCGGTGTGCGGGCCATCGACGAGGCCGGGGCCCGCGAGCAGAAGTTCCGGCGCAACGAGAACTGGGTGGCCACCCGGGCCGACGTTCCGCGCGTGCCGGTCTTTCTCTACGAGCCGACCGCCGGCGGCCACCTCTTCGATGGTTCCGTGTTCGAGAACCCTTGGAGGATCACCGTGGCGCCGGGTCAAGCTCTGCACTTCGCGTGGCAGGTCGACGTGGAGGGGAGCGGAAGCGAGCAGTGGATCTGCAACTATGGCGTCGACGTGCTCTGCCCGGACCCCATCGGGTACCACGAGTTCATCGGCCCGGGCAGCTGGGAGGGTTGGGCGCGACGCCACCAGACCCGCACGCCGATCGCCTTTGGGGCCGATCAGGGTCCCGTGCACTGGTTCTACCTCAAGGTGCGGGCCATCCCCGACCGTCCGGAATGGGAGACCCGCTGTCTGGTGGAGATCCGCGTCCAGGATCCCGCGCGGTTCAAAAAGCTCCTCATCGTGGATGACCAACGCCGGCGCCCCTTCAGTCCGGGGAGCCCGGCGCTGCGGGTGGATGACGCCCGCGAGGACGCCTGGCGGTCCGAGGTCCTCTGCAGCCTGGCCGACCTTCTGCCGAGCGGCGAACAGGCCGGCCAGTTCAACACGTTTCCCGACGAGGCCTCGTCACCGGCGGTCGCCATTCCCGAGGACTTCCTGGATCTGATGGACGAGTACCAGACGGTCGTCTGGGACTGCGCGGCGTCGGATCCCTGCGGCCTGCAAACGGCGGTCAACGACCTAACCCTCTCCCGCTACGTTGGCCGCGGCGGCAACCTGCTGCTACTGGTCTGGGGTGGCGTGGTCAGCACGGTCACCGGTAGATTCCCGCTGAACGCGGATGACTACTGCGTGCCGGACCTGGGCAATATCACTGGGGAGTCGCGCTGGAACCAGTTCGGCTTTCTCTGGCAGCACCTGCATCTGCGCGGTCCCGTGGACAAGCCGCGCGGCGAGGAGCGCCAGCGGGACCGGCGGTCGCTGGTGAGGGCGGTGGCGGTGGATCCGAGCTACCCCGATATCCCGCTCGACCCCACTCGCTGGGGAAGCGATCCACGCTATCCGGAGAACGGGCGCGGAGACTGGTTCTACGAGTGTCTCGTGCCCGACCGTTCCGAGGCGGGCAGTCCGGCATGGTACGAGCGCGACGAGGCGCTCCGTGTGCTCTACTCGGCTCGCTGTTATACAGACGTTGGTCACAACCTGAACGACAAGCCGATTGCCTGGAGCATCGATCCCGCTCGTGGGCGCGATCCACGTCCCGGCTACGGGCGGATCGTATGCCTCAACTTTCATCCGTTCTACTACGATCCTCATGCGACCGAGATGGCCATGTCGCGGGCGCTGGCGTGGTTGATGACGGGGAATCCGTGAGGGCGGACGACTCTGAACCGGTGTCCGGGTCGACGTGCCAATCATCTGATTGGTTCGCCAAGCGCAGGAACGTTTGGGGAGATCGGCCATGAGCCGGTCTCCCCAATCTGCGACCCGCACAAGGGTAGCTCTCGGTGCCCCGCCGTGTCCGACCGCCCCGCGCGGGGCGGCGGCGCGATTGGGACCTTATCTTAGCAGAATCACCGGGCGGCTTTCATCGGCGGCGCGGGTCACGAGCCTGACGTAGTAAACACCCGCCGCGACCGGCCGATTGTCATCCGCCACGCCTCTCCAGGTCACGTGATAGCGGCCTGGGCTGACTTCGCCCTTCATCAAGGTCTGCACCAGGCGACCGCTGACATCATAGACCGCGAGGCTCACCGGCTCGGTCGCGCTCACTTCAAAGAACACCGTCGTGGCTCCGCTGAACGGGTTGGGCCGACTGGCAAGCAGCCGCGTGGCGGCAACCGGTCCGGTCCAAGGATCATCGACACCCTGGATTCCATGCTCGTAGACAAGTTGTGCGACCGCCGCGTTCTGGAAGAAGCTCTGTGAGCTCGTACCACCGACGAGGGCAAACGCCAGGCTGTCCGTCTGGCCTGGGCCGAGCGTGAACGGTCCGGCCGAGGCGAGCAGGCTATGGTCGTCAGCCGAGGCGGTCACGGTCACGACGTGCGTTGCGTCAAACGCTGACAAGAACTTGTACTTGTCTGCGTCGAGCATGTACTGCTGCGGCCAGACATAGACCGGATTATGGACCAGCGTGAGATTCGCCAAGCCGGGATCACCCGCGCGGTCTAGCTTAACCACACCGGCATGGACTCCCGCGGCGTCGGTCATGTAGACCACCTGCAGGTTCGCGTCAACCGCCCCCACGTCGTCCTGGTACGAGGAACCGATGTCGAAGTCACAGAAGACACCGGCATAGAGGTCCGTCAGCGTGGCGCTGCTCTCATTGCGGATCACGTAGCGCAGAATGACAAAGTCGTCCGCGGGATCGGGTGCGCTCCAGGCCCAGGAGTCCTGCCGGACTAGAAGCTGCAGGCTGTCAGTGCCGGCGCGGTCGCGATAGATCGAGTGGATGTCCTGATCGGATGCGGCCGTCGGACCCGTGTCGGTCCAGATGCATCCCAGCGGCACCAGGGAGTACGCCCACTCCTTTTCGGGGTCGGCCGTGTACTCGCGGTTGGCCACATACACCGAGTCGTTGGAGACCCACAGGCTGCCGACGAAGAGCAGATTGTCTCCCGTGGCCGGATAGATGAACCCCACACCTTCGGCCTGCGTGTCATCCATGAACCCGATGATGCCTTGGTCGGTGACGGTAAGCTCGCCATCGCCGACGTTGTGCGTCGCCCAGTGGATGCACGTGGTGCACGGATTCGGCTGGCAGGTGAGGTATTCCGGATGGAACACGCCGCTCAGGCCCACCTCGCACTCCTGCTCCGACCAGACCAACTGGCAGGTCGTGCCCACGCAGCAGACACGCTGCTGGTTGTACGGACAGGGATTGGGGTCGCAGGGCGTGTTGTCGCCCTGGTAGGTGCCGCCCTGAAGCTGGCAGACGAGACTGCTCAGGACCTGACAGAAGGCCTCGGGAGATGTGAAGCAACAGGCGCCCGTCGGGGGCGGCAACTCATCGAGGACGAGCAGCAGGTAGTCCTCCGTCTCGCCGGTCTCAAAGACACCATCGCCATTCCAGTCGCTGGGAACGATCTGCGCGCTGATGGTGAAGCGCGTCCAGATGTAGTCGGGAAGAGGCCCGATCACGAAGGGCGGTGGCCCCAGCGCACTCAGCGGACCGACGAAGCCTGCTGGAACGACGAAGTTGACCAGGACGTGCTCCGGGGCCGGAGAAGGCCCCGGACAAGGTGAGACACCAAACCACTTGCCGTCACGGTTCCAGTCCATGAGCACATTCACGAAGACATCGATGGGTAGCGGGTTGGTGACGTGGATGTCCACGCTGGTGCCCCACGCAGCTCCGGTGCAGACCTGGCCCAGGGAGCCGGTCGCGCCCGGCTGGCAGGGTGCGTAGTTGAGAAGCGGATCGATCGTGTAGGCGGGCGGCAAGAGCAGGCCTGCATCGCCGTCGGCGAAGCACTCATCGGCATCGTAGGGTGGGAAGTTCGGGCAGTTGCCGGCGTTGCCGTCGGGCTCCCATTCGAGCATCGGTCCGAAGAAGGGGCCAGGGTTGGGGGCATGCATCACGAAACCCTCGGGCAAGACGCCCGTGCAGGTCGGGAAGTCGCCCATGATGCCGAGGTCGGGATAGGCCATGGCGCCTTCGGGCGCGTCGCCATATTCGCCCTCTTCCTGGACGATGCCGACCATCAGCAGGTAGTCCTCACTCTCGCCGGTCTCGAAGAACCCTGCGCCATTCCAGTTCGGGGGCATGGCGCTCTCACCGATCGTGAAGCGCGCCCAGACATATTGCGAGTTCGGGCCGATCAGGAACGGCGGCGGGTTCAAGCCGGATAGGGGCCCGGTATAGCCCCGCGGCACAACGAAGTTGACCAGCACGTGCTCGGGTGCGGCGCCGCCGGGGCAAGCCGACGCGCCGCCCCACATGCCGTTCTGGTCCCAGTCGATGACGACGTTGACGAAGGCCTCGACGGGCAGGATGTTGGTCACCATGATGTCGACGTTCAGGCCCCAGACGGCCTGCTGGCAGGGCATGCCCAGCGAACCGGTCTGGGTGGGGTCACACGCAATCGGGTTACCCGCCGGATCGATCGTATAGCCGGGCGGCATGATCAACCCCGCGTCGCCGTCGCCGAAGCACTCGTCGGCGTCGTAGGGCGGCCAGTTGGGGCAGTTGCCCGCGTTGCCCTCGGGCTCGGGGTCCATCACGGGCCCGAAGTACGCGTAGGGCGCGGCGATATGGAACACATAGGTGGCCGGTCCTGTTCCGAAGCATGTGGGGAAGCGGCCCTGGACACCGAGCCACGGATAGGCCGGCACACCCTCGGGCGCATCCCCATAGTCACCCTCGGGCGCTTCGGCGCTGTCGATCTTCAGCAAGTAGTCCTCGCTCTCGCCGCCCGCAAAGCACCCCTGGCCGTTCCAGTCGAAGGGCACCGGCAAGTCGCTGAGCGTGAAGCGGGTCCAGACGACGCCGCTTGCGGGGCCGATCTGGAACGGCGGCGGCGTCAGGCCCGAAAGCGGGCCCAGGTAGCCCACCGGCACGGGGAAATTCCACAACACATGCTCGGGCGCCGCGCCGCCGGGGCATTGCATCAGTCCCTGCCACCGGCCGTCTTGGCTCCAGTCCATCAGCACGTTGACGTACATATCTTGTGTGCAACCACGGGTGTCGACCCAGATGTCCACGTTCGTGCCCCAGACGGCGGTCTGGCAGTAGCCACCCAGAGAGCCAGAGATGCCGCTGCAGGGGACGACCAAGCCGCCCTGGATCGTGTAGGCCGGTGGGACCATCAAGCCCGCGTCGCCGTCCTGGAAGCACTCGTCGGCGTCGTAGGGTGGGAAGTTGGGGCAGTTGCCGGCGTTGCCCTCGAATTCGTAGTCGTTGCTATTCCCGAAGAAGCCGTTAGTGGGGTCGAACGGACCATGCAGTACAAAGCCGGCCTGGCCACTCAGGAAGCAGGTGGGGAAGTCTCCAAGCAGGCCCGTGGACGGATAGGCTAGCGAGCCCTCCGGTGCGTCGCCGTAGTCTCCCCGAAGCTCGGGCTCCTCCGCGAGTTGCAGCAAGTAGTCTTCGGTCTCACCGAGCGCGAACGTCCCTGCTCCGTCCCAGTCTTGAGGGACTTGGCTATCGCTGACCGTGAAGCGGGTCCAGAAGAAACCCGCATTGGGGCCGGTCAGGAAGGATGGAGGGGCCAGGCGTGACAGCGGCCCCGAAAAGCCCGGGGGCACCGGGAAGTTCACCAGGACATGCTCAGGCGCAGGTCCCAGCCCGGGACAGGTGGCGCTCCCCTGCCAGATCCCGTCGCCGTTCCAATCCATGAGGACATTGACATAGACGTCCGCGATGGTGGTGTTGGTGACATCGATATCGACGTGGCTACCCCAGGAGGCGGTCATGCAGACGATGCCGATGATCGGGGGCATGGCCGACCCCACGGAGCCCGGACACGGAACCTCGGCGCCGCCTTGAATGGTAAATGCGGCGGGGAACAGGAGCCCCGCATCGCCGTCGCGGAAGCACTCGTCGGCATCATAGGGGGGGAAGTTGGGGCAGTTGCCGGCGTTGCCATCGGCTTCGGCCTCCTCCGCGGGACCGAAGTGGGCCAGGTAGGGCGGCATGTTGAGGTGCAGGACGAACGAGCCCGTGGGCCCGGCGCTACTGCAGGTGGGAAAGAAACCCATCCCGCCGGCTGCCGGGTATGCCAGCGCGTACTCCGGCGCATCACCCCAGTCGCCGTCGTAGGTCACGCCGCCCATGGCCTGGATGGCGGCCAGGCAGTTGGGCCGCGGGCCGATGTGACCCGGGGGGCCGAAGACCTGCGGCGTGCCGGTGCTCACGAGCAGATTGCGCATCGCCACGGGTGTGATGGGCGTCATCGAGATGTTGGCGCGATAGTAACCCGCACAGCAGGCGATGGCCCCGGCCACGATCGGGGAGGCGCTGGATGTCCCCGAGAATGCGAGCCGATAGATGCGGTGCGGTCCCTCGGATGCGAAGAGGTCACCATAGCCGGTCGTGAGGACGTCCTCGCCCCAGCCCTGCAGGTTGAAGCGCGGCCCGTAGCTTGAGAGGGAGAGGCGTTCAAGATCGCCTTCCGGATAGGTCCCGCCCGGGTTGGCCCCGCCGGCGCCGACGATGACGGCTTGACTGTCCCCCACCCAAGTCATACCCCCGGTGTTGTAGCCGCCATTGCCGCCCGCCTCGACCACGTAGATGTTGCTGGCCGTCGCGTTGACAATGGCCACGTAGACGGGGTTCATCGTCTGGGGGCTCGGCCACGTCGAGCCGTACCATTCGACCGGCACGTAAATGCCCTGGGTGCCGTAATAGTCCCACTGCTGCTCGAGCAAGATGACGTCGCCAGGATTGCTGTGGGCGATGCTTGTCGCGATCGCTCCGGCCGGGTTCCAGCTCACTGGGGAACCAAAGTAGCTTCCGGCGGTCAATAGGCTGGCTCCATAACAGACACCGGAGATGCCCCAGCCGTTCCGGTCGGCTACCAGCTCGCCTGCCACGGCGGTGCCATGGTTGTTGTCGGCGAAGGGATCCTGCACGAGAGAGACGATCTGAGAACCCAGGGCTTTGGTGACATCATCGTGTTCGTAGTTCCAGCTATACTCGATGTCGACGACCGTGATGCCCGTCCCGTCCCCGCCGGGCTGTGTCCAGGCGTACTCGGCATCGATACCCGTAGGTGTGGCCGCGGCTGGGTCGAGGTAGCCCTGCTGCGGCTCGTAGTCCGGGGGCAGCGGGAGCGGCATGGGCTTCGGCACGGGCCGCGCCCAGATGATGCCTGGTAAGGCCTCGAGATCGCGACTCAGGCCCCAGACGTCCACCGCCTCCTGTTCGGCCACGAAGCGCAGGCGGTAGATGTTGTTCAGGTTGTACACGGGCTGACCCGTGTTGGTCTCGCCCCGTGCTTGAATCGCGTCGAGGACGGCCTCCTCGACGTCGCAAATGCGCGACCACTCGAAAGAGGTCACACTCTCGAGGACTCGGCTCACGCCTGCTACGGCGTCGGTGGTCAGGTCCACCAACTCTCCACCGCGCAGGCGCACGCGGGCGTCGGGGGCGAACATCACTTCTATGAGGTCATCCTCGCATGGGTAGCGCTGGGCGGGTTCCTGCTGCGCGAGGGGCTCGGGCACAGCCTGGAAGGCGAGCAAAGCCACCAGAATGAACGCGCGTGGGATGGATTGGCGTATAGATCGTGAAGACGACATGACGGGCCTCCTCTCCGGCCCGGTCCGGGGCGCTGCGCAAGGCGAACAGCATGCGGGGGCAGAAAGCTGCCTCGCAGGTACCCCCCCCGGGCTCAAAACTGCGAACTCGCGATGGGTCGTCAGGATCGTTTGACTTCTACTGATAATCTTACACCCGGGAGTGCTCACCGGGGAAAGACAAGCGCACGGACTGCCCGGGCGAACGCCCAGCATACAGACGTCCCGGGGGCAGGCAGTCGGGCGATCTGGGCTTGCGAGCTCAGTCTCGGCTCAGGATAAGCCGCTGGGTGCGCACCTCGTCCCCGCACCGCAGCCGGCAGAAGTACGTGCCAGTGGCCAGCCAGCGACCGCCCGGATCACGCCCGTCCCAGTCGAGGGCGTACCTGCCGGCGCCCAGGTCCTGAGTGGCGAGCCGGCTGATGCGTCGACCGCCGGCATCGAAGAGGTCGAGCTCGATCCGCCCGCCCTGCGGCGCGCTGAGGGCGAACTCCACCCGTCCGGGGGCTGGGTTGGGTCGCACGGCCAGGGCCAGCTCGGCGCCCGGCGCCATAACTCCGCCTCGCGGCACGAAGGCCCCCGATCCCGTGTGCTCTGGGCGCTGGCCGCCCGCTCCCGATTCATCCGTCACTGCGCTCGGCCCCAGTGGCGCGAACCAGACGCCATCGGCCGCGTTCGCCAGCAGCGGGTATGGCCCGGCTCCCGGACGCAGCTTGCGCGCGCTCAGCCAGCGCAGCCCGTCGTTGGCGAGCTGCCAGGTGACGCCGTCATCGCGCGTCTCGTAGATGCCGCTGGCCTCGACCTCACCCGAGATACGGTTGGTGGCGATGAGCACATGCCCCGAATCATCGGGATCGACGAAGATCGAGACCGGCCAGTGATGGGTCGGCGCCTGGAAGCTCGGCACCGGATCCCACTGTGTGCCCCCGTTGAGGCTGCGGAAAAGCCCGTTGTACTGCGTCGAGACCCACATGCGTTGCGGGTCCTGAGGGTCGAAGGCCAAGTCGCGGATGGCCAGCAGGCTGGTGTTGAAGCCGGGCACGCGCACGAAGGAATCACCGCCGTTCGTGCTGACCACGAAACCGTTCCAGGCGCAGGCGTAGACGATCGCGGCAGTGAGCGGATGCGGCTCCACATCAAAGGTGCCGCCGGCGCCAATCTCGAGACCACGGAAGGACCAGGTGTCGCCCCCATCCGCACTACGGTAGACACCCGCCGTGCCCCCGCCGCCACGGGCAGCGAAGACCAGGTTCGAAGTGACCGGGCTGACCGCCAGGCAGGTGATGTCCTCGCCCATGGTCGCAAAGCCGCACGTCTTCACCGGCTCCCAGTGGGCCGCGCCATCGCGGCTGCGGTAGATGTTGTGATAGCCGGGCTTCGCTTCCGCGCCGAGGAAGAGCGTACCGAGCCCATCCGTGGCCAGCGCGCGGAAGAACGTCTCGATGCCGGGACCGGTGTCCAGCCCCTCGTTGGCGCGGATCCACGTGCCGGTCACAAGATCCCCCACGAAGACCCCATTCTCGAACGTCCCGACGACCACACCGGGCCCCTCGCGGCTCCAGCCTTCCTCGCGTCCGGTCCACTCGCGCGCTCTGAGGCCCCTGAGGGACTCGACTTCCAGCGCGTCGTGCACGCTCGTGTTCTGAAGACCTGTGTTGATCTCATGCCAACGGGACTCACCCATGTTCCACTTGAACATCCCGGTGCCCCATTCGCCGAGGTAGACACCATCCAGGCCGACCACCAACGTATTCCAGTGATCTGTGCCCAGCAGACCGTCCGCACGGCGAATCCAGGTCGTGCCCCCGTCGGTGCTCTCGTAGGCTCCGAACGGATAGCCGGGATTGCTGATGGAACTAGCCCAAGCATGATCGGAGAGCAGTGGATCGAAGTGCAGGTCGGCGAAGAGGAACGGGTGGGTCGGCGTCCACGACCAGCCACCGTCCAGACTCCGGCACACGCCGAAGCCATTGAAGGACCCGAGCAGACGCTGCGGGTTGCCGGGTGCGAAGTCCAGACCCAACACGATCCCGCTGTAACCCTGGATCAGGACCTCTTGCCAGATGAGACCGCGGTCCTCGGAGATGTAGAACCCGCCGCCGGGCTGGATGTAGTTCAGTTCGAGCCCTGTGCCTACCAACAGGCGATCGGAGTCGGACGGATCGACGAAGATGCGCGACGGCGCGTAGCCGACCGGCATGCCGCCGACGATCTTCTCGAACGAGTACGGGCACGTGTGCCAGTGCAGGCCGGCATCCATCGAATAGTGCAGTGAGTCCGACATGAACCCAGCGTAGAGGCGCTCAGCGTCCGCGGGGTCGAAGGCGACCTGGATGCAGGGGGCGATCCGGCTGTTGAGCGGGCAGGCTTCCCAGGTGACGCCGTCGTCGCGGCTGATGAAGAGCCCGCGCTGCGCGAACTCACACCCAAGGGCAATCATCGTGGGGTCCCCGGGGTTGGCCTTGACATCGTAGACCTCGCACCCGCCAAATCCCAGGTGCTCCCAGCTCGCGCCCCCGTCCGAGCTGCGGAAGGCGCCCATACCGTCGGTACCGGCGTAGATTCGGCCCCAGGCATCTTGCGTCACGACGTAGGTGGTCGCCCCGGGGGGGCCGCCGGCGGACTGCCACTGCAGGTCGGCCTGGGCGGCCGGGCTGCCGATCACGGCCGCGGCGATCTCGACCGCGGCGATCGGGATAGGTAGAGCTTTGCGGCGCAGGTTGCTGCGGCCACAGCCAGCAAGCCCAGCGGAGAATCGGGAGAACTGCGTGTGACTCATGGCGGATCGCTCCTGCGTCAACACCCTGGGGCGGCCACACGCGCTGAGCGAACTTGAGACTTGCAGATTCGAGTGAACTCCAGTCGCGGCGATGAGCACCGTGGCGGGCTCAACGAATCACCCGCCATCGCGCTGGGCGCACGCCCGATGAACGAGGATCCTCTTCACGGACGAGTATAGCAGCTCACTCGCATCCGGCAAAGCCGGGCCCCGAATCAGGGGCCCGACTCACGACCGATCGAGCCCCAGCACCGTCCGGATGAGCTGCTCTCCCGCCATTAGCCCCAGCGAACCACGGGCAGCCTGTTCCTCGTCGAAACGCAGGGTCGCGTCGGGCGTAGCGCTCGGTCTCCGGATCGCCACCGGCACTGGATCGCGGGCGTGCTGCCCGGTTGTCACCGGTGTAGGGTGATCGGGCAGGACGGCGACGGTAGCCGCGATGCCACGCTCTTTCAGCCCCTCCAGGATGATCCGCACCAGACGATCGTCCAGATACTCGATGCAGCGGATCTTCAGTTCGAGATCCCGGGCGTGGCTCGCTTCGTCGCTGGCCTCGACGTGGACATACACAAGATCGTGGTCGCCGAGCGCGTCGAGCGCGGCGCGGGCCTTGCCCTCGTAGTTCGTGTCGTGCAGGCCCGTCGCGCCCGGAACGCGGATCAGGGTCATCCCCGCGTAGACCCCGAGGCCCATCACCAGGTCGACCGCCGAGATCACCGCACCCTTCACCCCGAACCGCTCCTGCAGCGTCGGCATCGCCGGCCGCCGCCCGGGCGACCAGGTCCAGATCGCGTTGGCCTCGTCCTGGCCCGCCTTGCGCCGCGCGGCGTTGACCGGGTGATCGCGCAGGATCGGGATGGCGCGGTTGTACAGGTCGATGAGCCGGCGGGCAGTCGCCTCGGCGGCGGCCTCCGTCGCACCGGGCTTCACGCGCGGCAGGAGAGCGGCCACGCGAGCATCAACGTGATCGTGCGGTGGCGCGAGCTCGACCTGCGGCGAGGCCCACCCACCAGGGAAGACCAGCAGATGCCGGTAGCTGACACCGGAATAGAAGACCGCCGGCAGCGCGCCGCGCCCGCCGCCCAGCTCCTCGTCGAGCGCGCGGATCAGCTCCGCGGCTTCCTCGCTCGAGATGTGGCCGGCGGAGTGGTTCTTGATCCGCCGGTCGTGCTCGGGGCCCGCAAGGCGGATCAGGTTGCAGCGCACGGCCACGTCGCCGGCGCGGATCTCGACGCCCATGCTGGCCGCCTCCAGCACCGCGCGTCCCTGCGACACACGCGCGGCGTCGTACCCGAGAACGGCGAGGTTGGCCACGGCGGAGTCGGCCGGACCGGTCTCGCCGATCGTGCGCGCCAGGCCCATCCGGCCTTCGCGGGCGATGCGGTCGATGGCGGGCTTGTGCGCCGCCATCAGCGGCGTGCGGCCACCGAGTTGTTCGAGCGGGTGATCGGACATGCCGTCGCCGATGATGATGATGGACTTCAAGGCCTCGTGCCTTTCGGGCTTCGTGTTCTTCAGCGGGTGGTCCGCCGCCCCGTCGCGCCGTGCCGTTCGCGATCGTGCTCAACCGCCGCCGCGCCTCACTCGATCAGCAGGAATGCGTAGCGGTTCATATCCTGGGTCTCATCGTTCGGGACATCGATCGGATAATCATACCGGCGCACCGTGGCAAAGACATCGATGGCAAGACCTTCAGGGGTTGGGCGTGCCACCTTCTGGTCGTGACCCTCCACGCGCACGGCGGTGCATTCCGGACAGAGCCAGCAGGTCGAGGCGGCCGTCAGGAAGGCCTTGTGGCAACCGGACAGAAAGACTGCCCGCTCCAGCTCCATCAGTCGCGCGTTCAGATCACGACCCCAATCGCGCCGACCCGGAGGCAGGTTGTCGGGTTTCACGAAGTGGAAGACCACCCCCTCGTGGTATTCGCTGATGAAGTGCCGGCAGTCCTCCACCAGCGGCGTGTTAGGCGGGCACGTCGTGCTGCCGTAGCCCAAGCAACCGTACATGCACTTCACCCGGACCCACTGCGCCACCACGATGTGACGCGTGTCGATCCACTTGAAATCCGTGCAGCCATGCTCACGGAAGATCGCTTCGAGCTTTCCGCGATCGGTCATCTCCGAGCCTCCTTCGAATGGTCCGCCGACCTGACCCGGTGGCGGCGCCCCCGCACGGTTGTCCCCAGCGGGCGCCGCGCGGGGCACGGCGCTGCTACCGGTACTCCTTGACCAGGAACTCCCTGAACGCCCGGTAGTCGGTCTCCATCTCGCGGTACGACTCCGGCCGCTCGTCCAGGCCCATCAAGCTGGCCGGCACAGGTGGATCGATGTGGATGAGCTCGCGGATCTCCTCCGGGAACTTCGCCGGGTGCGCGGTTTCCAGCGAGATCGACGTCGCCTGGGCCAGCACGCGATGCTCGCTCAGGAAGCGCTCCAGCCCTGCCCACCCGACCGCACCGTGCGGCTCGAGCAGTGCCCCATGCTGACGGTGCGCGGCGACAATCGTCGCGCGCGTCGCGCCGTCGTCAATGCTCACACCGTACAAGTCTCGGCGGATGCGCTCTATGTCCGGTGTGCGATGCAGATGGCCTTTCTCATCCATGTGGCCGCCGTAGAGGTCGACCAGGCGAGCAAGGTTGGACGGGTGACCGACATTCATCGCGTTGGAAATGCACTTGCGTGACGGGACGATCTTCTCGTAGGCGCCGGTGGCGAAGAAGCGCGGCACCTCGTCATTGGCGTTGGTCGCCACGACGAAGCGGTGGACAGGCAGTCCACTGTGAAACGCGAGGAGTCCTCCTAAGAGGTCTCCGAAGTTGCCGGAGGGCACTGCAAAGATGACCTTCTCCCCGGCAGCAACGTCGGCCAGGCGCGAGGCGGCGTAGATGTAGTAGACCGACTGCGGTAGCAGCCGCCCGATGTTGATTGAGTTGGCCGAGGTCAACTGCAGATCGGCAAGATCGGGATCGGAGAAGGCTTGTTTTACCAGGGCCTGGCAGTCATCGAACTTGCTGTCCAAGGCGAGCGTTGCGATGTTGCCGCCCAACGTTGTCATTTGTCGCCGCTGGCGTTCAGAGACTTCGTGGATCGGGAAGAGCACCACGACGCGGATGCCCTTGACACCGAGGAAGGCGTGGGCGATGGCCGAGCCGGTGTCCCCGGAGGTGGCGGTGAGGATCAAGAGCTCGCGACCCCGCTCGCGGACGAGTTGGCCCAGCGCCCGTCCCATGAAGCGCGCGGCGAAGTCCTTGAACGAGGCGGTGGGACCGCGGTCGAGACGCATCACATGGCATGAACCAGTCACCCGCTCGAGCGGGACGTCGTAGTCGTATGCGTCGTGGCAGATTGACAACAGGGCGTCATGCGAGAACGTGCCTTCAGCGTATGGCATCAGGACCGCTGCGGCGAGCTCGGGGTAGGGCAGCTTGCGCGCCCGCGCCATCAAGCTCTTCTCGATGCGCGGAATCGGCCGGGGCATGTACAAGCCGCGGTCCCCCGCCTGACCCTGGAGCAGGGCCTGGGCCAGGTCGACCTCGGGCACCGAGTGATTGGTGCTGTAGTAGCTTGTCATGAGCGCTGCCCCTTCTCCTGGGCCGGGTCCGTGAGCGACGCGCCGCCGTACGAGAAGGGCGCAGCCAAGACATGGACCCGCCGCCCCGACGCGGCCGCCAGGGCTTGATCGATATCGGCGATCACGTCGTCGGGATGCTCCCCACCAACGCACAGACGGATGAGATTGGGCGGGATGTCCGCCAGCTTGCGACCTTCCTCGCCCTGCTGTTGGTGGGTCGAGATGGCCGGGATGGTGGCGACCGATTTGATGCGCCCGAGGTCCGTCGCGCGCCAGATGCGCTGGAACGCGTCGAAGACGGCGCGCGTCGCGGCTGCGCCACCCTTGACGCGGAAGCTCATCAGATGGCCATAGCGGTTGACCGGCCGGGCATACTGCTCATCGTGCTCGGCGTCGACCAGGAAGAGGTACTGGCTCGCCAGCTCGTGCAGCGGATGACCAGGCAGGCCGAGGTAATCGACGCGCTCGACCTGCTTGTGCCGCGCGAGGTACTCGGCCACGCGCAGGGTGTTGCGGCTGAAGAGGTCGACCTTGGAGCGCAGCGTGCGCATATCATTGAGCGAGAGGATCGCGTTCATCGGTGAGAGATTCTGGCCATTGTCGCGATTCGGCAAGGTCTTGAGGTACATCGCGAAGTCAGCGGTGATCTCCTTCGGAGCGTAGCTGCACATCAAGTCCTTGCGCGAAATGACAGCCCCCGCGATGCCGAAGCCCGAGGAGGTCAGGGTCTTGGTGACCGATTGGATGACAATGTCGGCCCCGTGGCATAAAGGGCGCAGCAAGGCGGGCGAGGCCACGGTGTTGTCGATGATGAGGGGCAGACCGTGGCGATGTGCAAGCTCCGCGACCGCGGCGAGATCGAAGAACGCCTGGCCCGGATTGGAGGGCAGCTCGCCGTAAAGGAACCTCGTGTTCTCATCGATGTGCTTGCGCCATGCATCCAGGTCGGTTGAATTGACTACCCAGCGGCAATCGACACCCTTCTCCTGCATCTTACGCACCGCGAATTGCTGGAAGGTGCCGCCGTAGACCTGGCACGTGGCGACGAAATTCATCGGCCTACCCGGGTTCTTGAGGCTGACCGCCAGAAAGGGCTCGGTGGCACTGAAGATTGCCGCCATGCCAGACGAAGTTGCACAACACGACGTCTCGCCCTCGAACCCGTAGCCCTCGAGCAAAGCAAGGACGTTCTCGTAGTAGTACAAGCTGGGGTTGGCGATTCGGGAATAGCACCAGGTCGGGACCTGGTAGGCGAGCGCGGCCTCCATTTCATCCGAGTCGCGGTAGGCCTGTGAGGAAGCCATGTAGATCGGTTCGATGATCGATCCCTGGTTGTAATTGAGCGCCTCGCTGGCCGTGTACAGGCCGTGCACGGCGATCGTGTCGAAGCGGCACTTGCGCATCACGGCGAGATCGGCCTCGCGCCGGCGGGCCGCTTCGGTGGCCGCCGCCACATAGCGGGCGACGCCGCTCTGGGGTACCGCGCCGGCGGCGGGGGTTGTCTGGGTCTTTGGCTCGGACATGCTCAGGCCTCCTCGATGACAGGGCCGGGCGGGCCCTGAAGGAGAGTGGTGGAAAACCCGGTCTCTTCCTTCACCGTGGAGAGGACCAGGAATGTCTCCTGCTTTTCCACGCCGTGGATGGCGGCGATGGAGCGCGCGACCAATTCGCGTAGCTGCTCGATGTCGCGCACGGCGACGTGCAGCATGTAATCGTACCGGCCGGTCAGGTTGTGACAGGCCAGCACCTCGGGCACGGCGCGGATGTGGTCTTCGAAGTCGTCGATCGAGAGCGCCTGATGGCGCCGCAGATTGATGAGCACCAGCGCCTGGATGTCCAGCCCGAGCGCGCGGGGATCGAGCCGCGCCCGATAGCCCTTGATGATGCCGCGCTCCTCGAGCCGCCGCACGCGCTCGAGCGTCGTCGAGGGGGCCAGGTCGATCATCCGGGCGAGATCGGCGTTGGAGATGCGGCCGTTGGCCTGGAGGGCCGCGACGATCTGGCGGTCGAACGCATCCATGCAATAACCGTAGCGCAGGTCCTCCGGGACGTTCGACGGAAATCGGGCCCGGCATTCTGTAGGGATGCAGATCTGTTGCAGGATGTTCGGTCCGAGGAAAAGGACGCCGAATCGCGGGCCTGGCAGGGTAGGGGGGTTGGGGCAATCTCGGAGCGGCCCCGGCACTCCCGGACGCTCGGGTGGTATCCGGCGCGAGCCTCCGGCCAGTAGCGCGGCCCGGCGCGCACCCCGTGGCGGGTCCGGCGCGCGGTTGACCGCACCCCGCAGCCGTCCGCACAATGATCCTGCCGCCCGCGCCCGACCCGCCCGGGCGGCGGGATCGTTTCGTTGCGAGCCGGATCGCCGTGCAGCCAGCGGTATTCCCGGGCGCAGCGAGGGGCTTGCCCTGGGGAGGACCGCATGGCCGCTGAGACCTTTCGCGCTCTGTGGGTCGAGGAGACCGCCGACGGCCGGTTCACGCGCCGCATCACCGAGCGGACGACGGCCGACCTGCCGCCAGGGGATGTGCTGATCCGCGTGTCGCACTCCTCGCTCAACTTCAAGGATGCCTTGTCAGCCACGGGCAACCGGGGCGTCACGCGCACCTACCCGCACACGCCGGGGATCGACGCCGCCGGCGTTGTGGTTGAGAGCGCGGTGAGCGCGCTCCGTCCGGGCGACGAGGTCCTGGTCACCGGCTACGACCTCGGGATGAACACGGCGGGTGGCTTCGGCGGCTACGTGCGCGTGCCCGCCGGGTGGGTCGTGCGGCTGCCCGCCGGGATGTCACGCGCGCAGAGCATGGCGTACGGCACAGCGGGCTTCACGGCGGCGCTCGGGATTCTGCGCCTCGAGCGCGGCGGCGTTCGGCCTGAGCACGGCCCCGTGCTGGTGACGGGCGCGACGGGTGGCGTGGGCTCGCTCGCCGTCGGCATGTTGGCCCGGGCCGGTTACAGGGTGGCGGCCGTGACGGGCAAGCCCAACGCGCGCGGGTTCCTCGAGGCGCTGGGAGCGCGCGAGATCATCCCCCGCACGGAGGCGGTCGACACGAGCCGGCCGCTGCTCAAGTCCCGCTGGGCGGGCGTGATCGACACGGTCGGTGGCGAGATCCTCGTGACGGCGCTGGCGTCGACCACGCGCCGAGCGGTCGTCGCCTGCTGCGGTCTGGTCGCATCGCCCAAGCTCGCCACAACGGTCTTTCCCTTCATCCTGCGCGGCGTGAGCCTGGTGGGCATCGATTCAGCCGAGTGTCCGATGGATGAGCGTCTGCAAGCCTGGGACCGCATCGCCCGAGACTGGCGGCTCAGCGACGTGGGTGCCATCACGACCGAGATCTCACTCGGTGAGCTGAGCGGCCACATCGACCGGATCCTGGCCGGGCAGGAGCGGGGCCGCGTCGTGATCGCGCACGGCGGCGCGCGCGAAAAGCCGACCCCGGGGCAGCGCCGCTGACTTGTACGGCGGCCAGTGGAAAGGTGAGGCGCGGTGGACGTCTACTTCTACGAGGCGTTTCAAGAAGAGACCCTTGAGCTGCGGCGACATCTCCCGGCGTCGGTGGAGGCAGGCTTCACCAGTCAGACAATCCAGGAAGCCGGCCACGCGCAGCCGCCCGCGGGCCTCATCAGCATCCGCACGCAGTCGGTCATCCCTGTCGCCTGGGCAAGTGCGCTGCGCGGAATCCTGTCGCGATCGACGGGCTACGATCATCTCATCCGCTACTGGGCGGCATGTGACAGCGCCGGAGACACCGGGCGCGCCGAGGCGGGCGAGCTCGGTGCTGCTGGTGCCGGTCCCCGCGCGGGCGAACGGCGCGTGCCATGCGGCTACCTGCCGCTCTACTGCAACCGCGCCGTGGCGGAGCAGGCGCTCCTGATGTGGATGGCCCTGCTGCGCAAGCTGCCCCAGCAGACGGCGAGCTTCAGGTCGTTCCATCGCGACGGATTGACCGGGAGCGAGTGTGAGGGCCAGACCCTGGCGGTGGTCGGTGTGGGCAACGTGGGCCATCAGGTGGCAAAGCTCAGCCAGGGTCTCGGCATGCGCGTGTTGGGGGTCGACATCGTCGAACGCTTCGACTGGGTCGACTATGTCCCGATCGATGAGGCCATCGCCCACGCGGATGTGATCGTCTGTGCGATGAACCTGACCCACACCAACGTCGGCTACTTTGGCTACGGGCGTCTCAGCCGCGCGCGGCCGGGCACCATCTTCGTAAATGTTGCGCGGGGGGAGATGTCGCCGTCGCAGGACTTGCTGCGGTTGCTGGAGGAGAGACGGCTGGGCGGCGTCGCGCTCGATGTCTACGATCACGAGCAGGAGCTGGCCGTTGCGCTACGGTCGGGCGCTGCTGCGAGCGCGCCCAGTCCCGCGGTCGTGGCCACCCTCGCGCTGGCCAGGCTCCCGAACGTGATCCTCACGCCCCACAACGCCTTCAACACGCGCGAGGCGGTCGATCGCAAGGCGGAGCACGCGGTGCAACAGGTGGGACACTTCCTGCGGGAGGGAGCGTTCCTGTGGCCGGTGCCCGAGGCGTGATTGCGAGGATGGGAAGGGCTCGACGGAGGACGGCGGGTTGCCGTCACTTCCCGATCGCGGCCCACCCCGCCAGGATCTCGCGGATCATCTTCTCCATCTGATCCGTCACCACGTCCGCGAAGCGCACGCACTTCTCCGGCGTGAGGCGCGCGAAGTCGACCGGATCGCCGGGGTGGTCATACGTCATGCACGGCCGAACGGCGGGGTAGGTCTTGACGCCCTTGTACACGTAGAAGGAGGGCGTCTTCTTGTGCGGAAGGCGATCGGCCAGATCTGGACGCAGCCCGAGGAGCGTGCCCATTTCATCGATGGCGGCGTGGCCCATGCCGCCCGGACCGAAGATCTCCTCGGCCTGCGCCTGCACCTCCCACCACCAGTCGATGACGGCAACCCGCAGGCGCGTTTCACGCGAGAGACGCTCGGCGGCCTCGTGCAGGGTAGTGGTGTTGCCCCCATGGCCGTTGATCACGAAGAGGTGCTTCAGCCCGTTGCGCTGCAACGAGCGGCCGACGTCGGTGAGGAATGCCGCCAGGGTCGCACTCGACAGCGTGCAGGATCCCGGATAGGCGAGCAGCGAGACGGTGAGGCCATAGGGCATGAGCGGCAGATGGGGGATGCCCAGGCGCTCGGCCAGTCGCCGGCTGAGCTCATCGGGGATCAGGTTGTCGGTGCCCACGGGCCCGCTGGCGTGTGCCTCGATCGTGCCGAGCGGGAGGAGCGCGGTCTCGAAGCGCTGGCGCGCGTGCTCCTGTGTCGAAAGAAGCTGCCAGTCGCGCAGGCGGGCATCCCGTGCGGGGGTCTGCCGGCCTGGCCGTGCCTTCTGGGTGCGTTTCGCTGCCATCTCTTCGTCCCTTCGCTGTGGGATCTCCTTGAATTCCAGGTGATTAGCTGACCCAGTCTACCGCCGGCCTGCTGCGGCGACAAGCGCGCGCTTGGCAGGAGCAACCAGCGCGCGATGGGCCGGGGCAACCCGTGCGCGATGGGCAGCGGCGACAGGCGCCCGGCCAGCGCGGGCGCCACCCACGGTTCAGATCATCCACGCGCTGTCCGATGGGTAGATGGACCTGGGCCGCAACCGGGCGGTGCCCAGGAAATTCCGGCCATGACGGGGAGATGCCACATGAGACGCGAGATGCTTCCGGGCCTTGCCAGCCGAATCCTGTTGGCTATGCTGCTCGTAGTGGTGGTCGGCGGCTGCGCGGCGGGACCTTTCGGACGGGTTAAGGGGTCCAACCTGCAGGTAGTCACCGATCCGGGGAATGCTGTCGTCTACTTGAAGCAGCGCATGGATCGCCCGCCGAGCGATCCGTCATCGCCGCTCCCCGTCAGGGGCGAGTATTGGGCCGTCGGGACGACGCCCTATCGCGGCGACATCGACGCAGGCTTCTGGGACATGCGCGTCGAGGCCCCCGGATTCGAGCCGATCGACATCCTCGTTCGGGCGGAGCCCGGGAAGGTCCACATCTATGAGTTCCAGATGCAATCGTCACGGGTGGCAACCAGGTAGGAGTTCGGAAGGGAAACCGGGCCCGAGAGCCTTACAGCACGGCGCGCACACTCCAAGCGTACCGCGACCCGCGAGCCCCTGGCGCAAGCCGGGGGCTCTGCCGTTGGTGCTGGCGGTGGTGCTGGGGCTGCTGCTGCCCAGTGGCTGTGCGACCGTTGGCCGGCAGTTCCCGGTGGAGTCCGTCGCGCGAATCCGAATGAACGAGACCGACCAGAATGAAATTCGGGCCCTGTTCGGCCCGCCCTGGCGCACGGGTGTCGAGGACGGCCGGGTGACCTGGACGTACGGGCGCTACAAGTATCGGCTCTTCGGAGAGACCGAGACGACCGATCTCGTGCTCCGGTTCGACGATCGCGGCGTGGTCGTCTCTTACACCTTCAGCACGACCGAGCATCCCGGCTAGGCACGGGGCTACGCACTCCACTCCTTTGCCTGTTGCCCATCGGCAGGGCGATCGGGCGGGAAGGCTTCACCGGGTGCGATGGTCAGGAGCTGGACTTAAGCTGGACGGCCCCAGCCCAGACTGCACTCGCGCGCCGCCAGGGACCGGAGCCGCCGCGCTCGGGATACCCAAAGCGTAGTTTCGATCAGTTACTTCTTCGCGGCCTTCTTCTTGGTCGCCTTCTTCTTGGCGACCTTCTTCTTGGCCACCTTCTTCTTCGCGACCTTCTTCTTGGCCACCTTCTTCTTCATCGTGTGAGGCTTTCCGCAGGACATTGTCTTGCCCTCCATTCAGCGGGTTGATGCGACCAACGCGACGCAGAATAGTGCGACCGCAAAGTTTGTCAATGGGTCGCTTCGATTTTCGAATCGTTTCGGCGTCCGGTTGTTTCGACTCCGGGTTGTCGCGCTCCCCGATCGTCGCGATTCCGGGTCGCCTCGGCGTGGGGGGTCGGCTATTCTCCTGCGTCGATCGGGCGCGGGCGCCGGCCCCGCCCCGGAAGCAGCGACGCCGCGCCAAGGACCCTGCCGGCAGGGAGAGTCAAGGCCGATGGAAGCCCTCAGCGTATGTCTGGCGGTCCTGCCCGTGCTCGTCATCTTCCTGCTGCTGCTCCTGCGGCGCACGGCGGCCGACGTGGCCGGGGTCATCGGCTGGGGGATCACGGCCCTGGTGGCGATCTTCTACTTCCGCACGGCGCCGGCCGTGGTGGGACTGGCCTCGCTCGACGGGGTCCTGGGATCGTTCTCGATCAGCTTGATGGTCGCCGCCAGCATCTTCCAGATGACCTTCATGATCGAGACGGGAGCCGTCCGGCGGATCGTCATCGCCATGAAGGCGGTTTCACCGCGCAACCGCGTGGCGCAGATCCTGATGATCAACGTCGGCTTCGGCACGCTCATCACCGCCCTCGGGGCGACGCCCGTGTCGATCCTGCCGCCCATCATGATCGCCCTGGGCTACTCGAGCTTCGTCGCCATCGCCCTGCCGGCGATCGGCTACGACAGCCTCTGCACCTATGCCCTGCTGGCGATCCCGGCGGTCGTCTTCACGGATGTCCTGGCGCCGATCGCGCGCCAAGCCGGGATCGAGCTGACCTTGCAGCAGGCCGGCTTCCTCTTCGCGCGCTACATCCCGATCGTGACCCCGGGGATTGCGTTGGGGATGTTCTGGATCGTGGGCCGCGGTCCGATGATGCTGCACGGCTTGCTGCCCGCGCTCCTCACCGGGGGGATCGCCTGGCTCGTCTGCTACCTGATGGCCGCGGCGGACCTCGTCCCGCTGACCGGCGTCGTGGCCGGCGTGGCCATCATCCTGGCCTTCGCGCTGATCCTGGCCTTGCGCCGCCTGCCGATCTACGACGAAGGGGTGCTCACGCCCGAAGACCGCGCGGTCAAGGGTGGGATGAGCATGCTGCGGGCCGTGAGCCCGTGGCTGCTGCTGCTCGTGTTCGCGACGCTCGTCAACCTCAAGGCGCTGCCCTTCTTCGACCTCTTCTTCCGTGAGTTCCCGGTGGCTGTCCCGGTCATTCCCGGTCGGCCCACGCCCTTGCGCGTGTTCTGGCAGGCGTATACCTGGGTGCTGGTCTCAACCCTCCTGGCCGCGCTCTTCCTGAAGCCGAGCGGCGTGCAGTGGCGGAGGATCCTCAGCCTCAGCGCCCGGCGCGCCCCGCGGCCGGTGCTGGCGGCGGCGGTCTACTTCGCGATCGCTTACGTGATCAACCATTCGGGCAAGAACGCGGAGTGGGCGCTCCTCGACCAGGGTCGGAACATGGTGCACGTCCTGGCCGATGCCACCGCCGGCGCCTTCGGCACCGCCTACGGGTTCGCCGCGCCCTACTTGGGCATGTTCGCGGGCTTCATCGCCGGCTCCGAGACGAGTGCGATCGCCATGCTGAGCCGCTTCCACGTCGAGACGGCGACCGCGCTCGGCAAGCCGATGTCGATCGGCCTGCTCCTGGCGGCGGCCGGCGGGATCGGCGGGGGCCTGGCGTCGGTGATCTCTCCGGCCAAGCTTCAGAATGCCGCCGCGATCATCGACCGCATCGGCGAGGAGGGGCGCGTCCTGCGCTCGACGACGGTGATCAGCCTGGCCATCACGCTACTGGCGGCGTTCGCCACGCTGATCTGGGTCGTGCGGGCATAAGAGAACCGGCGGGCGGGCCGCTGACAGGGCCCACCCGCCGGTTCGCGGGGTCGGGGCAGCGTGCCACGGACCGGGGGGTCACTCCAAACACGTGCTCAGGTCGAACGCGAAGGCCTCATCGCTGTCGTCCTCGACGAGGCAGAATGGATCGCGCACCCGAATGGTGTAGCCGGTGCCGCTGGTTGCCTCCCCGCAAGGCTGGGCCGCCCAGTCGAATGCGGCTGATCCGAGCTCGCCGTAGACATACTGCAGTTCGCCGAACTCGTTGACCGGGTTGAGCGTTTCGCAGACGGCACCATCGTGTAGCAGCTCAACCAGGAACGCGCTGGGTCCCTCGCCCCAGTAATCCCAGGTGATGGTGACTGGCTCACCGCAGGAGAACATCTGCCCACCGTTGGGGTAGGTTAGCCTGATCGCGTCGCCCGGCACCTCCGGGAAGCACTCCTGCACCGTGTAGCCGAAGAACATCGCCCAGCTACTGCCCGGGAAGAGCTCACCCTCCGCCCAGGCGGTCTCGGTCTGGATGGTCTGGCCGCCGGCATCGAGCAGGGCGACCGCCGCGTGGACCGCGATGTAGAGCGGCGTGCCGGGCACATAGCCGTAGGTGGCCAGATCGAGGCAATGATCGAACGCGGTGACCGGCGGATTGTGCTCGGCCGCGAAGGCGAACTTGCCCACCTGGGGGTTGCCCGATCCGGTCTGGGGGATCTCCTCCGGGGAGAGCGCGATGGCCACGTGCGTTTCCTCCAGCACCCAACCACCCTCGAGCTGAATCTCCACGCAGAGCTGACCCTCGTCGTTGGCGACCGTCACCGAGCCGACGCTGATGTGCTGGCCGGCGAGGAAGGGGACCGTGAGCGTCTCACCGCACGGGTTCTCCACCCACTGGGTGACCGGCGTGACCTCGGGCCGTGTGGCGAGGGTGGACTTCTCGAACGACTCGGAGCACCCCAGGGTCGCGACGATGGGGAGCAGGACCGAGCAGATGACCAACCATCTCGTATGCATGGCATCGCTCCTTTCGACAGGCGTGACCATGGACCACGGCAGGATCTGCGGTCCTGCTCTCCTGCGTGGGCGAGCGTGACGTTCGCGGGGGGGGGGTCAGGCGTGGTCACGAGCAGTGGAGCTTCGCGCCCCGGGCTCCCGGCCCTGGTTCACCGGAGGGCCGCGGGGCTAGGGGGTAACAGCATGGGGCGTGCCAGATGGCGCCGCGTCCTGCCACCGGGCGGCCAGAGCCTTCGACAGGATTACCTTGGGGGGGTTCGTTGGGAAGCGGCCAGCGGTCGGAATCTTGCCTAGCGCGGATATCGGCATGCAAATCGCAATCCACATGACCCGGGGAACCAGCCGCGGTGCAGGGCTCACTGGGCCCATCGATTGGGATTCTTCAGAACCCCTGCGCGCTGCTCACCGGGCGTGCCCATCGAGGGGCACCACGCCCGCGTGGATCGCCCCCACGCCGAGCGTGCACGGCTCATGGCTCACGCGCTCCAGGCCGGCCGCGCGCATCAGCGCCGCCAGCTGTGCGGGCGTATGGAACGTCTCGGTCGAGTCGCGCAGGTGGGCGTAGGCCCAGCGGTCCCCGGTGATGAGCCGCCCCAGGGCGGGGATGACGTGGCGCAGGTAGGCGCCGGTCAAAGCCTTGGCCCGGTAGGCGGTGGGCGGGGCCGTTTCCAGGCAGACCACGCGGCCGCCGGGTCGCACGACCCGCACCTGTTCGCGCAGGACCTCCGCGGGATCGGGCACATTGCGCAGGAGGTACCCCGACACCGCCGCGTCGAAGCTGCCAGCGCGGAAGGGCAGACGCCGCGCATCGCCGCAGCACCACGAGATCCGTCCCGCGCGGTCCCCGCGCCGGCCGACCGCCAGCATGCCGAGCGAGGAATCAACCGCCGCCACGTGCAGACGCACATCACCCTGCAGTGCCGTGAAGGCGAGATCGCCCGTCCCGGCGCCGACGTCCAGCAGACGCCCGCCGGGCGGCAGCGCCGCCGCGCGAATCGCCGCGCGCCGCCAGGCGCGGTCACGTCCGAGGGTCATCACGCTGTTGGCCAGGCGATAGCGCCGCGCGATGCGGTCGAACATCGCGCGCACGCCCGCCGGTGTCGGCGGCTCACCCAACGTAGTGCTCGCGGAGGGCGCGCACCATGGACTCCTGGTCCAGGATGCCGCCGGTTTCGCGGATCGAGTGCATCGATAGCATCGGGCTGCCCACATCGATGGTGGGGACGCCGAGGCGCGTGGCGGTCATGGGACCGATGGTGGAGCCGCAGGCCAGGTCGGTTCGATGGACGTAGCGCTGCACCGGAACGCCGCCGCGCACAGCGCACTGCTCGAACCAGTGGGCGGTTTCAGGGCTGGTCGCATAGCGCTGCTGGGCGTTGATCTTGATCACCGGGCCCCCATTCAACAACGGCCGGTGCTGCGGGTCGTGAAAGTCGGCGAAATTGGGGTGCACGGCATGGGCACCGTCGACCGACACGAGCAGGCTGCGGGCCAGGGAGCGATGCCAATCCTCCCGGCTTGCCCCGTCGCGCACGGCGATGCGCTCCAGGGTCGCGTCCAGGAAACGCGACCCCGCCCCGGCCAGCGTCTGCGAGCCGACTTCCTCGCTGTCGAAGAGCGCGGCGACGCAAGATGCCGCCGGCGGATCGCCGACCCTCAGCAGGGCGTTCAATACCGCGTGCGTGCCCGCCAGGTTGTCGATGCGCGCAGCGAAGATGAACTCCTCGTCCAGTCCCCCGAAGGTGGCCGGCTGCAGGTCAACGACCTCGAGGTCCGCCGCGACGACCTCGTTGGCATCGAGCCCCGCCTGCTCGGCCAACAGGGTCGACACCCTGCGCGGATCGAAGGCCTCTTTCGCGCCCAGGCCGCAGATCGGCGGGAGGTGTTGCTGCTTGTTGAGGACGAGACCCTTGTCGTTGACCTCGCGATTGAAGTGGATCGCGAGCTGCGGGATGCGGCATAGCGGACGGTCGCCGCGCACGAGCACGGTCCGCAGGCCGCCGCCCTCATCCTTCAGATGGAGCCGGCCCGCCAGGGTCAGGTCACGGTCGGTCCAGCTCGCCAGCAGGGGACCGCCGTAGACCTCGACGCCGAGCTGAACGTAGCCGTTGGCCGCATAGGCGGCACTCGGCTTCAAGCGCAGGCCGGGGGCATCCACGTGCGCCCCGGCGATGCGGAAGCCGGCCGCCGGCAGCGGCTCGCTGCCGATAATCGCCGCGATCACCGAGGTATGGCCGCGCACGACGAAGTACCGGCCGCCGGGCGCGAGCTGCCAGGCATCGGCTTCCCTGAGGCGTAGAAATCCGGCCGTCTCGAGGTGCCGGCCGACCTCGGCCACGGCGTGCGCCGCGGTGGGCGAGGCGTTGATGAACTGCAGCAGGTCGTGCGCGGTGGCGCGAAAGTCGTCCGGCGTCATGATGAGGTCACCCCTTGCTCAGGTCCGTTTTCTTGTCGTGTTTCTTGTCGCGCGGCCGCACCAGGCCGGCGGCCGGCAGGCCCGGAGGCGCGCAGCCGCGGCGCCCAGACGAGGGCCACGACGCGCGCCGGCCCGCGGCCGCCAGCATACCGAGTGACGGTGTCGGATGGAAGGTTGCGGATCGCGGCGCCGATCGCGGCTGTCGCGGATCGCGGCGTTGCCGGGCGGCCTGCCCGGGATGGGCGCGGATGCCCGTGGACCGCCCGGACCGTCTCGCCTAATCTCCCGGCGTGATGCAGACACGCGCCATCCTCATCGAGCGGCTGGGGCCCCCGGGGGTCCTGGTGGAGCGCGAGGTCGCACTGCGCCCGCCCGGTCCAGGGGAGGTGCACGTGCGCGTCCTCGCGGCCGGCGTCAACTTCGCCGATCTGATGATGCGCATGGGCCTCTATGGCACGGTGCCCCCACGGCCCTTCAGCCCGGGCTTCGAGGTGGCCGGAGAGATCGTGCGGACGGGCGCCGACGCGGGCGCCTGGCAGCCCGGCGAGCGCATCATCGCGCTGATGCGCCACGGCGGCTATGCACGCGACGTCGTCCTGCCGGTGGATCAGCTGTTCCCCTGGCCGGGGCAGCTTGAGCCCGCGCAGGCGGCGGCGCTGCCGGTCGTGTTCCTCACCGCCTGGATCTGCCTTTTCCGCGCCGGAGCCGCGCGCGTCGGCGAGACGGTCCTCGTGCTGGGCGCCGCCGGGGGCGTGGGCACCGCGGCTGTACAGCTCGCCCGGCGCGGCGGACTGCGCGTGTTCGGGACCGCCGGAACACCGTCCAAACGCGACTTTGTCGAGACGCGCCTGGGGGCGGAGGCCTGCTTCGATTCGGCCGGCGACTGGGAGTGTCAGTTGCGCGCGACGATCGGCCCGCGCAACCTCGATCTGGCGCTGGATCCGGTGGGCGGCGGGGCGACCCGCGCCTGCCGCCGGCTGCTCGCGCCGCTTGGACGCGTGGTGTTCTATGGGCTGAGCCAAGCCGCTCCGGGAGTGCGCCGCAACTGGCTGCGCGCGGCCTGGGCTTATTTGCGCACGCCGCGCATCCATCCCCTCGGCCTCGTTGCGCCCAATCAGGGTGTCCACGGCGTCCATCTCCTCCACCTCGGCTCGCGGGAGCACGTGTTACGCGCGGCCTACGCCACGATGCTGCCGGACTTCGCGAGCCGCGCGCTCTTCCCGGTGCTCGACCGCTGCTTCCCGCTGACCGCCGCGGGTGCTGCGGCCGCACACGTGCATCTGCACCAGCGTCGCAACCTGGGCAAAGTGGTAATGACGCTCGATGCTCCGCCCGCCGGCGGTGCACGGGGTGACGGGGCGAGTCGCACGGCGGTGCAGCCGCTCCGGGTGGGGCCCTAGTCTCTCTCCGGCCGGCAACGCCGCCGATTCCTTGATTTCTCGGCCGCGGTCCCTAGAATGTCGACGGAACCGCGCGCCTCCGGCCGTGTGTGGCGGTGAGTCTCACCCATTGTGGGGGGCAGCGTGCAATCCTCGGATCACGGAAAGGAAGGGCAATCCCATGAAGACGCGTACACACTACATTCTGACACTGGGCCTGTTGCTCCTGGCCATGTTGCCTCTGGGTTGCGGCAGCGATGATGACGACAACGGCGGAGGCGGGGGCCTGAAGGGTGACTATGAGATCTTCGCCGGCTTCGCGCCAGGGGCCGAGGGAGACGCGGCCACGGAGGAAATGGTCTTCGTGGCGACCGTCGAGCGGCTCAACAGCGCCGACCCTTCGGCCAAGACCGCGGTGGTCAAGGTCGACGGGACGACGATTCCCCTCGTGACCAGCGGGAGCACCGACGCGGAGGCCACCTTCCAGAGCACGGCGATCGCCTATGAGCCCGATGCGGTCTACGCCGTAACGGTCGCCATTGGCGAGGAAACCGCGAGCTCGACCATCACCGCCCCAGACTATGAGAGCGTGGTCACGATCACGGCGCCCACGGACGGTGCGACCTTCACGCCCGGCCAGGCTCTGGCCGTGGCCTGGAGCTACACCGGCACCACGCCGGCCAAGGCCATGCTCGAGGTACTGGGCAGCACCACGACGACGGACGCAATCCTCTACGAGCAGATCCTCAACGGCACCACCCAGAATGTATCGATCCCGGGCACGCAGACGGCCACGTGGAACAGCTACGCCGATGTGGCCGTGGCTGTCGGGGTGGGTGTGACGCAGACCTGGTCGGGCAGCCTGGCGTCGGAGGGCAGTTACAGCTTCGTGCTGCTCTCGACGGACGAGGTGACGGTCCATCCCGAGGGCGGGGCCGTGAGCTGGACGGTGACCGTCACGCCGGCGAGCGCTTCGATCGCGACCGGTGGGACGACGACCGTCACCATTGCCATCGAGGACGACCAGGGCAATGCCCCCCCCGTGGGGACGCAGGTCAATCTCTCGGTCAGCCCCGCGGGCGCCGCATCGATCTCGCCGGTCAGTGTGGCGACCAACGCGGCCGGCACAGCCACCGCGACGCTCACCGCCGGGTCGACCGCCGGCACCGTCACCGTGACCGCGGTCGTGCCGTCGCTGGGGAACATCAGCGATCAGGCTGGCGTGACGATCACAGGGGGGGGCGGCCAGGAGGGGACCTACGACATCAGCGCCGGCTTCGTGACCGCGGCGGAGACGGAGTCCTTCTTCACAGCCAGTGTGCGCCGCCTGAGCGCGAGCGATCCCTCGGCCATGGAAGCCACCGTGACGGTGAACGGAACGGCGGTGCCGCTGCTGACCGCAACGGCCAACGCCGACACGGCGCTCTTCCAGTCGGCGAGCATTCCCTATTCGCCGAGCACGCCGTATGAGATCGTGGTGACCCTGGGCAGTGCAACCGCGACATCCAGTTTTACATCGCCGAGCTACGAATGCATCGTGGTGTTGACCTCGCCGGCGCCCATGAGCACGTTCACACCCGGAGTCGACATCGAGGCCGAATGGAACCTCACCGGCACCAACCCGCCGGCGATCCATCTTGTGGCAGGAGGTGATATCTCCGCGCCATGGAATCCGGGGTATATCAGCGTCGAGCTGGCCGGATCGGCACGATCCTACACCGTTGATACGACGGACTGGACGAGCTACACGATGGCGGTGATCGGTCTCAGCGTCGGTGAGTACTACGACTTCACTGGCGCACTGGCGTCCGAGGTCAGCGCCAGCTACGTGAACCTGACCACCGACATTGTCCCGCTGGTGGCCGCCGGAAGCGGTGCCGAGTGGTTCGTTACGGTGGAAACGTACCAGGGCACATTGCAGCCCAACGGCACCGATACGACCGCTGTGCGAGCCCGCGTGGAGAATCTGTATGGGAATCCGTGTCCGGACGGCGAGACGGTGACCTTCGGGATCTCTGGTCCGGGCACGCTCACGTCCACGACCGCGCAGACGGTGGACGGCTGGGCCGTGACGACGCTCACGGCCGGGACCGAGGAAGGGACCGTTACGATCACCGCGGAAGCCTTCGAGCAGAGCGACGAAACCACGGTTGAGATCACGCAAGGGGGTCTCGCGGAGTACGACATGCTCGTCACCTTCCCGGAGCTGGATCCGGAGAACCCATTCCTGGCGCCAGGGGCGAGCACCACCGTTCACGTTAGTCTCAAAACGCTGGCGGAGGAGCAGCCATGTCCGAACGGGACAGAGATCACGCTGTCGTCGCAGAGTCTCTTGGGAGAGACCGGGATCCTGACGTTTGGTGATACGACGCTGAACACCGTCGACGGTGAGGCCGAGACAACCGTCACCGCCGGGAGCACCGTGCCTTTAGGAAACCTCGTCTACGTGCACGCGGAGACCGATGCGGTCGACTACCAGGGCGGCATCGGAGTGCTGTTGATCATGCCTTGATGACGGATGAGCCCGAGGGTCGGCCTGAACAGTGCGGGCCCTCAGGCTACCAAGATCGGGCGTGCTGATGATCCATACTCCTCTGGCTATCCTTTCGAAGGGGGCCGCGGCGGCCGTGCTCCTCGGGGGCGCCGCCGCGGCCGGTCTTTCCCCGGGGCGGGCGGGGGCGGCCGACCCGGAGCCCTTCCCCGTCCCCGCCATCCCGTGGTCCCCGCGCCACTACGTTTGCTGCCGCGCTGCCGCGCCGCCGGCGATCGACGGGCGGATCGAAGAGGCCGTGTGGACCGCGGCGCCGTGGACCGAGCCCTTCACCGACATCCAGGGTCCCCTGGCTCCCGAACCCCGCCATCTCACGCGCGCGAAGATGCTCTGGGACGAGCACTACTTGTACATCGCGGCAGAGCTCGAGGAGCCGCACGTGTGGGGCACACTCACCGAGCGCGACGCGGTGATCTACCATGACAACGACTTCGAGGTCTTCATCGACCCCGACGGGGACACGCACGAATACTACGAGCTCGAGGTCAACGCCCTGGGCACGGTCTGGGACCTGCTGCTGATCAAGCCTTATCGTGACGGCGGGCCGGCAGTGAATGCCTGGGACATCGCCGGATTGAAGAGCGCCGTCTACATCGAGGGCACGCTGAACGATCCCGCCGACACCGACACGGGCTGGTCGGTGGAGATTGCTCTCCCGTGGAAGGTGCTGGCCGAGTGCGCCCATCGTCCCGCGCCGCCTGCGCCGGGCGACCAGTGGCGCATCAACTTCTCGCGGGTCGAGTGGCAGACGCGGATCGAGGATGGCCGCTACGTCAAAGTCGCCGACCCGCAAACCGGTCGGGCGTTGCCCGAGGACAACTGGGTCTGGTCGCCCCAGGGGCTGATTGCCATGCACTACCCCGAGATGTGGGGTTTCGTGCAATTCTCCAACCAGCCTGCCGGGGAAGAAGAGTTCCGGCCGGATCCCTGCGGCCCGGCACGCTGGGCGCTCCAGCGGATCTACTACGCTCAGCGCGAGCACTACCTGCGCCACGGAACCTTTGCCGCGGGCCTCGAGGCGCTCGGCCTGTCCGGCGCGAATCCGGCGGGGGGGGCGCCAGCGGGGCAGGTAGCGGCCGAGACCGACGCGGCGGCCGCAATCTGGGCCACCCTGGCGATGGAAAGCACGTCCGAGCTGTTCGAAGCCCGGCTGCGCTGCCCCGATGGAGCTTATCTACGCATTCGCCAAGACGGCCGAATCTGGTGACGAGGCCCCGGAGGTCGCGCGGGCATGAACCTGTCCTGGATTGACTGGGCCATCGTCGCCGCGGTGATCGGAACCCTCACCGTCGGCGTCAGCCTCACCCGTGCCTACGTCCGCAGCGTCGCCGACTTCCTGGCCGCGGGCCGCACCGCCGGCCGCTACCTGCTCACGGTCTCCCAGGGGATAGCGATGCTCGGAGCCATCACGATCGTGGGCAACGTCGAGATGAACTACGTGGCCGGCTTCTCGATGACCTGGTGGGGACTGAGCACCGCGCTGGTCGTGCTGATCATCACCATGTCAGGCTGGGTGATCTACCGGTTCCGCCAGAGTCGGGCTCTGACCCTGGCCCAGTTCTTCGAAGAACGCTACAGCCGCCGCTTCCGCGTCTTCGCCGGCCTGATCGCCTTCCTCTCGGGCATCGTCAACTTCGGGATCTTCCCGTCCGTGGGCGCGAGGTTCTTCATCCACTTCTGCGGCCTGCCGCTGTCGATCTCGATCTTGGGCCTGGCTGTCCCGACCTTCCCGCTGGTGATGATCGTGCTCCTCGGCCTGGCGCTCTACTTCGTCTTCTCCGGCGGGCAGATCGCCGTCATGCTGGCGGACTTCGCGCAAGGCATTTTCGTCAACGTGGCCTTCATGATCATCATCATCTACTTCCTGGGGGTCTTCGACTGGGACCGAATCTGCGCGGCGCTCGCCACGGCGCCGGAGAATGCCTCGCTGATCAACCCCTTCAAGACGAGCCACGTCGACGACTTCAACTTCTGGTACTTCTTGATCGGCGTCATCGGAGTGATCTACGGCACCATGTCGTGGCAGGGCACCCAGGCCTACAACACCTCGGCCAAGAGCGCCCATGAAGCCAAGATGGGCAGCGTCCTGAGCAACTGGCGCGTCGTGCCGCAGAACCTCCTGCTGCCGTTCCTGGCGATCATCATCTACACAACGCTGCATCACGCCGACTTCCTGGGCGTGGCCAACCACGTCAACGCCGAATTGGCTGCGGTCGACTCGGAGGCGATCAAGAGCCAGCTCCGCATCCCCCTGGTGTTGTCCCAGCTCCTACCAACCGGTCTGCTGGGTCTCTTTGCGGGATTGATGCTGGCCGCCTCGGTCACGACCGACGACACCTACCTGCACTCGTGGGGCAGCATCTTCATCCAGGACGTCATCATGCCGTTCCGTCGCCGGCCGTTTACGCCCAAGCAGCACCTGCGCGTGCTGCGCTGGTCGATCCTGGGGGTGGCGACGTTCGCGTTCTGCTTCAGTCTGCTCTTCCAGCAGAGTCAGTACATCTTCCTCTTCTTCGCCATCACCGGCGCGATCTTTGCCGGCGGTTCGGGGGCCGTGATCATCGGCGGGCTCTACTGGAAGCGCGGCACGACCGCGGCGGCCTGGAGCGCGCTGGCCACCGGCTCCACGATCGCGGTGGGCGGCATCGTGGTCCATCAGCTCGTGCTGGACTTCCCCATCAACGGGCAGATGTTCTGGGGCATCGCGATGGGGGCCTCGGCGCTCGTCTATGTGCTCGTTTCGCTGCTCGGCAAGCGCGAGGTCCACGACCTGGACAAGCTTCTGCACCGGGGTGCCTATGCGGTCGCGGGCGAGTCGACCGTCGTCACGGCGGCGCCGGCGCGGGGACTGCGCGTCCTGGGGATGGGCCGGGAATTCACGCGCAAGGATCGGCTGATCTACGTGCTGACCTACGTCTGGACGCTGGGATGGGTAGCGGTCTTCCTGGTCGGCACGATCTACAACCTGTCTCACCAGGTGGACGACCGTGTCTGGCAGAAGTTCTGGCTGATCTATATCTACATCAATCTGGTAGTCTCGTGCGTGGTGACGGTCTGGTTCGCGCTGGGCGGCCTGCGGGACATCCGCGGGATGTTCAAGCGGCTGAGCACGATGGAGCGCGATCCGAACGACGACGGCCGGGTCCGGTGAACCGGTCAGAATCCAGCGGCCCGCGCGGCCGAGCGCGCGGTCAAGGGTCACGTGCGCACGGCTGCGCGGTCAAGGGCCACGCGGGCAGGAGCCCGGCGGCACGGCTGCGCGGAGGACAGAGCGATGCAGCTCCGACGCTACCCTGGCAACCCGATCCTCTCGCGCGGCGACATCCCAGATGTGCCCGGCCGGCTGATGGATCCCAGCAGCGTGTTCAACCCCGGGGCTGTCAAGATCGGCGACGTGTACACGCTCCTCGTGCGCGTGCAGAGTCGCGGACGCGAGACGTTTCTCATGGTGGCGGAGAGCCGCGACGGCCGAGTATTCCGCGTCCGACCTGAGATCGTGCAATTGGAAGGCCTGGATCACCTCCGTGAGAACATCTACCACGTCTACGACCCACGCGTGACCCGGCTGGAGGGCATTCTCTACATCGTGTTGGCGATGGACACGGACGACGGTTGTCGTCTGGGTCTGGCCCGCTCGGTGGATCTCAGCCGCGTCGAGTTCCTAGGGCTCATGTCCACGGACGATGAGCGCAACGGGGTGCTCTTTCCGGAGCAGGTCGGCGGACGCTACCTGCTCCTGCGCCGTCCCAATCGCGCGCGGCCGGAGCGTGGCGTCGCCAGCGGCGATCGGATCGAGCTGGCGGAATCGACGGATCTCGAGCGCTGGCATCCCGCCGGAGACGTGCTGACCGGGCGCCCGCACTACTGGGACGAGCTGATCGGGTCGGGCCCGCCGCCGATCAAGACCGCGGCCGGCTGGTTGCACATCTACCACGGCATCGCCACGCACTTCCACGAAGCGAACATCTACCAGGCCGGCGTCGCACTTCTGGATCTGAACGATCCGGCGCGCGTCCTGGCCCGCAGCCGTAACAACATCCTCGAGCCTCGGGAAGCGTACGAGCTGGTGGGGCAGGTGCCCAACGTGGTCTTTCCCAGCGGCGCGATCGTCGAGCGTAGCGACGAGCACGGGGTGGCTGCCCCGGACAGCCGGGTCCTTCTCTACTACGGCGCCGCCGACACCTGCATCGGAGTGGCCGAGGCAACCGTGGGTGAACTGCTGGCTGCCTGCCGGGACTGATCGGATCGGCGGCCGCCGGGGAGGATGAGCTCTTGTGCGAGTGCACTGATGTGTACATCGTCTCCCACACGCACTGGGATCGCGAATGGTACCTGCCTTACCAGCGCTTTCGCGCCAACCTCGCCCGGATCATGGACGGCGTGCTGGCGGCGCTCGAGGGGACCGGCCCGTTTGCGGACGCTGGTCCGTTCGAGCACTTCCTCCTCGACGGCCAGGCCATCATCCTCGAGGACTACCTGGCCGTCGCGCCGGAGAATGCCGAGCGCATCCGCGGCCTGGTCGCGGCCGGCCGTCTCTCCATCGGTCCCTGGTTTGTGCTGCCGGACGAGTTTCTGATCAGCGCCGAGGCGCACGTTCGCAATCTGCTCATCGGTCACCAGATCTGCGCAGCCTTCGAGGGCGCCCAGAAGGTCGGCTACATGCCCGACTCCTTCGGGCACATCGCCCAGATGCCTCAGATTCTGCGCCAGGCCGGCATCGACTCGTTCGTCTACACAAGGGGAGACGGTGACGAGATCGACCGCCTGGGCAACGAGTACATCTGGCAGGCCCCGGATGGCAGCGAGGTCCTGGCGATCCATCAGTGCGGCGGCTACTGCAATGCCGGTGCCCTGGGTTATGCCGAGATCTGGGAAGCCCACACACAGCGCGCTGTCGATGTGCCCCTCGCCGTGCATCAAGCCGGCGAATTGCTCGCGCGGATGGCCCCGCTTTCCAACGGGCCACTGCGCCTGTTCAACAACGGCTGTGATCACTTTCCGGTGCAGGCTGAGTTCGGCGCCATCCTGGCGGCACTCCGGGAGGAGTTCCCGCGGATCACGTTCCATCACACGAGCCTCAGTGACTACATACGGGCCGTGCAAGCGGCCGGCAGTGCGACCAAGCGCCACACCGGGGAGCTGTTGGGGGGCAAGCACCATCCCAGCCTCTCCGGTGTCTGGTCGGCGCGCATGCCGCTCAAGCAGCAGAACGACGAAGCGCAGACGCTCCTGGCCCAGGTGGTCGAGCCCCTGGCGGCTTACATGAATTTTACATACGATCGCCCCTATCCGCTCGGGGTTCTGCGGGCGACCTGGAAACTCCTGCTGGAGAACCACCCGCATGATTCGATCTGCGGTTGCAGCACCGACGAGGTTCACCGGGAGATGCTGACCCGCTTCGCGGGGGTGGTTCAGGCGGGCGAGCAGCTTGTGGTGCAGGCGCTCACCGATCTGGCCCCGACGGTCGCCGGCCGCCGGGAGGATGACCATCAGATCGTCCTGGTCGTGTTCAATCCCCTGCCGGAGCGGCGAACCGAGGTGATCGAGCGGCTGGTCGTGCTGCCGCCGGGAACGCCGGACCGGGAGCTAATCCTGCGCGACGGCGCTGGGCAGGCGGTTGCCTACCAGGTGCTCGACCGGCAGCGCGTCGAGCGGTTCTGGAATGTAGATTACCGCCGCGAGCCTTCGGCCGAGCGGCAGCGGCAGGCGTTCGATGTCTATCGGCGCCACTTCGGGCAGCGCATCCTGAAGGGCGCTCGTTCCCCCGACGAACGTGGGGATCGAGAGGATGGACTGAGCGAACCGGTGGATGCCGGGGTGGACACGCATCTCTGGATCCAGTTCCTGGCCGAGGACTTGCCCGCGCTCGGCCACCGCATCTACGCGCTGGAAGCTTCGCCCGCGGGCGATCGAGCGGCGGGCGGTGCGTCCGGAGCGATCGCAGCCCGTCCAACGGCTACCAGCCCCGCCGCGGCCCGGCCGCCAGCGGCGATGCGGCGCCAGGGCAACACCGTCGAGAACGCCTATCTGCGGGCAACGCTGCATCCCAACGGCGTGATCGACCTGCTGGACAAGTCGACCGGACGCGAATACCGGGGACTGAACCTGCTCGACGATCGCGCGGATGCCGGCGACGAGTACGATTATTCCGCGGCCGAGGAGACGGATACTTTTACGTCTGCCGACGCACAGGGCGTCGTGCGGGTGGTGACCGAGACGGCGTTGACGGTGAAGCTCGAGGCGGAGAGCCAGCTTGTCCTCCCGCTGGCGCTCGAGGCGGACCGGCGCCGGCGGAGCTGGCGGCGCACGTCGTGCCCCTTCCGCGTGGGCCTCACGGTGCAGGCGTGCAGTCCGATCGTGGAGGTTGAGACTGACTTCGACAACCGCGTGGCGGACCACCGGCTGCGCGCGCTCTTCCCCACGCCCATCCAGACGCCCGCGGTGATCTCTGAAGGTCACTTCCTCGTCCAGAGCCGCCCGGTGGTCCAGCCGGCGGGCGAGGACTGGGTGCAGCCGCCCAGCGGCACCTATCCACAGCAAGGGTACTGCCTGGTCGAGGACAGCGTCGGCGGTCTGGCCATCCTGAACCGCGGGCTGCCTGAGTTCGCGTCCCTCGCGCCCGGTCCGGTGGCCGCTGGCACCGGCCTTGCCCTGACGCTCCTGCGCTGCGTGGGGTGGCTGTCGCGGGACGACTTCGCCTCGCGCCGTAGGAAGAACGCGGGTCCAACCTTGTACACACCCGAAGCACAGTGTCCCGGCCCGGGCAGATATCGCTATGCGCTCGTGGCCTATGCCGGTAGCTGGCTCGCCGCCGGCATTCCCGCGTGGAGCCAGCGCTACCGGGTTCCGGTGATCGTGAATCAAGGGGTGCGAGACGGACATATCCTCGCGGGTGCGGGTCTGCTGGAGAAGTCTTCACCATCAACGGTGATCACCGCTGTCAAGAAGCACGAGCAGCGGGAGTCACTCATTGTTCGCTTATACAACATGGCGAGCGAAGTCGTGACCGAGAGGCTGGTCTTTGGCATGCCCGTGGAGAGCGCGTGGCAAGTCGATCTGCTCGAGGAGCGCACGGGGGTGCCGATGGCTGTCGAGGGCGATCAGGTCCGCCTGTCCCTGGGACCACACGCGATCATGACCGTGGAGGTTGCCTTCGCGTAGGTAAGAATCGTTCAAGCAGCCTGCGCGCGATTGAACTGGTCCTTCAGCTTGTCGAAGTGCTCCTGCGTCTCTTCCCGGAGCTGCCGGAGCATCTGCGCGATGGTGGGATCATTGGCGGCCACGACATCCCAGGGCCGGTCTTCGAGGAGCGAGCGCTCGATGTCGAGGGCGAAGGCGAGCATCTGCGTCCGACTGAGCTCACGTTGATTGACCTGCTCGGTGCCCCCCCGGACGTGGTTGATGAAGCTCTGGACGGCCTGCAGGGTGACCGCCCGAGCGGGCCGGAGGGCCTCGGGATGGTCCTTGACCCACCGCTTGAGGGTGCGCAAGTAGGAGGCGTGGTGGAGCTCTTGATCCTTCAGGCTGGAGCAGAGAATCCCGAAGACGCCGCCGATCCGACTGCAAGCCGCGTAGTACCCGGCCACCGTTAGCTCGGCCACCGCCATAGCCTCGAGCAGATCCTCCAGCTCAGGGTGACTGACGCCGGCCATCGGACCACCTCCCGGGTTTGGGGGGCGAATCGCCCCGGTCATGAGCCTAGCTCCGAGATCGCGGATCCCCGCCCGCTCCAGCTCCTCGCGGGGCATCCTCAGTCAGGATCCTCTGGAAGGTATCGACGGGGCCAGCTAGGATCCATAGGGGGTGCCGCGCGGGCCTCGCTGCAGAAGGATGGATCCCAGGCTGGCCCCGGGATGCCCCCCAAGGGCCGCTCTGGCGGGGCGACCGCGGCGGACAAGTGGCGGGTGAAACGAGATTTGAGGGCGGCGCGTAGCTCACCCGGGTCCAGGGGCAGCGCCGGGGACACGTTCCGGGGCTGACCTGGACAGGATCTTCATCACCAGAGGGGTCGGCGATGCAGGCTGCAAGGTTTGGCGGGCGCGGATGGGGTCGGGTGACGGGGGGATGGCTGGTGGCGATCGCACCCATTCTCCTGGCCACGGGGTTGATCCCCTGGGTCCCGGGTTGCGGCGGCGGGGATGAATCGGCGCAGGCCGGCAAGGCACCGGCGACAGCCGAGCCGGCCGACTCGTCCGGTGCCCCGCTCGAGAAGAAGGAGAAATCGATCAAAGTCAATGTGGCCGGCGTGCGGCGCGGCGATCTGGTGATCCCCATCCATGCCGATGGTGCGATCCGCACGCCACGCTCCGTCGAGATCCGCACCAAGGCCGGGGGCGAGCTGATCGAGGTGTTGGTGCGCGACGGTGATCGCGTGTCCGCTGGCCAGCTGCTCGCCCGCATCGACCCGCGCGAATATGCCCTCGCCCTCGAGCAGGCCCGCTACCAGCATCTGCAAGCGCTCTCGCGCGCCTCGGCCGAGGGTGACGACGGCGCCGGCAATCGCGAGGCGCTGGCGGAGTTTGTCCAGCGCCGGCAGGGTCTCGAGGAGCGCCAGCGCCGCGGCGAGATCACGCTGGAGCAACTACGGACCGAGCTGTTGGCCCTGGAGCTGAAGGCGCTCGAGGAGGGCGCGTTCCGCGACCAGGTATACGAACAGCGTACGGGTCTGGCCGACGCGCGCATGGCCGAGGGGCGTGCCCGACTCGACCTCGAGAACTGCGAGATCCGGGCTCCCTTCAACGGGGTCGTTCAGGGCCTGAGTGTGGTGCGCGGAGAGATGGTGAGCGTCGGCGCCAAGATCTGCTCCGTGTTCAACAACGATCGGCTGGAAGCCGTCGTGAATGTCCTGGAGGCCGATCTCGGCAATCTGCAGGTTGGCCGCCAGGCGCTGGTCGCCATTCCGGCAACCCGCGACACGCTGCGGGCGAAAGTGGATGTCATCAGTCCACACCTGGACCAGGCCAGCCGAACGTGCGAGGCGATCATCAGATTTGAAAATCCCGGCGGTCGTCTGCGCCCGGGTATGTTCGTGCAGGCAGAAATCGCCGGTTGGATCTATCACGACAAGCTCCAGGTCCCCAAGGACGCCGTGCTCATGCGAGACAACCGCCCGCTCGTGTTCAAGGTAGTCGGTGACCGGGCCCAGTGGCTCTACGTCGACATCGGCTTGCAGAGCGATGAGTGGACGGAAATAACGGCGGTGCACAGCGGTGGCTCGCTGGAGCCCGGCGATCGAGTCGTCGTGAGCGATCACCTGACGCTGGCGCATGAGGCCCTCATCGAAATCCGTCAAACCGTGCAGCCACAGGACCGCTGGGACCTGATGGTCGACTTGGGGCAGCCGCAATGATCATCAAGACTGCCGTTCAACGACCGGTCGGCGTTCTGATGGTCTTCGCGGGTCTGGTCTTGATCGGTCTGCTTTCTCTACATCGCCTGCCTGTCGACCTCCTGCCCGCCATCAACTATCCCAATCTCACGGTGATCACGAACTACGCCGATACACCCGCCGATGATCTGACGCGGCTGGTGACCCAGCCGCTCGAGGAGGTAATCGCCGGGCAGGCGGGCGTGCGGCGCGTGGTGTCGCGCACGCGCGAGGGGGTATCGACCATCACGGTCGAGTACGAATGGGGTACGGACATGGACTTCGCCAACCTCCATCTGCGCGAAGCCATCGACCGCGTCTCATACCGCGACGACTTTCCCGAAGAGGCGGATCGCCCGTTGATCCTTCGCTGGGACCCGGGCGCCCGGCCGGTGGCTATCATGGTCCTGGGCGGAAATGACCTGCTGTCGCAGATGACCGATTTCGCCCGCGATGTCGTCAAACCCGCGCTGGAGCAGATCGAGGGCATCAGCCAGGCCGAGGTCATCGGCGGAGTGGAGCGCGAGATCCTCGTGCGCCCCGACTTCGGGAAGCTACGGCTCTACGGCCTCACGGTGGAAGATCTCAGCCGGGGGCTGCAGATCGCCAACATCAGCTTTCCCGGCGGGCGCATCCGGCAGGGGCCGCTGCACCTGCCCCTGCGTATTCTGGGAGAATTCGAAAGTCTCGATGAGATCCGCACCACAGAGATACCGGGGACCGGTCGCGGCGTGACCATCGCCGATGTGGCCGAGGTGGTCGACACGATCAAGGAGCCCGTTGGTGCGACCTTTTTGGGCGATGACGAGGTCGTGGCGCTGCATCTGTACAAGGAGGTGGGCGCCAACACGATCCAGGCGACCCAGGAAGTGGACAAGATCCTGCAGGTCATCAAGCGGGAGTATCCGGATTTTCAGCACAAGTTCGTCTATCGCGATGCGGATTTCGTCTCCGAATCCTTCAACGGACTGCGCAGCTCGCTGATCTACGGAGCCTTCCTGGCCTTTGCCGTGCTGTTCCTCTTCCTGATGGACTGGCGCAGTCCGGTGGTCATCGGGTTGTCGATCCCCGTTTCCATCTTCGCGACCTTTGCCTTCCTCCACTTCGCCAAGGTCAACCTCAATCTGATGTCGTTGGGTGGTCTGTCGCTCGCCGCCGGGATGTTGGTGGACAACGCCATTGTGGTGCTGGAGAATGTCAACCGACACCTGCGCGCGGGAGCCGAGACGCTGCGGCAGGACGTTGATCAGGTCGTGGCGTCGGCGGCGCAGGAGGTGGCGTCGCCGGTGGTGGCCGCGACGCTTACCACCGTGGCGGTGTTTTTCCCGGTGATCTATGTGCCCGGCATCGCCGGGGAGTTCTTCCGTGATCAAGCGCTCGCCGTCACCGTGGCGTTGCTCGTGTCCATCTTCAGCGCGCTCCTGCTACAGCCGATGATGTCAGCACGCATTCTGACGCACAGACCTGAGGAGCCGCGGGGCTTGTTCAAGGCCTTCGACCGAGCGCTGACGCGCGTGATCCACCGCTATCACAGAGCTCTGGAGACGATCTTGGACCATAAGGCGGTCTTCTTGCTGTGTGTGCTGGGAGGGCTGGCCCTGGCGACGTGGGCCGGTATCGAGATGCGCAAGAGTTTCCTGCCCGCGCGAACGCGGGGCGACTTCTCCGTGGCGCTGGAGCTGGAAGCCGGGACACCCCTGGAGCAGACCGACGCGGTGACGGCCGAGATTTCGCAGTTTGTGGCCGCCATGCCCGAGGTCGAGACTGTTTACGCCCAGGTGGGGCAGACGGAGCGGACGCTGGCCGCGCTGAAGGAGTACACGGCGGCGAACACAGCCCGCATCCGCATCCTGCTGAAGCCCAGCCGGCACGGCTTGCGCATGATGGAACGTGTGAAGGAGCGGCTGGTCGAACGGCTCGGCGGGCTGGCGGGCACCGAGTATGTCTTTCGTGAAGAAGGCATCGGACTGGGGGAGATTCTCGCCAGCGGGGAGTCGGCCTTCACCCTCGGCATTGTGGCTGACAAGGCCGAGGAAGGGCTCGCGGTTGCCGAGGCGTTGCTGCCCCGCCTGCGCGCAGTCGACAGCCTGCGGGATGTGACCATGGATCGAGTCCTGGGGAATCCCACGGTCGAAGTGACCGTCGATCGCGAGAAGGCCCTGCGCTATGGCCTGGAGCCGGACCATCTGGCGCGCGAGCTGCGCGCCCGCATTCAGGGCGTCGTCGCGACGACCTACAACGAGGTTGAGCAACGGATCGACATCGCCGTGCGGCTCCCCGAGCATGAGCGGCGCAATCTCGACCTGGTGCTGGCCTCGCCGGTGGCGGTGGCCGGGGGCCGGACGGTTCCGTTGGGCAGCTTCGTCGCCATGTCCGTAGGACAGCCGGTCCGGGAAGTCGTGCGGCGCGATCAGCGCCGGCAGGTGTCATTGACCGGGGACGTGCAGGGCCGGCGCATCAGTCAGGTGTGGCTGGATGTCGAGGCGGTCCTGGCCAGCGTGCCGGTGCCACCCGGCGTGGGCTTCATCATGGGCGGAGAGCAGGAGGAGATCAGCGGCTCCTTCCGCGATCTGGGTTGGGCTTTGCTCCTATCCGTACTGCTCGTCTACATGATCTTGGCCGCGCAATTCGAGTCCTTCCTCGATCCGCTCGTGATCTCAGCGGTCCTGCCCATCGGCGTGGCCGGTGCCCTGGTGACGCTCTTCGTCGTGGGCGAGTCGATCAACATCATCTCGTTGATCGGGCTGATCGCTCTGTTGGGCATCTCGGTCAATGACGCCATTGTGAAAGTAGCCACGATCCGCCGGCTGCGCCAGGAGGAGGGTCTGGGAGGCCGGGCGGCCATCATGGCGGCCAGTCGCCTGCGGTTCCGCCCGATCGTCATGACGACGCTCACAACGGTGCTGGGCATGGTGCCCATGGCCATCGGCATCGGCACGGGTGAGCAGATCCAACGCCCGCTGGCTATCACTATCATGGGTGGCCTGACCATCGCCACAGCCCTGACGCTCTTCATGACGCCCGTCATCTACGAGGCCTTCCACCGTTGGACTGACCGCGACTACGACATCGCCAGCGGGCGCCTGCCTGCGGAAGCGGGTGGCCGGGAGGCGTAGCATGATCCGGTTCTTCGTCGATCATCCGGTGGCCACCTGGATGGTCTTTGCCGCGTTCATCCTGACCGGGCTCTACGCCCTGCCGCGCCTCGACATCCAGGCGATGCCGGAGACTGAGCTGCCCTCGCTGTCGATCGTCACGTACTGGACCGGCGCGTCACCGAGCGCGATTCAGAGGTCGATCACTGTTCCCGTTGAGGAGGCGGCCCGCAAGATCCGCGGCGTCGAGGAGATCACGGCCCGCTCGGCTCCAGGATACAGCCGGGTGCAAGTCTCGCTCCGTCGCGATGTGGACATCGAATTCGCGCGTCTCGAGCTGAGCGAGCAACTCGGCGCTGTGCGCCGCAATCTCCCGCCCCAGGCCAGCCAGCCGCAGATCGTTCCCTACGTGCCGGAGGACTTTCGCACCGAGAACTTCTTCGCCTTCAGCCTGGTCTCGCCCTTGCCCACCAACGAGCTGCGTGACCGCGCCGAGACTTGGCTCGTCCCGCGACTGCTGGCCATTCCGGGCGTGGCCGACGCCGAGCTGCAGGGCGGGGCGCGCCCCTTGATCCGCGTCCTGCTCGACCTCAGCCGGATGGAACGTTACGGGCTCACCGCCGATCAGGTCTACGCCCGACTCGATGCCCTGGACGACATCCTGCCGGCCGGAGCTATTCGCCGCGCCGGGCTGCAGCTCACGATCGGCCTCAAGGACCAGGTAAACCTCGAGAAGCTGCGCTCCGCAGTCTTGACGATCTCCGGCGGTCAACCAATCAGGCTGGATCACGTCGGCCGCCTCGAGCTGAGCCACGAGGATCCGGTCTACTTCGTGCGCATCGACGGCCAGAACGTCGTCGAGGTCAGTATCGCCAAGCGCAGCGGCAAGAACGCGGTAACGGTGAGCCGCGCCATTCGCGAGGCGCTCCCGCGGATCGAGGCCCAGTTGCCGTTCCAGGTTTCCTTCGAGATCGATGAGGACCAAGGCGAAGAGCTCGAGGAGAAGCTGATCGAGTTGGCCTATCGGTCGCTCGTCATCTTGGGCCTGCTCTTCGTGCTCCTGGCCATTGCGCTGCGACGCGTGCGCCTGACCGCCATCGTGATCGCGTCGATCCTCCTGGCCATCGTGATCTGCCTGTCGCTGTTCTACTTCTTCGGCATTTCGGTGAACTTCATCACCATCAGCGGGCTGACCGTCTGTTTCGGCATGCTGCTGGACAACAGCATTCTCGTGCTTGATGCGATCCACCGCCGCTTGAGCGCAGCCAGCGGAGAGATCCAGTCGGACGCGAGCATGCCTGCCCTGCGCTGGCGCAGGATCTGGGAACTGACCCGCGAGGCGCTTGTCAGCGGAACGCGCGAGGTCGCGTTTCCCATCATGACCACGACCCTCACCACCGTCGTGGCCTTCCTGTCCTTCAGCTTCCTCTCGGGGCGCCTGGCGCTGTATTACCTTCCATTGGCTGCGAGTGTGGGTATTGCGATGATGGCCTCGATCTTCGTCGCCTTCTGCTGGATGCCGATGGCGTTGCGGGGACCGGCGGCCAAGGAGCAGGCGGAATTCGCCGAGCAGGAGGCGCGTCCGCCCCGCCGTCCGCAGATCTTTCTGCTGCGCTGGGCCATCGCGACGCTTGCCCTGGTGGTGGTCGTCGGGGCTGTCTTTGCGGTTGTCAAGGGCGTCGATCGGACGCTCGACCACTGGGTCTGGGGACTGGGTATCGGCGGCCTGCTATTGGCCGTCGGCGTGTTGATCGCTCATATCAAGTGCATTACCGCCTTCAATCTGAGATTCTGGCCCATCCCGGTGATGATCTTCGTGGGTTTGATCGGGGCCACCTACCACATATACAAGAATGAAATTCACGTCGGAGGCTTCTGGCGTCAAGAAGACGAGCAGACCCTGAGCATCTACATCGAGCGGCCGGTCGGCACCGACGTCGTCTTGTCCTCGGAGACGATGAAGCTCTTCGAGACCGAGATGTTGCCGCTGCCGGACGGCATTACGATGAAGTCCTGGAGTGTCGAGAACCGGGCCTACATGCAGCTCAAGTTCGAGGATGAGATGCTCTACACCGCGTATCCAGAGCTGCTGCGCAACAAGCTGATTCTGCTGGCGGAGCAGATGGCCGGCATGTTCATTTTTGTCGGCGGTTTCGGCGATCCCTATCTGAAAGGGGGCCGCGGCGGCATGATGAGCAACTCGCTCATCCGCATCACCGGCTATAACAGCAAGACGCTCAACGAGCTCTGTGAGCGCGTGGTTGCGCAGCTGGAGCGCAACCGCCGCGTGCGCAACGTGCGCCTGTCGAGCGGCGAGCGCTTCGAGCGGGCGGCGGCGGACGAAACGGTTGTCATCCTGCACCGTGAGAAACTGAACAACTATCATCTGAGCGTCGGAGAGGTCATGGGGAACCTGCGCCGCCTGCTCGGCATCGAGACCCCCTGGCACATGCTCATCGCCGGTGAGGACGAGCGCCTGCAGCTGGGCTACGCGGATGCCGCCGAGATCCAGTATGACCAGGTCATGAACAAGACCTTCACCACGTCCGGTGGCAACAAGGTCCGGCTCGGGGACCTGATCACGCTGGAAACGCGGCCCGTTATCGGATCGATCAATCGGAAGAACCAACGCTATGCGATGCAGATCAACTGGGAATATATCGGTACCGATCGCATGCGCCAGTCGTTTATCAGCGAAATCATCGATGGGCTGAAGCTTCCCTACGGCTATACAGCAGAGGACGTCTCGGGTGCACAGATGTCGCAGGAGGAGGAAGAGGAGATGAAGGCGGTGCTGTGGATAACACTGCTGTTCATCTTCATGACGCTGGCGGCGCTGTTCGAGAGTCTTACCTTGCCCTTCCTGGTGCTGATGTCGGTGCCCATGGCGCTGGTAGGCGTGATGGGGTTGTACTGGGCGACGGATGCCTCTTTCGACTCATCAGCCCGCATCGGCTTGGTCCTGCTCTTTGGCATCGTGGTCAACAACGCGATCTTGCTGGTCAACCGTTTCCGATTGCAGCTGCGGGAGCAAATCAGTGGGGGCGCCTATGCGGGGCGCGTGCCGGAAAAGGTGCGGTTGGGGGGTGTCGACCTCTGGCGCTTGCCGGCGGGGGAACGGCAGGAGATGCTGCGGCAAGCGATCTGCACCGGCATGAGCATCCAACTCCGGTCGATCCTCCTCACCAGCGGCACGACGATTGCCGGATTGCTGCCGCTGCTGATCAAGATCTCCGACCAGTCCACAGGCCGCGACATCTGGGAAAACCTGGCGCTCTCGTCGATCGGCGGACTGGCCAGCAGCACGATCCTGATCATCTGCGCCATCCCCGCGCTCTACTGGGTCATGACGCATTGGGGCTGGGCGCTCATGCGCGCGTGGCACTGGGCGAGGGGCACGCTCTACCCGACGCGGGTCGTGGTGGGATCGGGACAGGCGCGGTGGCGGCCGGCCGGCAGCGGCCGGGCCTGACGGCGGCGGGGCTAGCTCTGCGAGCGCACCCGCCGGCCGGACGGTGGCGAGGGCGGCTTGGCGGTCGGCTCAGGCTGCCGCGGACTTCGCGCGCAGCGGCAGGGACACCGTGAAAAGGCTTCCCACGCCGACAGTGCTCTCCACCGTGATGGTGCCCCCCAGGCGATGCATGATCTGCCGGGCGATTACCATGCTCAGTCCCTGTCCCTCGGTGTGATGGTGGATGTCGTCGCGAGCGAAGGCTTCGAAGACCCGCGGCAGGAAGTCCGGGCGGATTCCGCAGCCTCGGTCCGCCACGGACACCTTGATTGTATCGCCGTGAGTTTTCACGGAGACCAGGACGACACCACCGGGCGGGCTGAAGCGGGCGGCGTTGTCCAGGATGCTGCCCAGGACCTGATCAAGGCCACGGGCGTCGGTTAGGATCTCTGGACACGGCTGGAGGTCTTCGACCAACCGGATGCCGCGGGCGACGCATTGTTCCGTGACTCGGTCGAGCAAGGGACGCAGGGCGCTGGCGACGTTGACCGTCTGCAGCGACGGCTTCCAGGAACCGGACCACAGTGATCCCAGCAGTTGGGCCTTTTCGATCAGCCGGTGGAGCCGCTGGGCGCCGGCGTGGATCAGCCCGGCGAGCTCCTTGCGCTGGTCGGGATCGAGATCTTCCTCCATCAGCATCTTGGCGGGACCCAGCATCGTCGTGAGCGGCGTGCGCATCTCGTGGCTGAGCAGGGTGATCACGTCGGTGCGAAAACGATCGAACTCCTCGGTCGACTTCAGCCGCAGGAAAACGCCGATCTTGGCCAACAACTCCTGCGCCTCGAACGGCTTGATAAGGTAGTCATCCGCGCCGGCTTGGTAGGCCCGCAGGCGTTCCTCCACATCGGCGCGCGAGGAGACCATGATGATCATGACGTGCTGCAGATCGGAGTCTCGGCGGATCCGGCGACAAGTCTCGTGGCCGTCGATCCCCGGCATGACGATGTCCAACAGCACGAGATCCGGGTGGAAGCGGGAGGCCAACTCCAGGGCTTCTTCCCCGGAGGAGGCTTCGGCACACTCGAAGGCGTCGCCCAGCGTCCTACGAATGAGGCGGAGGTTCACGCGGCTGTCGTCGACCGCCAGAATCCTGCGCTTGCCTTCCACGGACCCTCTCCAGCCGGGCCGGAGGGACGATGTCCCGTCCCCACGCGCGGCCGATCTCACAGTGCGCAAATCACTTGTCCTGCCAGCACCTGAAAGATCGGCCGTGGACCTGCCCAGCCTTAGGATCGGGCAGAGCCCGCGGCGCCCAAGCTGCCGCGGAAGCCGGCGGCGAGTCTGCCGGTGGCTGACCGCGGCCACCTGGGGCGAGGGTCAAGCAGCGCGGGCAACGCAGCAGTGGCGGTTGCGGTCCCGGCGGGCGTGTGAAACCATAGGGGACCATTCCATCTCAGGGAGGTTTGAAGATGCTTACGCCCCGATCAAGAGCAGGGTGTAGCCTCGCCGCGCTGCTGGGCGTGCTGTGCGTGGGTCTGGCTACGGTCAGCGCCCGCGGCGATGAACAGCGCACCCCCCCACCGGTCTACAAGCCGGCCCGGAAGTACCCGATCTTCGAGGAGATGCGCCAGGCCCGCCAGGCGGTGCAGGCCCACCGGGATTCGCTGCGCAAGGTTGTGGACGATCGCTACCGCGAGGAAGGGGAGCGCGCGCGGCAAGAGAAGCGCGAGTTGCGTCTCGATTGGACCGGCATCGACCGGCCCGGTTCGCTCGATGATTTCACCTCGCTCTTCCATCTTCCGCCGATCCCGCAGTACAACACCGGAACCTGTTGGGCTTTCTGCTCGATCTCGCTCTTCGAATCGGAGGTCCATCGTCTTACGGGCCGCGCGGTCAAGCTCTCGGAGATGTGGGTCGTGTATTGGGAGTATGTCGAGAAGGCTCGCCGATTCGTCAGGGAGTATGGCCATTCGAGCTTCGGACAAGGGTCGCAGGACCACGGGACGCAGGAAGTCTTCCGTCTCTACGGGGCAGTCCCGGCGGAGACCTACCCCGGCGTGGAGCCCGGACAGGAGCGCCATGACCACGAGAGCCTCTTCGATGAGCTGAAGCGCTTCCTGGATTGGGTGCGGGTCAACAACCTCTGGGACGAGAGCAAAGTGGTTGCACATGTGCGCACCATATTGGACAGCTATCTCGGTCCTCCGCCCACTATATTCACCTATGAGGGTCGCCCCTATACGCCCCCCGAGTTCCTGTCGCAGGCCCTGCGGATCGATCCCACCGCCTATGTCAACGTCGTATCGACACTGTCGGCGCCGTTCGGCCAGTCCATGCTCTTCGATGTGTCAGACAACTGGCGCCGGCGAGACGATTTTCTCAACCTGCCCCTCGACGAGTTCTATGCCATCATCAAGTCGGCGCTGGCGGCCGGCTACACGCTATCGATCGGCGGCGACGTCAGTGAGCCGGGGCTGGATGGCATGGAGGACGCCGCGGTGATTCCTTCATGGGACATCCCGAGTGCCTACATCGATCAGGGCAGTCGCGAGTTCCGGATCAACAACGAGATGACCGATGATGACCACGGCGTCCACATCGTTGGCTACTGCCAGCGCGGCGCAAGAGACTGGTTCCTGATCAAGGACAGCAATAGCAGCTCGCGCCAGGGCCAATTCAAGGGCTACTACTTCTACGATGGCGACTACATCAAGCTGAAGATGCTCAGCTTCATGGTCCACAAGGACCGCCTGGCTGGCAGGCTGCCAGGATGACTACGGCCGTCCACGCGGCTGGCCGGATGACCGGGGCCGTCCGGGCGGTGCGACGCGCGGGGCCACATGAGGACGGACCGCGTTGCAGAAGGAGACCGTCATGATCAGCAATAGCGAGATCGCCAAGGCGATGACCATCAGGCTCGGCGACGAGCTGCCCGCGCACCCCGATTTCGTTCCAGGGATTCGCCGCGCGCCGGACCGGGGCTTCACGCTGACGCCCGAGGAAACGCGCACCGCGCTCAGGAACGCCCTGCGCTACGTGCCCGCGCACCACCACGAGCAACTGGCGCCCGAGTTCCTCGCGGAGCTCACCTCGCGCGGCCGCATCTACGGCTATCGGTTCCGGCCTGCCGGCCACTTCAAGGGCCGCTCGATCGAGGAGTACCGCGGCGTGTGCGTCGAGGGCCGGGCCTGCCAGGTCATGATCGACAACAACCTCGACTTCGACGTCGCGCTCTACCCCTACGAGCTCGTCACCTACGGCGAAACCGGACAGGTCTGCCAGAACTGGATGCAGTACCGCTTGATCAAGAAGTACCTGGAGGCGGTCACGCCCGACCAGACGCTGGTGCTGCATTCGGGCCATCCGCTGGGGCTGTTCCGGTCGCGGCCCGAGGCGCCGCGGGTGATCCTGACCAACGGCCTGATGGTCGGGATGTTCGACACGCAGGAGGACTGGCACCGGGCGATGCAATTGGGGGTTACCAACTACGGGCAGATGACCGCCGGAGGCTGGATGTACATCGGCCCGCAGGGGATCGTCCATGGGACCTTCAACACGCTCCTGAATGCCGGGCGGATCAAGCTGGGCATCAACGGACAGGCCGATCTGCGCGGGCACCTCTTTGTCTCCTCCGGCCTGGGCGGGATGAGCGGGGCGCAGCCCAAGGCGGTCGAGATCGCCGGCGGCGTGGGGATCATCGCCGAGGTCGATCGCTCGCGCATCGACACGCGCCACAGTCAAGGCTGGGTGGGCCACGTGACCGACGATTTGGACGAGGCCTTCCGCCTCGCCAATGACCACCTGCGGCGCAAGGAGCCCGCCTCGATCGCCTACCACGGCAATGTGGTCGATCTGCTCGAGCACATCGTCAAGCACGACATCCACGTGCCGCTGCTCTCGGACCAAACCTCGTGCCACGCCCCCTACGACGGCGGCTACTGTCCCCAGGGCCTGACCTTCCAGGAGCGCACCGCGATGCTGCGCAGCGATAAGGCTGGCTTCCGTGGCCTCGTCGATCGCAGCCTGCGGCGGCACTACGTGCTCGTGAAGACGCTGGTCGCGCGGGGCACCTACTTCTTCGACTATGGCAATTCCTTCATGAAAGCGGTCTTCGACGCCGGTGTTCCCGAGATCTGCCGCAACGGCCGCGATTCCCGCGACGGCTTCGTCTTCCCCTCGTATGTCGAGGACATCATGGGCCCGATCCTCTTCGACTACGGCTACGGGCCGTTCCGCTGGCTCTGCCTGAGCGGCAAGCCGGAAGACCTGGCGCGGACCGATCGCGCGGCCATGGAGTGCATCGACCCCGACCGCCGCGCCCAGGATCGCGACAACTGGGCCTGGATCCGCGACGCCGGGAAGAACAGGCTCGTCGTCGGGATGCCGGCCCGCATCCTCTACCAGGACGCCCAGGGCCGCGTGAAGATCGCCCTGAAGTTCAACGAGCTCGTTCGCCGCGGCGAGGTGGGGCCGATCATGCTGGGCCGCGATCACCACGACACCGGCGGCACCGATTCGCCCTTCCGCGAGACCGCCAACATCAAGGACGGCAGCAACGTCATGGCCGACATGGCCACGCACTGCTTCGCCGGCAACGCCGCGCGCGGCATGAGCCTGATCGCCTTGCACAACGGCGGCGGCGTCGGCATCGGCAAGGCGATCAACGGTGGCTTCGGCCTTGTGCTCGACGGCACCCCCGCCAAGGATGAGGTGATCCGCTCGGCGATGTCATGGGATGTCATGGGCGGTGTCGCGCGCCGGGCCTGGGCGCGCAACGAGCACGCGATCGAAACGGGCATCGAGTACAACGCCCTGGCGCAGGGCGACCACATCACGCTGCCGTTCGTCTCCGACGACGATCTGATCGAGCGCACGGTGGCGCGGGGGGCGCGGTCGTAGCAGCCGTGCGCGGGCCGCCGTGGCCGTAGAAGCCGTGGCGCGGTGGCCGACCGAAGGGCCGGACCTGATCAGTACAACAGGTGTACCTGGACCTCGGTCTGCAGGTAGTCCTCCGCGTCCGCGCCAGCACCCTCCTCGTTGAGCCAGTTGCAGGCTAGGCGCAGGTGGAGGAATGGATAGGCGAGGACCTCGCAGCCCGCGCCCACGCGCTCGCTCGCCCCGGTCAGCCGATCGATGTCGGGATCGGTGAAGTCGTAGGTGCCGAGGAGGTCGATCCCGCGCGCGACGCTCACGGCCAGCTCGTTTGAGAAGGTCCAGCGCGTCACGTTCCCGCCCAACGGGCGATCGCTCCGCAGCCAGCCGACTTCGCCCACCCACGTCACGGGTCCCAGGTCCAGCGACCAGAACGGCCCCATCAGGGTGGCGGCGGCGCCCCGAGCGTCGTTGCGCCACAGCGACCCGCCGGCGCACGCGGCCGCCCCGGGAAGCCGCAGGCGCACGCTCGCGCGGACGACGCCGGCCACGCCCCGGTTGTTGTCGCGCGTCGATCCGGGCGCACCGTTGAGCACGGCGGCCTGGAAGTCCCACGCGCCGGGGGATGCGCCGGCCTCGAGGCCCACGTCGGTGTGTCCCGGCGGCCCGAAGCCCTGCGCGGCGCGGACGAAGGCCGTGTGGTCCGCCAGGCGCCACCCATAGGGCGGCGAGAAACGGCCGGCGCGCAGATACCCGCCGGCCGGCAGGATGTGGGCGGTGCCGAAGACCTCGTAGCTGCCGGACATCCCGCGGTCGAAGTAGGCCGCGAAGCGCTCATCGAGCTGGAATGCCAGGTAGACGTCGCCCTGCATCTGCAGGAAGTTGCCCGGCGTGCGGCCGTCGTCGTCGTAGTGATGGATGGTGCGCAGATCGAAACCGACGGTAAGGTTCTTCCCGACCGCGGGATCGAGGCGCTCGAGCTCCTCAGCCGGAAGCCGATACCGCGCCAGTTCCGCTGGAACGAGGTACTGGGCCGCGTAGGTGCTGCGCATGCCGCCGCCCGAGGGGTCGTGGTGGCACAGGCTGCAGTTCTGCTGGTAGCGGGCTGCGTAACGCGGCACCGCGTGCGCGGGCATCGCGGCCGCGATGATGAGCGCGCACACCGCCCACAGCCCTGGATTCTTGCTCCCGTTTCCGCGGGCGCTCATGGTTCCCTCCTGCGGCGGGTCGACCCGCAACCGTCCGTTCCCTGATCAGCCCTGCTGGCGCCACGCGTCAGTTGTTCTGCGCGCCCTCCTCGATCCACTGGCGAATCTCGGCGATCTGGCCGGCCGGCAGCGCGCCGCCGGGCGGCATCAAAGTCGCGCCCTGTGCCCCGGTGAGCCGGTGGTAGAGGTACGAGCTGTCCGGCTCATCCGGTAGGATGCGCTTGAGGTCGGGGCGTTGCAGAGCGGGCATGTTCACCAGCGCCGCGTAGCTCTGCCCCGGGCTCAGATCGAGGTCTCCGGCTGGCCCGGTGCTGCTGTGACACCCGCCGGTGGCGCAGGAGGCGGTGAAGATCGGCTGGACGACGCCCGCGAAGGACACCTCCTCGCCACCGTTCCCGTTGGGTTGCGTGTTCTTTTCGCCGCTGTCGGAGCAGCCCACGAGAAGGAGCCCCAGCACCCCCGCCACCCGGACCAGATACCTGCCAGCCACGATCATAAGCCCCCCCTGAGTTCGGATGACCACGCAACTCATGGCTGCAACTCATAGCTCACTTCGGGCCGGCCAAGCTAGCTACATCGCCCGTGTGGCCAGGGCCCGGAAGGTGATCTTCTGCTCGTCGGCGACCTTGAGCGTCAGGAACTGAGGTCGCGCGATGCCGTAGTCGCTGAGCTTGACCGTGAATCGGCACTCGATGCCGAGTCGCTCCTGGTCGGGAAGCACCTCGCGGACAACGCTCACAGGCGCGCGCATGTTGCGCTCGACACCGTGCAAGCTGAGCACGCCCTCGATCTCGATCGTCACGCCCTCGCCCGGGGGGAGGTCCGTGGGGCGCTCCCCGATGATCCGCGCCCCGCGAAAGACGGCCAGAGGGAAGCGCGCCGTTTCGAGGTGATTGTCGCGCATGTGTCGGTCGCGCAGTCCAATGCCCGTCTCCAGACTCGCCAGGTCGACCTCCAGATGCACGGTGAGGCTGTCTCCCAGGCCCTCGGGATCCAGGACGATCTCACCGCGGGCCTGCCGGGTCGTGCCGCTGAACGACTCGAGCGGGGCCTTGGAATCGAATCGCACCAGGGTTGAACCGTCCCCGGGCGTCACGACAAATCGTGCCTCGCTGCCGGCACACGCACTCACGCAAATGACTGCTACCAACCACAGAAATGCCGCCGTCCTGAGTGAGTTGAGGACCCTGCGCATATGACCATCCTTGTTCAAGTATCGTGCACCGATCCCGGATCGCGCTCCGGCTCCGCCCACGCTCCTACTGGAGCACGACCAGACGCAGGAAGCGATCTTCCCGCGATGTCTGCAGCCGGCACAGGTACACGCCGGCCGCGGCGCGCGCACCTCCCGCCGCGCGGCCGTCCCAGTGCACGATCCGCCGGCCGGCCGGCACCTGCTCCTGCAGGAGCTCGGCCACGCGCCGGCCGCTCGGGTCGAAGACGGTGAGGGACACCGCGTCCGCCGCATCGAGCTCGAAGGAGATCAGGGTGCCCAGCCGGAAGGGATTCGGATAGGCCCCCAGGCGCGCGGAGCGCGCGGCGGGGGCGTGCTCCTCGACACCAGTCGCCTCGAATACTGAGGTGAAGTTGGTTGTATAAATGAAGTCACCCGAGGTCGTGCCGTTGCTATTGGCGGCGTTGCCAGCGGCATAGAAGATGACCTGGGCCGGCGGGTCCTGGGCCGGCGCGTTCCAGCGGAAGGTCCAGCTCACCGGGCCGGAATCGCCGGTGTAGTTACCGGCCAGCGTATGTTTCACATAGCTCTTGCCCTGGAACAACGACAGCTGAGTGTTCACCGGGTCGCTGAGCGTGCAGGTTCCCAGCGTGAGCGGTGTGCACTCGAACCCCCAGCGGACCTGGCCGGGATCGGAGAGCACCACGGTGATGGGGTAGGACACACCGGGATGGAAGACCGCGGGCGCGAGGATGGTCAACTCGCCGTCGCCGCTGTTGAGCGGGAAGCTGTTGTGGCAGTCGCGGCAGGTGCCCTCGCCGGGCGCGCCGGTGTGGCCATCGGGCGGATTATCGGAGTAGGCCTGGGATGTGGCCGACCAGAGCGAGGATACCAGCACCAGAAGCGCAGTGGTGGCGAATCGAGTCATCGGAGAACGCTGGCGGGTGTCACGCATGATGGGCCTCCTTCAGGAAAGGACTGCAGACCATGAGCAAATGACATCACGAGCGGGGCGTGAAACTAACGCGATGATACGATACGCTGTCACGGTGCGCCAGGGGCGAGTCCGCAGGCACGAAACTGCAGGCAGATGGCACGGGAGTTCGGATGGCCCCAGGGCCGCCCGGACGCAATCATGTCGCACGTGGCGGGTCAGGGCCGACCCAGGTGGGTGATCGGCCGAACGGCCTGCCTGCCGTTTGCCCGCGCGGACAGGTAGTAGATTCCAGCCGGTAGCCCGCCAGCCGGCAACCAGACGTACGGCTCGAGCCATGCGCCGTCGATCTCATCCGCTGCGCGCGGTGAGGTCTGCCTGCGCAACGGACCCACGGGCGCCAGCGCCGCCACCAGACGCCCGGCGGCGTCGACGATGATGGGCTGGCAGCCCGCCGGTACCTCGACATAGAGCTCCCGCGCACAGGGGTTGGGATAGGCCCGCAGGAGATCGCGTTGCGTGATCGCGGGATCAGGATCGACCGGCTGTACGTGACCGGCACCGGCGAACTCGTAGGCGCCGATGTCGAGAACGCCATCCTCGGGACGCGGCCGATACAGCGCATGGCGTACGTATTCCAGAACCGGCGTGTGCAACTCCGCGATGGCGGGGTCCAGCTCCTCGCCCGCGTCAATGCAGGACGACCCTTCGATCAGCTCGTAGTCTTGGGCCGGGAAATCGACGAAGCCCGGTTCGGATCCCTCGACGTTGCCATGATTGTTCACGATGCCCGGGGTTGTGCCATGGCAGATCACCCAGCCCGTCTTCAGCCAGTTCTGCCGCAGGTCGATCACGCCGCCGCTTTCAGACAAGATCGCGAGGCGCGACCCCGCGGCGGTTGGGTAGATGATGTTGTTGCGGCCATCGAAGCTCTGTCGACGAGATCGAGCTGCCGGTTGCCGCTCTCGATCCAGTTGTAGCGGACAATCGTGCCCGCGGAGCGATCCTTGAGATTGTTGCCCAGGCAGTTCGCACGCAGAGGGCCGAAGTGGTTGAACTGGAAGAGGATCCCGTAGGCCTCGGTGTAGGTGTTGTGTTCGTAGATGCTGCCCTCGATGCCGTTCTCCTGGATGGTGTTGCCCTCAACGACCAGGTCGGTCATCAGATGGCCGCAGAAAAGGCCGTTCCCGCAGTCCCGCAGGATGCAGCCGCGAATCAGCACGTGCTCGCCCTTCTCGATGTAGATGGCAGCGCAGTTCGCGGCGTAAGGGGTCAGGCCGTAGCGCCCGGTGAAGGTGTAGGGCGGGCGCCCGCTGCGGATGTCGAGGTTCTCCACGATGATGTGCGCCGGCATCGTGTCGGGCGGGTTGTTGGCGCCCCCGATCTTGATCACGCCGCGGTTCTCGTTCCAGAAGTTGAGCTGCGGGCGGGTCGTCGCGTCGATGCCGTTGACGACCGGCAGCTCGCCACTGGGTGAGGGAATGCCCCGCACCACGATCGGCGCCTCGGGTGTCCCCACGCGGCAGATCACCCACTTCTCGTGATAATCGTCGGCGCGATGGTGGATGGCGACCGTGTCGCCCGGCGCCAGGGATTCCCACGGCACCTCGCCGATGGCCGCGTAGGGCTCCCCCGGCCCGACGCTGTAGAGGGTGGCGCTGGCGCAGGGGACGAGGGTCAGGACAGTCGCGGCGAACAGGGCGGCGCTAATGAGGCCGGGGCGGATGAGGCCCGCGCGGATGAGCGCCATGCGGGTGAAGGCGGCGCGGAGCGCAGATGCAGCCGGCCGCGTACGGGACGTGCATGCTTCCATGGATGAGATTCCTCCCCGTAGTTTCCGGCGCCCCGCGAGCATGATAGCAGCCAACGATCAGCGGACCAAGGCGTGCGCCGCTCAAGCGGATCACCCGGACTCGCGGCACCCTGCCGGGGCATCCACCATCCACGCCCCGCCTGCACGCGGGATGGACTTGCACGCGGCGGGATCCTCCCATACTCTCACTCTGAGCAGGGGCATGCCGGGGATTGAATTCCTGCGCCATACGACGAGAGGTGCGGCCATGCGCATGCTTCCCCGAGTCAGGTCCCTCTGCATTTTGCTCGCCCTGGTCGTTGTCGGCTGTGATGACGACCACGGCAGCCGGACAGCTTCGGATTCCACGCCACCCCGCCGCGTCGAGGACCTGGCCCTGCAGGCCGGGCCGGACAGCAGCCTGCTGACATGGACGGCTCCGGGGGATGACGGTGTGGGCGGACGAGCGGCGGAGTACGACGTCCGCTATGCGGCGGCTGTCCTACTGGAAGAAGAGTGGCAGGACGCGACACCACTGCTTGCGCCGAGCCCGAAGTGGGCGGGGGAGAGCGAGAGTCTGTGGGTGTCGGCCATGCCGGCCGGGGCTTGGCACATCGGACTGCGGGCCGCCGACGAGGTGCCCAACTGGTCGGCGATCTCCAACCAGGTCGTGCTCTCGGTCGCGGACCAGGAGCCCCCTGGCCGCGTGACGGACCTCCGCGCCGGGCTGGTCACGATGCGCAGCGTCGTGCTGACGTGGACAGCTCCGGGAGACGACGGCGCGGTGGGACGTGCCTTGGCCTACGATCTCCGGTACTCCGAGGATCCCATCACGGATGAGACCTGGGAAAGCGCCTTGCCCGCGCTTGACCTCCCCGCGCCCGCGGCCAGCGGGGCTGCCGAAGAGCACGTGATCGGTGATCTGGAGTCGGGGCGAACCTACTACTTCGCCGTCAAGGCCATTGATGCTGCCGGCAACATAGCGGAGCTGTCCAATGTCCTGGAGCGCGTGACGGCCTACATTCAACGCCTGACAAGATCCACGAGTCCCTATGGAGCCCTCGATCCTGCCTGGTCGCCGGATGGACAGCGCATCCTCTTCCGCGCGAGCTGGGACAGAACCGAATGGTATATCTATGAATACTATGTCATGAACGCCGACGGAAGCAGCCCTGTTCGCCTGACGTTCAGCGGCACGCTCTTCAGCGTATGGGGCGGCTGCTGGGGACCTGACGGCCAGGAAGTGGCGTTCGTGGGGGAAGAGACCATGCACACGGAGATCGAAGTGATGGTTGCCGCGGCCGGCGCGGCGCGGCGCCAGGTATCCCACTTCAATGGTGCCTATCACCTGCTGGATCTGGCGTGGTCTCCCGACGGAAGTGCCTTCGCCTTTGTGCATCGACCGGGGTTGGAGCCAGATACGTTCGTGTATACGGTGCCATGTGGCGGCGGCACACCGGTGCTGTTGGCTGACGGTCAGTACACGTTGACCGTGGCTTACTCGCCCGACAACACTTACATTGCCTATGACTCCAGGAGCGGCAGCAGCCAGGACATCTGGAAGGTGCCCGCCGGTGGCGGCAGCCCCGTCAAGGTCACGGATGACGCCTGGAACAACTCCTTTCCCGCCTGGTCTCCCGACTCGCGGTGGCTGGCCTTCGTGTCGAATCGCGGAGGAGGGCACGACATCTGGCTGGCCGCGCCCGACGGATCCGATCCGGTGCAGTTGACGTTCAATGCGATGGAAAGGCTGTATTTTCTCTCCTGGGCTCCCGACGGCAGCCGCATCGCCTTCACGACGACGATCGACGGTGCTGACGACATCTGCGTCCTCATCCTGGAGTGAGGCCGCGACCTGGAGGTGCCGGTCTTGTTTCGTGTCCCGTGCTGGATGAGCCGCGTCAGGACGTCGCCTGTTCTGATGCTCGTTCTGATCGCAGTCGCGTTCCTCCTCAGCCTGGCCTGGGCCACTGCGGAGGTTCCCGAGGGGTTGTCGGCCCCCTTGCGTTTCGGGGGAGCCCTGGATGCTGTCCCGGCCGCGGGAATGAAGAGCTGGGCCTCGGTCGCCTGTGACACGAACGCATCCGGCGTGGCCCTGATCGTCTGGTCGGACGCTCGCTCGGGTCGGGCCGACGTCTATGGACAGCGGCTTGATCGGAGCGGGGTCCGGCTGGATGCCGTGTCGTTTCCGCTGGCCGGCTCGCTGGCGGAGGAGGTCGCGCCCGAGGTGGCCTTCGGCGGGGGAACCTTCCTGGTGGTCTGGGTGGCCGGCGATACCGGTGGCTGGCGTCTGGAAGGGCAGCGAGTTCCGCCAGATGGGACCCTTCCGGAAGGGCCGCCCATCGTGCTCGCCGCGGCTGCCGACTCTATCGGCCCCCCGGCCGTCTGCTACGGCGCGGGCGAGTTCCTGATCGCGTGGGCTCAGCACGCCGATGGGCGGCCGCGACTCCTGGGGATCCGCGCATCTCCCGGAGGCGCCGTGCTCGATGAGACGCCCTTCGTGCTGGGCGAAGGGCGCGGCGAGGAGCGGACGCCCGCTCTGGCGTTCGATGGGCAGAGATACCTTCTGGCGTGGACGCAGAAGACGACGGCGATCTCCGTCGGCCGGATCATGGGGCGCTTCGTGTTGCCGGGAGGCGTCATCGACGGCCCGGCCCTTTCGATCGATGGCTCCGCGGAATCGGCGGTGACGCCGGCCGTCGTCTACTCCAGCTCGCAGTACGTGATCACGTGGAACGCCATCCGCCAGCCGGGCACGGTGTACGTCCGGGCGCGCCGCGTCTCGCCGGCGGGCGTCCTGATCGGGGAGCGCACGGACGTTGTACAGGATGCCGGAGTCCGACTCGAGGCGTCGGCCAGCAGCGATGGAGAGAACTACCTGATCTGCTGGGTCCATTCGGGCGGCAGCGGCGCCGGCGTCTATACCGTGGGAATGAACGCCGCGGGCGAGCTTCGGGGAGCACCGGTGCGCATCAGCGGCCAGGCGGAGAGCGACAAGGTGTCGGCCGCCTGGACCGGCAGCCGGTACGTGGTCGCCTACAGCAGCCGTAGGGTCGGGGAGGAGGAGCCCGGCCTGCTGGTGGCCTGGATCGGCCGCGACAACAGCATGCAGGGAACCGAGACGACCATCAGTCTGTCACCGGCGGCGCAGCTTCCCTGCGGGTTGGCCTTCGGGGGCAGCGAGTACCTGGTGGTCTGGGAGGAGCCGTGCTCGGACGGATGGCGAGTTCGGGGTGCGCGCGTCAGTCCCGCGGGTGAACTGCTTGATCCGGGCGGCGTGGACCTCCTGCCGGAAGCCTTCCCCGGACGAACGCGGCCCACGATCGCCCACGGCGATGGGAGCTACCTGCTGCTCTGGTCGGTGCCGGCGACGGAAGCCACCAGCCGGCTCTACGCCATGGGTCTCGATGCCGCAACGATGTCGGGCACCCGGCGGACTCTCCTCGACGACCGCAGCGCGGCCGGTGCCGCGGCGGCGGTGAGCTGGTGGCAACGCGACTTCCTGGCGGCCTGGCCCCACGCCTCCGCGACGGAAGCGGCGGCGGACATCTGGATGGCGCGCCTGTCCGTGCTTGGGGACCTGGACAGCGTCGCGGTCGCCGGCGACTCGTTCTGCCTGGCCTTGCAGGGCCCCGGAGTGACCGACCCCGCCCTGGCCTTCAGCGGGGAGGAAGGCTACCTCTTCGCGGGCCGGATCGGGCAGGACATGCAAGGCGTGCGCCTGGCGCGCGGCGGACTTGCGCCGGCGGGGCGAGTGACTCTGGCCCCCGCGACGTTTCCAAGCACCCCGCGCGCCATGTTCGACGGTCGCTGCTACTACGTCACCTGGCTGGAGAGCGATGAGCAGCTTGTCGCGGTCCGCATGCTGCCCAACGGCATCCTGCTCGACCCCGGCCAGTGCCGCTGGGACCAGGGGATGGGAATCTCAGATCCGCCGGCCATCGCGTTCAGCCACACGTCGCGCCTCGTGGCCTGGGGCATCAGCGACCGGGCCGGCGTGCGCGTCGAGGGAGCGCGCGTTGGGGCGGACGGCCTGATCTTGCCCGCCGATCGCATGACCTTCTCCGATGATGCCCTGGTGTGCCGCCAACCTATTCTGTGTGCGGGCCCCGAAGGCGATGCGTTCATCATCTATGCGCGCCATGCGCCGGCCGAGTCCGGCGTGCTGCGATTGGCCGGCCGACTCTGGCGGGAAGATCCACCGGAGCTGAGGATCGCCCTGCATCAGAATCCTGGTGTGACGTCCGACGTCATGATCTACCTGACAACCTCCGAGCCTCTGGACCCCGCCACCGTGTGTGCCTACGCGAACGGCACGCCGCTGGAACTCTCGGTGGTCGACTCGGTGAGCGGCATCCATGGGTTCCGTTTCCAGGCCCGCAGCACTCCTGGCGTGAATGTCTGGGCTCACGCGCGCGACCTCGCCGGTGTGCCTGCGGAAGCACGGTGCACGTTTGCGCTCGGCCTCGTGACCGGCAGCGAGGGCGGATGCCTGGCGGATCCGAGCGGACGGGTGGTGCTCCGCGTGCCTCCCCGCGGCATCATCGCGGACACTTACCTGATGATCGCGCCGGAAGACGACCCGCACGGGCAGCAGGCGGGCGCCTCGGCAGGGATGGAACTCGCATCGGGGGCGATGGAGCTCGCATCGGGGACGCTGCAGTTTCTCCTTTCGCCACCGGGGGTTGTGCTCTTGGACCAGGCAGCCCTGCAGGTCCGAGTCGATCGCGCGGCGGCCCCCTGTAATCCGGAGATGTTGGAGTGCCTCCCGGAGAGCGTACGGGTTCCCGTGCTCGAGCAGCAGACGGCCTCCGGCTGGAGGCCGGTGTCCTCCCAATGGGATGAGTCGGCCGGCGTCATCCGCGCGACGATCTCTTCTCTGGGCCGCTTTCGCGCGCTCTGGCGAACACTGCCGACTCAGGCCGATCCGGTGACGCTGCCGGCGCTGCGCCTGTCGCACGACCCGGGGATCTGGCGCGACGCACTGACGATTCGGTTCGAGCTGCCCGTGGCAGGCCAGATGAGGCTGGTGGTTCTCGACCTGCAGGGACGCACCGTGTGCGAGGTCGCGAGCGGGCACCGGTCTGCCGGGCTGCACAGCCTTCCTTGGGATGGCACGGACTCCAGGGGCGGGCCCGTGCCCAGTGGATGCTACTTCACGCGCCTGCAGCTCAAAGATCAGGCCATCACGCAGAGGTCGCTGAGGATCCGCTGACCGCCGTGAGCGCCGGTGCGGCCGCGAGAAGCTCCTTGAACCGCTCGGCATGCTCCCGCAGCCACGGCTCGAAGGACCGCATGTGGGGATAGAGCGCGCGGCTCTGCTCCACATCCGCCCGGCGATTGGGGATGTAGAGACGGTTGAACTCGAACATATCGGCCAGGTCCTCGGCGCCGGGGAAGCCGAACTTGGCGAATACCTCTCGCGGGATGTAGTTATACATCACCGGCCGACCGAGGACACGCGACATTACCTCGGCATAGCTGCTGCCCGAAAGGTCGTCGCCGACGATGCCCACGGTCTTCCCGAGGAAGCGTTCACGCTCCTCGAAGATGCGAGTCACAACCCCGCCCACATCGTCCACGGCCACACCTGCCAGAGGCGTGTCACCCTGGGGAAAACCGAAGGTGAACGTGCCGTCCGGCTGGCGTCGCGGCGGAAGGAAACCCAAGAAGTTGTCATAGTAGAACGCCACATGTACAAAGGTCGCAGGGAGCGCCAGCCTGCGTGTATAGGTCGCGAGTTCCGCCTTCATCTCGAAGTGAGGGACGTTGAGATGTTCAGCCTGGGCCTTTACCGAGGGCAGAGAGCTGAAGACGAAGTGCGCGATTTCGGCCTCGGCGACGGCGTCGACGAGATTCTTGCCCTGCCCATACTCCCGATCGAAGTGCTCCCAGAAGTTCGTGACGCCAAAGACGCCGTGGCAGCCGGCGAGCGCATCTTCGAGGCTGATCGGGTCGTCCAGATCCCCGCGAACGATCTCAGCCCCGGCCTTCCGCAGGGCCTGGGCCGCGCTTGAGTCGGGCTTGCGCGACAGGGCTCGCACCGCGAAATGGCCGCGGCCGAGCAGGTGACGGGCCACACTGCCACCCTGGGCGCCCGTGGCCCCGACGACGAGAATGAGCTTCTTATCCTGCATGGAGATACCTCCTCGAGTTTGTCTACCGGGCGTCCGGCCTGGATGCAACATTCCGTCTGTGCGGAAAGCCGGCACGCCTGGACTCAGAATGCCAACCCAATGGTGGTCGACCAAGCAAGCTGTGGAGCAGGAAACCCGGCGGGGTCGGCCCGGTTCCCACCACCGCTGTTCACATGGGACACGCGGGCGGGCGCACCAACGCGGGTGCGCGAACGCGGCTGCACCCGCGGGGCTGCACCGACGAGGCCGAGCAGACCTCGTGCGCTCGGGGTGCGTCTGCTATGCTTGTGGCAGCCCTGACGATGGCCCACACCAGGAGGCCCCTATGAAGCATCGCTGCCGCGGCCGCGCCCGATGTCTGGTTCTGGGTATCGCCGCGCTCGCCGCGGCGGCCGGCCTGGCCGCATCCGGGGCGGCGCCACCGGGGAATCGCGCCGGCGAGTCGAACCGTGATCTCTCCAGCCGGCTGGCCGATGTTCTGGCTGCGGTTCCGGCCGATGCAGTTCCCACCGGGCTGCTCTCCGATCGCGTCGTAGAGTTCGTGGGCTTCGCCGGGCATGCCGGCGAACCGGGCGAAAGGCCGCTGACCCTGGCCGAGTGGCGACAGTTGTACACCCAGATCAAGCGGTCCGCGGTGGGACAGCGCCCCTGGGCGGCGCTGCAGGATCTCGAGCTGCAAACCGGATCCACCCCACAGCGCGGTGTCATACCCGTGGCGATCCTCGATCTCAACTACGATCGGATCCGCATCGACGCACTGGAGACCGGTGCGCTCACGATCCGCAACGGGCGCGTGACCCCCGGCACCGGCAGTTTCTTCGAAACCCGCCGGCTGTTTGCGGCCTCGGCGCTGCAGGATTGGACCTATCACGGTGAGTCCGTCAGCTTCCGGGCCGATCGCGCCAACCACTTCACCAACGGACACACCCAGGGACCTCTTCCGGCCGGCGACCTGACGATTGACTTCGATGACGGCAGCGGCTTCGTCCGTGTGTCTTGGGGTCATGAGCACACGGTCCGCTACCTCACGCCCGGAGGAAAGACGGTTCGGGTCCGGCTCGTGGACCCGGACGGCGTCTCACACGAGGCGGCCTTCTGCTTCGACGTGCGGCGCCTGCGCACGCCCGCTCCCCACGACACCTTGCACATCCAGGCAACGATTCCCTACCTGGGCGGGCTGGGGACCGGCGAAGCCTACGTCTATCTGGCGCATCAGCACGCCGTATTGACGGATCCGGTCGTCGTGATCGAGGGCTTCGATCTCGACAACAGCATGAACTGGGATGAGCTCTACGAGCTCCTCAATCGCGAAGAGCTGCTCGAGACCCTGCGCGCCCGAGGCTATGACGCCGTCGTGCTCAACTTCACCGACGCGGTCGACTACATCCAGCGCAACGCCTTCGTGGCCGTCGAGCTGCTGGCCCAGGTGCGCGCGGCGATCGAGCCGCAGCGCACGATCGCGCTGGCCGGGGCCAGCATGGGTGGCCTGGTTGGGCGTTTCGCCCTCGCCTACATGGAGGCGTACGCGCTCGAGTATGCCGTGCGCAACTTCATCTCCTTCGACGCGCCTCAGGACGGGGCCAATGTCCCGCTGGGGCTCCAGTACTGGCTTTGGTTCTTCGCGAGCGAATCGCCCGAGGCGGCCGCGCTCCTGGCCGCGCTCGATGCTCCCGGGGCGCGTCAGATGCTCTGCTACCATCACACCGATCCGCCCGGGACGACCGGGCAGAGCGATCCTCTGCGCGCGCAGCTACTGGCCGATTTCGCCGCGCTGGGCGAGTATCCCGACCTGCTTCGCAAGGTCGCCATCATCAACGGCAGCGGGACGCAGATGAGCCAGGGATTTCAGGCGGGGCAGCAGATCATCCGCTGGGAGTACTCGAGCTTCTTGGTCGACATCATCGGCAACGTCTGGGCCGTGCCCGACGGGAGTGCGCAGACCATCTTCCACGGCCTCATCGATATCATTCTGCTTCCGGAGGAAGAGGTCATCGTCACGGTGAGCGGCACGCGCCCCTATGACAACGCACCCGGCGGGTGGCGCGATAGTATGGCCGAGCTCGACGCCACCGCCGCGCCCTACGGAGACATCGTGGCGCTTCATCCCAACCACTGTTTCATCCCGTCGGTGAGCGCGCTGCACATCGCCACGGAGGATCTCTTTTACGACATCGCGGGCGATCCGCAGCTTCTCAGCCATACCCCGTTCGACGCCGTCTACTTCCCGCTCGAGAACGAGGAGCATGTCGCGATCACCCCGGCCAGCGCCGCCTGGTTCATCGCCGAGGTGGAGGTTGGCGCCGCGGGTGTCGCCGAAGGACCGACTCGCGCGGCGCCGGTCGCGAGCCTGGCCGCGCCGGTACCGAGCCTCGTTGCGGGCGCGACAAAGCTGCGGCTGTCGGTCCCCGCGGCCGGCTACGCCCGCGTGATCGGCTGCGATGCGACCGGTCGCGAGGTGGCCGTGCTGGCCGAGCGGGAGTTCCCAGCGGGCGAGAGCGAGCTGCGTTGGAGCGGCCTCGATCGCGCCGGGCGACGCTTGCCGGCGGGGGTGTACTTCCTGCACTTACGCGGTGCGGGCTTCAGCGCCGCGCGCCGGGTGATCGTGCCGTAGCGGTGCCGTGAGGGCGCAGCGTCACCGCGGGGCGTCGTTGGCGTGGCGCGCCGCTGACGTCGTGCGATCTCAGCGCTCCCCGGCCGGATAGCACGCCGCGTCGATTCCCAATCCCCACGCGTTCGGAGTGCGCCGCATGCTCCAGGCGTCGTTGTCGGCGCCGATGCCGCCAGTGTCATAGGTATCCGTGCCCTGCGTGTCCAGGAAGATGCCATACACAGGCAGATCGTCGCGGAACGAGCGGAAGACCTCGTACTGCGTCGTCGATCCGAGCGGCGGCGTCTGCCCCCAGGGATCGCTGCCGGCAGCGGCTTGATCGGCCGCGTGGTAATAGCGGTCGTCGCCGCGCCGGTCCCAGAAGAGCCCGATCGATCCCAGGTCGCCTGATCCGGCGCAGTGCGAGCGGAGCTCGTAGCTGTCGTGGCCGTCACCGTCGATGAAGATGCCGAGCGAGCCGTCGCGCGCGTGGCCCTGGAACTGGTTCTTGGCGGTCTCGCTGCCGGAGTTGTACAGGTCGTCGCCCGCCAGATCCACGTGCACGCCGATGGCGAAGTGGGCCGCGGCGCCCGAGGCGTACTTGCCGTTGCGGTAGCGGTCGTTGCCGGCGCGATCCTCCAGGATGCCCACGCCCCACCAGTAGCCGCACCCCTGCGCCCAGACCTGCGCGTGGTAGTCATCGTCGCCCGCGCCGTCGATGAGCAGGCCGAAGCCGCCCGAGAGGGAGTGGCCGTCGCCGAGATCGGCCCGACGGCCGTAGCCGCAGCCCTGGCTCATCGCCACCGACTGACCCAGGTAGAGCTCTGAGATGTTGCCGTCGTCGCGCGCTGTGTAGCGGTCGTGGCCGGACAGGTCGAGCAGGAGCCCGGTGCCCAGCGTGGCGCCGAGGCCCTGCGATTGCTGCGCGCAGGAGTAGACATCGTCGCCGGCGAGATCGAGCAGCACGCCGATCCCGCCGTGGGCCGCCCCTTGCGTCCACCGGTCGCCGTGGTAGGTGTCGTTGCCGCCGAAATCGGCGAGCAGCCCGGTGCCGAAGCAGCCGCAGCCCAGACCCGATTCCGGCGTGACGTAGACGTCGTCGCCGCCCAGGTCGCACAGGGCGCCGATCCCGAAGATGCCGGCGCCGAAGGAGGGCACGACCTCGCTCGGGCCGGCGTCCGGCGCCGCGGGCCGTGCCGGCGAGTGGCTGGCTGGGCCCGTGCCCTGCTCTGCGGGCTGTGCCGGCGAACGGCTGGCTGGGCCCTTGCCCGGCGCCGCCGCCTCGCCGTAACGATCGTTGCCCGCCACATCGATGAGCGCCGCGATCGGCGAGCCGAGCGAGCGGCTGGCCCCGAACCCCGGCCCGTAGTGATCATCCCCGCCCAGGTCGATCGCCAGGAAGGCGGGCGCACGGTGGTCGTCCGGGCCTGTGCCGCCGATCAGGACCTCCCCCAGGGGAGTGGCGAACCGAAACGTGCGGAGCGTGCGTCCCGCCAGGCTCTCCGGGCCGCCGGCGGTGTGAAACTCGCGCAGCGCGAATTCGAGGTAGCGCAGCCAGACGACTGACGCGTAGCCCAGGTAGGCCAGATCGATGGTCTCGAAGAGCTCGAACGTCGCGGGATCCAGCACAGCGAGCTGATCGAAGCGCTCCTCCTCCTGGTGGGCCATGGCGACCGCGCGCAGGTCCGCCGTCGCCACGCCCCCGAGGTCGGCGGTGCCGGCGATTCGCGCGAGCAGCTCCCGATCGTAGCCAGCCAGTAGCCAGGGGCGGGTCGTGTCGGCAGCGCGATAGAGCCGGCTGACGAGATCGCGCACCGCCTGCGGCAGCGCCTGCCAATCCTCGGCGGCCGGTCCAGCCAGCGTAAAAGGTGGCGAGGCCTCGAGCGTGTCGGGCATCGTCCGGCGACCGGTGGAGACAGCGAGCAGCGCGTAGCAGCGCACCGCGATCTCGCCCAAGCCTCCGTCGGACCAGCCGTAGCCGAACGCAGCGACCTTGCCCGCGTCGGCGAGGAGGTCGTCGCTGATCCGGCCCGCGAAGCGCGACGCTGTGCGCGCATCGGCGAAGAGTTGCAGGACGCCCGGCAGCAGCAGCCCGCTGCGGCCGTAGTGGGCCATCTCGGTGGCCGAGTAGCCGATCGCGCGCTCCTGCGCCTCGACGCGCGTGCGCACCGCGTCCCAGAGCTCGTTCGGGATCTCGAGATCGGCGCGCGCCGGGCCCGGGAAGGCGAGGGACGGCAGCTGCACGGCGCCTCGTTCGGGTACGGGCGCTTCCCGGGCTGCATGCGCCGCCTGGGCCGCGGGCGCCGCGCTGCCATCGCGCGCGGCCCCTTCGTGAGCCGGGCCCGACCCGGCCGTGAGGAGCCCGATCCAGAGGCAGCCCAAGATCGGGAGTGCACCCAGAACGCGCCGCGCGTGCGTCATCTCACGCCTCCTCTGTGGACACATACCCCGGTGGGCCAGCGGTCGTTGACCCGCGCAGTCTGACATGGCAGGGCGGCGGTGTCATGGGTGCGTGTCATGCGCGGGTGTCGGGGTGCGGGCCGCCAAGCTTCACCGCGCCAGCTCTCTGCGGGCCCTCAGAGCTGGAGCCCGAAGCCGAGCGCGTTCTTGTTCACCGCGAGCTGGTAGTCGGTGTGCACCCATTCGGTGTGGGTCCCGGCGAAGGGCACCCAGGCCAGCAGATGGTCCTGTGGGACGATCTCGATCTCCGCCAGGCGGGACAGGTGCGGGGATTGCGGCAACAGGAATGAGCCGAGCAGGACCTTCACATACTCGACCGCTTCGTGTAGCGGCAGATTCACCGGGTGCATCGGCTGCTCGGGCACGGTGGCGATGATCTCACCGGCGGGCTGAGCCAGGGTCATGGCGCGGGCGAGGAGCACAAAGATCCGCGGGCGGATCTTGAAGCCCGGCACCCAGAAGTGGAATCGCCGCTCCTCCCAGTTCGCTTGCAGCACCTTGGGCAGATTGGCGGCGCGCACGAGATCCGCGTAGCTCGCGAGCTGCAGGCCGCTCACGGCCGCGGTAAGGCGCCAGAAGGGCAGGTAGATCGCCGCCGCGCGGCACTCCGCCAGGCGGCCGAAGGAGACCCGGGCCAGACCAGCGGGCGTCGACCGCCAGGCTGACTGGCAGTTGCGACAGGTGAGCACCAGCGAATCGCGCTCGCCCTCGAGGTCGCGCCCGCACTGCGGGCACAGGGTGGGAACGAAGCGGACGGTCCCGAGCGATGGGTCACCCGTGGGGAGGTCATCGAGCAGGTCCGCGCGGATCTGGCCGGGAACCGGTCGGTCGACCACGGCGTCATGCAGCCGGCCGTCAAAGGAAAAGGGGCTGTAGATCAGGCTGAGCGTCTCGCCGACGAACTCCCGATGGAACACCGGGGCCGAGAGCTCCCGGGCACAGCGATCGGCGAAGGCCTGCCTGGCCGCCGCAACCGAAAGGGCGGGGGGCAAGAAACGTCCCGGGATCTCGCGTGTGGCAAAGCGCAGTCGCATCGCCTGGGCGCGCAGGCCGAGCGAGACCGGGAATTCGCGCGCGTCGATGCCCCGCAGGCTGGCATCGATCATGCGATGCTCGACGCCCTGGCCCAGGCAGGCGTAGAACACACCGCGAAAGCGCCAGTACGGCAGGTAGAGCAAATCGCCCCCGGGCGACTTCGGTGGCAAGGCATAGCCAAACACATCAGGTGCCACGAGGTAGGAGCGGACGCGGCAGTAGGGGCATCGGATGAGGCGGTCGGTTTCCTCAAGGGTGAACGGCGCCCCACACTGGCGGCACTGGTGCTCGATCTGAAAGCCCGTGCTCGTCGTCGGGTCCGTCCGCATCGCCCTCACCGATCTACCCCGGTCGTGGTCTTCCTTACGCCCGCGGCTGCTCCTCCGCGGGGCGCCCGCAGCCTGGGCAGAAGCGGGCGTTGGGCGGCAGCTTCTCCCGGCAGTTGGGGCAGATATCGAAGATCAGGAGCTGCTGGCCACAGGCGGCGCAGAAGCGCGCGTCGGCCGAGACCGGGTGCCGGCAGCCCGGGCAGACCGGACCCGCCGCGCGGGCGACCTGGGGCAGGAACATGGCGGGCATCATCAGCCCCATGCCCAGACCCACGCCCTCGCCGGCACCGCCCGTCGACTGGGCGGCCTTCTCCATCGCCATGGCCGCCTTCATCTGCAGGAGGCGGTTCAGGTCGTCGAACAGGCCGAGCCGGCTGCGGTCGTCGATGGCCTGTTGGACCTCGGGCGGCGGTGTGATCGAGTTGATGTAGATGTTCGTGAGGGCCAGGCCGAATTGCCCGAAGTCATCTTGCAGGCGCCGTACCAGGCCGCTCGACAGCTCGTCGTATTTGGCGGGCAGATTCAGGATCGAGTCGATCGTCTCACCCATGTAGTCGTTGAAACGCGAGATGATCACCCGGTTGAGGTAGTCCCCGACCTCAGCCGTCGTGAAGATGCCCTGGGTGCCGACCATGCGGTTGACGAAGAGCAGGGGCTGGACGACCTGCATGTTGAAGACCCCGAAGGTGCGCAGGCGGATGAGCCCGAGCTCCGAGTCCTTGAAGGCGACCGGATCGCGCGTCCCCCACGTGAGGTTCGTGAAGACCTTCAGGTTGACGAAGTAGACCTCGGCCCGCAGGGGGCTGGTGAGTCCCCACGGGAGGCTGGCGAGACGGGTCAGCACGGGGATGTTCTGCGTCACCAGCTTGTGGCGTCCTGGACCGAAGGCCTCGATGGCCCGGCCCTGGTAGAAGAAGACCGCTGCCTGGCTCTCACGGACAGTGAGTTGAGCCCCATACTTGATGTCGCCCGACCCCTGCTCGGGGATCCGATGCACAAGCTCCTGGCCCGAATCATCGAACCACTCCAGGATTTCGAGGAAAACGGCGTTGTGGGTCCCCATCGTCGGTCGAACCTCCCTGTGACGGCCTGCCCGCCTGCTTGCCTGCCTGCCTGCCTCTGAAGAAGAGATCGGCGGGGCCTGAACGGGCCTTGAAGGTAGAGCTAAGGGCCCCAGTGCCGGGGGCCCAGCGGCATCCCGGGAGCCGCCATCGTTGGCATGGATTCTACATCTGTGCGTTTTATAATCGTAGTGCATTCGTTACTATTGTAATATACTGTAAATTAGTCATATAAGACATTATATACTGTCCGCCGGCCACCTTGCCCCTCACGACCCAATTCCCATGGTGGCGTAGCAGTCCCGATCAATGTGCCGCCGTCGTCTGCCGATTCAGGAATCACAGGGCGGCCCTGGTCTACGCCCTGGACTCCCGCTATCGATCTGTGGGCTTGGCCATTGGTGCACTGCCTAGGGTGCGCCCCCCTAGAGGCCCGCTCGTCGCGGTCCCGACCGGTCAACCGGTTCTGGGCGTGCCGATGAGCGGGCCTCACGCTTCACTGACATTCGGGCCGTGGCGCCGGCCTGCCCCGCGGCCGGGGGTATCGTCTCGGGTCGTGATGTCGTAGGATGGGCTCGTGAACCGGTGCCCTGGCACGGGCGCACGACTCGGCGAGCGAGCACGAAGACGGGTCAGTCGCATGGCACAGGGGCGCAGAGCATCCGGCAACACGCTCCGCGGCAAGCTCGAGGAACAACACCGTCAAGCCTTGGCCCGCGGATTCGATGCCGAGACCGGCCGGACGAAGGACCAGGAATTCGTCCGCTCTTTCCACGCCCTCGTCCAGCGCATCCTGGACACGCCGCCCGAGAGCATCCCGAACCTGCGCCTGGTTGTGGCCGGCGAGTTCGCCGGCGGCGACGGCGGCGCGTTACCGGCTGTGAGTGCGCGGCAAGGACAGGAGCTGGTCATCTTCCGGCGCCTGGCCGAGGCCTCGGGCTACGGTTTCTGCGTGGCCGACGTGAAGGGCACGATTACCTACGTCAATCAAGCCCTTTGCCGCCTCTTGGCCGAACACGACCCCGAGGACATCCTGGGCCGCAACATCACGGCCTGCTATCCGGAGGATGTGCAGGAGTCGTTTGCCATCAACATCATCCCCACCGTCGTCAAGAATGGCCAGTGGGTGGGTGAGCTGCCGCTACGCGCGGCATCGGGTCAACAGACACCGACGCTGCAGAACATTTTCCTGGTCCACGGTGCGGCGGGGACCCCTCCCTATCTGGGCAACCTGATCATCGACATCACCGACCGCATCCGGGCCGAGGAGGGCCTGCGGCAATCGGAGGAGCGCTACCGCAACCTGATCGAAAACATGCAGGAGGCGGTCTACACGATCGACACCAACGGGATCTTTACCTTCATGAGCAAGGCGGTCGAGGAATTCACTGGCTATCGGCCTGAAGATGTCATCGGTCGATCCTTCCGGGAATTCATCTACCAGGACGATCGCGAGGGACTGGAGCGGCAGTTTCGGGATCTGGTGCAGGGCGCGACGCCCGGTCCCTCGGAATACCGGATCCTGACCCGATCGGTCGATCTGCGCTGGGTGCGGTCCTCCACCCGTCCGATGATCGTGGGCGGCAAGGTCGTTGGCGTTCAGGGCGTCCTCACAGACATCACCGCGCGCAAGCGGGCCGAACAGGCCTTGCAGTCGAGCGAGGAGAAGTTCTCGCAGGCGTTTCGACTGAGCCCCGACGGGATGTTCATCTTTCGCATCGCCGATGGGGAGATCCTGGACGTCAACGAGAGCTTCTTGCGCACCACCGGGCTCCCGCGCAGCGAGGTCGTGGGCGAATCCACGCACGTGCTTCAGTACTGGCCTCAGCCGGGCGGGCGGGATGCCTTCGTCCGCGCCCTGCGCGAAACCGGGGCGGCCGACAGCGCCGAGGGTTCCCTGCGGTCGAACGACGGGCGGCTCATCCCCGTTCTCCTCTTCGCCCGTTCGATCGAGGTAGGCGGCGAGCCGCACGCGATCTGTGTAACCCGGGACATCACCGACCGCCGGCGGTTCGAGGACTCGATCCGCCGGCAGCGGGAGCTGTCCCTGGACCTGCGCACCGCCGAGGGGCCGGACGACGCCATCCGGCTGTGTGTTGAAGCAGCGCTGGCTGTGTCGGAGATGGATGCCGGCGGGTTCTACGCGCTTGACCGTGAGTCGGGTGAACTGGAGCTGCGCTATGCGACGGGGCTCTCCCCGGAGTTCATCCACCGCAACAGGCGCTTCGCGGCTGACTCGGAGTTGACCCGCCAGGCCGCGGCCGCCAAGCCAGTCTACACGCAGCGAGAGGGATTCTCGGCTCAGTACAGCTCGGACAACGCCGGCGAAGGCCTCCGGGCGGTCGCTGTCATTCCGGTCGTCACGCCGGAGCGGGTGGTCGGGGTCCTCAATGTGGCTTCGCGGATTCGAACCGAGATCCCGGAATCCGTGCGCGAATCGCTGGAAGCGGTGGCGGCGCAGATCGGCACCGTGTTGATCCAGGCCGAGGCGGCTGCCGCCCTCCGGGACTGCGAGCGGAACCACCGACGCCTCGTCGGAGCCCTGGGTGAAGGGGTAGCGTGGCATCGGCTGGTCTTCAACGATCGGGCCGAGCCGATCGACTACGAATTCGTGGATGTCAATCCGGCCTTCGAGCGCATCCTGGGGGTTCCCCGCGAGGCCGTTGTCGGCCAGCGAGCGCGCGACGTCTACGGTGGGAACCAACCCTTCCAGCTCGACCGATTCGGCCGGGTGGCCTTGGCCGAAGAGGAGGCCCGCTTCTTGGCGCACTGCCCCGCCTGCGCCAGACAGCTCCGCATTCATGCCTTCTCGCCGCGCCGCGGGCAATTCATCGCTGTGATCACGGAAGCCGCGGAGACCCTGGAGGGATCAACCACCCCGGCCGCGGAAGGGTCCGAATAGCGCCGGGGCCGCGTCTAGACGGTGCCGGAGGACGCCGATGGCGATGCAAGGGAGTGTCGGGGGCAAACCGGCCGTCCTGCTGATCGATGACGATCGCGAGTACGGCCGCGAGCTCATCGAGCGCTTGGGTGATACCTACGCGCTCGAGACCAGCCTCGATGTGCACGGCGCTCTCACCGACATTGAATCCGGTCAGTTCGACGTCGTCCTGCTCAGTGTCGACGACGCCTCGGGAGACGCAGGATACGAGTTGCTGGAGCGCATCCGCAAGCGCAACGCCCTCCTGCCAGTCATTGTCCTGACGCGCCAGGAGCGGGTGGCCGCCGCACTGCGGGCGGGTCAACTCGGAGCGACCGACTACCTGAGCAAGTCCAGCGCGTTTCCGCACCTGACCGAGAGGATCGCCGCAGCGCTGCGCGATCAGGCGGCGGTCAGGGAACGGGCCGGGCAGCGGCGTCACCCCAGGCAGGTCCGGTCGCAATTCGTGGGCGGCAGCGATGCGGTCCAGCGCCTTCTGGCGGACGCGGAAATGGTGGCCACGGTTAACAGCACCGTGCTCATCACGGGTGAGAACGGCACAGGCAAAGAGGTCTTGGCCAGATTCATCCACGAACGCAGCCGCCGGGCTGAGAAGCTCTTTGTGCCGGTCAACTGCGCGGCGATCCCTGATGGCCTGGTGGAGAGCAAGCTCTTCGGGCATGAACGCGGGGCCTTCACGGGAGCGGTCGCATCCCGCAAAGGCAGCTTCGAGGTGGCCGACCAGGGAACGTTGTTCCTGGACGAGATCACCGAAATGCCCCTTGCGCTGCAGCCCAAGTTGCTCCGTGCGCTGCAGTCGGGAGAGTTCTCCCGCGTGGGGTCGGAGCACGTCAAGACAGCCGATGCGCGCGTGATCTGCTCCAGCAATCGCGACATGAACACGACAGTGGCCGAGGGGCTCCTGCGAGCGGATCTCTATTACCGGATCAACGTCGTGCGGCTCCACGTGCCGCCGCTGCGGCACCGGCGCGAGGATGTTCCCGGACTCGCCCGGCACTTCCTGCGCAAGAAGGCCGCCGAGCTGCATAAACGGGTCGAGGAGATCGCCCCGGCAGCGGACGCCGCCCTCCTGGCGCACAACTGGCCGGGCAACGCCCGCGAGCTGGAGAATGTGATCGAGAGGGCGGTTGTCTTCGCGACGAAGAATGTGATCGGACCCGAGCTGCTTAGCCCGATCATCTCCGGAGCGCCGTACCTTTCCATGAACTGGGACGCGGCTCGAGACATGGCCCTGCGCCGCTTCGAGCGGAGCTACTTGTCGGCGGTGCTGCAGGTTCAGCGCGGGTCGGTGTCGGCCGCTGCGCAGGCCATGGGAGTCTCCCGCCAAGCCTTCTACAAGGCGCTCGAACGCACCGGTCTCAATCCCGATCGTTTCCGCCGCGGCCAGCTACTTGATGTGCGCGAAGAATGACAACCTTGGGATGACAGCGCGTCAAGAATAAGTATTGACAGGGTCGGTGAGCCGCCATATCATGCCTGAGTGTGAGCTTGACATGGTGCTGGGTGGTGCCGCCGGCCGAGGCGGACGATCCGCGGGATGTCAATCGTCACTTGACAGAGGGATGCTGGCGGATGGTCCCGCCTGGATCATCTGGGGAAGAGGCTCGATCGAGGATGCCGTGTAACTTGTCTAGGAATGGCGAGTTACGCGAGTCGTTTCCAACGGGCCGATTCTGAACGTCGAGGGTTTGGCCGCGGCACGCGGCTTGCCAAGAATAGATGAGGATGTGGTGCGTCCGGGGACCAGCAGATGTGGACCCTCCGGGACAGGCTCGGGAACCTTTGATTAGCGAACCCTTGGGGAACGGAGCAACGCCACAAAGAGAGTGGTGCTAAACAAGAGCAGGGGCATCTCAGCCATCCGAGTGACCTCATAATAGCTCTAGCGCCGCGACTCCGATCCCCCGTGGGCAGCAGCGTCCCCGGCGCACCTTCTTCTTCACTCCCTGTCTTCTTCATCCCCTATTGGCTTCTTCACCCCCGTTGGTGTTCTTTTCCCCATCTTCCTGCCCTCCGCCTCAACCGGCGGACGAGAAGGCCTCTCGTGCCCCGGTCGCCGGAGCTGGAAGGCCGGCATCCGGACATCGGCGACGCGGAGCCGGACCCGCGGCTTCCCACTGCCCAAGAAGCCTCCGATGGGGCACTATGGATGGCCATGGAGCTCATCGACGCACACTGCCACCTCTACGTCGACCCACTGGGACAGGACGCGGCCGGCGTGCTCGCTCGTGCACGCTCCGCCGACGTCACGACCGTGGTGGTGCCAGCTTACGATCTGGCCTCATGGCCGGCCGTGAACGACCTGGCCGCCGGCAAAGGTGTGTCTGCCATGTACGGTCTGCACCCCTGGGTGGCCGACGAGGCGCTGGACCTTCAAGACCTCGCCCGAGCGCTGCGCGGCCCGCGGGTGGTGGGTGTCGGCGAGATCGGTCTCGATAGCCAAATCGCTGGGCCGAGCGTGGAGGTTCAGCTCACGGCCTTGACTCGGCAGCTCGATCTGGCGGCCGATCTCGGTTTGCCCGTGAACCTGCACTGCCGGGGCGCGTTCGAAGACCTGCTGCGATTGCTCGGGCGCTACCGGCCGGGCTTGCGCGGCATGGTGCATGCGTTCTCTCGTGGCCCCGATCTGGCGCAAAGATTCCTCGACCTGGGGCTGATGATCTCCTTCGGGGGAGCGATCACGCGACCGCGAGCCGCTCGGGCGCGGCGCAGCGCGCAGGTCGTGCCGCTGGAGTCGATCCTGATCGAGACCGATGCGCCCTCGATCGGAATGGAAGGCCTGGCGCCCGAGGAGGTCGAGCCGCGCCACACGCGCGCGGTCGCGCAGGCGGTAGCCGAGCTGCGGGGCTTGAACCTGGAGGAGGTCGCGGAAGCGACGACGGCCAATGCACGACGGCTCTTCGGCATCGCCTGAGTTCCCGCGCCGTTTCACCCGGACGGTGGATCTCTACGGCGGCGCGGGTTTCGGCCGCATCCGCGCCGCGGCGGTCACCATCGTCGGCCTGGGCGGGGTGGGCAGCCACGCGGCGCTGGCCCTCGCCCGCAGCGGCATCGGCGCCCTGCACCTGATCGACTTCGATCAGGTCACCGAGTCATCGCTCAATCGGCTGATCGTGGCGGGCGCGGGCGACGTGGGGCAACTCAAGGTCGCGGTCATCGCGCGGCACATCGAACAATTCTGCCCGGACACGCGCGTGCGCGCCACGGCCGAGTTCTTGCGGGCCGAGACGTCAGCGCGGCTGCTCGCGTCCCCCTGCGATCTCGTGGTCGATGCCATCGACAGCCTGAACCCAAAACTCGCGCTGCTCGCCGAGTGCGTGCGCCGCGGGCTGCCGGTCGTGAGCAGCATGGGCGCGGCCGGGCGGCGCGACGCCGGGCAGGTGCGCGTGGACGACATCGCCGCGACGCGCGGCTGCCCGCTCGCCCGCCGCGTGCGGCGCCTGCTGCGGCTGGCCGGGGTCGCGACGGGCGTCACCTGCGTCTACTCGATCGAGCCGGGTGCCGGACCGTTGCCGCCGGACGGCGAAGAGCCGCAGAGCGGACCCGGGCGCGTGCGCCGGCCGTTGCCGAGCAGCATCGCGCTCCCGGGCATTTTCGGGTACGCGGCGGCCTCGGTGGCGTTGGAGCGGATCGCGGGTGGGGCGCCGCGGGAGGACTGATGGCTGAGTCGGACCGATGCTCGCGAGCATCATGGGGCTCGGGAGACCACTCCACGCGCGTTTGCGGCGCCTCCCGCCTCAGTGTACGCTTCCCGGCCGGTAGCCGTCGCGGTCCTCAGCGCAACCCCGGGGAGTGAAGCGTGACCTTCGGCATGAACCTACGGGCCATGGGAGGCGCGGGCCGCCACGTCCGCATGCTCGCCCTCATCCTCCTGGCCGCCTTTGCCATCCGCCTGGCCTACGTCCTCTCCCTCGACCCGCGCATCACCTGGTACGACGGCAAGGAGTACTCGCGCCTGGCGACCAGCCTCGTCGAAGGCCGCGGCTACAGCACCCCCTGGGGCGAGCCGACCGCCTTCTGGCCGCCGGGGTACCCCTTCTTCCTGGCGGCGATCTACTCCCTGGCCGGCATCAGTGTGACCGCCGTGCGCATCGTCGAGGCGGTGCTGGGCGGGCTGATCTGCTTGCTGGTCTATCTGATCGCCCGCGAGTGCGCCGGCGACGCGGCCGGCCGCACCGGCCCGGACTGCGAACGCACGCGTCGCCGCGCCGGTGGCCGGACCGCCCTGGTCGCCGCCGCAATCGCCGCCGTCTATCCGCTCCATGTCTACACGGTCGGTAGCTTCTTCTCCGTGACCCTGCAGACGGTCCTGGTGACCGCGGTTGCCTACTGCCTCATCCGCGCGGCCACGCGTGGCTCCGGCGCATACGCATTGATCGGCGGCGTGCTCGGCGGGTGGGCCGTGCTCACGGCAGCCTCGGTGTTGCCCGCGCTTCTGGTAGGCGCGCTCTGGATGGTGTGGGCGCGGGTCAAGGCCGTCGATCGGCGCCGCCTCCGGCCCGCCGCGCGCCTGGCGATCCTCTTCCTCCTGCCGCTCGTGCTCATCGTCGGTGCCTGGACCGCGCGGAACTGCCACGCCCTCGGCCGCCCCGCGCTCGTCTCGCTCAACGGCGGCAGCAACTTCTGGCTGGGCAACTACCCCGGTGTCACCGCCGCGACGGGCAACCGCTGGACACCCGAGATGCGCGCGGAGTGGTTGGCGCTGCGCGAGCAGCATCCGGGCGAGGCCGAGCGAGATCAGGCCTTCTACCAGCGGGGGTTGGAATTCGTGCAGGCCGACCCCGTGCGCTTCCTGTGGCTGTCGCTCACGAAGGCTGTCTATCTATGGCACCTCTGGCCTCAGCCGATGACCGATCAGGGCCACCCGGAGGTGCTAGTGATCCTGGGCAGCGTGCTCTCGTACGGCATCCTGCTGTTGCCGGCGCTCATCGGACTGGGGCGGGCGCTACGACGGCGTCGCGAAGCATGGCTCATCCTGCTGTTCTGCCTGTGCTACTCGGCGGTCCACGCGCTCTACATCTCGAAGGTGCGCTTCCGTCTGCCACTGGACACGTTTGTCATCATCTACGGCGTGATCGGCCTGGCTTGGATTCTGGGCCGGCTGGTGCCCCGTTGGCGGAGCGCGCTTGAGGAACCCGCGCAGTGAGACTGAGCATCCTCATTCCGGTCTATAACGAGGAGGGCACTGTCGCCGATCTTCTCGATCGCGTGCTCGCGGTTGATCTCGGCGTGCAGAAGGAGATCATTGTCGTCGACGACGCCTCGCGCGACGGCACACCCGCGGTCTTGGAGCGCTACCGCGACCAGGTGACGCTCCTGCGCCATGAACGCAACCGTGGCAAGGGGGCCACCCTGCGCACCGCGCTCACCCATGCGACCGGCGACTATGTGGTGCCCCAAGACGCGGATCTCGAGTACGAGCCGGCGGATCTGGCCCGCCTGCTTCAAGCAGCGCGGGCGGGTGCGCACCGAATCGTCTTCGGCTCGCGACGCTTAAATCCCGATAACCGTCAGCACTCCTCGCGCGCCTTCTATCTAGGCGGCAATCTGGTGACCTGGTTTGCCAATCTTCTCTACGGTTTGAAGCTCACCGACGAAGCTACTTGCTACAAGCTCATCGACCGCCAGTTGATCACGCGTATGGACCTCGTGTGCGAGCGCTTCGAATTCTGCCCGGAGGTCACCGCCAAGGCGGCGCGCATGGGGGTCGCGATCATCGAGGTGCCGATTACGTACCGACCGCGACCGATGAGCGCCGGCAAGAAGATCCGCCCGCGCGACGGGATCGAGGCGATCATGACCCTGCTGCGTTATCGGCGCTGGCGGCCGCGGGCTTTGACGCCCGAATCCACGAGCGAACCCACGGCAGGAGCGCATAGGCCGGAAGGGCCAACAGGAAGGTGAGCCCGAAGTAGGCCGCGTAGCCCAGGCGTTCCGCTCCCCAGCCGCTCACACCGCCCGCCACGGAGCGGCTCAGACCGAAGAGCGCCGAGAGCAGCGCGTACTGCACGGCGGCGTGCTCCTTGTCGCAGATGCTCATCAGGAACGACAGGAAGGCTGCCGTGCCGAGGCCGCCCGAGAAGCTCTCGAAGACTGAGGCGGCGTAGATGTATCCCCGCGGCAGGTCGAAGTGAGCGACGCCCGCGTACCCGAGGTTCGACACCGCCTGCAGCAGACCCAGCGCCCACAGGCCGTGCAGGATGCCCCGGCGCTGGATCCAGATCCCGCCCAGGATCGCTCCCACGACCGTGGCGATGACGCCCACGGTGGTGGAAATCAGGCCGATCTCGGCCGGGCTCAACCCCCGGTCGATCCAGAAGGGCTTGACCATCGGGCCCATGCTGGCGTCACCCAGCTTGTAGATGAGGACGAAGAGGAGCACGACCGGGGCTGTGGGCCGCCGCAGCCAGATCCACAGCGGACGGAAGAACGCGCGCCGCTGCTCCACGGGGATGTGAACCCGGGGCGTGTGCCGGATGACGAGGGCCAGGACGCCGAATACCGCCGCGCCGCCCCACAACAATGCGCGCCAGGGAACGACGCCCGCCAGAGCCACCAGGCCGCCGCCGCCCAGCACCAGCGCGGCGCGGTAGGCGGAGACGCGCATCGAGTTGGCAGGGCCCTCACGTCCACGCTCAACCACGCCGATGGTGTAGGCATCGATAGCGATGTCCTGGGTGGCCGAAAGGGTTGTGAAAGCCACCAGCAAGCCGCGCAGGGCCCAGCCAATTTGGCCGGGGGGGAACAGGGGCAGGGCCGCCAGCGCCAGCCCCATGCCGAGCTGGCACGCCACGATCCAGTGACGCCGCTCGCCGAAGCGGTCGATCAAGGGCGACCAGAGCGCCTTGAAGCTCCACGGCAGGCCCAACAGGCTGAGCAACCCGATCTCGCGCAGGGAGACCCCGGCCGTGCGGAAGTAGACCGGCAGGACGTCGTAGACGATCCCGAACGGAAATCCCTCGGCGAAGTAGAGCAGGCCGATCCACAGGAGCGTGCGCTGGTGGCGGTCGAGCTTCATCCTCCTCGCCATACTCCTTCGCCGAGGCAGGATCTGACTCGCATCACCTGCCCGGGATCATGCCTGTGCGTATCATGCCCGTGGTCAGTCCAAGCGCGATCTCATCACAAATCGTGTGTCTCGCCGATCTGCGGCACGACCGTCTTGCGGAAGCCCCGCTCTTTGAGCGCCTCGGCAAAACTGAGGGATTGCTCCTCCTCGCCGTGCACCACGAAGATCTTGCGCGGGGGGCGCTTCAAGGTCCCGACCCACTCGAGCAGCTCGTTGCGATCGGCATGGGCGCTGAAGGCGTCGATCGCACGCACCTCGGCCCGCAGGCGTACAGGTTCGCCGAAAATCCGCACTTCAGGCTGCTTCTCGGCCAACTTGCGACCCAGCGTGTGCTCGGCCTGGAAGCCAACCAGGATGATCAGGGTCTTCGGATCCTCGATGTTGTTGAACAAGTGATGGCGGATGCGTCCGGCCTCGCACATGCCCGAGGCCGAGATGATGATCATCGGCCCTTCCTTCGTGTTTAGCGCCTTCGACTCCGCGGTGTCGCGGACGTAGTGCATCAGCCGGAAACCGAACGGATCGGTCTGCTCATCAAGCAGCAGCGTCCTGGTCTCCTCGTCGAAACACTCACCGTGCTCGCGAAAGACCTCGGTGACATCAACCGCCAGCGGACTGTCGACAAACACGGGCATCCGTGGAACTCGGCCGGACTCGAAGAGGTCCTTCAGGACCGTCACTACCTCCTGGGTGCGTCCCACCGCGAAGGACGGGATCAGCACTTTGCCCTTGCGCACGTGGGCGCGGTTGAGCAGATCCTCCATGATCTGCGGCACATTGGTCGCCTCGTCATGGAGCCGATTGCCGTAGGTGCTTTCGATAATCAACGTCTCGACGTCCGCCACGGTCTCCGGATCCCGGATGATCGGCAGGTCCTTGCGCCCCAGATCGCCGGTGAAGCAGACGCGCCGCTGGCGGTGGTCGGCCTCTATGTCGAGCACGGTCAGAGCCGAGCCCAAGATGTGCCCGGCATCGTGGAAGCGCGCCTGGACGCCGGGCACCACCTCGAAACCGACACCGTAAGAGTGAGAAGTAAGCAGCGGCAGAGTTCGCTCGACATCGGCCTGGGTGTAGAGCGGCGAAACCGGGCGCATGTTCTTGCGGGAATCGCGCTTGTTCAGAAACTCGGCGTCACGCTCCTGGATGTGGGCGCTGTCGCGCAGCATGGGATCGAGCAGCCCCGCGGTGGCACGCGTGGCGTGGATCCTCCCGCGGAACCCGGCCTTGACCAGCGACGGAAGGTTGCCGCTGTGGTCAATGTGCGCGTGCGAGAGGACGACGGATCGGATCGGGTCCGCCTTGAACGGGAGGTTCCGGTTGCGGGCTTCGGACTCTTCCCGACGACCCTGGAAAAGACCGCAATCGAGCAGGAATTGCTCGCCCCCCACCTCGATCAGATGCCGCGAGCCGGTTACCGCCCGGGCTCCGCCCCAGAAGGTGATCTTCATCGTATCGCTCCTTGGCTGTCTTTTGCGTCGGTTTGGCGCGACCTGCCGAATCGGACCTGATCCCCGGTTTTAGCCCCTGGGCACGAATGCGGCCAGCGCAAAGTTCCCTCCGCCCGAGTCCGGCCGCTGAGCGGTGGCGGGGAGCGGCTCAGGCGGGGGTTCAGGCGGCGTCCTCGGTCCTGGCTTCGGCTGACGGTGTCGCACGGCCCAGCATCACGATCAGGCTGCGCAGCAGGTCCCCGTGAAACTCGGGGCGCAGCTCATGCTGCATGATGGTCAGGGCTGCGAAGGATGTGGTCACGCTCTCCAGCGGACCGCAGGTTGTCAGGCTGTCGAATACGTCAGCCAAGGCTGCGATCTTCGCGTACAGGTGGATCCGAGAGGCACGTAGCGCGGCCGGATACCCCTGTCCGTTGCACTGTTCATGGTGCTGTTGGACGACCGCCAGTGTGCTCGGAGAGAATTGCGGCGTGCGCCGGAGAATGTCGAAGCCGCGCTGGGGATGGAGCTGATAGGCGGCCAGCTCGTCAGCCGTCATGGGTTCACGGCGGGCGTGCTTGGCGAGGATGCCCGGACTGATCTCGGCCAGACCCACGTCGTGGAGCAGCAGCCCAGTGCCCAGATCGCGCATCTCATCCGCGCTCAGTCCCGTGCGCTCGGCCAGTCCCAGGCCCAGGACGGTGACGTTGACCGAGTGGGAGTAGAGCCGATAGTCGGTCGCCAGCAGGCGGATCATACTCGTGAGCTGGTCGGGGCCGCGCAGCAAATGGCTGACCGTGCTATGCACGACGCGCCTGGTGCGCGTGTGATTCTCGCCCGCCCATGGCCGGCGCAAGGCTTCACGGACCAGGGCGGCCGAGCACTCGTAGACGATCGCCGACTTCTGATCCGTGGGAACCGCTGGGTCGGCAACGATCTCTTCCAGATTGGTTTCCAAATAGGCGAGGTAGGCATCCCGAGCCTGACCCGCGATGTAGAGGTCGGTGACCTGGCTTTCCTCGAGCTTCGTCCGGTGCGCGTTGGTGAAGACGAAGTCGGATCGCCGGTAGAGGATGAACTTCTCCCCGTTCTGGGTCCGCAGGTACAGGTCGAAACCGGTCACCAGGTCTGTCCGCAGGCCCGCCACGGGCACGGCGTAGAAGAGCGACCTGCGTTCATCGGGGCCCCGTCCGGCCACGGGTCGGGCCAAGGGGAAGCGCGCGGTCGGATCAGCTCCCGGATGTGACAGATCGGGTTCCATCGCGGCTCCCTCGCGGATCCTGGGGTGGACCGGTTCGTCAGTATGGATCGGCCGTCGCGGCGCAGGGGTGAACGGCCGAGAGGGGCCGCGGACGCACATGGCGGTCCGCGGCCCGGTGGGATCTCACTCGCCCATGGCTGAAAGCGGCCAGCGTGCCGGCGGGTCTGTCAGATCAGCTCGATCGCGAGCGCGGTGGCCTCCCCGCCGCCATTGCACAGGCTGGCGATGCCGCGCCGTCCGCCCTGCTGCGCGAGCACGTGGAGCAACGTGACGAGCACGCGCGCGCCCGATGCCCCGATCGGGTGACCCAGAGCCACGGCGCCGCCACGCACGTTGACCTTGCTGCCATCCAGACCCAGGGCGTGATTGTTGTAGATGCTGACGACCGCAAAGGCCTCGTTGATCTCGAAGAAGTCCACCTCCCCGATCTGCCACCCGAGGTTGTCGAGCAGCTTGCGCACGGCGCCCGCGGGGGCGGTCGTGAAGTGCACGGGGTCTTGACTGTGCGTGGCCCAGCCGAGGATCCGGGCGAGCGGTTGGCGGCCATGCTGGGCCGCCCAATCGGGGCAGGCCACGATCAGGGCCGCGGCGCCGTCATTGATCGAGGAGGCGTTGGCGGCGGTCACCGTCCCGTCAGGCCTGAACGCCGGCCTGAGCGTTGGGATTCTATCGGGCTTCGAGCGGCCCGGTTCCTCATCGGTGTCGACGACCGTGTCACCCTTGCGGGACTTGATCACCACCGGCTCGATCTCCGGTTTGAACAAGCCGCGGGCGATGGCATCGTTTGCGCGGCGATAAGACTCGATCGCAAAGGCGTCCTGCTGTTCGCGCGTGATGCCGTTCTCGGCCGCGCAGACTTCGGCGCACAGGCCCATGTGCTGGTTCGAGTAGGGGTCCCAGAGTCCGTCGTGGACCATCATGTCGACCAGCTCGCCGTTGCCGTAGCGATAGCCGTCGCGGGCGTGGGCGAGCACGTAGGGGGCCCGGGTCATGTTCTCCATGCCCCCGGCAGCCACGACGTGGTTTTCACCGAGCGCGATCGAGCCCGCGGCTTCCATGACGGCCTTCAGGCCCGAGGAGCAGACCTTGTTGATCGTCCAGGCGCTTCTCGTGTCCGGGATACCGGCCGCGATCGCCGCCTGCCGCGCGGGCGCTTGTCCGATGCCGCCCTGGAGCACCATGCCCAGGATGGTCTCGTCGACGTCGGTGACCTGGATGCCGGCGCGCTTCACCGCGGCGCGGATCACCGTGGCGCCCAGCTCCACGGCCGGCACGCCGGCCAAGGTGCCGCTGAAGGAGCCGACCGGGGTACGGACGGCGGACAGAATCACCGCATGCTTCATGTTGACCTCCACGCGTTGGGTCCTCTGTGGCGCGCGCCCGGCAGCGGCAGGTGGAGACGGGAGGGCCCCACCTGGCGCGGCCTCGGCGGCGAAGAAAGGGAGGATACTGCATGTCACCGGATGTCCGCCACAGCCACCTCATCATCTCCTAGCCGAGCGCTGGCACGCCGCGACCGTCGCCTGTCGGTCGAGGCGGTGGCCGCAGTCCATCCCCCTGAGATCGCTCGTCATGTGCTAGTCTCCCCCCCGGTTTCCAGCCACGGGAGGAGGAACGCGTATGAACCGGTTCGCGTGTCTGGCGGCCCTGGTCGCTCTGCTGGCTCCGGCCGCCGGGAGTGTCGGTCGGGCGCCCGAGGGCGGCCTATCGGACGAGCTGATCCGCCGCCTCCAGGGCCGGCCGCTTGCGCCGGCCGAGCAGGCCCTGGCCGACATCGTCGCCAACGGGGACGTCGACGCGGTGGCCCTCAACCGCGCCCGCTTCATCGCCCACGACGATTTCGTCAACCACCGCATCAAGACGGGTGACATCACGAATCAGAAGGGCTCCGGGCGCTGCTGGATGTTCGCGGGTTTCAACGTTCTGCGCCCGCAGGTGATGAAGAAGTACAAGCTGAAGACGTTCGAGTTCTCCGAGAACTATCTCATGTTCTGGGACAAGCTCGAGAAGTCCAATACCTTCCTGCAGGGCATGATCGATCTGGCCGCTGAGCCGCTCGAAGACCGCTACGTGCGGAACCTGCTCGACGACCCGCTGGGCGACGGGGGCTGGTGGACGTACTTCGTCGACCTGGTGAAGAAGTACGGCGTGGTGCCCAAGGAGGCGATGCCCGAGACCTTCAACAGCTCCGCCACGGGCCGGATGAACGCCGTGCTGACCCTGAAGGTGAAGGAAATGGGACTGGCGCTGCGGAACCTCGCTCGTGGAGGATCCTCGCGCGATGCGCTGCGCGAGCGCCGGGAGGCGATGCTGGCGGAGATGTACCGCCTGCTCGTGCTCAACCTCGGCCGGCCGCCGGAGGAGTTCACCTGGCGCTACGAGACGACCGACAGCACCTCGATCGCCACGCACCCGGTGCGGCTCACGCCGCGCGCCTTCCTGGAAGAGGTGATCGGCGTCGATCTCGATGCCTACGTGGCGCTCTTCGACTATCCGGGCAAGGCCTACTTCCGCCCCTATGCGCTGGAGATGAGCCGGAACATCTACGACCGGCCGGACTTCACGCTGCTCAACGTGCCGATCGACACGCTGCGGGCCTGCGCGCTGCGGTCGGTGCTCGACTCCACGGCGGTCTGGTTCGCCTGCGACGTGGGCCAGGAAAACTTCGGGGCCGAGGGGATCTTCGCCCTGGGCATCTTCAACTACGAGCAGATCTACGGCACCGACTTCGGGCTGCCCAAGAAGGATCTCATCCAGCTCGGCCTGATCACGCCCAATCACGCCATGACGTTTGTCGGCGTCGACACCCTTGCGGCGCACCCGGCCAAGTGGCTGGTCGAGAATAGCTGGGGCTCCGACCGCGGTGACAAGGGGCTCTGGTACATGTACAACGATTGGTTCGATCGCTACCTCTTTGGCGCGATCGTGCACCGGCGCTATGTGTCCGATGCACTCTGGGAGCTCGCGCAGCGTGAACCCACGGTGCTGCCGCCGTGGGATCCGATGTACGCGCTGAGCAAGCTCAATCGTGCCGGCGCCGCGCGGACGCGCTAGGGCTGCTAGGACTGACTGGGTGCCGCTGTCCCGGCCATGTGCGCCGCGGCCCGAGCGGCGGCGGCCTCTTCGTAGCCCACGGCGGTGAAGTAGGTCGCCCGGTCGAAGAACAACAGCACCTGATTGTTGAGCTCGAGCGCCAGGCTCATGTCCAGGGCCGTGTCGAGGAAGCCGTCGGCCTGGACCTTCAACCACAGGACGCGGCGAGAGATGATCAAGGCCTGGAGCACTTCAGCCAGGGCGAAGCCTTCCGCGTAGCGCTGGCGCCCCATGGCGATGTACTCGCGGGCGATGTCCTTCTTCGTCGTCCGCTGCGAGATCGACTGGCCCAGGTTGCTGTAGACCTTGTAGACCCGCGTGTAGAGCTGTCGCTCATCCCAGTGATGGAACGTGGGCGTGCTCGGATGCGCCCGGACGATCTCAAGCCACCACTTGGCCAGGGACTCGGCATCGCGCTCGATCAAATGGACGAGGTTCTTGGCGAGAATCATGGCACACCTCCTCGGACCGTCCGGTCACACCGCGGGGCGACCGGTGATCCGACTTGAGTGTGACAGCCGGCCTCATGTCTTGTCAAGGTCGCCGCCTTGTACAGCCCGGTATCGCCAAAAGGCGATTGACCTTGCCCGCGACCCCGGTCAGGGGCGATGCTGGGTGCCCGCGGACGACGGACGCGCCGTGGATAGGTGGATCTGAGAGCTGGCTGAGAGCCCTTTGAGGGATGGAGGACAGGACATGTTTCGGCAAGTGCAGGATTTCCTCGGTGCCTACGACCAGGGGGTGGCGCGGACCCAGAAGATTCTGGCCGTCCTGGATGACGACACGCTCCACAAGCCGCTGGTGCCGGGCTACCGGACCCTGGGCAGGTGGCCTGGCACATCGTGACGACGATTCCAGAAATGATGGGCCGCACCGGGTTGGGGATCACGGGCGTCGATCCCCACAGCCTGCCGCCCGAGGGCGCGGCGGCGGTCCAGGAGGGTTACCGCAAGGCGAGCAGCGAGTTGCGGGCGGCGGTGGCGGCGCACTGGACCGATGAGACCCTGCTGAAGGTGGACGAGCTCTACGGCGAGCAGTGGGCCCGAGGCGCCACCCTGGCCGTGCTCATGGGGCACGAGACGCACCACCTGGGGCAGATGACCGTGCTGCTCCGCCTGGCCGGACGCAAGGTGCCGGGCATCATGGGGCCCTCGAAGGAGGAGTGGCAGCAGTTCGGCCTGCCAGAGCCGGCCTACTAGCCCGACCCCGGGAAATCCCCCGGGCAGCTATTCCCGCCTCTGGGGCCCGTCGCCCTGGTCTCATCCGTCGTGATCGTTGTATAGTGTGCCTTCACGATCGGCCCGAGCAGCCGGGCACTCGCGCGGATATCAGGTGACGAAGGGGGAAGCGCCATGTCCAGCCCGATCGACGGATTGGAACCACGGGTCGTGTGGCACTACTTTGATCGCATCTGCCGGATCCCACACGGGTCGGGTAATGAGAAGGCGATCGGCGAGGCGATCGTGGCGTGGGCCGCGGAGAAGAGCTGCGAGGCCGACATGGATTCGGTTGGCAACGTCGTCGTGCGCGTGCCGGCCGCGCCGGGGTTCGAGCGGGCTCCGGGCGTCGTGCTCCAGGGCCACATGGACATGGTCTGCGAGAAGAACGCCGACAAGACGTTCGACTTCACCAAAGATGCGATTCAACTCGTCCGCGACGGCGACTGGCTGACCGCCGATGGCACGACCCTGGGCGCCGACAACGGACTGGGCCTGGCGACAGCGCTGGCCTTCATGGACTTGCCGGGCGCGGTCCACGGCCCGCTCGAGATTCTCGCCACGGTCGATGAGGAGCGCGGGCTGGTCGGGGCGCGCAGCCTGGGCCCCGACTTCGTCAAGGGGCGCCTGCTCTTCAACGTCGATTCGGAGGAGGACGGGGTCTTCTACATCGGCTGCGCGGGCGGCCGCGACAGCGAGCTCGAGCTGCCGTTGCGGACCCTGCCGGTCCCCGAAGGCATGCGCAGCCTGAGAGTCGAGGTCAAGGGACTGCGGGGCGGGCACTCGGGGTTGGATATCATCCACAATCGCGGCAACGCCGTGCGGCTTCTGGCCCGTGCCCTGCGGGCTGCCAGCCGCAAGGTGACGCTCATCCTGGCCACGATCGAGGGGGGCGACAAGCACAATGCCATCCCGCGCGAGGCCAGCGCGATCGCGCTGGTCAAACCCGAGAGTGCGGCGCTCCTGCAGGAGATCTGCGCCGCGCAGCTCGCGGATTTCCGCGCGGAGTTCGCCGACGCGGAGCCGGAGCTGGCGCTCACCGTCACGCCCGCCGACATGCCTGCCCGCGTGATGGACCCGGCCGCACGGGACAATGCGCTGCATCTCATTCTGGGGCTGCCGCACGGTGTTCTGGCGATGATGCGCGACATTCCCGGCAAGGTGGAGACGTCGAGCAACCTCGCGCGCGTGCGCACCAAGGGCGATCGACTCGAGGTGCTATGCAGCTCGCGCTCGTCGATCGGGTCGGCTTTGGAGGGCGTCATCGTGCAGATCGAGTCCGTGGGATTGGCGCTGGGCGCGCAGGTGAAGCTCCACGAGGGCTATCCGGGCTGGAAGCCCAATCTGGAGTCGCGCATGTTGGCCAAGGCCCGCGACGTGTGGCGCACGGTGCACGGTGCGGACGCCAAGTTCGAGGTCGTCCACGCCGGGCTCGAGTGCGGCATCATCGGAGAGCACTACCCGGGCATGGACATGATCTCGCTGGGGCCGACGATCATGAATCCCCACTCGCCGGATGAGCGCACGCACATTCCTTCGGCCGGACGCTTCTTCGAGTTTGCGCAGGCGTTTCTGGCGGCGCTCGCGCGGCCGTAACCCGCTGGGCGGTGCGCACCAGCTAGACCGCGGGCGCGCAGGGCCTGTGGCACCATGCCCAGGTGGTTCCTAGCCGGCTGCGGCAGCCTCTTCTTCGGCGACGTCACCCCGCACAAGATGGGGCGGGAGCAACGCGAGCGCGATGCGCGGTGTGCAGAGCGACTGCAGACCGCCGGGCAGCTTGAGCGTCTCCAGCCACCCCTCCAGCGGCAACCAGGCGGCAGGCGGCTCCTGGCCGGTCAGGTGGCACTCGGTCAGGTGGGTCATCAGATCCGCGATGTGCACGACCGCGATCGCCCGATGGTTGCCCGCGACCTGCGCGGGGCGGCGGTAGAGCGGCGCATGGTGATTGGCGATGGTGACGCTCGTGACCGGCGGCAGATCCCACAGCCGAGCGATTTCCTCGCCCAGGCGCGCATGACCAACCCCCAGATCCGGCTCGCGGGTGGCCAGGACCTCGTGATCACTGAGGCGCAGGGGCTGGTAGATCGCCAGCGCCTGCTCGGGCCAGGTATTCAGGCCGATCAGCTTGCCCACGTCGTGCAAGAGCGCCGCCGTGGCGACTTCGTCCGGACTTGGTATGCCCAGCGTCTTGGCCATCACATAGGCGGCGCGTGAGACGGTGAAGGAGTGTTGCCACAGACTCTCCAGCAGCTCCGCCAGCGGTCCCTCGGCCGGGCCAAAGCTCTCGGCCAGACAGGCGCGCACGACGATGCTGCGCACCTCCACGTGTCCCAGGAAGAGCACCGCGCGAAAGACCGAGCCCTGCTGGTGCCGCAGGCCGTAATAGGGCGAGTTCACGGTCTTGAGCACCTGGGCCGCCAGGGCCGGATCGCTCACCACCAGGTCGGTGATCTCGCGGGGCCCCAACGAGGCGTCCGAGAGACCCCGCAGAATCGCCTGGCGCGCCCGCATGTGCACCGAGACCTGCTCGGCCTTGACCAGCGCTTCATCGATCGCGTGCTGCGAGAAGGGAATCTCATGCGGATCGGCCACATTGCCGGGGGCCGGCACGAGCGTCGAGAAGTCGATCGGACTCATGCAGGAGATGCGGCCCGCGACACCCTGACCGGACGCTGCGGCACTGGCCACGCCCCGGGCCGCAGGACCCACGCGTCCGGAAGCCTCGCCGGATCGGTTGTTCCGTGGGGCTTGCCGCGCGGTGTTCTCTCGCGGGGAAGGGGACTCACCCGCGGAGCGTTCCAAACGCACTGGTGCCGCGGATGGCCCGTCCCGCCGAGCCGAATCCCGCTCTGCCTGCGCGGGTTCCAGGGTGGCGCGCCGTGCCGGAGCTCGCACCCCGCGCGTGTTCGAGCTCGCCCGCGTGACGCTCGGACGGCGTTTCTTGACGGCGGCAGTCTTGCGGTGCTGCGCGGCCAAGAGCCACAGCCCCACCGCCACGACGAAGCACAGTAGCGCAGCAGGCACCAACATTCGCGGCTCCGTTCGATGTTCGCCCAGGAATGAACTTACGTCCATGACGCGGTTGCGACGGAACAGCCGCGCAAGCGCCCGGGCGGGCCTTCCTTTCTCCTGACTTCCTGGATCGGCAACCGACTACGGTAGGTGCAGATGAATCGATCAGCCCCGGACGTGGGGAGGGCCAGGCATAGGCACAAGTTTACGGCTATTCCCCTGCCCCGCTTGTCATTGCCGGCCCCGGCCGGGCATGCTTTCAGCCCTGGGGTCCGCCGGGGCTGAATATCCCCGAGCCAGCGGCCGATCGTTCCGGGTGAACTACGTGACCGGACATGGCGGAGAACACCTGCCTTGCCGACCGAGGGGCTTGGCCAGACTCGTGAGGTGGTCGGCAGGTGGCCCGCGCCACGTGCAACCGTGAGTGAGAGAGAGACGCGCGCATGGGTACGAACGAGATGCCCGGCCCGGGACTGGAACGTCAGTTCCCTGCTGGTGGCCTTACAGACACTGGTTCATCGACCATTGGCTCATCAACCGCCGAAGATGCCGCGTTTCTGGCGGTTCATCTGGCCAGCCTGCGCGTCGACGCGGTCACAGGCTTCGACCTGTATCTGCCTTCCGCGCGCACCGGACGCATGGTGCTCTATCGATCCGGCAACCTACCCTTCACGGAAGTTCACCGCGACCGGCTGGCGAGCAACAACGTCCAAGAGCTGCACATCGCCGCTGCCGATCGCAAGCGCTATCTGCAATACGTCGAGGGGCACCTGGACGAGGTGCTCCACGATGAGGCCATCCCGCCCCAACAGCGGGCGCGGATTCTCTACACCTCAGCCTCCGTGTTGATCGAGGACGTGTTCGCCGATCCCACCCTGCGTCCCAACATTTCCCGGGCGCACGAATTCGTCGCTCACACGGTGGACTACCTGTTCAGGAAGGCCGAGCACTTCACCGATCTGCTCGAGATCATGTCCTTCGACTACCACACCTATACGCATTCCGTGAACGTCTGCATCTTCGGCGTGGCCCTGGGACGGCGGCTGGGCTACCGCCAGCAAGATCTCAACCGGCTGGGGGCGGGTCTGCTGCTGCATGACGCCGGCAAGTCGGCCATCGACCCGGCCATCCTGGCCAAGCGCGGCCCACTGACCCCAGAAGAGTGGGAGGTCATCAAGACTCACCCGGTGTGCGGCGCAGAAATGCTGGGCAAGTCGGGCGCCGTGGAGGCCGAGTCGCTCCAGGTTGTCCTGCAGCACCACGAAAAGTGCAGCGGCCGGGGCTACCCGGCCGGGCTCAAGGCGGGAGAAATCCACGCCTTCGCGAAGATCGCGGCGGTGGCGGACGTTTTCGATGCCCTCACAACCGAGCGTTCGTACAAGCGGGCGGTCGCGTCCTTCCCCGCCATTCGCATCATGCAGGTCGAGATGGCGGACTCCTTCGATCGTGCGATTCTCAGAGAGATGGTCCTGCTGCTCCACAAGTCCCAGGGCCGGGCGGGCCTGAACGTCTGTTCTCCCCTGCGGTGGGGAGTGGATGAAGACGCGGCGGCGTGAGGGGGATCCGGCGCCGCCGAATCGATGCGAAAGGATTGGAACCGATGCAGCACCGAAGCCCGAAACGGACAACGGCCAAAGTCCAGCGGCTCGACTTGCGGGCCGGCAGTCCCATGATGGTCCAGTTCCCGGGTTCGTCCACGCACCACAAGGGGGTCTATGTCGGCGGTGAAGACCATGCCTATCTGATTGTCAGGATGCTCGAGCCGGAGATGCTTGATCCGGTCGACGCCGCGGACGGCAAGGTCGTTGCCGGTTGCGTGCACCTTGGGACGGTCCTCGCCTTCGAGGCCGAGGTGATCGCCCGCGCCAGCGAGCCCTTTGCGCTGCTGTTCCTGTCGCACCCGGAAGCCGTTCAGACTCACCGCTTGCGCGGGAGTGCCAGGGTGGCGAGCGACATTCCCGCTTGCGCCCGAATCGCCAACCGCGAGCTGCGGGGTCGCGTCGTGGACCTGAGCACCAGCGGCTGCCGCCTGGCGGCGCGGGCGCGCGCGGGCGAACCGGGGATTCAGCCGGGAACCGCGATCGACCTGACGTTCATTCTCCTCGGCGGATACGGGGAGCAGACCGTGCGCGGGCACGTGCGGGCGTGCACGCTGGAGTCCGGGTGGCTGGACGTGGGCATACACTTTGACGAGGCCGCCCCGGAGATCAAGGAGAAGATCGAGGCCTACGTGCTCAGTGTGTTGGCGTTCGATCAGGAGGAAGCTGCCTGACCAAGACATGCTCGCACGCTCCAGTGAGGAGGGCGTGGCACTCCTAGGTCTGGGGGCCTGGGAGACCACCCCGACGCCATGAAGCTTACAGTTCGACATCTGACGCTACGCGAGCGGCTGCTGGGGCCAACGCAGCTCACCATGACGGTGCTGGTGCTGGTTCTCGCGGCAGGCTTCTACCACCGCGAGGACCTTCTCGCGCACCGGGGTGCGTCGGACCTGGCCCGCCAGGCGGGTGACCTTGTCAGTCGCGGCGCGGTGGAGGCGCTGCTGCGCAACGATCCGCAGAGCGCCCATAGCACCCTCTCCCTGCTGCGCTCGCTGACTGGGGTGGAGCAGGCTTGGCTGCTCGATGCGCGCGGACATGTGTGCGCCGCCTACGACCGCTACCGCCTCCCCGAGGATGAGACTGCTGCACCGGACAGCACCGTTACGCCCCATCTGGCCTCAGCGACGTTGGTCTATCGGCCGGTGGTGCATGGCGGCGAGCAGATCGGGACCGTGCTCCTGGCCGTTGGCATGCATCACTTCGATGCGCAGTCGCGACGCGACATCTTGCTCATGGCGTGCGGTCTGCTGGTGGCCCTGCTCGTCTCGATCCTCATCTCACGCGGCCTGTTCGAGGCTGCGGCGCGGCGCCTCGATCTGGTTAGCGAGGCGGCCCAGCGACTTGCCGAAGGCGAGCTCGATGCACGGGTGGTTGGCGCCGGCACGGATGAAATCGGCCGGCTGGCGGAGAACTTCAACGCCATGGCGGCGTCCGTCCAGGCCTCCAACGCGGATCTCACGTCGGCCTACGACCAGTTGCGTTTCTCCCGGGCTGAGATAGAGCGCTACGCTGAGCAGCTCGAAGCGATGGTCGACGAGCGCACGGGTGAGTTGCGCCGCGCCATGGAGGTGGCCCAAGGGGCCAGCCGGGCCAAATCCGAATTCCTCGCGAACGTCTCGCACGAGATCCGCACGCCGCTCAATGGCCTGATCGGCATGGCGGACATGCTGGCGCTCACGCGACTCGACGACCGCCAGAATGAGTGGGTGCGGGGGATCCTTGGATCGGCGGACACCTTGCTGGACTTGATCAACGACATCCTCGACTTCGCCAAGATCGAGTCCGGCCGGCTGGCGCTGGACCACGGACCCTTCTGTCCCGCCGAGCTGGCGCGCCAGACAACAGGGCTGCTGGCCGGACAGGCCCAGCGGCGAGGTCTATCCATCGTCCTGCACACGGAGGGTGATGAACATGCCCAGGTGGTGGGCGACGAGCGCCGAGTCCAGCAGGTGCTGCTGAATCTTCTGGGAAACGCCATCAAGTTCACGGAGCGGGGGCAGATCGATCTTGCGATCAGCCTGAGGCCCATGCCCGACGGAGGGTCGCTGAGCACGGTCTTCATCGTCCAAGACACGGGCATCGGCATCCCGGCCGACAAGCTGCACATGATCTTCGACAGCTTCACGCAGGTCGACGGATCGGCCGCTCGCCGGTTCGGGGGCACCGGACTGGGGCTGGCGATCTCGCGTAACCTGTGCGAGCTGATGGGCGGCCGTCTCACGGTGGAAAGCACCGTGGGGGAGGGCTCGACATTCACCTTCTCCGTGGTGTTGCCGGCTGCCCGCCCGGCCGGCAACGCCGTGGCGGCCTAGGATCGCACGAGGTCTCAAGTCCCTGCGTTGCTGTCCGATAATTGGCATCGGACATGCCGGTGACGATATTCGCGACGATTCTCGTGACGATTCCGCCCTCTGGGTCACAGGCGGTCGGGCGAACGTGACCAGAGGCATCCGCGCCGTAGAGGCGCGGTGATGGCCCGGCGACGGGCCGATAGAGGGGGCCGGCTCGCCTTGCGGCGGGCCGGCCCAACCCCTTCCCGTCCCCCTCCCGAGTCAGCTAGGATTGTAGTCGGATGCCCAGCCATCCCCGGCTCACAGCGTTGGCGAAGGAGGGCAGTGGCCATGTTCAGATCCAGACCTTCCGTGTTTCGGTGGGTTGGTCCGGCGGTGCGACCGGTTCTCTGGAGCGTCATGCTGTCCGCCGCGATGCTGTCGGCCGGCGCCGGCGGCGCCGCCGCTGCAACGCCGATCCCTCCCGGGCCGGTGAACGGTGTGTGGACCGCGGCTGGCTCGCCCTACGAGGTGCTCGGCAACATCACCGTGCCGGCCGGCGACCACCTGGAAGTTCAGGCTGGGGTGGCAGTCGTGTTTCAGGGGGCCTACCGGCTCACCATCCAGGGCACCCTGGTCGCGCTCGGTGCCGAGGGGGCGCCGGTCGTCTGGGACGGGATCACGCGCTGGCTGGGGCTGCGATTCGAGAATGTCAGCTTGCCCAGCACGCTGGGCCACTGCGAGATCCGCAACGCCGAGCAGGGCGTTACCTCCGTGGATGCCCCCCTGGAAGTCGAGCGGTGCCTGCTGGCCGGGCACGTGACTGCGATGCACATCTTCGGCGTCGGCAACCCCAATCCGGCCCCCGTGCGTATCGATCGCTGCGTCATTCGCGACAACCAGCAGCACGGGATCTTCATCGTCGAAAACTCGAACGCCGAGGTGACGCGCTGCGAGATCACGCAGTGCGCGCTCGATGGGGCGGCGCGCGGGGCCGTGCAGCTCAGCAACCAATCGCCGCAGGGGAGCAACGATCCGCTCATCAGCGGCAACTGGATCCACCACAATGTGTGGCAAGGACTGACCGCCTTCGACGTGACCGGCGCAGGTCGCATCCGACCGACCGTTACCGACAACACGATCGAGTACAATTATACGGGCATCTACTTGCTCTATGCTTCTGGAACATTCCACGGCAATCAGATCAACCACAACTTCCAGGCAGGCAATCCCAACTCAGGAGCCGGCGTGATGGTCTATGGCGCCACAGCGCATCCGGTCTTCACGGCCAATACGACCACCGGCAACTACACGGGCTACTACATCGTTCAAGGCGCTACAGCTAATCTGGGGAACTTGAACAACCCTGATCCGGACGACGACGGGGGCAATCTCATCTACGGCAACCTGGATGCCAGCGGACATCTCTGGAGTGTGTACAACCTGTCGGCCGCAGACATCACGGCGGAGAACAACGCGTGGGACAGTGATGATCCGGCTGTGATCGTCGAGACAATCTACGATCGCCACGACAACCCCACCAGCGGCGTCGTGGACTTCGAGCCCATTCTCCCATTGGCCGGCGTCGAGCTGGCACCCGGGACGGAGCCGGGCGCTCGGCGCGGGCCTGACACAGCCCGCGGGCCCGAGCCCGCGATCCGGATTGACGCCGGGGGGCCGAGCCCATTCCAGGGCATTACCCGCATCGCATTCAGTTTGGCGGGCCAGGACCAGCGCGGGGCGCGCCTGACGGTGCTCGATGCTGAGGGGCGCGTGGTGCGGCGCCTGGTGGATGGCATCCTCGCGCCGGGATCGCACCAGGGCGAGTGGGATGGGGCAGACACCAACGGCCAGCGTGCGCCGGCAGGGGTCTACTTCTGGTGCCTCGAGTGGGGCGCCGAGCGCTTGAGCCGCCCGGTGGTGCTGCGCTGACGCGGCTGGGCGCCGGGGGCGAAGTGGCCGGGCCCACGGCGCTCAGATGCGCGGGAACAGCCGCGCAATGTCGTCGGCGAGATGCACGAGCATCCGCTGGGCCGACTCGCCGCGGTTGAACGGCGCGGCAATCTGCAGGCCCGCGACCCGCGGCAACACCCGGCGAGCCATCTCGAGTGCGATGGCCAGACCCGCCTCGCGCTCGGCTTCGGGACTACCGGCGACGGCCCGCATCCTCTCCATCACCCCTGGCGGAATGGATACGCCCGGCACCTCGTTGTTGAGGAACTCGGCGTTGCGCAGCGATTGGAGCGGCCAAATGCCGGCCAAGATGGGAATGGCGAAGTCTCGGGTGGCGTCGAGGAAGCGCTCGAGTGGCGCGGCATCGAAAACCGGTTGCGTGATTGCATACTCGGCGCCCGCGTCCACCTTCCAATAGAATCGTTCCACCTCGCGCTCGAAGGAGAGGGCGGTGGGATTGGCGCCCACGCCCATCAGGAAGCCCGTCGGCCGGCCGATGTTCCGTCCTCCGACATCAAAACCCTCATTGAGGCGGTGCACCAAGTTGGTCAGGCCGATCGAGTCAATGTCGAAGACCGGCGTAGCGTCGGGATAGTCTCCCTTGACGATGGTGTCGCCCGTGAGCAAGAGCAGGTTGCGCACGCCCAGAGCGTACGCGCCCAGCAGGTCGGCCTGCATCCCGATCAGGTTGCGATCGCGGCAGACGTAGTGCAAGAGCGCTTCAATCCCGCCCCGGCGCTCCTGAATGCGGACGGCCGTAGCGAGCGGGCTCATGCGCGCGGTCGCGCGCGGCCCGTCAGGGATGTTGACCGCATCGACGCCCGCCGCTTCCAGCTCGGTAGCTGTGCGCAGCAGCGCCGTCAGACCCCAGCCGCGTGGGGGCAGCAGCTCGACCGTCGCCACAAACTCGCCGCGCGCGATCTTGCCGGCCAGCGCCGACTTCTCCCCCAGCGGGACCGGTGCCCCCTCCGGCCGAGAGGCTTCCCTCTGCGGGGCCTCCGCGGCGGCCTTGACCGGTGGCTTCGCCACCGGCGCGGCGACCGTGCGCGCGCGGACGGGCGAGTGCACCGCGCGCAGCGCCCGCGCGAGCGCACGGATGTGTTCGGGCGTTGTACCGCAGCAGCCGCCGATGATGCGCGCACCCGCCTCGGCGAAGCGCAGGCCGTAGCGCCCGAAGTAGTCCGGGCTCGAAAGGTAGAAGTAGCGCTCATCGAGACGCTTCGGGAACCCGGCGTTGGGTTGTACGGCGATCGGCAGATTCGTGACGACGACGAGCTTCTCGAGCGCCTCGAGCATCAGTTGCGGCCCGACCGTGCAGTTGAGCCCCACCGCGTCGGGCTTGGCCGCCTCGACGATGCGCACCGCTTCCTCGATCGGCAGGCCATAAAAGGTCTGGCCGCGCTCGTCGAGGGTGAGCTGGGCCAGGATCGGCACATCCGGGCCCGCGGCGCGCCCCCCCCGTACAGCTTCGGAGAGCTCCTCGGGACTGGCGAAGGTTTCCAGGGCCAGCAGATCGACCCCGCCCGCGAGCAACGCCACGGCCTGTTGGCGGAAGGCTTCCCGCGCCTCCTCGCGCGACGTCGGGCCCCAAGGTTCGATCTTGATGCCCAACGGGCCCAGCGAACCAGCCACGAGCAGTTCATCTCCGGCGCACTCGCGGGCCAGCCGTGCGCCTTGTTGGTTGATTTCGACGAGATGCTCCGCGAGGTGATGCGTCTTGAGCTTGAAGGCATTCGCCCCGAAGGTGTTGGTCTGCAACACCTGGGCGCCTGCTTCGCGGTAGTCCCGGTGCACTTGGCGCACGAGATCCGGTTCCTCGAGATTGAGTGCATCGAAGCAGCGGCCGAGATGGATGCCACGCTCGTAGAGCTGCGTTCCCATCGCGCCGTCGAAGATGAGCACACCCTCGGCGAACCGCCGGCGGACGTCGGGTTTCACGTGCGGATCCTCCGGATAGCGGTGATCAAGGCCCCGATGACCGGTCGCGCCAGTGCCCCCAGCCGGTCTATCTACTCTGCCAGCCGATGCGATCGGACAAAATCCCCACTGCAGTCGCGAAGTAAGTCGAGCGGTTCCAGGTCATCAGCACATCGAAGTTCTTGTACACAAGGTAGGCGGGGCCACCCGGCCCGTCCGGCAGGATGAGGGCGGCGCTGACATCCGGCAACTCCGGCAGGCTGCCGCCTCCCACGCGGCGCACGCCGAGCCGCTGCCACTCCGCGAGCGGCCGCTTGGCATCGCGACCCGTCAGGCGCGCGTCGAAGCCGCGCGGCAGCACCACAACCCGTCCCCAACTTCGGTTGCGTTCCCACCCCGCCGCGCGCAGATAGTTCGCTGTAGATGCAAAGACGTCCGCGGGCGATGACCAGATATCGCGCTTGCCATCACCGTCGTAGTCGACGGCATGATCGCCGAATGATGACGGCATGAACTGGCACTGGCCCATCGCCCCAGCCCACGAGCCACGGAAGGCATCGATGCTGACGTGGCCTTCGTCCAGGATGCGCAGGGCCTCGACCAGCTCTTGGCGGAAGAAGCTCGCGCGCCGCCCCTCGTAGGCCAGCGTCGCCAAGGCCGGGACGATCTGGTAGCCGCCTTGCCGGCGGCCAAAGTCAGACTCGATGCCCCAGAGCGCCACGATCACCCGGGGCGGCACGCCGTACTCCGCCCCGATCCGGTTGAGGAGCCCGCGGTGCTCAGCCAGCAGGCGGCGACCGGCGGCCACGCGCGCGGCGGGCACCATCCGATCGAGGTATTCCCGGAAGGTGAGCTTCGTTTCGGGCTGCCTGCGATCGAGCTCGACGACGCGCGGGATCGGCCGCACGTCGGCGAGCGCCCGGTCCAGTGTGGCCGGGGCGATACCCCGTGAGGCGGCTTCCGCGCGGAAATCGGCCAGCCAGCGCTCGAAGCGCTCGGTTCCCGCCGGCGAGCTCAGTTCCGCTAGCCGTGCATCCAGGGAATCCGCCGAAGGATCCATGGTGACCTCATCCATCTGGGCTGCGGCGGGGCATGCGGCGAAGACAGCCGCGCCGGCGACCAAGGCCGCCGTGAGGCGCGCACCGGTGCCCACCCACCAGGCCGCGGGGCGGATGGGTGCGCCGCCGCGCCTGCGCTGTCTCCCTCCGGGCAATGTCCGACCTCCTCCGGCTGCAATGATGACCGTTCCCCGCGATGATAGCCGGCCCGCGCTCCCTCACCAAGGGCGACCGACCGCCCGCCGCTTCCGCGGGCCGGGTTGGGCCCGCGCGTCTCCGGGTGGGGGGGCACCGGTGGGCGCGTCCCCCGCGGGTGCGGGCCCACCGGTAGGAGACGCTCCGACCTGGTCCAACGCGCCGACGGTCCGCAGGCCCGGCGCCGCGCAGAGCGTGACCAGCACCACCATCAGGGTGCCGATCCCGCCGCTCACGACGGAGATGATCGGGCCGAACCAATGCGCCACCAGACCCGACTCCATGCCGCCCAGTTCGTTGGAGACGCCGATGAAGACGCTGTTGACCGCCGAGACCCGGCCCCGCATCGAGTCGGGCGTGAGCAGCTGGATCACCGTGTGACGTACGACGACACTGATATTGTCGAGCGCGCCGGCCAGGAAGAGCATCGCCAGGGACAGCCAGAAGGAGCGGGACAGCCCGAAGACGATGGTCGCCAGGCCGAAGCCGGTAACCCCGAGGAGCAGGTTGCGTCCGGCGTGACGCATGGGACGCCGGTGAGCGAGCGCGAGCGCCATGCACAGCGCCCCGGCCGCGGGGGCGGCATTGAGCCAGCCATAGCCGCGCGCGCCGACGCGCAGGATCTCCTCGGCGAAGATCGGCAACAGGTAGGTCGCACCGCCAAAGAGCACCGCGAACATATCGAGCGAGATGGCGGCGAGGATCACGCGCGCTCGGCGCACGAAGCTCAAGCCGGCGAGCAGGTTGCCCCAGGACATCACGGTGACGGACTCGCCGCTGTTCTCCAGGGGTCGCAGGCGGAGGCGCGCGAGGAGGATGACATAGATGATCGATCCGGCGGTGGCCAACAGGAAAGCGCTCGGCACGTGGATGGCGACCACGAACCCGGCCACGGCGGGGCCCAGGACCGAGGCAATCTGCTGCATGCTCGTGTTCCAAGTGACCGCATTGTGAAAGATCTCCCGATCCACGAGATGCGGCAGCATGGCCACTCGGGCCGGGCGCCCGAGCGCGAGACAACTGGCGTCGAACACGAGCAGCAGATACATGGCCATGAGCGGGCCGCGCACCAGGGAGAGTGCGCCCAGGCCCAGGCTTGCCATTGCCATGCCCGCGACGCTGAGCATCAAGACGCGGCGGCGGTCGAAGCGATCGGCGAGATACCCGGCTGGCAGTGCCAGCAGGATCGTCGGCAGGGCCTGGGCGAGCCCGACGAAACCCAGCGCCAGGGCCTCGCCGGTGCGCTGATAGATCTCCCACCCCACGGCGACGCTCTGGATGCGCGTGCCCACGAGCGCCGCGATCCAGCCGATGAGGTAGCGGCGGTAGTGGGCATGCCGGAAGGCCGCGTAGGGGTCGTGCCGCGCTGTCGTCATTGCGGGTCGCTGTTGCGCGGCGCCGTGGTCGCGCGTGCCATGCGGTCCAGGGCCTCGCGCAGCAAGCTCCGCGGGCACGCGAAGTTGAGTCGCAGGAATCCGGGCGCGCCGAACTCGCGTCCATCCGACAGCCCCACGCCATGCGCCTCGAAGAGCGCCGCCGGGTCGGCGACGCCCAAGCCGCGCGCGTCGATCCAGGCGAGGTAGGTCGCCTCGGGTCGCGTCACCCGCAGCCCCGGCATGCGGACGATTTCCTCAACGACGAGATCGCGATTGCCGCGCAGGTATTCACACAATGCTATCAACCAGGCTTGTCCGTCGCGATAGGCAGCGAGTGCGGCTGTGTAACCGAGTAGATTGACCCAGGGAACGATGCCGCTGCGCACGCGCTCAAACTGCCGCCGCAGACGGGGATCGGGGATGACGGCGAGCGAGCATCCCAGTCCGGCGATGTTGTACGTCTTGCTCGGCGCGAGCAGCGTGATCGTGCGGGCAGCCACCGCGGGACTCAGCGTGGCGACGGGAATGTGGTGACAATCGGGTTCGAGCAGAAGCTGGCAATGGATCTCGTCGGAGCAGAGCACGAGGCCGTGCTCCAGGCACAGGTGCGCCAGCGCCTCGAGCTCAGGGCGCGTGAAGATGCGGCCGACCGGATTGTGCGGATTGCACAGCAGCAGCACCCGGCTCCGCGATGTTATCGTCGCAGCGATGCGCTCGATGTCCATCTCCCAGCGATTGTGCGAGGAAGCGTTCTTGGCAGCAGTCGTCTGGTGCGGCGTGGAGCCGATCAGGCGATCTTGCTGCAGGTCGCCCGGGTCGTCGCGCGGCGGCGTGAGCGGCACCGTGACGAGCGTGCGCTCAGAGAGCACGGGGGCGGTCAGAAAGGGTGGATAGATGGGGATGGTCGTGATGACCTCGTCACCAGGCTGACCGACCGCGCGGCAACTCAGGTGAATGCCCGCGACGAGCCCTGGCAACCAGACGATCCAATCCGGGTCGACCTTCCATCCGTACTCCCGGCGCAGCAGGTCGATGGTCACCTCGACGAGCTCGGCCGGTGCCGCGGAGTAGCCGAAGATGGCGTGATCGACGCGCCGGTGAAGGGCATCCAGAACGGCGGGCGGCGATGGGAAGTCCATGTCGGCCACCCAGAGGGGGAGCACGTCGCGCCCGCCGTACTTGTCCCACTTGATGCTGGCGGTGTGGCGCCGATCCACGCAGGTGTCGAAATCGAAGCGCATCGCTGCGAACCTCCGCCCGGCCGCTCGGGGCACGACAGCGGTCAAGAGTCCCACCTGGCCGGGGCCCGCAGCAACGCCATTCTGGCGCCTGAGCTGGCGGAAGCGACCGGGCGCGGACGCGGGGTTGCTGTCCTGCAACTGATTTCTGGACAAAGTGATACGCGGCCACACCGCTCGTTGGGTCTCGCCGGCCGTCGGGTGCCCGAGCGCGCCGCTAGGCGGTCCGCGCGTGGTGGTGATACGATCATCGCCGTCACCCCGGTTTTTGGGGCGCGATCCCGGGCAACGGTCGGCTCGCTCGGTGGGCGCTACGTGCCGTTGACCGCCCGTGCGGCTGCGTCCAGGCCGGGCACCCTCAGAACACAGGGAGGTCGCCATGCGCGCATCCACCGCTCTCGCCAATGTCGTCTCGTTCGTGCTGTTCGCCGCCTTGTTCTCTGGGCCGGCCTCCGCCGGTGCGGGGCAGGACGAAGCGCTCACCATCTGTGATCTCACGCTCTGTCCGGGCGCTGGCTCGGCAAGTGCGCCGACCAGCCTACGCGCCATGCGGACCGATACCGGACCGGCCGGCACTGTGCCCGCGCCGCGTGAGCAGGAGCGCGGGTGGCCGCAGCCCCTGCGCGAAGTGGTGGCCACGCCCGTATTTGCCGATCTCGACCGCGATGGTATCCATGAGATCGTGATCGGCGACGACCGGTATGCCTACGTCTACAGCCACACTGGCTCCGTCTGGCCTGGGTGGCCGGTCTTGACCAGGGGTTCTCAGCAGCATGCCGCCGTTGCAGATATCGATGGTGATCAGATCGACGAGATCATCTTGGGTTGCACATTTCCCGCTGCCATGCTGCAGGTATTCACGCCGCAAGGCATCTCCAAACCCGGCTGGCCGGTCACGATTCCGACCCCGTATGTCACCAACATAACCTGTCCGGTCGCGGTCGACCTCGATGGCGATGGCGCCCTGGACGTCGGTGTCGCCGTGGAGACGGGCGTCTTCTTCTTCCGCGCCGACGGGACACCCTTGCCGGGCTGGCCCTACACCTGGCCGGTGCCGGTGAACAATCCGCAGTGGTCCGCGCCGGCGGTGGGGGATCTCGACGGTGACGGCGTGCTGGAGGTCGCGGTCGGGAACGTGTGCTATCCGAACTGGGGCGTGCACGTCATTCGCGCGGACGGCACCGCGATGCCCGGATGGCCAAAGGTGATCAAGCCGGTCTACTCCTCACCGGCGCTGGCGGACCTGGACGGCGATGGGGATCTCGAGATCATCGTGCAGGAAGGCGATCCGGGCTCGCAGGGCTACCGGCTGTGGGTCTGGCACCACACGGGGGACGTGCTGGCCGGCTGGCCGCGCGCCATCGCGGCTGAGGGGCACGCCTCGCGCTGCAATCCCGCCGTGGCGGACGTGGACGGTGACGGGCACCTGGAGATCGTGACGGCCACCTCCGACGGCCAGCTCCATGTCCTGCGGGCGAACAACACCTACTATCCGGGCTTCCCGCTCGCCACGGGCGCGCCAGACTACTCGATCATCTCTTCGCCCTCGGTGATCGACATCGATGAGGACGGGTTGCAGGAAATCTTCCTCACCTATTGGCTGGCCCAGCGCCAGTACGTCTCGGGATGGCGTCTGAGCGGGACCGTGCTGCCCGGGTTCCCGAAGGAGATTCACTCGAGCTCGGACCTGAATGCGCATGCCTCTCAGCATGTGCTCGACATCGAAGGCGACGGCGATCTCGATCTGGTGACGGCTGGTTCCAGCATGAGCGCCGGCCTCCTGTGGGTGTTCGAGGTCGACGGCAGCTCGTTCGATCCCTCCACCTCGGCCGCCGACTGGCCGAAGATCCGGCGCGACCTGGTCAACACCGGCTGCTACCCGGCGTTCGATCCGGCCGGGGTCGCGGTGAGCGAACCGCGTGTTCGCTCGGCGCTGCGCCTGTCACCGAGCATCCTGCACCGCACGGATTTGCTCTCGCTGCGGTTGCCCGCGAGCGGGGCGGGTCTGATCGAGGTGTACGACCTCGCCGGGCGCCGTCTGGGCGAGCGGTTCCTGGTCGCCGGGGGCGAGGCAACCAGCGTGCCCGCGAGCGTCCTCTTCGATCGGCACGCGCAGAGCGGCGCCTTCCTGATGCGCTGGACGCCGGAGCATGGCGGGGCGACCCGCACGGCGCGCGTGATCGTGCTGGGGGATTGAGCCGCGGCCACCCTGCCTGGCTGCCCCTTGCGCGCCAGACACGGGCGCGCCGCACATTCTTTTTGCCTTCCGAGGTGCGGCGACCTATCTTACCCGCCATCGACTCGTGAACAAGCGGCGAGGAGGATCTATGGAAGTCACCATTGCCAACTCCTACGAAGAGATGAGCATCATCTCGGCTCGCCTGATCGCCAAGGAAATCAAACGCAAGCATGATCTCGTGCTCGGATTGGCGACGGGCGATACGCCGATCGGCACCTATCAGCAACTGGTCAAGATCTACCAGACCGAGGGGCTGGATTTCTCGAAAGTGACAACCTTCAATCTCGACGAGTACCTCGGCCTGCCGCCGGTTCACAAGAACAGCTACAATTTCTTCATGTGGGATAACCTCTTCAAGCACATCAACATCACTCCGTCCAACGTGTATGTCCCCCAGGGCCATACAGAAGACCCCGAGGAATTTTGCCAGTGGTACGAAGAGCAGATCAGAAAGGCCGGTGGTATCGATTTGCAGATTCTTGGCATCGGGGGTGACGGTCACATCGCCTTCAATGAGCCCGGGTCGTCGTTTGCCAGCCGCACGCGCGTCAAGGCACTCTATGAGCAGACGATCATCGACAACTCCCGGTTCTTCGAGAGAGTGGAAGATGTGCCCCGCTTCGCGATAACCATCGGCATCGGCAACATTCTCGAGGCGCGGAAGGTGCTCCTGATTGCCAACGGGAAGAGAAAGGCCGATGTTGTCGCACAATTCATTGAAGGTCCGGTGACGTGTCAGATCACCGCTTCCGCGCTGCAGCTTCACAGCTACGTCAACGTCGTTCTCGATCAAGACGCCGCCTCCAGGCTGAAGAGGATCGAGTACTACAACTGGGTGCGCGACAACAAGCATCTGGTCCAGAAACAAGTTGGTCGTTGAGGAGGAGTATCGACTCAAGTGCGGTCAAAGCCTGCAATCCAGGAGGGCGGCATGCGTGGCCAGGTCGGCATCCCCACCGTGGATAGCCTGGAGCATCTCGAGTCCCTTCAGATCCTTGAGCGTTTGAAACAGCGCTGCGATGCATGCTGCGATGCTCTGCGCCCATTACGCGATGAGGAAATCCTTCGGCTCGAAGCGTTGGGAAATCAGGCGGGGGACTGGCGTGATCTGCGGGTGAGCCAACGCTTCATCCCCGATCATGTCCGCAACTCCCGATTCTTCGGCACGTGCCGTCTTGGCTGGTACGATGGCACGCCGGTCGACACAGGGGCATCCATCTCACTGCCCTCGGGGATCTACGACAGCATCGTTGTCAATGCAACCGTTGGCGACATGTGCTGTCTATGGAATGCCAAGGGCCTGAACAACTACTTCCTTGATGAAGGCGTCGTTTTGTACAATGTCGGCAGCCTCTGCTGCTCGCCGACCGCGGTCTTCGGCTGCGGCCGCGAGATCGCCATTGGGATCGAGACGGGCGGCAGGGGGGTGCTCTCCTTTGGCGACCTGACCGTCGCGATCGCGCAGGAAGTGGCCATGCGGCGCGAGACCGCGCAAGCCTACGAGCTATTCATCGCGGCGTACCTGGAGCGGGTGCGGGTTGGGTACGGAATCGTGGGCAGCGGGAGCCAGATCTGCAATTGTCCGCAGATCATGGATGCCTTCATCGGTGAGGGCGCCCAGTGCGGCCATGCGATCCTGGTGAAGAACGCCACCATCTTGAGCAGCGCGGAGGAACCAACCCGCATCGATGACGGTGCGTACGTCCGCAACAGCTGCATCCAGTGGGGGTGCCATGTGTCTTCGATGGCCATCGTCGACGACTCGGTCATCACTGAGCACGCACATGTCGAGCGCCATGGAAAGGTCTCGCACAGCATTATCGGGCCCAACACCGGGATTGCTGAAGGTGAAGTCACCGCGAGTCTCGTGGGCCCGTTTGTCGGATTCCATCACCAGGCGCTGCTCATTGGGGCGCTCTGGCCCGAGGGGAAGGGCAATGTGGCTTACGGTGCCAATGTCGGCTCAAACCACACCTCGAAGGCTCCTGACCAGGAGATCATCTGCGGTGAGGGACTATTCTTCGGCCTCGGAGTGAATATCAAGTTTCCGGCTGATTACTCCCGGGCTCCGTACAGCATCATTGCCACCGGCGTGACGACGCTACCCCAGCGCGTCGACTTTCCATTCGCACTCATCAATACGCCATCGCGGCACTTCGCGGGGGTCTCTCCCGCCTACAATGAGCTCTACCCAGGCTGGGTGCTATCCGACGACCTCTACGCGGTTCGACGAAATGAGGCCAAGTATATTAAAAGGAACAAAGCCCGACGCTTGGTTGTCACATCGGAGGTATTTCGTCCGGAGATTGTTGATCGCATGGTGGAGGCACGAGGCATTTTGAGCGCGGTAGCCACCGACAAGGAGTATTATACTGGCACCGAGATTGCTGGAGTGGGGAAGAACATCATTACCCGTAAGAGCATCATCACTGGCATCGACACCTACTCGCGCTATATCGAGCTCTATTGCCTGACCGGTCTGTTTCGATTTTGCCGGCGCCTGCGGGGGGAAGGACAAAGCCTCGACGGCGGGACGCTCTTGAGCGATCCCGCCGATGACCCGCGTTGGGAGCATGAGCGATCCCTGCTATTTGCCGAAGGATTCGATTGCCGGTCGCTCCATGAGAATCTCGAACGCCTGGCGGAACTCATCGCGCTGACGACGCAGGCGGTGGCGTCCGCCAAAGAGAAGGATGATATCCGCGGGCGGGCGATTATGGGTGACTACGATGCGGCCCATACGGCCGCTGCGCAGGATGAATTCGTGAAGGAGACCATCGCGAAAAACAAGGCGCTGCTGGAGGAGATTCAGGAACTACAGAACAGCATGCGCGCCTAGGGATGTGGCTTATCCTCCCCGGCCGCGTCGTGAAACCGATCATCCGCGACCTGACGATCCACCCGACGGGTGTCGAGCCAACCAGCCCGCGTCCCCGGGAACGCATCGAACGCGGGCACATAGGGTTTGATGTCCAGCAGGGGCGTGCCGTCCAGCATGTCGACCTCGGCCACGTGGAGCACACGACCCTCGCGCCGCAACAGACGCACGACGGAAAGGCCGATGGGATTGGGACGGTTGGGAGCCCGCGTGGCAAACAGCCCGCGCTCGACCGTGTCCCGATAGGGAACTACGCGCAGCCGGAAAGGCCCCGCCCGATCGAGCCAGTAGATCAACCAGATGCGTTCAAAACCCTCGAGGTCGTCCAGCGCCGCTTCACACGCCTGATCCACCATCACCTCGCCGGCCGACCCCGCCGCATAGACCGGTTGGATCGGCGCCCCCCGGGGCTCGTGGAAGGGCGTGCGAATCACGCCGATGCGGCGCAGCGGCGGCAGATCCGGCGGGTGGCCGGGGTCAGCGGCGTTCATCACCTGGGCCTCCGTGACCGTGATGCGGATGGCGGTTGCCCGCGCACGTCTAATGGACCACGCGCAGCGGACGCACGCAATCCCCCAGGGGAGTCTGCAGCCGCAGGTAGTAGGTCCCGGCAGCCAGTCCGCCGAGTGGCACCGTGCGCGACCGGGGACGATCGCCCAGCGCGCCTTCAAAGATGACTCGCTGCAAGCGGCCGCCGATGTCGAAGAGCGCCAGGCGCGCCGGACTTGCCGGAGCCGGGGCCAGCCCCGAGCTCATCCATCCGAACGCCACGAGCAACTCCGCCGGCCCGGCTATCGTCGGGGCGTGGATGAACGCCACCCGTGCTGCGGTGGGCCCATGATCCGGCGTCCCCGGGTTGAGCGGCGCCGCTGAGAACTCGGCCGGCCATTGGCATGCCAACGGCCCGCCGTAGGCGCCCATGTCGTTGCGGGAGGTGCCCTGCGACGGCGGGAAGCACAGGTCGTCGAACGCCGGATCGGGGTCGCCTCCGTCGACGCCGGGGCTGGCAAGTGCGAGCCGGTAGGCCGCGCCCTCGTAAATGGGCGGTGCGTCGATGTTGCCCGTGCCAGCCCATCCGCCTTGCACGTCGGAGTACGCCACCACGACCGTCGATCCCATCGAGGGATCGGGATGAATCGCCGGTCCTGTGGGGGCCGCATTGCCCCAGATGATGAAGTTGTACAGCTCAGGCGGATAGTCACCCGGCCCTTGGTTGAGAACGTAGGCGCCGCCGCCCTGTCCGGCCGTGTTGTCGGCGACCGTGTTGTTCTCCAGCACCGAGTAATCGTAGCGGATGTAAAAGCCGCCGCCGGCCGCGCTCGTGTAATTGGCGGCCACGACGTTGTTGCGCACCGTCTTGCTGATGTGGTTCATTGCATACCAGTTCCACAGTGTGATGCCGCCCCCGCCCCATCCATAGGCACGGTTTTCCAGTATCAGGTTGTTCTCGATCGTGGGCGACGAGCGCACGCCCGCGTAGATGCCTCCGCCGGAGTACGGGGCGGTGTTCTCGCTGATCACGTTGTTGCGGATGATAGCCGAGCCGTACTCGATCGTGGCGATGCCACCGCCCGAGTCGGCCTGGTTTTGGCGGATCACGCACGACTCGATGAGCGGCCCGGCCTCGACACAGGCCACACCGCCGCCCATGCCGTTGGAATTGCTGTTGTGGGAGGTATTGTGCTGCAACAGGCAGTGTCGGATCGACGGCGAGCACCCCTCGCAGTAGATCGCGCCGCCGCGCACGTCGGGGTAGTTGGTCGCGGAGCGAACGCGCTCGATGCGGCAGTACTGCAGCAGCGAGGCGCTGTTGGCGCCGATGAGTCGGATGCCGCGCCACTCGTGCGCTGCCAGCGGTTGGTCCCACGTGAAGATAACCGAGTCGCTCTCCGTGCCCGCCACGGCGAGCAGGCCCTCGACCAAGAGGCGGTACGGGCCGCGGAAGCGCACCTCGACGCCCGGATCGATCGCCAGCGTCACAGCTGCGCCGACGACGAGGTCGCCCTCGACCCAGTAAGGGCTGCCGACGAGGTCCCAGACGCCGCTGACATCGCCGCTCACGACCGTGCCGGCTCGGGCAACGGGTAGCGCGCTGACGATCACGGCCAGGGTGACGAAGGCGGTCGGAGCAACGAGGCGGTTGGTGAGGTTGATGAGCCAGCGTGGATTCACAGGTTGCCTCCCTTCGCGGAGAGCCCGAGGATGCGGACTGCGGCGGATGCCCCTGCGCATGCCGCCCAGCCATCGGCCGCCGCTCACAAGGAATGATGCTGCGGTGCGGAGCACGGTGTCAACCCGAGTCGGGTGAGCTGATCCAAGCCGAGCCGGGCCCAGCCGAGCCTAGTCTGAAAAGCGGTCCACACCTGCTCGAATTCTCTCGGGGGTCGTGTGCCAACGGACAACAGAGGGGACTCAGCACACCATGTCACTCATCACCGCCCGGGGCTTGGCGAAGTCGTACGGTGCCGTGACCATCTTCAGCGGCGTCACGGGCCGGATTCCCCCCAGCGCGCGCATCGCCCTGGTGGGGCCCAACGGCGTCGGCAAGACCACGTTGCTGCGCATCCTGGCGGGCTTCGAGGAACCTTCGAGCGGAACAGTTCAGCGTGCCCGGCAGCTCAACCTCGGTTATCTGTCCCAGGAAGCCGCAACCGAGGCGGCTGGCACGCTGTGGAGCTCCTGTCTGGAGGCCTTCGCCGACCTGCGGGCGCGCGAGGTCGAGCTCGCCCGCCTCGAGCGGGACCTGAGCCGCAACCCGCGCGACGCAGAGCTGCTCGAACGCTGCGGCACATTGCGCAGCGCCTTCGGCGATGCGGGGGGCTACACCTACGAAACGCGCATCCGCCAGATCCTCGGGGGGTTGGGCTTCCGCGAAACAGATTATGCCCTGCCGATCGAGAAGCTCTCCGGCGGCCAGCAGACACGGGCGCGCCTGGCGCGGCTGCTGCTCCAATCGCCCGCCCTGCTCATGCTCGACGAACCTACGAACCACCTCGACATCGCCGCGGTGGAGTGGCTGGAGGAGTATCTGCGCAACTGGAGGGGCGCCGCCCTGATCGTCTCGCACGATCGCTACTTCCTCGACCGGGTCGTCGACCATGTCTGGGAAATGCGATCGCTCGGTCTGGAGATGTTTCGGGGCAACTACAGCGCCTATCTCCAGCAGCGCGAGGCACGCTGGGGCGACCGGGCGCGGTTCATCGAGGCCGAGAAGGAGCGGCTGGCAAAGGAGCTCGATTTCATCCGGCGCAACATGGCTGGCCAGCTCAGCGTGCAGGCCAAGGGTCGCCTGCGGCGCGTCAGCCGCATGATCCGTGCGATCGAGACGCACGGTTTCGAGGGTGTGCGCGGCCGCCGGTGGATCGAGATCGGTTCCTCCGAGCTGACACTGCGGCCGGATGAAGCGGCCCGGCGGCTCAAGGCCTTGGGCGGCACGGACCACGAGTCGGGTACGATGAAGCCTGCCATTCGCCCCCGGAGACGCGGCGGCAACATCGTCCTGCGGGCGCACGAGCTCGAGGTCGGCTACCCCGGGCGGATGCTCTTCCACGCTGAGAAGCTCCTCCTGCGGCGACAAGAGCGGGTGGCGATTGTCGGGGGCAACGGCTCCGGCAAGACCACCTTCCTGCGCACCCTGCTCGATCAGGTCCAGCCTCTGCGGGGCGAGCTGCGCCAGGGCGAGAACCTGGACCTGGGGTACTTCACCCAGGCGCACGAGGATCTCGACCCCGCCCGGACCCTGATCGAGGAGATCAGCAGCGCCGCCCCCAGCCTGCTACCGTCCGAGGTGCGCGGATACCTGGGACGCTTCCGCTTTTCGGGTGATGATCATTTCAAGACGGTGTCGGTGCTTTCGGGTGGCGAGCGCGGGCGGCTGGCGCTGGCCAAGCTCGGGCTCAGCCACGCCAATCTGTTGCTGCTGGACGAACCGACCAATCACCTCGACCTGCCGTCGCAGGAGGTTCTTCAACAGATGCTGGCCGAGTACGAGGGGACCATCCTGCTCGTCTCCCACGACCGCTACCTGATCAGCGCATTGGCCACCCAGGTTTGGGCCATCGATGCAGCCCGCCGGCGGCTCGAGGTGTTCGAGGGTACCTACCCGGAGTACCGGGCGGCGCAGGAGGCCACCGCCGCCGCGACCATTGTAGCGACCGCGTCCGAGTCCCTCGCATCAGCGCTGGGGACAAGAGTGCAACCGGGCACCCATGGGGATGTCGGGTGGGCCGGCCCCAGATCGTGCGCGCCGCTGTCCAAGGCCAGACGACGCGAGAGGCACGCCGAGATTGCCGCCGTCGAGAGCCAGATCGCCGAACTCGAGCGACGGCTAGCTGCCACCCGCGACAGCCTGGCCTCACCGCCATCGGACCCGATGGCCATACGGCGCCTAGGAGAGAGCTACGAGCTGCTGCGGGCGGAGTTGGAGGCGCTCATAGGGAAGTGGGAGGCGCTTCACAGCTAGGCGTCAGCGGGCAATCGTGACCCGCCGCACCAGCGTCCGCCCCGCTGTGCTGAGCCTGACAAGGTAGACGCCACTGGCGGCTCGCTGCCCGACGGCGGTGCGGCCATCCCAGGTGAAGCCGTAGCGACCCGAGGGCAGGCTCTCCTCGAGCAGCACCCGCAGAAAGCGACCTTGGACGTCGAAGACATCGACACGCGCCGGGCCTGCCTGTTCCATGGCAAAGAACCCCTGTAAAATGGGGGAAGAGCTCAACCTCACTACGAAGTTCGCCGGATCCGTCAGAGGCAACGAGCCTCTTGGATCACCGGCCGGGCTGTCGCCCCCTTCACCCCCTTCACCCCCTTCACCCCCTCCGCCCTCGGCGCACATAGCGGGATTGAACGTGTTGCACGCATCGTGGCCGTACTGCGACCAGGCGATGCTGATCCTCTCCATCTCGCCCGGCAACTTGAACAGGTGCACGGTGCCGCTGCGGTCTTGAACGACCATCTCGAGGTTGTTGGTCGAGGGATCCACGTTGGCGATGATGGGTGTCAAGGGCGTGTCGGCGAAGAGCATGGGCCAGCCCCGCTCGGCTCGCGCGGTTCGGGTTTCATTGTCCCACTCAAAGCAGGCCAAGTAATCGCCGTTCGTCGGGAAGATGATCTCCAGGCGATGATCGCCATCGATGTCGGCGACGACCGGCTGGCTGACAGCGGTCGTGGAGAACTCCCTGCGACCCGGGAGCATCACCTGATCGTCGACGGTCAATGTGTCGGTCCCGGGGGTGCGCCCCAAAACAATGTGCAGGCGCAGGAGCGAGGCCCACGGGTCCTCGCCGGGTTGCCCCAGGCCGGGGTCCCCGCGACGCCCGCCACCCACGATGATGTCAAGGTCGCCGTCCTCATCCAGGTCGACCAACGCCGCCGGGGCCGGTGGCTCGGAGGCGAAACGGTACGGGTTGGCTTCAGGAACCAGCCAGTCTTCCGTGGAGCCATCCAGCCCAAGGGACCAGATGCCCCCGGGCAGACCCGCGTCCTCATCGTGATAGCGGGTCGTGACGATCTCCAATTGCCCATCGCCGTCCACATCTCCCGCGATGGGCATCGAGAGCGTGTTATTCATCGACTGCGCGGACAGCAGGCAGGTGACCGGGGTGGCCGGCGACCACACGTCTGTGCGGTAGCCGACAATCCTGCCGTCCCGCAAGGTCTGGAGGATCTCCAGCCCCGCGAAGTTCGGGTAGAGGTCGGCGACCGAAAGCGATTGGTAGCACCATGCCTGGTTGCCGTAGATCTTCGTGAAGCGGCCGCTTGTGCCCTGAGCGGGATCGCGGAAGGTCCGACCCTCGGCGGTCCAGATGTAGATGTGGCGGTCAGCTTCGTTGCCGGCGATGATAACCTCACCCTTCCCGTCCAGCTGATCGATGTCCGCGATCATCGGCGGCGATTTGTGCGACCGGACCGCGCGGGACCACTTGAGCGAAACCGGATCCGCTCCCGAACCAGCGGAACGGTCGTACTCGAGGACGATGATGCCGGATGGCGCCAGATTCCCAACCACTTCAGGGTTGCTGTTCCGGTCCAACATGCCGGCCGCCAGCGCCATCACGAACTTGCCGCCCGAGGCGAACTGCGTGCCGGATGGTTCGTAGAAGCTGCCATCGGCTTTGCCCGCGATGACCGGCTGGCCGTCGTGGTGCCAGGCGTGGATCGCCCCTCCGGCGGCGATGATCTCCAGATCGCCGTCGCCGTCCAGGTCGTAGACCTTCGGCGCGCAGTCCGATCCGCCGGCGATCTGCTTCGGCCATCCGGGAAGCTCGGGTAACCAGACGCGGGCAAGGTCGGCCAACGTGAGCTGACTCTCATTGCCCGCGGCATCGATCGCTGTGACGCCGTACTCATAGTCGATGTACTGGTGATGCTGATCCAGAGCCGCGAGCCCGCTCACTTCGTAGCGGGTCGCGCCGGTGATCGGTGTCAATGTCACGCGCCGGGCTTCGCCGGCCAAGGATTGGAAGACGTGATAGCCGGCAACGTCGGGATCAGGAACCGGCTCCCACCGCAGCACCACCGCGCCACCGGCCTCGTCGATCGTGATGGCCGCCGGGGCCGCCGGGGGCATCGCCTCCAGGTCGCGCTGCCAGAACACGTGGGAGTTACCCGTCGGGTATTGAACCTCGATCTCGAGGTCATAACGCAGACCGGGGATCCAGTTCATGCCCTCGTGCTCCAAGTAGAAGGGAATCTCCGCAACGCCGCTGCCGCCGGGAGCGATCGGGCCGAACGTCGTGACGGCGGTCATCTGGGTGAACTCGAGGGGGTGGAGGGGATGGAGGGTCAGTACGGCTCCGTCCATTCTGGCGCTGCCCAGATTGGCGAGCTGGGGCAGGATCCTGATCCAGGCCGCTCCGCTGATCAACCCGCTGGCGGTTCGCTGCGCTAGGTAGCGAACGTCAGGAGCATGCACCGTTTCGCTGAAGTCGCTGAAAGACCAATCGTGGGCACCATCCTCCGCGGCGAGCGTGAAGACGAGCTCATCCTGATCGGGCATCAGCGGTGTCGTGTGGATCTCGAAGTAGCCCAACGCCGCGGCGCCTCCGGGCAGATCACCGAGCGAAACGACGCTCGGGTCGATGGCGAACCACAGGTGGGCCTCGGCCCGGAAGCAGACCTCATCGGGGGTCGGATCACCGCCCCCGTGGAACACGAAGTGGATTCGGTCCGGATCGGTGTTTGGATCGAACTCACCCAGGTCGCCGTCGCTGCCCCCGGTCTCGAGACCGATGAAGCTGACGTCGTGAAAGCCGCCCTGAGTCCGGAGAACACCCGTGAAATGCGTGTCCGCATCGCCGGGGGCGGGCTGCGTCCGCACATGCCAGAGAGCATCGTTGTCACGCCAGATCATGACCCGGCTGTGGGTCGAATCCGCCGCCAGCGGCTCGCCTTCCGCGCGGATCGCTTCGCAATTGCCGGGCAGCCGGAATGTCTCGCCGACATTCGAGTTGGGTGCGCCCGCCTCGCCGGGGAGGTAGGGATGGGGATGAGCCCCCAGTGCGCCAATGTAGATGTTCTCCGGCTCGTAACCCGAGTCTCCGGGGTCCCCCGTGATGTCGATGTCGAACGCGACCGGTGCTGTGACCCACAGATGGGCCTCGACGCCGAGCGCGTAAGTGGCGCCCAGGTTCCGGGCGGTCACATGCATCCGAGCCGCCTCACCGGCCCCGAGGATTCCATCGCCGTTGCCACCCGCGATGTCATCTTCCAGGGTGTGCTCGGCGTAGGCCACATAGGCCGGCGTGGGCGCAACGGTGACGGACTTGGCAACGACCTCGGCCGGCCTGCAGTTCGGCGCGGTGACTACGCCGGTGACGTTGTCATTTAATCTCAGCGGGGCAAAAGAGGTGAAGGTGGCCACGCCGTCGGATCCGGTCCACGCCACCGCGTAGGCCAGATCAGCCTGCTTCAGGCAAACCCGGGCTCCCGCGACCGGCGTCTGCGTCGCCTTGGCGCGCGCCGTCACCGTGAAGGTCTGCGGTCCCAGCGTGGTGAACCGCGCCGGGACGATGGTCGCCGCGATGTCCTGGGGAGCCTCGGTGCGCAGGGGCATCTGCGGATCTCCCAGGAGGGCGTAGCCCAAGGCGTAGCGCAGGTCCCACCCGCTTACCGCGAAAGCGTTGGCCGCGCCGACCGGCTCGATGTTGTCCACGAAGGCGCACTCGAGGAATCGCTTGCTGGCCTCCAGGCCGCTATAGGGGCTCGATCCGAGGAAGGCCACCGCGCCACCGGCGGGATTGCGGAGTAGATGCTCCCCCACGGCGTCGCGCTCGTAGCGATTGACATGGCACCCGGCGCTGGTGGCGATGAAGTAGTCCGGTCCGTTCTTGAGCTGGTCGGCCCGCTCCTTGGTGAAATCATCCTTCCACCCGGCGGGGAGACTGGCCCGCAGGAGCTGCGCGCAGGTTGCCAGCCAGGTCTCATCGGTCTGGGCCGGGTTCTGAGTGGACCGACAGGCGCCGCAGCCAGGGAGATCATCTGGCAAGAAGGGATCGACGAAGTCGTTGATCAGGTGATCTTCGTCGCCGTGCTGCATGCCCAGGAATTCGCGGGTCGAGTGCTCAAAGTGGAGCACATACCCTATCGGCTTGTCGCCGATGCCTCGGCCCAAAGCACGCTGAAACTCATCCGCCAGGTACGGCTTGTCGGGCGGCACGCCCCCCATGGCCTCATAGTGGGCCTGCAGGCAGCGAACTGCCGCTCCGGCCTGCGGGCAATACACTGCCACCGGCAGATCGGGGTACATACGGCTGATCGTCATCCCGTCGTAGTGGGGAGAATGCTCGAGCACGTCCCCGTGGATGGCGTCCACATCCGCCACGAAGTTGAGGCTGCACCAATCGATGCTGGTGCCCGCCGCCAGGAGAATATGGCTGTAGTAAGAGGGATCCTTCGGCGGCGGAACGGCATAGCCGGGGCGCGCGACGTAAGTGGCGATCTTGGCGATGACGCCGGAGGCTTCCGTCGCACTGCGCACCGGCAGGCGACCGATCCACAGGTCCACGTAGCCCGCCAGCCCCGTGCCGACAATGTCGTCGCCGGGGTCGTAGTGCCCCAGTCCATTCTCCGCGAAGAATGCGTTTCCGTTGAGGTTCCAGTCTTGATCGAGCTCGGCGTAGTACTTGTCAGCCACATCGTCGCCGGCCTGGGGGCCATCGGATTGATTGGACGTCGGACCGCCCAGCGATCGGGCGGGAACGATGTCGAGATCGCCGCCTAGCAGCACGTAGTCGGTACCCCAGAGCGTGGCGGCCTTCCGCAAGAAGGCGCGGATCTTCTCTGCCCGGTCCACCCCTGGGTAGTTGGCATCGATCCAGCTCACCGTGCGCACCACCGTGGGAACACCGGCGGATGTCTTCCAGCCGGCCCAGTCCTGAAAGGCGGCCACCATTCCGGGGACAGCGCTACCATCCAGCCGTTGATCGTCCGTGATGATCACCATGCTCACCGGAGGACCCTCGAGCGAAGGGAACTCGGTGGGGATGAAGCCCCCGAAGGGACTTACACGCGGCCCCCCGGGCGCGGCTAGGGTGGGGGCCCCGGACCGGCTGTAGAAGGCCGACAGGTCACGCGGATTCAACAAGTGCCGGCTCATCCATTGAATCTCCGGCCGATGCTGGCGCGGCTCCCAATCATCACGGAGCGGGGCAAAGAAGTCCTGTTGCTCGACAAAGGTGAGCGGCCGGGTGGCGATGGCGACATCGATGTGGGTGAGGAGGATGAGCCGCCCCTCGGCGGGGATGTACTGCAGCGGCCAGAGCTGAATCGTCGCCAGTTGGTAGCCCTTCATGTTGCCGGTGTTCGAGAGCCGGGCCGGGCTGATGGGATAGGGTTCTCCACTGGCGTAGAGCTGGGGGTCGGGAATCACCGGCTCGCCGTCCGTCTCGGGCGTCACGGGTTGGACGGAGAAGACCCCCGGCAAGTCCTCACGACCACGCACCGTGACCTGCAGGTCCGCGGCGCTCGTGCCCGGCGGGAGCACGAAGTGGCACGTGACGACCGGTAGGGCCGGAGCGCCTATCCGCGCCGGGCTGCGATCCTCCCCAGCGCCCACGCAGGAGACGGCGTCATACTCGCAGCTCCGGTGGATCGAGATCTGATCCTTCGTGAATGTGAAACTGTGTTCGATCAACCCCGGGCCGGCTGCACCCGCACACGTCAGGCCGCCGGACGCCAGCAGCAATGCCAGGACCGCCATCTGGCGAAAGTTGCTGCTCGACAGGGATGTTCCAAGAGCGTCTCCGTCGCCCATCACCCTCCACTTCCCAACACCCTGCGGAGCCCTTGCTCTGGTCCTTGTGGCGGTCTCCTCACGTTGCCGAACAGCAGCGCAACAATCTTGTCATCAAGCTGCGGATTACATCCGTACGTGCGCCGTTGGAAACGACACCAACGCCTGCATGGGCCGTCACCCTCGAGGTGCTTTTGCTAGGACCACGATGCCGTCAAAGGTTCCCCGATCTCCGTCCCGAGCGGAGTCCACCCGCACCATGCCCGTGGTTGGGTTCGCCGAGAATCTCAGCGAGACCCGGGTTGCGATGGTCCGGCCCCACCGGGCTGAAGCAGTTGGAGTCTAAGGCGGCTGGCGCATGTATTCAAGCGTAAACACTAAGTAGTGTAAACAGAGCCCGAAACGATGCCCGGGCGAGAGGACCACGCGCAGCGAAGGGCCCCTCCGAGGTCGCCAGATCGACGTAACTGTTATTCATCTTTGGTGTTACATAAATGGTGCGACGATCCGCGCGGCTGGGACCCGGCAGGACGCGCGCAGGCCAAGATCGGGGAGCCAGCCCAGACAGAGCACCTTCTCTCCGGAACCCGCATGGACTGGGATCAGCAGCCCGACGCCCGCCCATGGGCGTGCCCGGCGCGGCCGTCCAGGAATTGCTGGCGGCAGAAGACCAGGCTCGGATCCACCGGCTGGGCGATCGATGCAACGGGTATCGAGGAGCTCCGTGAACTAGCGGGCATCGTGGACCGCGCCTGCAAAGCGGTGCAGTCCGCTGTGCAGTGTCTACACCGTAGGTGCCGTGAGGTGGACAACCACTGCATTGCGCTCCATGAACTCGAATCCCAGGCTGACGGAATTCACCCTGCCGCACTCGCGCGAGGATTCGAGGATGTCGAGGCCCGCATCGCCAGCGCCGCCCGAATGGTCGTGGGGCCGAGCGGCCCGCCGGGGACGGCGGCGGCGAGGACTGCCGGAACGCAGCCGGATGGCGCCGAACGGACCCTGGCGATGGTGATCTATTTGCTCTTGTCGCTGGCCCTGTGACCTGGCTCGAGTCCTCCAGGGGGGAGCCACGGTGAGCGCAACCAGCGAGCTGCCTGCCACGTAGGGTGCGATTGCGACTGTAGTCGTAAGCAGGACCCCCCATACCCCCCGAGGCTTTTCCACCGCGTCAAGATGCCAAGAAGGAGACCAACGCCATGGGAACGCGCCTCCACGTACATCGGTGGGTTCTGGGAGTCATCGCCGGTATTTGCGCTGCCACGCACACGCTCGGGGTCCCACGAGCGGAGTGCATCGATTACGCCGCGTACATTCACTGGGCCGGATCCACGCTCACGGGAGGGACTGCCTGGGATGTAGCCACCGATGGAGTTGTCGCCTACATCGCTGAGAATCCCGGCGGGCTGAAGATCGCCCGCATCCACGACCCGGCGCATCCCGAGGTCGTGGGCTCGGCGGGCACCGGGGACGCGACCGGCGTCGCCGTCTCCGGGTCGCACGCCTATGTATGCGCTGGCGCCAATGGTCTCCGCATTGTGGATGTCTGGGACCCTTCCGCCCCACAGATCGTCGCCACGGCCCCGGGCACGGCCTCCGCCTATGACGTCGCCATATCGGGCGGCTGTGCTTACGTGGCCGCGTCCGCGGCAGGCGTGAAGGTCGTCGATGTGAGCACGCCTGCAAGTCCCCAGCTAATCTCCGTACTTCCCACTCCCGGGAATGCACTCGGAATAGCGGTGCTTGGCGCGACGGTCTATGTGGCGTGTGCTGATCACGGGTTGCTCGTCGTCGATGCCACGAACCCTGCCGCACCTCAGGTCGTTGGGAGCTTGGAGGTCCCGGGGTTCTGCTTCGGCGTGTGTATCGCCGATAATCACGCCTTCCTCGCGGCCAGCGAGGGTGGGGTGCTGATCATCGATGTGTCCGACCCGCTGAATCCTGTCCTTGTTGGGAACTGGGACACGATCGAGTCCGCCGTTGCTGTGGTTGCAGCGGACGGCCGTGCCTTCGTCGGCGAGGGTGTCGGTGTCGAGGTGTTGGACGTGACGGATGCCACGCAGCCTGTCCTGGTCGGTCTCATCCCCATGTGTGGACAGGCGCGCGGGTTGGTCCTATCCGGCGACATCGTCTGTGCCGCCGCGAGGCAGTCCGGACTACACATCGGCGATGTCGCCAGCGCCAGCTTCGCGCCGCTGGCAGGACAGGCGGACTTCCCGGGATTCGCCAACGACATTGTGGCCTGCGGGGACCACGTCTATGTTGCTGTCGACGAACTCGGCCTGCAGGTGGCCGATGTCTCCGATCCTCTCGAGCCTCTTCCAGGAGCCAGCGTTGACACCCCCGGCAACGCCTGGGGTCTCGATCTTGCTGAGCAACACGTTTATGTCGCAGACCGCGGTGCCGGTATGCAGGTGGTGGACATCAGCGATCCAACGCAGCCAGTTATCATTGGCCAGCTCGCCACGGCGCCGCTGCTCTGCTATGACCTGGCCGTACAAGACTCCTATGCCTATCTCGGGCTGCACGAGCCAGGGACCACGGTCAATCGTCTCCTCGTGGTCGACATCTCGGACCCCGCGGCACCGGTGGCTCTGGGGGCAGCCCCGCTGGCTGATCTCCCCATCGGCGTGGCCGTCACGGGGTCGTTCGCCTTTGCAGCCGTCGACGATGACGGTCTCGAGATCGTCGATGTCTCAGATCCTCTGAGCCCGGTCGTGGTCGGACAGGTAGGCGTGCTCGGGGCCGCTTACGGTGTGACGGTCATTGGGACCTGCGCCTACGTGGCCGACAACTCGCGCGGGGTGGTCGTGGTCGATGTCGAGGATCCCACCAGACCCTGCATCGTGGCCCACCTCGCCACCTCAGGTAACGCGCGGAAGATCACTGTCGCCGGACCGCTGGCCTATATAGCCGATCAGAGGTCCGGCTTGCACGTGCTGGACATCGCCGATCCAAGGTCGCCGCTGATCATCGGGAATATCTCGCTGCCAGACTGGGCCTACGCGGCGGCCGTGACCGGGGACCGAATCTGTCTGGCCATCGGGGAGGGTGGGCTGCAAGTTGCCTCAATCCAGTGTCCGTCGGGCACGGATGTTGATGATGTACCGCCGGGACTTCCGGCGCTCACGCTGCGAGTTGCGAAGAACCCGATCGTGTCGAGCGGCGTCATTCACCTGGCCGTGCCGAGCGCGGGGGCAGTTCACTTGGGTGTCTATGATGCTGCGGGACGCCTGGTTCGCGTGCTTCTGGACGGGTCTCTCGCGGCTGGGCAGCACCGGATGAACTGGGACGGTCGCGATGAGTGGGGTCGGCGGGTATCGGCCGGCATGTACTGCTTGGCGGCGCGAGGGCCGGCCGGATCAGGAAGGCGCAGTGTGGTGGTGCTGAGATGAGGCCATCGAGTGGCGCGGGTCTCTGCTTGGATCGCGGCTCGAATCGAGGCCCAAGCCGAGGCGGCGCGCCCCGCTGCGGGAACAACGCGCGGGAGGTGGCCCGTGCGAGACCACCTCCCGCTGACTGGTTCGGGCTGCTAATGGTACAGGTCTTTGATCCCGCCCCAGCTGGTCGAGATGGCCGGTGTGCCGCCGCACCCCACGGGGTGTGCGCCGATGAGATCGCACTCTGGATTGGGTTCGGTGAATGGTGCGCACGGAGAGGTAGCGGCCAACTCGAAGTTGCCGGCCGGGGCATCGCAGAACTGTGGATCCAGTGCGATGTTGCCGTCGTTCCCGTAGAAGGGCGCGATCACGCCGACCCAATCGCCGCCAGCGTTCCCGTAGACGTCGCAGCAACTCATCGTGACGTCCCCGGTGCCGTCGGTAGCTATCGCCGCGCCCGCGGTGGAGAAGGCGATGATCGTGTTCTGGAAGTCGTAGATCGCACCCTGCAACGGGGTGAGGTAGAGAGCCCCGCCCTCGATCGCGCTGGCGTTGCCATACAACGTGCACCCCGCCAGGCCCAGGGAAATCCGACCTCCATACAGCGCTCCACCCCAGTTGGCCTCGTTGGCCGCCAGCGTGCAGAACGCCAGATTGAGCACTGCACCTTCCAGCGACGAGAGCGCGCCGCCGACGGTCGCCTCGTTGTCCGAGAACCAGCAGTGATCGAACACGGCGGCACAGGAGACTCCACTGACATGCGCTGCGCCGCCGGCGGGCGCCAGATTTTCCTCGAAACGGCAGTCCGTGAAGGTGCTGCTGAGGTGCAGCTCGTTATCGTGGCTGTCCAGCGCGCCCCCGGTCTCATCCGCGCTGTTGTCCAGGAATTCGCAGTCCGCGAAAGAGCTGTTCTGCGACGGTGCGCTCATTGACAGCGCGCCGCCGCGGCGGGCGTGATTGCCTTCGAACGTGCAGCCCGTCAAGTCCGCTTCCCCCAGGACCGCGCCTCCCCCCAGCCCGGTGGCCGCGTTGCCGGCGATCGTCGAGCCCGACATCGACAGGCCGCGAACGTGGAGCCCGCCCCCGTTCGCCGCGTTGTTGCCCGAGAAGACGCAATTGGCCACGGTCGCGGTGCCCGTGGTCGTGCCGCGGAGCCCACCGCCATTGTAGTTCGCCTGGTTGCTGATGAAGCTGCACCCCGTGATCACGGGGCTGGCCGAGTCATCGAGCTCGACCGCGCCACCGAGTTGGGCGAGATTGTTGGCGAAGATGCAGTTCTCAAGGCGCGGTGATCCCGGACCGCAGTACACGGCCCCGCCGCGGCCAATGAGGGCGGAGTTGTCGGAGCGGACATCGCCGTTGCGAACGGTCACACCCAGCAGCTGCGATTCGAGAGCTTGGGTGGATCCCAGCAGGAAGCCGCGGTGCGGCGATGCGAAGCTCCCCTGGCAGTCGATGATGCAAAGCGCCGGGTCGCCGCTCTGCGAGCGGATCGTCAGCTCGATCGCGCGCAAGTCGACGTCACGGTTGCCGTTGCCCAAGAAGACCCCGTTGCCCAGTTCGATGATGTCCCCCGGGGCGCTGGCGTCTACCGCCGCCTGAATGGTGGGGAAGTCCCCCGATCCATCGGCGGCCACGAAATGCGTCGTGGCCAACGCGCTGTGGGTCAGGATCAAGAACACGGAGAATGTGAGCGTCGTCTTCATCGGCCCCCCCTTCTGCCCCTCCAGGAGCCTTGGACCGCTTTGCACCCGCCGGCCTTATTGGACGGCGGGCGCGGGGCCATTTCCATGGGTCGCGGGAGCCCCCGCTTTTAGAAGACTGACGAGTCCGATCCGCGCAGCATCGTGGGACTCCGCGCCTGGCGGCGTGGTCCGGACCGGGAGGGAGGTCCGATGACAATCCTGCGGGTGCTTGGCCTGCTCGTGCTGATGATCCTGTCCACCACGACGCAGGCCGGGGGTCTGGCGCCGAGGTTCGTGGGGCCGTTAAGGTCGTGGGGAGAGTCCGACCTCGCGAGGACCGACGCGCGCTGGATCCAGATCAAGTTCGTCGAAGGTTCCGGCGTGGACTAGGTCGCTGGCGAGCTCCTGCATGCGCCGGCGGCGACGGCCGTCCTGGAGGCGGCCGGGGCACAGGTCACGCGACGGACGTTCGCCTGCCGGCCCGAAACGGCTCGCCGTTGGAGAGCGCAAGAGGTCGCCCATCCTCTCCCGCGCCTCGAACCCGCCTCGCCAGGGATTCCGATCGACGCGGTCGAGATAGGCAACCCGGGTCGGCATCGCACGCCAGACTTCAGCGATCAGCAGGGATATCTCTACGATCCGCCGCTCGGTCTCGATGCCCCCGCGGCTTGGCTGCTGCCTGGGGGACGGGGAACCGAGACGAAGTTCATCGACATCGAGTTCGACTGGACGGTCGAGTACTGGCAGGTCAACTACGATGTGATCTGGACCGGCGTGTGGGCGTGGGGCCTCGTTTGTGTCGAGGCGGCGGGCAACGGGGCGGAGGATCTCGACGATCCTTCCTGGGGCGGCCTCTTCGATCGCCAGACGCGCGACTCGGGCGCGATCATCGTGGTGGCCGGATTGCCGCACGCCCTGCGCGCGGAGTCGTTCACGACCTACGGCCGTCGCATCGATGCCCACGCCTGGGGATCGCAGATCGTCACCACTGGCTACGGGGATCTCTACAACGGCGGCACACTCCAAACACGCTACACGGCGACTTTCGGGGGCACATCAGGCGCTTCCCAACCTCTCCGGGGTCGCCACGTCCAGATGGCTAGGCGGTTCTCGATTCATCGCTCGGCCGAATCCCTTTCTGCTTGGCACCGAGATTCGCTTTCACAGATCGCCGACCGGTGCCAACAGATTGGCGATCTTCGATGCCTGTGGGCGACTGGTGCGTCAGCTCACAGCGCCAGTCGATGATGGTGGCGAGATCGCAATTTACTGGGACGGTCGTGATCGATCCGGGCGTGCAGTGGAGAGCGGCATCTACTACTTGCGGCTCATGGGGAGGAACGCGTCCCCGCGGGGCAGCATTGAGAAGATCCAGTGACCGTCCAAGGGGAGCCCGGCCCCCATCGCCCCGGCCCAGCCGTTACGACGCGAGCACGATCTTGCGCGTCACCGACACGGTGCCGATCCGAACCCGGCAGAAGTATGTGCCCGCTGGCAACACCTGCCCTGCCTCGCTGCGTCCGTCCCAAGAGATGCGCAAGGCCTGGGCCGGCGCAGCACCCGCGTAGAGCGTCTGCACGCATCGCCCGGCGGTGTCGAAAACCGCCACCTCGATCTCACCGCTCACCCCCGACAGCACCAGGAGCACTTCGGTCTGCGATCCGGCGCCCGCCGGGTTGGGCCGGGTGGTGAAGACAAACGCCCCAGCGCCGCTGGTGGGGGGCACCCCGGAAGCTTCCATGCCGAGCACCCGGCCGATCGCGCACGGATCTACGCGCGGATAGAGCTCTTCGCGATCGGTGGCGAAGCCGCCGCGCGCCATGAAGTGGAGGTTGTAGTAGGGCACCTCGGCCACAAGACTCGTGAGCGGGTCGACGATCTCGCAGAAACCCATGTTGATCTCTTCACCACAGGTAACGCAGTTGTAGTGGCCAAAGGTCAGGTGGTGGATCACGTAAGTCCGATCGGGAAGCGGACCCTCGGGGAGGACGCCGATGCGCTCGGCCATGTCGATCGCTAACTCTCGGCCATCGGGGATGCCGTTGTCGTTCTCGTCGGGCTCCTCCGGGTCCAGGCCGAAAAAGGGTTCCTCTGCATCGGTCAGGCCATCGCCGTCCCCGTCACCGGCCACCGGTATCCAATGGGCCGAGCCGTCGCCGCTCACCACCGTCTGCAGAATGCTGGGCACTACATGGCCCTCGTATACGGTGCCTTCGTAGACAAAACCGCCGTGAGCGACGGTGTGCAGCGCGAGGTAGGGCACTGTCACCGAGAGATCTTCCAGCGGATTGTGGATCTCGATGCCGCCCATGTTCACATGCTGCCCGCAGACGGTGCACTGCACGTAGCCGAGGGTCCAGAACTCCTGCAGATACGGGTGGTCCTCCCTGGGTTCACGGGGCAGCTCGGCGATGATCGGCAGCAGCGACTCGGCCACCTGGGGGCCGTCGATGAGGGAATCACCATCGCTGTCGGGATCCTCCGGGTCGGTGCCCAGAACCGGCTCTTCCTCCGAATGCAGGCCGTCTTGATCGGGGTCAAGACCGGGCAGAGGCAACAAGTGCGCCTCGTCACAAGCGGTCAGGATGGCCTTGAGCGCCTGCAGATTCAGGCGGCCGGAGTGCAGGCTGCCTTCGAAAGACAGGCCATCGTGCTCGAGGTAGTGCAGCGCGATGTACGGCACCGCGGCTGTCAGGCCACGCAGCGTGTGGGTGATTTCGAGGTAGCCCATGTTCACATCAGCCCCACAGGCAGTGCAGGTCTCCAGGCCGTACATCAGGTGGTCCGTGACCACGACGCCCTCGGGCGGTGACTGAATCAACGCAAGCAGACGCTGCGCCAGTTGGACGCCGTCGAGCACATCATTGAAGTCGCTGTCCGGCAGAGACCAATCGGTGCCCGTCAGAATCTCTTCGGCCACCGACACGTAGTCCTGATCCGCATCATCGACGACGGGCAACATGTGCGCAGGGTCGGCGGCCGCCACTCCCGCCGCGCCGGTCACGAGCATCAACGACGCTGCGGCCCGCGCCAGTCGCGGCCACGCGGGGGTGGGTCGGAGAATGGCTGGTTGCCCGCTGCCGAAGAGGTCCCGGCACTCGCGGTGCACGCGGCGGTATTCGCGCACCAGGGTGGGGGTCGTATGGCAATCGCGACAAGCCCAGTGGAACAAGATGCTCTGATCTGCGCGGGAGAGCCCGTTGGGGGTGTACGGTTGGCGGATGAAGTTTTCGATACAGCACGACGGATAGCCGAACAGACGCCCCTCGATACGGATCACGTCAGGAGTGAGCCGCAAGCGAGTGCCGTTGAACCGCTCTTGATACAAAGTCGCCCGCCGTGGGTTGCGGGCGAAGACACTCTCCGTCCGCTTTCGCCCGGTGCGTGTGCGGCGCTCGACATGGGCGAGCGCCAGTTCGTGGGCGCGGATGATGTCGCCCTGCTCACGAGTCAAGGCTCCCTCCCAGCGACTGAGGGGCTTCAATCCATGGCGGGTGAGTAGGATCAGGTAGGCCAGTTCGAAATCGAGTTTCGAGAGGCTCGAGAGGGTAGCAGCTTCCATGGCTTCCTCCTTCCCGCGAGTTAGCATCGGCACACGTACTCACTGCGTGCTAGGGCACTTGGTACTTGCCCGCGGTGACTTTCAGTATAGCAGCCGTCCCCGCCAAGGGCGCAAGTGAATCTTGACCTCTGACCTGGGGTGGGCGCTATTTAACCTTCTCCGCCTTCTTGCGCGCGTGCACGTCCAGCAGCGACTTGCGCAGGCGGATGTGGTGGGGGGTGGCCTCGATGTACTCGTCGGCGTTGAGGTACTCGAGCGCCTCCTCAAGGCTCATCTTGGCCGGCGGGGAGATTTTCATCTTGCGATCGGCGCTGGCCGCCCGCATGTTGGTCAACCGCTTAGCCTTTTGCGCGTTGACCACGATGTCGCCTTCCTTGCAGTGCTCGCCGATGATTTGCCCCCTGTAGAGCTTATCACCCGGCTCAATGAAAAAGACGCCCCGATCCTGCAGCGCATCGAGCGCAAAGGCAACCGCCGGCCCATCGGCCATGGAGATGATGCTGCCGTTCGTCCGATGCGGCAGCGAGCCCTTGAACAGCTCGTACTGCAGGAAGCGATGGTGCAGGACCACCTCGCCCGAGGTCACCCGCAGCATTCGGCTGCGGAAACCGATCAGGCCGCGGCTCGGCACGTGGAACTCCAGGCGCGTGCGGTCGTCCATCTGGACCATCTGCTGCAGTTCCCCGCGGCGCTGGCCCGCGTGTTCGATGACCGCGCCCGTGTACTCGTGGGGAACGTCCACGGTCAGGATCTCGACCGGCTCCGCCTTGCGGCCGCCGATCTCTCTGAAGATCACCTGGGGCTGGCCCACCATGAACTCGTACCCCTCGCGGCGCATGGTCTCCATCAAGATCGAGAGGTGTAGGATACCGCGCCCTGACACCTTGAAGACGTCGGTGGTCGCGGTCGGCTCCACGCGCAGGGCCACGTCACGCTCGATCTCCTTGAAGAGGCGTTCACGGAGCTGCCGGCTGGTCACGTACTTGCCATCCTCGCCGTAGAACGGGCTGGTGTTGGGCATGAAGTTCATCGTCAAGGTGGGCTCATCGATGCTGATGAGCGGCAGCATCTCCGGGCATAGCGCATCAGCCACCGTGTCGCCGATGTCGACGCCCTCCAGACCGGTGATGGCGCAGATGTCGCCGCAGGTGACCTCGGCCACCGGGCGGCGACCGAGGTTGTCGAAGACGAAGAGCTGCTGGGCCGTCGCCCGCAGGCGGGAGCCGTCTCGCTTCAGGAGCGCCAAGGCGTCCTTTTCGCGCAGATTCCCGCGGATGATGCGGCCGATGCCGATGCGCCCCACAAAGTCGTTGTGATCCATGGCGGTGATCAACATCTGCAATGGACCCACCCGGGTTTCAGGGGCCGGGATGTGCGCGATGATCATGTCCAGCAACGGCGTGAGATCCACCCGCGGGTCGGCCAGATCGGTTACTGCCCAGCCCTCGCGCCCCGAGGCGTAGACGGCGGGGAAATCGAGCTGCGCGTCATCCGCCTGCAGATCCATGAAGAGGCTGAAGACCTCATCGAGCACCTCGTGCGGTCGGACGTGGTCGCGATCGACCTTGTTGATGACGACAACCGGCTTCAGGTGCAGCTCCAGGGCCTTCTGCAGCACAAAGCGGGTCTGGGGCATCGGGCCCTCGAAGGCGTCCACCAGCAGCAGCACGCCGTCGGCCATCATGAGGACCCGTTCCACCTCGCCCCCGAAGTCGGCATGCCCCGGGGTGTCGATCAGGTTGATGCGCACGCCTCCGTGGGTCACGGCGAAGTTCTTGGCGGTGATGGTGATGCCGCGCTCGCGCTCCAGGTCGTTCGAGTCCATGAAGCAGTCGGGCACTTCCTGGCCTTCGCGGAAGACGTGGCACTGGCGGAGGATCTGATCCACCAGCGTGGTCTTGCCGTGATCGACGTGGGCGATGATGGCGACATTGCGAATCTGCATCGAAACAGCTCCACCCAGAGATCGAGCCTACGGATCCAGTCGGGCGGCAGGGTAGCACACTGCGCCACTGGGGGTGCAACACGTTGATGAGCTCATCCCACAGTGCAGGAGGGCTCTCCCGAGGCAGCCGATTGGGGCTACCAACCCCTTGGCTATGGGGTGAGGAATGTCCTCACCCCAAGAGGCGCTCTGCGCTGAGGCGCTTCATGTGAAGTTCTCTGCGGTGCGCTGCGGCTAGCCCGCTAGTCGATCACCATCAGCCTGCCTGCCAGGCGGACTGGCTCGACCCTCAGCTCATACAGGTAGGAACCGCTCGGCACGAGCCGGCCGGCGTCATTCCGCCGATCCCAGACGATCGAGTGGGCACCCGCGCCGAGAGCCTCGCCGGCGAGTGTGCGGACCGCCCGGCCACCCGCGTCGACGATGGTCAGACGGATCGTGGACGCTCTCGATAGGGAGAAGTGAATGGCCGCCTGATTGTGCACCAAGCTAGGTTGAACACCGAGCAGGCGCGGGCCGGCCCTCATCTCATCTGGCAAGGGATCTTCGACGGGGGGCAGGACAGGTGACGGACCAGAGCCCTCCAGGCGCACGAGATAGAGCTCCCGATTCCCGAGCGAGCCCGGATCAGCGGACCCACCCAGGACGAAACCGCCATCCTGCGTCTGTTGGAGCGCCTCGGCCCAGTCGTCGCCCGCGACCGCATACGTGGTCGTCCACAGCGTGTCACCGTTCATGTCGGTGTGAATGACGTAGGTGTTGAGGTCTCCCGGAGCAATCGACGTCGTGGAACCGGCCAGCAGGATCCCTCCGCTGCAGGGTGCTACGACCGCATATCCGACCTCGTTGCCGGGGCCACCGTAGGTGCGCGTCCACGTAGGCGCCCCCGCTTCATCGGTCAAAACGAGGTACATGTCGGTTCCACCCGCGCCGAACGAGCTGGTGTAGCCCGCCAGCAAGTAGCCGACGCCGGGCACGGTCGCGAGGCCATAGGCCCGATCGTCACCCGCACCGCCGTAGGTCTGGTGCCAGATCAGATTGCCCTCGCTGTCCAGCCCGACCAGCCAGAAGTCTTTGTCACCCGCGCCGAAGGAGGTGGTGAACCCTCCGACGATGAATCCACCCTCGGCGGTTTGCAGAATGCGCCAGCCCGTGTCCGCGCCGGCGCCCCCATGGGACACTTCCCTGAGGATGTTGCCGTCGTCATCGAGCTCCAAGAACCACAGGCCGCTCGTCCCTGGGCCCAGCGAGTAATTGGCGCCCACCAACGCGTACGTGTCCTGGGTGGTGCGACAGACGTCCATGAGGACATCCTGACTGGCGCCTCCGTACGGTGACTGCCAGATCACGTGGCCGTCAGCATCGACGCGGACGACGAAGCCGTCGCGCGCCCCGGCGCCGAAGGACGTGGTCATGCCGGCGAGCAGGAAGCCGCCGTTTGGGGCTGTACTGACCCCATACCCGAATTCGTAGCCGGTGCCGCCATAGGTCCGTGTCCAGACCGTGTCGCCCTGGGCATCAGTGCGCACGAGGTAGAAGTCGTAGCTTCCAGCGCCGAAGGACTGCGTCTCACCGGAGAAGATGAACCCTCCGTCGGGCAGCTCCTTGACGGCATAGCCCTTCTCCAGGCTGGCCCCGCCGTAGGTGTGGGTCCAGAGAAGTGTCGGGGGTTGCGCGGCTGCGGCGGCTAACCCCAAGACTCCCACGAGAACCGGGATGCCAAGGAACCATCGCTTGCGTTGCATGGCTGCTCCTTTCTTCGTGGCCGTAAACCGGCAGCGTTCATGAGGGGCCGTGGGCGGCCGGTGAGGCAAGGCGCAGCACTCGCAAGCAAAATGGCCTGTGGGGAATGCAGGACATCTGAGACGCGAGCCTCCCGCCGGCTCCCCGTATGGCCGAACATCCCCATCCTATCGCCGCCAGTGACGCGCCGTCAAGGTCAGCTCCGCCATGGACATCGAACTGCCCAGCGCCGTCGCATGCAAACGACCCTTGACCGGATCGGCAGATCCGATGACCATTTGCCGGCGTGAGGTGATTGCCATGAACCCCTGCGAATCACTGGGCCCCGGCCAACCGGCTTGGGGTCGCCGCTGGGCCATTGCGGCCGGTGCATTCTGTCTCGCGGCGCTCCTGCTGTCGGGGTGCGGACAGGTGGCGGCGTACCGCAGCCCGATAACCAGATTCCAGCAGGCCTCGGCGGTTGTCATCGAGGCCACGCGGGCCCAATACGATGTGGCGAACAGGGCTGAGCGAGACGCCGAGATCGATCGCCGACTGGCCCGGCGGGAAGCGATCGACCTCGAGGTTCTCAACAGCGAAGAGCTACGCCCCTTGGGACCCGAGGAGCTGGCCGCGCGGATCGGCGCCCTGGACGCCGTGGCTGAACACGGCACGTTGCTGCTGGCGTTGGCCAGCGCGGATGCACCGGTGAAGGCCGGGGACGCTGCCCAATCGCTGGGGGACGCGCTCGCGCCGCTCACCGCCACCCTCGGCCGACTGGAGTCGGGCCAGTTCAAGAGCTCTGCCGAGGCCTTTGCGACCCTCGCCGCGGGTGTGATGCAAATGGTCTTGGAGGGTGACATCCGCCGGGCGCTGGACCACGCGGTAATCGCATCCGAGCAGCACGTCCTGCCACTCCTCGAGCTGCAGCGCCTCGAGATGGGTGCGCTCTATGAACGCTGGCGCGGCCGGCTCAGTGCTGCCCGGGTGGAGGCGACAACCGCGTACAATGAGGAACTCGCGAAACCCACGCCCAGCGCCGACAAGCTGCGGACTGCGGCGAACAAGATCAAGGCCGTTGAAGACGCCTGGTACGCCCTGCCTGTCCTACTCGGCGCCGGCTCGGGGTTGGAGGCGATGGCGGCAGCGCATCAAGAGTTGGTCGCCTACGCCAAGAGCTCGAAGACGCCTCAGGATCTGGCTGACCTCGTGGATGCGACGGATGCGTTCGTCACCCGAGCCACGGCTGTTCGGGGAATCATGAGCGCAATCCTGGGGACGGAGGAGTAGGCGAGCATGTCACGCATCGATCTGATCAGGACGATCGGCGGGATCATCACTGATGTGGATGTCTTGCGCTCCAAACTCCCGCGCAGCGCGGAGGAACGGTTGCGCCTCGACAATATTCGTGACCAGCTCGATGCCTCGCAGCGCCAGCTCGTTCGCAGTGTCATCAAGGAGAATACACCGCAATTCCGGCGGCTGGGGGACTCCCTGACGGAAGTCAACATCGAGCTTCAGCGGACGGTCTCCGATGCGAACCGGAGCGCGGAAACGCTCGCCACGCTGGTGAAGGCTGTTGGCGTCGTCGACAAGATCGTGGCGCTGATCCCGTGATCGTGGAGAGGGAGAGCCCAGCGATCAGCCGCGGCTCCGCCGCATCGACAGGGCCCGGCCGCGTCCGCGCCGGACGGGCCATCGTTACCCGGTCCACCGGTAGGCCGCCACGCGGTTGTCCCCGAAGGTGGGGACCACGAGCAGATGCTGATCGGGCAGGAAGATGAAGTCCGCGCAGTTGGCCCCCTTGTTGGTCGTGTCGAGCAACTTGGTCGCTTCGCCCTCCGGGGTCACGCGATAGAGACGGCCATCCCAGATGGAGAGCAGCAGGTTGCCCTGTCCGTCGCTCTGCAGGCCGTCGAGAATGCCGTCGTAGAAGCGGACTACCGGTGTTGCCGAGCCGTCCGCAAGGCGCACGGCCTTCAGCGTCCGGTCGCGGTTGTTGCACATATACAGTACGTCACCCTGAATGAGCAGACCGTTGGGATCGCCGACGCTGGGACCGGATAGCCAGATTTCCGCCGCTCCATCGCGGAGGCGGTAGATCGCGTCACGTTCGGAGTCCGAGATGTACAGGTCGCCGGTGTGTGGGTCGCGGGCGACATCGTTGGGGAAGATCGCTTCCGGCAGCGCGTGGCGGGTGACGATCTCTGCATTCCCGACGTCGATCTCGATCAACTCGGCGCGATGAGCCACGAAGAGACGGTCGCCGGCGAGCACCATTCCCAGCGGATAGCTCAAGCCCGCTATCCACTGGCGGGCAAGGATCTGCCCATCCCGGCCGAGTTTGGAGATGAAGTGGCTTCCCGGTGCTGCGCCCAGGCCGTAGAGATCGTAGTTGGACACGTAGAAGACGTCCCGGGCAGCATCGTAGACGGCCGACTCGGGCACAGCCAGCTCCGCCGGTGTTTCCCAGGCCGCCTCGAGCTGGGCATCGCGATAGAGGGGCGCCCCATCCTGGCCGATCAAGCCCCAGCCGCCGAAAGCATCCACGATCAGGAACAGCAGTTCGTTCTCGCCCTTCTCGAGGGGCAAGTGGATGGTGTCGAACAGCCCGACGATCCCCAGAAACGAGGGGTCGCGCTGCTGATAGGCACTCACCCCGGAAAACAGTCTCTGGCCATTCAGGCAGACCAGTGCAGCGTCGCTGTAGCCGAACGTGAACTCGCGTCGCTCAACGGACGTTGCCGTCAGCGTCGTTCGGGCCAAGATGCACGCGGGCCCCCGGCCGGGCCGCGGCGTGTAGCGGGCGATGTCGAGGAGCCCGGTGGGTTCTGCCGGCACCGTGCGCCACTCGATCGGCCCCAGATCCTGCTCGTAGGGATGGCGTTCGAGGTCGACGGCGCTCAGGCTGAAGCCCTGCGAGAGCTCCCAGTCCCTGATAGTGCCCGGGCGCGCATAGGGGATGGCGGGAGGTCCGAAGACCAGGGCGGCGGCCGGTCGATACCGGAAGTTCGAGAAGTAGGCCTGGCCATCTCGGCGACCGTAGACCCCGATCCGACCCTTTTGCGCACCGTGCTTCAGGTCGTGGATCTCGAGCGCGGGCAGGGTCAGGTCCCCGACAAAGACGCGCGCTTGCGTGCCTTTGACCTCGAGCCGTACGGGGACCCACTCATCATAGGGCAGTTCGATCGCGGCGGTGTAACCCCCGCCGCTGTAGAGCTGCCAGCCCGCCACCCCGTTGAAGACGGGCGTATACTGGAGGGCATCGGGGTAGAACGGGGCGCGGTGTGGGCGGATGTAGATCTGCTCATACGCCGCCGAAGACTGGATGCGGAAATTGATCCCCGCGTACGTGCGCGCCCGGGGCATGAGCATATCGACGTCGATGACGCCGTTGTCGAAGACCAGATCCTTGACCATGGCGGTGCCCGCCAGGCAGGTGCGTCCGGCGTGGGTGGTGAATTCAGCGTCGACAAGGTCCCAGTGGTCGGCATCGAGGGGGACATCCTCGGCGAACACCGGTGGCGGGCTGATGGCCAAGGCCATCGAGAGGAAAATAGCAGGTGGCTGGGGGGTGAACCTCGCGCACTCGCGACATCGCATCATACCTGTCTCCCCTGGCTTCCGCGACATGGGTTGACGAAAGGCGCCGCCCGCGCGGCGGGCAAGGCCGCAGTAGGTACTGCGGGATTGCCGGGTGGGTTGCCCACCGGGCCGCTGCAGGACTAGACTACGCTGTTTCGTGGTCATGGGAAGCCCTGGATGGCGGCGGCGCGGAAAGCGGCCGCCACGGGGACGGATCCGCAGGGGGAGGGCGGCAATGGACCCGATGCACGATCGCCTGGCGCGCGGCCGGTCGCGCCGAATCTGGCGGCTGATCGCAGCCATCGTGGCTGCCACCTGGGCGAGCGCCGGTGCGCTGCCCGGGGCCGAGGGTGAGGCCGTCATTCCGGCGGGTCTCGAGGCGACGGTCGCCACGTTGCCGAATGGCCTCAAGGTGATTCTGGTCGAGGACCATTCAGCGCCCGTCGTCAGCCGCTGGACCTTCTATCGGGTCGGCAGCCGCAACGAGCGCCCCGGGATCACCGGCATCTCGCACTTCATTGAGCACATGATGTTCAACGGGGCCGACAAATACGGGCCAAAGGAGTTTGACCGTGTTCTCGAATCCAACGGCGGTTACTCCAACGCCTACACCGGGAACGACCTGACCGCCTACTTCGAGGACGCTTCCAGCGACATTCTCGAGCTGTGCCTCGACCTCGACAGCGACCGCATGCGGGCCCTGGCTTTCCAGCCCGAGCTCGTGGAGACGGAGCTGGCGGTCGTGCGCGAGGAGCGTCGATTGGGCAACGAGAACTCGGTCGACGGCACGATGTACGAGGAGCTCAACGCGCTGGCCTACCAGGCGCACCCGTACGGCTGGGATGTGGTCGGGTGGATGTCCGACCTCAAGGGCATCACGCGCGACGACGCCGTGGCCTACTGGAAAAGCTACTACGCACCGAACAATGCGATCCTCATCATCGTCGGGGACTTCGAGCCCCAAGAGACCCTTTCGCGTGTGCGACGATACTATGAAGACATCCCCGCGCAACCGCCGACGCCCCCGGTGCGGACCCGGGAGCCAGAGCAGAAGGGCGAGCGCCGCGCCGAGGTGCGCATGCCGGCCGAATTGCCGGGGTTCCTCGTCGGCTACCACATCCCCAGTGTCACCGCGCCCGACATCTGCGCGCTCGACATCCTCCAGTATGTCCTGACGGACGGGGAGAGCTCCCGGCTGCACCGGAAGCTCGTGCGGGATCTGGAGCTAGCGGTCTATGTCTATTCGAGCGCCCAATGGCGTGTGGATCCAGGGCTGTTCATCCTGGCCGCCAAGATGCAGCCTGGTCAGGACACGGCCGCTGCGGAACGCGCCATCTACGCCGAGCTCGAAGCGATCGCGCAGGCCGGGGTGACGGCCGCCGAGCTCGACAAGGCCAAGAGCCGCTTGTTGGCAAACCTCTATCGGAGCATCGAAACGGTCAACGGCCGGGCCGACGCGATCGGCACGTACGAGATCTACTTCGGTGACTACCAGGAGCTCTTCCGGATCCAGGATCGCTACGCCGCTGTCACGGGCGATGACGTCAAACGCGTGGCGGGACAGTACTTCTCCGCGCGGAATCGGAACGTGGTCACGCTGGTCCCCGAAGGATGAGGGTTGAGGTGATGAGAGCGCTCAGGAGTATCGCACTCGCCGTGGTGGCGGGTGTTGTGGCGATTCCCGTTATTCCGGAATCGGTCGAGGCGCAGAGTGCCACTGTCGCGGAACGCGGGGCTGGAACGCAGGCTAGCCCCGGCACCGGCGCGGATGGTAGCCCGGGAAATATCACACTGCCGGACATCCAGGAACACGCCCTGGACAACGGCTTGCGGGTTTTCGCGGTCAGCACGCGCGAGGTGCCGCTCGTCTGGATCCGCCTGCTCGTCCCCGCCGGCTCTGCCTTCGACGATCCCGGCGCGGAGGGTGTGGCGAGCCTGACGGGGCGTCTCCTCATGAAAGGTGCCGGCGGTCTGACCGCCGAGCAGATCGCCGAGATGATCGAGGACGTCGGTGGGGTCATGACGGTGAGCACGAACCGCGACTTCACGATTGTAGAGGGGGAATTCCTCGCCAAAGACCTGGCGCGCGCCATGGAGATTCTGGGCCACGTGGCGCTCCGGCCCAGCTTCCCGGAAGAGGAAGTGGCGCGCGAGAAATCACTGGTCGCGGCCGAGATGGCCGCGGTCAAGGAGGATCCGATGGAGCTCGCGAATCGTGAGTTCGCTCGGGTCCTGCTCGGTGAGCACCCCTACGCCCATCCCGTTGAGGGCAGTCGCCTGAGCCTCGAGGCTCTCACGCGCGGGCGGCTCGGCGAATTCCATCACCGGCACTATGTGCCGGACGAAGCGTTGCTCGCCATCGTCGGCGCCGCTGATGTCGAGAATGCGATAGCGCTGGCGGCGAAGGAGTTCGGGGGCTGGCAGGGCAGCGCGGCGGGGCAGGCGATTCCCGCCCTGACGCCGCGCCGTCTTCCGGGACGCAAGCTCTTCGTCATCCACAAGCCTGACGCGTCGCAGTCGCAGATCAGAATCGGCAACATCGCCGTTCGCCGCGACAGCCCCGAGTACTACGCCCTGACCGTGTCGAACACCCTCCTGGGGGGTGGATTCACCTCGAGATTGGTGGAGGAGGTACGGGTGAATCGGGGTCTCACCTACGGCGTTCGCAGCGATCTGACCCGCATGAAGCACGGTGGGTACTTCAGCGTCGCGACGTTCACCGAGAACAAGACGCTGCGCGAGACGATCAATGTCGTCCTGGAGCAGCTCGAGCTCATCGGCACCGAGAGGATCCCCGAACAGGAGTTGAACAGCAGGAAGCGCTACTTGAGTGGGCTCTACCCCTTCCAGCTCGAGAAAAACGGCGATCTGGCCGGGTGGATCACCGAGCTTGCCTTCTACGGAATTCCGCTCAGGTTTCTGGCGGACTACCGCGCCAGGATCGCAGCGGTGACCCCGGACGAGTGCCTGGCGGTTGCGCGGGAGCACTACTGGGTCGGCGACAACCTCATTCTCCTGGTGACGAACTACACTGCGACGAAGGGCCAGCTCGAAGGGCTGGGCGAAATTCAAGTCGTGCCCCTGGAGGAGATCGAGTAGCCGCCCGAATGAAGCGGTGGATGACACTGGGACCTGCTTGCCCCCGCCCGTGTCACCCGAGCACCGCGCCTGCAACCCCCAGGGTCTTTGGGACGTCTAGTAGCTGTATACAGTGCCTGGCTTGACCCCCCAACCAGATCCAGGGAGCATGGTAAGCTACGTCCGTGCCGCTTGTGGAGGAAAGCCCATGCGCAGGATTGCCAGGCTCCGCCCGCGGCTGGTGGGTCCGCTCTGCTGGTGCGCGCTGCTGGCGCCCATCGCCGGAGCTGGAGACCCCCCGTCGCCAGCGGTCCCGATGGCGCCAGGGGCCGCCGCGACTTCGGCTTCAGAGGGGACCGAGGCTCATCCCCATTCCTTGGACGAAGTCATCGCGCGGTATGGCCAGGCCTGTGGTGGCCCCGCGCTCGCGCAGGTGGCGACGGAGCGGCGGATCGGGACGATTGTCCGCGGTCAGTACGGGAAGATGCCCGTGGAGACCGTGGCCTGCGCCCCCGACCGGTGGCACTACCACCAGGTCTTCTCGTACGGTGACCAGATCAGCTTCGGGTGCGATGGGAACGACGCCTGGATCCAGGACAACCGATCCGTCGAGTCCATGGATGGCCAACAGCGGATCGACCTTCAGATGCTGCTCGATCCGCAGGCTCCCCTGAGGATCCGGGACCTGTTCCCACGTCTCGAGCTGCTGGGAGCCGAGATGGTTGGCGATCGCGAAGGCGTCACCGTCCAGGCCAGGTCAGCCACGGGCGTTGCCACCGTGTTGGTCTTCGATCGCGAGACCGGGCTCCTGGTGCGCGCCGGTGGGATGCGCTTCGAGGATTACCGGGAAGTGAACGGCGTCATGCGGCCATTCCGGGTTATCCTTGGAGAGAGCGACGAAGAAGCCCATCTGCAGATGAAGATTGAGTTCACTTCCACGGAGCACAACGTCGCCGTCGAAGAGGCGATCTTCCATCGCCCGAAACAGAGCCTGCCGGTCACCGAGGCGCCGTTGTACAAGGAGTATAGAGAAACGGAGGTTAGCCTGGAGGCGCTGGACGCATGTGTGGGCGCGTATCAGCACCCCAATCAGGCGGGCGTTACCTACACAGTCATGCGCTGGCAGAACCACCTTATGCTCCACAGAACGGGCTGGACCACCCAGCGCGAGATCATGCCCGCATCCGAGACCGAGTACTTCATCCGGTTTCCCGGTACCGACTTTCGCTTTGTCAGAGACGCGGCGGGTAGAGTCACACACCTGGACATCGCCAACGGTGCGGTCACGGCCGCGAGGATTGAGTAGGTGGACCCATGGAACATGGCGAGCAGATGAAGATGGATCGTAAGGTCTTCCTGAAGCGGATGCTGCAGGCGGGCGCCGTTTGCTGCGGGGCCGCGTGGGGACAGGCCCTGCGGGGCAGCGCGGACGGGCCCGGGACGGCGGGCGCGTCCGGCGCCGGTGCGGCGGGAGTAGCGCCGGGTGGTAAGGCGTGGATCGCCGACTTGGAAAAGCGCATGATCAAGGGCTCCGAGTCTCCGGGCTGGGTGAAGGCGGAGAAGGCTGAGTACTGGATCAAGGCGCTGATGGAGCACATGGACGAGATGCTCGACCCGGAGACGAAGACGGCGCTTATGCAGGCCTGTGGCCGCTCCTGCCATCTGCGGGCCTTCGGCGTCGCCGGCGACATGAAGCCGGCGCGCCAGGATCTCGACAAGTACCTGAAGCTCCTGGAAGAGAGCGGGACCGAGCTCACCCGTGAAGGCGACACGCTGAGCTTCCTGTTCAGCTGGGGGCGCGATCATCAGAACCCCTGGGGATTGATCATCCGGGACGGCTACTGCATGTGCCCGCTGGTCGAGTCGGGGCCGCCGGGGCTCTCGGCGACGTTCTGCTACTGCTCGACCGGCTATGTGCGGGAGACCTTCGAGCGCGTCACGGGCCTGCCGGTCCGGGTCGATCTGATCGAATCCCTCAAGACCGGCGGGAAAGACTGCGTGTTTCGGGTCACGATTGCCGGGGTCTGAGGCAGACTCGGCGTTACTTCAGGTGCGTGAGCCGAATCGTCTGCTGGCCGCCGGCTGTCTTCATGCGGCAGAAGTACACGCCCGGGCCGGGAACGGGCGCGGACGTGTCGCGCGGGTGCCAGGTGACGACGTGCTCGCCGGCTGCGTACGATCCCCCGGTCAACTGACAGACTCTGCGGCCACCAGCATCGTAGATCTCCAGGTCGATCTCCGCCCGCTGCGGCAGACTGAACGTCAGCGCGACGCTGGGACAGAAGGGATTCGGATGGGCCCGGATGGAGAGCACGGTCGGGAGGGCGGGCGCAAGGCCGGGGACATCGGTGGTCGGGCGAGTGTTCTCGTAGTAGTTGAAGGTCCCGGCGTAGTTGCCGATCGTCAGATCGAGGTCGCCGTCGCCATCAAGATCGCCCAGGGCCGGGGCCGCGTTCTGTCCGGCGGTGATTCCGGCCACGACCGCCGGGTCCTCCTGCCAGCTTCCGGCGACGTGCTCGAAGTAGCGCACCTCGTGGGAGATATTGCCCGCGAAGAGGTCCATGTCCCCGTCGCCGTCGTAATCGCCGAGCGTCGGTGAGCAGTTGGATCCCACATCGATTCCGGCGAAATAGGTGGGCACGGCGGTCCACTCCATCGAGCCGACGCCGGTGTTCTCGTAGTAGCGCAACTGGCCGGCCTCATTGCCCACGACGAGATCCAGATCGCCGTCGTCGTCCATGTCCACCAGGCGCGGCACCGACCAGGCCCCGACGTCGACGCCTGCAAAGACAGCGGGATCGTAGACGAAGCCGGTGCCGGTGTTGCGATGGTAGAAGAGGTTGCCCGAGAGGTCGCCGACCACCGCGTCCGGCAGGTCATCCCCGTCGAGGTCGCCCAGGGCGATGGCGGAGTAGATCGAATGATCGATGCTGGCGAAGTAGTCGTGCGCTTCCAACCAGGCTGGCGCCAGACTGGTCCCGATGTTCCGATAGTACTTGATCTCACCGAGCTGGCTGCCGCTCGCAAGGTCGAGGTCGCCGTCGTCGTCGAAATCGTAGAAGAAAGGGGAACTGGCCCCGCCAACGTCGAGCACGCCCCCGAAGAGGCTTGTGTTAACTGTCCATTCGGTGCCGGGCAGCGTGCCGCTGTTCTCGAAGTACTGGAGCGGTCCGGCGCTCGTGCCATAGACAAGATCCAACCGGCCGTCGCCGTTGAGATCGACGAGGCACGGGGAGTTCCAGTACGTCTCGGTGGCCAGGTCCTGGAAGACGGCGTGATCCGGCTGCCACGTCCAGGCGTGGACAGTGCCGGTGTTCCGGTAAAAGTGGAACCCGGGCACGTCGCGACCGGACAGCAGGTCTGAGTCCTCGTCGCCATCGAGATCCCCGAGCCAGGGATAGGCGTACAGCCCGACGTCGAACCACACCTGCGACTGCGACTCCAGGAATTCGGCCACGGTGGGGGTACCCGTGTTGGGGTAGTACTTCAAGGTGCCGTTCTCGCTCAACCCCGCCACCAGGTCGAAGTCGCCGTCGCTGTCCAGATCGGCGAACGTTGGCACGGGATTAAACCCGACGGCCAGGCCCTGGAAGAAGTCCGCCACTTCCACAAACACAGGTGCGGTCGGGCTCCCCGTGTTCAAGAAGAGCGTCAGCCCGATGTATCCACCGGCCACGAAGTCCAGATCGCCGTCGCCGTCCAGATCGACGCACACACCGACCTCGGCCGCCAGCGGACTCACCGGGGCGAAGATGTCCGGTCCGGGCCGGAAGGCCGGGCCGGTGATGGTTCCGATGTTCTCGTAGTAGAGCGGGGCGAGATCGATGCTGCCGAGGATCAGGTCGAAATCGCCGTCGGCGTCCGGATCCGCGAAACGGGGCTGCGAAAAGGGGAGCGACGGGACCCCACTGGGATTGAAGATGGCGTCGTTCTGCTGCCAGTTCTGGGCGTGGCTGCCGGCGGCGGTCAGACCCAGGACGGCCAGGATCGTCTGGATCGCGAATCGAGTTCTCATGGGGCCACCTCCGGTGGAGTGCCTTGCTGCTAGCCAGGCAGGTGATGGCGAGGGGTCCCCGCGGTCGCCCTGGATGGCCTCCCTACTATGATAACCCAGCGCGCGACCCCTGGTCAGCGGATGGAATCAGACGGCCTGCCAGGGCCCGCGCACGGCAGCTCCACGGTGACGCGCGTGCCCTGACCCTCCGTGCTCTCCAGGAGCACGGCGCCGCCATGCCATTCAGCGGTCTGCTTGACCAGCGCGAGACCTAGACCGGTCCCGACTTCCTCGAGTCTGCGGGCATTGGAGGCGCGGAAGAACTCGGTGAAGAGCCGGGATTGCTCGGCCTGCGGGATGCCAATGCCGGTGTCGGCGACCACGATGCGCCAGCAATCGGTACCGCCGGGCTCGAAGCGGACGCTGACCTCGCCCCCCGGCGGCGTGTACTTGATGGCGTTGGACACCAGGTTCTCGACCATCTGCAGGAGCATGTCGGCGTCGCCGCGGAGTTCCTGCAGACCGTCCGCTACGCTCACGGCCAGCTGCAATCTCTTGCCCGCCGCGGAGTCTCGGAACGTGCGCTCCACGTCAGCGGCCAGCGTTCGCGGGTCCACCGCCACTGGCACGAATTCCCGCCCTTGGGCCTGCGTCTGAGCGATCGAGAGCAGCTCCCCGATCGACTCGCTCAGGCGCCGCAGGCGGGTGCCGATCCGCGTGAGGTAGTCTTGTTGTTCGGGGGCCACCTCGCCCGCGTAGCCCTCGCTGATGACGTCCAACATGCTCAACGAGGCGTTCAGCGGCGCTCGCAGGTTGTGGGCGACCTGCAGCATGAACCGCGTGCGTTCGAGGATCTGCCTCTCCATGGTTTCGCGCGCATGGGCGCTCTCGGCGGCAATCTCGCGACCGGCTTGCTCGAGCGCCGCCACGTGCCGGCGTAGAACCGCCATGATGGAGGTCGCCAACGCAGCCACGATCAAGACTGCCGCTGCATAGAAGATGATGAGCACGATCTGCTCAGCGGCCGGTCCCGGCTGCATCACCGTCAACCCCCGGAAGCGCACACTGTGGGTCGCCCACCAACCCAGATTCGAGCCCAGGGCGAGCACGGCGAGACCCAGCGCTGCCAGGCTGGCGAACAGGTAGGCGAGCGCGGAGCTGAGCAGAGTGGCCGCCAAGACGACATGGAACACAAGGAATGGCAGTAGTGGGCTGCCGGTGCCGCCCGTGAGCCCGATGAGGATGAGGAGTGCCGCATAGTCAAGCCCCACCGAGATGATGGCCAGCCATCGGCCGAGGATGGACGCGTGCGCCCCATCTCCGCGCCACCGGCGGCAGGCCCACGCCAGGGCCGCGTTGTAGACCAGGATGGCGACGGCCACGAGGAGAATGTGAAGCGCTGGCGCTTCGAACCCGAGCCACCGGCTGACCAGCAGGGCGAGGAGGATGGCAGGCGGAACCCACCAGCGGAGGCCGATTTGCCAGGCTACCGGGCGGATCCCCGCACCCGGGTGGAGGACGACAGGCCAGGAGACGGCAGGCGATCCATCACCCGGATGGACGCGCCCGCCCAGGGCCGCCGTGCTCAGTTCCCGGCGCGCCGCGCTCTGATCCGCCGTTCGTTCCAAGAGACCCCCAGCTCGTGACTCTTGGAACTATACCCACGGTCTTCCCCGCAGGGAACAGCGGAGCGGGGCGCCGCAAAACTCCCCGCCGGTCGCGTCGGACGGCCCGCTCAACCGCCCCAGGGCATGTCCGCGTACTCGGCGAAGATGCGGTCGTGGAGGGTCTTGAAGAGCTGCTCGTGCTCGCGTTCCCAGGCGGCGAGCCGTTCCAGGGCGATGCGAGCCTCACCGTCAACCTTGGGTGCCAGCCCCGCGTAAAACTCGGCCAGGTCCCGCTCGATGAGAAAGGCCATGCGCAGCACCGGCAGGTCCGGCACCATCGCCTCGGCCGTCGTCTGCTCAATCATCTCGGTCGCGGCGCGCGCGGTGAAAAAGCTGTCAGTGCCGGCGGGAGGCAGTGCCGGCGTCGCCACTGGCTCTCCACCTTCAGCCACCTTGGCCAGGAGGCGTTCAATGTACTCGATGTGGCCGAGCTCTTCTTGGGCCAGCCGCTTGAACACGCCGACCACGGCCGCGTGCCCGGCTTTCTCCGCGTGGTTGCGGAAGAACTCGTATCCCTCGCGCTCACGCTCGAGGGCATAGTTCAGGATCTTGCGGACGTCCACGTCAAACCTCCATTCTGAGCGCCGAACGTTTGCAGAGCAGCGTGAAGACGAGCCCCAGGTCGACCAGGCGCGCCGCGCCGGACATCACTGCTTCTGCGCCCGATCCAGCAAGAGCGCGACCTTCTCGAGCAGGTCCTTGGGTGCGATGGGTTTGTTGACCAGGTCGGCCACTTTGAGCGTGCTCGTGTCGAACAGGGAGTCCGCCGCATCCGCGATGGATGACAGCATCAGCACCGGCACGCCCGGCAGGGTGGCCGCGAACCACTTCGCGGTTTCAAAGCCGGCATCGGCCTCCTCCATCATCACGTCCAGGACCACCAGGTCGGGTGGCGATGAGCTCGCCGCGGCGCGCCCATCGGCGCCCGAGCCGACCGTATGCACACCGTAGCCGGCCTTCTCGAGCACCAGTCGGCAAAATGCTTGGATGTCCGGGTCGTCATCGATGACCAAAATCCTCTTGGGCCGTGTCATGACTGCCCTCCCGTGCGATTGACCAGCGCCTCGAACTCGCCGCGGAACTTGGTGACCATCGCCTCGATCGGCATGGCGAGCGCCTCGCCGGTCGGACACAAGGTCGATCCGCGGATGCTGGTACAGAGCTTCAGAATCAGATCGATATCAGCGATGGTGCCCTGCCCCGCCACGATGCGCGCCAGCAGCGCGGCGATCGTGTACGAGCCCTGGCGGCAGGGCGTGCACTGGCCGCACGACTCGTGAGCGTAGAAGCGGATCGTGCGCAGCGCAATCCGGGGGATGCTCGCCGTCTGGTTCATGACGATGATCCCCCCCGACCCGAGCATCGTGCCCTTCTTCAGGCACGCGTCGTGGTCCATGATGAGCCCCTCGGCCTCCTGGGCGGTGAGGATCGGCACCGACAGCCCGCCCACGATGACCGCCTTGAGTTGCCCCACTACGCCGCCGGCCGCTTCCAGCAGGGTTTCCAGATGGGTACCCAGAGGGAACTCGTAGACCCCGGGGCGGTGCACGTGCCCCGAGATGCCGAAGATCTTCGGGCCGAAGTTGTTCGGTGTGCCGAACTTCATGAAGGCCTGGGCCCCATGCTCGATGATATAGGGCACCAGGGCCAGCGTCTCGACGTTGTTGACGATCGTCGGGCAGCCGTAGAGCCCGACCACGGCCGGGAAGGGGGGTTTGAGCCGCGGATTGCCGCGCTTGCCCTCGAGCGATTCGATCAGGGCGGTCTCCTCACCGCAGACGTAGGCCCCGGCACCGAGATGGACGATGATGTCGAAATCGACGTCCTTGCCCTTGATGTTCTTCCCCAGCAGGCCGCGGGAGCGCGCCTGGGCGATCGCCCGCTCGAGTATCTCCGCGATCCAGGCAAACTCGCCCCGGATGTAGATGAACCCGAGCTTGGCGCCGATGGCGTAGCCCGCGATCGTCATGCCCTCGATCAGCAGGTGCGGGTCGTATTCCATGATCTGCCGGTCCTTGAAGGTGCCCGGCTCGCCCTCGTCGGCATTGCAGATCAGGTAGACCGGCCGGCCGCTGTCCTTGGGCAAGAAGCCCCACTTGACGCCGGCCGGGAAACCGGCCCCACCGCGACCCCGCAGGTTCGAGGCCTTGACCTCCGCGGCGACGCTCGCGGGGCCCATCTCCAGGGCCCGCTCGAGGGCGCGATAGCCGCCGCTCTTGATATACACTGCGATGTCGGTGGCGTTCGGCAGACCGCGGCGAGCCAACAGCACCTTGCATTCGGAGCCGTAGTGGTCCTCCACCGGCAGATCGGGCATCACACCCTTGCGCAGACTCGCCAGCAGGGCGTCGGTGCGGGCGATCGTCATCTGCTCGCAGTAGCGGTCATTGACTTGAATCACGGGGCACGTGCCGCAGGACGCCAGATCCTGAACGGTGGACAGCGTGAAGAGGCCGTCCTTGGTGGTCTCGCCGACCCGGATGCCCAGGGCCTGCTCGAGATGGGCGACAATCTCATCGGCGCCGGCCAGCATCGCCGGGATGTTGGTGTCGACCTGCAGATGGAATTGGCCCACCGGCTCACGCCGGAACATGGTGTAGTAGGTCTGTACACCATAGGCCGTGGACACCGGCACCCCGATGAGCCGGGCCACGTCGGCCAGGTCATCGCGGCTGATCGATCCGTGGGTCTGCTTCTGGACCAAGTGGAGAGCGGGCAACAAGGCCGATCGCCGATCCGGGTAGCGGCTGGCGATCTCTTCGATGGACTGCTTCAGCTCTGCGTGCATGGTTTCACAACTCCACGATCATCGCGCTCCCGCGGCGCCAGCGACCACCGCGCGCGGGCTCGGCGATGCGATCAATCCGCACCCGCGCCCACGCGTTCGATGCGCGCCGCGCAGACCTTGAACTCAGGGATCTTCGCGACCGGGTCAAGAGCATCGTTGGTCAACACGTTGGCGGCGGCCTCGGCAAAGTGGAACGGCACAAAGATCGAGCCTGGGGCGACCCGGTCGGTCACCAGCGCCGCGGTCTCGATCCGGCCGCGCCGGGTGACCACCGCCACCCGGTCGCCGGTGGTGATTCCGTGCTTGCGCGCCTCGTTCGGATGCAGCTCGACGTGCCCCGCGCCCACGAGCGCATCGAGGGCCTGCGAGCGACGGGTCATGCTGCCCGTGTGGAAGTGCTGCAGGATCCGCCCGGTGCTCATCACCAGGTCGAAGTCGCCGTCCGGGTTCTCCGCTGACGGCCGGTACTCGAGCGGCGTGAGCAGCGCCAGGCCGCGCGCGAACTTGCCCACGTGCAAGAAGCGCGTTCCCGGATGGTCCTCGGTCGGGCATGGCCAGGGAATCCCTACCTCGCGAATCCGATCGTAGGTCAGCCCTGCGTAAGATGGTGTCAGATCACGAATCTCCTTGAACAGTCCCTCGGGCGTGCGGGGGAACTCGTGCCCGAATCGCGCGGCGAGATCGGCGATGATCTCATAGTCTTGGCGCACATTGCCGGTGGGGACAATTGCCGGCTGGGTGAGCTGCACGCGGCGCTCGGTGTTGCTGATTGTGCCGAGCTTCTCGGCGAAGGACACGCCGGGGAGCACAACATCCGCGAGCTTCGCAGTCTCGGTCGGGAAGATGTCCTGGACGACCAGGAAGTCGAGCTTGCGCAGGCTCTCCTCGACGTGGTGCAGATTCGGATCCGAGACCATCGGATTCTCCCCGAGGACGTACAGGGCGCGGATCTTCTGACCGCATTCGGGGATCATCTGCGTGAGGGTCAGTCCGATCTTGTCGCTCAGGGGGGCCTGCCAGTACTTGGAGAACTTCTCCACCGCCGCCGGGTTGGTCACCGGCTGGTAGCCGGTGAAGACATTGGGCAGGCCGCCCATGTCACAGGCGCCCTGGACATTATTCTGGCCGCGCAGTGGGTTGACGCCGCCACCCTCGATGCCGATGTTGCCGGTGACGAGCTGAAGATTTACGCACGCCTTCACGTTGTCGACGCCGTGACTGTGCTGGGTGATGCCCATGCAATAGTAGAGCGCCCCGACGCCCCTCTGGGCATACAGCTTGGCCGCGGCGTAAAGGTCATCCGCCGGAACACCGGTCAGCTCAGCCACCTTCGCGGGCGTGTAGAACTCGAGGGACTTGCGGTACTCTTCCCAGCCTTCCGTGCGTTCCCGAAGATAGTCGGCTGCTTCCCAGCCTTCGCGAACGATGATGTGCGCGAGGCCGGAGAGGAGCGCCACGTCGGAGCCGTTGCGATGCTGCAGCCAGATGTCGGCGAAGTCGACCAGGTCGATGCGGCGGGGGTCGCAGACGATCAACTTGGCCCCGCGGAACTTGACTGCCTGCTTGAGCAGCGAGCCGAAGACCGGGTGATTCCACGTGGTGTTGGAACCGATGACGAGGATCACCTTGGCCTGAAGGACTTCCTCCATGCTGTTGGTCATCGCGCCCGAGCCCAAGGTCGCGGCCAGACCGGCCACGGTGGAGCTGTGTCACAATCGTGCGCAGTGATCGATGTTATTGGTCCCGATCACCGCGCGCGCGAAGCGTCCCAGGGCGTAGTTCTCTTCGTTGGTGACCTTGGCGGAAGCGAAGAAGCCCAGGGCATCGGCCCCGTGGCTGGCCTTCACGCTCTTGAATCGCTCGGCCACCAGGTCGAGGGCTTCGTCCCAGCTCGCCTCCACCAGCTCGCCCTTCTTGCGGATCAAGGGCGTGCGCAGGCGGTCGGGGGCGTCCACGAAGTCGAGGCCGAAGCGCCCCTTCAGACAGAGCATGCCCTTATTGGGCTGGCGTTCCCACTGGTCCTCGTGGGCCATCGCGAAGGCGTACTTGTTGTCCTGGGTGTGCAAGTCGATCTGGCAGCCGACCCCGCAGTAGGGGCAGGTGACCTTGGTGGCAATCGTCTCGCTCGGGCGAATCTTGCGCTCCTTGGGCTGCTTGAGCACCAGGGCGCCCACCGGGCACACTTGCACGCACTCGCCGCACTGCACGCAGGACGAATTGCCCATGGGCAGATCGTCGTCACAAACCACCTCGGCGTGGCTGCCGCGATAGGCGAAGGCCAGGACCTGGTTGACCACCACGTTCTGGCAGGCCAGCACGCATCGCCCGCAGTGGATGCACTTGTCGGTGTCGCGCACGACGCCCTCGGAGGAGTCGTCCACCGGAGAGGGCTCGGACTCGATCAGATAGGCCGGGCGTTCGATGCCCAGATGATAGGCCATCTCCTGCAGCTCACACTGACCGTTGGCCTGGCAGGAGATGCAGTTGTGATGCCCCTCCGAAAGGAGCAGCTCCACGACCATGCGCCGGGTCTGATCAACCTTCGGCGTGTTGGTGTGGACCACCATGCCGTCCCGAGCCGGAAGCGCGCAGGATTCTTTCAGCCCGCGCTGGCCCTCGACCTCCACCACGCAAGCGCGGCAGCGGCCGGCCTTGCCGGTCTTGGGATGGTAGCAGAGTGCCGGGATGTAGATTCCGGCAGCCCGAGCGGCATCCAGCACCGTCTGCCCGGGCGATGCCTCGACGATGCGTCCGTCGATGGTCAGTTGCACGGCATGGCCTCCATGTTGACTGCTGCTCTCGCGAGCAGAGACTGCGGCCGCCGGGGCCATTGCTGCCGGCTCCCAGACGGCTCCTGGCCGGGCGGTCCGAGTTCTCGCGTTCCCGAGACTGCGAGACCAAGTCTAGCAAGAAAAAGGAAGATAGGATGGCATGCCGGACATGTCTGGTCAATCCGTATCGGTACCCATGTGGGGCTGCGCCGAGGGCGGCGGCGGATGAGCCATCACGGCCCTGGCCGCCTCCGCTAATGACCTGCCCGCCTGTGCTAATGATGGTCATTCTTCTTTCGACATGGCCGGCAGCGGGGCGCCCGAGGGGATCGCCCCTCTTTGGAGGCGTCAGGCCACCGTCTGGGCGGCTCCGGGTTGACACCTCCTTGTCGCTGGGTCAAAATACTCTCTTTGTTGCCACAAGCCGTGGAGATCATCGATGAGCCAGCAGGCCCTGCGGCTGAACGAATTCAGCACAGAACTCCTGAGCGAGATCCGCGCCGCCGGGATCTCGCCCCAGGATTGTTATCAATGCGGCCGCTGTTCCTCCGGCTGCCCGATCCAGCCGCACTTCGACTTGAAGACGATGACGGTCGTCAAACTGGCCGCGCTGGGCATGGAGCAGCCCATCATGCGCAGCCACGCCATCTGGCTCTGTGCCGGCTGCGAAACCTGCACCACCCGCTGCCCCAACGACATCGACATCGCCGGCCTGATGGACGTGCTGCGCCAGTACAGCATCCGCAAGGGGTACCGCCCGGCGGAGCCCAGGATCGCCGCCTTCCACAAGACCTACCTCGACGTGATTCGGCACTGGGGTCGCATCTTCGAGGTGGAGCTGTTCGCAACGTATAAGCTGCGCAGCCGCGACCTGTTCAGTGACATGGGCATGGGCATGAAGATGTTCCTGCAGGGCAAGCTGGGCCTGCGCCCGCACCGGGTCAAGGACCGCGCCGCGCTGCGGCGTATCTACCGCGAAGCCCGGGAGGCACGCCGGCGGGCTGACCGCGGCAAGGGGCGATCGGCTGACCGCGACAAGGGGGCAGGGCCAGCATGAAGTTCGCCTACTTCCCCGGCTGCACGATGAAGGGGACCGCCGCCGACTACGAAGCGTCGCTGCGCGCGACCCTGGCGCACTTGGAGATCGAGCTGGAGGAGCTCCCCGACTGGAATTGTTGCGGTGCTTCGTCGGCCCACATGACCGACCAGGCCCTCGACATCGGTCTGACCGCCCGGAGCCTGGACTTGGCGCAAGCGAGCGGCCACACCACGGTCGTGACCCCGTGCCCCGCCTGCTACCTGCGGCTGCGCCACGCCGACCATGCGCTGCGCGAGCACCCGGAGAAGCACGGCCGCGCGAGCTACGCGCCCAGCTTCGAGATCAAGTACCTGACCACGCTGCTAGCCAGCGATGAGATGATCGCGAAAATCAAGTCACGGATCCGGCGCCCGCTGACCGGGCTGAAGCTCGCCGCTTACTATGGCTGCCTTTCACAGCGCCCGCCCAAGATTACCGGCGCGCGCGACCACGAGCACCCGACCGATCTCGATCGCATCGTCGCGGCCACGGGTGCGACCCCGGTGCGCTGGTCGCACAAGACCGAGTGCTGCGGCGGCAGCTTGACGGTGACGCGCTCCGACATCGTGCGCGGCCTGGTGAAGGACATCGTCACGGCGGCCAAGCGCGGTGGGGCCGAGGCCATCGTCACCGACTGCGCGATGTGTCAGGCCAATCTCGAGTCGCGCCAGGCCGACCTGGCCGGCGCCGAACGCGGTTTCCGCCCGCTGCCGGTCTACTTCGCCACGGAGGTTCTGGCGGGTGCGATGGCCGAGCATGGCGGCAACCCGTGGGCCAAGGGGCACCTGGTGGATGCCCGACTGCTTGGGGAGCGGCTCGAAGCGGCACCGGCCGACTAACCATCAGCAAGGGGACGAAGGCTCCGCATGGACCAGACTCCAAAGATGCGCCAGTCCACTGGCGGCCAGCCCGTGGGGGCGGTGCTCGTCGTGGGCGGCGGCGTCGCGGGGATGCAGGCCACACTCGACCTCGTGAACTCCGGCTACAGGGTCTACCTGGTCGAGAAGGCGCCGGGCATCGGCGGCAAGATGGCCCAGCTCGACAAGACCTTCCCGACCAACGACTGCTCGATGTGCATCGTTTCGCCCAAGTTGGTCGAGGTCGGCCGGCACAAGGACGTCGAGCTGCTCACGCACACCGAGGTGACGGCGATCACGGGCGAGGTCGGCGACTTCCGGGTGAAGATTCGCCGCCACGCCCGCTATGTCGACGAGGAGAAGTGCACCGGCTGCGGCATGTGCGAGGAATACTGCCCGGTGCTCTTCAAGCCCTACTTCCCCGAGACGCTGGAGCCAGGTCAGGGCGCAGAGGCCAAGGGCAAGCCGGCGGTTGAGGGTGGCAAACTGGCGAGCCAGGGCGGCAAGCCGCGGGCGATCCTGTCCGAGCGCCTGATCAATCTCATTCCCTACCGCGGCCCGGTCACCGGACCGGCCCCGCAGGCCTGGACCTACACCGTCAACGCCGAGAAGTGCATTCGCTGCGGCGCCTGCTTCAAGGCTTGCCCGGTCGGAGCGATCACCTGGACCAAGGGCGAGCGCGCGGTGATCGACGCCGCCAAGTGCATCGGCTGCGGCGCCTGCTTCACGGTGTGTCCGCCCAAGGCCGCCGCGATCGAGCGCGGCGGCATCGCCGAGGTCGAGCAGGGCTTCGCCGGCGCGGTGGCCAAGCGCTCGCAGGCCCTCAAGGACGCCTTCGCGGGGCAGGAGAACCACGACTGCCTGCGCTGCGGGCTGTGCGTGACGACCTGCCACGAGCTGATGGGCGCGGGCGCGCTCAAGCTCAAGCCCGAGGGGATCGAGGCGAGCCAGCACCTGTGCCGTGCGTGCGGCGCGTGCGTGCAGATGTGTCCGGTCGGCTTCCTCAGGATCGAGGATCTCACCCCCCTGGCGCCGCAGGTCATGCCCGATCCCTTCGACGAGGGACTGGGGAGCAAGAAACCGATCAAGATCTTCTACCCGCAGGTCGTCCCGCGCATCCCGGTCATCGACGCTCAGAGCTGCGTGCACTTGCGCACCGGCAAGTGCGGCGTTTGCTCGCAGATTTGCGGTGTCCACGCGATCGACTACGATGCCAAGCCTCGCGACTTGGAGCTCCACGTGGGCGCGGTGGTATTGGCCCCGGGCGGCAAGGAGTTCGAGGCCGAGGTCCGCGGGGAGTACGGTTACGGCATCTATGACAACGTGATCACCTCGATTCAGTTCGAGCGCATGCTGTCGGCCTCGGGGCCGACCATGGGCCATGTCTTTCGGCCGTCGGATCACAAGGATCCCAAGAAGATCGCCTGGATCCAGTGCGTCGGCTCGCGCGACCGCACCTGCGGCAAGGATTACTGCTCCTCGGTCTGCTGCATGTACGCCTCGAAGGAGGCGGTGATCGCCAAGGAGCACGATCCCGAGGTCGAGGCGACGATCTTCTTCATCGACTTGCGCGCCTTCGGCAAGGGCTTCGACGAGTACGTGACCCGCGCCGAGGAGCAGCACGGCGTGCGCTACATACGCTCGATGGTGAGCCGCGTCTTCGAGGACCCGATCACGCGCGACATCACCTTGCGCTACATCGATGCGCAGGGCGAGCGGCGCGAGGAGCCCTTCGATCTGGTGGTGCTCTCGGTCGGTTTCCGTATTCCGCCCGCGGTCCGTGAGCTGGCCGAGCGCTTCGGCTTCGAGGTCGACCGCTACGGGTTTGCCCAGACCACGAGCTTCGAGCCGCTCGAGACGAGCCGCAAGGGCGTCTTCGCCTGCGGCATCCTCAACAGCCCCAAGGATATCCCCGAGACGGTCATGGAAGCGGGCGGCGCGGCCGGCGCGGTGAGCAAGTACCTGGCCGGGGCACGTGGGACGCTGACCAAGGAGGCGTTCGCGCCACCTGAGGCCGAGATTCCCGGCGACGCGGGCATCCGCGTGGGCGTTTTCGTCTGCCACTGCGGCCGTAACATCGGCGGGGTGATCAACGTGCCCGGCGCGGCTGAATACGCCCGGACGCTGCCCAACGTCGTCCATGCCACGGATCTCCTGTACGCCTGCTCGATGGACGCGCAGGAGTCGCTGGCCAAGGCGATCACGGAGCAGCGGCTCAACCGCATCGTCGTGGCGGCCTGTTCGCCCAAGACCCACGAGCCGCTCTTCCAGGAGACGATGGAGGCTTGCGGCCTCAACAAGTACCTCTTCGAGTTTGCCAACATCCGCAACCACGTGAGCTGGGTGCACAAGGATGTGCCCGAGCTGGCGACGGAGAAGGCCAAGGACCTGATCCGCATGGCGGTCGCCAAGGTCAGCCGCGCGGAACCGCTGGCCGAGGCGCGGCTCGATATCGACCAGAGCGCCTTGGTGATCGGGGGTGGCATCTCCGGCCTGACGGCGGCCAAGACGCTGGCCAACCAGGGTTACACGGTCCACGTGGTGGAGCGCGAACCCGAGCTGGGCGGTCAGGCCAATCGGCTCCACCGCACGTACCTGGGCGAAGACATCCAGGCGGCGCTGCGCGAGCTGAAGCAGGCGGTGACCGGCGATCCGCTGATCACGGTGCATACCGGCACCGAGCTGAAGGCGGTCGACGGGTTCGTCGGGAATTTTACCTCGACGCTCGCCAAGAACGGCACGGAGAGCCAGGTGCGCCACGGCGTGGCCGTTGTCGCCACGGGCGCGCGGGCCCATGTTCCCAACGAGTACCTGTACGGTCAGAACCCGGCGGTCCTCACGCACCAGGAGTTGGATGAGCGGTTGATGCGCCACGACCCGACACTGAGGCAAGTGCGGGCCGCGGTGTTCATCCAGTGCGTGGGATCGCGCGAACCCGAGCGGCCCTACTGCTCGCGCGTCTGCTGCACGCACAGTCTCGAGGCGACGCTGGCCCTGAAGGAGATCAACCCGGCGATGGACGTCTACGTCCTCTACCGGGACATCCGCAGCTACGGCCTGCGGGAACTCATCTACGAGCGGGCCCGGCAAGAGGGCGTGAAATTCATCCGCTTCGACGTCGCCGCGAAGCCGCAGGTGACCGCGGGACCCGACGGGCTGCTCATCCGGGTGTCCGACCCCGCGCTGCACCAGGAGTGGGAGATCCGCGCCGATCTGCTCACCCTGGCGGCGGCGATCGTGCCTTATAACGACGAGAAGCTGGCCCAGATGTTCAAGGTCCCCCTGACCGAGCAGGGTTTCTTCCTCGAGGCGCACGTCAAGCTGGGGCCCTCGGAGTTCGCCACCGACGGCGTCTTCCTGTGCGGCCTGGCGCACTACCCCAAGGGCATCGACGAGAGTATCACGCAGGCGCGGGCGGCCGCCTCGCGGGCGACGACGCTGCTCGCGCGCCGCAGCATCAACATCTCCGGCACGGTTGCCTACGTCGATCCGCGTCACTGCTCGAGCTGCGGCGTGTGCGTCGCCATCTGCCCCTACAGCGCGCCCAGCTTCCTCGAGTCGGGCCCGTGGGCGGGCAAGTCGGAGATCAATCCGATCCTGTGCAAGGGCTGCGGGCTGTGCGTGGCCTCCTGTCGCTCGAATGCCATCTTCGCGCGCGGCTTCTCGGAGGAGCAGGTCATCGCCCAGATCGAGGAGGCCTTCGTCTGATGGACCAAGCCGCGGGGACACAAACGCAGGCGGCGATCGGGTCGGTGGGCCCGGACACGGCACCCTGGGAGCCGCGGATCATCACGATCCTGTGCAACTGGTGCACCTACGGCGCCGCCGATCTGGCGGGGGTCAACCGGCTGCAGTACCCGACGAACTTCAAGGTCATCCGGGTGCCGTGCACCGGACGCATCGGGCCGAAGATGATCCTGGCGGCCTTCCGCAGCGGCGCCGACGGCGTGTGGGTCTCGGGCTGCCATCCCGGCGACTGCCACTACATCGCCGGCAACTTCTACGCGCGGCGGCGATTCACGATGCTGCGCGCGCTGCTCCAGCACGTGGGCATCGATGAGCGCCGCCTGCACTTCTCCTGGATCTCGGCGGCCGAGGGGCCGAAGTTCGCCGCCACGGCCAAGGAAGTCATCGCGGCGGTCAAGCAAGCGGGCCCCGCACATCAACTCATCAAGACCAGAGCCGGGGTGATCTGATGATCATCACGCCCGAGGTATAGGCCGCACGACAGAGGGACAGGCAGTTACGTGACAGGCTACACCGAAAAACTGCGCGCCGCCGCCCGGCGCCTGCTCAGCGAAGAGAAGGTGGACTGCTTCATCGGGTACCGCGAGGGCTCGGTGCCGATGGTTCACCATCCGGTCGTGATCACGCGGGCCGAACAAGCCGACAGCCTGGTCTGGGACGCCAACTGCGCCCTCAACCTGGCGAACTATGTCATTGGCCGCAAGGACCGCATCGGCATCGTCGCGACCGGCTGCGTCTCGCGCAATCTGGCGACGCTGATCCAGGAGCACCAGGTCACCCGCGAGCAACTCCATATCGTCGGTGTGCCGTGCACGGGCATGCTCGATCGCAGCGCGATCGTGAAGAAGATCGGGGAGCGGCACGCCGGCCAGGAGATCACGGGCGTCTGCCTGAATGGCAACAAGGTGACCGTCACGCTCGCCGGCGAGCGCGGCGGCAGGAGCGGGCGCGGTGGGAGCGGCGAGCGCGGCGGCGGCAGCGAGGAGCTGCCCTACCAGGACTTCCTGGCGCGCAACTGCCGCATCTGCGCGCACCACAATCCGGTCATCCACGACGAGCTGTTGGGCGACCCGGTGCCGGACCCGGCCGGATACATCGCGCCGGAGGACGTGGTGGCGGCGGCCACGCAGAGCGAGGCCGAGCGGTGGGATTTCTTCCAGCAGGCCTTTGCGCCGTGCATTCGCTGTTACGCCTGCCGCAACGCCTGCCCGATGTGTTACTGCCCGACCTGCTTCGTCGACGAATCGCGCCCGCAGTGGGTCGGCAAGAGCTCCGATCCGACCGATACGCTGACCTTCCACTTCCTGCGCGCCCTGCACCTGGCGGGGCGGTGCACGGACTGCGGCGCTTGCGAGCGGGCCTGCCCATTGGACATCCCGGTCCGCTACCTGACCAGCCGCCTGAACGCGGAGGCGAAGGAGCTCTACGACTTCGAGTCCGGCCTCGATCCGGATCAACGGCCGCTGCTCGATCAGTATCGGCTGGAAGATCACAACGAGTTCTTCAAGTAGCGGGGGGCCGGGGAGCCAGAACATGGAGCAAGCCAGGGTGCGCGCGTGGTAGCGGCCTGGAGGAAGCGCTGAACCCGCCATGGCCGGGGGCAGCAGCTCCGAGGAAGCGCGGATGGCGATGAGACACTACACATACGACGACTTCCTGAGCGCGGTCGCGAGACTGCGCCCGGCGCACAAAGTCTTCGTGCCGGTGCGCGAAGGTGAATTCCACGTCTTCAAGGAGCTCGCCGACGGCGTTCAGCCCGATTTCCACTGCCGCAAGACGCGCGTCTCGCCCAAGGGGCTCATCTTCCCGCAATCGGAGCGCATGCTGGTCTACACGACCAACGAGCACGAGCCCGAGCACCACCTCATGAAGGAGGCGCCCAAGGAGTTTCCGCCGCAGGTAGTTGTGGGCATCCGCCCCTACGATGCGCTCGCCTTCAAGGTGATGGACGTCAACTTCGACACGCCGGAGTACAAAGACCCCTGGTGGATTCAGCGGTACGCCGCGACGACCCTGGTGGGCATCTGCCGGGCGGAGGCCGACGCGGCCATGTTCGCGACGGAGAACTACGCCGGGCCCTACGACGAGCGCGGCCTCGATGTGATTGTCTACGACCTGGGCGCCGGCTACGTGGCCAAGCCGATCACGCCCAAGGGTGAGGCGGTGCTGAAGGCGATGGGCGGCGCGGAGGCTGGACCGGGCGAGCGCGAGGCAGTTGAGAAGCTGGTTGCGCAGGCGCCCAAGCTCCCCGTTCTCGCCACGGATCGACTCAAGGCGCAGCCGGTCGTGCCGCTGTTCGAGGCGGAGTTCTGGGACGAGGTCGCCGCGGGCTGCCTCAACTGCGGCGTGTGCACGTTCTTGTGCCCCACCTGCTGGTGTTTCGACATCCAGGACGAGGTGCGCAAGCAGGAGGGCGACCGCATCCGCAACTGGGACTCGTGTATGTTCCCGCTCTACACGCTGCACGCCTCGGGTCACAACCCGCGGGGGCTGAAGACGCAGCGCGTGCGCAATCGGTTCATGCACAAGCTGAAGTACTACCTCGATAAGTATGATCGCGGGGTGATGTGCGTGGGCTGCGGCCGGTGCGTCGAGGCCTGTCCCGTCAACATCGACATACGCGAGGTCGCCGAGCGGATGAATGGCTTTGTCGCCGCGGCCGGCTCGGCGACGTCCCCGGCAACCGCGCCGGGCGGCCCGGTGGCCGGATCCCCGGCAACCCCAGCGAGCAGGTGAGCCCACATGATCGCCACCCACCAAAATCCCTTTCTACCCTACCCGATGAAGATCGAAGAGATCATCACCGAGACGGGCGATCACTCGCTGAAGACCTTCAAGCTCGTCTTCCTCAATCAGGCCGATGAGGAGAAGTTCACCTTCATCCCGGGCCAGTTCGCCGAGATCTCGATCGCCGGGAAGGGCGAGATCCCGATCGGCATCGCCTCGTCGCCGACCGAGAAGGGCTATCTGCTGTTCACGGTCCAGAAGATGGGCGTGGTGACTGCCTACCTGCACAGCATGAAGCCGGGCGACATCGTCGGTGTGCGCGGCCCCCTGGGCAACTGGTACCCCTGGGAGCGGATGGCCGGCAAGAACGTGATCATCATCGGGGGCGGGTGCGCTTTCTCGACGCTGCGCTCCTCGATCGTCTACATCAGCGATCCCGCCAATCGCCAAAGGTTCGAGAAGGTGTCGGTGGTCTACGGCGCGCGGTGTTTGAGCCTGCTCCTTTACAACGACTGTCTGGATCGGTGGAAGGAACCGAGCAGCGGCATCGAGATGCACGTGACGGTCGATGCGATGCAGGCGGATGAGCCCTGGCGGCCACGCTGGGAGTGCCACACCGGGTTCGTGCCGGCGGTGGTGAAGGAGAAGATCACCGACCCGGCCAACGCGATCGTGATCATCTGTGGGCCGCCGGCGATGCTCAAGTACACAATGCCGGTGCTCAAGGCGGCGCAGTTCACCGATGACCAGATCTACCTCTCGCTCGAGAACCGCATGAAGTGCGGCATCGGCATGTGCGGCCGCTGCAACGTGGGCGGCAAGCTCGTGTGCAAGGACGGGCCGGTGTTCACGCTGGCGGAGCTTGGGGAGCTGCCGAGGGAGACGTAGGCGGGCTGCTCCCTCGCGAGTGTCTCAGTTGTCAGGCCAAGCGCGCGGCGTTGTTTACCGAGAAGCTGCACGAGGAGATCGCCGCGGCGCACCTCCTAGCCGCTTCCGCTCCGCCTGCGGCTCCCCCAGGGTCGGCTCCGAAACTTCTCCGGTTCCCCCGCCGTACGCATCGCCGTCCGGGGGGACCATCAGCTACGAAGGGGAAAACGCCATGAGCCGTTGGCCGGTCCTGCTCGCCTCCGCAGTCATCCTGCTTCTGTCGTCACTGGCGGCCGCCCGCGTCCAGGAGCCCGCGAAGATGAAGATCTTCTGGGGCCTCTTGGGGGCGTATCCGCAAGAAAAGGGACGTCAGGGACGACGTGGCGCTGACGATTGTCAGGGGGATCATGCTCGACGCTGACCTCAACGATCGCGGGTTGCGGAAGCACGAGATCTTCACGCCGCTCCGTGATCGACCCGAGCGTGTCGCGGCGGCCACCCCTACTGGCGTCGCGATCGCGGAGATGGAGCGCTCGGGGATCACCACCGTGGCCGGCGTGGCCTCGGGACGCGGGCCTCTTGCCTGGTGCCGGGTCACGACGCAAGAGGCGCCCTTGAACGATTCAGCCCCCGCCTCCGTCCAACGGACGGGTTCGGCGCCCGTGGGATACTTGGGTCTGACCCCGGGCGCAACTCACACTGGAGCACGGTCATGAAGCATCATCGCCTGATGGCAATGGTCCTATGCCTCTGCCTGCCGCTCTGCCGGGCCGATGCCACCGATGTTCCACGGATCATCGATGTCGACGGGCCCGCCCGGGGCGTGCAGCAGCTACGTCTCAGTGAGCTGTGGCGGGTGGGGGGCCAGGAGGAAGGCGTAGTCTTCGGACGCATTACGGACCTGAAGCTGGGTGCGGACGGCAGTCTCTACGTGCTGGACAACCAGTTGTGCCACGTGGTGGTGATCTCCGCCGCTGGAGAGCACCTGCGGGACATCAGCCGTGAGGGCGACGGGCCCGGCGAGTTGCGCCAGCCGATGGGGCTCGTCGTTCTGGCGGACGGTATCCTCGGCGTCGGTTTGGGCTTCCCCGCGAAGCTCGTCGTGCTCGGGCTGGACGGGGCGCCCCTCGGTACTCACTATCCCGTCGGCGCGCCCGCTGAAGGCAACGTCGCGGTCATGATCAGCCTCCACTGCGTTGACGGCGTGCTGGCCGCCAGCGGCGGCCGCATCGTGATGACGCCCGGCGCAGAGAGCCACACCAATCGCTTCCTGTCCCTGTGCGTGTCCGTGAGCGATGCCACCATCGGTGGATTCCATCACGTCCTTGAGACCACCACGCCGTTCGATCCTACCGGCTACCACTTCGTCGAGGCCGACGCCTACTACATCGACCGTAGCTGGACCCTCGGCCGCAACGGTCGTATCTATGCGCCCATGAAGAGGGACGCCTACGAGATCTCGGAGTTCGACACGACGGGCAAGCTCGTGCGCGTATTCGGGCGCCACTGCAAACCGCGCAAGAGGACGGCGGCCGAGAAGGGCAGAATCTCCCCCCTCATCGACCCGGGTAAGCCGACGAACACGGACTGGACCATCTCCGACCACGACGACAGCGTCACACGGATCATGGTCAATCCCGACGACGATGCGATCTGGGTCCTGACGCCCCACGGCCATGACGACCAGCCCGACGGTATCCTGGAGACGTGGGACGTCTTCGCCCCCGACGGTGTGTACCTGTGGCAAGTGTCCATTCCCCTGGGCCACGAGATGCACGAGGGCACCTGCTACCTGGTGGGCGAGGGACTGATGGTCGTGGTACGGGGCACCGGGAGCGCCTTCAGCGCCGGAGCGGATGACGGAAGAACCGAGATCGAGCCGCTCGAGGTCATCTGCTACAGGATGCTCTAGATCTTGCATGGTAAGCAAGCATGCGTGCACAGTGCGCTCGCGGCGTGGCTCCATCGCGACTTCCATTCTGATGCTGATGGCGCTGATGGCTTGGCCCTCGGCCGCTCAGGACGCATGGAACATCGAGTACGTCGGGGGCCTCCCAGGCTATCTCGAAGGTGTGCAGGTTCAGGGTAGCGACTGAGGTCGCGGTGTACGGCGATCAGATCCTCGCTGGCCTGGCGCAGCCGGTCGGGAAGGCCGTCAACGCCCTTCTGCCACGAGACGGCTAGGGCGCACGCTTCGCGGTCTATCTGAAAGGCACTGATACGGACGCAGGCCACTCCGCGCTCTTTGGCAAGTGCGGGCATGCATGGCTCCCGTGTAACACCACGATATCAGGCGTCCTTGCGGAAGAGACCGTCCAACTTGCTACGGGCATCGCCGCCACGGCCCGGGGCAGCTCGGGCCACGGGTTCGGCCGCGAGCTGAAACCGCTCGCAGAAGTTAGCCCGCTCGCGATCCGTCACCCACTCGGTGTCCGGCTCGCGGCACTGGTTGTGCGCGCCGGGGTCGTGATGCCGGCAATTGCGGCAGCAACGCAGATCCTTGCCGCACCCGGGGCAGGCCTCTCCCCGCGGCACATTGGCGTGGTGCGCGTAGGAAAGCGCGGTTCCGCAGAACCAGCATTGGGGCATGGACAATCCTCCCCTGGGCCCAGGGGGAAGATAGGGAAGAACCCCGGATCTGTCCAGGTTCGCGTTGCCCGCGACGCGGATTCCAGGTCATGGCCGAGCGCACTAACGGGCGGGAGCAGGATCCTCCGAATAGAGCGCCTTGATCTGCCCCCAGGTCACTCTTTGCACCGGCGTCGTGCAGATGAGGGAATCACAGCCGGGCGTTCCCCAATGAGAGATACCTCCGAGTGCAGCGCATTCCGGGCCGGTGACGGCGTAGCAGAGGGCACCTACACAGCAGGCATGTACTAAGGGCTCACAGGGATCGGGATCACAGGAGAGAGCCCATGGTATCCACTCTCCGTGCAGGCTGTCGCAGGCGGATTGCGACTCGAGCGAGCAGCCCCCTCCGTGGCAGCACGCGCTGGAAAGGGGCAGCGGCGGTGCCCAATCGGTATTGACGCCCAACCCGCCCAAGTCGTACTCGTCCAACGCTTCCGGTTCCTGACCGCAGTGCGTGACTGTAGCGAACCCTGTCTCGGGGTTGACATCGAAGGGGATCAGCGTTGGGCCGGGCTCGGCATAGACATACCCAGCGAAGTGGTAGATGGGAACCCACTCGCCCTGCCACGGACTATCCGTGATGGCCAACCTCGTCCCGGCATTGGGGCCGGGCCAGTTCGCGGAGGGAAGGTCGAGGCCATTGCCTGGATAGCAGGGGCCGTGGTGCTGAATCGAAAACGCCCTCCCATCGTAATCGCCGAAGCCGAATTCCATGGCGCAGATGTCGTCCAAGCCCTCGTTGGCAAACAGGATGAACCAGACGACCGCGCGGCTGTCCTCGACATCGATTCGTTGACGAATCATTGCGGGGATGACGGGCCTCGACAACACCTGGCACCACCCGCCCGCCGGAGGAATGGCACTGAACTCAATCTCTGACGCATGGTGCGCCGCCAAGGTTGGCATCGGCAGGGGGACAGGGTTGGCCGGGGGTGAGTCAACACTGACACCCAGGCCGAACAGCACGATGAGCACGATGAGCACGATGAGGAGGTTCTTCGGTTCCATGGTCACCTCCTTGAAGCGCACGCATTCGCTGTCGCTAGTTACTATTCTAGGCGAGAAGGGCAACCGTGGCCAGAGTGCTGCCAGCTACACTGCCAGCTCCGTGCGCGGGGAGAGATAGGAGGGTCTTGAGTCAAAGAGGGGGGGCGCTGGAACCGGCCCCCCCCATGCTATCCGCCGGAGGTTTAACGCCGGCGCGTGCGTGTCTTCTGGGGCTCCGTCGCTGACCGCTGCTCCGACTTCCGTGGTTCCACCTTCTGCCGCTGCTCCGACCTCCGTGGTCCCACCTTCTTCCGCTCCACCTTCCGCGGTTCCGCCCTCTGGTGTTCCACGATCTTCTTCAGCTCCTTCTGGAGCTTCTGGGGTTGGGCTTTGTCCTTCGAGCCGCGCCGCGCCTCGCTGCGCTTGCTTGATGGCTGGTCACGCCGCTCGATCTTCGCCCGCTCCTGATGGGGCCGCGCCTTCACCGGTTGCGCCTCGGCGACCCGGTCCGGCCGCTTCACCACGCGATCGGCGACCGGAGGACGCATGACCCGCGTCTCTGGGGTCGGCCGGACGGGCGGCCGGTGGACCTGAACCACGTTGCCGCGCTGGATCGTCCGGCCCGGCCGTTCTTGCGGGCCGCGGTCGATGACGACCTGCGGCTTCACGCGCTGGCCGGTCCGCCGCTCAACGTCTCGAACAGCGATGCCGCGCTCGATGATCCGATCGCCCACGTACCCGTAGTCCGTCACGTCCCGGGTAGTCCGGAAACAGTGCTCGGCGCGATGGCGAGGCATGAAATGCCGATGGACGTGATGCCGCGTGAAGTGTCGGTCCGGCACGAAGCACCAGCCGCCCAGGCCGATGCCGATGCCCAGACGCCAAGTGTCGGTGACGAAGCCGACACCGATCCGCCAGTGGGCCTCGGGCGGCAACGGGGCCCAACCGATGACGCCGTCGCCCAGCCGCCAGGCCACCCAGGCCGGGCCCCAGACGGTGTCGGGCACCCAGACCCAACCGTACCGATGGTCATGAGCCCAGCGCCCGTAGTGGAAGGGGGCCCAGCCCCACTCCGCGTAGTCGACCCAAGTCCAGCCGTAGTCGGTGTAGGTCCAGTAGCCGTTGGAGTATGGCCGCCAATCCGCGGACACCCCCGCGGGCACCCAGACGAACCCGTAGACATCGGTCGTTACCCAGAGGCCGTAAGGCTGCAGGGCATCGTAGAAGTAATCGATGTCCACAACGGCCGAGATCGAGCCGTGCGGGCTTGCGGAGGCAGCGCCGGTGCTGCCCGCGGTGAGCGCGCAGGCAAACCAGAGTGCGAATCCGAGATGCTTCATCCTCCACCTCCTTGACCGAGCGTGTCGGTCCTGCTTCCGGGCGTTAATACAACCAGGGGGGAGGGTTTGTTCGGAGAAAACACAACCCGTTGCAGGGGTATCACATACATTCTGGATCGAGAACCGTATGGATCGAGAGCGGTTGCTTTTTGTGCCGAGGCTGAGGCGGGCGAGGTTACGGATCAAGGTGGGGTGGGCGCAGCATCGGGCGGGGGGCAGGCGCCGTTGGTGGACGCGCGCCGCCCCCCGACCGCTGAGCTGGGCTCTCTTCTCGCACTCCGGGAGCCGTCGTGGCTCTACTTCGCCGGTGCCTTGCGCAGATAGATGAACCAGTAGACCAGGCCCACCATGACGGAGCCGCCGATGATATTGCCGATCGTGACCGGCAGCAAGTTGCCTACGAAGCAGTTGCCCCAGGTCAAGTGCGGATACGAGGCGGGCGTCTTGCCAATCATCTGGAAGAACGCAGGATCTCCGCCGCCCTTGATGAAGAGCGACGCGGGGATGAAGTACATGTTGGCCACGCTGTGCTCGAAACCGGCGGCCACGAAGCAGGAAATCGGCGGGATGATCGCCAGGATCTTGCCGGTCACAGTGCGCGCGCTGTAGCACAACCACACCGCCATGCATACCAGCGCATTGCACATGATCCCCAGCGCCACCGCCTGGATGAAGGTGAAGCTGGTCTTGGCCTCGCCGATGGCAAGCGCAGTGGCGCCGATCGATCCGCCGCCGAACGTGTACTGCTTGCCCACGAAGACGATGTAGGCCGTGAGGACGGACCCGACGAGGTTGCCGATCCAGACGACCACCCAGTTGCGCAACAGACCACCCAAGCTGACCTTGCGGCTGGCATAGGCCATGCTGATGAGGTTGTTGCCCGTGAAGAGCTCGGAGCCCCCGATCACGACCAGAATGAGGCCAACCGTGAAGACCAGACCCACCAGCAGGCGGGTCACACCGTAGGGGAATCCCGTGGAGAAAGCCGTGCCGCCCGCGGCGTCCTTGATCGCGATGCTGCCCGCGCCTACGGTCGTGGCGAAGATCGCCCCCATGGCAATGAAGGCGCCTGCCAGAACCGCCAGGACGAACATCTTCGACACGGGCAGACTGGCCTTCTTGACGCCCAGATCCTCCCCCTTCGCGGCCATCGCCGGGGGCATGAGGTCATCGAAGCTGATGGGTGGTTGAGCATTCATAGCGTACTCCTCAAGTCCTCCAAGGGTTGGAATAGCCTCTGTGACAACCGTGACCGAGCATCAAAGCACTTTCCAGTGCGCCAGGCAACCCCTTCGGCAGTCCGGCACCGGGCGATCCAATCGGTGGAAGTACCGATCCCGCTTGACGCAGCCCGGGGCGGGATGGTCCAATCTTTCACCCCCTTCTGGGGCGTGCAGTGCTTCCGGCCGGGGCGTACAGTGCTTCCGGTCCGGGGCCCTCGCCGGGGGAACAGCGAGGGGCAGCACCATCACATCGGACAGGATCATGCCTTCTGACGATGCCACCATGGGAACGACGCCCGCGCCTGCCTCCGGGACCGCAGACTCCGCAGCCCGCTCTCCAATCCACCCCATCGATGCTGCGGGACCCGGCCGAGCCCTTCCCTGGGTGCTGCGCGCGTTCAGGCATCGCAACTACCGCCTCTTCTTTGGCGGCCAGCTCATCTCGCTGATCGGCACCTGGATGCAGATGGTGGCCCAGTCGTGGCTCGTCTACCGATTGACAGGCTCAGCGGCCCTGCTGGGGCTCGTTGGCTTCTCGTCGCAGATCCCGGTGCTCCTGCTCGCCTCCGTTGGCGGCGCGATTGCCGATCGCCACCGCCGGCACAGGATCCTCGTCGTCACGCAGACGAGCGCCATGCTGCTGGCCGCCGTGCTGGCGACTCTGACGCTGACGCAGCAGGTCCAGGTATGGCACATCTGCGCGATTGCGGTTCTCCTCGGCATCGTCAATGCCTTCGACATTCCCGCCCGTCAGGCGTTTGTCGTCGAGATGGTGGGCCGCGAAGATCTGGTCAACGCCATCGCCCTCAATTCCTCGATGTTCAACAGCGCCCGCGTCCTCGGACCAGCGCTGGGCGGCGTGCTTGTGGCGAGCATTGGTGAGGGCTGGTGCTTTTTCGGCAACTCGGTGAGCTACATCGCCGTTATTGCCGGGCTGCTCGCCATGCGGCTCACCGCCCGCCCGCGGGCTGTGCCCTCAGGCTCGATGCTCGCCAGCATTGTCGAAGGGTCACGTTTCGCCTGGCACGCCAGTCCCATTCGCTCACTGCTGCTGCTCTTGGCGCTGGTGAGTCTGATGGGCATGCCCTACATGGTGCTCATGCCCATTTTTGCCGATCAGATCCTTCACGGCGGGCCGCGGGGATTGGGGATGTTGATGGGCGCCTCGGGGGTTGGCGCACTGGCGGGGGCGCTCACGCTCGCGGCGCGCCGCAGCGTGCGCGGGCTGGGACGGGTGGTGCCGCTCGCGGCGGCGGGCTTCGGAGCCTGTCTCATCCTCTTCTCGCTTTCACGGTCGTTCTGGTTGTCAGCGGCGCTGCTCGTGCCGACCGGCTTCTGCATGGTCACCCAGATGGCATCCTCCAATACACTGGTGCAGTCGATGGTGCCGGACGCGCTCCGCGGGCGGGTGATGGCCGTCTACTCGATCATGTTCTTGGGCATGGCGCCCTTTGGCTCGCTCATGGCCGGGCAGCTCGCGCAGCACTTGGATGCGCCAACGACGGTCGCGATCGGCGGGGTCGCGTGCATCATCGGCGCCGCGTTCTTCGGTCGACGCCTGACAGCGTTTCGACAGGAGGCGGGACGGATGATTGTCGCGCTGCAGATGGCCGGCGGGGTTCCGGCCGAGGCGGTCACGGCCCAGGGCAATCTGCTGCAGTCAGATCCGCCTCGCGCTCGTTCTCATGAGCACCGCTCGTGAGCGCGCGGTCTTCGCCCTGGCGAGTACAGGGAAGTCGCCCAGGGAAGACTTGGGCCGGTCGCGTGGCGGCCCGAACCCGCGGCACTGGATCGACGCCCCGATGGGAGCTAGTGCTCCACTCCAAGCTCCTTGACCAGTCGGTTGAGATACGTGCGTTGCACACCCAGCATCTCCGCCGCCCGGGTCTGGTTGCCACCGGCTCGCGCCAGGGCGCTCTGGATGAGCCCCTTCTTGAAGCCCTCGAGCGCTTCGCGATAAGGGCGTGTGAGCAATTCGGACAGGCGTACCTCCCCATCCCTCCCGCCGCCGGCTGTCCCACCCGCCGCGATTTCAGGCGGCAGCAGATCGGGCGTCAGCTCGTCAGCGCGGGCCAACACCACCATTCGCTCGATGGCGTTCTTGAGCTGCCGTACATTGCCGGGCCATGTATAGCGCTCGAGGATCTCGAGCGTCGTGACCCCCAACCGCAGCCCCTCACGCTTCATCTCGGCAGCAAAACGTTCCAGGAACGCTTCCGCCAGCGGCACGATGTCCTCGGGCCGTTCGCGCAACGGGGGCACCCGCAGGGCGATCACATTGAGCCGGTAGAAGAGGTCTTCGCGGAATCGACCGGTCTGCACCTCGTGTGGCAGATCCCGGTTGGTCGCGGCCAGGATGCGGCAGTCGACGCGGATCACCTGGGTGCCGCCGACGCGCTCGAACTCGCCCGCTTCCAGGAAGTGCAGGAGCTTGGTCTGCAAGCGCGGGCTGACATCCCCGACCTCATCCAGGAACGCGGTGCCGCTCGCGGCCGTCTCGAGGCGACCTTCCTTGCGGCCCACCGCGCCGGTGAACGCGCCCTTCTCATGGCCGAAGAGTGTCGACTCGATCAGATCATCGGAGATTGCCACGCAGTTGATGTACACGAACGGGCCGGACGCGCGCGGGCTCAACCGATGGATGTGCTCGGCGAGGACCTGCTTGCCCGTGCCGCTCTCGCCGGCCAACAGAATCGTTGCATCGGAACGGGCGGCCTGGGTGGCAGTCTCGAGAAGCAGGCGCATCACCTCCGACCGTCCGCTCACGACGCCACCGGCGCCGGCTTGCTCGGTCAGGGCCTCATTCACGCGCAGCAAGCGGCGCTTCTCGAGCGCTCGGTCGATGACCTTGCGCAGGATCTCGAAATCGGCCGGCTTGGTCAGGAAGTCATCCGCACCGCACTTCATCGCCTCCACGGCCTTCGCGACCGAACCGAACGCCGTGAGGACGACCTTCTCAGCACGGCAACCGGCCTCGCGCAGCTTCTCGAGGACCGTGAGGCCATCCATGCCCGGCATCGAGAGGTCCAGCAAGATGAGATCGAAAACACTGTGCGTCGTCTGCCGGAGGGCCTCCTCGCCGCTATCGGCCTGGGCCACCTGGTGCCCCCAGTAGCGCAACCGGTCGGCCAGCGCCCGGCGCAACGCGTCGTCGTCGTCCACGATCAGGATCGTCGCTTTCATCGGACCTCTCCTCTACGCCTCATCGGGTGCGCCTGTCGCCGTTGCCCGCCCCAGCGCGCGATCCGGCGTGGGTCTCGGCGTCGCATCGGGCGGTCCCTGGTGCACGGGTAGGAGACAAGTGAACACTGCTCCGCCGCCATCGCGATTGGCCGCGGTCACCTCGCCGTGCATGAGCTCGACGTAGGACTTGACGATGTATAATCCCAGCCCAAATCCATGCTGCTGGCCGGCGTGGCCTTGGTCACCCTGGCGGAAGCGCTCGAAGATGACCTGCGCATCGAGATCCCCGAGTCCCGGGCCCCGATCGCAAATCGACAGCGCCTGGCGGCCGGCGGAGGCGCGTTCCACGATGATCTCCACGACCGATCCGCGCGGAGAGAACTTGATCGCGTTGTCAGCCAGATTCAACACGACCTCCAGGAGCTTCTCCGCATGCCCACGGACGGGATGTCGGTCGCGGACGTCGGTTTGGAGCACGATGTCTCTTTCCTCGGCCAGTGGTTTGAGTGTAAGCGCTGCCTGAGCGAGCAGATCTCCCAGGTCAACCGCCGCCAGATCGAGTTGCGTGCGGCCTTGCTCCATGCGGCTGATGTCGAGCAGATTGCTGACGAGTCTGTTCAAGTGCCCCGCGGATGCCTTGACGGATCGCAGGTACTCCACCTGGTGGTCGGCCAATGGGCCGGCGATGCCATCCAGGAGGTTGTCAGTCGACCAGAGAATCGACGCCAGGGGCGTGCGTAGATCGTGGGCGACGCGGGACAGAAAATCGCTCTTCAGGCGGTCCACCTCCTCGGCGCGTCGGCGAGCGTCGGCCTCGGCGGTAGCGGTTTGCACGAGCCGGATGCGCTCGAGGGCGCGGCCGGCCTCCGAGGCCGCGTTGTGCAGGAGCTCCAGGTCGGGCTCGATATAGCGTCGTTCCGTCTGCTTACGGCCAAGCAGGATCAACCCGGTCGTCTCGGCGTGCCCGCGTAGCGGTGTGGCGAGCACCAAACCCGCGCGGGCCAGCACGTCAGGGAAGGGATCGGTCTCGATCTCGGGGTCGCTCGTGCTGTTGGGTGCCGCCAGCAATCGCGGCGGGACCACGGCGAGCAACTCGGCCAGGCCAGGCATCGTCCCCGGCGGCAGATTGCCGTAGCTCAGCAACTCGCCTTGCTCGACGAGCACGACGGCGTGGTTCTGGGGTCTTAAAGTCGCGGCCAGGAATTCATCCACCACGCGAACCAAGTCCGCCTGGGCGTGTACGTGCCCCAAACGCAGCTCCAGATCGGCGAGCGCCTGTTCATAACTGTGCGTCAGCTTGAAGAAGGTGCGGTCCACGGCTTGGCCGATCGCCCGCCGCAGGGGCTGAAACATGAGTCCGGCGCCAATCCCGATTGCGATGGCCGAGACCAAGGCCGCCTCCCCGGGCAGCCGCTCGACTCCCCGGCCGATGATGACGACGAAGGTGAGGTAGAGCCCCACCATGAGCAGAGCGAGGATCGCATAGATCACGCTGCGCCGGATAATGATGTCGATGTCGAGGAACTGATAGCGGACCACGGCAAAGACGAAGGCGATCGGGATCGCGAGCTCGAAGAGCCGGTCAAAAGCCGGGGTGAACGGAGCCGCGAGGCCGAGGAGCTGCGGCAACGTTCGCAGATAGACATACGGTATGACCCCGACAGCGAAGCCCCATAGCAACCACTTCACCTGGGCGCGCTCGCGTTTGAGCTCCAGCTTGCGGCCGGTGGTGAAGAGGATCAGGAATGCCGCCAGCACCTGCGTCACCAGCAGCGTGTCGGCCAGAGCCTGGGGCGGTGTGGTCGCGGTGAAGAGCGACATGGTGCGAGCCTGGGCGACAAGCTGGGCGGATCCGGAAGCCAGCGCCCCGGCGGCCAAGTGGGCCGAGGCGTGGAAGTAGCGCAGGAACGCGATGCCCTGCCATAGGATTTGCCCAGCGGCAATGATGACCATTGCAGGCATGAGCCACCGCGCGCGGTCGAGCACCGCCTGGCGGCGCGGAAAGCTCAGCGTCATGTGCACGAAGATGGGCGGCAGCGCGGCCAGACAGATGAGCTGGAAGAGCCCCATTATGACTACGGGCCACCCGCCCACGGATGGATAGTGCACCCCCCCAATCATGATCGCGAAGCCGTAGAGGAATGTGGACCAGAAGAAGTCGCGCACGGGCCCGGGCGAGGCGCGCGAGGCGAAGAAGATGGTGCCCACGGTCCAGAAGAAGATGCCGCTCACGAAGGTCACGATCAGGCCCGCGGCCGGGAGGGCGCGGGGCAGGACGGCGTCAGACGTAGCGCCGTTCACGGAGATCACCTGGAGGCGCGTGTTGGGGGGCAAGCTTTCGCTCAGAAAACGCAACTCCTCGCGTGATCCCGCCGCGCGGCCGCCCAGATCCCGCGGTAGATCAGACCCGGACAGACAGACCGGATACTGAGTGTCTGCCGGAGGGAAATCCGGCGGCAGGGATGAAATGCGCGCCTGCAGTTGGAACGCCCACAGGTAGAGGGGCAGTCCGACCGCGCAAATCGCAAAGTAGAACCAGGGCCTGCGGTGAATCATCGACGCCCCCCGAGCCTTCGCCCGCCCGTGCCCTTTGATCCCTGCACTCGCGCCGCCCAGCTACCACGCTGCGTCAATATCGTACCAGGATTGATGATGCAACCCAATCGTTGACCGCGCGGTCGCGGTCTCGGTAGGCTTAGAGCTGTCAGTGAGAGGGATCGAGTCAACGCCTGTCCCCCGCCCGAAAGGAGAAGGCCTTATGAGGATCCTGGGAGTTTGGCTGGCGCTGTGCTGTCTCATCCTGCCGGCGCAGGCCCTGGAACTCGTCGTCAACGGCGACTTCGAGCAGCCGCTGACAACGGGGTGGCAGCAGGAAACGGTCGGATCGGCCTGGTACATTGACCGCGGTGTCAACTACGACCCCGACCCCGACTACGAGGTCTTTGTGCGCCACAGCACGGGCTCCGGGCTGGCGCGGCTGTTTCAGGATGTCGTTATTCCCTCGACCAGTGTTCAGTTCTCAATCCACGCCAAGATGCAGGCCTCAGCGACTTCCACCGCTTGGGCCGGAGCGGCGGTGACGCTCGCCTATCTGGACCAGTATGGTTTCCTGTTGGGCGAGACCTACATCTGCACGGAGAGCCAGCACTGCCCCTGGGCCGACAGCCCGACCTTGCACTTGATCGCCGCCCCGAACAACGTCTGGATGGATCACGCCTTTGATGTGGCGGCCGAGCTCGCCAACCTGCCGGGCGTCGACCCGGCTGCAGTTCACGCGATCAGGCTGGGGTTCCTTGTTCGAGCCGCGGATTGCTGAGGTGCGACGGAGTACGCGGAGGTCTCCGCGGATGACGTGAGCCTGAGCTGCAACTACTCCCAGCCCTTCGTTCACTACTACGGCAAGACCCTCATCGATGCGACCGGCAACAGCAACGGACGGCTCGACCCAGGCGAAACCGCTGACCTGGTCGTCCAGCTCAAGAACTTCGGCGTAATCGCCTATGGCGTTTCAGCGCAGATCCAGAGCACCGACCCCTACCTCACCATCCACCAGGCAACGGCCAGCTACGGCAACATCGGAGCTGGCGTCGTCGCGAGCAACAGCCTGGCGCCCTTTGTGATTCAGGCGGCCCCGTACACGCCCGAGGGCCACATTGCCCAGATCACGGTCACCGCCACCTTCACCGGCGGCCAGACAGTGTCTCGGCTGGCCTTGCCCATCGGCAAGTGGGACTTCCTCGTGTGGGATCCCTCGCCTGACCAGTCCAGCGGACCGGTGATCTACGCAGCGCTGAGATCGCTCGGCTACAGCGGGGCCTTGACGGGACAGTTTCCGGCGGACGGCCTGGATGTCTACCAATCGGTGTTCGTTTCCCTCGGCGTCTACTCGAGCAATCATGTGATCACCGCCAATTCCGCGCCGGCGCTGGCCCTGGTGGCTTACCTGCAGCAGGGTGGCTGCCTCTACATGGAAGGCGCCGACATGTGGTATTACGACCCGACCATCGGTGGGCACAACTTCGGCTCGTATTTCGGGATTCAAGGTGTGTCGGACGGCAGTGCCGACATGTCTCGGGCCGTGGGTGTCGCAGGCACTTTCACCGCCGGCATGAGTATGGCCTACGGGGGCGAGAACTCCTACATAGACCGCCTCGCCCCGGTGGGAACCGGCTTCACGATATTCAACAACCTCTCTCCGCAGTACGTCTGCGGGGTGGCCAATGAAACCACAACCTACCGGACCGTGGGTTGCTCCTTTGAGCTCGGGGGGCTGATCGACGCGGCGGCGCCCTCGACCAAGGCCGACCTGGTGCAGGCGGTCATGGAGTTCTTCCTGCCGGTCGATCCGCAGGCCGTCGGCGAGAACGACCGGCAGCGCGGGTTGACCTTCCTGGCGCCGGCGGAACCCAATCCGTGCCCAGGACTGGCGATCCTGCGCTACGGCCTGGACGAGCGTGCGTCCGTGCGCATCGGCCTCTACGACGCCAGCGGGCGCTGTGTGCGGATGCTCGCGACGCAGACGCAGCCGGCCGGGGTGCATGCGCTCGAGATCGACACCCGAGGTCTGACGGCGGGGTTCTACTTCATCCGATCGGAGCTCGGCGATCGCGTCCTGGCGCGCAAGTTCGTCGTCACCCGCTGAGATTGCATGGGGCGGCGGGGTTATTCCCGAGCTTGCCCTGGCGGCCCGGCAGCTTCTTGCGGCTGCCGGGCCGCCGTCACGTACATCCCGCAGTTCGAGCCGATCTGGTTCTCGCGCACCTCGCCGATGCTCACCAGCGTATCGTAGCCGGCGGCCCGGAAGCGGTTGGCCAGCTCCTCGGCCTTGGCTGGGGCCGTCTCGTCGATGAGCCCGCGCAGGCCAGCCCGGCGGGCGGCGTGGGTCGGGTTGATCGGCGTCAACTTGACCAGGAAGAGGCGCGGATCGAAGTGTTCTAGCAGCGCGCCCGGGTCGAGGGCCATGCCGCGGGCGGCGGCGAAGTTGAGGGTGACCTTGCGATCACCATCCGTGTAGAAGTGCCCGCCGTAGTCGGCGATCTGGCGCGCTGTCCAGGTGCGAGCTGGGATGAGCAAGCGGCGGGCCTTCTCGTCGGTCGTGTGCAGGGAGAACTGCATCTGGAAGCGCCCGCCCGCGTAGAGCGCCTGCTTGACCTCCAGCAGCTCCTCGAAGAAGCGCTCGCGCCGCGCCGGGGCGATCGTCGAGATGCTCGGCAAGATGCCGGGCGCCTCCCAGCGCGCGGGAAGCGCGCGCAGGGCGACGAGCACCGCGTCGTTGAGCGCCGGATCTCCCATGCGCGCGAACTGCACCTTCAGCTTGGGCACCGGCACGCGTCCGTCGGGATAGCGCCGCCGGATGAGGTGATCGATCTGCGCGAGGATCTCTTCGGCTGAGAGCCGGCCGCGATAAGATCCCCCGGCGTCGCACATGGGACAACCGATCGGGCAGCCCTTGAGCGTAGAGATGATCAGCACCCACTTCTGCTCGCGCGACACGGGCGGCTGCACCGACTCGACGAATTCGATCAGCGATCCGTCGGCGGTCTCGGCCACGAAGACCTTCGCCAGGTTGTCATCGCCGCGTCTCGCCACGATGCGCAGCGCCGAGCCCATTCCGGGCGCTTGGCTCGATCCCGGTGTCCGGCCCGATCCGGGCGCTTGCCCACGGACGGCTGGCGCCCACGGGTCGCGCCGCCCGGTGGTCAGATACGCCACCGCGTCCATGGCTGCCGCGAGGCCATCGCCGACGGCGATTCCGGCCTGGCCGAGGCTACCGCGGCGGGCATCGCCGATGACGAAGAGACCTTGATGGTCCGTGGCGATCCCCGGGCCGAGCAGTTCCGGCGCGGACGAGCGGCGACCGATCGCCGCCAGCACCGCCTCGCCGGTGACCTCCCGCGGCTCATCCCCCTGGCAGAAGGTCACGCGCACGCCGTCCGGCTCCTCGCGCAGAGCCGTTGGGCGGGCATGATCGATGAACGTCACCCGCTCGTGCCGCCGTGCCATCGCCAGGAGCCGTCCTTGTGCGCTCGGCTGCGCTCCGCGCAGCAGGATGGTGACCTGCGCACCGCTGGTGGCCAACGTCAGAGCGTAGTCGAGCGCCGCCTCGCCGCCCCCGATGACGATCGCGCGGCGTAGCTCCGGCCGCACACTGAGCAGCTCGCGCACCTCATAGTACAAGCCGCGTCCCTCCAACGCGCGGGCGCCGGGAACCTCGAGCAGGAGCGGGTGGGTTCCGGTGGCGAGCAACACCGCCTCGGCCTCAATGGGGCCGCGATCGGTCTCGACCTGCAGGGCCCCGCCGGCCGCGCGGCACTCTGCGTCGCAGAAGGCCGTGGGGTCCGCGTCCGAGATCCTCAGGGCCTGCGCGCGCGTGACGCTGAGGCCGGATCGGTGTAAGTGGCGCTCGAGGCGCCGCGTGAATTCGGGTCCGGGCAACGGCGGCAGGCCGGGGTAGTTCTCGACGCGGAAGGCGTTGACTAGCAGGCCGCCGGCCATGCCCGCGCGATCGATGATGAGCGGGCAAATACCCAGGCGGGCGCACTGGACGGCCGCGGCACACCCTGCGGGACCGGCGCCGACGATGATCAGCCTTGTACGCTGCATCGATCGAGGATCTCCTGGACGCTCATCACAACCGCCACGCAGTCGGCCATCGACACGAGTGAATTCAGGTGACGCTCTTCGCAGCTACTGGCGGTGGCGTCGGCGGCCACGTAGACCTCGTAGCCGCGGCAGAAGGCGGATCGCGCGGTCGTCTCGCAACACATGTGGGTCAACACACCCGTGATCAGCACCTGGTCCACGCGGCGTTCACTGAGCATGTCGGCGAGCGGCGTGTGCAGGAAGGCATCGTAGGTGGTCTTGCGCACCACCGACTCGCCGGCGCAAGGCGCCAGGGCGGCGATGATCTCCGCCTCGGGCTCACCCGCCCGGATGTGATCCGAGAAGAATCGCCCCAGCATGCCCAGATCGTCTGTGCCGCCATGAGCGTGCTGAGTGAAGAGCACCGGAGCGTTGATCCGTCGCCAGGCGTCGAGGAGCAGGGCAATGCGATCGGTGGCCGCTCTGGCCGCCGGCACGAAGCACCGCCCGTGCGGGTCCGCGAAGTAGCGCAGCATGTCCACCACCAGCAAGGCGCAGCGGGGTGGGTCGATCACGAGGTGCGGCCTGGGCGCGGTCGCCGCACGCACGGTCGCCAGCCATGTGGCCGTGCGCGCCGCGAGGTTGCTCGGCTCGGCGTATTCATGGGTGCGCATGCCTGGTTCCGCCCCCGGATCGTCTCACGATTCCCAGGATCCCGCGGGATCTTCCCGGCGAGGTGACTGGGAACCTAGAGCAAGGCGGCCCCTCCGGGCAAGATCCTCGCGGATAGATCCCCGTGGTCGAATCCCTCGCGGCTGAATCCCCGCAGTTGAATCCCCCGGCGAACCCGCGTAGAGTCCAGCCCCAGTAGTGGTTGTCCCTCGGCCCCTCACAGGAGAGGAGTCTATCCGTGACATCTGCAACCGTGGCGGTTCCAGTCGCCCCCATCCGCACCCTGTTCGGACACCCCGTCGGCCTCTTCACGCTGTTCTTCGCCGAGATGTGGGAGCGGTTCTCCTATTACGGGATGCGGGCGCTCCTCGTCTTCTACATGCTGAAGGGATTCCTGGGATACGGCGACTCCGATGCCTACGCTGTGTATGGCGCCTACACCGCGATGGTCTACATGACGCCCTTCTTCGGCGGCATGATCGCCGATCGGCTGCTGGGCGCTCGGCGGGCGGTCGTGCTGGGCGGCCTCCTCATGGCCGCTGGTCACCTCATGATGACGGTGCAGAGCACCACGGCCTTCTTCACCGCCCTGGCGCTGCTGATTGCGGGCAACGGCTTCTTCAAACCGAATATCTCGACGATCGTGGGCTCGCTTTACCGCGAGGGCAGCCCCAAACGGGACGGCGGGTTCACCATCTTCTACATGGGGATCAATCTGGGCGCGGCCATGTCGCCGCTGCTCTGCGGCTACATCGGGGAGACCTACGGCTGGCACTACGGCTTCGGGCTGGCCACCATCGGCATGCTGACGGGCGTGGCGGTGTTCGTCGCGCCGGTTCGCTTGACCCAGATCCTCATCATGCTGGGCGCCGCGGCAGCCGCCGTCGGGCTGTTCGTGTTCCGCCCCGACAATCCCTTCTCGATCGCCATCAACATCTTCATCGGGCTGTCGCTGCTCGCCGCCGCCGTCATCGCCTGGATCGCGCTCGGTCGCGGGGGGCTGCCGCGTGAGGCCGGGCAGCCGCGGGACATGGCGCGACTGCGCCGCACGGTGCTTGGGTTCCTGCGGACCGACTTCGCGGTCTACTTGTGCGCCCTGCTGGCCATCCCGATCTTTGGCCTGCTCGTCTCGGGCTTCTCCCCGTTCACGGCGAACGGCCGGGCCCTCACGCTCGTCCCGGAGAGCACGATCGCAGCGCTCCAAGAGAGCGCCAGCGGGGTCAATCAGATCCTCGCGGTGGTGTTCGAAGAAGTGAGCAAGCCGGCCGGGCTCGTCCTGCTGCTCTCGGGGATTTGGGCGGTGTTCTATCTTGGTTTCCAGACCCTCAAACTGGACAGGGTCGGCAAGCAGCGCATGTACGTGGTGTTCATCTTGACCTTCTTCTCACTGCTCTTCTGGGCATTCTTCGAACAGGCCGGCAGCTCGCTCAACAACTTCACCGATCGCAATGTGGATCGCGTCACGGAGACCCGCACGGTCACCGCCGACATGGTGGGCACCACGATCCAGATCCAGCCCACGCAAGAGCAGCTCGGGTATTCGAACGGGGAGCGAGTCTTCACGCTCAACCAACTCGATGCCCTGCGTGGGGAACCGGGAGCCCCCGATTTCACGGTGGCGTGGACGGTCGCCCCGGACAACGTGGGGATGGGGATCGCCGAGCGCAAGCGCGAGACCCCGGCCAGCACCTACCAGGCGGTCAACCCGGTCTACATCCTCGTCTTCGGTCTGGTCTTCACCGCCCTGTGGGGCTTCCTGGCGGCGCGACGGATCGAACCGAGCACGCCGGTCAAGTTCGCGCTCGGGCTCCTGCAACTCGGCCTGGGATTCGCGGCGATCTGGTACGGCGCCCAGCATGCGGATGGTCGCGGGATGGTGGCGCTGCACTGGCTGTTCCTCGCCTACCTCCTGCACACGACGGGGGAGCTGTGTCTGTCGCCGGTTGGGCTGTCGATGATAACGCGGCTCTCTCCGGCCACGCTCGTCAGCACGGTCATGGGGGCGTGGTTCCTGGCCACGGCCTTCTCCCAGTACCTGGCGGCGATCATCTCGCAGTTCACCGGCGTGGGCGGCGAAGGGGGCAACGGAGCGGCCGGCGGCATTCCGGTTCCGGCTGAGACCGTGCACATCTATGGCGGGGTCTTCGGCAACATTGCCATTGCGGCGGTGATTGCCGCGGTCATCTGCTACGCGCTATCGCCGCTGCTCAAGAAGTGGATGCATGAGGGAGAGCCAACCGGGAGAGTCTAGAGGTCTCCGGAGACCGCGGAGGACCGCTGGATGAAAGAGCGCGTCACGTTGGGTCACCTGCTCTTTCCGGCCCTCACGGCAGCCGTCCTCGTGGCGCTGGTTCTGGGCGTGGGCGCGGCGCTTCTGCTCTTCTCCAAGTACGGAGATGCCTTTCCTGACCTGCGATTTCCATCGCTCCTGCTCTATGCCCTCGGATGCATCGGCCTCCCGCTCATCCTCGTGGCCGGGGCGCTGGCCCCGGCGATGTTCCTGCTGTTGCTGCCCTTCGACGCGCAGCGCCTGCGGGCGCGCGTGGGCTTGGTCGACCGGCCGCTGGCCCTGTTCACGGGGATTCTGGCAGCCGGCGCTCTGATCTTCGGGGGACTCTTCTACGTCAACTCCAACTGGCTGCGTTTCTCGCGCGAGCCGCGCGCCTACGCGGCCGACGCGGCGGTCGTCCTGGCGGGTCTCATCGCGGGAGCGGCCATCGTGAGGTTCTGGCCGGACCGGGTGGCACGGCTCCGCGGCAAGCTCAGGCGCATCGCCGTGCTGGTGGTCATGCACGCGCTCTTGGTTCTGTCGCTGGCGCCCAACCCGTTCGATCTCGTGCGCCATCTTCCACCCCAGCCGGACCCGCCGCCCGCGAACTATGACAGCCAGGGCGACTACCTGGGCTCCGAGGCTGTCACGCCGCCCGCGTGGAACGTGCTCCTGCTCTCGATCGACACCCTGCGCTGGGATGGATTGAGCTGCTATGGCAATCCGCGCCTGACGAGCCCCCACATCGATCAACTGGCTGCGGAGGGAGTCCGTTTCACGAACGTCTTGGCGCAATCTTCGTGGACCCTGCCATCCCACATGACGATGTTCACGGGGCTGTACCCGTCGGTGCATGGGTGCATCACTTCGCCCGGGTGGAGTCGCAAGCTCGACCGGTTGGACGAGGCCTGGGTGACTTTGCCCGAAGTACTGCGCGGATGGGGCTATGCCACGGCGGCCTACACGGACGGCAAGCTGCTTGGCCCGGCCTTTGGCTTCGATCAGGGTTTCGACGTGTGCGACGATTCGGGGGGTGGTATCGGCCGCGTGACCGAGAAGGGACGGCTCTGGCTGGAGCAGCATTTCGCCGCAGCCAGCGAGCAGCCCTTCTTCCTCTTCCTGCATTGCTATGACGTGCACCACTATCGCCCACCAGAGGCGTACGAGCGGCAGTTCGTCCATCCCTACGATGGGCCCTTGCTCAAGCTGCGCCGCCAAGGTTCCGCGCTGGAGACGAAGGTCACGTCGGATGGCTTCTACAGCCTCAGTGCGGCGGACCTTCGCTATCTACGCGACCTGTACGACGCCGAGATCGCCAAGACGGACGCGGTCTTCGGCGGATTCCTGGGGAGTCTGGCGGAGCGCGGCTTCGATCGACATACGATCGTCATCGTGACCTCGGATCACGGGGAGGAGTTTTGGGAGCACGGCGGCACCGGGCACGGTTGGACGCTCCACCAACATCAGCTCCGCGTGCCCTTGATCATCCGCGCTCCGGGATTGGTCCCGGCCGGCCAACGGCGCGATGATCGCGCGGGCCTCATCGATCTTGTGCCGACGATTCTGGAGCTGCTCGGCCTGCCGATACCGGCCGAGGCGCAAGGTCGGCCCCTGCTGAGGAGCGATGCGGACCCGCCGGCCGAGGGCGAGCGGGTCTTCGTGGCTGAAGCCTCGCACCTGGGCCAGCAGAAGGCGCTGATCACGGCCCGCCACTCATTCCTGTTCAACCGCTGGCCGCCGATTGGTGAGCGGCTAGATGACCGGGCGCGCTTCCTCTACGTGTGGCGCAACATCCTGCGCACGGATAACTCCGAGCTGTATGATCTCGTTGCGGATCCCGACGAGACGCGCAATGTGCTGCGCGAGCAGGGGGAGCTGGGATCCCAGATGCAGACGGAGCTGTTGGGCCGGGTCAAGGAGAACCTCGGGCGCAACGTTTCGCGGTCGGCCACCGGACGGGTCGATCTGGACGAGCGCACGCGGGAGCACCTGCGGTCGCTCGGGTACATTCGATAGGTTGCTCGGCTTACATGAACCTCGGGGGTTCAGCATGCTCGCGCTGCTCTTCATCGCCGGAACGGTGGGTTTATTCGCTGGCTACCGGTTCTATAGCCCGCTCCTGGAGCGCCTGCTGGGGGTCACGGGGGAGACGCCGACTCCAGCCGTGACGCAGCGCGACGGCGTCGACTATGTGCCCGCGCGCGCCGCGATCCTCTTCGGCCACCACTTTTCGTCGATCGCCGGGGCAGGGCCGATCGTCGGCCCCGTGATCGCGGGGATGGCGTTCGGTTGGTTACCGGCCTTTGCCTGGATCCTGCTGGGTGCCGTGCTGATTGGCGGAGTGCACGACTACGCGACCCTGGTGGCCTCGATCCGCCACGACGGTCGTTCGATCGGTGAGGTGGCCCGCTCCGTGATCTCGCCGTCGGCGCAGAAGATCCTGATCGCCTTCATCTGGCTGACGCTGATCTACGTCCTGGTGGTGTTCCTGGACCTCACGGCGACGACCTTCGTGGCCGATGGGGGTGTGGCGACGAGCGCAATCTTCTTCATGGTCCTGGCGATCCTCTTCGGCGTCGCAGTCTATCGCCTGCGGATGCGGGTGCTGATCGCCACACTCATCTTCGTGCCGCTGCTCTTCGTGGCGGTTTTCGTCGGCGAGGCGTTGCCGATCCAGTCCTCGTCGCTGCCGGTTCTCTGGGGGGATGCCGCGGCATGGCAGCCGGCGATCTTCTGGAGCCTCATTCTCACCATCTACTGCTACATCGCCTCGGTGCTACCCGTCTGGGTGCTCCTTCAGCCGCGTGACTATTTGAGCTCCTACCTGCTCTACGGGAGCGTGCTGGCCTGCGGGATCGGTCTACTGTTCGGCGGCTTTTCGTTTGCCTTTCCGGCGCTGACGGGCTTTGAATCCGAGATCGGGCCGCTGTTCCCAGCGCTCTTCGTCACGATCGCCTGTGGCGCGGTCAGCGGATTCCACTCGGTCATCTCCTCGGGCACGACCGCCAAGCAGCTCGCCCAGGAGCGAGACGCCCGGCGGATCGGCTACGGCGCGATGATCGTCGAGGGCGTCGTCGCGTTGATCGCCCTGTGCACGGTCGTGATGCTCGCGCGCGACAGCGAGCTGGTGAACGCGTACAAGACCAACAAGGTCTCGGCGATCGGCGTGTTCAGCGCCGGTATGGGCCGGTTCGTCGAGGTCTTCGGCCTGCGTTACGAGTTCGGCGCCAAGTTCGGCGGCCTGGCGATCTCGGCGTTCCTGCTGACGACACTCGATACTTGTTGCCGCCTGGGGCGGTTCCTCTTCCACGAGTTCTTCGGTATTCGCAGCCTCAAGGCGCGCTTCGCCACGACGGCGCTGGTGGTCGCCCTGCCGATGATCTTCCTGCTGCTGCCCTTCCACGATGCGCAGGGCAACCCGGTGCCGGCCTGGAAGGCAATCTGGCCGGTCTTCGGCACGGCCAACCAGCTATTGGCCGGCCTGGGGCTCCTGATCGTCACCGTGTGGGTGCGGCGTCAGGGCAAGCCGGTGGCCTGGGTCGCCGTGCCGATGGTCTTCATGTTTGTCATCACCCTTACGAGCCTGGTCACGGTCGTCGCGGGGGGCACTCAGGGGCGGGTGGTGAACATCGTCGCCGTGCTCTTGTTTGTGCTGTCCGTGGTGATTATCGCGATGGGGGCGCGGAAGCTCGCGGGCCGGCCGGCGCGCGGGGCGGTGACCAGCGGCTGATCACGCCGCACCGGCCGGCCCTGAGAGTTCGCCTGCCCGGGAACGATTCCTATCTGACCTTGATAAGCTTATGCGCCTCCGTCTGCCTGTCCGCCTCGATGCGCAGGAAGTAGACACCCGGCGCAAGGCGCGCGCTGCGGGGGCCGCCCACATTCATCGAAGCAGGTAGGGCCCCCAAGGTCTCCGACCAGACCGGCGCGCCCAGCACATCGTACAGGCCGACCTTCAACGGCCCTCTCAGCGCGCCGTCCAGTCGCACCGAGACTGGCCCGCTGAAGATCGAGGGTACTACCAGCGCGCGAGGCGCCGAAACAAACGTCCCTTCCTCTTCTTCCACTCCACAACCGCCGGTCTCGCCGCGCTTGTAGTAGATCTCCCAGTTCCCGTCGCGATCGTCGTGCCACGCGACATGCACGTGTGTCCCCGCGACCGCCACCGAGGGTTCGCTTGACTGGCTGGGATCGTCCGTCAGTCTCACATCCGGCTCCCAGTTCGCGCCGGCATCCATGGAACGCTTGTAGTAGACCTCGGCCACGTCGCCGTGCCGGTCATCCAGCCAGACTGCATGCACATCCGAACCGGCAACGGCCACTGACGGATACCATGAACAGAACGCTTCGGCCAGTGGGATCTCTGGCTCCCAGTCCGTGCCGTCGTTGAGCGAGCGGGTGTAGTAAATCTTGGGAGTGTCGCTCCCAAAGCGGAAATCCGCATAGACGACATGGACGATGCAATCTGACACCGCTACCGAGGCGAACTGCGCCGGCACCGGCGTGATACTCCTGTCCGTTTCCCAGGTCACACCATAATCCAGCGATCGCGTATAATAGATCTGAGCATCGGAGCGATAGTCCATCCATGTCACATGGACGCGCGAATCAGCAACCGCGATCGATGCGAGGTTCTTGCCGGCCGGTGGAGAGCCGGGCGTGATGTTTCTGGCTGTCTCCCAGATCGTGCCGTTGTCCGTAGAACGCGTATAGTAGATCTGAGGACCCGCGCTCATGTCGGTCCAGGCGATATGAACCACCGCGTCCGATACTGCTATGGAAGGGTGATACGCCACGCCCGCCGTGGGTGTGAGGCTCAGATCCGCTCCCCATGTCGTGCCGTTGTCCAGCGAGCGCTTGTAAAATATCCTGGGCGGGCCAAGACGGCCATCATACCAGGCGACGTGGACGACCGAATTGCGCACCGCGATCGAAGGGCGCTCCGACCAAGAAGAATCGTCCGTTATGCGGGTATCCGGACCCCACGTTGTCCCATTGTCGATGGAGCGCTTGTAATAGATCTCGGAGTTGCCATCGCGATTGTCGTGCCACACGACGTGGATCACAGCGCCCTCGGCTGCCACACATTTGGCATTGTTGAAGCAAGTTATGGAGTCCAGGGGATCGTTGGTCAGCCGTACATCGGGCTCCCATTGCGCCAGAGCTGTGAGCGGTGCCAGCGCGCAGATGGCCAGTGGGAGCAAGCTTCTGATGCTGATCATTGCTGCCTCCTTCTTGGTTCGTGTTTCAGAAGACTACTCCTATAGGTAGATTGGTGTGGAATCCGGGCGGGAAGCCGACTACGAGGAGCGGCAGTTGCGATAGTCCCGCAACGGTGGCAATCGGGACTTGACGCTCCGGATTTGACCATTTGGGAGTATACGCGCGATGTTTGCTCAAATGAACAACAAACGAGCACTGCGGGTTTGGGTCGTGAATCGGGCATTGTTGATCGGATCCGTACGCCCTCCCGGGGGCTGCTTGCTCTCGACGTGCAGCCAGGCGGCGGGTGGCTACGATCTCCCCCGGGACTCAGCGTGGGGATCGTGCGGCTGGCGCGTGGAGTCGAGTGGTAGGCGCCCGCGGCGGGCCGTGCTATCATCAACGGGGTCGTCGGACCGGCAGACCCTTCGTCCCCATCATGCAGGAGGCAGCCGTGCGCCGTCAGTCCCCTCGCCGCTCGGATGAGCCCGCTGGCCGCGAGCGATCCGGGGTGACCCGGATCTTTGTCAGGTCGACTCTCCACGCGCTGTGTCTCGCGCTGTGTCCCTCGCTCTGCCTCGCGCTCTGCGCAGTAGAGCCGGCCGCGGCGGGGAACAGCGCGATCGACGGCGGGCGTCAGCCGCTTCCGCCGCCCGTGATCCATCCCTATTCGACCGAGATCTGCATGAACTCTCGGATCTCCCATCACGGTGGCTGGAACGCCGCGGGCACCGAGCAGATGCTGGCGGACGTGCTCCATGCCACCGCGCAGGCGCCGGTCACGGGGGCGAGCCGCGCGATCTACGCCGCGACATCGGCCAACGTGTACCTCTACGACGCGGCCAGCCACTCGCTGACGGTGCACAAGGCCGGCAACTGGCGCTCCGATAATTCCGCCGCCTTCGAGGTGGGGGTGGCCGCCGAGCGGATCGTCGACGCCGGCGCGGCGATGCACCTCGCCCAGCTTGAGGCGGCGGCCCTCTGGACGGGGACGGCCAATCAGCTTGGGAGCTGCCCGCGAGCGAGCGCCACGACGTACGCCAACAGCAACTGGAACCTCCCCGAGCCGCTCGACATCGTCATCAGCTTCGGCATCCGGAGCGTGCCGGGACTGACGAGCGCATTGGCGGCCATCTCATCGGATGGATCGTTGCCCAACCCGTACACGGATGGGGCCGTCTGGATGGACAGCGCCCTGGTGGCGCTGGCCTACGGTACAAACTTCGCCAGCGAAGATCTGAGTCTGAGCGAGATCTCGCAGCTCCTGTGGGGCGCCTACGGCTGCGCCAACCACTACGCCGCGGGCTCGAAGGCCGGGCTCGTTTGCTCGTCGGCGGTGGCCTATTACTACCTCACGCGGCACATCTACTCCGTGGGCGGCGATGCGGTGCACAGGTTTCACAATCGGCTGCCTCCGGGCACCGGCCTCACGACGCGGGACCACCGCATCGAGCTCGTGCAATCGGGCGATGCGCGGCCCACGCTGCGCGCAGCGGTGCCCGCGCTGCCCGAGGCGCCGTACTACATGATCGTATGCGTCGGCCAGACGGCCGACTGGCCCGAGCTGGAGGCCGGCTTCGCCGCGATCGGCGCAGTGCTCGAGGCCACCTCGATGGGCCTGCAGGGCCATGAGACCGCGGGTATCTCGACGGCGGAGCAAGCCGCGATCCGGGCGGCCACCGGGATACCCTCGGGGGATCTGCCGGTCGTGATCGTCTCGCTGGGACGATCGGCAGGGAGCTCGGGTGTGGGCGACAGAACCCCCGTCGAGGAGGGATTGCGTCTGCTCTGCGAGCGCCCCACCGCCTTCGGCGGCAATCTGACCCTGCGCTATGCGCTTCCAGCCAGGTCGATCGTGGATCTGGCAGTGCACGACTGCCTGGGGCGCCGGGTGCGCGGCCTGGTCGCCGAGATGAAGGCGCCGGGCGAGCACGCCGTGGACTGGGATTGCCGGGATGATCGGGGGCTACCGGTCCCCTCGGGTGCCTACTTCTGTAACTTGCGAGCCGGCGCGCGGGCGCAAAACGTGCACGTGGTCGTTGTCCGTTAGGGGCGACCCGGATAGGGGCCGCGTCCAGGAACGATTCGACTGCGGGCCGCGTTCCGGAGGTGAGCCAACCGCCGGCTGCAGATGCGCGAGAAGGCCAGATGGGGCGCGCCGCATGCGCCCCGGACACAGCAGCATCCTAGCTCTGCGCCCAGCCATCCACAGGAGGTGAGCCATGTTCTGCGCTGCCCACTCTCGTGATCTTGTTCGGTTTGTGGCCTGCCTGGGAATCTTCCTCGGAGGCGTGCTGGCCCTTCCGGCCGCGGCCATCGTCCATGTTCCCGGTGACGCGCCGACCATCCAGGCCGGCATCAACATTGCTGTACCACCGGACACGGTCGTGGTCGCACCCGACGTGTACAACGAGCACATTCAGCTCCGCTCGCGGGTGGATGTGTTCGGAGCGGGCCCGGACGTCACCATCATCGACGGCGGCGGTGTGGCCATCGATGTGGTCAAGGCCCTGAGCGTGACCCAGGTGACCTTCCGCGGCTTCACCGTGCGGGGTGCCGTTTCGGGTGGTTCCTTGCCTGGAGGCGCTGGGGTCTTTGTGAACACCCCCACGGCCCCCATCCGGATCGAAGACGTCCGATCCACCGGCAACGACTTCGGCATCGCTGTCTTCAACGGCTATAACCACAGCGGGCCAGACATCACACATTGCGAAATCTCCAGCAACAACTTCTACGGGCTCTATGACCCGGGCAATGGGCTCGTCACCGGTTGTGTCATGTTCGGCAACGCTCGATCGGGGATTCACCAGTCTGGAAACTCATGCACGCCGCAGATCATCGGCAACACGGTCTGGGGCAATCTTGGCGACGGGTTCGACTACTGGAACGACTTCCCCGCCACCGTGCGCAACAACATCTTTGCGTCCAACGGCGGGTTCGGGATCCGCGAGCGCGCGCCCGGCACCTTCGTGGATCCCATCGTGCAGTACAACCTGTTCTGGGACAACGCGGCCGGCAACTACTACGACGTTCAATCGGGCACGATCAAGAACACGGCCGTCGAGATCAACGACATGCCCAACGCCGAGGCGAATATCGTCGAGGATCCGCTGCTCTGCGATCCACCGGCCGACTTCCACCTCTGCGAGGATTCCCCGGCGGTGGGCGCCGGCATGGGTGGGGTCGACATCGGGGCCTACGGCGTGGGCTGCGGGCCGTGCGGTCCGATGGCAGTCGGGGATCCGGTGCTGACCGAAGGCGCGAGCATGGGGCTGCACAGCTTCCCCAATCCGGTCGCCACCACGACGACGCTGGTGTTCAGGCTCGAGGCGTCTGCCCCGGTGGTGCTGCGGGTCCACGATGCCGAGGGACGCGTCGTGCGCACGCTGCTGCAGCGGGAGCTGGCGGCGGGTGAGCATCAGATCGCCTGGGACGCCACGGATCAGAACGGCGCGCCGGCCCCGGCGGGGGCCTACATCCTCGACCTGCGGGCGGGCGACCTGCAGATCGCGAGCAAGGTGCTGGTGCTGGGCGGCCGGTAGCTGCGTTGCGCCGGCCGGCACGGCGGGGCATGGCAGCCAGGGTGGAGCGGCCGGGGCATGGCACCCGGGGCATGGCCGCCGGGGCGGGGCGGCCGGGGTGTCGGGCGGCGCGCAGCCGGCACTGGACCACGGGGCCCGGCCTCGGCTATCATCCTGCATCTGAGCACAAGCTCCGGCGGGCTGCATGGGTTTTTGGCCCGTGGATGACGTAAAAGGAGGCCAAGCGGATGGAATATAGGGAGCTGTCGAAGCTCACCGTCGTCAAGCTGCGTGAGCTCGCGCATCAGTACGAGGACATCAAGGCCGCCATCGGCATGCAGAAGGAAGAGCTCATCGACGTCCTCTGTGAAAAGATGGGTATTGTGAAGCCCCATCGCGTCGTCAAGAAGGGCGTTGGACGCCGCAAGCTGAAGGCCGAGATTCGGCACCTCAAGAAGGAGCGCGACACCGCCATCGCCAGCAAAGATCGCAAGACCTTGAAGCGCATCCGGCGCAAGCTGCACACCAAGAAGCGGCGGCTGACGCGGATCACGCACATGTAGCTTTGCCCGGCCCTGCGCGGGGGACGACGGCGGTTGTCTCGGGCGAGGGGGCAGGCATGCCAGCGGGTGAAACCGGCCCCCCAGGGCCGCAGGATCCCGAGCCCCTTGCGGGGCGCATGGTGGCGGGCCGTTACCGACTCGAGGAGCATCTCGGCTCGGGCGGGATGGGCGCAGTCTACCGGGCCTGGGACACCCACCTGCAACGGTGGGTGGCGGTCAAGCAACTCAAACCACGCTCGCCTGACGATCAACGCGTCTACGAACGCCTGTTGCGCGAGGGCCGCGCGTCGTCCGCGCTCGATCATCCCGCCATCGTCAAGATCTACGACGTCGTCCGGGACGGCGGCGAGGCATTCCTGATCGAGGAGCTCGCCCACGGCCAACCGCTGCGCAAGAAGCTCAACCAGCCGCTCGAGCTGGGAGCCTTCTACGCGCTGGCGGACGATTGCCTTGCCGCGCTCGCGGTGGCAGCGATCGAGGGTGTCGTCCACTGCGACATGAAGCCCGAGAATGTGTTCGTCACCGAGGACGGTCGCGCGCGCATCCTCGACTTCGGCATCGCTCGCCATTTCTTTTGCGGGTCCGCTTCAGGAGACGACCGCTCGATCGACACTGCGGGCGAGGAGCCGCGCGCCCTGGACTCGGTCGATGGCACCACGCAGACGGCCGAGGGTTTGCACCTGCGGGGCACCCCCGGCTACTCCCCGCCCGAGCAGCTCGCCGGCAGCACGCCAGACTCGCGCTCCGACATCTTCTCACTGGGCGTCATCTTCTACGAGATGCTGACCGCCCGCCACCCGTTCCGGCGTGAGACGTACGCTGCGACGGTCATTGCCGTCGAACGCGATGTGCCGGTGCCACTCAGTCGCTGGAACCGCGCGGTGCCGCGTGATCTCGAACATCTCGTGCTGCGCATGCTCGCCAAGGATCCACGACAACGCCCGCCGACCCCACAGGCGTTGCTCGCTGAACTGCGCCTGCTGAGCGAGAGCCATGCGGACGGGGCAGGCCGCGGGGGGCGAGTGTCACGCCTCGCGCGCCAGAGGCCTGCGCTCGTCGTGTTGGCCGCGATCCTCGCGCTGGGAGCGGGAGGCTGGTTCGTCGCGCGCCTGCTGCAGGCGAACGATGCGGCCGCCGCCCACGTGCCGTATCTCGTCGTGGATGCCTTCCGCACTCTGGGTGGGGACGCGAAGGACGAATGTTTGGCGTTGGGCCTCACCGAAGCCGTCCGCACGCGGTTGGCGGAGCTCGATGGCATCCAGGTCGTCGAGCCCAAAGACAACCTAGGCGTCAAGCTGACGCTCGAAGGCGCGGTGCAGCGGTCGGGGGAGCGCGTGCGGATTACCTACCGGCTCGTCGATCGCGGCACGGGCGTCAATCTGGCCGGCTCCCTCATCGAGGAACAGGCGAGTGACCTGTTCGCGCTTCAGGATGTCGTGACGAATGACGTCGCCCGAGCCCTGGCACGCAAGTTCGACCTCGTGGCTCTGCCGGTCAATGCAGAGCGCCCGACGTTGGACGTCACCGCCTACGACTGCTACCTCCAGGCGCGCGGGTATCTGCAACAACCGGGGGACGAGAATCACCTGCGCATCGCGGCGAATCTCTTTCGCCAGGCCCGATCGCTCGACGGCCGCTTCACGCTCGCCCTGGCCGGTCTGGGGGAAGCCTACTGGAAGCTCTACGAGGAGACCAAGGACGCGGAGTGGGCCGGGCTAGCCGAGGAAGCTTCCCGACAGGCCGTGAACGAAAACCCTGAGATGGCGGAGGTGCGCATATCGCTGGGCACGATCCTGCGTGGGATCGGCCGGCCCGCGGACGCCGCCCAGGAGTTCCGCGCGGCCATCGCGCGCGATCCGCGCTGCGCGCCCGGCTACGCGGGCCTGGCGCAGGCGCAGCAGGATCTGGGAGATGATCGGGCCGCGGAGCAGACTTTTCTCGAGGCGATCAGCATGCGTCCCGGCGACTGGTCCGTTCACAGCAAGCTCGGCGCGTTCTACTACCTGCGCGGTCGCTATGCCGAAGCCGTGGCGGCTTTCCGCCGCGTGGTCGCGCTGACCCCCGACAACGCCCGCGGCTACTCCAATCTGGGAGGGGCGCTGATCTACTTGGGCGATGCCCGCGGGGCAGTCGCCGCGCTCGAGCGATCGCTCGAGCTGGAGCCAAACTACCGAGCGTACACCAATCTGGCCATGGTCTATCGTCGCGAAGGGCGTTTGGAGGATGCAGCCCGCATGTACGCCAAGGCGCTCGCGATCAATCCCCGCGATTATCGCGTGTGGGGCAGCCTGGGGTCGGCCTGTCGCTTCCTACCCGAACGGGCAGCCGCGGCCGACAGCGCGTTCATGCAGGCCCGGGCGCTCGCCGCGCAGAGGCTGGCCGTCAACCCGAATGATCCCGAGCTGCTGTCGCTGTTGGCTCAGTACCAGGTGGAGCTGAAAGACAGTACGGGCGCGCGCCAGAGCCTGGAGAAGGCGCTCACCATCGCGCCCGATCGGGCGGACGTGCTCTACTTCGTCTCGGCGGCGTACGAGGGCCTCGGTGACCGGGAAGCGGCTCTGGGCGCGGTCGCGCGGGCCGTGCGGGCCGGCTATCCGGTGTCCTCCTGGGGCAGCGAGCCCGCGTTGGCTGCACTGGTCGCCGATCCCCGTTTCGCCAGCGCCGTGGCGGGGGCTGAGGCTGATGAGGCAGGCAAGTAACACAGTGACAGGGAATCAAGGAGGGTGCGAATGGCGAGAGAGTTCAGGTTCGACGTCATCGTGGGCGCGGGCACGGCGGTCATGGAGCCGCACGTGCATCACGTCCACGTGGACGACACGATTCGTTGGGTGACCGCCGAGGGCCACATGCGCGTGGTCGTGTCACCACCGCAGCAGAAGGGCATCACGCTCACGGGATCAGGCACTACGGGCAATGATGGTGTGATCGTCGGCGAAAACTCCTCATTCCCCGGAGGCGTGATGGTCGAGGGCCGGGCGGTGCTGCCTGGGGACTACTACCACATGGCGATCGTGTGGCGGGGCCAGCAGGAGCCCGCGTGCGCCGTGGGCGTGGTGATCATCGAGCCTCGGTGATCGCCGCGGGCTACCTGATCAGCAGCACCGGGCGGGCGAGCACGGGCCCGTCCGCCGTCTCCAATCGCCCGAAATAGACACCGGCGGCCGAAAGGGCCCCGGCGTCGTTGCGCCCGTCCCAGCGGACCGCGTGCGAACCAGGGGCCAAGACGCCACCTGCGAGCGCTCTTACGCGCCGGCCCGCGCTGTCGTAGATGTCTAGGCACATCGGTGTCGAATGGGACAGCGTGATCGTGAAGCGCGTCTCCGTGTGAAAGGGGCTTGGTCCGCCCGTGAGCAGGGCGGCCGGGACAGCCAGAGGGTGTTCCACGGCGGAGAAGACCCCGTAGGTCACCGTATCAGGATCGGAGAACCCGCTCTCGTTGTCGAGCAGGTCCACAGCCGTGAGCCAGTACGTGTAGGTGTGGCCCTCGAGCAAGTTGGTATCCCAATACGAAGTGGTCGGGGCATCCACGGCCGCGATCCGTTCGCGTTGTTGGGCGCCATCGGCGCGGTAGATGTGATAGCGATCCAGATCGGGCTCGGGGTTGGCGTTCCAGCTCAGCGTCACGCCGTCCGTTTCGGCCACCGCACTGAGTCCGGTCGGCGCCGCGGGAGCGAAGTAGTCGCCGTTTGGCACGATGGCCGCATCGCCGATGACAACCATCCCATACCACCACTGGGGAGCGTACTGCGGCCAGGTCGCGTGGCAGCTATTGAACCACTGAACGAATGCAACGCCCAGACACTCGCCTTGTCCCAGGACCGAGTAGAAGTCTTCATCGTTCCACATGCCGCCGGTCTTGGTGGAACCCCAGGCGGCGAGCCCGGCGTGTTCGTTGAAGGCGGCCACCCCGCCGAGGTAGCTGCCGTACTGACCGTACTGGGCCGTGTAGTCGCATCCCGAGCAGATGAACATCGAGAAGAATTGTGCGGGGGGATCGATACTCAGATACTGCGTGCCGTACACCCAGTTGAAGCTTCCCCCGTAGTTCTCGTAGAACCCGTGCGCGGGTGGGCTTCCGTGAGAGCGTACGTGGATCATCTGATAGTTGGCGGGCAGATGATCGGTGCGGTAATTCAAAGCCGTCGCGTTGTTGCCGGGATTGCTGCCGACGTCGTAGACGCTCGTCACGTCCGAGTAGATCTGCCCCAGGCACCAAGCATCGCCGCCGGACCCGGGAACCATGGATCCCCAGTCGTCGTCCACATAGGCGAGCGCCCGCGCGGGCGGACTCGGCGGGACGAGCTGGCCGGTGCGATAGAGGTGATTGCGAGAGAAGTAGGTGTTCAGAACCGCGGGCGGCGATCCCAGGGGACTCAAGGTATCGACGCGCATGCGACCCACCCAGATCTCAAGTCGGTGCTGCGCATCGACCCAGTGGTCATACTTGCCATTGCCGGCGGGGACGGTGCCGCCGGCGCCGTCGTCGAACCATGATCCGGTCATGTCCATGAAGAAGATGTCGCACGGGAAATCCTCGTACTCCCGGCCATCGCCGGGGCCGGCGTCCCAGCTCTGCTGCAGCTCATAGATGGCATAGGGGATATTGCCGACGAAGATGGCGCCGGCCAGCCCCGCGGGCTCGTTGTAGAGCTTGATGAGATAATCCCGCAGATCCGCCGGCGTGCCGCCGCTCACCAGCGAGATGATCGGCGCGTAGCCCTTGGCCGCCAGATCGGCGCCGTACTGCTCCACCGCCGGGCCGATCACCGGCTCGAGGATGAACTCCACAACGACGGCGACGCGACCCTGTTCCCGTGTGCCCTCGTACGGCAGCGGCCCAAGCTCATCGACGGTGAAGAGACCAGTGGCCCGCCAGGGCTGGTGCGGCGCACGCTCAACGCCGGGAGGCGCCATCCAACGCGTCGGTACGGGGGCGCGATCCAGGAACGCTGCGTTTGAGCCGTGCGCGATCGGGTCAAGCGGACCAAGAAGGGTGATCGAGAATAGAAGGCCAAGCAGGCCGAGCTTCTTGCCGGACATCAAGTCCCCCCGTGGTGCACATCCTTGGCGAGCGGCGAATGCTCTCACCGAGGATTATACGGGGCTCGGCAGGTATGCCCAAGATGATCCGTAGTCCAGGATGAACCGCGTCAGGCGGCGCGGGGGCGGCCGGGGCGCCGCCAGCCGTCGACCGCCAAGGTGGAGAGGATCTCCTGAACTGACGATCGCTGCAGGGGCGGGAGGGACCGATAGACCTGGACGTACGTGTGTCGCCGGTCGCGCTTCACGTAGCCTTTGTCCTCCAACCGCCCGAGCAGGTCCTCGAGCGTCACGGCATTGATCGCCGTGTGCGCCTGAGCGTCCTGGAGACTGAAGCGGGTGACCGCCCGCGCGAAGCCGATGAGCTTCTCGTAGGCGCGATAGTCGGAGCTCGCCGGCTGGGGCAGCTCTCCAGTGGCGTCCGCGGTCACGGGAGCGTGGCCACTGCGGGTCTGTCCAAGGGATGCTGGCATCTGGCGCTGGGATACATCCCGCACCGCCTCGTGCCCGCGCTCGAAGGCCTCCTTGGCGAGTGCCCGCAGCCACTCCGGCTCCCTCCCGACCATCTCTGCCAACTGCTCGACCGACAGGTAGTCGTCTTCCGGCGCCCCGAATCCATCCCCCAACCCGAAGGCATGGGCGAGCTGATTGGCGATGATCACCGTGGCGGTGAGGTGCCGTGGGTTGCGTCCGTGGAGCTCGAGAATCTTGGAGTCGTGATGGTGCTCGACGGTGAACAACACCTGTTCGGGGATGTAGTGAGCCCGCATCAGCTCGGTGCCGGTCTTGACGTGGTCGAGCAAGAACGGCTGGCTCTGGCGGAAGCACTCCGCCTCGACCTCGCGCGTGGAGCGATGATGCTGCCGGCACCAGGCGGCGATGGCGGCGTAGTCCTCCGGCAGCGTCTTGAGCAGCACGATCTTTCCAAAGTCGTGGAGCAGGCCGGCGAGGTAGGCATCCTCGGCGAAGGGCCGGTTGACGCGATCACCCAAGGCCCAACCGATCTCGGCCACCACCAAGAGGTGGGCGAGGACGCCCGCGCCCAGATTGCCGCAGTCGCCCCCGAGCTGGCAGATACCCTGCGTGTAGGCCAGGTTCCGCACTGCGGACAAGCCAATGCGAAGCACCGCTGTGGGCAGGTTCGTAATGCCCGCGCCGCTCTCGCCGATGTGATCCTCGTAGGTCAGATAGACCGGGCTATTGGCGGCTTTGAGCACCCGTTCCGCCAGGTCGGGGTCCTCCTCGAGCGCCCGCGCCACCGTGAACTTGGTGCCGCGATCATCGGACAGGGCGTTGAGGACGCGGAAGAGCGGGCCCGGCAACGAGCACGAGGCTTTCAGCTCGCTGATGTCCTGGATGGGAGGCCGCGACGCATTCGCGCGGGAAAGGTCCGCCGGATTCTCCGCTGGCCGGTGGCCCTTCGGCCGCTGAGGGTCTCGCGGATTGGGGTCGCGCTGCGGGGTCTCGGGATTCATCGTTGTCCTCTCCTGCCTACAAACAATGCCGCTGAGGCCTCGATCGGTGCGGGTCACAGCGATGCCGCCGGGACCGGTCGGGCACAGGTGGCCCACCGATCCGCGGGGACAGACCTCATCTTCTATGGTCGGAGCTTGGGGGGGTGGGCTTGAGCGATCGCGCGGTCGATCGTCCGCGGGGTTGGTGCGCCCCGGAGGTCTCCCGCCCGGCAGGGGTGCGGCCGGGGCACGGTCGCGGCCTCGGCTGGCATGGCGTAGGCGGCGGATGGCGTAGCGGGGCTTGGGGATGGTAGGCTCGGAGGCCTGATGCTCCGGGGTCGGGCCGGCCGCCGGCCCGGGCGTGCCCACTGCCGGCAGGGTCGGCTCCCGGATGGCCGGAGTGGGTGGGAGCCGCGAGAGAAGGGGGAGGCTACGTGAGACCCAAGCTGCGTTTCCTGGATGACGAGCTGATCACCCGGATCCTGGACGAGGCGCGCGAGATCCTGCGCCGCCTGGGGTGCGAGATTCAGAACGAGCGCGCCCGGGCGCTTCTGGCCGACCACGGCGCCCAGGTCGACGAGGCGACACGCCGCGTGCGCTTCCCCGCCGCGCTCATCGATCGTGCGATCGCCGCCGCGCCCCGCTCGTTCAAGCTCTACGACGTGCTCGGCCGGGAGACCCACGACCTGCGGGGCGACAACGTCTACTTCACCCCGGGTTCCTGCGGGATCACGGTGCTCGATCACCACACGGGCCAGATGCGCGCCCCGCACACGGTTGATTACGTGCGCTACGCCAAGCTCGTCAGCCGACTCGAGCACATCCCCGCGCAGAGCACCGCCTTCATCGCCTGCGACGTGCCCGAGGCGATCCAAGACAGCTACCGGCTCTACCTGAGCCTCCTCTACTGCGAGAAGCCCGTCGTCACCGGCGCGTTCACGATCCCCTCGTTCGAGACGATGAAGGCGCTGCAGGTTGCGGTGCGCGGCACGGAAGATGAGCTCAAGGCCAAGCCGCTCACGATCTTCTCGGTCTGCCCGACGGCGCCGCTCAAGTGGAGCGAGGTGACGTCGCAGAACCTGCTCGACTGCGCGCGGGCCGGGATCCCGGTCGAGTACATCTCGATGCCGCTGGCCGGCTTCATCGGCCCGGTCACGCTGGTGGGCTCGCTCGTGCAGCACACGGCCGAGACGTTGAGCGGCCTGGTGATGAGCCAGCTTGCCCAGCCGGGGTGTCCAGTGCTCTACGGCGGATCGCCCGCGGCGTTCGACATCCGCTTCGAGACGACCCCCATGGGCGCCGCCGAGACGATGATGATCGACTGCGCCTACAGCGAGATCGGCAAGCATCTGGGCCTGCCCACCCAGGCCTACATCTCGCTCAGCGATGCGAAGCAGCTCGACGCGCAGGCCGGGCTCGAGTCGTCGATGGGTGCGACGCTGGCTGTCCTGTCGGGCATTAACAGCGTCTCGGGTCCGGGGATGCTCGACTTCGAGAGCTGTATAAGCCTCGAGAAGCTGGTCGTCGACAATGAGATCGTTGGCATGGCCCAGCGACTGGGGCGCGGGATCACCCCGCGCGAGGATTTCCCCGCGTTGCCGCGTTTCGAGGAGATGCTGGCCGAAGGGCATTTGCTGATTTCCAAGCACACGCGCAAGCACCTGAAGGCCGAGCACGACTATCCGGGGCCCGTCATCGAGCGCGCCAACCGGGCCCGCTGGGAAGCCGAGGGCAGCAGCACGCTGCGCGCGCGGGCGCACTCCGAGGTGGCGCGGATGCTGGAGGCCTGGGAGCCGCCGCGGCTGGCGGCGACGGTGACGGCGGAGATCGAGGCGATCATGGCGCGCGAGGCGCGCCGGCATGGTCTCGAACGGCTGCCCGCGCGGGAGGTTTGAGCACGGAGTGGGTGAGATCGTGCACATCGCGGCGGAGGAGATCGTCCCCAGTGATGAGGGCGTGTTGCGGGCGCTGGGGCGACCGCCGGGCGCGGCGCCGGCGCCGGATGAGCGGCTGCGTCTATTGCTCGCGGACGCCGCCGCGCTGTTCCGTGAGCTGGCCCGGCCGGCGGGCTTGTGGCACGAGGTGACGCGCGACGAGTTCGCCGGCGTGTACCGCGGCGAGGGCGAGAACGAGCCCCAAACGCCGCTCGAGAAGATCTTCCCGCGCGCGGATCGGCTGGCGCTGTTCGCGGTGACCGTGGGCGAGGACGTGAGTACGCGGATCGGGGAGCTGTTCCAGTCGGGGGAGTACCCGCTGGGCGCGGTGCTGGACGCAACGGCGTCCGAGGGAGCGGAGCGGGCGGCGGAGGCGGTGCAGAAGGGATGGGAGGCGGCGATTGGCGCTGCGGGTAACGCGAGGGCGGCGGACAAGGACACGCGAGGCATGGGCGTGCTGCGGTATAGCCCGGGCTATTGCGGTTGGAATGTGAGCGGGCAGCGGGCGCTGTTTCGGGTGCTCGAACCGGAAGCGATTGGGATCGAGCTCAATGAGAGTTGCCTGATGCGGCCGATCAAGTCGGTGAGCGGGGTGCTGGTGGCGGGGACAACGGAGATCCACATGTTCGCGAATGATTACCCTTTCTGTGCGCGGTGCCGAGAGTGGAGTTGTCGGGCGCGGCTGAAGGAGATGGGTGGGTAGCGGGGGCGCGCGAGAGCCGCAGGTTCCGGGGAAGGTAGGTGCACTGCTGGGTCAAGTGCGGTAGGCTGTGATAGTTGTCATGTAGCCTGGTGCGGGGAGAGAGATTCCAGGTGCACCGTGAACGCATTCTCTCTCCCGGCGACCCAGGGGACCGCGATTACCTGGGGTTGGGGATAGTGGGTCATTATCCTCCTGCTTCTGTCGGCTGCCGCGTGCGCCGCTGCGGCCGGCGGGTGCTTGCGACCGGTGCCCCAGGACTCCGACACACTGCTTGCGTCAAGCCTTAGCACCTTCGGGGCGGGGAACTCCGCAACGGTGGCTGGGACGCTGGGCCTGGAGCTACCCTGGGCCCTCGACCATATCAAGCTAGCTCACTGCGGGGAGCGCATTAGAGGAGAGGTCAGAGATGCCGCAAACGACTATCTGCGCTTCGAGTGGAGTGGTCTGCCCTTGGATTCCCCGACGAGCATTGCCTCTATGTCGGGGGCTACCGGAACGACCCCGCTGCAGAAGCCGTTGCCCCCGGCTCTCCACAGGAACTGGCCCTTAGCCTCCTACTTCGCCTCTACGCGAACTCCCATATACCGATCCGCCTTCAGTACCAATGAACCGTCACAAAGTTCGATTGCGGTTTGCGGCCCGCGGAGCGTGCCGCGCGGCTTCCGGAGCTCAATGACTTCCAGATACATGCATTCCAGGCAATTCGTCTCGCCTACGTATTGGAAGGGCGCTGGACGACCACCTGCGCGCCGCACTAGAAGGGACAACGAGCTGCCTCGTGCACGCTGATACCGTGAAGATGGAGATGACCACTGCCATTCTGCAGCTTGACGATCATGCCAGCATGCACCGGTCGATCAGCCCCGGCAGGTCCCTTGGGTCGCTGTTGGACCGGACACGCACCCATGCTCTACAATGACGAATTCTCCTGGCACACGGAAGAGGTGGAGACAGAGCATGGACGGTGCTGCGACAGACGCCGGCAAGGCGCTGCGCCCGAGGCTGCCGCGCGGCGCGACTGAGTCCGTACGCCGCCACAGCAAGGGGGGACAAGAGATGCCCGACAAGACCACCTGGGAGCGTTTCTTCGAGGCGCACGCGCCGACCTACGACGACAACGTGTTCACGAAGAACACGCTGCGCGAGGTCGACTTCCTGCTCGAGGAATTGCACCTTCCCCTGGGCGGCTCGGTCCTAGATGTCGGCTGCGGCACTGGCCGCCATGCCATCGAGCTAGCGAAGCGGGGCTATGCCGTGACGGGGCTGGATCTGTCTTCGGCCATGCTCTCCAGGGCTATCGACAAGGCCAAGGCCGAGAACGTGCAGGTCGAGTGGATTCAGGCGAACGCGACCCAGTTCACGCTTCCCAAAAGGTTCGATGCGGCCATTTGCCTGTGCGAAGGCGCCTTCGGGCTTCTTGGACAAGCTGATGACCCGATCGATCAGCCGCTGGCCATTCTGGGCAACATCTCCCGCAGCCTGAAGCCGCAGGCGAAGGCGGTCTTCACCGTACTCAACGGGGCAGCCATGTTCCGCAGGTATCAGAACCAGGACGTCGCGGAGGGACGCTTCGACCCCCTCACCATCGTCGAGTCATCGGCGCACCCACCGCGAGAAGGATTGCCGGCGGTTGCGGTTCGAGAGCGAGCTTTCGTCCCGACGGAGCTCACGCTGCTCTTCCGCGTCGCGGGGATGTCGGTGCTCAATGTGTGGGGTGGAACCGCGGGGAATTGGGGGAGAAGGCCCCTCGATCTGGACGAGATCGAGATCATGATCGTGGCGCGCAAAGCGGCCGAATGAGCCTCACACCCGTGATGGGCCATGACGAGCAGAGAGGGGAACTCAACGCGTGGACATCCTCCGTGCCATCGGCAACACGTCGCTCGTCCGACTCCGCCAGGTTGTTCCTCCCCATGGTGCAGACATCCTCGTCAAGCTCGAGTGGGAGAACCCCACCGGCAGCATGAAGGACCGGATGGCGCAGGCCGTGATCACGCGGGCGGAGGGGGACGGTCGGCTGAAGCCTGGTGACACCGTCATCGAGTACACCGGTGGCAGCACCGGGGCCTCGCTGGCCCTGGTGTGCGCGGCCAAGGGCTACCGCATTCGGATCGTCAGCTCGGATGCGTTCAGCCGAGAGAAGTTGGATCACATGGCAGCGTTGGGTGCCGAGCTGACGCTGGTGCCGAGCGAAGGGGGACTCACCACCAAGAAGCTGATCCTGGACATGATCGCGACCGCCCGCACGCTGGCCCAGGAGCCGCACACCTACTGGACCGATCAGCTCAACAACCAAGACAGCCTCGCGGGCTACCACGCGCTGGGCGAGGAGATCTGGAGTCAGGCGAACGGGGAGATCGACGCCTTCGTTCACTGCGTGGGCACGGCCGCCTCCTTGCGCGGGGTCGCCACGGCGCTCAAGCGGCACAGCCCCAGGATCAAGATCATCGCCGTCGAGCCCGCCGAGTCCTCGGTGCTCCTGGGCGGGTCGGCAGGGCCACACAAGATCGAGGGCGTCGGGATCGGTTACATCCCGCCGCTCTGGGAACCGGCGCTCGTGGACGAGATTGTCCCGGTCAGGACCGATGACGCGCAAGAGATGACCCGGCGCCTTGCGCGGGAGGAGGCGCTCTTCGCGGGGATGTCGTCCGGCGCCAACGTTCTTGCTGCGCTGCGCGTGGCGGAGCGCCTGGGGTCCGGCGCCAAGGTCGTCACCCTGATGGCCGACTCCGGCCTGAAGTACTTGAGCACCGACGTGTACAAGAGGTCGTGAATCTGCCAGAGGCCATGAAACAGCATCGCGACATGACGGTAGAGAGGTAGGACATGTCCCATTCCCAGCAGAAGCCTGTCGGCACAGCCCGTGGCAGTCAGCCGCGGCGTACGCCACCCATCCCGAACGGCACAGACAGGACCGGGCGGCCGCTGCGTCTGACCAGCTTCTCGCGCTGGCTGCACAGATGGGTGGGCACGTTGCTGGCGCTGATCATGGTCGTGCTGGCCGTTACGGGAGGCTTCGTCGCGTTCAAGAACAAGCTCGAATACCTCCAGCCGGCCGCGCGATCGGGGACCGTGGGCACCCTCGCGGAGGTGATTCCCCCCGCCCGAATCGCCGAGATCATCCTGGCCCTCCAGCTTCCCGAGGCCCCGACCCTACGGCAAATCAACCGCATTGAGTTGCGCCCATCCAAATGGATGTACAAGGTGCGCCTCGAGCCAACCAGCGCCTGGCGGTCACCGCGTGAGATTCAGGTGGATGCCATGACTGGCGCTATCCTCAGTAGCGGGGTGCGAGGCGATCAATTGTGGATGGACATCCACAGCTTTGCTGTCTTCGGTGAGACGGCCAAGCTCATCATCATGACCCTGGCGGGGCTTGCTCTGCTCTGGCTGAGTCTGTCCGGCTATTACCTGTTCTTCTATCCGCTGTGGGTCAGGGCGCGCCGGCGCCGCCAGGTGTGAGACCGCGCCGGCCGCTCAGATCCGGCAGCCATCCTCAGTTCAGATACGGCAGCTTGCGGACCTTCTCCGTCGGGGCATGGATCATGATGGGCCGGATCCGATCCATCAGCCCCGCCCTGTGCAAGACCTGGATCTGCTCCCGATTGGTCTGGAAGTCATCCAGGAACACATAGATCGTGAACCCGCGCGCCAGGAGATCGCGAGCCTGCTCCACGCTCGGGGGTTCGGGATACGCCGAGCATTCGGCGTAAAACATCGCCGCGATCTCCTTGTCGTCTCCCACGTTGAAGATGACCTTGGGGTCAGCGGCTGGGCGTAGCCCGCGCGTCACCTGACGGAACTCGTTCGCATCGTAGAGCGCATTCCAGGGGCAGATGTGATAATCGGCGCGGACGCGCTCGACCGTCACCGAGACCAGATGCGCCAGCATGACCAGCCCGACCGCGGCGGCGGGGAGGCGGCGCGCCCATGATTGCACCGCCGGCCCGGATGCAATCAGCCGGTGGGCGCTCCAGGCAGCCAACAGCAGCAGGGCCGGGGTGGCCGGCGCCACGTAGGCATGCAGCTTGGTGCGCACCAGCGAGAAGAACGCATAGGGCACGAGCGCCCAGGCGAGGAGCGCCAGGAGGTCCGCGTCCCGCCGTCGCCATGCTTGGAAAGCGGCGTAGAGCAGTCCGCCGATGAACGCCACGTAGACGATCCCTGCCGGACCACCCATGTGGGGGGGCAGGATCTCCAGGTACCACGTGGCAGCGTGATCGTGGCTCTCAATCGCCTCAAAGAGGTGCCGCCAGGCATACCGAGACTCCCAGGCATACTCCGCGGGCCAGCGCAGGGCCGCGTAGATCTGCCACGGTCCCGCGACCGCTACGGCCGCGGCCAGGAGCGTGGCCGCGCGCGCAAGCTGCACCCTGATCCCCCTGATCCCGCGGCCACGAACCCACATGAGGATGGCGCAGGCCGGGAGAATCACCAGGACCGCTGCCGCCTTGGCCAGGTAGGCCAGGCCGAGACCGGCGCCGGCGAGCACCACACGGCCCACGCCGCGCCGCCGCCAACTGCGCAGGCACAGGTAGATCGTGAGCTGCGCCATCACGGAGGTGACCACGTCGACGTGATCCGTGGGGACCGTCCCTGAAACGAGGCGGATGGCCAGCGGGTTGACGGCCTGCAGCATGGCGGCCAGCGTCCCGACCCAGAGCCCCGCGCGTCCCCACAACTCCCGCGCGATCAAGAACGTCAAGAGAATCGCGAGCGTGCTCAGGAGAATCGAGGGGAACCGGAACGCCAGCTCGCTGTCGCCCAGCACGGCCATCGAACCTGCCATGAGCCACAGCGTCAACGGCGGCTTGTGCAACCAGACGTGATTCGCCTGCCAGTCGCGGAAGTCGTGGTCGTGGTGGGGATCATCGTACAGCGTGGGCACGAGAGGGTGAGCCATGAGGTTCTTGGCGACCAGGGCGTGGTAGGCCTCGTCCCACTGGCTGATGTACTCGTGATCAGCCGCCCGCCAGCGCAGCGCCAGGCCGAAGAGGAGAGCTGCGAGCAGCAGAACCAGAGCCAGCCGATCCCTGCTCCGGGGCTGTGGTTCGCGTAAAGCCAAGACGCGCCCCCCGGTTGCCGTCAATGAGGCCGCCGTCGATCACGGGCGACACTCGCAGAGCGGGCTATCGGCGTCAACCCGGCCTCGGGTGGGCTGCGGCCCCCGCTCTACGCCCATTGACGCCGCCCCATGCAACTGTGTACGTTTAGACCAGTTGCCGCCCCGGTCCGCGAGGAGCGCGACGGGCGGAGAGACCGCCACAACGCAGAGGACGGATCATGCATATCCTGACGGACATCGCCCAGAACCTGCAGGCCGGTGACGACGAGCGCGTGCTCGCCCTCACGCGCGACGCGCTCACTCAGGGGATCGCGCCGCGCGCGATCCTGGATGAAGGGCTCTTGGCCGGCATGAGCGTCGTCGGCGAGCAGTTCCGCACACACGAGATCTTCCTGCCCGATGTGCTGATGGCGGCCAAGGCGATGTACGCCGGCCTGGAGGTGATCAAGCCGCTCCTGGCGGGCGAGGGTGTGCCGACCGCGGGCCGCGTGGTCATCGGGACGGTCAAGGGCGACCTCCACGACATCGGCAAGAACCTCGTGGGCATCATGCTCAAGGGCGCGGGGTTTGAGGTGATCGATCTCGGCAAGGACGTCGAGCCGCGCAAGTTCGTCGAGGCGGCCCGCGACGCGCAGGCCGGCGTGATCGGCATGTCGGCGCTGCTTACGACGACGATGCCAGTGATGAAGCAGGTCGTCGAGCTGCTGGCATCCGAGGGGCTCGCGGGCCGCGTGCGCATCGTCGTGGGCGGCGCGCCGGTGTCGGCTGATTTCGCCCGCGAGATCGGCGCCGACGGGTACGCTTACGATGCGGCCAATGCCGTCGAGCGCGTCAAGGCGCTCATGGCGTAGTACCCGCGCCACCCGCGGAGGGTGTCACCATGGTCCCACTACTCGAGCGCATCCAGGGCGGCAAGGTCCTCTTGGCCGACGGCGCCATGGGGACGCTGCTGATGGAGCGCGGCCTGGCGGCCGGCGCATGCCCCGAGGTGGTCAACCTCGAGCAGCCGGCGCTACTCGAAGAGATTGCCCGCCTCTACTTCGAAGCCGGCGCCGACATCATCCAGACGAACACGCTGGGCGGCTCACCCATCAAGCTGGCCATGTATGGGCTGGCCGATCGCACCGAGGAGATCAACGCCGCCGCGGCGCAGGCGGTGCGTCGGGTCGTGGGCGACCAGGCCTACATCTACGGCTCCTGCGGTCCCTGCGGGCTGACCCTGAGGCCGTACGGCGACGCCGATCCCGAGGATGTCCGAGCGGGGTTCGCGCGCCAGATCCGGGCGCTCATCGACGGCGGCATCGACGTGCTCATCGTCGAGACGATGATGGACCTGGCCGAGTGTTGCCTGGCGATCGAGGCGGCGCGGTTGGTCTCGGGCACGCTGCCGGTCATGGCGTGCATGACGTTCAACCTCACGCCGCGCGGCTTCTACACCATCATGGGTAACGACGTCCCCCACGCCGCCGCGGGGATGGCCGCTGCCGGCGCGGATGTCGTCGGCTCGAACTGCGGCAGCGGGATCGAACAGATGATCGAGCTGGCGCGCGCGTTCGCCGCCGCTACCACACGCCCGCTGATCTTCCAGCCCAACGCCGGCATGCCGCACACCGAGGGACTGCGCGCCGTCTACCTCGAAACGCCGGGGTTCATGGCCGAGCGCGTCGGGAAGCTGATCGACGCGGGAGCGGCGGTGATCGGCGGCTGCTGCGGCACCACACCCGAACACATCCGGGCGATGCGGGCGGTGCTGGACGCGCGCGGCGATCGAACTTCGCGATCGTAACCGGGCGATACCCCGTACTTCCTTATTTTGCAGTGAGTTATCTGCCGGCGATGGCCGGGCCCTCCCCGTGCAGGCACCTCAAGTTGGCCGCTCGGAGCGTCGATCCTACAAGTAGATCACAACTTGGAGGCCGCGTCGCTGTCGCAGGGAGGCATCCTTGGCGCGTATTGATGCGATCTTTAAACTGGTGCGGGATCGGGGGGCGTCCGACCTCCACCTCACGACCGGCTCCTCGCCGATGCTGCGAGTCGACGGTGAGATCCAGTCGGTCGAGTACGACGCACTCACCGAGGAAACCCTCACTGATCTCCTGCGCGAGATGATGACCACCGCGGACTGGGCGGAGTTCGAAGAGGCGGGCGAAGCGGACTTCGGGTACGAGGTGCCAGGCGTTCTGCGCGTGCGCTGCAACGTGTTCCGCCAGCGCCGCGGCATCGCCGGGGCCTTTCGTATCCTGCCCACTACGATCATCACTGCCGACCAACTTGGATTGCCCGAGGCGGTGCGTAACTTCGCCAACGTCACCAAGGGGCTGGTCGTCGTGACCGGGCCTCCTGGCAGCGGCAAGTCGACCACGCAGGCGGCCCTGATCGATCACATCAATCGCACCAAGCGCAAACACATTATTACGATCGAGGACCCGATCGAGTACGTGCACGAGAACCGGCTGTCCCTGATCAACCAGCGGGAGGTGCGGCGTCACACGAAGAGCTTTGGCACGGCCCTGCGTTCGGCACTGCGTGAGGATCCGAACATCGTCCTGGTGGGCGAGATGCGCGATCTGGAGACGATCTCGCTCGCCATCACGGCGGCCGAGACGGGTCAGCTTGTCTTCGGCACCCTGCACACGGCCTCGGCGGCGGGCACGATCGACCGGCTCATCAATGTCTTCGAGGCCGGCAGCCAGGCGCAGATCCGCACGATGCTTTCGGAGTCGCTGCAGGGCGTCGTTGCGCAGCGTCTGCTCAAACGCAAGGACGGCAAGGGACGCATTGCGGCACTCGAGGTCTTGGTCGGCACGCCGCCCGTGCGGGCGATGATCCGCGAGTGCAAGACGTTTCAGATTCCCACCGCCATGCAGACCGGCCGCAAGCTGGGCATGCAGCTCATGGACGACGCGATTGCCGAGCTGCTGCGCAACGGTATCGTCGACGCCCTCGAGGCCCAGCGGCACGCCGCGCACCGCGATCGCTTCGACGATCACAGCGCCCCGGGGCAGATGGCGGCGTAGACGGACCCCGCGGCGGCACGACCCGGTGCGATGCGAGGCTGAACGCGCGCGATTCGACGCGCGGGGAGCGCACGACAGCCGGAGGGCTCGCAGGAGGAGCGCGTGAACTCGCACGAGATGCCGGCTGGGGCCGGTCTGGCAGGACGCCTGCAATTCGCCTCGCCCTTCGAGCTCGGGCAGTTTCTCCTCCTGGGACGCAAGACAGGCGTGTTGCACCTCTCGAGCGGCGACAAACGCGGTGAGCTGCACGTGCTGGAAGGGCAGATCGTCTCCGCGGCCGGCCCCGATCTGACCAACGGGCAGGCGGCTGCGATGGAGATGCTCAAGTGGACCGAGGGCGAGTTCCACTTCGTGCCCGAGCCCGTGCCGCCGTCCGAGGAGATCGACCTCGGCACCGAGAACCTGCTGCTCGAGACGGCGCGGCTCATGGACGAGTCGGGTCAGGGCGAGCGGAAGGTCGCGGCCAGCCTGGAAGCGGCCGACGAGCTCAGGCGCACCTTCGCCGCGATCACCGCGCAGGCCGCCTCGACGGCGCCCGGCGCCGCCGGCACAGCTTGCGGCTGGCTGCTGCAGACGCCGGGCGGGAGCCTCGCCCATCTGACCGGATTTCCCCTCATGGGTGTCGGCGCCGGCGGCGCCGCCCAGCAACTCGATGCATCAACGACGCCGGACCCCGGGCGCGTGTTGGGCCGCGCGATCGAGGGCCCGCCCCGCAACGAGTGGTTGTCGGAGGGCGGCCGGCGTCTCTACCTTTCATGGGGCGACGAGGGCTATCGGATCGTTTACCCCTATCCCACGCCGGCGATCGAGAAGCACATCTCCGATCACGAGGCGGTCCAGGCGATGTTGTGTGGCGCGACCGCGGTGGGGATCTTCGGGCCGACCGGAGCGGGCAAGAGCCTGCTAGCCGCGATCCTCGCCGCCGCGCAGGCGGCCGACGGGTTTCACGTGCTCTACGTCACCGGTGTGCCCACGCATGATCTTGGCGACGGCCAGCGCATCCTGCACGTCATCGTGCCCCCGGGCGCGGGGCCGGCTCACGCCCAGGAAGCGCTCGAGCGCTGGCACCCGGAATCGGTCGTGGTCGACGTCGAGCCGTCGCGCGAGGTGGCAACGTTCCTGCAGCTCTGCCGCCGCGGTGGGATCCCGCTGGTGATGACGCTGCGCGCGCCGGACGGGGCCTGGGCGCGAGAGAGCGTGAGATTCCTGGTACGCGACACGGCCGGCTGGAAATTCCTCACCCCCAGCGTGACCGCCGCCGGGCCGACATTGCAAGTGGATCAGGAAGCGGCGTAGAACACTCCGGAGTGGCCGAGCACCACTGCACGTTGTCTACGTCGCAATGGCTGAGGTCAGCCATACGTGCATGGATGATCTGAGCCAGAGGTGTGCAAGGCAAGAAGCAAACGGACGATGACTCCATTCAACTGCCACGCTGCTCTGAACGCCTGTTTCAATCACGTTTCCATAGTGCCCGTTGCTTGCACAGCCCCTGCTGTAGTATGATTCTCGCATTGCCTCAGCAATGAGCCGGATGGGATGGGTGACGGTCGTGATTGTGGGCGGCCATTGCGCGTTCGGGGCGAATCTTTGAGTCCCCAAAGTTGAATCACTACCGAGTGGCGCCACAAGGTCGCAATAGGGTGTTCTGCACCCCCAAGAGGAGGAATCGATGCTTCAGCGTTGGACGAGAGTGCTGATGGTGATCGGCCTGGTGGCGGTGGTGGGCGCCATGAGCCTGCTGCAAGCGAGTGCGGACCAGAGTTACCTCATGGGCGAATGCACCGCCGTGGTGAATCCGGACCATCCCACCCTGGGGGCGTGGAAGTACTGCGTGGAGGTGAACTGGAACACGGGCCGGCATGCCCTGAGCCACCTTGACTTGCTCCTCGGCCTGGAAGCGTGCCCGTGCGTGTGCGAGGAATTCCCGTTCGCGGCCCAGGACCCGGCCGGGGTCTCGACGGGCGAGAGCGGCCAGGGCGAGGTGTGTCTGGTCTTCTATCGGGCGGGATGGTCGTGCGCCGGCGATCCGTCGCTGGGTATCGGCGTGCCGCTGATCAAGTTCGAGTCCATCGCCCAGGGCGACTGCGAGCCCGGGCCGGTGGGCGAGGGGACCTTCTGCTTCTATTCCAACTGGCCTCCGGTGGCGGTCGCCACGCCCAACGAGCTCCTGGCGCTCAAGGCGGGCCCGAACATGGTCACCGGTGAGCTGACGGGCGTGATGCCCGACTGCGGCTGCGGCATGGCGCCGGTCGAGAGCTGCACCTGGGGGGCCGTCAAGGCTCAGTTCACCCGCTGATTGGAATCGGCTACCCTCCTCCGGCCCGCTGGGTCCGATCGCCCGCTCGGTGGCGGAGCCCGGCGGGCCGAGCCGTGTCCATGCGGGAACCCCGACGTGCACGCTTTACTGGGCCGCGTGCCCTGCGACGCGCGGTCCAGAAGCACCTTCATCCGGGAGGTGGCCACGACCCTGCCGGAGACTCGCGTTCGATCTTCTCGTTCGCAACCCGAGGTGCTAGACTTGCAACTGTGTGGACCCTCGCAGCGAGCGCGTCAGCACGCGCAGCTCCTGACACTGCCGCGGAGGTGTGTGATGCACAACCGTTCCGCGCGAGATAGCTGGTCGTTGGCACGCCGCCTGGTGCTTCTGATGCCACTCCTCGTTCCTGCACCCTCAGAGGCAGCCACGCTGAGAGTTCCAACGCCTCAGCACCCAACGCTCCGTGGGGCTATCGCAGTGGCGAGCGATGGCGACACCGTGCTGGTCGCGGAAGGTATCTACACCGGGTATGGTTTCGTCGGCATTACGCTTGCGGAGCGTGACCTCGTGATTCGCTCGGAGGGTGGTGCCGCGCACACGGTTCTGCATGGAGATCTCAGTGACGGGCCGTGCTTCATGTTCTGTGCCGGCTTGAGTCGTGCTTCAGTCCTGGAAGGCTTCACCCTGACGGGCTTACGCAGCGATGGAGACGGTGGCGCGCTGGCGATCGTGAATTCGTCACCAACCATCTCCCACTGTGTGATTGTAGGAAATCGATCGGCTGGTTTGCACAACGGGAACGGCGGCGGCATTGCCTGCATGTACAACTCATCACCGCTGATTACGGATTGCACGATTTCCGGCAATGTGAGCGTGACCGATGGATCGCCTCCAGTCGGAGGAGTATGGGCCAAGGGTGGGGCGACTCCGGTCCTGACCCGGTGCATTGTTTGGGGCAACCAAGAGCGAGACATCGGGATCAGTTCAGGGGGCCTGTTCACGGTCTCATGTTGCTGCCTTGATTCGACCCGGCTGCCCGGCTTCGGAGTCGTCTTTGAGGGGGAGAGCAGTTTCGAGGATCCTCTGCTCTGCCATCAGCACCCTCCACATCTCTTCGTCGGCGATCCTGCAGATTACATGCTGTGGAGCGACTCTCCCTGCCTGCCCTGGAATAGCCCCTGCTCGGAGCTCATCGGCCCGCTGTGGGTTGGCTGCCCTGAATCCGAGGCTCGCAACCCGGAGGTGCCCGCCGGCAACGCCAGCTTGACAGTCGAGGGGAACCCGATGGGGCCAAGGCTCAGGTTCAGCATTCACCTGGCCACGTGGCAAGACGTTCGGGTGTCCTTGCATGACGTCACGGGGGCACAGGTTGTGGGCTTGGGAAGAGAGAGGCTGGCCCCCGGACATCATCAACGGGGTTGGACACCCAGAGGAGTCTCCAGCGGGGTGTACTACTTGAATCTCAGGACTGAGGACGGGCGATGCGCGAGGCGGATCGTGATCATGCGCTGAGTCGCGGGCCGAGCCGTGTCCGTGCGGCATCCGTCGCGAGGGAGGATCAACTATGGCGGCCCCAGCGCCCCAACAACGCGCCCAGCGCTACGCCCGCATCCACGAGCAGCTCCGCGAGCTGCTGGCGAAGACCGATGATCCCATTGCGCGCATGGCCACGGTGGCAGCCGTGCTCCACCACAAGATGCCGCACTTCTTCTGGACCGGCTTCTACCGGCTTCTCGACGGCCAGCTCATCGTCGGCCCCTATCAGGGTCCCGCCGCGTGCGCCGTGCTGCCCGGGCCCGAGGGCGTTTGTTGGGCCTGCGTCCGTCGCGCGGAGTCGATCCTCGTTCCCGACGTGCACGCCTTCCCCGGCCATGTGGCGTGCGACGCACGGTCGAAGAGCGAGGTGGTCGTGCCGCTGCGCGACCGAGACGGGCGCGTCACCGGCGTCCTCGATGTGGACGCCGACAAGCTCGCGGCCTTCACGACCGAGGACGTGGCCGGCCTGGAGGCGATCGTCGCGTTGATGCTGAGTGGGGAGCCCTTGGCACGCTGATCCGGATTGGGCTATCCTCCCTGCACGTGGCGCACCCCGCGAGTTGGTCCGATTCCCCCCAGGAAAGGACGATGAAAGGACGATGAGCATGGGCCTGTGTAGAATGCTCGGGAAGGCCGCGCTGATCCTGTTCCTGAGTTCAGCCCTCATGGCTATCGAGCAGGTTCGGGCTTCGGCCGCCACCGGGGAAGGAGTGGATGGGACGATGACACCGGTCGTATTCGGAACCTTCGTGGAGTCGGCCGCTCAACTCTCCAACGCGTGCCGCCTCACCGAGAGCCTGCGGGCATTCGGCGGCGCCTGGCGCGATGCCCCCGTTTGGGTCTACATGCCCGTCGATGCAGTCATCGACGGTGAGCAGTCACGGGCGAGGCTGCGGGACCTTGCCGCGGAGGTGCGCACGAGCGCCACCCCTGAGGCCGCCAGGTGGTTCTTCTACGGCGGGAAGCCCTTTGCCGCCGCGGCGGCGGAGCAGGCCGCGGCCGGTCGGGCGGCATTGCTCGTCTGGCTGGATGACGACACGGTCATCCTTGATGAGCCCCGGGAGTTCGATCTGGCGCCCGGAGTCAGCCTCGCGTACTGCCCCGTCATGCACAATCGCTCGGGCACGCTCTACGGCGTCGAGCCCAACGCCTTCTGGAGTCGCATCTACGAGAGGCTGGCGCTTTCGGACGACATGCTCTTCCCGATGGTGACGCCGGCCGACGAGCAGAAGATCCAGGCCTACTTCCACTGCGGGCAGCTCGCCATGCGGCCGGAGAAGGGCATCCTCCGGCAATGGGCCCGGGACTTCGAGACGCTCTACAGTGACAGCGTGCTAGTCGGCATGTGCAAGGAGGATCAAGACAAGCGGGTCTTCCTGCACCAGGCGGCGCTGACCGGTTCGGTCCTGCACAAGCTCCAACCCGAGGAGATGGTGGAACTATCCGGTCGCTACAACTACCCGATCTTCTTCGAGCGCCAGTACGGTGCCACCAAGCCGTTCCGCACCATCACGGATGTCGCCACCATTCGCTGCCTGCATTCAGCCGAGAGGCTCGGCCCCAACTGGGCGACGGAGCTGGAAGGGCCGGCCGACCGCATCGGGTGGCTGAAAGAGCATCTGCAGTAGGCGGCGGCGGACCATCGGCGGTCGAGGGAGCCTCACCGGCCGCGGGTCGGTTCCGCGGCCAGCAGCGCCACCGCGCTCAGGACCAGCCGGGCCGAGTTCTCGGCGGCGACCGCATAGAATCGCTCGAGGTCCTCTGCGGCCGCCGCGTCGGCATTGTCGCTGAGGCTGCGGATCACGATGCAGGGCGTGCCGCTCTGATGGCACACCTGGGCCACCGCAGCCCCCTCCATCTCCACCGCATCGGCCTGCAGGCGCTCGCGCAACTCACGCTTCATTCGATCCGAGGCGACGAAGGCATCCCCCGTGGCGATGAGGCCTTCGACGCAGCGCGGCGGTCCTGCGCCGGCCGAGGACCGAATCGGCAAGAACTCCGTGCCCGCCGCCGCGCGGCGCACGACCGCGAGCAGCCCGGCATCGGCCGGCAGATGGAGGGGATTGCGCGATCCATCAACGGGATTGCGCGGGGCGAAGCGGATAAGGCTGTCGTCGGTGGCGTGCACGAAGTCGTGCTGCACCGTCGCGGCGCCGATTACGATGTCGCCAGGCTGCAGGTCCGGATCGAGACCGCCCGCGATGCCAGTGAAAATCACCGCCCGGGGCTGGAAGCGCAAGAGGAGGAACGCGGTGGTGGCCGCCGCGTTGACCTTGCCGACACCTGTCTCGGCCACGACCACCGGACAATCCTCCAGCAAGCCGTGCAGGAAGCGCAGGCCGAGCACGCGCAGAGTCTCAGGGTCGGCCAGGGCGCGCGCGATCGGGCGGGTCTCGTCGGCGAACGCTCCGAGGATCGCCACGGGTCGCTCGTCCTCCGCGGGGATTCTGGAGGCACCCAGGGCGCCTCCGGCTGCGGCGGGCGCACCCAGCGCGAGCCACGCGCCGCCGGCCAGCAGCAGCGCCGGCAGGAGCGCGATCCAGCGGCGGTGAACCATGCTCATGACCGATTCCCCTGTCCCTCCCGCGATCGCGTCCGCACGGAGCTACTTAACGTCACAGGCCTGGTCCGTCCAGCTTCATGGTAAGCGATCAGCCCCGGGAGCCTTCCCAAAACCCTCTCGAGACATGATAGCACTACTCCTGGGCACCGCGGCAGCGATCCTAAGGTCACGCCAAGCGCTCATCCTGGAGAACCTCGCCCTCCGGCACCAGGTCGGGGTCCTGCGACGATCCGCCCAGCAGCCGCGGCTGAAGCCGATCGATCGTGGATTCTGGGTGCTGCTATCGAGAATCTGGCGCGGGTGGGAGAAGTCGCTCGTCTTGGTCAAGCCCGAGACCGTGATCCGCGCCGCCACCCCGGGCCTTCACGGTAATTGGCCGATGAGCTATCACTGCCTGCGTATCAGAGGGCGAGTCACACTGCAGCCAGTTACTATTTCAATCGCAGCACAAATCATTCACACTACGCTCAAGTATTGTTCCACTCTTCGTCTTGATCTTCTCGGATCGCTACCGGTGCAGGTAACGCACTTGCGCTCTGTACAGGGTGGGTCCCGCGTCCAGAGATCTTGGTCAGAAGAATTGCAGGTGCAACGCGCTTGCGAATGCTTTACATCGATCAGGATTGGAACCGGTGGGGCCTGTCAAACATTAATTCCATGATGCTTGTGCTGACGAGGCTCTGCCCGCTTTGCAGCATGCCGCCATTGGGTCGAGCATGAGCCCGATCTGCTGGCGGTCCACCTTATATAGTTAGGAGGTCTTACATGCGTAGAGCTACGGTGTTACTAGCCCTTCTGCTTGTCTCACTATCGGTCCCGGGCAACCGAGCCGGTGCCCAGTGGCCGGAGGAGAACCACTACAAGGTCTACACGCTGCTTGAGCAGTATTTGCACACCGGTGTGATAGGGCTCAGTGACCAATTCGGCACGTACACCGTCGATGTGCTCGTCCATGACAAGTTCGCAAACCCGACGGAGAAGAATGGCGAGCCGATCGTGTTTCCGGAGGTTCACCAGACTTGGTGGCGGATCGATCCGCCCATTCCTACTCCTGGATGGGACGTAGAGGTCGAGAACCAGTTCGGCACCTTCAACTGGCGGGTGCGCGAGGCAGAGTACCTGGTGCTACCAGCCCAGAAGAACGAGCCGGGGCCGCTTCCAGAGCACAACCACTATCTCGGCTACCGGGTGGAAGGCGATGCGTTGGGGGTGCCAGTCGTACTGGTCGACCAGTTCGGCACCGTCAGCGCGGTGGTCACCTATCCCGAGCTGCTGCTCACGCCGGTGGAGAAATCGGTTCCGGGCGCGATCTTCCCGATCATCGATCCGGACGCGCATCTGGCCGTGTACCGGATCGATCCGCCGCAGGTCTATCAGACGACCTTCGTGGCGTTCGACCAGTTCGGCCAGTGGCCCAATGTGGCCAACGAGCATATCTGGCTGTGCGTACCTTCATGGAAGCGCGTGATCACGACACCCACCGAGGAGTCGACCTGGGGCGAGATCAAGTCGCTCTTCCGGCAGTAGCCGGTGAGCCTGACCTGGGACCGGTACCAGGCAGAGTCACGGGCGAATCGGCTACCTCTGTGCCCGCCTCGCGAGCGTGGGGCCTGCCTTTCTGGCCCAGCGCGCGAGGCGGGCCGTTTCTGCCAGAGGAAGCTCGAACAGCCTTCTAGGTTCCGGGGTCGGTGAAACCGCCCCGATCGAATTACCGAGGCCTCGGGCCTGCCAATTCCCCCCAGAAGAGAAGGCAACCCAAAACGTAGGAAGACAAAGAACGGGAGAGCGGAGAAGCCACGCGCCTCTCCTTCCCTCCCGTTCCAGGAAGGTCCTGGTCAGAAAGCGAAGATACTATCGCACGAGGATCAGCCTTCCCCGATACTCCTCCGCCCCGCACACCACGCGGTAGAAGTAAGCGCCGGTCGCCGCAGGCTGGCCGCCCGTCTCCGTGCGGTCCCACACCGCCCGGAAGATGCCCGCTCCCTGAGGCCGGTCGACGAGCTGTCTTACCACTCGGCCCTCGGCATCCAGGATCGAGATCCGCAGCCGCGATCCGGCCAAGTGCGCGGGTACGCGGTAGGCCAGGGTAACGCTAGTAAGCGCCGGACTCGGGGCCGCCCAGGCCTGGAGCGGGCCTTGGGTCGAAAGCCGAGTCTCCAGGTCCGGAACCGCCGTGACGTCGGCGCAGCCAATGGGCAGCGCCCCGATCTGGCCGCACTCCGGGTTGTTCTCGGCTGCGCATGGCGACGTGTTGAAGAGCGCGAGATCGCCCGCCGGCAGATCGCAGAAGAGGGGATCCAGGGAGATGTTTCCGTTGATGCCCGCATAGCCCTCGAGGCCACCCGTGTAGTCACCGCCCGCATTGCCCCAGACATCGCAGCAGGACGCACTGGCCTGGCTCGCCTGAGTGCAGTGCACGCCACTGCCAACGAGGTTGCTGGCCACGATGCAATGATCGAGGGTCAGGCTGGACGAGTTGCGAGCGCAAGCACCCGCCCCGAGGTAGGCCTGGTTGGCGGCCAGTGTGCAACCTTCGAGCACTGGCGAGGAGCTGTAGTACGCATAGAGTCCCCCGCCCATGTTCGTCGCCGTCGAGCGCGTCAGCACGCAATGGATCAGACGAGGGGAGGCCTCGATGCAGGAGACCGCGCCACCGTACAACTGATAACCGCCGGTGATCGTGATGTCGCGCAGCTCGACGTCAGCGTCGATCGCAAAGCCGCGGTGGGGTTCTTGCGCCGTGCCCTGGCAGTCGATGATGCATGCGGACGGATCGCCGCCGGCGGAACGGATGATCACTGTTTTGCCAAGGGTGAGCACATCCCGGTTGCCTTCGCCCGTGTAGACGCCTTCCGCCAGGACGATCGTGACGCCATTCCAGGCCGCATCCAGAGCGGCCTGAATGGTCGCGTAGGTGCCGGTGCCATCGGGGCGCACCTGGAAGACGGATTGGCAGCCCACCGGCAGCGCTCCGATGAGGCCGCATTCCGGATGGTTCTCGGGCGCACACGGCGAACTGGAGCGGATCGTGAGATCTCCAGCCTCCGGACCGCAGAACTCCGGATCCGCGCAGATGTTGCCGGCGACGCCCAGCTGTCCGGCAATGACACCGACCCAATCACCCCCGGGGTTTCCAAAGAGGTCGCAGCAGCCAAGGACCGGCGTGGGACCGGTGCCGGCGACGTGGAGCGCCTGTCCCGCTACGCTGAAGGCCACGATCGAGTGATCCATGGCGCATCCGGCGCCGTCGGCGACCTGGATGGCGCCACCTTGATCGCTCGGAGCCTCGTTGCCATAGAAGGTGCTGCCTGTCACCGTCGCAAGGCTGTTCGCGCCGACCAATGCCAGGCCGCCTCCACCCCCCGCCGCCTGGTTGCCCAAGAACAGGCAGCCTGCAAAGCTGGGGTGACCCGCGAGGCACAGCGCGCCGCCGCCCCGCAGGGTTGTGCTGCATCCGGTGATGATGCACCGCTCAAGCATCGGGGAGGCGTTGTTGATGAAGACGGCGCCACCGCCATCCGGATGACATCCTCCCGTCAGCGTGAGGTTTCTGAGCACCGTGTCTTCGGTCTCCCCGCTGGTCAGTGAGATCACCCGATGCGGGTGATCGGGGTCCGCTGCGCAGTCGATGTGGCACGCGCCGGAATTCTCACTCAACGATTCGATGACGATCGCCTTGCCCTGAGGATCGAGGTCGCGATTGCCATCGCCCGTGTAGGTTCCATCGAGCAAGCGAATCGTCATGCCACTGCCGGCGGCATCGATCGCATCCTGAATGGTGGCGTAGCCGGTGCTGCCGTCGGGAGCCACCAGAATGAAGCTTGTGCAGCTTACTGGCAAGGCGCCAATCAGTCCGCACCCCACCGGTGAGGAGTCGGGTGCACAGGGTGACGATGGCAGGAGGCCGAAGTCATCCAGCGCGATATCACAGAACAGAGGATCATCCGAGATGTTGCCGTTCGTGCCGGTCAGATCGTACCCAACGGGGTAGTTCCTCATCTCGTTGCCCCACACATCGTTGCAGGCGTACGCCGAGCCGCCGAACGTGCCGCCGATGGCTTCGCTCGGACCGTGGCACATGGCAATGATGTTGTTGGCCATGCACGCGGCGGTTCCTAAGGAGAAGACGCCAACGCCCTCTGGCCACGCTGAACCGTATACTTGCAGAGAGTCGCCGACCACGGTGTTGGCAACGAGCGAATCGCCCACGAAGTAGATGCCCCCACCGAAGGCCATGGATTCGGGACCAGAAGGCGACGAAGATGCGCTCAGCCGATTACGCGCCACTACGTTGCCAGTCAGGTTTCCCCAGGCAGCTATGCCGCCCCCGCGCGCGTAGGCCCACGAGCTGCTGCTCGATTCGGCAGAATTCCGTGTCACCACGTTTCGCCGCGCGGCCCCAGCCATGAGGCAGATGCCGCCCCCGCGCACCTCGCCGACACCCAAGCTCCAGCAGCAGTTCAGTTCGACCCAGTTGTCCCGCACCTCACAGGTGGCATAGATGCCGCCCCCCGCAGCAGAGCATTCCCCCCAGGCATTGTTCCGGAAGACCGTGTTACCTTCGATCACGCAATCCTCGGGGCGGAGTGTTTCTACATAGATACCGCCGCCGCGTGCGTTGACGACGAAATCGTAGTTCCACACCGAGTTGTCGCTCAGCGTGTTGCCTCTGATGACCGCAGGAATCGGGAGCGTGGTTGTGGCGCACAGGCAGATCCCTCCGCCCAGACCGGTATTGGTCTCCAGACTGGTCACGCTCGCGTTGTTGCCCCTGATGATGTTCCCCTCGATCCACGGGGACGAGGCGCCGGAAGCGTAGATGCCCCCGGCGCAGCCCTGGGTGTATTCAGGCAGCTTGTTGTCCCGAATGATGTTGTGGCGAATGATCGGCGAGCCCGAGAGGATCTCGATGCCGCGGCGGTTCGTGTACTCGTGATTGTCGGTGCCCGTGATCGTGAACCCGTCAATAATCAGGCTGCGTCCCTCGCCGTTCTGGATCCGGATGGTCGGAGCGTCAGACGCGCCAAAGATGGTGGTCACCTCGGGCCCCTGTTCGGCCAGCAGCAGGATTTCCTTGCCGCCCAAGTCCAGGTTCTCGGCATAGGTTCCGGGTCGCACCAGCACGGTGTCGCCCGTCGTGGCCATGTTGATTCCGGCGGAGATGGTGGGCGCCTGATCGGGAACGATGATGCTGGCAGCCACGGCCGGTGGAACGATGGTGGCTGCCAGGACGGCGCAGATGACGATGCAGACGAAGGTGCTGTTCAGGGCGAAAGGCGAACTTGAACGCGGGCAAGCGTTGCACATGAGGCTCTCCTCCATCGGCCGCACAGAACTCCAGGTAGCGCTGTGTGGCTCCTTCGGCAGGTGCTGCCGACAATGTCTCCGTCACTGCCTGAAGCGATCTGGAACTCCAGCCAAGTAAAAGGATAGCCCCTGACAGGGCTACGTGGCAAGGGGACTCCGTCCCTCAAGTGGACTTATCAGAGCACCGTCCTGACCAGCCCGTGGATGCCCAAGCCCAGCGCCGCCAGCGAGTCGCCGGCGATGAGCCCGCCGCCCACGAGCGAGGTCGTGCTCATGTCCTCCGGCAGATCCATCTCCTCAGGCTGGCGGGGGCGGTGCGATGCAATCCACTGTGAAACCGAGCTGATCAGGCTCCCGCCCGCGAACCAGGCCGCCACGGGGAAGTCGACAAAGCCACCAAACGAGGCTGCGTAAGGACTCGACAGCACGCTGCAGTCGAGCACGAGCCCAAGGGTGCGGCCCCGACGCGTTTCCGTGGTCCAGCGCCGGTAGCCGGCGCGGCTCTTCAGGTAGTTACGAATCGCCTCGATGAGGATGCCGAGGCCGATGCCGAGCGCCAGCGCGGTCATGACCTTGGGATTGGGATGGGCGATGCCGTCGAGAGCGCCGACGAACTTGAAGGTCATCGCCGACTGCCACTTCTCGATGCCGGGCGTGTCGGGGTGGGCATACTGGTTGATCGAGAGAATCGGGTAGGCCTTCATGAACAGCCGCGCCAGGACGACGCTCATGACCGCGCCCATCGTGACCCCGATCACCTGATAGCGAAACTGATTCACCCGGTTTGTTCCCAATCGCCAGCCGGTGGAACGGTCCTGCTGCATGTCGCAACCGACAGAGGTCGAGACCAGCAGGATCGCGGCACACATCAGGCCGATGATCGGGCTCTTGAGGCCGAGCGCAGCGAGGATGAACACCGTGATCACGAACGCACTCGAGATCGGGTTGCTGTCGGAGATCCCGAGCGAGATGCCGTTGACCATGAGGAAGACAAAGACCAGGCCAATCCCGACGAGAACGAAAGCAAGCGGTTGTCCAAGGAGCACGGTGGCGACCAAGGTCAGGCAGGTAGCCCAGAAGGCGACCCAGATCCAGAGCATGCGGTTGTCGGTGCGCTTCCAGTCTTCGGCGGGAGGCGAGGTCTTGCCGTGCGACTCCTTGAAGCTGCGCGCGGCCGACACCGCCAGCAGCGCCATATCCACGAGGGCCGCGCCCAGGATCATGCCGAGCGCGGCGATGAAGGCGATCTTGCGGAAGGGGTCGTGCGGGCCCAGCCAATCGTGGGCCCGTAGCCACGGCGTGAGCCACAGGCCGATCGCCCCGACGAACGCGGCCGGCAGACCGATCCGCACGCCGACGATCATCCCGGCCCCGACCGTGGAGGACGAGAAGCCCGTGGCGGCGATGGGCGCCGTCAGGCTCGCGCCCAGCCCGCCCACGAATCCCGCCAGCGCGCCCCCGCCAAGCTTGGCGATCGAGGTCTTGAGAATCCGCAGGTCGGTGAGCGCGCGCAGGATGTTGGCGACCGCGAAGCCCGAGGGGAAGGCAAGCTGCATGCGGTCGACCAGGATCGGCGTGTAGAGCATGCCCACGCCCACGCCGAACATCCCGATGCACAAGAAGTAGAGCACCAGCTTCCACACGGCCGGCTCCGGCAGCCCGAGCCAGGTCATGGCCTGGATCAGCACCGCCATGCCCGACAGGCTGGCCACCGAGGCGGCCATGGTCTGCATGTAGTTCGCGCCGTGCTTGCCCTCGGCGCCGTAGCCGTAGGTCACAACGCTGCCAAGAATTCCGGCCAGCACCTGCCCCCCGATAAAGAACCCCAGCGAGAAGTTCATGTAGGCGGCGGTAATGCCGCCCAGGGGGCCAAGGATCAGGATGGCGATGGCGCCCAAGAGAATGTGAAAGCGAACGCTGTTGAGGGGAGGAAGGTAGCGATGCAAACGCGACATGCGCGAACCCTCCGCAGTCGGCCGTGTCCACAGCCTGGCTCTCCCGCTGATGCCCGAGAGGCCTGGCGACAAGACTGCCGGATGGTAGCACCGCGAGGGAGCGCGGGCGAAGAGGGAACCTCTCACGCCGGCGCCGCGTTCGCCGTATACTGAGGCCCGGCGCCAGGATCCGGAGTGATGCCGGCAGCGGGAGGATGAGCGGGAACCATGCGTGTTGTCGTGGCCTTGAGCGGGGGCGTCGATTCCGCCATGGCGGTAGCCTTGCTGAAGGAGGCGGGGCATACCGTCATCGGCGCGATCATGCGCATCTGGGACGGCCGCCCGATGCCCGGCGAGGGCGGCCGCCACGGCTGCTACGGGCCCGGCGAAGCTGAGGATGTTGCCGAGGCGGAGCGGATCGCCGCCCATCTGGGTATCCCACTGCACGTCATCGATCTCGCGCGCGAGTACAACGACGTTGTGCTCGCGCGCTGCGCGCGCCAGTACCTGGCCGGCCTGACCCCGAATCCTTGCGTCCACTGCAATCGCTTGATGAAGTTCGAGCTGATCCCCGCGCGGCTCCGGCAGATGGGCGTCTCCTTCGACCGGTTTGCGACCGGCCACTACGCGGTGGTGGAACGCGATGAGACCCGTGGCCGATACGTCCTGCGCCGCGGCCGGGATCGTGACAAGGACCAGTCGTACTTCTTGTACCAGCTCACGCAAGACCTGCTGGCGCAAACGCTGCTGCCCCTCGGCCGGTATACCAAGACCGAGATCCGCCGTCGAGCAGTCGAGCTGGGTCTGTCCGTCGCCGAGAAGCCCGAGAGCCAGGACTTCGTGTCGGGCGGTTACGGCGTCCTCTTTGCCAGCCCCGGTCGGCCGGGTCCGATCCTGGACGAGGGCGGCCGGAGATTGGGCGAACACCACGGTATCGAGCACTACACCGTAGGGCAGCGCCGGGGTTTGAGGATCGCCCACGCGGAGCCTTTGTACGTGCTGGCGATCGATGAGCGACGCAACGCCGTCATCGTCGGCCCGAGCGATCGCTTGCTGCGGTCCGAGCTGGTGGCGAGCGCGCTGAACTGGATCGCGATTCCCGAGCTGGCCGGGCCGCTGCGCGTCGAGGCGCGCATCCGCTACCGGCACGCTCCCGCCAGGGCCACCGTGGCGCCGGCAGAGGCCGCCGCCCCGGAAAATGCTGCCGCGCCGGCAGAGGCCGCCGCCCCCGCGATGCCCGGGTGCGTCGTGGTCCGCTTCGATGAGCCACAGCGGGCTATCGCGCCAGGTCAGGCGGTCGTCTTCTACGATGGAGACGTCGTGGTGGGCGGGGGCATCATCGCGAAGTAGTCCGCCTTGTTGGAGCCGGTCATCTCGGGCGACCGCCGAGCGGGCGTATCTGCTCGGTGATCCCAGAGCCGGCGATCCTGTGGCAGCCTACCCTGGAAAGACCCACGGCGGGTGTCTGGCATTTATGTTCGTGGTACAATCTTACCCTATGTGGTGGGATAACTGAGGAGGCGCTCATGCGTCACATCGCTCTGTCCGCGTTCGTTTTGCTCTGCACCATCGCGCAGGGGAGTGCCCAGGATCCCTGTCGTGGAGAGACGCTGATTTCTCCCCTGTTCTCCAACGACAGCTACTTGATCGACATGGACCTGAACGTGATCAAGACCTGGCACTGCGGCAATACCCCTGGCTTCACCGCCTATCTGCTCGAGGATGACGGCATTCTGCGACCCTGCACGCACCCGGGTGGGTACTTCTATGGGGGTGGACTGGGCGGGCGCCTCCAGAAGTACGATGCTGAGGACTATCTCATCTGGGACTACCTGTTTTCCAACTACGACTATGCCCAGCACCACGATGTTCACCAGATGCCGAATGGCAATATCCTCTTGATAGCCTGGGAGCGCAAGACGCGGACAGAAGCGATCGCCGCGGGTCGCTTGAATATCTACAGCGAGATATGGCCGACCGCGCTCTTCGAGATCGAACCCGTCGGCGCGACGGGTGGGAATATAGTCTGGGAGTGGCACCTGTGGGACCACCTGATCCAGGATGTCGATCCCACCAAGGCCAACTACGGCGTTATTGGCGATCATCCAGAGCTCTTGGATATTAATCTTGGAACCGTGACGATGGGTGACTGGCTGCACACCAATGCGATTGACTACCACCCGGAGCTGGACCAGATCACCTTTAGCTCGCACTACCTGGATGAGATCTACATCATCGATCACAGTACCACGACGGCGGAGGCTGCCGGGCATACCGGGGGCAACAGCGGCATGGGGGGTGACCTCCTCTACCGCTGGGGAAACCCGCAGAACTACGATGCTGGGGATGAGGGTGATCGCGTCTTCTTCGTCGTTCATGGCGTCAACTGGATCGATCCCGGCTATCCGGGCGCCGGCAATCTCATCGCCTTCAACAACGGCGATCGACCGGGGAGTTCGAACGACTACTCGAGCGTTGTGGAGATCGTCCCGCCGGTCGATGGCTACACGTACCATCGCGAGTCCGGACAGCCCTTCGGGCCGGAGACACCTACCTGGATCTACTCCGATCCTGGCCCGTTCTACTCCGCCCATTACTCCGGTGCCTACCGTTTGCCAAACGGCAATACGCTAATCACTGAGGCGATGAGCGGCTACATCTTCGAGGTCACCGCGAGCGGAGTGTCCGTGTGGGACTACCTGGCCTCCGGCTCGCTGGCGCGGGCGCCCAGGTATAACATGAGTGGCACGGCCGTGGACCCCGCGCCGACACCGATGCCGCCGTCCTGCCGGCTGCTCCAGAACTACCCCAACCCGTTCAATCCGCTCACGCGCATTCCATTCCAACTGAATCAACCCGGCTGGGCGCAGGTCGACATCCTCGATCTCAATGGCCGGCAGATCATCACCCTGGTCGACGAGGCCTATGCGGTCGGCCACCACGAGGTCCAGTGGGATGGTCGCGACGGAGAAGGACACGACGTGGCTTCCGGGACCTACCTGGTTCGCCTGCGCGTGAATGATGCTGTGGAGGCTCAGCGCCTGATCATGCTGCGCTGAGGTGACCTGCCCATCGGCCAGGCACTGAACTGATCCTGCCCGTCGGCCGGGCACTGAGCTGGTCCGGCCCGTCGGCCAGGCACTACCTGAACAACGCCTTGATTGCTCCCCAGGATGTCGGCATGGCCGGCGTCTCGCAGGGGATGCCTTCGTGCACGTAGATCATGCCATTGCCACGACCAACGCTCCAGACGATGCCATCATTGTTCGAAGTGATGCCACTCACATCCGGTCCGGCGGCCGGAGCCGAAACTGTCGGCGAGCCTGGCATTGCGGTGTGATAGTTGATGACCCCGTTCTCGAGATCGGCGGTGAAGAAATTCTCCAGGCAGGTGTCGTAGTCGATGCCCGCCCAGATGCCGCCACCCGGAACAGGCTGCACGCTGTTCTGCGTCCACTCACCACCGGGCAATAGGCTCACGTTGTGGAGGTTGCCCTCGTTGTCGGTGACCCAAAAGTTGCCGCTCCCATCAGGGCAGATCCCGAGGATCATATCGATGGAGGCTTCGGGGTTGGGATTCTGGAGGCCGTCGACGTACCACCAGCCGCGCAGCTCGCCGGTCACGCGATCGACGTGGATAATGAGGTCGTCCGCGGTGTATTGATCTCCTTGGAAATCCGTCAGATAGAGATCGTCTCCGACCACGGCCACGCCATCCTGGTTGCCGTCAGTCGTGAGGTGGAAATTCTGGATGTTGATCGACCGAATGAGATTGTGGGGCGGGTCAGCGTTGATGAGCAGAACCTCACCGCCATCCTCGTTGGCCAACCAGAGGCCATTCTCGCCCTGGTCGTAGGCCAGGCCGACAGGCACGAGGTTGTTCGAAGGAAACGAATCGATCACGGCCCCGAATACCAGCGACTGCTGGACGCGCAACGGACAAGTCCGGTTGGCGCGCGCCCATTCGTCGAATGAGGCGTACTCCTGGCTATGCACGGTAGCCGACATCACCAAGACGCAGAGGGAAAAGAGGATGCCGAATCGCGTCCGACGTCCGTGTTGTGCCATGATTTCCTCCTTCCAGGCGGGACAGAACACCCGCCGCTGGGCGGCTAGCTTCACCGACCATCTTCCACGAGTGTGCGTATAGTAGCAGCTCCGGCGCGCGAATCCAGTATTGGATCCATCACCCTATGGACACTCCCCGGGCCAAGAACCTTGAGGGGTTCTGCCCCGGGTGGTAGGTTATGACCACATCGTTCTTGCCTTGGCGTTGAGGGAGAAGACGTCGGCAAGCCAGGCTGGATTGGACCTATGATCCAAAAGCTTTCCGCGGCCATTGTCCTCATCGGACTGCTGCCAGCCGTGGTGCTGGCAGCGCTGGAGCCCGCACCACACCCGCTCTTCGGCGGCGATGCTGTGCACGAGTTTCGCTTGACCTTCCACCAGGCTGATTGGTGGGAGTTGCTGCGCGCGAATTTCGAGGGGCAAGCCGATCCGCCGTATCTGGTTGCGGAGTTTGACTGGCAAGCTGTGCACTTCGATTCGATCGGCGTGAGGTTCAAAGGTGCTAGCAGTTACTATTTCAACAACACTCGGAAGAAGTCCTTCAAGCTCGACATAGACGAGTTCGTTCCGGACCAAGAGATCCATGGTCTCGACAAGCTGAACTTGAACTGCGGATTCAAGGATCCGAGCTTCGTCCGTGAGGCAGCGTGCTACGAGCTCTGCGCGGCGGTTGGCCTGCCCACGGCGCGCACGAGCTTCATCGCGCTCTATATCAACGATATCTACTGGGGGCTCTACACACTGGCTGAGCAAATTGACCAGCAGTTCATCGCGAGCCGTTTCGGGCAAGATGAAACCGGCACCCTCTGGAAGGGGGATCCCCATGGCACGCTCGAAGACCTGGGATCCGACCCGACCGCCTACTCCACCCAATACGAGCTGAAGACCAATGAGGCCGACAACGACTGGTCGGCGTTGCTGGAGTTGGTGGACAAGCTCAACAACACGCCCAGCGAGGCCCTTCCCGAAAGCCTGCATCCGCTGCTGGATGTCAACTCCGCCCTGGCCATGCTGGCCGTGGACAACCTCACCGTCAACCTGGACAGCTATGCCGGCCGCTGCGCAAATTACTACCTGTATCAGCGGACTAGCGACGGCCGGCTTGTGTTCACCCAGTGGGATCTCAATATGGCCTGGGGGAGCTACGACGCCGGCATGACGGTCAACGCTCTGAAGCATCTGGATCCCAACTGGGTGTCCACGCAATCAGGGGAACACCGCCCGCTGGCGGAGCGGCTCTGGCAGGTGGTGGCCTACCGCGACATCTACAATGGCCACATCCAGAGGTTGATGGCCGGAGCGGCTCATCCTGATACGCTGCTCGGGCGGATGGAGGAGTTGCGGGATCTGATCAGGCCCTACGTTCACATGGAGGTATCACCGAGTCGGATCTATACCGCCGTCCAGTTCGAGGCGGCGATGACCACCGACATCAGCAGCGGAGGCCTCGGCCTCTACATCCCGGGCCTGGAACCGTTCATCCGCGATCGGGACGGCTACCTGCGGGGGAAGCTGGGCACTTGGGATCGCATCGATGGGCTGGTGCTGAACGAAGTCATGGCGCGCAACTCCATGACCCTGGCCGATGAACTCGGCGAGTACGAGCCCTGGATCGAAATCGCCAACACCGGTGCCGGGCCCATCGATCTGACCGGGATCGGGTTAAGCGACAATCCTGGTGATCCGACGGCGCTCTGCCCTCTTCCGGGCATGACGATCGCCGGGGGTGACTACATCTTGATCTACGCTGACGGCCAGCCGGAGCAGGGAGAACTCCACGCCCCCTTCAGCCTCGCTGCCGACGGCGAGGATCTCTATCTCATGGACGGCGCGGTTGTAGTGGACCAGGTGACCTACCGAGGCCTGGGCCGCGACCAGGCTTTCGGCCGCTGGCCGGACGGGACTGGCGCCTGGCGGCCGTTGATTGACGCGACGCCGAGAATGGAGAATCAAAACAGCGGTACCTCTGAGCCGGTGATCCTCTTCATCAACGAGTATGTCGCCAGCAACGCCGGCGGCCTGCAGGACGAAACGGGCGCCTGTGAGGATTGGCTGGAGATCTACAACCCGGGACCTCAGGCGGTGGAGACCGGCGGCCTCTATTTGACGGATGATCTCTCACTCACGATGCAGTGGATGCTTCCCGACACAACGCTGCCCGCGCTGGGCTTTCTGGTGGTCTTTTGCGACAACGATCCCCAAGATGGGCCGTGGCACGCGACGTTTCGGCTGAGCGGCAGGGGTGAGGCGATCGGCATCTTCGATCGGCTGGTTGGGGGCAATGGCTTGATCGACGGTCGCATCTTTGGTCCGCAGACCGTCGATGTCAGCGAGGGACGCAAGCCCGACGGCGGATCCAGCTGGGAGCTGTTCACGAAGCCGACCCCCGGGGCGAGCAATAACGGTGGTGGTGCCGCGGCAGGAGGCCACCCGGCGCATCCGAATCCCTTCATTTCCAGCGTGCGAATCACCTTCGATGTTCCGAATGGTGGCGATCGGGTGGGGGTTTGCGTCTACGATGTCAACGGGCGGGAGGTCTGGCGGCTCGCGAACCAAACCTTTACCTCCGGCATCCAGGAAGTCCCTTGGGATGGATGTTCCATGCGGGGCGATCGCCTGGGTTCAGGCGTCTACTTCACGCGCGTGCGGATCGGTGGGAGCGAGACGGTGCAGAAGCTGATGATGCTCAAGTGAACCATGGAACCGCCCGCAGGTCCTGAAGGCGTTTGCCTCACCGGAATCCCTCGACCAGCATCAGATCCGTCAGCGCGTCGTCGGTGCGGGCGTAGAGCACGGTCTTGCCGTCGGGCGCCGCTGCGATTCCGGGCCCGCCCAGCCCTGGCACAGGCACCAGCGGGTGCAGCGATGCCTCCGCGATGTCGTAGCTCATGAGCCGCAGGTTCCCGTCCGACCGGGCGAAGAAATAGATGCGGCTGCCATCCGTTGTCCAATTCGTGCGATTGGCGCGCGAGAGCTCGGTCCAGACCCGTTCTTCGCCGCCGCCCGTGACGGCCGTTCGATAGACGCCCTGACCCTCGGGCTTGATGTAGTAGATCCACCGGCCATCGTTCGACAGCACCCCCTCGAGTGCGCCGTCCTGGGTGATCTGCACGCGACCCGTGCCGTCGAGGCCCATCTTCCAGATCTGCCAGGTCCCGCCGCGGTCCGTGGCGAAGCAGATCCATGGTCCCGCGCTTGTCCAACCGCAGGGTATTTCATTGCATGGGTCGAATGACAGACGTCGCGGGCGGCCACCCCCGGCGTCCATCGCGTGCACGGCGGCATAGCCATCCGGACTCGCGCTGTAGGCGATCGACCTGCTGTCAGGCGACCAGCAGGGTGACCCCACGCCCTGGCCGCCCAGCGCGGTCAAGCGGACGACCTCACTACCGTCCCGCCGGCAGACCCACAGCTCGACGTTGCCGCTGCGCGCGGAGGCGAAGACGATGCGCGCGCCATCGGGGGAGATGTGCGCATGGCCGTCCCAGCGCATGGATTGAATCACGGGCTCGGGGAGCTCCGTCGCGCTGCCGTCGGCCTGGATCCGCACCTCCCACACATTCGACTGGCAGCGCCACGTCTCGTACACGAGCCCGGCCCCGCGGCGGGGACAGCTCGGACTTCCCACCCATTCATCTCGCACGATCAGCGGCGTGACCGACCGCGTGCCGATCGACAGACTCCACAGACTGGCGGGGCCCGTGGGGGCTGAGGTGAAGATGATCTCGCGTCCGTTCTGGCGCCAGGCCAGGCCCCGAACGATCAGGTGCGATTCGTTCAAGCGGCGAAGTCCCTCACTCCCATCCAGAGGTATCGTGCAGAGCTGTTGGCGCCAGGCCAGATCTTCCCGGATGAAGGCGACAGTGCGCCCGTCGGGTGACACGCACGGGTCGGTGTCATTGTGCTGTACAGGCGGCGGACCGAGGTCGAAGGCCTGCAGCGTCTCGAGATCGAGCACCCGGAGCCGATACGGTGCATCGGCATCGGCGCGCTCTGAGAAGACGATCCGCCGCGCATCCGGGGCCCAGTCCAGACCCTGAATCCACGAGGTCGCCTGATAGAGCGTACGTTCCACACCGCCGATGGCGGGGACGCTGCGGATCGTGACCAGGCCGCTGTTCCAGCGGGCGAAGGCGAGCGTGCTGCCGTCGGGCGACCAGGCGGCATGGTCATCGCTGCCCGGATCGTCGGTCAGGCGCAAGGGCGCTTCGGTGTCGCGCTGCTTGACGTAGATGTCGTTGTTGTCGCGCTGCGGGCCGTCCCACGTGAAGGCGATGCGCGTGCCGTCGGGCGAGAAGGCGGCGTTGCGCTCGTTGCCGACGAAGGTCGTGAATGGGGTCGCGGCGAGCACGACCGGCGGTTTACTCGGGCTCCGGTCGCGCCAGATGTTCCACATGAGCGCCCCGACCAAAACGACGATCGCCGGCCAGACGAGCTGCCCCCAGAGCGAGGGCCTGGGCCTGCCCTCGGGCCGCGCCCAACCCGGCTGCTCGACAGCGGCTGGCTCCGCGGCGGGCTCAGCCCCGGGCGGCAGCTCCACCGGCGCCACCAGCCGGTAGCCACGCTTGCGGATCGTCTCGACGAAGAGCGGCTTCTCGGGGTCATCGTCCAGGACCCGGCGCAGCTCCGAGATGGCCCGGGTGAGCACATGCTCGACGACGATCGTCTCGCCCCAGATGCGATCCAGCAGCTCGTCGCGGGAGACGACGCGCCCCGCGTGCTCGGCGAGGTAGACCAGCACGTCCATCACGCGTGGCTCGACCTGCACGGACACATCACCGCGCTCAATGCGGTTCAGATCGGGCCGGATGACGCGGTCTCTGAGCCTGAACTCGCTATAGCGCAATGGGTTTCCGGGGGAGTGGCGCTCCATGTGACCTTCCCTGCTACCTGGGTGCGGGGGCGACCCATCGGCCTTGAATCGCCTTGAGCGAATCCTGAGGGAAACCTTAGCCCTCCGTGAGGCCACTGGCAACGGCTCCGGACTACCCTCACAGCCAGCGCGGGGCCGCAGCAGCTCACCCGCCACGAGCTGGCGCCCGGCGGGATGCGCTCGTCGGCCGAAGTGGGCAGGTGGAGAAGTCAGCGGAGGGAGTCGGAGGGAAGTGGGAGGGCAATTGGAGGTGACCATGCGTGATCGCTCAAGGGTCCGGGGTTCGATGGGGCTCGTGATCGGAGTCTGGCTCGCGTCCACGGGAGGGGCGGTGGCCCTGGAAGCCGCACAAACGGACTGGTGTCATGGGGATGGGCTGATCGGCCCCGTCACGGAGTGGTCGGATCGCTTCGCGGCGTGCCAGGATGTTTCCTGGCGTGCCCTGCCGGGGCAGCTTGCTCTGGCGGCCGAGCCCCTGGCGCAGCCCCAACAGCACACCATCGCCGCGGAGCTCCCGGTCGCCTTCGGGATCCATCCGGTCGACATCGATGCGGATGGCGACCTCGACGTCATCGGCGGGGCCGGCCAGGCCCAGGTCGTGGCGCTCTGGTACAACGACGGCCAGTCGCCTCCGGGCTGGACGCAGCAGTTCGTCGACGCCACGTTCCCCGGCGCGAGCGGCGTGCACGCGGCCGACATCGATGGCGATGGCGACCTGGACATCGTCGCCGCGGCCGAAACCCCCGGCAACAAGGTCGCCTGGTGGCGCAATGACGGCGATCATCCGATCACCTGGACGCGCCAGCTCCTCGATAACTATTGCCCGGTCTCGTGCTCGATCACCACGGCCGACATCAATCGCGACGGCCGGCCCGACGTGCTGGCCACGTCGTGGAACCTGGGCGACGTCATCTGGTGGCGCAATGAGGGCGGCGATCCGGTGACCTGGACCCGGCAGGTCATCGACGGAAACTTCGGCGGCGCGCACGACGCCTACGCGATCGACCTCGACGAGGACGGTGACATCGACGTCGTCGGCGCGGCCGGCACGAACAACTACGTGGCCTGGTGGCGCAATCAGGGCGGCGATCCGATTGTCTGGGAGCGGCAGATCATCGCCGCGGGGTTCACCGGCGCCCGCGCCGTGCATGTCGCCGACATCAACCGCGACGGCCGGCCCGACGTCGTCGCCACCTGCTTCTCGAATCACGTGAGCTGGTGGCGCAACGACGGCGGCGAGCCGCTCACCTGGACGCGCCAGGACATCGACGAGACTTTCAACGGCGGGCACTGCGTCTGGACCGGTGACGTCGACGGCGACGGCCGGCTGGACGTGATGGCGACGGCCTACTACGACAACACCGTCGCCTGGTGGCGGAACGCGGGGGGCGATCCGATCGCGTGGGAGGAGCACAGCCTCAGCACGAATTGGCCCAACGCGATGAACATCCGCGCCGGCGATGTGGATGGCGATGGCGCACTGGACATCCTAGCCACTTCCCGCCTGCCCGGTGAGTTTGGTTGGTGGCAGGCGACGCAGTTCAAGCCGGCGGGCGGGCTAACGAGCACCGTTCTGGATCTGTGCGGGGCGCCACCGTCCGTGGACGTCGATTGGACAGCACGCACGCCGGCCGGCACCAACCTGGGGGTGTGCCTGCGCAGCGGCGAGAACCCTGAGGAGCTAGGCCCCTGGTCGGCGCCGCTGACGTCTCCTGGCCAGGTGAGTGATTTGCATGGACGCTACCTGCAATACAAGCTGCTGCTCAACACAAGCGATCCAGCCCGCTCACCGGTGATCGAGGAGATCCGCGTGTCCTGGGAGTCGGCGTCCGCCGATCCGCAGGGTGGCCCGGCGCGCGCGCGGGGCTTTGGGTTGAACGCGCCCGCCCCGGGCCGCGCGGCGGGAGAGATCCTGCTGTCGCTGCCGGAGTCATGTCGCGTCAGGCTGGACTTGTACGATGTGGGTGGCCGGCGCGTGGCGGTCCTGGCCAATGGGCTTCTGGCCGCCGGCGAGCACCGTCTGCACGTGCCCCGCCTGACGGCCGGTGTGTACCTGTGTCGGTTCTCGAGCGGCCCCGTCACCCTGACCGATCGCCTCACGGTGGTCGGTTAGGCACGTTCGGCTAGGCGGGGAGACTCCCGGGACACTCGGGGGGCGCTCGGGCGGTGGAGGCCGCTCACGTCTGGGGGGGTGTGGACGGCCTTCCGTTGTCTGGGCTCAGCGGAGTAGACTGATCGTGGTTCCTGCGCTTTTCGTCCTGGATGACCATGCCAGGAGGTGACGTATGCGCCCCCCGATCGCCTGTCCTGTTGCTCGTGATGTTGCGTTCTGCGCGTTCGCTCTTCTCTTCCTGGCGCCGCTGTGTGGACGCACCGAGGCCGCCGAGTGGGAGTACCTCTCGATGCAGGGCATCCACGCCACGTGCATCGTCGCGGACCCGGCCCACGAGCGCATCTTCGTCGGGACGATCGAGGGATTCCACTACCTCGACATCCCCACCGGCGTCTGGACCGAGCGCGATTGGGAGGGCTGGATCGGGCGACAGGTCTTCGCCATCGCCACGCACGACCTGCATCCGCAGCGCGTGATCACCGGCCGCGAGAACGCGTTCTTCAAGGGCTACATCGAGTTGAGCGACGATCTTGGGCAAACAGAGACAACCGTCTACTACTCCGCGGCCGGGCGTGTGAAGGACATCCAGCCACGGTCCGAGGGTGCCAACGAGTACTACGCCTGCACATGGCCGGACATAACACCAGGTGAGTTCGTGCGGTCCCAGGATGGAGGCCTGACCTGGACGTGTCTGGCACCCACGCACCACTATGCGATGACTGCCATTGCCGTCGATCGCACGACCGAGGCGATCTACCTGGCCGGCGACCAGCGCGTCACTCGCAGCTATAACGGCGGCGACTCCTGGGAGCCGGCCTGGACCGGACTGCCAGAGGGGCAGATCGTCCACTGCCTGGTGGCCGATCCCGGCGGCGAATGCGTCTTCGAGGAGCACCTCTTTGCCGGCAACGACCTCGGTTTGTACGAGGGCTACTGGGAAGAACAGTGGGAGCGGGTGCTGGCCATCGGTTGCCGCCGCGTCACGATGGTTGCCTGGTACACGCAGATGGGACCCTACTGGTGGCCTGCGGTTATCACCTCCGATGGGCGCGTGCTCGTCCAGGAGGGCGACTGGGTTGACGAGACCGGGAGTCTGGCGGGACTGAACCCGGTCGACCTCGCCTACTGCTTGAGCGATCACATGCTGTATGTTGCGACGGCCAACGGCGGTGTCTATCGTGCGCCCTTCGGCTTCGCCGGGGTGGAGACTGACGCGATGGCGATGGCGGCGCCCAGAGCCTGGCCGAATCCCTTCCACGGCGGCACGCGCCTGCGGTTCACCCTCGACAGACCCGGCCCGGCCAGCCTGGAGATCCTCGACGCGGAGGGTCGCTGCGTCACCACGCTGGCGCACGGCTGGCACGCGGCGGGTCGGCACGAGGTCCCATGGCGTCCGGCGGCGATGCCCGGCGGGCTCTACTTCGCGCGACTTCGCACCGGCGCGAGCACCGGATCGCTGCGGCTCCTGCGACTCAACTGACGCTCACCCGGCGTGCAGGCTGCGCTGGCATGAGCCGCACGTGGCCGCTGCGCCGTCAGAGCACCTTCGCCAGGAACGATCGCGTGCGGTCCTCGCGCGGCCCCGTGAAGATCTGCTCGGGCGGCCCGGCTTCGATCAGCCGGCCGCGATCGAGGAAGATCACCTCGTGCGCCACCTCGCGAGCGAATCCCATCTCGTGGGTTGCCACGACCATGGTCATCCCCTCGTGCGCGAGCGCCTTCATCACTTCCAGGACCTCCTGGATCATCTCGGGATCGAGCGATGAGGTGGGCTCGTCGAACAGCATCACCTTGGGCTTCATGCACAACGCCCGGGCGATCGCCACCCGCTGCTGCTCGCCCCCGGAGAGCTGCGCCGGATAGCGCTCGGCCTTATCCGCCAAGCCGACCTTGGCGAGGAGGGTGCGGGCCTCGTCCTGCACGACGCCGGCCGACTGGTGCCGGACAAGCCGTGGGGCGAGCGTGAGGTTCTCGATCACGCGCAGATGCGGAAAGAGATTGAACTGCTGGAAGACCATGCCGGTCTCGGCGCGGATCTTCTCCAGATTCCTACCGGAGGGATCGAGAGGCACCCCAGCGAGGGTGATCTTTCCGGAGTCCAGGTGTTCCAGGCCGTTGATCAGCCGCAGCACGGTGCTCTTGCCGGATCCCGAGGGGCCGATGAGCACCGTGACGGTCGAGATCGGCACGTGGAAGGAGACCGCGTCCACGGCGACCTGCGCGCCGAATCGCTTGCTCACCTGCTCGACCCTGATCATCCACGACACCTCATAGGACCCATCATGCCGCGACCTCCGACCGTCGCAGGCGAGCCTCCAAGAGCGACGCGCACTTGGTCAGAATGACCGTCATGCCCAAGTAGATCAAGCCGACGATCAGCCAGGTTTGGAAATCTACGAACGTGCTCGAGGCATACTCCCGCCCGGCGCGGGTCAGCTCGCGCAGGCCGATGATGGAGACGAGGGACGAGTCCTTCAGGCAGGCGATGAAGTCGTTCATGATCGGCGGCACGACGACGCGCGCGGCCTGGGGCAGGATGACGTGCTGCATGGTCTGCCCGCGCGAAAGTCCCAGCGAAGAGGCGGCTTCCCACTGCCCGCGAGCGATGGCCTGAATGCCGGCGCGGATCGTCTCTCCCACGTACGCGCTGTAGCAGATCCCGATCGCCAAGACGCCCGCCAGGAATTGCGGCAGGTGCAGCACGCGGCCGAGCCCAAAGTAGATGAAGAAGATCCAGACCAGAAGCGGCACGCCCCGGATGGCATCGACGTAGAAGCGGCCGATCCAGGTCCAGGGTGCAGTGCGCGTGATTCGCAGGACGCCGACGAGCAGCCCCAGCAGCAGCGCCAGCGCGAAGGAGATGATTGTGATCTTGATCGTCTGCGGCACGGCCGGGAGAAGGAACATGACGATCCGGCCCAGCAGAGACAGCTGTTCCATTGTGGCGCACTCCCGGAGTGGATGTTCACGCGGGCACGCGGATCACGGGCCCTCGGCGGGAGCGGTGATCCCCCATCGTTCCCCGATGGCCTGCAGGGTCCCGTTGGCCCGCAGCGCGTCCAGGATCTGGTTGATCGCCTGCGCCAGATCGGTGTCCTGCTGGCGCACAGCCATGCCGAAATCCTCGCGCGTCAGGGGTTCACCGGCCAGGCGCAGCGTGGCATGGTCGCGGATAAAGATTCGCGCGGTGGGGGTGTCGGCGATCGCCGCGTCCAAGTTGCCGTTCTCCAGGTCACGGAAAGCGGCGCCGATGGCGTCGAAACTCACCACCTGGGCGCGCGGGATCTTGCGGGCCTCCATCTCGCCGGTCGTGCCGAGCTGGCAGCCGATGCGCTTGCCCGCCAGATCATCCGGCCCGGCGATGGAAGTCTCGGCGCTGCGCACGACGATCGACTGGCCCGCGACCGTGTAAGGCTGTGTGAACAACACCTGCCGGGCTCGTTCCGTCGTGATGGTCATGGCCGAGATGATCAGATCGTACTTGCCCGATTTGAGTCCCGGCACGATGCCGTCGAAGGGCACGACGATGAACTCCGCTCTGGCGCGCAGGTGCTCCGCGATCGTGCGCACCAGATCGATGTCGAAGCCGGACAGCTCGCCCGTGGCCGGATCGACCGACTCGAAGGGAGGATAGGTGGCGTCGGTGCCAATCCGCAGGACGCCGGTGCGCTGGATCCGCTCGACCGCACTCTCGTCACCGGGCGCGCAAGACCAGCCCCCGGTGCCCAGGACGAGCAACAGGGCGAGCAGCCGCAGCGCAACCGGGCGGGCGCGGGCGGATCCCCGGCGTCGAGCGTGGCGTGCGGACGCCCCGGACCCCGTGAGCCTTGCGAAAGCCCCGGGGCTGCCGGGATTCCTGTGCTTGGGGATGTTCACTGCGCAACTCCTCCTCGCGCACGGCCGATGCGTTTTCTGTCGCGCGGCTGTTGCGTCGCCCGTCGCACGGCCGATGCACCCCCTGTCGCGCGGCCGGCGGAGGGCATTCTAGCCTCGGGATCGCGAATGAGGCACGCGGGAAATCCTACCTCACCCGCAAGGTTGCCGTCGGAACGATGAAGAAGTCCCACCGAGACGGCCGCCCTGGCCCACAGCCCTTCCAGCCGCCCCAGATCCTCGACAAGAGCACCCAGGGTCCTCGATCAATCGGCACTTCAGCCGTGGCTGCCGGCTCCTGAATGTGCTAGCGCAACACCACCAGGCGAGCACCGTGGATTCCGTCGGCAGTGGTCAGGCGCGCGCAGTACACACCGGCGCCCACGGGATGACCGGCCACATCATGGCCGCTCCAGGTGACTGCGTTGATGCCGCTGGGCAGCGCGCCGCGGACGATTGTGCGCACGAGCCGCCCATTCAGATCGACGATCTCCAGGCTGACCGACTGCCTTGCGGCACGATCGCTCAGTCGCAAACGGATGGTCGCCGTGTTGATGCCCGATTGCAGGCTGAATGGGTTGGGTGCGATGTGGCCGATACGCGAGCTAGGGGCCGCTAGGACCTCCTCGACGCCCTGGCCCTGCGCGGCGTAGATCCAGTTCAGTGCACGGTCGACCAGCGTGGCCAGGTTATTGGGAAACGCACCCGGCTCCACGCCTGCGCCGCCGAAGGTGAGCGTCACCGTGTGGCACGTGCCGTTATCCGCCCGTATCGCAATTGGCCGGCTGGTCTCGTTGCGCAGGATTTCGGTCCCAATGGTGCTGGCGTGCACTTCATCGCCCCGGTTTAGCTGCGGGCTCGGATAATCGACCACCAGGCTCATTCCGTCGCTGATCGGGTCGCCGGGGACGCCGTCGGCCAGACTCGCGCCAACATCGGCGTTCCACGTGTGGATACCCAAGTAGTCGGTCAGAAAGAGGTCGCCTGGAGTGAAGCCGTTCAGGAAGTCTTGGCTGGAGAGCAGCAGTCCCTTGCCCGTATTCATGAACTGCATCAGCTGGTTGGCATCCTCTTCCGTTACCAGCGCAGAGTCTTCCCAGCCGTTGATCCATACCAGCAGATCGTAAGCCCGCATCTCCTCGTAACCCGGGGTCTGCGCAGCGTGGGCGTTCTGGACGTCCCACGTATGGTAGAGATAGCCCGCTTCGTCCATCGCAGTCTGAAATGCTTCTTCTGTGGCATACACCCCGTCATCATCGTCGACGAGCAATACCGCGGGACTGCCATTGAACACTTCGGCCGAAGTGATCTGCGTACGACTGGTCTGCGCAGATTGCATGATCAGGCTGCCTTCGCCGATGCGCAGCTCAGCGTCAGTGTAAACTCGCAGATAGACATCAACCATCTCGCCCGACTCCAGGCCGATTATGCTAGGCGTCGTGTGGAAGCCGGCCTCGCCCTCGATCTTGAACTCGGCCGGCCAGCCGAAGGTATTGTCCAGGGTGCAGGTGATTTCGTCAGCGTTCCCACTGGTGTTGACCAAGATGCCGGTGAATTCGGCCGTACCGCTGCCCTGGGGCACGGACAGCAGTGGAACAGAGAATGCAAAGGTGAAATCAGCCATCGGCGAAATGGGGGCCGAGTTGTAGATTTCCTGGTCGCCTTCCATCTTCTGCAGAAACGCGACGATCTTCAGATTGTCTGGATTCCAGGCACTCCCCATTTCGAAAACCGCTTCGATCGTGACATCGTCACCCGGATTGACCAAAGAGACGGGCTCGTGGTGTTCAGCGCGTACGATGTGATTGTACTCATCACCAAGATACACGAGGCTGTCTTCGAGGATCAGGATGTAGGCCGTGGGGCTGAGTAGGGTGACGGCATCGTCGAGGGTGAAGGTTGCGGTCACAGACACTTCGGTGGCCCCGATCACGTACATGCCGTCGATCGCCACCGGCGCCACACCGCCGGTCTCTGACAGGCGTTGATTGATATACCAGCGATACTCGCCAGCCGCCCCTGAACAGGACCCGGCGCCAATGGCTGAGTACTTGCCGTCGATGCATACGTGGGGAACGCCGGACACATTGTAGAAGCTTGCGCGCTCAAGGCCGCCGGGAATGCAGAACTCTCCGGAGGTATGCCACTCGGCCACCAGCAACTGATCGCCAAACTCGCCCAAGACGATCTCCAGCCCGCACCGGGCGTTGGGGCATTGCGATCAGGTGGGTGAGCTGAAGTCCTCGGCCAAAATGACGCGCGGTACCGAAGCCTCGGCGCTGAGCAGCGGGGCGAGAGTCCCGGCCAGGCCCAACACGCAGAGCATCGTTGCCCTCATCGTTGCCCTCAACCGCATGGCAGCCTCCTTTCCGGCAGGGAGGAAGCAGCAGGTGACCTGAACGAGCCCATTGCGTCTGTCCCGGCGCCCACCGCTGCGGCAACCTGACAAGAATACTACTAGGAAGGAGCTGCCAAGGGCAAGCTGCCGGAGCCACGCGGCGCGCCACGACGATGGGCGGCGGCTCCACCGGCCTCGGCTGTGGGCAATCCTTCTCAAGCCCCACATGCGTTCTCGACCCCTGGCATTAGGCGAAGTATGACCTGAGCACCCCGGACCATGTGCTTCGAGACGGCCGGTCATGCGGCCCCAGCAGCCTCTTGCAGCCGCGGGGGTGCCCGAAAGGGATCGCCTTGGTGAAGCGCGCGTACGATAATGCCGACGTGGGCCCGCCTCTGGGAGATCAGCGAGGAATCGACCAAGGTGAGGTACGAACCGCCGTCAGCCTAGGCAGCCAACCTTCAGCCGAGGAGGTTTCCATGCCCGAGGACAATTCCCTCCCGCGATCCGGATTGACCCGCCGGGAGTTCATGCAGCGCGTCGTCATCGGAAGCAGCTCCTTGGTTCTCAGCACTGGCTGGGGCGTATTCTCCGTCGCCCGCGCGGCGGACGATGCCGAGTACACCATGATTCTCGTCGACTACAGCAAGCGCACCGGCTGTCGTACCTGTGAGACGGTCTGTTCCGCGCACAATCACCCCGACCTGGTCGACGGCGAGTGGCTGAATGGCACGGGCAATCCCTATCTCGCGAACATCAAGGTCTACGCCTTCAATCCAGAGCTCGACGTACCGGCCGTCTGTGCCATGTGCCCCGACAATCCGTGCGTCGCTGCCTGTCCGGTCGACCCCGATCCGGCCACCGGACACCGGGCTCTCTACCGGGACGGCGAGACCGGCGCGATCGCCAACGACCCCGACCGCTGTATCGGCTGCGGCCGCTGCGCCGCCGCGTGCCGGGTTGGGATCATTGTGCCGGATCCACAGACCAGCCGACCCGAGCGGATGTGCACGCTCTGCGGTGGCGACCCCCAATGTGTGAAGCAGTGCCCCTTCGGCGCGCTCTCACACGTCACGGTCGATACGAGCGCGAGATTCTACGGCTTCCGGCCCGAGCAGGTCGCCGCCGTCTTGCACGAAGAGTTCTACGGGGAACGGAACTGATCGGCGCGGGAGGCAGGTCATGAGCAAGAGCAAGGCCGGCTATTGCGGCATCATCCTGGACGTCGATCTGAGCTCGGGCACGATAAAGAAGAAGGCGGTACCTTCAGACCACCTGACCGCCTTTGTCGGAGGGCGCGGCCTGGGAATCAAGCTCCTCTGGGACCAGCTACGGGAGAAGCCCGGGACCGATCCACTCGGTCCCGATAACCCGCTGATCTTCATACCGGGGCCGTTCTCGGGCTTCCCGGCGCCCGCTGCCTCGCGAACTTGCGTCGTGACCAAGTCCCCGCACACCTCGCCCCTGCGATCGCACCACACTCACGCCTCGACGGTGAGCTACGCGAACATGGGCGGTTTCTTCGGCCCCGAACTCCGCTTCGCCGGTTACGATGGCCTCGTGGTCACGGGCCAGGCCTCCTCTCCTGTCTACCTTCACATCGATGACCAGAAGGTCGAGCTGCGCGACGCCCGCAAGTTCTGGGGCATGGGCACCGACCAGTTCGACCAGGAATTCGTCGCAGAACTCGGGGATCCGCGGTTCCGGTCCTGCTACATCGGACCGGCTGGCGAGAAGCTCGTGGAGTACGCCTGTGTCATGAACACCGCTGCTCGGGCGGCCGGTCGGGGCGGCACCGGGTGCGTCATGGGAAGCAAGCGGCTCAAGGCGGTGGCCGTGCGAGGGACCGGTCAGCCCCGCGTAGGGAATCAGAAGCTGTTCCTGGAGGCCCTCGAGGAGGTGCGCCAGAGCTTCAGGGATCCACAAATCTATGAACGATGGCGCGCGGCCGGGACGGCGGCGGGCCTGGAGTACCTATCGGGACTCGGGATCATGGCGGTCAAGAACTTCCGGGAAGGCACCTTCACGGAAGTCGGCCAGATCGGGGCCACGGCCGCCATGAAGCACTGGGTTCGCTCTTCCGCCTGCTACTGCTGTCCGTTGGCCTGCAAGAAGAGCGGCCGGACCACGGACAGCCCTTACGCCAGCCTGATCCACGACGGCCCGGAGTACGAAACCGGCACCATGCTGGGCGCCAATCTCATGATCGCGGACCTCCCGGGGATCCTCAAGGCCATCTACATCGCCGACGATTACGGTCTCGACATGATCTCGCTGGGCAACACGATCGGCTTTTTGATGGAGGCGCATGAGAAGGGACTCATCGACACGGCCTTTCTGGACGGGATCGACTTGCGCTGGGGCGATGTGGACGCAACCCTCGCGATGATTCACCGCATCGCTGCGCGAGAAGGGATCGGCGACCTTGCTTCCCGCGGCGTCAAGGCCCTGGCGGCAAAGATCGGGCAGGAGTCTCACAAGTTCGCCATGCATGTTAAAGGCCATGAGCTAGCTGCCCACAACGTGCATGCCAATCCGCCCCGCGCTCTCTGCTATGCCACCGCCAACCGCGGCGCATGCCACCTCAACGGATCGAACGCCGAAGAACAGAACATGATCGCCCTGGCGGACTCCACCGGTGTCTGTCTCTTTGCCATGGGCGGCTATGGCCATGGTGGCGCACTCCTCGGCAAGCTGATGTACGGCATCACGGGAGAGGATCCGACCCCGGTACTGGAATCGGCCGGTGAGCGCATCTACAACCTGGAGAAGCTCTTCAACTGCCGTGAGGGATTCACTCGGGCGGATGACGTCGTCCCGGACAGGTTCTTTGAAGAGCCTCTGACGGTCGGGGAGAAGAAGGGCGCGGTGCTGACCCGCGAGCAGTTCGTGTCCATGATGGACGAGTTCTATCAGGCCCGCGACTGGGATCCTGCTACCACGCGACCGAATCAAGCGAAGCTTGTAGCCTTGGGGCTGGCCGGAGCGGAGTACAGGATCTGATTCGTGATCCACAGTCGGGATTCGTGGCCCGGAGTCGGCTTGCGGGCCGTCTCTCTCTTCCCCCGACCGGGCACGGCTCCACGCTGCCCGACCCGACGCCTCAGATGTCGAACCAGTGCGTCGCCTTCACCATGAACACGTTCTCGCCGCGCGCGTCGAACAGCGACCGCGCGTCGCGGGACACATCGAAGTCCCCGGGATCATCGTGGTTGGTGCGATTCTGGGTCCAGACGAAGTAGAAGGTCGAGCCCGGGCGGTACTCCCAGCGCAGGATCATGTTCACCTTCAGTGACTTGAAGTTGAAGTCGGGATTGTCCAGTGTGAATGGATCGGCCGGTCCGCCGCCGTCCGGATCGATGGTGTACTCGCGCGCGTTGGGATCATGGGCGATCGTCGATCCGTCGTCCTGGCCATAGTGGTTGAACTCGAAGCTGGCGGGCCGCGCGAGCTCCTTCAGATCGCTGTACGCTCCCGCCGCCAGTAGGGGCTGGATGTAGGTCTGCAGCGTCAGCTTGGGTGTAAAGGTCCAATCCACCCGCGTTGTCAAACTGAGTGTCCGGTACTCAAGGTCTCCAAAGATGGAACGTATGCCGAAGGTCGCCAACATCTCCGGATCCTCGACGTTGCTGACCCACTGCCAGCGATCTCGCGACCAGGAGATCTGCGGATTGAAACTCAGCTCCAAGGAGCTGCGGGGGTTGACCCGCACCAACACCTGCCCGCTGGCGCTGCGGGACCCATCGTCGGCCGTGCCGGCGCTGCCGCCGACCATGCCGTAGACGCTCTTGCGGCCGTCAGTGTCGACGAATGCCTCTGCCTCGATGCGCTCCGGGCAGATGATGGCGGGACCGCCGCGCGTGTAGCGCAGGCCGCTGTGCTCAGGGTTGTAGAAGATGTTCCCCCAGAAGGCCCACCAGTTGGTCAAGGTCGCGTTATAGAAGATCCCTGCACCGATCTGGTCCGGGTTGCCGCCGTAGTCCCAGGAGCGGTACCCGGCGATGTCGACCTGCGCGAACTGGAAGGTCTGGCCGGGGTCCAGCCAGCGCCAGCCGGCGGCCAGGTGCCAGTTGACGAGATCGGCGCGCCCCTGGAAACCCAGGTCGTTGATCTCGTAGCCCGGCGACGTGGCTCCCAGGCCGGTGTTCAGGCGCGTGCGCCCCGATTCCTTGTTGAGCATCAGGCGGCCGGTCCAGCCGCTGAGGCCTGTGCGCGTCGGATCGTAGTCGAGGTGGCTCGTGCCCGGTCGCTGGTAGTAGTGCCGCGCTGAGCGCTGGATTGCCGCGATGACGGACTCTTCGCCCGCCACGTGACTGGTACTGGCGTAGCCGCGCAGGGCCCACATGGCATCGTCATCCAGCTTCGTCCACCCATCGATCCCACCGCTGACGGCGCTGCGGGTGAGCTCCGTGCGGCTGCGTACACCCGATAGATCCCGCCAGACGCCGGTGGTCATGATCCCGAGCCCATGTCGGCCGTCGCCGCTGGCACGCTTGAGGCGCGCCACGGAATAGTTGGCCAGGGGTTCGACGATCTGATGCGAGCGCTCCCCGTCCAGGTCCAGCTCGGCCCTCTCCTCGGAGGTAATCGCGCTCAGGACGCCGAGGGTCGTGCCGCCGATCGTCCCACTGAGCTTGCCGGCCCCCAGGATCGTCGTGGCGCCGGGAACATCCGCATGGTCGTGCGCGTCCAGAGAGAGCGAGGGGGACCGGCCGATGCGACGGCTGTAGAAGGGCTGGGGGTCGCTCCAGTTGAAGTTCCAGTTGCTGTTGGTGCCCTCCTCGGCGTAGTTGAACATGCTGGCGTCTTTGACAAAGAAGGGTCTGCGCTCCGGGAAGAATGTCTCGAAGTCGCTCAGGTTGACCACCGCGGGATCGACCTCGACTTGCCCGAAGTCGGGATTGAACGTCGCGTTGAGCATGAGGTTGCTGGCCAGGGGATACTGAAGGTCGGCGCCCGTATTGCCCGAGAAGTCCGAACCGTCGCGAAAGGGATCGTCCGATGCCACGTCCAAGAACTCCCCCCTGCCGGCGACATAGGCGAGCACCTCGAGTGGGCGGCGAGCCCTGATGCCGGCGATGCCGACGAGATCGGGGAAGCGCCGGATGTAGCCCGCCTCGCCGCGGGGGAGGAAGATCACATCATCGCGTTCGCGGTAGCGGCGCGTGCGACGGCTGAGGTTCATGCCCCAGACCTGCTCGTCCCGATCCGGAAAGTTGAGTTGCGAGAAGGGGATGCGAATCTCCGCCGCCCAGCCCTGCTCGTCAATCCTGACGCCATAGTCCCAGACCCCGTCCCACGCGTTGTCATCCCAACCGTCGTTGTAGAGCACCCCATCGACTTGTACGCCCGAGGGGCTCAGGGCAAAGGTGTAGCCCGTGCGATCGTCGTTGAAGGTGTCGAAGTTGATGTAGAGCCAGTCGGAGTTGGGGTAGGTGTCGCGCCGGCCCAGATTGCACATGATCGACTCAGGCGCGGTGTCGTGTAGGCGGGCGGCCACATAGATGGCGTCGTCGTCATAGGCCACCCACCACTCCGTGGCGAGACGAGGGGGCACCCCGTTGTCCGGCTCGTTCTGGATCAGGGGGGCGGCCGAGGGCCGCTGCCAGACGGCCTCGTCGAGGATGCCGTCGAGCCGGACCGGCTCGTGCAGGCTGATCGCCTCGATGCGGTCGGCTGGAATCGGGCTGGGTCCCGCGGTGGGCCCCGGGATCGCGTCGTTGCCCGCCCAGGCCCGACCTCCAACCCGGACCGCTGGCAGCGTGCTCGCGAGGAGGATTGCCAATAGGAAGATCGAGAGGCTCGTTCGGCGAAGAGGTGGCCGAGCCATTCCCGTGCCGGCGGGGATGCGCAACTGCATGGAACCTCTCCCATCTGACGTCGCGGGGGCGCGCCGTTCCAGGGGACATGCCGGAATGTACGGCGGGAGAGGGAGTTGGGGTGCGTCCTGTCCCGGTGCGCGGGGAAGCGGTGTATCGGCGCGGGCCCGCGCGACCATCACAGGTCCGGCCATGCAATGTATTGGGATGGTGGTGATTATGCCGGATCACCACCAGCGCTGCGCTTGTGACCCACCGCGGCCGATGGTAAGATCACAGGTCAGTTTTCGCTGATGCCCGCCGCGTGGACCGGCGATCACGGTCAGCCTGAGGTGGTCGAACAGTGGCAGCGTCCCGACCTCGCATCCTGCTGATTTCCCTGCTGGGGAGCACGGACAACGTGAGCCTGAAGCAGCTGCTCGCCATTCTGCGTCAGGCGGGGCACGAGGCCGCGCTGCTCTTCCATGTTTCCACGGAGCCGGCCGACCACCAGGCCGTGGCCGAGTTCGTCCGCCGCGAGCGGTTCGATATCGTCGGGCTCAGCCTGATGAGCCCATTCTTCTTCAAGGCGGTGGAGCTGACACGCGCCATCCGTGAAGCCTGCGGTCGCGACGTCCTCATTGTCTGGGGCGGGGTGCACCCCACGATCGCGCCCCACGACTGCCTGCCCCATGCCGACTACGTGTGTGTGGGGGAGGCCGACCACGCCCTGCTGCGGTTCGCGAACGCCTGGCGCAACGGAGCGATCACGCAGGAGGTCGCCGGTTTCAACCGCGGTTTCGACCGCGGCGCGACGGACGGGGCGGTTCCCGCCGGGGATCGGGAGCCTTTGGCCACCGGCCCATCGGGGAGCGAGCTGAGCTACTGCCCGGTGGTCGACGACCTGGACGCGCTGCCCAACCCGGATCACTTCCCTTCGGGCGCTTACGTTGTCCATCGGGGCGCCGTGCAGCCGATGGACCTGACGCTGTTCCAGCGCTACGGGCGCTATCGCAGCTCCTACCTCTCGGTCATGACGACCCGCGGCTGCCCGAATCAGTGCACCTACTGCTGCAACCACCTGCTCAGCCGCGTCTGCGGCAGAACGATCCGGCGTCGCAACGCTCAGCATGTTCTGGCCGAGATCCGCGCCACTATCGATCACTACCGGGGCCGAATCCACTACATCGATCTCATCGATGATTGCTTCACCGTTCACTCGGCCGCGTGGCTGCGTGAATTCACTGCGGGCTGCCGCGAGTTCGGCATTCCCCTCGTCTTTCGGGCCATCCCGCAGTGGGTCAACGAGGAGAAGGCGCGTCTGCTTGCACGCGCACCGGCGGGTTTCGCCCTGATTGGGATCCAGAGCGGCAGCGAGCGCACCAATCGCGAGGTCTATGGGCGCCCCTACTCGCGGGCCAAGATCCTGGAGTGCGCCCGCGTGCTCGACCGCCATCGCATCCCCGCGATCTATGACGTCATCGTGGACAATCCCTACGAGCTGCCCGAGGATTGGCGCGAGACGGCGACGCTGCTCCACGAGCTGCCCAACACCTCGCACATCTTCCTCTACTCGCTGACCTTCTACCCCAACACGCTGCTCTACGATCGAGCCCGGGCCGATGGCTTCGACGTGGACAGTCACCTCAACAAGTCGCAGGACCACTACGACGAGGACAGCCCCGAGGCCCGCTGGATCCTGGCTTCCATCCACTTCGACCCCGAGCGCGTGCGCCGCTTGGTCGAGGCCCGCGACCCGCTCTCGCGACTGCTCTTCAAGCTCACCTTCGCCTGGATTCGACTGGTGCTCGATCCGATCCGCCTAGCGCGCCTGGCCTGGCTGTCCCAGCAGGGGCGGATCGGCCGCCTCCTGCCGCTGGGCGCGGACTTCTTCGTGCAGTTCATCGAGAAGATCTACTTCCCGCGCCGGATCCGCGGCGGCTATGTGCCGGCTGCACCCTGCTCGAGTCGGACCGTGAAGACCGGGTAGGGCCTTCCGTGCCCGCCCTGGCGCTGATAGTCTCGGGGGCGGTCAGGAGGCCCCTTTGCCGGAGTGTCCGCCAGGTGCAGGGAGGCACGCATGGATGCGGTGCTGTTGGCCCGGCTGCAGTTTGCGCTGACGATCGGGTTCCACTTCATCTTCCCGCCCATCACGATCGGGCTGGCCTGGCTGCTGGTCGTGGTGGAGTGGCTGGGCTGGCGCCGAAGCGATGAGGCCTATCAGCGCGCCGGCCGATTCTTCGCCAAGCTCTTCGCCCTCACCTTCGCGGTCGGCGTCGCCACCGGCATCGTGATGGAGTTCCAGTTCGGGACGAACTGGGCGAGCTACTCGAAGTACGTGGGCGACATCTTCGGCGCGCCGCTCGCGGCCGAGGGGATCTTCGCCTTCTTCCTCGAGTCGGGGTTCCTGGGCCTCTACCTGTTCGGCCGCCGGCGCCTGTCTCCGGGGGCCCACTGGTTCTCCTGCCTGATGGTGGCCGTCGGTGCCACAATCTCCGCCTTCTGGATTCTGGTCGCGAATTCGTGGCAGCAGACCCCGGCCGGCTACCAGATCAACGCGGCGCTCGGGCGGGCGGAGCTGACCAGCTTCTGGGCCGCGGTGTTCAATGCCTCGACGGGCGTGCGCTTCTTTCACACCATCACTGCCTCACTGGTTACCGGGGCATTCTTCATGGCGGGCATTTCCGCGACCTTGCTGCTGCGGGGCCGCGGAACCGACGTCGCGCGCAAGACGCTGCGGCTATCGTTGGCTGGAGGGCTGATCGCCTCTGTGCTCGTGATCTTCCCCTTCGGCCACGAGCACGCGCGGCAGGTGGCGCACACCCAGCCCGAGAAGTTCGCCGCGATCGAGGGGCTCTATGTCGGGCAATCCGGCGCACCGCTCGTCTTCTTCGCGCTGCCCGAGACGCCCCCGCCGAGACTCAAGGCCCGGATCGAGGTGCCGAACCTGCTGAGCTGGATGGCGTTCGGCGATCCGCACGCCCCCATCCGCGGGCTGAGCGACTTCCCGCCCGACGAGGTGCCGCGCGGGGCTGAGCTGTGGTTCTCGTTCGTGTCCTTCCACAACATGGTGATCCTGGGGCTCTACTTCGTCGGCGCCACTGCCTTCGGCTTGTGGCTGTGGCGGCGCGGCCGGCTCCTCGAGACGCGCTGGTACTTGAAACTCATGAGCTGGTCGATTCCGCTGCCCATCATTGCCTGCCAGTTGGGATGGATCGCCGCTGAGGTCGGGCGGCAGCCATGGATCGTGTACAAGCTTCTCAGGACCCGCGACGCGGTTTCGCCGACCGTTTCGGCCGGGGAGGTTCTCTTCTCGATCATCCTGTTCGGCCTGATCTACCTGGCCCTGGGCGTGGTCTGGGTCTACCTGCTGCGGCGCAAGGTCGCGGCCGGGCCCGAGCCGCCGGGCGGCCCCAAGGCACCGGGGGGCCCGAAGCCGCCGGGCGGCCCCGGGTCACAGGACCATCCCATCCCGGCCACCGCCTAGGAGGAACGCGCGATGGAACCGACCGCCCTGCAGATCGTCTGGTTCTTGCTCTTCGGCGTGCTCATCATCGGCTACGCGATCCTCGACGGGTTCGACCTGGGTGTGGGCGTGCTCTCGCTGTTCGGGAAGAAGGGCCGCGAGAAGCGCCTCTACCTCAACGCGATCGGACCGGTGTGGGACGGCAACGAGGTGTGGCTCGTGACGGCCGGGGGCGCATTGTTCGCGGCCTTCCCGATCGTCTACGCCACGGTCTTCAGCGCGTTGTATCTGGCGCTGATGCTGCTGCTGGTCGCGCTCATCTTCCGGGCCGTGTCGATTGAGTTCCGCGGCAAGGTCGAGCATCCCCGCTGGCAAACCTTCTGGGACCGGGGCTTCGGCCTGGGCAGCCTGGTCGCGGCGCTGTTGTTCGGAGTGGCCGTTGGCAACATCCTGCGCGGTCTGCCCCTCGACGCCCACGGGCATTTCACGGGATCCTTTCTGCGATTGCTGCATCCCTACGCCCTGCTGATGGGGATCTTGACCGTGGTGATGTTCACCTGCCACGGCGCGCTCTACATGGCGATCAAGAGCGAAGGCGAGCTGCGCGAGCGCATGCTGCGTTGGGCGTCGAGCACGTGGATCGGCTGGGTGACGCTCTACGCCGTGGGCACGGTGTTGACCAGCTTCGTCTCGCCCTGGCTCCTGGAGGGCGCGCGGCGGAATCCCATCGCCTGGGCGCTGCTCGTGCTGCTGCTCGCCGCGCTGCTCTACGTGCCGGTGACGATCCGTGCCCGCCGGGTAGCACGAGGCTTCGCGGTCTCGGCGGTGGCGATCGCGGCCCAGATCGGTCTCGTCGGCGCGAGTTTGTTCCCACGCCTCGTGCCATCGCTCACGGACCTCAGCCACAGCCTGACGATCGCCAACGCATCCTCGACGCCCCGCACGTTGTCGACCATGCTCATCATCGCGCTGATCGGGATGCCGATCGTGATCGCCTACACGATCTACGTACATCGAGTCTTTGCCGGCAAGGTCGAGCTGGGGGAGGAGAGCTACTGAGAGCGGGCGGGCGTCGGATCTCCCTGGCCAAGCGCCGGTTCTGCGGCCGGGCACTCGCACCGGCGCAACAGCCGCAGCAGCGGCGGCGCCGCCACCAGCGCCGCCAGTAGCGGTGGAATGAAGCGGAAGGCGCCGCGCTTGTACGTGTGCTCCATCGACCACAACGGGTTGAGCACGTCATCCCACATGTAGAAGTAGGACATGTAGAAGATGAACCCGAGGCCGGTCAGGAGCAGGATGGGACCGGTGACACCCGGGTCCTCGACGGCGGCATGGCGACGGGCCCGCCGGCCCCATCGTCCCAGCAGCCAGAGCCCCACGGTCAAGGGGATCATCCAGGCGAACTCACCGAAGGCGCCGTGCGACCACAGGATCTTCACGGCCAGGCGCAGGACCTCGGCCATGCGCCCCGGATCGATCGGAACCTCGCGGCGGAAGTGCGCGCTCGGATCGTATCCCAGCAGCCCCCTGACATAGAGGATGTTCCAGAAGACGAAGAATGCCGCCGGCAGCGCCACCACCCAGAGGGCCTGCCAGCGCCGTGCCCGCACGCCGATGAAGCCCGCCAACGCAAAGGCGGCCGCAAAGAGCACATTCTCGCTGCGGGCGGTTGTGGCGCAGAGCATGAAGAGCGCGACGGGCCCCGCGCCGCCCCGGCCCCGCAACCACGCCACCGCCGACAGCAACCCCATGGTGGTGTAGACCATGCTCGGCAGATCGGTCTGTCCCTCGGTCACGTGGAAAGCCAGCTCAGGCGGCAGGAGCGTGAGAAACGTGGCCACGGCGGCGGCCGTGGCCGAGGCTGTCCAGCGCCGCACCCAACTCCAATAGGCCAGTACGAAGCTGGCCGCCAGCAGGGGTACCCAGAGCCGCTGGATCGGAGGATAGAAGAGATACCAGAAACCTTGATTGCATGAGGTGAAAGGCGGATAGACGCACTGCGCATCATAGGTGATGTGGGTGAAGAGCGTGGAACGTAAGCGGCCTTCGTACGCCATCACCTTGCCCACCGCATCGTAACCGACGAGCGCGTCGTAAGCGCGCGGCGCGGAAAGCCGAATCTGCGTGAGGCTGAAAAGCACGATGCTTGCCGCGGCGAGCGCCAGGATGGCGGCCGCCGGTGCCCGGGCGATCGCCGCGCGCAGCCGCGACCAGGTCGCCCCGCGGTCCCAGTGCGGACCCTCCTCCCTCAGCATCTGCAGGAGGAGTCCGATCCATCCGCCGCGATCCACGAACGCGCCGGCCGCCAGCAGCACGAGCGCGATGAGACCGAACGCCGGACGCGTGATCGGGATGGTCGTGAGATCCAGCAGCAGGCAGAACCACGGCACCGCGGCCAGGGCGAGCAGGATACGCAGGCCCAGCGCCTCGGATGCGCCGGATGCGCGCACCAGGCCCGCACGTCCGAGCAGGCGCAGCAAGCCATCGCCGATGGCAAGCAGGACCAGCAGGCCCACCACCAACGCCACGAGCGATCCAGGCCCGCCGGCGGAGCCCACGCCTGCCGAGACCGCGGCTACCATGAGACCTCCAGACCCGGCGGCCAGTCGTGGAGCATGATCCGATTCTCCTGGGTCCGCGGCTCACCGGGGGCGATGTAGTCGAGGCCCCAGTGCTCCCAGACCAGCAGATGCGTGATCTGTTTCATGAACGGCGACGGCCGCCCGTGGTGCACCGGCACGCGCGGGTAGATGAAGCTGTAGGTGGACGTGGCGCTGGCAAAGAGCGGGATCTCGCGCCCGTAGAAGCCCCGGATGTAGTCGATGGGGGGCAACAGGACCTTGGCATCCTCAGGCAGGTAATCCCGCAGGTAGAGCAGCAGGGGGTAGGTGTCGTCGTAGAGCGCCAGCCGCCGCGCCTCGGCCGACATCCCCCGCGACATTCGCCAGGCACCCCAGCTCCCCGAGGCGAACCGAGCGTAGGTCCCGCCCCAGCGGGTGAACGCGCAGAAGGCGATCAGAACGAGGAGCAGAACCAGCGAGGCGAACCAGGGGCCGACAACCCGCGACCCGCCACCGCGAGCAGGCGGCTTCTCCCGAGCCGAGGGCTTCTCCTGCGCAGACGGTCTGACGCGCCGGCTCATGGGGGTGATCGCCTCCTGGGCTTATGGTCGTCCTGGTTCGCCGCGTTCCACCGCAGCGCGCGGTGAGACAGCGGCGCAGGCTGAGATGATAGCGGGGCCGATTGCGGGCGTCCACAGCCGCCGCGCCTGCGTGCGCGCTGGCGCGCGCTAGAGGATGCGCTCGATCCGCGCGTCGACGACGATGCGCATGCCGTCGCGCTCGAGCACGAGCGTCCGCACGTCCCCGGGATTGCCCCGCAGCGCGTCCACGACGGATCCCATGGTGGCGCCGGTGGCGTTCAGACCGCCTACCTCAAGCAGCACGTCCCCTGGCATCACGCCCGCCACGGTCGGTTGTCCGTTCTTCTCGGCGACGCCGATGACCAGATACCGGCCGTCCGTGCCCAGTCGCAGCGTCAGGCCCACCAGGTCCATGTCGTGCGTATCGTCCTGCGTGCCGCTGCTGGCTTGTGCCGCGGCGTGCGTACCGGTACCGGCGTCGGTTCTCGCATGAGCGGCAGTCCCATCATCCGGAGCGAAGTAGACAGCGCTGTCCGCGTAGTCGATTTCGACTCGGAAGGCCTTGAATGCGTTCGGACCGAGGAAGCCCTCGACCGGGCGGGCGGTCTTGCGCGAATACGAGGCGCCGACCGTCGTGCCTCCTGGAAAGAACGCGGGCAACCCCACCAGGCCCACGCCCGTCAGGCGCACGCCGCCCCACTCGAGCTCGGGCACACGGAGGACTGGCCAGGCGCCTTCGCGCGGCCACCATCCCCAGATGTTCGCGCAACCGACCGCGCCGACGCATCGCGGCCAGTCCGGGTGCTGGTCGGACAGCCTCGTGATCGTCTCAGCGGACGCAAAGCTGTACGAGGCCCCGTTGTCCAACGCGAAGCTGAAGGCTTCACCCGCGATCACCGCATCGAGCTGAACGATGCCGGTGGTGCGATTGACGCTGGCCGGCGCCCGCGCCCCCCTAGGCGTCAGGCTGCCCGGCTGCGCAATCGTCAGGGCTGCCTTGGGGTAATCGAAGATGACGTGATAGCGCTGAAGAACCGTGGAAGGCAGATTGGCGTCGTTGTGCATGGTGTCGAAAAGCCAGCGCGGCTCGAACATGACCCGGGAGGTCACCCCCTGGAAATCCAGCGCCATGCCACCCAGGCGGACACTGGTGGGCGCCGCCACTTCGAGCGCGCCGCCGGCCGCGCCCTCGCCCGCTGCGGAGAGATCGAGCCCGAGATCGCGCGCCAAGGCCTCGCTGAGGAAGAACTCGGGGTTCCCCGTGTCGACCCACAACCGCACGGGACGCCAGCTTCCATCCTGGCGCTGGATCTCGGCAGTCACCACCATGCGGTTGTGGTCGAGCGTCATCGGCACGGTGACCGCCGCCGTCCTCGTTGGCTCACACGCCATCAACAAGGACGCCGCACCTGCCAGCGCACCCAGGAACAATGTGAATGCTGGTCTCATGGATACCTCGCCTCGCGTTGTCTGCCTGCCCGTACCCCACCATCGCCGCCTCGCCAATGCCCACGCCCAGCAGTCGGTCGTTCAGCATGATGCGGCGTATGGCGTCCGCGATCCCGGTCTCCTCCAGGTGCTCGACGGTGTGTCCGGCCGTGCAGATCACGATCGCCCTCTTCACGCGGACCCGTGAGTGCCGTTGCTCGGCCCGCACATCCTCCGGCACGGGTGCGTCGGGGATCATCCCCACTTCGCGCCGGTACTGGACCGTGTCCATCTCCGACGCGAACCCCATCTCGTAGAGGTCGCCTATCTCAAAGGTGTGCCCGGCGGCCGTGAGTCCCCGCGTGAAGGTCCACAACACCGAGCGGCAGAAGGATTCCCGGCTGGGATGGGCGAACAGGATGTACACATGCATCGGGACGCTCCATGCTCGCGGGGGGGGCTGATTCTGAGCGGCGGGGGCCGGATCGGTAGCTTGCGGGGAGGCAGTCAGGGAGTCCAGCGAAATGTCGTTCCGCGAAACAGCGCGTCGACACCACCCGACGCTGCCCCACGATACCCTTGGACCGCATCATCCCAGGCGCTAGAATCGCCGCCGCAACGGACACAGGGAGGTGAAGGATGCTGCACGCGATCGGGAAGTACGGCCGTGGGGCGCAGTCCTGGGGTGCGATCTGGGCCTTGGCTGCCAGCCTGGTGCTGGTGCTGACCGCCGGCTGCGGCGGCGATAGCGGCCAGCGCGGGCAGTCGGCGGGCGACGATCAGGCTCGGATACCCGCGACCGGCGATGAGACTGGCCGGCACGCCGGAACCCCGGCCGGCCAGGTCGTGATCGGCGTCTCGCTGCTCACACGCACCCACCCCTTCTACCAGGACCTCGAGCGCGGGCTGCTGGACGCCGCCGCGGAGCACGGCTACGAGCTGGTCGTGCAGGCTGGCGAGTTCGACGTCGCCAAGCAGAAGGACCAGCTCGAGAACTTCATCGTCCGGCGGGTCAGCGCGATCATCGTCTGCCCGTGCGATTCGAAGTCGATCGGCACCACGATCGCGGCCGCCAACAGCGCCGGCATCCCGGTCTTCACCGCGGACATCGCCGTTCTGGCGCCCGGCGCGCTGGTGGTCTGCCACGTCGCCTCCGACAACGTCGCCGGCGGACGCCTGGCGGCGCAGGCCGTCGGCGAGGTGCTCGACGGCCACGGCCAGGTGGCGATCATCGACCATCCCGAGGTCGAGTCGGTCATCCAACGCGTGCGCGGCTTCGAGGAGGAGATCGCCACCCTGCCCGGCATCCGCGTCGTGGCCAAGCTGACCGGACGCGGGATGAAGGACATGGCCTTCCGCACCGCCGAGGATGTCCTCCAGGCGCATCCGGATCTCGACGCGATCTTCGGCATCAACGATGACAGCGCCCTGGGCGCGCTGGCGGCGGTGGAGAAGGCAGGCCGGCAGGCGCGCGTCAAGATCATCGGCTTCGACGCGGTCCCCGAGGCGCGCAAGGCGATCGCCGACGGCAAGATCTACGCCGACGTCGTTCAGCAACCGCGACTGATCGGCACGACGACGATCGGCGCCGTCGCTGCTTACATGTCGGGCCAGGAGGTTCCCCGCGAAATCCTGATCCCGTGTCAATTGTTCAAGCAAGCCGATGCGCTGGCCGAACAAGGCGCGCCGGAACGGTGAGGCATGGCCGCCACGAATGACCCCCCGGTTCTGCTGCGGCTGAAGGGCGTCGAGAAGTCCTTCCCGGGCGTCCAGGCCCTCCGCTCGGCCGATCTCGATGTCCGCCCCGGCGAGATCCACGCGCTGGTGGGCGAGAACGGCGCCGGCAAGAGCACGCTGATCAAGGTCATCACCGGCGCGCACCAGCCCGAGGCGGGCCGGATCGAGCTGGACGGACGCCCGGCGCACATCGCCCGTCCAAGCGATGCGCTGGAAGCGGGCATCGCGGCGATCTACCAGGAGTTCAACCTCGTGCCCGCGCTCACTGTGCGCGAGAACATCCTCCTGGGGCGCGAACCGTCCCACCGCGGTTTCTGCCAGCCAAGCGAGGAACGGGAAGAGGTGCGGGCGATCCTCCGGAGCCTGGAAGCCCAGATCGACCCGGAAACGCCGGCGCGCGATCTGCATGTCGCCCACCAGCAGCTGGTCGAGATCGCGCGTGCCCTGCTGGCCGATGCGCGGTTGCTGATCATGGACGAGCCCACCGCGGCGCTCACGCCCCGCGAGGTGGAGCGGCTGTTCGCCGTGCTGACCGACCTGCGCGAACAGGGCCGCGGCGTGCTTTTCATCAGCCATCGCCTCGAGGAGGTGCTGCGCATCGCCGATCGTGTCACGGTCATGCGCGATGGCGAGACCCTGGGCACCTGGGCGCGGACCGATTTGTCCCGCGAACGGCTCATCGAGCTGATGGTCGGCCGCCCGATCGATCAGGAGTTCCCCCGGCGCGAGGTCGTGCTGGGGGATGACCTGCTGGTCGTCGAGGATCTGCACGGCGAGGGTGTGCACGGTGTGTCGTTCGTGGTCAAGCGCGGCGAAGTGCTCGGGATCGCAGGGCTGGTGGGCGCCGGGCGTACCGAACTGGCGCGCCTGATCTTCGGCGCCGACCGCCCCACCAGCGGCCGGGTGTTCCTTGCCGGCTGGCCGCTCAAGGTTCGCTCGCCGCGCGATGCGATCCGCTCCGGCATCGGGCTCCTGACCGAGGACCGCAAGGGTCAGGGCCTGGTGCTCATGCTGAGCGCACGCGACAACTTCGCGCTGGGCAATCTCGCCCATTGGTCACGCGGGGGCTGGATCGACCAGCGGCGCGAACGACAGGCGTTCGCCCGCTTCGTCGAGAGTCTCAATATCCGCATGGCCGGTCCCCACCAGCTCGCCGGGCACCTCTCGGGCGGCAACCAGCAGAAGCTCTTGGTGGCGCGCTGGCTCGAGAACGACGCGCAACTCCTCATCTTCGATGAGCCGACGCGGGGTATCGATGTCGGCGCCAAGTACGAGATGTATCTTCTCATGGGCGACCTGGCCGCGCGCGGCAAGGCGATCGTGATGATCTCCTCGGAGCTGCCGGAGATTCTGGGCCTGAGCGATCGCATTCTCGTGATGCGCGACGGCCGGGTCACCGGAGAGATCCGCGCTGTGGCGGCGGCGACCCAGGAGCAAGTGCTCGCGATGGCGGTGCAGTGATGATCAAGAGAGGCAGGGGAAGGCGGGTGGCTGGTCCGGAGACAGACGACAAGGCCAGCCGCTCCGGCGCGGGCGTGATGTCCGCACTGTCGCGCTTCATCTCCCAGTATGGCATGCTGGGCGTGCTGATCCTGCTGGCCGCGCTCTTCTCCGTGCTCACGCTGCAGGAGCAGCACCCGGCGGGCGAAGCCGGAGCCCAGGCGCTCATGAGCGAGCTGCGGCCGAAGCTCGATCGCCGCGATGTGCACATCGTGGTCGCGCGGGGGGGCGAGCAGGACCTCCGCTTCACCCGCGCGGTCGCGTTCCAGCTCGAGCAGTCGCATATCCGGCCCACGGCGGTCGTCAACGGCGACCCGTCGGCCCTGCGCGCGGCGCTCGCAGGGCTGGCCGAGCCGCTACCCGCCCGGATCGTGGTGGCGACCGACCACACCTTCGCGCCGGTGGTGCGCACGGTGGCGGCCTCGCTGCCCCAGCTCGCCCGGTGTGAGATCCGCGTGCACACGCCACCCTCTCACCGGTGGCCGACGTTCCTCTTGCCCGAGAACCTGCTCAACGTTGCCAACCAGATCGCGGTCATTGCCATCCTGGCCGTGGGCATGACCATGGTGATCATCACCGGGGGCATCGATCTGTCCGTGGGCAGTCTGATCGCCCTGGCCGCCGTGGTCACGGCCGGGCTGATCAAGAACCTGGGCGGAGAAGCAGCGCCCGCCGCGGCCATGTGCCTGGCAGCCGGCGCCGCCATGGTCGTCTGCGGCCTGATCGGGGCCTTCTCGGGCGCGGTGATCACGCGCTTCGGCGTGCCGCCGTTCATCGCCACCCTGGGCATGATGCAGGTGGCCAGCGGGATCGCCTACATCCTCGCGCGCGGGCGGCCCATCTACCAGGTTCCGGAGAGCTTCGTTGCCCTGGGCCGCGCCTCTGATCCGCTGCTCGGGGTGCCCTATGCCGTGCTGCTCATGGTGGTGATCTACGTCGCGGCCCATCTGCTGATGGCTCGCACCGTGCTCGGCCGCCACATCTATGCCGTGGGCGGTAACGCCGAGGCCGCTCGCCTGGCCGGCGTGCGTGTCAAGGCGGTGCAGATGTTCGTGTATGTCACCTGCGGGCTGCTGGCCGGTTTGGGTGGCGTCATCATGGCCTCACAGCTCAAGAGCGGCGCGCCGACCTACGGCCTCATGTACGAACTCTATGTCATCGCCGCCGTGGTCGTCGGGGGCACCAGCTTGAGCGGCGGCGAGGGTCGCATCCTGGGCACCCTGATCGGGGCTTTCATCATCGCCGTCATCCAGAACGGCATGAACCTGACCAATGTCGAGAGCTACACACAGAAGGTCGTGCTCGGTTTGGTCATCCTCGGAGCGGTATTGCTGGATCGGCTGAAGCACCGAGGTTGGTGGCGACGCGGCCGCGCGCGCGCTTGAATGATCGGCACCGCGCCGGTGACCCGCCGGCTCAGGGGAATCCGAAGGAGGCGATCGATGCGACAGGCAATCCGAGGACTGCGGCTGGTGGGGTTGGCGTGTGTGCTCGGCGGCGCGGTGGCAGACCCGGTCCAGCCGGCCGCCCAGAGTCCGAGCCGTCGCGATTGCTGGCCGGGCGAACCCACCTTGTACACCGTGGCTACCTCGCACCTGGACACGCAATGGCGCTGGACGATCCAGGAGACGATCAACGAGTACATCCGCAACACGCTCGAGGATAATTTCGCGCTGTTTGAGAAGTATCCCAACTACATCTTCAGCTTCGAGGGGGCCTTCCGCTATCAACTGATGCAGGAGTACTACCCCGCGGCCTACGAACGGCTGAAGGGCTATGTGAGCGAAGGCCGCTGGGTGCCGGTCGGGAGCTGGGTCGATGCGGTCGACACCAATCTCCCCGCGGCCGAGTCGCTCATCCGCCACGCGCTCTACGGGCAGGCCTTCTTCCGCCGCGAGTTCGGACTGACGAGCCGCGATGTGTTCCTGCCCGACTGCTTCGGCTTCTCCTATGCGCTGCCCTCGATCGCCGCCCACTGCGGGCTGCTCGGATTCTCCACGCAGAAGCTGACCTGGGGCTCGGCCTATGGCGTCCCGTTCGACCTGGGCCTGTGGGAGGGTGTGGACGGGGCGAGCGTTGTCGCCGCGCTCAACCCGGGCTCCTACGTCGCGCGCATCGAGAGCGACTTGAGCGCCGACACCGCGTGGGTCGCGACGATCTACGATCAGGCGGAGCGTTCAGGCGTCTGCGCGGGCTACAAGTACTTCGGCACCGGCGACACGGGCGGCGCGCCAACCGAGGGCTCCGTGCAGTGGCTGGAGCGCAGCCTGCAGGGCGCCGGGCCCCTGCGGATCGTGCCCGCCGGCGCCGACTGGTTGGCGAATGGTCTGGCGGCGTCGCTCGCGGCCGGCTCGCCGCCCACGCTGCGCAGCGGCGCCGGGCCGGCCCCGGGGCTCGCCCTGGGCATCCGGCCGGGCATGCACGCCCTGGAGCACGCCGGTCCGCTGCGCACGTTGCCGCGCTACCGCGGCGAGCTGCTCATGACCGACCACGGCGCGGGCTGCTACACCTCGCAGTCGGCGATGAAGCGCTGGAACCGCAAGAACGAACGTCTGGCCGATGCGGCCGAGCGAGCCGCCGTGATCGCCCACTGGCTGGGCGGCCTGGAATATCCGCGCGAGACGTTGCGCGAGGCCTGGACGCGCTTCTTGTGGCACCAGTTCCACGATGATCTTACCGGCACGAGCATTCCCGAGGCCTATCAGTTCTCGTGGAACGATGAGGCGCTTGCAAACAACCAGTTCGCCGACATCCTCACGCAGTCGGTGGGCGCGGTCACGCGGGCCCTCGACACGGATGTCCAGGGTGTTCCCATCGTCGTGTATAACCCGTTGTCGATCGAACGGGAAGACATCGTCGAGGCAGAGGTTCTCTTCCAGGCCGCACACGTGCAGGCTGTGCAGGTCTTCGGTCCGCAGGGCGAGGAGGTTCCTTCCCAGGTGAACCGGCGCGCAGGGGATCGGCTGCAGATCGCCTTTCTGGCGCGCGTGCCCTCGATCGGCTTCGCCGTCTACGACGTGCGGCCGTCGGCGACCGGCTGCCGGCTGGACACGGGGCTGCGCATCGACACCGGCTCGCTCGCCAATCAGCGCTACCAGGTGAGGCTGAACCTGCAGGGCGACATCGCGGCGGTGCGCGATCTCGCCGTGCAGCGGGAGCTGCTGGCGGGACCGGTGCAGCTCCAGCTCCTGGACGACAGCCCGCTCGACTGGGCGGCGTGGGAGGTCGACTTCGACGACCTGATGGCATCGCCCCGGACGCTGGTGGGCGTGCCGGCGCGCACGCTCATCGTCGAGCAGGGACCGGCGCGGGTCACCCTCGAGGTCACGCGTGAAGCGGCCGGATCGATCTTCACCCAGCGGATCCGGCTGAGCGCGGGCGGCGCGGGCGACCGCGTGGAGATCGACACCCAGATCGACTGGCGTACGCCAGGCGCCTTGCTCAAGGCGGCCTTCCCGCTGGCGGCGAGCAACGAGCGGGCCACCTACGACATCGGGCTGGGCACGATCGAGCGCGGCACCAATCGCCAGGAGCTCTACGAGGTGCCGGGCCAGCAGTGGGCCGACCTCACCGATGCGAGCGGCGCGTTCGGCGTGGCGGTGCTCAATGACTGCCGCTACGGGTGGGACAAGCCGGACGGCCGCACGCTGCGCCTCACACTGGTGCGCACGCCCGCGGTCAACGAGCGCTGGGCCTGGATCAAGGATCAAGCCTCGCAGGACCTCGGCTGCCATCACGTGCTCTACGCGCTCGCGGGCCACGCCGGCGATTGGCGTGCGGGGAACGTGGCCTGGACCGCTGAACGCCTGAACCAGCCGCTGAGAGCGTTCACGGCGCCCAGGCACGAGGGGGTGCTCGGCCGCCGCTTCTCGTTCCTCGACGTGACGACGCCTGCCGCGGGGGCTTCCGCGGGCGCCGCGCCGGCGGTCGCGAGGGCTTCGGTCCCGCCCGTGGCGGTGCGGGCCCTGAAGCTGGCCGAGGAGAGCGACGAGCTCGTCTGCCGCCTGCAGGAGCTGGATGGCGCGGCGCAGGGGCGCGTCACGCTGAGCCTGAGCCCGCGGATCGAGGCGGCGCGCGAGGTGAACGGCGCTGAGGAGGCGGTCAGCGCCGCACTAGCGGGCGACGCAGCGCGGGCGCGCGTGGTCGACGGAGACCTCAACGTCGGTCTGGAGCCCTATCAACCGCGGGCCTTCGCGCTGCTGGCGGACGCAGCTCCGCAGAGGTTGAACCGGCCTGAGAGTGTGCCGGTCGACCTGCCGTACAACCTGGACGGGATCAGCACCGATCAGGACCGCACCGATGGGGACTTCGACGGCGCGGGACGGGTGCTGGCCGGCGAGCTTCTGCCCGCGGTCGTGGTGCACGGCGGTGTGAGTTTTCGGACCGGGCCGCGGGAGCCCGGCTGGGCCAACGTGGTGGCCTGTCTGGGCCAGGTGATCCCGCTGCCGGCGGGCACGTACAACCGGATCTACCTGCTGGCCGCCGCGGTGGGCGGCGATCGGCGGGGCGTCTTCACGCTCGGCGAGGCGACTGTCGAGCTGACGATCCAGGACTGGGCAACGCCGGTGGCGCAGTGGCACAGCCGGCTGGTGGCCGGCGAGCTCACCGGCGATCCCGCACGGATCGAACCGGCCTACGTCAAGGAGGCGCCGATCGCCTGGGTGGGCACGCATTGCCACGGGCCGAACGGCGAGAACCGCGCCTACGAGCTGACGCAGCTCTACCGCTACCGGATCGACCTGCCGGCGGATTCCGGTGCATCCGGATCGAGCGGCGGGCTGACCCTGCGGTTGCCGGACGATCCACGCCTGCGCATCCTGGCGGTCACGGTTGCGCACAACGAGAACGACGCTGCAACTCCCGGGGCGCCTCTGGCAGAGCAGGCCCGCGCCACGTTTGTGCGCTTCGGCCACGAGCTGCGCGACTTCATCGGCACGACGCAGATCAACCTCTCGGCGCCCAACGGTCCGGCCGAGATCCGCTACACGCTCGACGGCTCACGGCCCACATCCGACTCACCGTTGTACAGCGGGCCGATCACGCTCGCTGCTACGACCACCGTCAAAGCCCGTGCCTTCGCCCCCGGCTACGATGACGATTTCACAGCCACGGCTACGTTCACGCGACGTGAGCCGCGCGGGCCCGATCAGATCACGGCTGGGCAACCAGGTCTCGTCTGCCGATACCACGAGGGCGAGTGGCAGCGGCTGCCCGACTTCAGCACCCTCGTGCCACAACGCACCGATACCGTCGCGGAGGTCACAATCCCGCCGCACGCGCGCAAGGAGCTCTTTGGGCTCGTGCTGGTTGGCTATCTGCAGGTGCCGCGCGACGGCCTTTACACGCTGCACCTCTGGTCGGATGACGGCAGCGCGCTCTTGCTCGGGGGCGAACTACTGATCGACAACGACGGGCTCCACGGGCGCGGTGAAGGCAAGGCCAACGTCGCGCTGCAGGCGGGGCTCCACGCCATCGAGGTGCGGTTCTTCCAATGCCGGGGCGATGGGGATCTGGAGCTGACGATCGAAGGGCCCGAAATGCCGCTACAATCGGTGCCGGCGGGGATGCTGTCTCACGCGATGGGGCAGTTCAGACCGGGGCAGTAGCGAAACGCGCACTCAGGCTCGGTGGCTGGACCACCAGGGCCGCAACTGGGGAGATCGATCCAATGAGCCGCATCGCCGATCTGCGCAGCGACACGCTGACCAAGCCCACGCCCGCCATGCGGGCGGCCATGGCGGCAGCCGAGGTGGGTGACGACGTCTTCGGCGAGGACCCGACCGTGCTCGCGCTCGAGGAGCGCTCAGCCGCCCTCGCCGGCAAGGAAGCGGCGGTCTACGTGCCGTCGGGCACGATGGCCAACGAGCTGGCGATCCGCAGCCAGGCCAATCCTGGTGACGAGATCCTGCTCGAGCGCAACGCGCACGTCTTCGACTACGAGTCGGGAGCGGCGGCCAACCTCTGCGGCGTGCTGTGCCGGCAGATCCCGGGCGAAAGGGGTGTGATCACCTGGGAGCAGATCGCCGCGCATCTGCGTCCTGAGAACGAGCATCACGCGCCCGTGAGCATGGTGCTGCTCGAGAACACGCACAACCGGGCCGGCGGGGCGATCTTCCCGCTGGCCGAGATGCAGCGCATCGGCCGCGAGGCACAGGCCCGCGGGATGCGCGTCCACGTCGACGGCGCCCGGATCTTCAACGCCGTCGTCGCGAGCGGGGTCCCAGCCACCGACTACGCCGCCGGCAGCGATACGATCTCGTTCTGCTTCTCGAAAGGGCTGGGGGCGCCGGTCGGGTCGGCCCTGGTCGGGTCGCGCGAGACGATCCAGCGCGCCCGCCGGTTCCGCAAGATGTTCGGGGGCGGGATGCGCCAGGCCGGCATCATCGCCGCAGCGGCGCTCTACGCGCTCGAGCACCACATCGAGAGGCTGGCCGAGGACCACGCCCGCGCCCGCCGGCTGGCCGCGGGGCTGGCCGGGGTGCCGGGCTTCCGGGTGGAGAACGACCCTCCCGACACGAACATGGTCTACGTGCAGGTTGGCGAGGCATCCGTTGGATCTACCCAAACCGCGCCCGAGGTGTGCGCGGCGCTCCAGGACCTGGGCGTGCTGTGCATGGCGGTCAGCCCCTCTCGAATCCGGCTCGTGGTCCATCTCGATGTGGATGACGAGGATATCGAGCGCGTGATCGCGGGTTTCCGGCGGGTGGCGGCGGGCGGTGGCCGCTAGGGCACCGCCAACGTCCCCGGGTTTCCGGTAATCTGTGCAAATTCCTCCGTCTCTCAAACACAACCAGGGTTCATTGCGTCTATACTGTGGATGTCCTGGAACCCAGCATCCGCGGCGCCGCAGGAACCTAACCGGGCCGCTCGCGGACCTGGACCAGCGACATCCGAGGGCGCCCGAGCGGCGTCCTTGGCCCGTGTGACGCCATCGGCACCCCCCAAGACAAGCCCGAAAGGATCGTATTCACTCTGAGGGGCGGCCACCCTCATGGGCTGCCGCTTCGAGGAACGGCTCGCAGCCCCCCTTTCCCGGCTAGGAGCCAGGAGGACTCAGGAATGGACAGCAAGAAGATGAGCTCTGGGAAGGCCGCGCTGGCGATGTTGGCGCTGGCGGCAGTCTTGTTCGTCACCCTGGCGGGCGTGGCGGCCGGCGCCGAGCGCGTGCGCGCGGCCGCAGTCCCGGACGCCCCCGGCAGCGCGATCTCGGCGGCGCAGGTCGCCACGGGCAACGCCGGCGGGACCGACGGCCCCAGCCAGGGCACGCGTAGCGAGGGCTACGGAACGACGGACGGCGATCCCAACGTGCCGCTCCGAAGCGCGGATTGCGACATCGTCGTGGGGCTCGTGCGGGTGATGATCGTCCTGTCCACGGCCTTGGGCATCTGACAGAAGGGTGGAACGGCCATGGCAGAGGCCCACCACAGCCGCAAGGGAGCTCCCCCGGGGCCGGGCGCGCGCCTGCCCGCTGGGGCACCCGATCTGGCCCTGACATCAACTCCGGCGGATGAGCTGACCCGACTCGTGCAAGTTGCCGAGCTCCACCTGGCAGCGGACGACACGCAAGCCGCGATCGAAGTCCTGACGCGCGCGGAGGAGCTGGCTTCTCCGGCAGCGGGCGAGGTTCCTCGTCTGGTCGACGTGAAGCTCCGCATGGCCGATTGCCTGCGCGCGCGGGGCGACTTCTCAACCGCGTTGACCCAGGTGGATCAGGCCATGGATCTCATTGACGAGCAAGGAGATGAGATCCTGCGCGGTAAAGCGATGTCGCGTGCGGCGGCCTTGCACGTCCGTCTGGGTGACTATGGGCTCGCCCTGAAGCTGGCCTCGGCGGCCTATGATCGGCTCAGGGCAACCGGGGAGCACGCCGAGCTCGGCACCCTGGAACTGACCCTGGGCACCATCCACATGCGGGCGGGTCGCGTGAAAGACAGCCAGGAGTGCTTCGAGAGCGCCCTGTTCACCTTCCGGCGGATCAACCACCGCGAGGGCACCGCCAGAGCGCTCAACAACCTCGGCCTGCTCTTGACGAATGGCCCCCGCTGGCGTGATGCGCTCGACTACCTGCGGCAGACGCTGGCGCTCAGCGAGCAGATGGGCAACGCCGCCAACGTGGCCGCTCACTGCATCAACCTCGGGATCCTGTGCACGAAGCTGTGCGAGTGGAAGGAAGCCGAGCACGCCCTGGTGCGCGGGGTGTCGACCTGCCAGGAAATCGGCAACGACTTCGCGGCCACCTGCGGCTACCTGGCCCTGGGCAATCTGCAGCGCCGGCGCGGGCGCTATGCGCGCGCGGCGGAATCGTACGGTCAGGCTCGCCGCCTGGCAGAAGAAAACCAGTACGGGCGTGAGGTGGTGTTGTGCTGGGAGTTCGAAGGCGATCTGCTGGCCGATCAGGGCCAGTTCCAGGAGTCGCAGGCCAAGCTCGAGCGGGGTCTGGAGCTGGCCAGGGAGGTCGCGCCCAAGGGTGATCTCGCCCCCGAGATCGAGCGCCGCTTGGCCCAGGTCAGGCTGCGCCTCGGCGATCCCGAGCAGGCCGAGCGCCTGGCGACGCGTGCCTACCGCGGCGCCCGCCACGTCGGCGACAGCGCCGAAGCTGGGGCCGCCCTGCGCGTCCTGGGGGAAGCGTATGGCCGCCAGGGCAAGCACGCGTCCGGGGGCAGGGTGCTGCAGCGGTCCGTGGAAATCCTGGCCCAGACGCCCGAGCAGTATGAGCTGGCGCTGGCCCGAATTTGCTGGGGACGGCACCTGGGTCGCTCTGAGGTCGCCGGGAATCACGGTGGAGGTCAGGCCGCGCGGCTGAAGGCCACCGAGCAGCTCCAGCGCGCGATCGAGTTCTTCCTCGCCGTGGAGCTGATCGGGCTTGCCGCCGAGGCGGTCGTCGAGCTGGCCGAGCTGCGCGCCGGACAGCGGGACCTCGAGGGGGCGCTGCGGGATATCGCTCGCGGCCGCAGCCTCGCCGAGCAGGCCGATCGGCGGGATGTTCTCGAGCGGCTCGACCGCACGCGGGCGGTCCTCGAGATGCAGTCGGCCGAGGCGACGGTGCTCAAGTCGCCCGAGGTCGAGATCATCCAGGATTGGAGTCGCTTCTTCTCCGAGGGCGGGGCCGACGAGGCGCGGCTCGAGGGCATGCTGCGCTTCGCGCTCGAGCGCCTCGAGAGCAGCCGGGCTCTGCTGGCGGCCCCGGCGGTCAAGGGGGGGCCGTTCTCGGTCGTCGCCAGCATCGGGCTGGAGAACGGCCGGGCTGAGGCGATCCTGGGCGCGGTGGCGCCGCACGTCGAGAAGCGCGGGCTCGTCTTGGCCGGCGGGCTGGCGCAGGATCCCCGGTTCGCGGCGGACGCCCAGCGGATCTTCGATGGCGTCAGGTCGCTGGCGGTTCTGTCCCTGAGCCTGCCGGAGGGCAGGGGCATCCTCTACATCGACCGCCGGGCCGAAGGCAGCGCGGTCTATGGCCGGGGCGACCTGCGGGTCCTGAGCGTCGTCTCCGGCCTTCTGGGTCTGGGGCTCATCCAGGTGCGCCGGGAGCGGGAGCTGCAGGAGCAGCGGCGAGGGCGCGACCATCCGGTTCGCAGCGGTCCCCTGGCCGAGTATGTGACCCAGGATGCGGAGCTCTTGCACAACTTCGCCCAGCTCGAGCGGGTCGGGGATTCGACCGCCAGCATCCTGGTCACGGGCGAGACCGGCACCGGCAAGGGCCTGCTGGCGCAGTGCATCCATCGGGCCTCGGCCCGCCGTGAGGGGCCGTTCATCTCGGTGAACTGCGCGGCGATTCCCGAAACCCTGCTCGAGAGCGAGCTCTTTGGCCACGTGGCGGGGTCTTTCACCGGGGCGCGCTCGGACAAGCGTGGGCTCTTCGAGGAGGCCGAGGGCGGCACGCTCTTTCTGGACGAGATCAGTCGGACCAGTCTGACGGTGCAGGCCAAGCTGCTGCACGCGCTCGACACGCACAAGATCCGCCGCGTTGGAGCGACGCGCGACCATGCGGTCGACGTGCGGATCGTCTGCGCCAGCAACGCCGATCTGGCGGAGGCCATCCGGCGCGGGACCTTCCTCGAAGACCTCTTCTACCGGTTGAGCGACTTTACGATCCAATTGCCGCCCCTGCGCGAGCGTCCCGCCGACATTCCGCTCCTGATCGCGCACTTCTACGACCGCATCTGCAGCGAGATCGGGCGCCAGCCGGCTGGCCTCGACACCGAGGTTCGCCGGATCCTGCTGGAGCACACGTGGCGCGGCAACATCCGCGAGCTCATCCAGGTGGTGAGGAGGCTCGTGGCGCTCAGCCTCGACGGCGAGCGGATCACGACGGACCTGCTGCCGCGCGAGCTCCTGGGCGCCATGGCGGGCAGCGCCGAAGGTGCGGTCGGGATGGCTGGCGGTCCGGGTCCGGGCGAGATGGCGGGATCCGGCGTGCCGAACGGGGCCACGCCGGGCCGTCCCAGTCGAGCCGGGGCCGCAAGCCGCGACGGTACGCCGCGGGCGCTGCGCGAGGAAGTCCTACGCCTCGAGCGGCGCATGGTGTCGGAGACGCTCGCCGCCACGGGCTGGAACAAGGCCGAGACGGCCAGGCGGCTGAGGATCAGCTATCCGACGCTGCTGGCCAAGATCAAGGTGTTCGGGTTGACGCCGGCGAGATAGGCCGGGCGCGCCTGCCCAGGAATGCCATTCCGCGGTTGACTTCCTGTCGATCCCTCCCTATTCCAGATGCGACTTGACGCGCGGGCGCCCGCCGAGAGGCAGGGGCGGGCTGCCTCACCGCGTTCAGCGCCGGTGGCCGGCATCCATACTGCGGGGACACGGAGATGACGAAGTCGCACGGATCCGGGCTGCACAGCCGCAAGGGACGGTTCATGGCGATCTTGGCGCTGGGGTCGATCTGCGGGCTCATCGAGGTCACTCTCAGCGGGGCGCTGCGTGCGGCCGACTTCCCGTGGCGGACCGGCGTGCTGGTTGGCCTGGGCTTCGGGATCGTGGCGTTTGCCTTGGCAATCTACCGTAAGCCTCTGATGGCGCTCTGGATCGCGCTGGTCGCGATACTGGTGAAGCAACTGGCGGTGCCCGTGCTGGGGGCGCCGATCGCGTGCAAGGCCAACACCTGCCTGGCGGTGGGGCTCGAGTACGCTGCGCTGGCCGGCATCGCGGCCTTGGCCTGGACGGCAATGCAGGGGCATGGCGGCCTGCGAGCTATCGTCGGCGGAGCCGGCGCCGCGGTCGGATCGGTGGCGTTTCTCCTGATCGGGGTGCATGTCGCTCCCTGCGCCTACCTGTTGTCCTTCAATCAAGCCGGCGGGTTCGCAGCGTATCTCTATCGAGAGAGCCTCAACTGGGCCCTCTTCTCGGCGGTACTGTTTCCCGTGGGATGGGCGGCCGGTGTGAAGTCAGAGGCCGCGCTGAGCCGGCTGTTTGAGAGCCAGCCCAGGCTCGTCTACGCCGGCGCCTCATCCCTGGCCGCGGTCTGCTGGGTCGCGAGCGCGATCGCCATGGCCAGCGGAATGTAGCGCCGCGCGATCGCCACACCCGGTGGGATGGTGTACGATCCACCCGTGCCGGAAGTCATCATCATCACGGGTGCGATCAACTCGGGCAAATCCACCTACCTGCGGCAACTGGTAGCCCGGGAACGCGCGGCGGGGCACTCCATCTCCGGGGTAATCGCCCACGGCATCTTCGCGGACGGACAGAAGATCGGTTACGACGTTGAAGACATCGCCGGCGGCCGGACACTCCCTCTGACCCGCATCGGCCAGCAACAAGAGGGCGATCAGAAGGTCGGCCGATACTGGCTTTCGCGATCGGCGCTGGCGATGGCGCGCGCGGCGCTGCTTAGTTTTGCACCCGGCGGCGTTGTTTTCCTGGACGAGGTCGGGCCGCTGGAGCTGTCCGGCGAGGGGTATGCCGACTGCATCAGCACGCTGCTGGCGTCGCCCATCTCTCGGCTCTATGTGGTCGTGCGCGCAGGTCTCGTGGCGCAGATCGCCGAGCGATTCCTGCCGGGGTGCTCGGTGAGGATCACCGCGGCTCCGGGCGCGGGTGATGCCGGGCCTACTGCCCGGACGCATCCGGACGGGCGGCGGATGACGAGCGAGCCATGACCTGGCGGATGCGCGCCAGCTCCTCGGATCGCAGATACCGGGCCACCAGCTCGGGTTGCTGCGACTCGATTTCGAGCAGAATCTCCCCGATCGCCAAGACATCCGCGGCGCTCTGCTCGCGCTCGGCGATCAGGAAGAGCAGGTGGATCGGGGGGATGTAGCCCGGGCGCTTGAGGGCCGACTCGTGCGCCCAGCGCTTGGCCTGGGCCAGATCGCCGTCGCGGAAATAGGCCGAGGCGAGATTGTGCGCCATGCGCGGGTCTTCACCGTAGCGCCGCACGCCGTCCTCCAGCGCCGCGTACATCTCATCGTTCAGGTTGTTCAACTCGAACAGGAACGCCAGATGGAGGGGCGCCGGATGATCCACATAGTAGGGAGCCGGATCGTTCCCGATCAGGTCCTTCACCCGCTGCACGGATGGATTCCCGGCGTTCACGGCGACGAAAGCCCAGCTATTGCACAGGGAGATCACGACCAGCCCCGCGAGCAAGCTCCGCAGCGCCGGCGTCCAGCGTGGCCCCGGCCAGGCATCCGGCGTGGCGGCGGCCGCGGCCCACAGCATGAGCGGCAGGCCCGTGAAAGCCAGGATGTCCCAGTCGGCCCCGCCCAGCACCGCCTTCATCACCCCCAGAACCAGCGTGACCGGCAGCGCGGCACTCAGCAGCAAGAGCGCGGGGCCTTCGAGACGGGCTCGCCCGCGCAGCACGCCCGCGACCGCAACTGCCAGGAGCGGCAGCCCGAGCAGGGCGCCCGCGGGGGAGGCCAGCACGAAGGCGTTGACGCGCTCCCACCCGAGGGCCGGTGAAAGCAGCGACAACCGCCCCGCCGGTGCGACATAAGGGTAGACGAGCGGACGGGCTAGCAACGGCAGCAGCAGCGCGCCCAGCAGCACCGCGGCGAGCATGGGCCGCAGCAGGCGACCGCCTCCGTGTCTCAGCGCGCGGGGTCCGAGCAGCACCAGCAGGGGCAGCGCGAAGGGCAGCGCGACGGCGTGCAGCCCGACCGCGGCCACGAACAACACGACCGGCCCGGCGGGCGAGCTCCCCCGTTCGAGTGCGCGCAGGGCGCTGGCGAGATACAGCGCCAAGACCGCGAAGGCCCACGAGTAGACCTCGACGTACCCGCAGAAAAGCTGGATGCCCCCCAGCCCCAGCATCCCCAGATGGACCAGGCCGCGACCGCGCGCGTCGCGACCGAGAGCGCGCGCCAGGAGCGCCGCGGCGACGCCGAAGGGCAGCGCCGCCAGGGTGTTGAACGCGGCCAGGCTCATGCGCGGCGTCAGCCCCGCCAGCGCGTCGCCCAGACGGATCGTACCATGGGCCAAAACCATCGTGCCCCATTCGTAGGGCAGTCTCTCGCCGCGGAGCGCCTGATCGAGCCGGAGCCAGTTGTCGCCGAGCAAGGCGTAGCGGGATCGCAGCAGCCAACAGAGCGCGACGAGGAGCAGGGGCAGAAGAACGTCTCCGGTTCGCCGGCGCCAGCGCGGATCCTGAGCCGATCCGACCACCGCGCCCCAAGTCTCCAACAGGCGATCGATGATCCGCCGGCCGCTATTCGAGGCGAGCCCCAGCACGAGCAGCGCGGCCAGTACCCAGTAAGCCGGCGTGAAACCGCCCGGCAGATAGCGCAGCAAGTCAAAGCCCCAAGTGCGCAGCGCGGCCGCGGCCTGCGTCGCGCCGCCGGCCCCGGAGGGCTGGCCGTGGATCAACAGCGCCGCCGCTGCCAGACACACGGCGATCAGGGGCGCCGCCATCGCGGGCGACAGGGTGCGCCCTGGCGGTGCTGGGCCGCGCCGGGCAGCTCTGTTCCCGCGGTCACTGCCGCCGTGCATGCGCCGCACTCCGCTCCAAGATCGCCAGCGGGTCTAGGGCCCCACGGCCCCGCCTGTCCCTTGACTCGCTTCCTGGTAACCGCCGGGGTGGAAGCGCAGGAAGGCGCTGAACCCGCCCCCAGCGACCTCCTCGAACCACACCGGTTCGAAGTACCTGACCTGACGCTGCAGGAACGGATGGAGGATGTCGAGCACATCCTCGTACGGAATGCTCGACGCGTGCACCATGGTCACCCCACGCTGCTGCAGGTGACGCAACAGGCGCCCGTCATCCGGATCGCGTGGAAACGAGGTCGCCTCGCGGCCCGTGACATAGCGGAAGATATTCGGCTTGCGATCGAGCACGACCTCGCCCGGGGCCAGATGGTGACGCGCCCAACGCAGGGCGTTGAAGTAGGCCTCCCAGCGCGTGGGGTAGTGCCGAACCTCGCTCGCATAGACGACGAGCCGCTGCCCTGAGAGGACGAGCACGGCGGCGAGCGCGACGGCAAGGGCCATGCTACCACCTCGCCGGGCGGCGGGCAGGCGTGACGACAGCCCCGACCACCCGCTCCACAATCCCAGGGCCACGACCAGGAAGCAGAGCGGCAGAATGGGCAGCACGAACCGGACGCTCGCCCAGATCGGGGGCCAGGCCAGACACACGCTGAGGAAGAGCACGAGATAGGCGACCGTCACCGGCAGGGCCCGGCGCAGCCGCCACAGGCCCAGCGCGAGCAGGAGGGCCACCAGGGCACCGCCCCAGACGGGCAGCGCGGGCGCCGGGTTGGTCTCCGCTGAGTAGGTGCTGCTGTACGCATAGGGCACGATCGCCAGGGCGATGTCGAGGCCGAAGTACTGCCGCCCATTCTCGACCACCCGGTCGAGCATCGCCGGCGCCGTGAGCGTTCCCCGGTCGGGCATGTACGGATTGATATAGCGAATCTGATCCAGGTAGGTCTCGCCCGTTCCCCTCGTCACCACGCCATGGATAACCCAAGGCATGAGGACGACGGCGCAGAGCGCCGCGGCCGCCGTAAAAGCACGCCAGCGGCGGTGCAGCAGCAGAACCAGGGGCAGGGCCGCCAGGAGCGCGATCCCCGCCGTGCGGGTGTAGAAGGCCGCTGCCCCCGCGATCGTGGTGGGCAGGAGCGTGCGAATCAGCGCCGGCCACGTCGCGCGGTGGGCGCGCGCGCCAGCCTCCGCGTTTCCCAACGGGGTCGCGGCGCGCTCGCCCAGGTACAGCGCGATCACGCTGGCGAGGAGGAACGGAATTTCGGACATGACATAGTGCGAGAACTCCACCACCGGCACGCTGAGCATCGCCGCCAGGGCGACGAGGAAGGTCGCCCATCCAAAGCTCGGTTGCACGCTTCGCCCTGCGGCACGCTCGGCCAACCACAACAGCCCGACGCCGGCGGCGGCGTAGGTCAACAAGACCAGGATCTTGCCGGCCAGATACCCGGTCCCGAACAGGAGCTGGACCGGCACCAACAGCAGCGGGAACAACGGCGGGTACTTCGGGCTACCCCACAGGTTGCCCTCCTGCCAGACCTGCTGGGCGAGGAGGATGTAATCCACGTTGTCGCCGCTGACGTACAGCTTGGCGTCGAACGTCAGGCCCGAGACGAGGAGCAGCAGCACGAGCATCAGGATCGCGCGGGCGCGGAAGGAGAGGGGCGCCCCGGGGCGTGAAGCAGCCGGCGGGCGTGCGGGCCTGGATTCTCGTTGTCTGGTCAACCAGTGCCCCCCCCCGACGCGCAGGCTTGGGCCGCCCGCCCCGCAGACTCGAACCACCTGTGCCCCGCAGCGAATGGTCCGCCGCGGGCGGCGAGCTGACACGGGGCCCGCGCGCGATCGCTACATGAACCGCTCGAAGCGATCCTGCTTGGCTTTGCACACGGGGCACACCAGCGGCGGCTTCTCCCGGGCACACAGGTAGCCGCAGACGCGGCACCGCCATACGGGCTGGGAGAGAGCGCCAGCGTCCGGCCGCGCGCTCGGTTGCGCTCCCGGTTTCACACGGGACCCCTCTTGAGGCTCACTCGTGGGTGAGCCAGGCTCCTGAGCGAGCGGACGTCGCTCGGGAATCGGTCCGGTCTGCACCTCGCCGGCCAGCACGCGGTCCGAGACGTAGAGCGCGCAGTAGCACATGTCGAACTCATCGAGATCGGCGTCGCGATAGTCGCACGGGCAGACGATGTCACGATCGGCGTCGGGGTCACCCTCCGCCAGGCGGCAGGGGCACGCCCAATAACCGTAGCGCTCCTCGTTCACGAGCAGGCTGCGCAGCAGGTCACGCGTGAATTCGGCATCGGGGTTCAGGTGATAGCCCGAGGCCTCGGCCTCGGAATGGAGCTTCTTGTGCAATGCATCGATCCGATCCGAGCTGATGTCACCGGCATCGGGCCGCTGGGGTTCCTGGGGGTCACTCATGGTTCAAGGCCTTTCGGATCTCGTCCTCCTTCAGCCCGACGATCGCCTTCTGATCCCCAACGACAAGCGTGGGGTAGGAGACCTTGGGGTTCCAGCGGCGCAGTTCCTCAAGGGCCTCCTGGCGCAGTCTGCCGTCCACGCGGTCGACGTCGATGTACTCGTAGGCTACACCCAGGTCATTGAGCAGGCGCTTGGTCATGCGGCACCAGACGCACGTGCTGAGCGCGAAGAGCAGAACCCGGCCGCGATCCACGCCCGCGACCTGCGTTGTCTCGACCATCCGTGACGACCTCCCTGGACGACGGCGACCTGTGATGAGCAGGGATTGTAGGGACCGGCGCGGCTGCCGGCAAGGGCGCAGCCGCGTGCGCCGCCGCAGGCCGAGTGGGCGGGCCCGCCCAGCGCAAGGCGGAGCTTGCGTTTCCACGCCCTGCCGGATAGGAATACTCGGCCGATCCCACCAGGGCGATGAGCGCCGGCGAGACGGGGCGGCCAGGAAGGAGTACTGCGATGGTAGCCCGGAGACCCAACCGCCAGCGGATGGGCAAGGCGAGCCTGGCGGCCTACGGCCCCCCGGCCGACGAACGCGAACTGGTGGCCTATGCGGATCTCGTCGGCATCGCGTTCGGGGCCAAGCCCGAAGAGGTGCGTCCGAAGATCGCCGCCTTCGGCCCTGATCCCATCCGACTGCACCGGGCGGGCGGCCGCGTCGTCGCCGGCCTCGTCGCCCATGAGTGCGCCCAGTGGTTCGGCGGCCACAAGATCTCGATGGCCGCGATGGCAGCGGTGACCACGGCCCCGCCGCAGCGGGCCAGCGGCAGTGCCACTGCGCTGATGCGCTCGGTGCTGCGCGAGATGCATGCGCGCGGGGTTCCGCTCTCGGTCCTGTACCCCGCCACGCGGCCGCTCTACCGGCGGGTGGGTTACGAGATGGCCGGCGGGCGCTACGAGATCACCCTTCACCCGCGCGAGCTCTCTCTGCGCGAGCGCGATCTGACTGTCCGCGAGGCTCAATCCGAGGACGAAGCGGCGATCGGTCGGCTCTTCGGCCGCAGCGTGGCCCGTGACTACGGTCCCCTGGACTGGGGGTCGCCGGGCTGGCAGCAGTCCATCCGCGTCTGGCGCGAGGCCCACGCGCGGTATGTCGTCTGCGCGGGCAAGGAGATCGAGGGCTACATCAGCTACCTGATCGCTCGCCGGGACCGCACCCTGACCGTGACGGACTTCTTCGCCGGCACGCCCCGCGCAGCGAGGCGTCTGCTGACGTTGCTGCGCGATCACCGCGAGCAGATCGACCAAGTCAAGTGGTCCGGCCGCCCCAACGAGCCGATGCTGCTGTTGCTGCAGCAGGGCACCCACCAGGTGAGCCAGGCTGCGGCCTGGATGCTGCGCATCATCGACGTCCCCTCGGCGCTGGCGCAGCGCGGCTATGCGCCGGGTGCCAAGGGCACGCTGCACCTGGATGTGCACGATGATGTCATCGCGGAGAACAGCGGACGGTTCGTTCTGGAGGTGTCGGGCGGACGCGGGGCGGTGCGCCGTGGCGGTCGCGGCACAATTCGACTGGATGTCCGGGGCCTGGCCGTGCTCTTCAGCGGGCATTCGGCCGCGGCGGATCTTCTGGAATGGACCGAGTACCTTGATGCGCCCCCGCACCAGGTGGCGGCTCTCGACGCCGTCTTTCCGGTCGGTTTGCCCTGGATGGCGGCGCGCTTCTGATCAGCCCCGCAGCATCAGGAAGAGCGTGAAGGCAAAGAGCAGCAATAGGCCGCCGACGGTGATGAGGGGCCGCTGGTCCGTATCGATCAGACGGTGAGCCATCGATCCAACCTCCGTGCTTGGACCCGACGAAATCAACCACGGCCGACGTGTGGCGTCAAGTGGGCTCCATTCGACAGGGAATATCGGTAGTTCGCCCGGGATTCTGAACCTGGGGGAACGGATCCCGGGGCGCCGAGGCCGGCCGATCCCTGGGCCGCCGACCCCCGGAGGCCTTGATCCAGCCGGGTCCTGCCGCGACAATCGCGGTCTGATCGCGGCCCGGCTACGGCCCGGTCTGGCCCGGGGGGATTCCCAGGTGCTGGCCGTCCATCTCATAAAGGTTACAGGAGTTGCGGGCGCGGAGCGCCATCTGCTCGCGCTGCTGCCTGCACTGCGGGAGCGCGGTGTCGATGCCCGGCTCGTCGTGCTGGCGGATCCCGGGGGCCATGCGGCCGGCCTGATCGCGGCAGCCCAGGCGCGGGGCGTGCCGGTTGGGAGCGTCAGGATCCTGGCTGATGGTGACGTGTCGCTATTCGCGCGCCTCAGCCACCTGCTACGCGGGTTGGGTCCGGCGATTGTCCATACCCACCTGATCCACGCGGACGTCTACGGGATCCCCGCCGCCCGGCTCGCTGGCGTGCCCGCGGTAGTGACGACCCGGCACAACGACGACGCCTTCCGCCGCCGCTGGCCGGTGCGGGTGGTCAACCGTGCCCTGTGGCGCCGGGTGCAGGCGGGCATCGCGGTCTCCGCGGCCGTGAGCCGCTTCAGCGTGGACGTCGAGGGCGCCGAGCGAGAGAAGCTGGCCGTGATTCATCACGGGCTCGATCTCGCGGACTACCGCCACGAACGCGACACGATCCGGCGCGCGCTCGGGTGCAACCCCGATGGTTTGCTGGTCGGCATGATCGGTCGGCTCACAGAGCAGAAGGGCATCGCTCATGGTCTGGAGGCCTTTGCGGCCATTGGCGGCCGGATTCCGGGCGCGCAACTCGTGATTGTGGGTGACGGTCCACTGCGCGAACGGCTGATCGCGCGCGCAAAGGCCCTGGGGCTGGCCAACCGCGCCCGGTTCCTCGGCTGGCGTGACGACGCGGCGCGCCTGATGGCGGGCCTGGACGTGTTCCTGATGCCGAGCTTGTGGGAAGGTTTCGGGATCGTGCTGCTCGAGGCGATGGCGCAGGCTACCGCCATCGTCGCCAGCGACGCGGGGGCCATACCGGAGATCGTGGAACACGGACAGAGCGCTCTGCTCGCACCACCGCGGGACGCGTACGGGTTGGCGGACCACCTTCGCACGTTGCTCGAGGATGGGAGCACGCGAGCGCGGATCGGCCAGGCGGGTCGGACGCGCCTGCTCGAACGCTTCACCGTGGATCGCATGGTGACCGAAACCCTCGCGCTGTACAAGAGACTGGCGCCGCAGACCCAGAAGGGCGTTGCGGGTGAGATGCGCCGGTTGCGCATCATGGCGGTGATTGCGCGACTCAACGTGGGTGGGCCGGCAGTCAACGTGCTCCAGACGGCTGCCCGGCTCGATCCGGCGTCATTCGAAACCCGTGTCGTGTGCGGTCGCGTGGCCCCGGAAGAGGGCGACATGAGTTACCTGGCGCACTCTCTGGGTGTACAACCGATCGTGATTCGGCAACTCGGGCCGGCGCTCTGCCCCTGGAATGACCTCATAAGCCTCGTGCGTCTCCATCGCCTCATGCGCCGCATGCGCCCGGACGTCGTGCACACGCACACCGCCAAGGCCGGATTCGTGGGGCGCCTGGCCGCTCATGTGGCGGGCGTGCCGGTCGTTGTGCACACGTACCACGGACACGTACTGCGGGGATACTTCGGTCCGCTCAAGGGGCGTATCTTCCTCGGGCTCGAACGATGGGCGGCCCGTTGGTCGCAGTGCGTGTTGACGCTCACCGAGGCGTTGCGCTGCGAGTTGGCCGAGACGTTACGCGTCACGACGGCGGATCGTATCCGGGTCATGCCGCTGGGCCTCGATCTTGCGCCTTTCACGGCGACGGTTCGCCAAGCGGGCCGGTTCCGTGCGTCGATCGGTGTGGCCACGGGGGTGCCCCTGATCGGCATCGTGGGCCGCCTGGCTCCGGTGAAGGACCACGACCTGTTCGTGCGAGCGGCGGCCGAGGTCGTGCGCCGGGAGGCGGCGGCGCGCTTCGTGGTCGTGGGCGACGGTGCGCTGCGGGGGTCGGTCGAGCGACAGGTTGCCGCGCTGGGGCTGGGCACCGCTTTCATCTTCACCGGCTGGCGGCGCGATATGCCGGCTGTTTACAGCGATCTGGACGTGACCGTCATCAGCAGCCGGAACGAGGGGACGCCCGTCACGGCGATCGAGGCCCTGGCATCCGGCTGCCCCGTCGTGGCCACCGCGGTGGGGGGAGTGCCCGAGCTCTTGGAACACGGGCGCTTGGGTCGGCTGGTGGCCTCGCGGGAGGCCGCAGATCTGGCGGCGGCGATCCTGGCGGAACTGGCGCACCCGGCGGCTCTCGGGCCGGAGCGCTCGGTTCTGGCCGCGCGTCACAGCCTCGAGGCCCACGCTCAGGCGATCGGAGCGCTGTATCGGGGGCTTCTCGGTCAGGAACCAGGACACGGAGCGTGCCGAGCCGGCCGTGGGGGAATCTAGCCCACAAAGCATCGGCGACCGGCGCTGATGTCGTGATATCATTGAACCACGCCCGGTTGCGCGATCGGGCCGCCGGCAAGGGTCGATCAGCAGGGGGAACCATGCGTCATCGCAGCCGCATCACCTTGCGCTTCACGGCGCTGCCGGCGACCGGCCCAACGGCGCTCGCCTTCATCCTGGTCAGCGGGATCGTTCTGGCGATGGGTGCTCTGTTCCCGGCCCCAGCCGGCGCCAACGGCCCCAGCGACACCCGCGCCGCGGTTGAGCGCGCGGGCGCCCGCGACGTGCCAGGCGAGCCGCTCGCCATCCGCGTCGAGGGCGTGTCCACCCGTGACATCGAGAAGCTCGAAGAAGCGGGCTTCGACGTCGCCTTTCACGGTGACGGATATGCAGAGTTGCTCGCGCGCCCCGGAGACACCGAGCGGCTGGAGCGGATGGGCTACGCCTGGAAGCCGCTCGAGCGCGACCTCTTCCCGGGCGCGCGCGGCGCGGGGGACGAGGGGAACCTGGATCCGCAGTATCACACCTACCAGGAAATGCTGGACGAGCTGACCTCGCTGGCCGCCACCTATCCCAGTATTTGCCGTCTGCACGACATCGGTGATGCCGAGAGCCGGATCTGGTGGTGGGACAACTTCTCCTACATCTACGACGTCTGGGCGCTGCGCATCTCCGACAACCCGGATCTGGACGAGCCCGAGCCGTGCATCGTCTATGATGGCCGGCACCATGCCCGCGAGCCGGTGGCGACGGAGATCTCGCTCGCGGTGGCGCGCCACTTCTGCCAGAACTACGGCGTCGATCCGGAGATCACCCAGATCGTGAACACGACCGAGATCTGGGTGGTCCCGATGCTCAATCCGGACGGGCACCAATGGGTCGAGAGCGTGGACCCCTGGTGGCGCAAGAATCTCTTTGACTACAACGAGAACCATCACGTCGACGACTACGAGGGCATCGACCTCAACCGCAACTACGACTGGCACTGGTCGGCCGGGACCTGGAGTTCGGAGACCTACGGTGGGCCGTACCCCTTCCGAGCACCTGAGACGACGGCCTTGCGCGACCTGTGTCTCGAGCACCGGCCGGCGATCAACCCCACCTACCACAGCTATGGCCGCCAAGTGCTCTATGCCTTCGGGTACGGCGTCCTGGCTGAGCCGGGGGTGCTGGAGGTGGCGATCGAGTACGGCAACCGCATCGGCTACACGCCCCAGCAGTCCACCACCCCGACCGGATCCTCCAAGGACTACTTCTACGGTGTTCTGGGCGCCGCCAGCTTCACGGTCGAGACCGCCACCGAGTTCATCCCGAGCGGCACGTCGATGCTAGCGGAAGTCGCGCAGATTCTGCCGGGCAGCATCTGGCTCGCCACACGCCTGTGGGGCCCCTCGATCCAGGGCACGGTGACCGATTCGATCGCCGGCATTCCGGTCGCGGCGACGATCCACATTCCCGAGATCATGGAGGTCTACGGCAACGGCGAGTTGTGGGACATGCAGACGGAAGCCTCGACCGGCTACTTCTGCCGCGTGCGCCCCGCAGCCCAGCAGACGATCACCCTGATGGTCAGCGCCGAGGGCTACTTCGACAAGACCATCCAGGTGACCACGGGCGGGACAACGGCGACCGTCGTCAACATCGAGCTGGTTCCGGAAGGCTTTGAGCGCGGCATCTTGCAGGGGACGGTGGCCAACGCCACAGCCGGCGACACGCCCATCCCCAACGCGCAGATCACCGTGATTGGCGCCGGTGCGACCCTGCTGACGAACGCGCAGGGCTTCTACAGCGGCTACGTCGATCCGGGCAGCTACCGCGTGGCCGTGTGGCACGAGAGCTTTGCGCCCGATACCTCGGACTACGTGCAGATTGCCGTTGGGCAGATCACGACGGTTGACTTCTGGCTCACCGACATTGCCGGGCCACAGATCAACAACACGACCCAGTACCCGAATACCCCGGATCCGATCGGGCCCTACCCGATCGAGAGCACGATCACCGACATGAGCACCATCACGCAGAAGCTGCTCTATTATCGAGCTGGGGGGCAGCCGTTCCAGGCCCTACCCATGGAGTCACTCGGGCAGAATCGCTATCGCGCGGAGATACCCGGCCAGCCACTCGAGACCGTCGTGCAATACTACGTGTTGGCCGGCGATCAGGGCGGGAATGTTTCGGTCGATCCACCGGGGGCACCCCAGGAGCTCTACACGTTCCGCGTGGCGCCTTTCGTGACAGTATTCACGGACGAGATGGAGTCGGGCCAGGGCGACTGGTTGCACTACCTGGTGACGGGTGGCTATCAGGACGAGTGGCACCTCTCAACCCAGCGCAATCACACCACGGGTGGCACGACGAGCTGGAAATGCGGCGCGGTCGGGGCAGGCACCTACGCCAACCTGTTGGATGCCGGCCTCGAGTCACCCGCTTTCACCCTGGGGGAGTCGGGTTCGTTGACGCTGTGGCACTGGATCGACGCCGAGACCAGCAGCTCCTACCCGAGCCAGGCCTATGACGGCGGCCTGGTCGAGCTGTCGGTGGCCGGCGGGAACTGGACGCAGATCGCGCCGCAGAGTGGGTACACGCACACAATTCGCGCGAGCAGCCAGCCGGGGCCTTTCCCGGCCGGAACGCCGGTCTTCTCGGGCACGAGCGATTGGACGGAGCTCACCTTTGACCTGTCAGCCTATGAACTCGAGGAGGTGCGGGTCCGCTTCCGATTCGGGAGCGACGGCAACACCGGCCGCGAAGGATGGTATCTCGATGACATCGTGGTTCGCTCCATGAACCCGCTCTCGGTCGTGGAGGAAGCCCACGAGCCCGTGTTGGAGCCGCTCAGGTGCGCCCGGCTCCTGTGCAGCCCGAGTCCTTGCTTCACCGGTGTGGGCACCGGCGTACACTATCAGCTCAATCGCCCGGCCAGCGTCGTGCTGCGCGTCTTCGACGCGGCCGGCCGTCAGGTGTCGGCCGTCCGCGGGACGCCCGCTCGGTCCGAGGGATTGCTGCAGTGGGATGGCCGCGACGCCGCCGGGCGGCCGCTCGGGTCGGGGCTCTATCTGCTGCGGCTCGATGCAGCCGGCCGGAGCCTGGGCGACCGCAAGGTGATCGCATTGGCACGCTGATACCGCGGGTGGCGCGCGCGATGGACGAACGCAAGGTCAAGGACGACCGGATGCCAGCCACCACGCTCGATCAGGCCGGACGCCGAGGCGTGCGCCTCGCGGTGGCACTGATCATCGGCGTCGTCGCGCTCGTCTATGCCAACAGCTTGCACGGCCCCTTCATCCTCGATGACCTCCCCAACATCGTCGAGAACGACGCGCTGCGCAGCTTCTGGCCGCTGCACCACCTGTTCGCCGATGCTCCCGTGGGGATCGCCGGGCGGCCGATCGTCATCCTCTCGCTGGCGCTCAATTACGCGGTGAGCGGGGAGGAGGTCTGGAGCTACCATGCCCTCAACGTGCTGATCCACATCCTCAGCGCGTTGACGCTGCTGGGGATCGTGCGGCGCACGCTGCTCGCCACGCCGCTGCGGGCGAGCTTCGGGTCAGCGGCGACGCCGCTGGGTACAGCCAGCGCACTGATCTGGGCTGTGCACCCGCTGCAGACCCAGTCGGTGACCTACATCATCCAGCGCTGCGAATCGCTCATGGGCCTGTTCTTCCTCCTGACGTTCTACTGCGCCATCCGGGGCTGGCAGTCGGCGCATCCTCGGCGCTGGCACGCGGCAGCGGTTGCGGCATGCCTCGCGGGCGTGGGCAGTAAGGAGGTCATTGCCGCCGCCCCGCCGCTGGTGTGGCTCTACGACCGCATGTTCGTGCATCGCGCCACGCGCGAGACGCTCGCCCGATCCTGGGGCCTGTATGCGGGACTGGTCGGTTGCCTGGCGCTGCTGGCCATCCAGGTGGGCCTGGCCGGCATGGGGGCGCTGGGGCTCGAGCGGCTGTCGATCACGCCGCTCCAGTACGCGCTCACGCAGCCCGGGGTCGTCTTGCACTACCTGCGGCTCGCCTTCTGGCCGCACCCGCTCGTGCTCGACTATGAATGGCCCATCGCGCAACCAGCGCAGGCGATCGTGCCCGGCCTGATCTTGCTCGCGCTGGCGCTCGGTACGGCCTGGGCCTGCGTGCGGACGCGGCCGGTCGGGTTCCTGGGAGCCTGGTTCTTCATCATTCTGGCGCCCACCTCGAGCGTCATTCCGATCCGCGACCTAGCCTTCGAGCAGCGCATGTACCTGCCGTTGGCCGCCGTGGTGGCGCTGGTGGTCGCCGGGGCCTATGCGCTCGGCCGCAGGTGGACGAGCGCCGCGGCCGCGCGGGCAGGCGTGCCGGCGGGTGTGCCAGCGAGCGTGCCGGCAGGCGTGCTGGCGGGTGTGCTGGTCACCGGCGCCCTAGGGTATGCCACCCTCGATCGCAATCGCGACTATCGCAGCGAGCTCTCCATTTGGAGCGACACGGTCCGCAAGCGACCGCTCAACGCCGGCGCCCACCTCAACCTGGGGGCGGCGCTCGAGGCGGTCGGGCGTCTCGATGAAGCGCGGGAACACACGCAGCGAGCCGTGCGCCTGAATCCAGGTTCGGCGGAGGCCAAGAACAATCTCGGCTGTCTGCTAGCTCGGCAGGGTGATCCGAGCGCTGCCGTCGCGCTTCTGTCCGAGGCAGTTCGCCTCGATCCGGAATATGCCGCCGCGCAGTACAACCTGGGCAACGTGCTGTACCAGGCCGGCCGGATGGCCGAGGCCGAGGCGCACTATCGGCGGGCGTTGGAGATCCGGCCGACCTACGTCGACGCCATGCGCAGCCTCGGCCGGGTCCTGCGGGCGGCCGGCCGGCTGACGGAGGCAACCGAGTGTTATCGTCAGATCCTCAGGCTCGTGCCGCAGGACGCCGAGACGCACTATGCCCTTGGCGCAGCTCTCCTCCGGGCCGGGCGGCTCAACGAGGCACTCGCGAGCTTCCGCACGGCGGTGCAACTCGACCCCGACTGGTTGGCGCCGCAGAACGCCGAGGCCTGGATCCTGGCGACGCACCCTGACCCGGCGGTGCGCAATGCTCCCGCCGCCATCCGCGCGGCGGAGGGCCTGGCGCAGCGGACCGGCCACCAGGACGCGGGCATGCTCGACACGCTCGCGGCGGCCTATGCCGCCGCGGGACGATATGACGAGGCGGTGCGAATCGCCGAGCGGGCTGCCGCTCTGGCGATCGCCGCCGGATCCGAGGCCTTGGCCCAGGTCATCCGCGAACGCCTGGCGTTGTACGCCCAAGGGCGACCGTTTCTGTGCGCGGCGGCCCCCGCCGCAACCGGCTCGTAGTCGCCGACGCCTTGGACCCCAGGGCCCTCTACCCCCGGCGACGCTGGCGCAGAACGGCTGCCGATCCGACGAGACCCAGCCCCAGCAGCGCAAGCGAAGTCGGCTCAGGAATGGGGTTGGGCGTGGGGCCCAGCAGATCCTGATCCAGGCCGCCGTCCCAGTAGGTGGCGATGGATCGTCCGCCATCATTGAGATAGGGCGACACAAAGGACTGCACGAAGCTCGCCTCGGTCTCGCCGTAATATGACAGGTTGTCGAACGACAGGACCTGGAAGTTGCCCGCGTTCAGGTCCCACGCATAGCTAGGTGCGCCGTCGTAGATGGCCTCCCAGACCGCGATCTGGAGCGCCGCCCGCGAGAGCTGATCTTGCAGCGTGTTTTGCTTGTGAAGCGGGATGCCATACTTGTTGTACAGGTGCGCCGCCCAGTCCAGGCCGAAGTCAGAGACGCCCCATCCGAGGAGACTCCCCGGAACGGCGTCCGTGTAGTAGACGTCCCAGTTACGCCCTTGGCCATACATCCCGGTGATCAAGTCCACGCAATAGAAGTCGGCCCAGTAATTGCCCCCCTGATCGTGTCCCTGCCACGCGCCATAGCCCGCATTGAGAATGGTCTTCACGGGGGTGTAGAAATCACCGACCAGCGGGTTGTAGTTGTAGGAGTAGTCCGGATCCATGTAGACAACCCAGGCATGCGAAACAGATGGAACGAGGAACAAAGCCAAGGCTGCCATCGTGAGTCTTCTTGCTTTCATCGTCTTTCCTCCAGCTCTGATGATGTCGCTAATAGTGAACACTGCTGCCGTGCGAGCACGATCCCTTGCTGAGCAGGCCCCCAGCAGGTCGCGTTTGGAACCGTTCCACATGGGGCAAGTTCCGTAATCGCGGCGATGGGCTTTGCTGCGATTTTGTGACACGGCATCCCGAACGGAGTCATGGAAGCGCCGCGAGCGGGAGATGAAGTGAAGCGCACCGATGGGAGCCGGGACCAGTCGCCGTGTCGGGGTCTAGGCGACGAAGCCGCAATCGCGCGCTGAGCAGCGGTGATGTACAGTCCTGCTCGAGTCTTCCGGATCGATGGACCATGCCAACGGGAGGGATCTTGGCGCCGGGTGACAAGTACAATTCCTTTGCGGAACTGGCCGGCCGGCATCGCGAAGGTCAGGACTGGCGCCACATTGTTGTATCCCGCCACGCCGCGGTGGCCATGCTCGCGCCCCACGGGGGAGGCATCGAACCCGGGACGTCCGAGCTCGCGATCGCCATCGCCGGGGACGAGTTCTCGCTGTACTGCTTCGAGGGGCTCAGGCGTTGGCGCAACGCCAGGCTGCACATCGCCAGTACCCGCTTCGATGATCCGGCCTGTCTCGAGCTGCTCCAGGACGTCCCTACAGCCATTGTGATCCACGGCTGCGCGGAACGTCGCGAGATCGTCTACCTGGGCGGGCTGCATGCGGAACTGCGCACGGCGGCGGAAGAATCGCTGGCGGCCGCCGGATTTCGAGTGGCGCAGGACACGACGATTCACGGCGGTACCGACCAGGCCAACCTCTGCAATCGCTGCGCGGGTGGGCGGGGACTCCAGGTCGAGCTGAGCCGGGGAATGAGGGCCAGCATGTTCGCGGGGCTGCGGCCCTCGGAGCGGCAGGTCAGGACCGCGGCGTTCGCGGCGTTCGTCGCGGGCATGCGGGCGATCCTGCCGCTGCCCAGTGCTCCAGCGCTACCAGCGCCCACGCCCGATGCTTAGGCGCGCGGGGCGTGCATCAGGTTGCCGGACGCACGTCGCGGAACATGAAGTACGCCGCGGCCACCAGACACAGCGCCGCCCACAGGTAGTCCAGCGAAAGCCGCTGCTTCATGTAGAACGTGCAGAAACCGGCGAAGACGATCATCGTGATCACTTCCTGGATCACCTTGTAGCGCAGATCCTTCAGATGTCCGTACCACGCATAGGTCATGAAGAGGTTCGAGCCCACGAGCAGCAGGACCGGCGTGAGCTTGTGCATCGGTGTTCTCCGTCTGACCGACCTTCCCGCAGGCCGGCGCCGGCCGCCGGATCCCGTAGATCGAGCGGGGACTAGAACGCCTCGGTAGGGCGCCTGTCAAGATGCTTCACGCGATGCTTCGGGAGCATGCTTCACAACTGCCGGGCGACCGCCGGCCACCAACCCTGCAAGGCCGCCAGAAAGCGCTCGGCCTGGCCGTCCAGGGAGAAACTGGCCAGCACGGTGCGCCGGGCGTTCTCGGCCTGGCGGGCCCAGACGTCCGGCCGATCCACAAAGTTGCGCACCGTCGCGACGAGGCCGGCCGCGGACGCCTCACCGGCGATCGACACGCCGGAGTCGGGGCCGAAGCCGGCGGCCAGCGCGCCGGCGCGGGCTTCCGCGCCCAGGACCACCGGACAGCCACACGCCAGGGCTTCCAGCACCGCCAGGCTTAGCCCCTCAGATCGGCTGGGATGGATCAGAACATGACCGGCTGTTAGGACGTCGCGCAGGACCGCAGGGGAGAGCAGCCCACGGAACGCCACCGCCTCGCGCAGACCCATTGCGCCGGCCAAGGCCTCCAACCGGGTGCGCTCGGGACCATCGCCGCAGATGTCGAGGTGGGCTGCCAGGCCTTGCCGGAGCAGGCTGGCCACGGCCTCCAGGGCAAGCTCGGCGCGCTTGCGATGGGTCAGCGTGCCCGCGAAGCAAAGCCTCAGCTCGTGCGGTCCGGGGGGCCGGCGCGCCGAATCGGGTCGCCAGAAGCTTGTGTCCACGCCATTGGGGACGACCACCGCGCTACGTGCGGCCCGCGCGCCGAACGGGAGCCTGCTCACGATGTCACGCAGCTCCTCGGTGACGCAGATGAGATGATCCGCCACCCAAACCGATCCCAGGGCGCGCCAGACTCCCGGGCCGCGCAGCTCCTCGGTCGGGCCGTGCACATAGCCGACCGTTGCCGTGCGGGGAAAGTGCAGCTTCAGGGCGGCCAGAACAGGAAAGAGCCGCAAGCCGTGAACGATGACGACGCCCTCGCCTTGGGCCCGCGCGGCCAACCGGCGCGCCGTCCGCACATAGGCAGCCGGTTGCGCTCCGGGACGCTTGGGCACGTATTCCCACGCCACGCCCTGCTCGTCCAGGGCGCGCCCATAGGTCTCGCGGGGCGCAGGCACGCCGTACAGAACCGCCTGCTGAGAAAGGCGGCCGGCGAGGCGCACGGCCAGATTCACCGCCACGGTGCTGGCGCCGGAGGCACCGCTGTAGAGAAGGTGAATGACCGTTGTCGCCGTTTGACTCACCCGAGCCCCCAGTTAGGTAACCGTGCCCGGCATTATCCCACAGCCGTTTCTTGCGGTACACGTGGGGCTTCGTGCTGTACATTGGCCGCGTGGGTCGCGGCAGCCGGACGAGCGGCACCGTGTGCGGGGCTCATCCCGGTGCGACCATGTCCCTTGTCTGGCAGTGGGGGGACGCATGATCGCCGAAGTGCTCAAGGCTGCTCTCGAACTGTTGGCCACCGGGGAACCGTTCGCGCTGGCGACCGTGATCGAGGCGCAGGGCTCTTCGCCCGGCAAGCCAGGCCATAAGATGCTGCTGCGCCCGGATGGCCGGCAGGTTGGGACCATCGGCGGCGGGCAACTGGAGCTGCACGTGCAGCGCGAGATGCAGGCGATGCTCGCCCGCGGGCGCGGTGGCCTGCTCACGTACTCTTTCGAGCCCGGGGCACCCAACAACCCCGGCATGACATGCGGCGGCGCCGTGACCATCGCCATCGAAGTCGCGGCGGCCGCGGCCCGGGTGCTCTTGTGCGGGGGCGGGCACGTCGCGCAGGCGCTGGCGCGCCAGCTCCGGGAACTGGGCTACGCGCACGTCCTTGTGGATGAGCGACCCGCAGTCGCCACGCGGGAGCAATTCCCCGCTGCCGTCGCCATCCATCACGAGGCGCCGCCCGCCCACATCCGCGCCGGCGGACTGGACCGTCTCAGCCACGTGATCATCTTCACGCACGACCACGCGCTCGATCGCGACACGCTGTTGGCGGTGGCACGTGCTGGTTTCGCCGGCTACGTCGGCTTGATCGGCAGCGCGCGTAAGTGGGCTGCAACCCGCCAGGCGCTGATCGAGGCTGGCGTGGCCGAGGACTGGATTGCCCGCGTGCACTGCCCGATCGGGCTCGCGATCGGAGCACGCACGCCGGCCGAGATCGCCGTGTCGATCGCGGCGGAGCTGGTCAAGGAGAAAGGAGTTGGCGCATGAGGTCGGGATTCATCGCCATCGCCGTGGCGCTGGGTGTCGGCGGGCTGGCCGCGAGCGGCCTAGCTGTGAGCGGCCTGGCTGTCGCCCGGGCGCAGAAGCCGCAGCCGCCTGCGGTCGAGACCGTGGCCGGCAAGTGCATGACCTGCCACAAGGAGAAATCGCCCGGACTGTACCGGCAGTGGTACGCATCGGCGCACGCCAAGCACGACGTCACGTGTCTCGAATGCCATGGGGCCCAGCGGTCCGAGCCGGACGCCTACCTGCACGAGGGCGCCTATATCGCCACGCTGGTGACGCCGGCGGACTGCGGCCAGTGCCACACCGAGGAGGCGGACCAGGTGGGCGCCTCGCATCACGCCAAGGCAGGCGAGATTCTCGAATCGGCCGACGCGTACATGGCCCACGCGGCCGGCGGCCAGCCCGCGGCGATCGCCGGCTGCGAGAGCTGCCACGGCGCCAAGGTCAAGCTCGACGCGGGCAGCCGCAACCAACTGGCCCGCGAGAGCTGGCCCAACTCAGGCATCGGCCGCCTGAATCCGGACGGCAGCAAGGGGGCCTGCAACGCCTGCCACACGCGCCACAGCTTCTCGAAGGCCCAGGCGCGCCAGCCGGAGTCGTGCGGCAAGTGCCACCTCGGACCGGATCATCCGCAGAAGGAGGTCTACGAGGAGTCGAAGCACGGCAATGCCTACGCGACCCACCTGGCCGACATGAACCTGCAAGCTGATCGCTGGGTCGTCGGCGTGGATTACTTCGAGGCGCCCACCTGCGCCACGTGTCATCTGTCGGCGACCAGCAAGCAGAAGGTGACCCACGATGTCGGCCGGCGGATCTCCTGGACCTTGCGGCCGGAGGTCTCCGTGCTCCAGGACAACTGGCAGCAGAAACGCGCGGCCATGCAGGACGTCTGCGCGAATTGTCACCACAACGAGTTCGTCCAGGGTCATTACTATCAGATGGACGGGGTGATCCGCCTGTACAACGACAAGTTTGCCAAACCGGCGGGCGAGATCATGAAGCTGGTGCGGGACAAGGGGCTGCTCGAGAACCCGTCCGCGTTCGGCAACGCCGTGGAATGGACCTACTGGGAGATCTGGCACCACGAGGGCCGCCGGGCGCGTCACGGCGCCGCCATGATGGGCCCGGACTACACCTGGTGGCACGGGATCTACGACGTGGCCCAGCACTTCTACTTCAAGTTCCTGCCCGAGGCGCGCAAGTACAACCACCCCGAGGTTAATGCCCATATCGACAAGTTACTGGCGAATGACGCCATGCATCACTGGATCCAAAGGCCCACGTCCGAGATCAAACAGGACATCCGCAACGGCAAGCTGCAGGAGCTCTATCGCTACATGTTTGCGCCCGAGTAACGGACACTCGCGCCAGGGTGGGCGGGGCCGCGGCCGACTCGCGCAGAGGCAGGCGGTCGGACAGGCAGACCACTCGCGCAGAGGCAGGCGGGAATGATCAGACGCTTTCGGCTCTTCGTGCACGGGCTGGCCACCAATTGGGTGGGCACGATCGGAGCTGTGCTGACGACGAGCGCCTTCATCCTCTTCGTGTTCATGGAGGCGCTCCAGCTGCTCGGCATCGTCACGAACGCGTATGTCGGTCTGATCAGCTACATGGTGCTGCCGGCGCTCTTCATCCTGGGTCTGCTGCTGATCCCGATTGGCTGGCGCATGTATCGCCGGGCGACAGGGCGCACGACACGGGAGCTTCTGTCGGAGCGCTTCACGCCCGAGCTCGTCGCCCCTGGGAAGATCTTTGGCTCGGGCCTGTTGGGTGTCATCGCCCTCCTGACGGTGGTCAATCTGCTCTTCCTGGGCGCGGGCGGGGCGCGCATGCTGCACTTCATGGACGAGCCGAAGTTCTGCGGCACCGCCTGCCACCAAGTCATGCACCCCGAGTGGGAAACCTACCAGCAGTCTCCGCACGCGCGGGTCAAGTGCGTCGAATGCCACGTGGGCGAGGGGGTGGGCGCCCTGGTGGATGCGAAGCTCAACGGACTGTGGCAGATCATCAGTGCGACGTTTGACCTCTATGAGCGACCGATCCCGACGCCGGTGCACAACCTGCGGCCGGCGCGGGAGACGTGCGAGCACTGCCACTGGCCGGAGAAGTTCTATGGCGAGCGGCTGAGCGTTTTCACCCGCCACGATCTGGACCAGGCCTCGACGCCGCGCTACACGACGCTGGCGCTGCGGGTCGGATCGGGGACGGGCGAGGAGCGCGGCACGATTCACTGGCACATCGCGGCGCAGAACGAGGTCCGCTACGAGCCAGAAGCGCGTGATCGCGCCACGATGGCCTGGGTGGAGGTGCGCACGCCCGGCGGGGAGTACCGCCGCTTCACCAACCGCAGCGCGGGCCCCCGGGGCGCGGCGGGCCGGGCCGCCCCATCCGGTCGCGCAGGATCCAGCCACGGGATGCAGGAGGTGCGCACGCTGGACTGCGTCGATTGCCACAACCGTGCCACGCATGTCTATGAGGACCCGGAGACAGCCATCGACCAACGCCTGGCCGACGGGCGGATGGATCGGACCCTTCCACACCTGAAGCGCGTGGCGCTGGGGGCGCTCCTGGGGGGCTATCCATCCAAGGACGCCGCCCTGCGCGGGATCGCCAACGAGATCCGGGGCACGTACGCCCGAGAATTCCGCCGCGAAACGGCCGGGCTCCAAGAGGAGGTGGACCAGGCCGTGGGGACGCTCCAGGCGATTTACCAGCGCAACATCCATCCTGTGATGAACGTGGGCTGGAACGTCTACCCGGACCACCGGGGCCATCGCGCCGGCGGCGGATGCTTCCGGTGTCACAACGCTGATCTGGTCGACAGCGATGGCGCGGCGATTTCCAGCGACTGCACACTGTGCCACTCGATCCTGGCCTACGACAGCCCCGCGCCCTTCCAGTTCCTGCTGCCCGCGCAGGAGCGGGATCCCGCCCGGCGGATGCACCGGTACCTGCAGGAGGAGTTCCTGAGCGCGCGGCGATGAAGCTCGCTTGACACCTTCGCCCTGGCCGCGGCCCGCGCCCGAGCTGGCGGATGAACACGGGCGCGCGCGACGTCCGATCGTGCTGCGAGTGCGGCACCGGAGCGAAAACCGACGTGGGGGGAGGCGAATCTGAGGTTGATCTCGGGTGTGCTTGCGGGAAGGCGCTCATCACCGACCATGGGAGGATGCCATGGATCGATCCGGCGGCTACGAGACCCCCTTCATCGCCGAGTCCTACGACCATGTCGTGCCTTACAGCGAGCGCGATGATGTGGGGCGCTATGTCGAGTGGGCGCAGGCGTGCGGCGGCCCGGTGCTCGAGCTGGGGTGCGGCACGGGGCGCGTGCTCGTGCCCGTCGCGCGCGCCGGGATCGAGATCGTGGGGCTCGATCTCTCGTCGCGAATGCTCGCGATCTGCCGCGGGAAGCTGGCCGCTGAAGCTCCCGACGTGAGGGCGCGCGCCCGACTCGTTGAGGGCGACATGACCGCGTTTGATCTGGGCCGCAAGTTCCGCTTGATCGCGACGCCCTTCCGCCCCTTTCAACACATCCTCACCGTCGAGGGCCAGCTCGCGTGCCTCGCCTGCGTGCATCGGCACCTCGAGGACGGCGGGCTCTTCGTGCTCGACCTCTTCAACCCGTCGCTACCCATGCTGACCAGGGAGCACGCCGACCAGGAGTTTGGCGAAGAGCCCGAGTTTGTGATGCCCGACGGCCGGCGCGTGGTGCGGCGCTTGCGCCTTCCGGGCCGCGACTACTTCCAGCAAGTGAACGACGTCGAGCTGATCTACTACGTCACCCATCCCGACGGGCGCCGGGAGCGGATCGTGGATGCGTTCCAGATGCGCTACCTCTTCCGTTTCGAGGTGGAGCACCTGCTGGCCCGAGCGGGCTTCCGGGTGGAGCGCATCGACGCCGACTACGAGGGCAACCCCTACGGGTCGAAGTACCCGGGTGAGCTCGTCGTGCACGCGCGCAAGGTGCGGGGGTAGGCTGCGGCCGGCGGGGGGACCTGAGCCCTCCGGCCTCCCGGGCGGCTGCTCAGGATGGGTCCTCCTGCGCATCCCCGCGCGGCCGGAGCTGACTGTCGTCGTCGCGCCGCTCGCCCTGGATTCCCAGCAACTTCGCGGGAAGCACCTTGCCGCGCCCGAAGCGCTCCTCGATGCGGTCGATCGTCTCGGCCAGCCGGCGGCGCTTCTCCTGCGACTTGGGCGGCGCGAAGAGATCAAGCATCTCACAGCTGGCCGTGGAGATCCCGCTGACCCCCACGCCGATCAGCCGCACCGCCTGGCCGTTCCAGTGCTCGCGGAATAGGTGGCGGGCGATCTCGTAGATGCGGTTGGCGTCGCAGGTCGCGCTGTCCAACGTCGTGCGGCGCGTGAGCGTGCGGAAGTCGTGGTAGCGGAGCTTGAGCTGCACGATGCGGCCGGCCACGTCATCCGCGCGCAAGCGGCGCGAGACGCGGACGGCCTCATCCAGCATGACACTCTCCAGAAGCTCGGCGTCGGTCTGGTCGCGGCCGAAGGTCTGCTCGTGGCTGTAGGATTTGGCCTCCCAGTCGGGGACGACCTCGCGGCTGTCGCGGCCCCAGGCCAGCTCGTGCAGGTGCTCCCCGTGCTGCCCGAACCGGGCGACGAGCGCGCGACGATCCATGTCGGCGAGATCACCAACGGTGCGGATCCCCAACGCCTCGAGCGCCTCGCGGGTGCGGGGGCCGACGCCCCACAGCCGGCCGATCGGCAGCGGCCGCAAGGTCTCCAGCAGCTTGTCGGGCTCGACCACGACCAGCCCGTCGGGCTTCTCGAGGTCCGAGGCGATCTTGGCCACGAACTTGACCGGCGCGATGCCGACCGAGGCGGTGAGGCGCGTCTTGGCGCGGATCGCCGCCTTGATCTGGCGTCCGATCTCGCGCGGCTCACCCAAGACGCGTCCCATGCCGGTGAGATCGAGGAAGGCCTCGTCCAGCGAGAGCGGCTCGATCTTGGGCGAGAAGGTGCGGAAGACCTCCATGATCTGATCCGAGACGTCCCCGTACTTGCGGAAGTTGACCGGCAGGCGCACGAGGTGCGGGCAGCGGCGCTGGGCTTCGGCCATCGGCATGGCCGAGTGGATGCCGTACTTGCGCGCTTCGTAGGAGGCGGCGCTCACGACGCCCCGGCCGCTGGCCGCACCGCCCACGACGACGGGCTGCCCCGCGAGCGACGGATCGTCGCGGATCTCGACCGACGCGTAGAAGGCGTCCATGTCGACGTGGGCGAAGATGCGCTGCCAGTGAGTCATGGCGCTTCCTCGGCTGCGAAATCGTCAGGGTAGAGGGCCGGCCACCCTCACCCTGGGGAAACATCATTCTAGCCGGTGCGTACCGATACTGCGCTATACTGCTTGCGCCCGCCCCCGGTGCGGCCCCCCCCCCCGTGAACCCCCCGTAGTCATGAGCATGTAGAGAGGATGTGGGTCATGAAGCGTTGGATTCCATTGCTTGTGCTCCTGGGGACCTTGGCGGGTCCATCCGCGGCCCTGGAGCTGGTTGTCAACGGCGGTTTTGAAGAGCCCTGGGGGGCTGAAGGCTGGCAGTCGTGCCTGTCGGGATCGACGGCGCTCGTCGACCGCGGCGTGGGTCACGAACCGGACCCCGATTACGAGGTCAGGCTGACCCAGGGGACGAACACCGGCTACGCCCGGCTCGATCAGATTGTCGACATCCCCGGCCCGGCGACCCAGCTTACATTCCGCGCCAGAATGCAGGTGGCCGCATCAACCAGTGCCTGGGCGGCCGCGGGCCTCGTCGTGGCCTATCTCGACCCACGCGGTTTCACGCTGGCCGAGACGCGCATCTGCGCCACTACGCGTGACTGCCCATGGGAGGATGGCCCGACGTTGCACTTGATCTCAGTGGCGAACGAGGATTGGCAGAGCCATGCCCTCGATTTGGACGAGGAGCTCACGCACTTTCCGGCACTCGATCCGGAGGGGATCAGGCACGTGCGCCTATCCCTGCTGGCGCAGACGTACAACTGCTGAGGTGGCACGGAGGCGGCGGAGGTCTCCGCCGATGACGTCACGCTGACATGCGCCTTCACGGACCCAGTCATCGAGGTCATCGAGTCCATCGTGATGGATGTGCCGGGCAACGGCTACCTGGAACCTGGTGAGTCCGGCGGGCTCGTGACGGTGATCAAGAACTTCGGGGCATCCGCCGCGGGGGTCACGGCGAACCTGACAACCCAAGATCCCTATATCACCGTCGACCAGGCCGACGCCACTTTCGGCGACCTGCCCGAAGGGGCGGTGGCCGACAACATGGCCGAGCCTTTCATGGTGAGCGCCTCGCCCAATACGCCGCCCGGCTACTCCGCGCGATTGACGCTAGGGCTCTCCTACGGCGGCGGCACTGCGATCTGTGAGCTCGTGTTATGCGTGGGAGCCTACGACTACCTTGTATGGGAGCACTCCACGGACCAGTCGGGGGGACCGGTGCTAAGCAGCACGCTCGCGTCGCTGGGTTATGTCGGTGATCTGACGACGGTCCTTCCGCTCGACGGGTTGCACCGTTACCGGGCACTCTTTGTGTCGTGTGGCATGTACTCGGACAACTTCATCATCAACAGCGATTCCCCTCAGGCATGGGCCCTGCTGGACTACCTAAACAGCGGCGGGGGATTGTATCTTGAGGGCGGCGAGGTGTGGTTCGAGGACCCGCAGGCCGGAGGCCAGGACTTCGGGACGATCTTTGGGATCACGACTGCCGGTGGCGGCTCAGGCATGATGCCGCTCGTGGGGGTCGAAGGCATCGCGGGTACCTTCGCTCAGGGCATGACCTTCGGGTACGGAGGCGACAATTTCCACGTCGACGAGCTCGAGCCGGCCGGTGATGGTTTTACGCTGTTGCAGGATCCCTTCACCATGATCAGAGTGGGTGTGGCTCGAGAGGAAGGCCCCGGTCGCACGGTCGGCACATCCTTCGAGTTCGCCGGACTCGTGGACGGTGCACCTCCATCGACCAAGGCCGAGTTGGCGCAGGCCCTGATGGAATTCCTGACGGTCCCCGGGCCGCAGCACGCGCCTGACGAACCCGGCGCGCGGGTGCGCGGACCATGGCAGTCTTACGTCGCGCCCAATCCCTGGGCCGGATCGACGCTCCTGCACTACGAGCTGCCGCAGCCGCGTCGCGTGACCGTCGACTTGTTCGATTCCGCGGGACGACAGGTGATGAGGCTGGCGGAGGAGCACCAGCCAGCCGGGATTCACGCGGTGGCGTTGGATGGTGCCGCGTTGACACCCGGGATGTATCTCATCAGGCTCCAAGCCGGGGCTGATGTCAGCACGCGCAAATGCGTCATTGTCCGATGAAGGATAGCAGCCCGTGACAGTCCCTAGACCTCTTCCGCGATAGGCAGCGCGGGCACCCCCGGCGCCGGCGGGCCCTCGACCATGCGGATCCGCCGCCAGTGCCCCGCACGATAGCGCAGATAGAGGACGACGCCCAGCGCCATCACCACGACGACGACCATGCACCAGGTGGCGCGCGGCGGCACGTGAAAAACGCGCACGAGCAGGATCCCAGCCACCGCCATGGCCCAGTGGCCACTCACCGACAAGAGCATCGTCTTGAACGTGTCGCCCGCACCGCGCAGGGCGCCGCCGAAGACGATGCCGATTGCGTCAGCCGACACGTAGAGCGCCACCAGGCGGACCATGAAGATCGCCAGGGGCCGCACCTCCTCGAAGGCCGCGGCGTCTTGCCGTGATCGAAAGAGCTCGACGAGCTGATGCGGAAAGAGGCTGTACAACGCAAAGGTGCACGTCGAGTAGACGAGCGCCAGCTTGAGCGCCGAGTGCGTGACCTTGTGGGCGGTGTCGGGATCGCGAGCGCCCATGTAGCGACCGACCAGGCTGATGACGCCGATATTCACGCCCAGAAGCGGCACGAACGACACCATGTCCCAACTGAAGGCGATCGTCATGGCGGCCGCCTGGGAGATCCCGTAGGAGTGGAACGTCTGGACCAACACGTTGAAGGCCATGATGTTCAGAAAGAACTCGAGTCCCGCTGGCGTCCCGAAGCGCAGCAGGCGCCGCATGAGCGGTAGATCGAACCTCAGGCCCGCCACGACGCCGAATTCACGCCGGTTGCTGGGCCAGAAGTACGCCGCGATGAGAGCCACCAGCCCCGAGAAACTCCCGACCAGCACGCCGAGTGCGGCCCCCCGGATCCCCATCGCCGGCAGTCCCAGGTGTCCGAAGATCAGCACGTAGCTCACGACCACGTTGACCGCCATGGCCAGGCCGGTGGCGGCCATGACCACGCGCGTGCGCCCGAGCCCGCTGAAGAAGCCGCTGAGGCTGTTGCGCAGCAAGGCGATCACGGCGCCATACATCAGGATGCGGAAGTACTCCCGCTGCGGCCCGAGCTGTTCGGGCGCCAGATGAGCGGCGTCAAACATGCGGTAGCCGACCGGGATAAGGAGCAGGATCAGGGGATAGGCGAGCACGGCGATGATGATCGCCTGGCTCACCACGACCGGGCACCGGCGCATCTGCCCCGCCCCGAGATGCTGCGCCACGAGGGCGGTCGAGTATCCGGTCAGGCCGATGAAGAAGGTCAGGAACATGAAGGCGGTGAGACCGCCGGCCATGGCCGCGCTCATGTACTCGGGGTGCAGCCAGGACAGAAACACGCGGGTCGAGAACATCATGATCGTCTCGCAAGACTGCGAGGCGACCATCGGCAGCGCCACGGCCAGCAGCTCGCGCATGCCTCCCGGTGCGGGTGACGATCCTGCGGGCGATGACCTCGCGGGCGGCCAACCCGCGGGCAACGATCCTGGATGGCTGGGCGCGGTGCTCATTCTCGGTCTGTTTCCTCGTGCGGCGGTCCCTGGGTGTCCGGCGGCGTCGGCCGGGGCCTCACGAGGATTCGCGTCGGGCGGCGATCTCTTTCAGTCTGGCTTCGTCGATGGTGGTCAGGCGCTCGTAACCCCGCTCGGTCTCGGCCGAGAGCTGCCCGTCCTGCCCGAACTCCCGGCCGGCCCGCTGCACCAAGTCGCAGAGGTCCGAGAAGACAGTTTCGCCGTCATCCTCAGCGAGGCCACTGGCAAAGGGCACCAGTAGTTCGCCGGCATAGGCGGGGCCATAGATCCTGCGCATCGTGGCCAGCAGCGTGTCAAAACAGGATCGCTCCCGGAACCCGCACACGGAGATCATGAAGAACCGGATTCGATCCATGGAGACGAACGCGGGATCCTCCGGACGGCCCGTGAGCCTCAGGAAGCTGTTGAAATAGAGCGGAAGCTGACGGTCCACGAAGGTCTTGACCGGACCCGGGAGCGTGTAGAAGTAGAGCGGCGTGGACAGGACAACGAGATCCAGGTCCCGGTACTTATCGAGGATGCCGGTCATGTCATCCGTCTGCACGCAGCGTCCGGGCGTCGTCGTCCAGCAGCTCCGGCAGCCGAGGCAGGGCTGGATCTCGAGATCCGTCAAGGTCAACTCGTCGGTTAGCCAGCCGGCATCGCGCAGACCCGCTGCGAACCTGGATCCCAGCCGGTAGGAGCCGGACTGGCGGCCCCGTGGGCTGCCGTAGACGATCAGGGCGTTCATGCTGAACCTCCGGAACACCGAGGCAACTGCTCCCTGGGCCGCAACCCGCGGGGAGCAACGTGACCGGGAAGGATACAGCGGCCTGCATCGTGATGCCAGCCGCCAATAGCCGCGCGCTACCGCACCACCAGCACCCGCGCCGAACGCGCCGTCGCGCCCGCGCCGAGGCGCACGAGATACACCCCGCGCGGAAGCGCCCGGCCCTGATCATCGCGTCCGTCCCAGGTGATCGATCCCGCGACGCCCGATGCCCCGGACGCCGTCTCTGCCCGCGCACTGAGCATCCCTCCAGCGGGTCCATCCAGGCTGCGGACGCGACGCCCCAGTGCATCGTGAATGGTGACCACTGCGGGGCCGGCAGCATCCAGTTGATACGAGATGCACGTGCTCTCGCGCAACGGGTTCGGCCAGACGTGCAGTCCCAGTCCGACCGCGATCGTGGTCTCGACGCCGGCCGGATCGAGGACCGGGATGGTGGCATCGTTGTCGGTATGGCGGCGCCACTTCGGCCAGGGCAGGCCGCCCGGGTTGTACGTGTAAGGGCCGAGGTCCCAGCAGTAGATCTTGGTGTCGTTGCAGCCCAGCAGCAGCTCCAGGTGACCGTCGAAGTCGAGGTCCGCGAGCAGCGGGGAGGAGTAGATCGTGTAGGTCGCGTCGGTCAACGGAAAGCCGGGCAGGGAAGTGCCGTCCAGCTCCCACGCGTAGACCTTGCCGGTGTTCTCCCCGACCACGATCTCTAGCGCGCCGTCGCCGTCGAGATCGCCGATCGAGGGCGAAGAGAAGACCGAGTACGAGGTTGCCTGCGGCCAGCCTGGTAGCAGCGTGGCGTCGTGGTTGTACACTCGCACCTGGGAGTCGTTCATGCCGAAGACGACCTCGAGCTCGGGGTCGGCGTCGAGATTGGCGATCGCTGCGGAGCTGTGCGTCGAGTACCCGGCGTCGATGGGCCAGCCGGGCAGGTAGGCGCCGTCGTGGCGCAGGCAGTGGATCGTGCCGTCGCGCGCCCCGATGACGATGTCGAGCTGTCCGTCGGCGTCGATGTCCGCCAGACTGGGCGAGGACCCGGATCCCGATACGCCGATGACGAGCGGGAAGCCCGGCAGCATCTGTCCGTTCCCATCCAGCACCACCAGGTTGTAATCGCTGTTGTCCGCCGTGATGGCGATCTCGTCGTAACCGTCGCCGTCGAGGTCGCCCAAGGCGGGCGAATTGCGTACCACGTACGGCGTAGCGTAGGGGAAGCCGGAGCAGAGCGTGCCGTCGTGATTGAAGGCGTAGATGTATCCGTGGTTGTCGCCGAGCACGATCTCGAGGAGGCCGTCGCCGTCGATGTCGCCGCAGGCGGGAGTGGAGAAGGTCATGAAGCTGAGCGCAATGGGGAACCCGGGCAGGGCCGTGCCGTCGCGGCGAAAGGCATAGAGCCGGCCGTCGAAATTGCCTAACACCAGCTCGTCCTGGCCGTCCCCATCGAGGTCGACCGCGGCGGGTGAGGAGCAGAAGTAGGCATACTGGTCCGGCCACAGGGCGGGCCCCATGTAGCGTGGCCACCCGGACAGGAGCGACCCGTCGTGGTTCAAGATGTAGGCATGGCCGTCCTGCGAGGCGATGCCGATCTCCAGCTCCGGATCGTCATCGAACTGCGCCGCCACGCCGGACTGCGAGACGCTGTAGCCGGTGGTGTAGGGCCAGCCGGGTTCGAGGCTGACGGCATGGGCCGGGGCGGCGCCAATGACGGCCCCGATGACCGCGCAGGCGAACGCGCCGATGAACCCGCCGATGAGTGTGAACGCGGACGCGGGGGTACGCACGCCAGGTCTGAAGAGATGCGAGCTCATGGTGGACCTCCGACAGCCAGGGGTTGCTCCGAATGCGAGCTTCAGCTGGACCGATTGTAGCACGAGCGGGCATCCGCTACGGACGGCTCCGGACTTGCAGAGCATCCGGGTCTGGGCTTTGATCAGACGGGGCCCGGCTGGCCGCAGACTGGCAGAGACTTGTGACACCGCAGGGCAACGGGACCCGCAGCGCGCAGAGGAGAGAGCATGGATCACGATACCCGCGGAACCCGCGGAAGCGCGGCCGGACGCGAGGCCCTGGATCGCCTGCTGGCCGGCAACGCCCGGTTCGTCGCATCCCGCATGGAGCACCCGAACTGCTCGCCCGGGCGCCGCGCCCAGCTACTCGCGGGGCAGAAGCCCTTCGCCGCGGTCCTCGGTTGCGCGGATTCGCGCATTCCGCCGGAGGTGGTCTTCGACCAGGGCCTCGGCGACCTGTTCGTGATCCGCGTCGCCGGCAACGTGGCGACGGATCACATCATCGCCAGCATCGAGTACGCCGTCGCCCATCTGAACGTGCCGTTGATGATGGTCCTCGGTCATAGCTGCTGCGGCGCGGTGACCGCGACCCTCCAGGGGCACACGACCGAGGGACACCTGCCCGAGCTCGCGGCGCTGATCGAGCCGGCCTGCCGGGACGCCCAGAAGACCCCCGGCGATCCCATCGATCGGGCCGCGCGGCTCCTGGCTCGACAAACGGCGATCCGGCTGCAGGAGGAGAGCGCGATCATCGCGGCCGCGGTCGCCGCGGAGCGGGTTCGGCTCGTGGCAGCCTACTACGATCTGGAGAGCGGACGCGTCGAGGTGCTTTAGACGCAACGCCGCTGCCAAGCTCATGGGACGAGCTGTCGATCCGGAATGTGAGGGCTGATGGTAGCGCGGAACCGGCTGCCACGGTGGTACGCGCCGAGTGTTGGGGTCCTGGCGGTCTGGGCCTTGGCCGCCGCGGCGTTGTCCGGCGATGACCGGGCAACGGCCGAGCCCATCGGCGGGGCGCAGGCCCATCCGCCCGTCAGCGTGCGCCGCCTCGTGTTCACCGAGGTCTGGCGGGTCGGGGCGGACAACGCCGAGTGCCTGGTCGGCTTGCCGATCGCCGCGCTCGCGCTCGATGGCGAGGTCTATCTCCTCGACCAGCAACTCTGCACCGTCACGGTGTTCGACCGCCACGGGCGGAAGCTGCGTAGCTTCGGCCGTCCGGGCGAGGGACCCGGCGACCTGCGCTGGCCGCGCGCGCTCGTGGATCTCGGGCCGGGGCAGGTGGGGGTTCTCGATCAGCGACCGGCGGCGGTGCACCGGTTCGATCGACAGGGGCGCTTGGTGGTCTCGCTCGGCATCGGCTCGGAGAGCGCGGAGGAATCAGCACTCGAGATCCATGGCCGCGACTCGCTGCTGGTGGTGCTCAGCTCGCGGATGCAGGTCGTGCGCGAGAGCGACCGCATGGGGCGTGAGAGCCGGAATCGCTGGGCGCGGCTGACGTCGGACGGTCGCCTCGATCCGATCTACTATGAGTGGACCCACCGGTTCGTCTATTACGGGCGCGCCGAACCGGTGGTGGAGGCGGACCTGCCGGTGGTCCGGTGCGTGGCCGGCGCAGGGCGAGTCTACTGCGCTCCACAGCGCGACGCTTATCGGGTGGATGTCTATGCGGTGAACGGTGACACGCTGGGGTCCATTGTCCGCGATTACATGCCGCGCAGGCGTTCCGCGGCGGAACGCGAGCGAATCACCGCCGAGCGCGGCCAGGCGGTGGACGGCTCCTTGACCATCGACTACCGCGCCGCCGAGTGCGATCCGGCCATTCTCGCTTTGCGACTGGGCGATGACGGCCGACTGTGGGTCCTCAGCAGCCGGGGCGCGCTCGATCCGCCCGCGGGCGTGGATCAGGTCTGGGACATCTTCGATGCCGGCGGAACGCTGTGCGAGCGGGTCGAAATCGTTCTGGGAGCGGATCGCGAGCGCGACAGCTTCTTCTGGCTCGCTGACGAGCGCGTGGTGCTATGCCGCAACCGTGCCGGAGCGGCGGCCGCCTACTACCGGCCGGGGAGCGCGGCGGGCGACACCGGTGTTGCAGGGGACGCGAGTGAAGCGGGTCTGGAGGTCGTGTTGCTGGCGGCCCGGCGCCCCTAGCCTGGCGCGATGCCGGTGCCAATCGACCTGATCCCTGGCGCGAGCAACGGCATCGTGATTATGCCCTGGGCTCGGGGCCGGAATCTTCGACGATCAGTGCCCGGCGCTGTGGCGTTCAATGCGCTCGATCCGATCCAGGATGTCATCGAGCAGCAACCGGGCTGGCCTATGCGACATCCACCAGCTCCTTCTCAATGAGAAGCCAGTGGGCTGGCGCGATAGCTCGTCGAGATATGACATCGGCGCGGACACCGAGCAGGGCTTCGATCTCATCGGCGAGGTCCACGAAGCGCAAACCGATGGACGGGTCGACCTCAACGAGCACATCGATGTCGCTATCTTCTCGTTGATCGCCGCGAGCGTATGACCCAAAGATAGCGATGCGCCGAACGCCGAACTGACGCTCGAGCCGCGGACGCGCCTCGCGAAGGGCCCGCAAAATCTCTTGTCGATCCTTCATTCACTCACCTCCCGCGAATCGGCACACCGTTTCCGCGGCAAGTCGAGGCAAGACCAGAAGAAGCATATCACGCCCGTGGAGCGCTTCAAGGGCTTTCATCCTTCTGGACCGAGAACTGCATTCTGCGCCCGCGCTCCCGCTCGATCCGCAGCCTGCATCGAGCCCGGCCTGGTTGATGCTCGACTTGGCGGGCTGGCCGCTGCGCGCCCTTCACAGTCTGTGCGCCGAACCCCCCTCCTCCTGCCCCTGAAACTGCAACCGGTACAGGCGCGCGTACACCCCACCACCCGCGAGCAGCTCCTCGTGCGTGCCCCGCTCGACGATCCGGCCTTGCTGCACGACCAGGATCTGCTCGGCGCTGCGAATGGTCGAGAGACGATGCGCGATCACGATCGACGTGCGGCCCGCCAGCAGCGCGCGCAACGCGTCCTGGATGAGGAGCTCCGTCTCGCTGTCGATGCTGGCGGTGGCTTCGTCGAGGATGAGGATCCGGGTATCGAAGGCCAACGCGCGCGCGAAGGCGATGAGCTGGCGTTCGCCGGTCGAGAAGCTGGACCCGCGCTCCGCGACCGGGCTCAGCAGACCCTGGGGCAGGCGGCCGACGAGGTGATCGGCATGGCTGGTGCGCACGGCGGCCGCGAGGCGCTCATCCGTGATGCTGGCTTCCCACAGGCGGATGTTCTCCGCCAGCGTCCCGGAGAACAGGAACACGTCCTGCTGCACAACCGCCATCGCCGCGCGCAGTCGGTGCCGGGGGATCGTGCGAATGTCGGCGCCACCGATCGTGATGCGCCCGGCGGTGGGCTCGTAGAACCGCTGCAGCAGGGCGGCGATCGTCGTCTTGCCGCTGCCGGTGGCGCCCACGATCGCGGTGGTCTTGCCCGGCGGCACCGTGAACGTCACGCCCCGCAGCACGGGTGTCCGGCCGTCGTAGGTGAAGTGGACGTCCTCGAAGCGGATCTCGCCTGCCGGAAGTCCGGACCGTTCGCGCGCGTCGCCCGTTACGGTCCCGGTGTGGCCCACCGCCGGGGCTGCGTCCCCCGCCGCGCTCGCCTGGTGACGATCTTCCGCATCCGTCTCCACCGGCTCGTCCAGCAACGTGAAGATCCGCTCCGAGGCGGCCATCGCGTCCTGCAGGATGTTGAACTTGTCCGAAAGATCCCGGATCGGCCGGAAGAATCGCCCGGCGTACTGGATGAAGGCGACCAGCGCCCCGAAGCTCAGAACGTCCCGTACAACCTGCCCGCCGCCGTACCACAGGATGAGTGCAACCGACACCGACTGGATCAGCTCGACCAGGGGGAAGTAGAGCGCGAACGCGCGCACCGACTCGAGAAAGGCCTCGCGGTGGGCCACGTTGAGCTCGTCGAACTCACGCTCGTTGCGTTCCTCGCGGCGCAGCGCCTTGATGACCGCGATACCGCCGAGCGCCTCCTGCAGGTAGGTGTTGATGCGGGCGACCGCTGTGCGGATGTCGCGGAAGGCCCGGCGCACGCGAGTGCGGAACTGGATGCTGACCAGGAACACCAGCGGCAGCGACGCCAGCGTGACCAGGGCCAACTGCACGTTCATGGTGAACAGGATCACCACGATACCCAGCAGCGTGAAGACGTCACCGAAGATGGCGACCACGCCCTGGGTGAACATATCGTTCAGAACCTCGACGTCGTTGGTGGCGCGCGTGACGAGACGTCCCACGGGGTTGCGGTCGAAGTAGGCGATCGGCAGACGCTGAAGGTGCCGGTAGATGTCCTGGCGCAGGCGGAGCATCGCCTGCTGCCCGAGCAGGCTCATGGTGATGACCTGCGCGTATTGTATGAAACCGGTCACGACGATGAGGGCGAACCACAGGGCGCAGATCGCAAGCAGGCCGCGGAAGTCACCGCGCGCGATGTAGCGATCGATGCCGATCTGCGTGATCAGCGGTCCGGCCAAAGACGCGAGCGAGAAGACGATTAGCAGTACGGTGGCCAGCACAACCAGCCTGAGCGAGGGGCGCAGATAACGTAGCATGCGAACCATCAGCGCGTGATCGTAGATCTGGCCGATGCGGTCCTCGCTGCCCGCGGGGCCGACTGGTCCGGCCGAGCCGGCGCTCAGGCCTCCGGGGCGGCCCAGGCCGGGGCCCATGCGCGCGGCGGCGCTCATGATCCGACCTCCCCGCTGCCGCCCGGCAGCTCGATCTCGGCCGCCAGGCGCTGGCGCTCGTGCAGCCGGGCGTACAGCCCCCCGCCGCGCAAGAGCTCCGCGTGCGTGCCCTCCGCGGTCACCGCCCCCTGTTCGAAGACCAGGATCCAGTCGGCGTGCTCGACCGCGGAGATGCGGTGCGAGACGATGATCGCCGTGCGCCCGCGCAGGTAACGGCGCAGCTCGGTGAGCATCGCGGTCTCGGTCTCGGTGTCGACGCTCGAGAGCGTATCGTCGAGCAAGAGCAGATCCGGCTCCAGCAGAAGCGCGCGGGCGAGGGACAGGCGCTGGCGCTGCCCGCCCGAAAGCGTGATGCCCCGTTCGCCGACCAGCGTGTCATACCCGTCGGGGAAGGCTTCGATCTCCTCGTGGAGCTGCACCTGCCGGGCCATCTCCCGGATGCGCGCGGGCCCAGCCTCGGGGCGGCCGTAGGCGATGTTCTCCGCCACCGTGCGCGAGAAGAGAAACGCGTCCTGGGGCGCGTAGCCGGTGACAGCCCGCAGGCTCCCGAGGTCGCGCTCGCGGATGTCGGCGCCGTCGATCAGGATCCGACCGGAGTCGGGTTCGTACAACCGGAGCAGCATCTTGAGCACCGTGCTCTTGCCCGACCCGGTGCGACCGACGATGCCCAGCGTGCGGCCCGGCTCGAGGCGGAAGGAAACGCCCCGCAGCGCATCGGCCGCCGCCTTTTCGTAACGGAAGGTCACGTCTTCGAAGGCCACCCGCGGCGCGGGACGTTCGGCTCGCGGCCCGGAGAGGATGCGGGGTTGGATAGCGAGCAGGTCTTGCAGGCGCGCCGCGGCGCTCGCGCCGCGCTGGAGCATGGTGATCACGAAGCCGACGGCGATGACCGGCCAGGTGAGATCGACCAGATAGGCCGACAGCGCCACGAGTGAACCCAGGCTCAGGTGGCCCTCGATCACGCGGCGGCCGCCGACCAGGAGCGCGACGACGAGGCCGATGGCGGCCAGGGCGTTCATCGCCGCCATGAACCGCGACCGTAGGCGGGCGATGTCCATGTTGGCGTTCAGGTATGCGTCGTTGAGCTGGGCGAAGTTGGCGGCGCAGTTGTCTTCTTGTGTATAGGCCCGAATGACGCGCATGCCCGAGACATCTTCTTGCACGCGCCCTGACAGGTCTCCGAAGAGGTCCTGCACACGGCGCGAGCGCGAATGCATCTCGCGCCCGAAGAAGAAGGTCACGACCGAGATCAGCGGATAGGGCGCAAAGGCCAAGAGCGTGAGCAGTGGATCGATCGCCACCATCAGGGCGATCGACAGCACCAGGGTGAGAACCATGGTGGCGCCGTACATGATCCCGGGGCCGGCGACCATGCGGAGCGCGGCCAGGTCATTGGTGAAGTTCGCCATCAGGTCGCCCGTCTTACGACGTCCGAAGTCATCGAGGTCGAGGCGCTGGAGATGCCGGAAGAGATCGGCCCGCAGGTCGTATTCGACTTCGCGCGAGGCCCCGATCACCCACCAACGCTGCAGGTAGAGGAAGAACGCACCCAAGGCCGCGGCCGCCACCATCGCTCCTGCCATCCGGAGCGCCTGGGCCAACCCGTCCCCCTCGCGCAGCGCATCGATCGCCAGCTTGAGAAACCAGGGGATCAAGCGCGAGAAAGCGGCGGCGGCCAGCGCGGCCGCCAGACCGGCCCCGATCCGTCCCCGGTAGCGCTGGAGGTACGGTATGAGCAAGTGCAGACTGCGGATGGCTGCCTCCCCCAGAGTCCCGCCGGTGTGGCGCGCTGCTTGCCGCTGTGCCCGGTCCGGCCGCGACCACAACGCCCATGGTGCCCACCCGTCCGTCCGGCGTCAGGTGCCGCCAGCGGGTCCGCGGAAGTGTAACGCAATCTCGGGGCGGCAGCACCCGTCCTTCCCTCCTTCCAACCCAGGGCACTTGGGGATATGATCCCGTCGTCGACGGCCTGCGGTGAGAGTCGCCGCTGCGCGCCGCCATGAAAGGGGAACACGCTCATGCCACCAACCGGGGAGAACAACCTCGCGCTCTTCATCGACTTTGACAACATCGCGCTGGGGTCGCGCGAGATGGGCAAGCGCTTCAATATCCATCCGCTCATCCAGCGCCTGCTGGAGAAGGGCAAGATCATCGTCAAGCGCGCCTATGCCGACTGGAGCCACCACGAGGAGCACATGTCCGGTCTCCACGGGGCCGGAATCGAACTGATCGAGATTCCCAAGCCCAACGTCTCGGGCAAGAACAGCGCCGACATCCGCCTGGTGGTGGATGCGATGGATCTATGCCATGGCAAGTCGCACCTCAATACGTTCGTGATCGTTTCGGGCGACTCCGACTTCACGCCGCTGGTGACGAAGCTGCGTGAGAACAACAAGTCGGTGATCGGCGTCGGTGTGCGCAACTCGACTGCCCAGATCCTGGTCAACAACTGCGACGAGTTCATCTTCTATGACGACTTGATCAAGGAGACGACCCGGCGGGAGGCCGATGCGCTCGGAAGCGTTCCGACCGAACACCGTAAGCTCTTCGACTTCGTGCTGACGACCACCCAGGGGCTCATGCGCGACGGTCGCGAGCTGCTCTACGGCTCCCTGATCAAGGACACCATGAAGCGCAAGCGGCCCGACTTCGACGAGGCCAACTACGGCTACAGTACCTTCGGCGACCTGCTGGAGGATGCCGCCGCGCACGGGATCCTCGAGGTCGAGCGCGATCAGCGCGCGGGGGGCACCTGGGTGGTGACGGGCCTGGGGCGGACAGCCGGCCGGCCGAGCCGCCGGCGTCGTCCGGCCACCGCGGCGAATGGCGGGGCATCTGCACCAACCGAGGAGCAGCAGGCCCAGCGGCAGTCCGAGCGCCCGCGCGTGCGCGTGGTGCGCCGGCGGACCAAGAAGGCGGTCGGCGGGCCGCCCGACCGGCGGGTCGCCCGGAGCGAGTGAAGCGCCGGCGGCGCGCGGTTCAGATTCCCAACAGCTTGCGGAGCGGCCCCAGCAGCCCCCTGGCGCGCTGCACGCGCATGCCGATGCGCCGGATGCGGTCTCTGCGCTCCCGGTTGTCCACCGCGGTCGCCGGATGGTTCAGCTCGCGACCGAAGGCTGCCAGCACGCGCATGAGCAGCACGGCCTGCGCTTCGGTCAGCGCGAGGTGGCGCCGGCCGCGGCGAGGCGTCTGGCGCCGAACGGTCTCAATGGCGTCCTCGATTTCCAGGATGGCGCCCTGATCCTGCGGATCAAAGAACCGCCGGCCCATGTAGGCGAGTGCCTCGAGCAGCAGCTCGCTTTCGCCCTCTTCCAGCTGGACGTGCCTCTTCATGACCCGCTCGTGGCTTCAGGCCTCCGCGCCCGCCGGTGCCCGTGCCGGCCGGGCAAGCTCCGAATGGTCATCCATGGTACCAGATGACGAGCCGCAAGGTGGAACCCCCATGCTTCTCGGAGGTTCTGCTAGGGCGGGCGCAGCCTTGAAATCGTTGGTGGCCCCGCGCTACCATCTTTCGATTGCGCTGGGCGCGATGGCCCGAAGGAGGTCCGGCGATGCCCTGGGAATACAGTGACAAGACCAAGCAGCTCTTCATGGACGCGGTGCACGGTAAGCCCGGCACGCACTTGGGGGAGATCGAGAACCCGGATGGATTAGGCGAACACGGTTCCATCGCCTGCGGCGATGCGCTGCGCTTCACCTTCCGGGTGCGGCGCCATCCGAGCGACCCCACCCAGGATGTCATCACCGAGGCGCGCTACTTGACCTTCGGCTGTACGTCGGCCATCGCGGCCTCCGAGGCGCTCTGCGCAATCATCGAGCGGGGCAGCTACACGCCGATCAAGGCGCTCGCGATCACCAATGCGGACATCGTCGATTTCCTCGGTGGCCTGCCCGAGCAGAAGATCCACTGCTCGGTGATGGGTGCCGAGGCGCTGCAGGCCGCCGTCTTCAACTGGGCCCAGAAGCGCGGCGTCGATCTGACCAAGCTCGGCGTCGACATCCATCCGGACGAGCAGGAAGAAGGTCGCATCGTCTGCCAGTGCTTCAGCCTCACGGAACCTTACATTCGGCGCAAGATCAAGGAGCTGGGGCTGAAGTCCATTCCCCAGATCACGGCGGCCATCAAGGCGGGCGGCGCCTGCATGTCCTGTCACCACAAGCCGGGCGGGCTGCAGGACATTCTCGATGACATCTGGGGGACGGCCGAGACGCGCTTCCAGGAGCTGCCGCACCTACCCAACGCCGCGGCCGGGGAAGGGGCCGCGAATGGGCCGTCGCCTTATCAGCTTGGCAAGCGGATCGAGCAGGTCGTCGAAGAACACATACGACCCATGCTGGCGAGAGACGGAGGCGACCTCGAAATCATCGACATCAAGGACACGACCGTCTATGCCCGCCTGCGCGGCGCATGCGCGACCTGCTTTGCCGCGGGCACGACGATGAAGGTGCTGGTCGAGCAGGTCCTGAAGGACCAGGTGGACGAGCGCATCCGGGTGATCGCGGTCTAGGTGTGGGCGGAGGGCTCGGGTCAAGAGCGGTCTCCTGCTGAGGGGCCGACTCGGGAGCGGGCGGCTCGCAAAGGGCTCGCCCGGCAACAACAACGTGAAGACCATTTACGTCGACAACAATGCCACGACCAGCATCGCGCCCGAGGTTTACGAGGCCATGGTACCGTACCTCACCTCGGAGTACTTCAACCCCAGCTCGATGTACACGCCCGCCCAGCGCGTGGCCCAGGCGGTGACCCGGGCGCGCGGCGAGGTGGCCAGCTTCCTGGGCGGTGTGAGCCCGGACGAGATTCTCTTCACCTCGTGTGCCACCGAGAGCAACAACCTGGCGATCCAGGGCGTGATCCGCGCCGGCTCCGGTCGCAGGCACATCATCACGACGGCGGTGGAGCACCCGGCCGTGTACGAGGTGGGCAAGGATCTGGCCCGCAGCGGCTATGACGTCACGTTCTTGCCCGTCAATCGGCAAGGGCAACTCGATCTGGCCGACCTCGTGCACGCGCTACGGCACGACACGCTGCTCGTGACGGTCATGCACGCCAACAACGAGACCGGCGTGATCTTTCCGCTCGAGGAGCTCGCCCGCGTGGTCAAGGAGACCGATCCGGCGATCGTGGTGCACACCGATGCCACCCAGACGGCCGGCAAGCTGCCGCTCCATCTGACGGGCGCGCTCAAGCACGTTGACTTGCTCTCTTTCTCCGGCCACAAACTGCACGCGCCCAAGGGTGTTGGCGCGCTCTATGTGCGCCGGGGCACACGCTGGCGCCCGACCCTCATCGGTGGCCATCAGGAGAAGAGCCGGCGCGCGGGGACCGAGAACGTCCCCTACATCATCGGGCTGGCCAAGGCCTGCGAGCTCGCCCAGCGCGAACATGAGGCCGAGAGCGAGCACATCCGCCGCCTGCGCGACCGACTCGAGCAGACGCTGCTGGAAAAGATTCCCTATGTCGAGGTCAACGGCCGCGAAGCCCCGCGCCTGCCCAACACGCTCAATCTCTCCTGCCACTACATCGAAGGCGAGGGGATCCTCTACCAGCTCGATGCCCACGGGATCTGCGCCTCGAGTGGATCGGCGTGCACCTCGGGGTCGCTGGAGCCGTCCCACGTGCTGCGCGCCATGAAGGTGCCCTTCACGGCCGCGCACGGTTCCGTGCGCTTCAGCCTGAGTCGCTACAACACGGACGAGGAAATCGACGCCATTATCGCGGTGTTTCCGGGAATCGTGGCGAACCTGCGCAGGTTGTCGCCCTACTGGGACACCACACACAATCGGCCGCGGCCGGAAGCGGCAGCGATGGCGCGTGAGAGCGGGGAGAAGTAAGCGCCTGGAGCGGGGGAAGCTTGTTGTTGCCCCGCCGGAGCCGCTGGGGCCGATGGCGCCAGGGAGCCATGATGAAGACGAACGAGATTCTGATCACCCGCGCGATCATCGAGCGCTACTTCGAGAAGCTCATGAGCTCGATCGAGATCGACGTGGCCATTGTCGGCGGCGGGCCCTCCGGCCTGGTGGCCGCGTACTATCTGGCCAAGGCTGGTCGCACCGTGCGCATCTTCGAGCGCAAGCTAAGCATCGGCGGCGGCATGTGGGGCGGCGGCATGCTGTTCAACGAGATCGTCGTGCAGGAGGAGGCGCGCCACATCCTCGATGAGTTCGATATCCGCTCTCGGCCCTACCAGGACGGCCACTTCACCGTGGACGCCATCGAGGCAACCGCGACCTTGACGAGCCGGGCGGTCAAGGCCGGAGCCGTGATCCTGAACTGCATGTCGTGCGAGGACGTCGTCATGCGGCCGGAGCGGGTCGTGGGGGTCGTGATCAACTCGAGTCCGATCGAAATGGCCGGTCTGCACGTCGATCCGATCTCGATCCGCTCGCAGGTCGTCGTCGATGCGACCGGTCACGCCACCGAGGTCGTCAAGGTCGTGGAACGTAAGGTGCCCGGGCGACTGCTGACCCCCACGGGGCGGATTGCGGGCGAGCAATCGATGTGGCCTGAGGAGGCCGAGCGGCGCACCCTCGAGAACACGCGCGAGGTCTTCCCGGGGCTCTACGTCTGCGGCATGGCGGCCAACGCCGTCTTCGGCGCGCCGCGCATGGGGCCGATCTTCGGCGGCATGCTGCTGTCGGGCGAGAAGGTGGCCGGGCTGATCGAGGGGCGGCTGCGGGAAGGCCGGAGCTGATCGTTCCCGACCCGGCAGATGCGCGATGACCGTGCCCTGGCAGCGTTGCCGATGCGCTTTTCCCGTTGACGATCCGGGCCTGTTTTCGGAAACATGTCGGCTGCGGCACAATTACAGGCAATCACCGGCGCTCATCGGCGCCGTGCGGATGGGAAGGAGTAGGTCGTGGCGGGCAGGACATGGACGGTGCTCGGTCTGTTGGCGGTAACGGCCATAGGGCTCGGGGGCTGGAGCGCGCTCGGACAGGGCGATGACGCTGCGGAGCAGGCCGCGGTGCGGTCGTCACTTTCCTACCGCGGCCACGAAAACGACCGCGACAGCGACAACTTTGTGAGGGCCTATCCAAGCGCGCGGGGCACGCGGCTCGACGACTGCCAAACCTGCCACCGCGGGGGCACCGTCACCTACGCCGGCGGGCACACGGCGGCCATCAACCCCTGCGCCTACTGCCATCTGTTGCCCTTCCCCGATGGCAAGATCACGAGCGGCGCACCGGCCGGTTACGCCGAGACGCTCAACAGCTACGGGCTGGCCTACCAGCACGCCGGCCGCGACGTCGCCGCGCTGAAGAAAATCGCCGGCGACGACGTTGACGCAGATGGCTACGACAATGCCGCGGAGATCGCGGCCCTGCGCTACCCTGGCGACGCCAGCAGCACACCCGCGCAGGAAGTCATCCCCATCCGCACGTTCGAATGGCAGGACATCCAAGCCCTTGTCCGCCACGAGCAGTTCATGCTGATGAACGCCCACCGTCAGGTGGACGTGTATGTGCATTGGCGTGGCGCGCGCGTGCTCGATGTGCTCGCGCAAGCCGGCGTGCCCTTGACGGAGGAGACCACGATCACGTGCTTTGCGCCCGATGGCTATGCCACCGACTTCACCTACGAGCAGATCGCGCGACCCCACCCGCCCGGCCTCTACTATCCCGGCCTCGACGCGGCGAGCTTCGCGGACCCCGAGCAGGGCATCGTCGAGTACCCGCCGGCGGACCAAGTGCAGGCGGGCCTTGAATCGGCGGGCGACGTGATTCCCGGCGATCCGTGGCTGCTGGTGGGCTGGGCCCGCAACGGCAGCGAGCTGGATGTCAGTTGCCTGGATGCCGCGTCGGGCCGCCTGAAGGGCGAAGGTCCCTACCGGTTGGTCGTCCCGCAACGCGTGCCCGGGCCGCCCGATCGCAGCATCAACTTCTCGCCATCTAAGTATCAAGACGGCCACGACTTCGACGGGCGCCAAGACTACAACGCCGGCCTGTGCGTCCGCGGGCTGGTGGCGATCCGCGTGAATCCGATGCCGCCGGGGTACGAGGAGTTCGACTGGAAGAACGGCGGCTATGCGCTGGCCGATCAGCGGCGGCTCATCTTGTACGGCGCGGGCGTCACGGCCGACTGATTCCCGCGAGCCACTCGCGGTGCCGAACGATGAGCCCGACCGAGGGGCGTTGACGCCGCGGAGCCATCCCGGGTATTATGCTGATCATGACATGTTTAGGCGGGAGTCAACGCAGGCCGCATGAGAGATTACTCACGCGGCTCATCCATTTGGTCGCTGTGACGAGCCTCATCGCCGCCAGCGTTTCTTTCTCCGGGTGCGGTAAGGACTCCTACATCCCCGAGACCAGCGGCCCCATCGCCCAGGTCGAGTTCGGCGATGGCATCGAAGTCGTCACGGCCGCGGGCACACTGATTCGCCATTTCGCCGACTACACCCCGGTCCGTTACAACGGCCGGCCGGCCATTCCCCTGCAAGACCTCATCGGCGCGGACAGCGTCGAGTTCCCGGACCTCCACGGCTACCGCTTCGTCGGCACCGACGGCTTCTACGCCAACATGCCGGGCAAGGGCTATGGTGACAACACCTGGTCGCAGCTCGCGATCGGTTACCTCGATCTGGTCGACATCCACGTCTTCTTCGAGACCGCGCTGGACCCGATGCTGCGCAAGGGCCACAACGTGAAGTGGCTGATCCGCGTCGAGGTGCTGCGCGCGATCGACGTTTCCTGGAGCGCGGGACGCAAGCTCGCCCCGCTGGCCGACATGACGTCCGAGGTGGTGCCGCCGGGCTTCCCCGAGGCGGGTTCCCCGGGCCACCGGCTGGCCGACATCGTCGCTCATGTCATCCCGGGCGATGTCGTTCCGCAGACGCGGCTCTATCGCGTCATCGGGCGGGACGGCGCCAGCTTGCCCCGCTTGCTCACCTGGGAGGAGATGCAAAACGCCTACTACCTGCCCGGGAGCGATCGCGTCGTCTTGCAGGAATCGCTCGGCCCGGCGTACCAGGTCGGCCTGCCGCGCACGATCCGGCTCGAGGGGGGCGGATCCCAGACGATGGCCCCCGCAGGAGGCGGCCCATGAGGGACCGTGCCCCCCGGCGTCTCACCCTGCCCAACGCGGGCACGCTGGCCTTCCTGGCGATCGCCCTGCTGGTGGCGCACGCGGGACGGGCCGTCGCCGGAGACCCCTCGTTGGACACCGCTGGCGCCGCGCCGGGGGCGGCCACCGTGCCCGATTCCGCCCGGGCCTATCGGCTGGGCGACATCATCGTCACCGCGGACCGAATGCCCGAGGGCATGCCGGCGCGCACCCAGTCTTTCACAGCCGCGGACCTCGAGATCTTGCCCGGCAGCGCCGCCAACGACATCCTCAAGGCGGCCACGGGCGTGGGGATCAGCACCGGCCGCAAGGATGAAGCGAGCATCACCTTGCGTGGCTTCTCGTCCCGGCGGATCGCCATCCTGGTGGACGGCCGCCCCCTGAACTTGCCCTACTACGGCACCGTCGATCTGGCCACCCTCAGCACCGACAAGCTCGACGGGATCACCATCGTCCGGGGTCCGGCCAGCGTGACCTATGGGGCCAACGTGATGGGCGGCGTCGTCAACTTCGTCACCGCCCGCGGCAAGGACCGGCCCGGCACGCGCCTGCGCCTGAGCGCCGGCAATCACGACACCGGCGAGCTTCACCTGACCCACGGGCTGGCGCGCGGCCCGTGGGACCTGCTGCTCAGCATCCGGGGCGCCGGCACCGACGGCCTCGTGTTGCCGTCCGACTTCCAACCGATCGGCGGCAGCGGCCTCGAGAACGGTGGCTTGCGTGACAACAGCGACATCTCCGAGTGGGACCTCTTCGGCAAGCTCGGTTACGCTCGCGACAGCCGGACGGACCTCGCCCTCTCGTGGGGCTACCACACGCAGGAAAAGGGCGTCCCGGGCGCCGTCGATGAGGAGCGCTACTGGCGCTTCACCGACTGGCGCCGCTACTTCGCCGATCTGACCCTGCGCCGCGAGCTGAATGCCGCCACGTCCATCGAGGCGAAGGCCTACGGCGACGTGTTCGTCAACACCCTGGTCGATTATGAAGATGCCTCCTACGACCCCGCGGCCGTCTTCTACAACAGCACGCATGATACCTGGGACGCGGGCGGCATCGTGGCCCTCGAGCGCGATTGGACACCCCGCCATCACGGCACCTACGGCGTGAGCATCCGCGAGGACCAGATCAAGAAGCGCATGAACCCCACCGAGCGGTGGCTCTACCATCACCAGGTCACCGGGTCGGTCCACGCGCAACACACCGCACAGCTCGGTCCAGGGCTGTGGGGGTCGATCGGCTGGGCAGACGATTTTATGGTGTATAACCACCTGCGCAAGGCGGATCACATCCCGGGCTGGTCGGCCGGGCTGACGGTGCGCCCGTGGGCGGCCTGGCGCTTCTTCGGCTCACTGGGGCAGAGCTCGCGCTTCCCAACCCTGAGCCAATTGTGGGGCTCTCTGTCCGGAAATCGCAGTTTGCGGGCGGAGGTCGCGCGGCGCTACGAGGTCGGGCTCGCAGGCCAGCTCCTCTCCGGTCTACGCGGCGAGACGACGCTCTTCTTCAACGATCTTGCCGATCTGATCGACCGCGATGTGCGCCGGGCCGGGCGCTACTACAACATCGGCTCGGCGAACAGCCGTGGATTGGAGCTGGTCGGCACCCTGCAGCCGCTCGATTGGATCGAGCTGCAGGCGGCCTACACGTACACGCGAACAGAGAACGAGGACACGGGCCAACCGCTCGATCTCGTCCCTGAACACAAACTCGACGGCCGCCTGGTGGTCTCGACGACCGGCGGCGACACCCAGTGGGTCCTCGTGCTGACCCGGGTGGGGGAGCGCTACGACAGCGAATCCCTGACGGCCGATCGAACGCTGCCGGCCTATACGGGAGCCGATTGCCGGATCACGACGCGCGTGGCGCCGCCTCTGGCGCTGTCCCTGGAGGTGCGGAACATCGGCGACGCCTACTACGAAGAGGAGGTCATGTACCCTGCCCCGGGCAGAACGGTCTTGTTCTCTACCACGATCGATTTCTGAGTCGTGGATCGGTGAGTCTTGGTCAACAGCAACGTCAAAGGAGGTACAGCACCATGAGGAAGTTCGGAATCACCTGTCTCGTCCTGATCGCAGCCATGCTCGCCAGCGAGGGGACGCTGGCCCTGACCATCCGGGACATTCAGTTCTCGACGCCCCCCGACTATGTGTCGCCCTATCTGGGGCAGGTCGTGGACGTGACCGGCGGCGTGGTGACCAAGATCTTTGTCGGTGGTCAGACCAAGATCGCGGTCCAGGACCCTACGCTGGGCGACGAGTGGGCCGGCATTCAGTTGGTCTTTGCTGACCCGGGCCAGGCGGCTGGCATCGCGCGCGGCGATCAGATCGACGTCTTCAGCGGCACGGTGGCGGAGTACCGCGGCAACACGCAGATCACCATGGACGTCACCAGCACCTTCGTCATCAACAGCACCGGCAACGTCGTCGAGCCGGTGGTCGTTTCCGTGGCTGAGATCCCCAGTCCGGTCAACCACGACCTGAGCGAGAAGTACGAGTTCATGCTGCTCAAGGTCGAGAACGTCACCGTGGGTCAGATGGACCTGGGCAAGAACGAGGACAACTACGAGCTAACCAATTCCGAGGGCGCGTGCTGGGGCTCGGACTACGCCAACGAGGATCTGCAACCGGGGAACATCTACTACGTCGAACCGGGGCAGGCCTTCGCCAGCATCACCGGCTACCTCGAGCAGTACCTGCGCCTGGAGCAGGGCTGGGACTACTACCAGCTTCTCCCGCGGGATGCCGAAGACTACGTCCCCGTGACGACGCCGGTCCAGTCGGCGAGCTGGGGCGCGGTCAAGTCGCTCTTCCGGTAGCGCCAAGGCGCCCCGCCCACGGTTGGGAGCATGGGAGTCGCTCGATCACACCTGCGCTGCGCCGCCTGGGCCCTGCTTGGCCTGGGCGGCGGAGCGCTGCCTGCACCCGGTGGTGCCATCACGATCCACGACCTGCAGTTCTCCACGGCCGCGCAGGACTGGAAGTCCCCGTACGAGGGCCAGGTCGTCTCCCTGACGGGCGGCGTGGTCACCCACACGATCGGATTCCGCATCACGCTACAGGACCCCGCCGCGGGCGACGCCTGGGCGGGCATTGAGATTCGCGCCTATGAGAACGAAGCCCCCCTGGGCGTCGTACGCGTGGGGGACCAGGTGGACTTCCATGACTTGCTCGTGGAGGAGTTCCGCGGCGGGACGGTGCCGCAGTTCAAGACGTACAGCACCTTCGAGATCGTCAGCCGGGACAACACCCTGCCCGCCCCCGTGCGGGTGGCGCTGGCCGACGTCGCCTACCCGCCCGACCGCGAGCACTGTGAGCGTTACGAAGGCATGCTGGTGACGGTCGAGAATGTGCGCGTGGGTGGCATGGACCTAGGGAAGGCCGAGGACAACTACGAACTCTCCGACGGTTCGCACACCGTTTGGGCATCGGACTACTACAACATCGACCTGGCGGTGCCGCCTTTCCCCAAGTACTACGTCGCTCGGGGCGAACGGTACGCGCAAATCACCGGGATCTTCCAGGAATACGCTCACCCGGACGAGGGTTGGGACTACTATCAGATCCTGCCGCGGGGCGCCGCGGATTATGAGCGGTCGGAGATCTATACAATCCTCGACGTGCAGGAATCGACTGCAGCCGACGGTTGGCGGTCGCCGCTGGAAGGCCTGCGCGTCAGCGTGCAGGGCGTGGTGTGCGGGGAGCGTTCACCGCGCGGGCGTCTCGCGCTGCAGGACCGTCTGCTCGGTCCCGCTTGGTCGGGGATCCTGGTGGGGGACCCGGCCGCGCGCCTGACGGCGCTGGCCTTGGGGGACGAAGTTCTCCTGGAACAGACGCTGGTCACGGAGAACGATGGACAGACGATCCTGCTCTATGACGGCGACAGCCGCCACACCGTGACGAGCGTCGGCCAGAGCGTGATCGCGCTGGGTGTGGCGCCCACCGCCCTGGCCCGCGATGGCGGCGCCGAGGTGGGTGAGCGCTACGAGGGCATGTTAATCGCTGTGCACAACGTGAATGTCGTGCGCCGTGGTGTGGCCGAGGGAGACAGCCTCTACTACCTGGCCTCGGGTGCGGACACGCTGATCGCCACGGATGTCGAGAGCGGCGTGGTCCCGCCCGACAGCACCTTCTTCGTCCGGCCGGGCGATCGGCTGGGTCGCGTGCGGGGGCTCGTGCTCGAACGGACTCTGCCCGGGGGCCGGCCGGCCTACGTGCTGACGCCGCGCAGGGCCGCGGACTATCTGTTTCTCGCTTCGCCGGATGTTTCCTTCACGTCTTGGGGGCGTCTCAAGGAGAGCTTCCGCTGAGGAGCCGATCATGATTCCTGATTGCGACATCAGTCGGGCGCCGGGATGGCCCGTGGCCGGCAGGACGGGTCCAGCGGCAGCGGTCGCCGCGGTGGTGCTCGCCATCCTCGCGGCGCTGGGGGCCGGACCCGCCGCCGGCCAGGCCCCAGTCTACAACATCTACGAGCTGCAGCATTCGGGACCCGAGCTCGGGTGGCAGTCTCCCCACCAAGGCGAGATCGTCGCGTGCGTGGGAGGCGTCGTCACCCACAAGTTCAAGCAGCGGATCGTCGTGCAGGACCCGAGCTTGGGGTCCGAGTGGGCGGCGATCGAGGTGCGCGGCTATCCGGTCTACCCGGCCGGCATCGGGATCGGCGATCAGGTCGACTTTGACAACGTCTATGTCGACGAGTACCGGGGCGTCACGACGCTGCAGTATTACAGCGCCAGCAGCCATGTGGTCAATTCATCCGGCAACGAGCTGCCGCCCCCCCTGCCGCTGTCGGTGTGGGACCTCCGCTACCCAGCGCACCCCGAGGATACCGAGAAGTACGCCGCCATGCTCGTCAAGCTGGACGAAGAGGTGATCATCGGCGAGATGGATCTGGGCGCGCACGAGGACAACTACGAGCTGCTCGGTGAGCTCGGCGAGACCGCCTGGGGCTCGGACTACGGCAACACCGACATCACTTCGACCTACTACGTCGAGGGCGGGCAATGCTACGCGCGGATCTTCGGCATCGTCCAGCGCTACGCTGACGGCGTCCAGTGGGACTACTACCAGCTTCTGCCGCGCCGGACCGCGGACTACGTGGCATGCGGCTCGGCTGTCGAGGCCGACCCCCCCCCGCGCACGCTGCGCCTCCACCCGCTGCGCTCCAATCCGAGCCGCTGGCCGGCCCGGATCGGCTACGAGCTTGCCGAGCGGGCGCCGATTCGGCTGGAGGTCATCGATACCTCCGGCCGGCGGGTCATGCTTCTCGATGCCGGCTGGCGCGACGCGGGGCGGCACGAGGCTACTTGGGGGGAAGAGGGACCTTGGGGCCGGGCCGTTCCGGCCGGCGTGTACTACGTGCGCCTGAGCACCGCGAGCGCCGAGCTCGTGCAAAGGTTGTGCATGGTCCGCTGATCCGCCTCCCCGCGCGTGGCTGAAATGCGCCGCGCAGCGCGCAGGTGGGTGACTTCAGCCCCGTGGCAATACCCGCCCCGGCGATATCGACCACTCCCCGGCTGAGGGCGCAACCCCGTCTCACGCCCGCCTCCCCAGCACCCGATGAGTCTAGCGGCAAGCTAGGCGACTCGACCTCCTGGGGCCAGTCGCGGACTCCACCTGTGCCCGCCGAGGTGCGTTGAGAGTGGTGCCGACTGGGTGGAGTCAACCTCCGACACGGGGAGACGATCATGCCAGTAGCCGCGTGGTACCCCATTGGCGCTTTGTGCCTTGCGTCGCTCACCGCCGGTCCGCCGGCCGGCACGCCAGCCAATGCGTTCGGGTCGGTGGCGGTGATGGGCGCCGCCACCAGCGCCGCCTCGCCGCAAGACAGCCTGGCCGTTCTGCGGGCTACCATCGCGGCGCTCGAGCAGCGGCTCAAAGCGCTCGAAGCCAGCGTGGCGGCGGATTCAAGGAGCGAGGTCTTGCGCGTGGCCTCGACCGACCTGGATGCTCTGGGTGGCGCCAACTGGACTCCCGCCGGGCCTCCCATGCTCGGGGGCATGGGGTTCGGATTCGGCGAGAGCGAACCGGTGCTCCGATTCAGCGGCTTCGGGGACCTGCAGTACCGGGCCAACGACGGAGGGCCGGCCACCGGCGGCGAGAAGTACGCGATTGGCCAGGCGGAGCTCGATTTGGAGTCGAACCTGAGCGAAGCGGTGTGTCTGGCGGGCGCGATCGCCTTCAACCCCGACGCGAGCCGCTTCGAGCTCTGGACGTTCGCCATCGATTTCCACTTGTGGGGACGTGAGGAGGGTCACCTGCGGGAGTCGCGGTGGCTCTGCAGCTCCGGCATTGCGGCCGGCCAGTTCGACGTGCCGTTCGGGATCGACTGGCAGGTGAACACCTCCATCGACCGGCGCACCGTTTCGCGGCCGCTGGTGGTCGAGGAAACGCACGGAGCCTGGAACGATCTCGGCGTGAACGGGCACTTCAGCAGCGACCACTTCAACGGCGCGTTCTTCGTGCTGAACGGATTCGACTACGAGGAGCCCTGCGACGGTCTCTGTTCAGCACCCGTGGCCGTCCAAACGAAGCGGGCCTACGGGGGGCGTCTCGGCCTGGTGCCGGCCGAATGGCTGGAAGTCGGCGGATCCTATGCCTACCTGCCCAGCGAGGCGGACGAGAGCACCTTGGGCGTGACACCCCGGGAGATGTCGCTGGCCGGGGCCGACCTGCGGCTGGCCAGCGGATCGTTCTCGTTGCGCGGCGAGTACATCACGCATCATCTGTCCCTGGACATGGAAGAGGCCTCGGGCGAGGGAGGGCGCGTAACCTCCTACCAGCGCGACAACTCGGGCTTCTATACGACCGCGATGGTCGACTTGGGGAACTACTTCCTGATCGCTCAGTACGACCATTTCGCGCGTGATGAGGCGGGCGGCGAGGATCTCGCCCGCGTCATCGGGGGCGCCGGATGGGTCGTGCGCGAGCAGTGCGAGCTGCGTCTGGAGTATCAGTCTTGGCGGGGTGATGAGCCCGACGCGGCGTACGTCCAGCTCGCAGTCGGTTTCTAGCCTGGCGATTCCTAGTCTTGGCCACATTCGGTTGCATCCTCTCGCTCCAAAGTGTACTGTTCTGCTAGACTATGATTCGGACCGGTTCAGTGGACCCATCGGCCTGCTGGCGGGCATGGGCCGCGCCTGAGCCGAGGATGTGGCACGCGCGTCCTTCTGAATCACATGACAGGAAACATGACAGGAGGTCGACAACCATGAGAAATACCGAGATTCACGTGCCGGGCTCGGCGCCCCGGCGCCGCTTACATGGCTTGCATGACAGGTGCCGCGCGACCGTCGCCGGTTCATTCCTATTGGCCATCATGGTCCTGGCCTGCGGCAGTCTGCTCGCGCCTGCGCGGGCGCAGGCGCCGCACGACGTGACCATCCCGCCGCCCGATCAGATCGCTCCGGACGTGCCGCTGACCACGTTGGGCGATATGCCAACGTCGCCGCCGCCCGACCCGCAGGTGGGCGACTCCTGGGCCTGGTGGCTGTGGGTCCATGCTCCGATGCCGCCCCATTTCGAGCAGCGTATCTGCACGGTCCGCGGCCGGACCGATCACGGCTACGTCGTCGTGGATGACAGCCAGTGGAACGTCAACATCACACAGGCCGACGTCGATGCGATCGTCGAGCGCTGGGAAAACAGCACCATCGGGCCCTATCCCGACGAGGGCATCTATCCGATCACCAGCCGGATCTTCGGCGAACCGCCGGATGAGCTCGACAACGACCCCCGGATCTACCTGATGTGGTTCAACTTCGGGATCAACTCCGACGGCTTCTTCTTCTACTTCGACGAGTATCCCGAGGGAACGTTCCCGGGGTATCACAGCAACGAGTGCGAGGTGCTCTATCTCAACTGCGGCCACGGGCAGAGCCCACAGGGTGATTACATGCTGTCGGTCATCGCGCACGAGTTCGAGCACATGATCCACTGGAAGTACGATGAGAACGAGCTCTCGTGGGTGGACGAGGGCATGGCCGAGCTGTCGATGTGGTTCTATGGCCGGCCCGACGTGATCAGCGCCTTCAACACCAATCCCGACAACTCCCTCGTCGTCTGGAACGGCAACTGGGCCGACTACATCAAGACCTATCTGTGGTCGCTCTACTTCTACGAGCGTTACGGCGGCGAGCCCGCGGTGTTCGACGTGGTCCACGAGCCGGGCAACTCCATCGCCGGCTACGAGGCGGTGCTCGACAACCTGGGCTACACGGAGAACTTCGCCGATGTCTTCGCCGACTGGGCCGTGGCCAACTTCCTCGATGATCCAACCATTGGGGACGGTCGGTTCGGCTACGTCGGTGATGATCTGCCGCCATTCACCGTGATGGGGACCTATTCGACCTATCCCGTGCCGGCCACGACGCGTACGGTCAACTACTGGGCCACCGACTACTACCGTTTCCGCACTTTCGCCACCCCCACCATGGAATGGAGCTTCGACGGCAGCGACAACAACAAGTTCGCGGTCTGGTGCCTGGCCCAACGGGCCGCGGGCACGACCGACGTGCTGCGGATGGCGCTTGATCCCGCCACCCAGGTCGGGACGCTGCCGGTGTTCGGGCTCGATGATCCTGCCGACGAAGTGATCCTGGTCGTGGCCGGCATCTCCAGCACGGGAACCGCGTCCTACGTCTTTTCGGCGCAGACCGCTCCCGCCGATGTGGCGCTCGATCCGGTCGAGGCGGCGCGGGGGATGGAGGCCATTGGCCCTCGTCTGCTGCGCGCCCGGCCGAATCCCGCGTCGAGCAACGTGCGGCTCGAGTTTGCCGGCGCAGCGGTGGGCGCCGCGGCCGACGCGATCGAGATCTACGACGCGGGCGGTCGGCTCGTGCGCCGACTGGCCCCGGCCGGCGGCGACGCGAGCGTCCGCTGGGACGGGCGCGACGAGCGGGGGACGCTCCTCGCCCCGGGTCTGTACTACGCCCGCTCGCGGGTGGGCGGCCAAGTGGCGCGCGAGCGGATCACGCTGCTTCGATAGACCGCGCACCGGCGCGCGCCGCGTGCCGGTGACCGCACACGGTGGAGCCGGGTCAGAGGCCGGTCAGAACTCACTTGTGAGAGTCTGGCTGGCCTCTTACGCTTCCGCCCGATGGGGGCCCATTGGGCCATGCCTGCGCCGGTTCCCAACCGTTCCAGCGTGCGGCGCCCGCGTAGACCGTGCGCGGGATGGGGAGGCTCTTGGTGGGGAAGAAGCGGAAGATCGCTCACCCGCTCGAACGCCAGGTGTGGATCCGCGCCCGGGCCGCGGTGACCGGCTGCTTGGTCGCCTGGCTTGTACATCGCCTGCTGGGCGGCCAACACGCTGTGGCCCTCTGGGTGACGGCGCTGATCGCGTTGGCGACCTGGCTCGCTGCGGCCCGCCTGCTTCTGCTCGACACGGCCGCGCGCCGCTTCTGGCACGTGTGGCTCGCGGCCGGCACCGTGATCGTGCTGGTGCTCGGGTCGCACGAGGCTGGGCCCGCGGTCGGCATGCTCATGTCACTGATTCTGCTCGTTTTCCGCCGCTACCGGCCCTATCGCCACCTCACTTCGTCCCAGCGCGCCCGTGTGTTCGTGTTCGGCGCCGTCGCGCTGGGGTTCCTGGCATTCGGGTGGGACTTCCCGCGCCCGGAGCAAATGAGCTGGGCGCAGGCGTTCGGCCGCAACGTGGCGAGTTATGCCCTGGGATCGCTGCGCATCTTCTGGGTGGTCTCCCTTTTAGCGATCTTCGTGCGCATGCGGCTGCATCACATGCACCTGAAGCCCAAGCTCGCCGTGAGCGCGCTCTTGATTGCGCTGGTGCCGCTGGGCCTGGTGCTGATCCTGATGGGGATCACCCTCCTGGGCGCCCTGGGCGGTAGCCGCGCGGTGCGTGGCCAGGGCATCTTGCAGGCCTGGGCTGAACAACTGGACCTCGGCATGCGGCTTGAACCGCTGCCGTTCTCCCGCTACTTCGCGGCGGATCTGTCCACCGATGTCATGCCGCTTGAGGGCACGCCGCCCGAGTGGCTGGCGGAGTTTCGGCGCGGATGGCTGGCCGCTCTGGCCGCGGAGCAAGATTCCGCCGCGGCGAGGCGAGCACAGGCGTCCGGCCGCCCGGAAGCTGCGAGCCGGTATGACGAGGCGCCGGTGCCCGTGCGCTCGCGTGAAGACATCGAGGAGGCGATCCGGGAACGCACGGCGGGGGGAATGGTCCAGATCGATCTGAATGAAGGGGAAGAGCCCATGGGCGCTTGGGCCCCTCGGGACACCACCGCCTATTTCCGGGTCGGCAGCGAGATCTGGCTTCTGCGCCTGACCGGGACGGTGGCGGGCGCCCTGAGAGCGGAGGGCTACGGCCTCGACAGCACGGCCCTCGGTTACCTGGCGCGGCTGCTCAGGTGCGATACCGGGGTGTTCAGCTCACCAGGCCTCCAGGTGACGACCGACGACCCGGCGGCAGACGCCGCCAATCAGGCCGATACGACCCGCACGCGCATCGATATCCGCGGTCGGCGCGGGCCGGCCGCGGCCCGCGAGCCGGAGCGGGCGGGGTTCGTGGACAACGACATTCGCATCGGGGCCGCGCTCGTCACCGTGATTCGCCAGCACCCGGGCGGTTTCATGGCGGACAATGTGATCCTCTACCTGTCGGCCTCGCTGCGTGATCTCGCCCAGGACTTCACCCTCAAGGAGTACCGTCTCAACCAGGTGCTCGTCTTCGGCTTGATCGTTCTGGCCATCTTCTTCCTGATGATGGAGGCCGTCGCGCTCTACTTCGGCATCCGCATCGCCACTGGCATCACGGGCGCGGTGGCCGAACTCCACAAGGGTACGGTGCGCTTGGCCGCCGGTGACCTCGACACGCACATTGAAGTGCCCAACGAGGATGAGCTGGGCGAGCTGGCCGAGGCGTTCAACGACATGACCGAGGCAGTCAAGCGCGGGCGGGAGGAGGCGGTGGCCCGCGAGCGGCTGGAGCGCGAGCTGGAGACGGCCCGCGCCATTCAGCGGCACCTGCTGCCGCACGAGAACCCCCTCTTGCCTGGGTTCGAGGTGCTCGGTACGAGCGTGCCCAGCCTGCAGGTCGGGGGCGACTACTTCGACTTTCTCGACCAAGGCGAGGGGCGCCTGGGCATCGCCATCGGCGACGTTTCCGGCAAGGGCATGCCCGCCGCGCTCCTGATGTCCAATCTCCAGGCCAGTCTGCAAGGGCAGGTGATCCACCCGAGCACCGTGTCGGAGATCGTGCAGCGCGTGAACGACCTGCTGGTGCGTTCAACCGATTCGCAGATGTTCGCCACGTTCTTCTATGGCGTGCTCGATCGCCACACGGCCTCCTTCACGTGCACCAACGCCGGCCACAACCCGCCCATTCTTTGTCGCGCCGACGGATCGATCGAGCTGCTCAGGCGCGGGGGCCTGCTCATCGGCATGCTGTCAGGGATGAAGTACGAGCAGGAGACGATCGTCCTCAATCCCGGTGACCTGATCGTGCTCTACACCGACGGGATCTCGGAGGCCGAGGGGCCGGTGGACACAGCGGGCCGGGGGCTGGCCGAGGCAGAGGACGCGGAATCTTCCGGGGAGCTCGCCAACATGTTTGGCGAAGAGCGCCTGGTGGAGCTCGTGCGTCGCAGCGCTCACCTCTCGGCCGCGGGGATCCGCCAGGCGATTCTGTCGGCCGCGTCCGCCCATGCGGCCGGCGTGCCGCAGTCGGATGACATCACGCTGGTGGTGATCAAGCGACTGGCGGGGTCGTGAACTGGGACCTAAAGGTCCGCGTACGCCGCCACCTCTAGCTTGGCACCTTCCAGGACAACCCGCGCCGCCTCCCGGTCGTCCTGGGCGATGCGGATGCAGACGCCGCAATCGGAGCTCAAGTGGCGCGGCACGGGCGTCAGGCGGCAAGCGATGCCCGCCTGGCCGAGGATCTTCTCCGCGCGAATGGCGTGGTTGCTCGTGTGAAAGAGCACGGCTGTCTCGGGCTTCACGCTCATCGCGCCTCCTGCGCGAGCGTGGCCACCGCCGCCAGCGCCCGCTGGATGTCGCCTTCGGTCGTGAAGGCCCCGGGGGCGAAGCGCACCGCGCCGCGCGGAAACGTGCCGATCGTGCGGTGAGCGGCCGGCGCACAGTGCAGGCCCACGCGGCAGAGGATGCCATGCTCGTCGTCCAGCCGCAGGCCCACCTCTGACGGCGCCAGGCCGGCAATGTTGAACGACACCGCCGCCGCGCGGCGCTCGGCTTCGGGTGGACCATGCACTTCGACGCCGGGAGTCGCCCGCAGGCCATCGCTCAGATGCTGGCCGATGGCAACCTGGTGCGCCCGGATCGCATCCACGCCCCGGCCCAGCACCCAACGCACGGACGCGCCGAGCCCCGCCAGACCCACCGCGTTGGGCGTGCCGCTCTCATAGACGTCCGGTAGGAAGCTGGGCTGCTCCTCGGACTCCGAGCCGCTGCCCGTGCCGCCGCGCTTCAGGGGGATCAGCCGCCGGGTGTCGACGCGCTCGCCGATCACGAGTCCGCCCGTGCCGGGCGGCCCGTAGAGCGCCTTGTGGCCCGTGAACGCGAGCAGGTCGATCGCATCGCGCTCGACGTCGATCGGCAGGCAGCCGGCCGTGGCCGCGGCGTCCACGAGCAGAATCAGCCCGCGCTCGCGCGCGAGGCGGCCGGCCTCGGCGACCGGCGTGACGGTGCCGCAGACATTCGAGGCGTGGTTGAGGACGATCATGACGGTGCGCGGACCGATGGCGGCGGGGAGATCACCGGGATCGAGCGCCCCGTCGGGAGCGCAGCGCACCACCGTCAGCACGACGCCCTCGGCCTCCAGCGCGCGCAGGGGTCGCATGACGGCGTTGTGCTCGATGGCGCTCGTCACCACGTGATCGCCGGGGCGCAGCAAGCCGCACAGGGCGAGATTGAGCGCCTCGGTGCCGTTCAGGCCGAAGACAATTCGCAAGGGATCGGGCGCATGAAGGAGCTCGGCCAGCGCCTCGCGCGTGCCGTCGACGATACGCCCCGCTTCGATCGACCGCCGGTGCGCCGAGCGGCCGGGATTGGCGCCGACGTTCTCGAGGAACGCGACCATCGCCTCGGCGACCTCGGGGGGCTTGGGCCAGGAGGACGCCGCGTTGTCGAGGTAGAGGACATCTTTGCGCGCTGAGGGCATGGGTGTCTTGACCTCTACGGCTTGTGAATCACCAAGCGGAAGCCGTCTTCGATCTCCTCGACCTTGACCTCGCAGCCCAGCGAACGCGCCGTGCGCAGCACGTTCTCGCGCGAGGTGACCGTTTCGACCAGCACTTCCAGGTCCGCCCCCGCCGGCAGGACGCCGAGCGCTTGGCGGGTGCGCAGGACCGGCTCAGGGCACGAAAGCCCGCGGGCATCGACTGTCTCCATGGTCTTCGTCCTCCTGTCTTTCACGCTTCCTTCCAGCGCTCTCGCATCACGAATCCGAGCACGAGGCACAGCACCAGTCCGAGGATTACCGCGACCTGACCGGCCGGGCCGATGCCGCCCACCTTGAGCACGCCCTCGACCATCGCATCGGGTTTGGCCGCCAGACCGAAGTTGTGGGCGAAGCCCGCGCCCGTGATCATGCCTAGCACGAACACGCCGGCGTCCCCATCACCCTCGCCGGCCAGGAAGAGCTGCCGACCGGGGCACCCGCCCGCCAGGGCGAAGCACAGCCCTGAGAGCGCCATGCCCAGGAAGTTCCAGATGTGGGCGCTGTGGGCGATGGGCATGGCGGCCAGGCCCAACCTGAACTGGCCCAGGATCAGGTTCATCACCAAGGCGACCACGACCAGGGCCGCGACCCCGCTTATCAAATGCGTGTCACGCGCCAGGATGATGTCGCGAATCGAACCCATCGTGCAGAAGCGGGTGCGCTGCGCCAGCATGCCCACGATGAGGCCGGCCACCAGGGAGATCAGCACCGGGGCGTGCATCGACCCCGGTCCCTTCTGGCTGAAGAAGATGAAGCTCGACTTGAACAGCAGCATGAGCAGCAAGCCGACCATGGCGAGCGGGATGACCCAGCCCACCGGTGACGCGGCCCGATGGGTGCGGCCCAGCGTGAAGCCCTGCTTGAGGAACCCGACGCCCACGCCGATGCCGACCGCCAGCCCGGTCAGGCCCACGACGGCGTTCAGGTCGCCGCCGGACAGCCGCAGCAGGGCGCGCCACGGGCAGCCCAGGAACGCGAGCGCCCCGATCATGGCGAAGACGCCCAGGAAGTAGCGGACGACGGGCGATGAGCCGGTGCGGGCCCGGAACTCTCGGTAGGCGAAGGCCGCGACCATCGATCCCAGCACGAAACCGATGATCTCGGGGCGGATGTACTGCACCACGTCGGCGCGGTGCAGCCCCAGGGCGCCGGCGATGTCGCGCTGGAAGCACGCCACGCAGACGCCCATGTTGGGTGGGTTGCCGAACTTCTGCAGGAGTGTGGCAACCAGACCGATGACCGCTCCCACCAGGATGATCCCCGGGCGGGAGGCGAAGAATCGGGTGACTCCGTCTCTCATCCTGCTCCTCCTCTGCTCCTTTCCCGCGGCATGGACTTCGGGACAGGGCAGCAAAATGCCGCCACCGGCGCACGCCGATGACGGCCAAGGAGCGGATGAAGTCTCCTCAGGAGCGGAATGGCCGCTCGATGACCCGATCGGCGCGCCTGCGCAACGCGTGCAGGACGCCACCTGGCGTCCGCACGCAGCGTCAGGTCATCTGACGGCCCTGCTGGATCCACGCCTGCTTCAAGGAAGTACCTCCACGACCATGAACTCCATGGAGCGCTGCCTGTGCTTCACCGCGACCGATGGCAGCACCACCACGAACCGGATTCTATCAGGGGCGAGAGTGGCGTGGCAAGGCCGCGTGTTGACCGTGAGCCAACCGCCCCTCACGCGGCGAGCCGCCGGATCGCCGCGCAGACCCGCTCCGACTCCTCACGCAGCGCATCCAGCGCCGCACCGGCCTCCGTGAGGTCCCGCGCGCGGCCGATCGCTTCGAGGCGCGCGGCCGCGTCGCGCAGGCGGTGTGCCCCCGCGCTCGCGGCCAGGCCCTTGAGCCCGTGGGCGAGCCGCTCAAGGGTGGGGGCATCTCGGTCGGTGAGGGTCTGAGCGACGCGGTCGACCTGACCGGCGAGGTCCCGGTCGATCTGCGCGAGCAGATCGTGGAGCAAAGTCTCGTAGCCCCTGAAGCGCTCGCGCGCTTCCTGCAGATCCAGGACCGCGCTCTCGGCTGCGGTGGGTTGGCCGGCCTCGCCCGCGGCGGCAGGCTCTCCGGCGCCGCTCGTGAGCGCTGGGCGGGGCGGTGCTTCGGGCGTGCGGCCGGGTGACGCTCCGCCCGGGGCCTGCCCCGCCCGCCGCCTGACCTGTCGCGCGATCGCCGCCAGCAGGTGTTCCACATGGATCGGCTTGCTGACGTAGTCGTCCATGCCCGCCGTCAAGAAGCGCTCGCGATCACCTTTGAGACCGTGAGCGGTCAAGGCGATGATGGGCAGATCCCGCCAACGTCGATCCAGGCGGATGGCGCGCGTGGTTTCGATGCCGTCCATGCCGGGCATCTGCACATCCATGATGACGAGATCGTAGGAACCTGCGGCGAGAAGACGCAGCACCGCCTCGCCGTTCTCCGCCGGCGTGACCTGATGACCGGCGCCCTCGAGGATCGCCAAGGCCAGTCGCAAGTTGATGCGATTGTCCTCGGCCAGCAGAATGCGTTGCGGCGGCACCGCGAGGTCCACGGAAGGTTCGGCCGGGCCGGGGGTGGGCGGGCAGTGAGTGAGATCCACGCAGCCGACCACGTTCAACACGGCATCGAGGAGCTGGGACTGACTCGCGGGTTTGGCCACGCAGGCGCAGCAAGCCGGATCCACCTGTCCACGGATCGCCGGCAATTCCTCGATCGTGGTCATGGCGATGACCGGCAGCATGCGCGTGACGGGTTCCTCGCGCAGACGACGCAGCACTTCGGCGCCGCCCAGGCCCGGCATCTGCATGTCGAGCAGCACGAGGCCGAACGGACGGTCCTCGGCCAGCGCGCTGCCCAGCGTCTCCAGCCCTTCCAGCCCATCGGCCGCCGTGACGACAGCGCAGCCGAACGAGCTCAGCGTCTCGGTGAGCGCCAAGCGGCCAGCGGCGCTGTCGTCGATCACGAGCACACGCAGCCCTTCGAGCGCCGTGGGCCGCGCGGGGCCCGCCTGCTCGCCGGCTCGCTGCAGCACGACGTTGAAGGCAAAGGTGCTGCCGCGGCCAACCTCGCTGTCGACCCAGATCGTGCCGTGCATGAGCTCGACCAGCCGCTTCGAGATCGCCAATCCCAGCCCGCTGCCGCCGTAACGGCGGGCGGTGCTGCAGTCACCCTGCACGAACGTCTCGAAGATCACGTCCTTCTTGTCAGCCGGAATGCCGATGCCCGTGTCGCGCACGGTGCCCAGCAACGTGACCTCGCGCTCGGTCTGCGCCAGGATCTTGACCTCGACGACGATCTCGCCCTGATCCGTGAACTTGACCGCGTTGCTCACGAGGTTGGCCAGAATCTGCCTCAGGCGCATGGGATCGCCGTGCAACCGCTGCGGAACATCGGTGTGCGTGTAGATGACGAGCTCCAGGTTCTTCTCCGCCACGCGCGGCGACATCATGCCGGCGACCTGGTCCAGGATCTGGCGGACATCGAAGTCGACCTCCTCGAGCTCGATCCGATCGGCCTCGATCTTCGAGAGATCGAGGATGTCGTCGAGCAGACTGAGCAGGACCTCAGAGGCGGTCTTCACGGTGGTCAAGTACTCGCGCTGCTCGGTTGTCAGCTCGGTGTTCAAGCTGAGCTCGGTCATGCCCATGATGGCGTTCATCGGCGTGCGGATCTCGTGACTCATATTGGCCAGGAAGCGGCTTTTGGCCGTGCTGGCCGCCTCCGCACCCAGGGCCATCCGGTGGGCTTGCAGCAGCTCGGCCTCGGCCCGTTTGCGTTCGCTGATGTCGAAGAGGATCCCGCGGATGCCGACCGGCCGGCCGCCATGGATGATGGCCGTGGCGCGGGCGAGGACCGGGAAGGTCGAGCCGTCCTTGCGCAGCGCCGTGTATTCGAAACTGCGTAGGCGCTGTCCCTGCAACGCTCGCAGGACGTTGTCCCGCACGAGCTCACGGTCACCCTCGACGAAGAACCGTGTGACGTCAAAGCCGGCCGCAATCTCCTCCTCGGTGTAGCCGGTCATCTCGAGCGCCTGGCGGTTGACAAAGGTTACGCGCAGGGTCTCGTCCATCTCGAAGACGATCTCCGGCAGCATCTCGGCGAACTCGCGCAGGCGCTCCTCGCTCTCGCGCAGGGCGACCTCGGTGCGGGCGCGCTGGCGCCGCCCGGCAGCCTCGCGGATCTCGCGCTCGATGGCCGGCGCCAGGCGGGCGAGGTGACCCTTGATGAAGTAGTCATGCGCGCCGGCGCGCATCGCCGCGACGGCGGCATCCTCGCCGATCGCCCCGGAGACGATGATGAAGGGCAGATCGCGCCCTGATTCCTGGAGGGTCCACAGCGCGCCGGCGATGTCGAGGTCCGGCAGATTGTAGTCGGAGATGACGACGTCCCAGCGATCGTGCTCCAGGGCGGCCCGCAGGGCCGCGGCGGTCTCGACGCGCTCCCAGGCAACGTCGTAGCCCGCCCGCCGAAGCGTGAGCACGAGCAGGTCAGCGTCATCGGCGGAGTCTTCGATGACCAGAACGCGCAACGGTGTCGGCATCGCCTGGCTTCCCCCTGGTCGCAATCCGGCTGTACCCCCTTGTGGATAAATCGGCGCCTGGCGGACGCTCCTCGCCCCCCGGCGGCCCATGGCGTGGGTCGGCCCCCGCGACGGGACCACGAGGGGAGCCCGTTGCGCCGGCCGTGGGATGGGCCATAATTGGCCGCATGAGCCGCACGCGCTTTTATCCTCTGGTGTTTACACCAGTATACAAAGACTATCCCTGGGGCGGGCGGTCGTTGGAGACCTTCTTCGGCCGCCGCCTGCCCGGGCCGATCATCGCAGAGTCGTGGGAGATCGCCGACCGCCCCGGGGGCATGAGCGTGGTCGCCAGCGGGCCGTGGCGGGGGCTTCCCCTGGGCGACCTGATGAGCCGCTGGGGGGCCGGTCTGGTCGGACGGCGCGGTAAGGTGGCCGGAGCCCTCGGTCCGCGGGGCGTCGCGGCTGGGGCCACCGCTGCCCATGCCGATCGAGGCCCGCGGTTTCCGCTGCTCTTCAAGCTCATCGATGCGCGCGAGCGGCTGAGCCTGCAGGTCCACCCGAGCCAGGTGAGCGCCGCGCGGCTGGGCGGGGAGCCCAAGTGGGAGATGTGGTATGCCCTGGGCGCCGCGGGCGAGGCGCGCGTCCTGGCGGGCTTGCGGGCGGGCGTCACGCGGCCGGTCTTCGAGCGCGCGCTGGCCGAGGGGCGGGTGGAGGCCTGCCTCGCCTCGCTCCCCATCCGCCCCGGAACGGTGGTGTCGGTTCCGGGTGGGCGGGTGCACGCCATCGATGCCGGTTGCCTGCTCTACGAGATCCAGCAGAACTCGGACACGACCTTCCGGCTGCACGATTGGGGCCGCCTGGGGGCCGATGGCCTCCCGCGCCCCCTTCATGTGCGGGAGGCCCTTGAGGCGATCACCTGGGACGACGAGCCGGCCGCGCCGGCGCAGGCGCGCGACCTGCCGCCCCGGCCCGGAGCCCGCGGGTGGGAGCTTCTACGGACGCCTCACTTCTGCGTCCGGCGGCTCGAGCTGACGGGTCCGCTGCGCGCCGCCAACGATGGGGAGAGCTTTCACGCGCTGTTTCTGGTGAGCGGTTCGGCGAACGTGGAAGGCGGCGGGGTGATCGTGCCGCTCGTGCCGGGGACGACTTGCCTGCTCCCGGCCGGGCTGAGCAGCTACACGCTCGAGCCGGAAGGGGACAATCCGGCCGAGTTCCTCTGGACGACCCTCTAGGCCCCATTTGACCCCTTGCTGCTGGACTGCGGCGATTGCTAACCTATTCGGTCCCTTTGGAGGACGTGGTCCACAACTCAGAGCGCCGTAACTGGCAGGGCAGGAGGTTTCCACATGGCAAGTTCAGTTGCCGAATTCATGCAGCAGGTCATCGCCAAGAATTCGGGTGAGAAAGAGTTTCATCAGGCGGTCCACGAGGTCGTCGAGTCCCTATGGCCCGTCCTCGAGAAGCGACCCGAGTACCGCAAGGCCAAGATCCTCGAACGCATCTGCGAGCCCGAGCGCGTGATCCTCTTTCGCGTGCCCTGGGTGGACGACCGGGGTGAGGTCCAGATCAACCGTGGTTATCGCATCGAAATGAACAGCGCGATCGGTCCCTACAAGGGTGGCCTTCGCTTCCACCCCAGTGTGAATCTTGGGATTCTCAAGTTTCTAGCATTCGAACAGGTGTTCAAGAACAGCCTCACCACCCTGCCGATGGGCGGCGGCAAGGGCGGTTCGGACTTCGATCCCAAGGGCAAGAGCGACTTGGAAGTTATGCGCTTCTGCCAGAGCTTCATGAACGAGCTGTTCCGCCACATCGGTGCGGACACCGACGTGCCCGCCGGCGACATCGGCGTCGGCGGTCGTGAGATCGGCTATCTCTTCGGGCAGTACAAGAAGCTGCGCAACGAGTTCACCGGCGTGTTGACGGGCAAGGGCCTTACCTGGGGCGGCAGCCTCATCCGGCCCGAGGCCACGGGCTACGGTTCGGTCTACTTCGCCGCCGAGATGCTGGGCACGCGCAATGAGACGCTCCAGGGCAAGACGGCGCTCGTGTCCGGGAGCGGCAACGTGGCGCAGTACACAGTCGAGAAGCTCCTCGATATGGGCGCCAAGCCTGTCACGTTGTCCGACTCGAACGGCTACATCTACGACGAGTCCGGGATCACGCGTGAGAAGCTGGCGTTCGTGAAGGAGCTCAAGAACGTACGCCGCGGTCGCATGAAGGAGTACGCCGAGAAGTTCAAGGGCTCGATCTACACGCCGATCACCTCCGGCGTGGACCACAACCCGCTCTGGACCCATAAGGCCCACTGTGCCTTCCCGAGCGCCACCCAGAACGAGATCAATGCCAAGGACGCCGAGAACCTAGTGAACAACGGCGTCTACGTCGTCTCCGAAGGCGCCAACATGCCGACCACGTCCGATGGCGTGAAGATCTTCCTCGAGAAGAAGATCCTCTACGGTCCGGGCAAGGCGGCCAACGCCGGCGGCGTGTCCACCTCGGGGCTGGAGATGAGCCAGAACAGCCTGCGCCTCTCCTGGTCGCGCGAGGAAGTCGACCAGCGCCTGCACGGCATCATGAAGGCCATCCACAAGTCGGCCTATGACGCGGCCGAGTGGATCGGCACGCCGGGCAACTATGTCAACGGTGCCAACATCGCCGGCTTCCTCAAGGTGGCCGATGCGATGATGGATCAGGGCGTGGTGTAGTCCGTGCGGCTCGTTGTTGGCGGCGGTCCTTCGTGGTCGCCGCCCGGGCCCGGCCGGGGACATCTGAACGCGCATGAGACGGGCGGCTGGGGCCGAGAGGCTCCAGCCGCCCGATGGCTAGATCCCGGCCAGCTCGCAGCAGATGACGGCATACGGCCGCGGGTCTTGGCTGCCCTGGTCGCGCGCAGCCGGCGTGTCCACCCACACGGTAGTCGCGCCGCCGCTGGCACTGGCGGCGGTCCGAGGCGCCATGAGAGACTCCTTGAGCACGTACAAGCGGTTGCCGCTGATGACGAATTTGTCCGCCTCGGGATCGTAGTCCGCGGCCAGGGCGATGCGGCCTGTGAAGCGGCCTTCGCGGTCGAACACGTCGAAGGCGCCGACCGTCCCCGTCGGGCGGTCGCGCTCGCTGCGGCTGCTCAAGACCCACAGCACACCATCGGGGCGGGCAAAGAGAGCTGCGACGTCGCGCAGCGCCGGGCTGCCCGCGGCGGTCCGGCCGCGTTCGGGCGGAAGGGCTCGGCGCGCTGCGGGCTCCTCCGTCTCTGCGGCCCTTTGCTTGACGTGCTCGTACTCCAGCTCGATCACCCACTCCAGCGTGCCGTCCGGCGCGAAGACCTCGATCTGGTAGGCGTCGTAGCGCGGGGCGACGAAGAGGCGTCCGTCGGCGCCGGCGGCCCAGCATTGGGTGAAGTCACTGCCGTCGCTGGCGGTGGAGGAGAAGACCCCGTTTCTCCCAACCTCCTGGGATGCTTCTTTGAACAGCGCCCGCGGAGAGCCGTCGAGGGCCAGGCTCCGCAACCGCATGACCGATCTGGGCGCATCCCCACCCATGATCATGCTGTGCGTGCTCAGATAGACGCCGCCCGCCGCGGCCTGGACCGACTCCATGATCTCGACGGATCCGGTTTCGGGCGGATGAAGATCGGGACCAGGGTTGCCGTTGCGGTCGAAGGTCACGATCCGAGCGGGGAGGAACTGCGCCACGCCCAAGCGACCGTCGGCGAGGGCCAGACAGCGTCGGGGATTGCTGAACTCGCCGGGGCCCTCGCCCGCGCGGCCCAGGGTGCCGAGCGACTTGCCGGCCGGGTCGTAGATGCGCACGGTGTTGAAATTGGCATCCAGCAGATAGGTGTTGCCGGCGGCGTCGGCGGTGGCGTCCTTGATCTCTCCGAGGATGTCACCGGTCTCCTCGTTGCCGTCGGTGACCCGCCAGAGCTCGCGCAGTGGGACCGTCTGGACGGGCGGCGCAGGCGCGTAGCGGCCGGTGACCCGGGCTGGCCCCGCGGTGGCGAATGCGGGGGCCAGGAGAGCGATGGCGAGTATGGTCATGGTTCGCACGGCAGTCCTCCAGCTTCGATGACAGTATCTGCAACCACACCAGACGGCACGAACGGTCTCAGCGTTCGAGGAAAAAGACCTCCTGGTGAGCTCGCGTACTGTGCGTCAATCGCTGTTGAGCCACATCAGCGCCTGCGCGAACGCCATCTCGGTCGCCACGGCGTCGAAGTAGTAGGGGTGAAACGAGAAGTTGACCATCTTGCCTCGATCCAAGCCCAGCACGCGATCCTCGTGGGAGGCGAATGTCCGCCAAGCGATCGGCTGGCCGTTCAGATAGTGGCCGACGTCGGTCCAGCAGCGTGCAGTGTAGATCGTCTCGAGGGCCTGATCGCGATCGTACCAGGGCGCCAGGCCCGGCTCGCTCGGACTCGGCACCAGGCATTCATAGTAATGCGAACCGCGGCCGCCCACCGTCCCGCCCCAACGTGCGTAGTCGAGGGGAATGTCAGGATAGCGCGGGTCAGCCGCGACTGCTCTCACCAGCGACCTGCGGTCGCGCGCGCGATCGTCGCCGCGCGGCTTGTCGACGGCACCGCGCAGGTGCAGGTGCTGCCACAGGAACCCGAACTGGTTCCAGACCTGATCAGAGCCCAGATCCGTGGGCCGCGGCTCCTTGGGAGCCTCGGCCCGCTCCGAGAATTCGCCGGTGATCTTCGTCACAGGCCCGACCCACGTGAAGAGGAGCATGTTGCCACCCGCCCCGACGTAACGTGACAGCAGCATGTCGCGCGCCACTTTCTCGAGGCCCACGGCATCACCACCCGCGCAGTCCCAGATCACGGTGCGGTACTCGCCCAGCGTGTTGAGGAATCCGTCGGGAATGCTGATCGCCGGGGATGTGTTCTCGTCGGGAAAGACGTTGAAGGTTGCAGGCTGCTCCCCCAGAGGCAGAAACTCGCGCATGCTCTTCAGCACCTCGGAGCGCCAGGCATCCTCGCGCGCATCGTCATTGGGAACGGCGTTGCCATTCGGGCTCTGCGGCCTGCGCCGCTGATCGTCCACCACCAAGAACTTCTTCGTGAAGGAGAAGTCAGCCACGGTGATTCTGACCACGCATCTCGTCTCGGTCTCGCGGCGGTTCGAGATGTCCCGCATCTTGAGGTAGAAGTAGTGCGTCTTGGGACCGTCCGCCGGGAACGAGACCACGTCCTGTATTTGGCTGCGCGGCGCCCAACCGACCCAACCCCCCATGCCATCCGTGGCCCGGAATGGCTCCAACGGATCGTCCGGATCGGGGATGTCGAATCCATAGTTGCAGGGGCCAGGCTCGGAGCCGCTGGCGGAGGCATCCGCGACCCACCGGAAGCGGAAGCGCTGATTCGGGGCCACCGTGACATCCCACGGAAGGCCAAAGACGGCTGAGTCGAAACGGTGAGCCCCCATCGAGGGTTCGTAGAGAACCACGGTTATCAAGGCATCCCGAATCTTGAACAGGACCCAGTTCTCGTTGCGCTGGAACTTCGGCTCGGTCGCTCCAGCTTCGTCGATCGCGCGCACCGCGAATCCGTAGGAGGAACCGACCGACATGCCCTCGATCCACTGCTCATTGACCGATCCGGGAACGCGTTTCCAGGCCCGCTGGGTTCGGTCGAGATAGCTGGGGTCGGAGCCAGGATACTGCTCCGCGAGCGGTGCGAGGAGGAGATTGGGTGACTCCTCAAAGAGGCGCACGACGTCTGCCTGCCGCGTTGGATCGACGCCCGGATTATACACATGCTTGATCTCGTAGTACTCGGGCGCACGTTCGGCCCCGACCGCGTCCAAGTCCTCGCCCGACCAGGTCATCCGCAGCGTGGCCGCCCAGCGCGCGCCGTCAACCGGAAGTGGGCGTTCGAGCTTGCTGGTCGGAGCAATCGTGTGCGCGTTGAAAAAGCGCGAGTCGGGCTTGGATCGGGCGTAGTGGTTGTCTACGGACCGAATGAAGAAGGTGTGCCAATCGGAGCGCTCTGTACTGCCGGGGACCGGATGGAAGGCCCGGGTGAAGATCTTCTCGTCGAAGAGAGTCGTCCGATGCCAGGCCAGCTCAGTCACGGTGTCGTCCACAGCCCATTCGAACCACCGAATCACACCGTCGTCATCCGACCCGAACCAGTAGAAATGAACGTAGTTCTCCGTGTCGAGCGAGTCGCCCAGCACGCCCCCGGTGATGCGGGCGGTAGGGACCTGGTTGGGATCGACTTCGCCGATGAAGTTGTCCTCGGGCATGAGGATGCATTGAGGCGCCAGGGCCAGGATGACCGCCGCGGCCAGCACCAGGCCAGGCCTGCCGAGGATTGAGCCTCGAAGGTAAACGGCGACAATGTCTTGCGGCGAATGCATCGTGCCCCTCGGCGACAGTTTGGCCCCGCTCCTGCAAACCAGCCCGGCGATGCTGACACATCGCCCGAGAGTTGTCTAGGTGCCCAGCGGGCCCTCGTCCAGCAGGCCTTGGCTCAGGGCATCCGGGTCCGCTGAGCGTCTCTCATTGACGGCGCGCACAGACCAGACCCATGGGAAACACACTTGCCCCCAATCGGCCTAGACTCCCGGCATGAGGTGAATCCGGCGCGGCGGGACATTCACGCCGCCCGCGCCGGAAGGAACCGCCGGCCGACCGGAGCCGGCGTGGGCCACCTGCTTGGGCATCCCTGGCGAGTCTGCGCCGCGCGCGGCAGCGCGGGGAGGTTTCCAAGCGATGACCCACAGGTGCGGTGTTGCTGCAATTCCCCCCTTTGTGCTCCTGTTCATCATTCTGCTTGTCGGCCCTGCGGTGGTTCGGGCCGCTGGGAGTCTTGACCTGGCCGCGCCTACCTCGCTGCCGCAGACACAGCCCCTGGTGCCCGGCGCGGACCCTGAGGGAACGCGCGAGACCATCGTCTGGCTGGGAGGAGACGACGGCGACTGCCTGGCCTATCCAGGCGGCATCTGGGATTGGGACGACACCGGCGCCGACAGCCTGCACTGCTGGCTCAAGACCGAGGAGTCGTTCATCTCGGTGATTCCCATGGAGACCTGGCGTCCCTGGCTGGACGCGGCCGGGGTCTCGGAGTGCGGGCTAGACGGCAGTGTGCTCGGTTTCGTGGACATCGCCGGCAGTCCGTACTATCCGCCCGGTATCCCGCCAACTCTGTGGCAGGCGGCCGGTTCGGGAGTCGTGGCGCGCACAGGCTACGAGCCACCCTACTACAACGCCGTCCATCTGCAGTATGACATGTACGCCGACATGGATATCGACCGGACGGGCACGGTCTTTCGCACCGGATACCAGATCTTTCCCTACCAAGGGCTGCCCGTCTGGTCCCCACGGATGGGCAACACCATCTGGTACTTCTTTGCCACGCCAGCCTGCTACCACCTCGAAGAGAATCTCTCCACCGGAGCTGCCCCGGTCCCGGTGGAGTGGGACTCGCTCCGGATCATCCTCGAGGTGTGGTGCTCGTGCGATGCCTTCGGGATCCAGTGCACGGCCGAGGGGGACACGCGCGGGTCACCCCTCTTCGATAACGTGCAGATCGGGCTATCGCACGCGGCCGACGCGCCCGTGATCGCCCTTGCGGATGGCCACCTCTTCCAGGATGGGTTCGGGCAGACGAGCCCCGACTACCTGTCGCCCACCGATGGGGGGAACGCCAACGTGGCCTACGATCTGAGCGGCGACAATCCGGCCCGCAACGATTGGCTGGCGGACAGCGCCGTGGTTGTCGGGCCGATCGTTTCCACCCAGGCCAACCGCTGGTTGGCGGAGATGCACTTCAAGATCGAGCGCAAGGGGGCGCGGCAGGATGAGATCACGGACTACGCTGCCTGGAAGCTGCGCTTGGCTGGAGATCCTGAGCAGGGGTTCGTCAGCGTCTTGATGGACTCGGCGCAGGTTTCCCCGACGCAGGCCTATCGCCACCGCTTTGCGACGTACTTCCACGAGGACGATCCCGGCTTCCGGGGACCGGGCGATTACAACGCTCGCAACGAGATCCTGCCCGACGGGGTCTTCACGCCCGGAACACGCATCCGTTATTACTTCGCCTCGTGCTGGTACAACGGCGGCGCGCCGCCCAGCGACACGTACATCTTGGGGCCATTCGAGTTCGAGATCCTGCCGGGCATGGAAGCCGTGCCGGGGTCGCCCTACGACGTGCAGTGGCCTTCTGTGCTGTACGTGGATGCGGACAACGCGGGCACGCAGCAGTACATCGAGGCCGCCCTGGATGAGCTCGGCCTGAGCCATGACCGCTACGACTACAATGTCGCCAGCGCCAACTACAACGCGCCGATGAAGCGCAGCTTCGGCGGCGGGAGCTACAACCCCGGGGGGTACGGCAACAACGGGTGCACGACCGACCAGCTCCTGGGCTACCGATTGATCCTGGTGAACACCGCCGCATGCGGCCCCGGCACCCTGGAGGCCGCTGACTTCGAGCTCTTTGCAGACTGGCTGGCGTCGACCGAATGCGGACTGGCCGCGGTGCGTCGAGGCATCATCTTCGATGGCGACCGGTTGGTCGAGATCATGGCCGATCCCGTCGTAGGGTTGGCCCGTGAGTTTGCCCAGAACACGTTGGGCGTGACCCTGGTTGACCCATCCTACCGCCAGCTCAATGGGGACCTGCACACGTGCATCTACCTGGAGCCCGTTGCGGCACCCGCATTCGCACCGCTCGAGCCTGGACTCAGCTTGTACGGCGGCGACTGCAATGTTCTCGGCCCGCAGCCCGGCGTCCCAGGCGTCATGGGCAACCTCGACTACTCCTGCTATCTCGGGGGCTGCAGCCAGCCGCTGGTCGAGTTCGCCCAGGTCGTGCGCGAGAACATCGTCCCAGGCGTTGCCAACTGGAAGTCGGCCGTGAACGGCTTCTCCCTGGAACACCTCTCGGAGCGGACCTGCGATGGCCACGACTGCACGCGCGACAGCGCCTGTGTGGTGGCCGGGATTGTGGATCTGCTCTCGCCGATGATTGACTGGACGGCGGCCGGCGCGGATCCGTTCGTGCCGTGGCTCTACCCCTGCCAGGGGCCCCAGGGACTCGGCCCGGACGCCCACGGGGTGAACGGGGCCGACTACCTGTACCCGAGTCGTCCCAACCCGGTCCAGCAGCGGGCTGACGTCCGGTTCCATCTGGGCGAGGCCACGCACGTGCGCCTCGAGGTCTTCGACGCGGCTGGACGCCACCTGCGCACGCTCGTCGATGGGGATCTGCCCGCGGGCGAGCATCGGCACGTATGGGATGCGACTACCGATCGCGGCGATCCGGTGGGGACGGGGATCTTCTGGATGCAGATGCGCACCGCCAACGGGCATGAATCCGCCAAGCGGTTGCTGCTGGTGCGCTAGCGCAGCGGGGGTGGGCGGCTGGGCAGCGCGGCGGTGCTAACGCAACGGCGGTGGGCGGCTGGGCAGCGCGGCGGTGCTGGCACAGCACCGGCCGGAGGAGTCGTTATGCTTCAAGGCATGTCGGAGCCGGGCACTTGCTTTCGGCGGGTTCTTCCCCGTGCATGGGGGGTGTGGGTAGTGGTGTCTGGCCTGGCGCTGTTCGGAGCGCCCCCGACTCACGCCGGGCGCACGGCGCTAATGGTCACGGGCAGCTCGCCCGCGGGCGTGCGGCTGGAGTTCTCCCTGCCGGCGCTCGAGACGGCCATCTACGAAGTCGAGGGCGTTGAGTATCAGACCCTGAACGTACCAGGAGGAGAGCTGCACGGCGACGAAGGAGCGCCGTGCCTCCCAGCCTTCACCCGCTACATTGAGGTCCCGGCCGGGGTGGGCATCGAGGTCCATGTCGATGAGGTGACCGAAGAGGTTCTTACAGGCTACCGGATCATGCCGATGCAGGCCGCCGATGGCCAGCGCTTCACCATCGCCAGTGACATCTACACTCTCGACCAATTCCTGGGCGAGGACCTCGTCACCGTTGGACCGCCGGCCGTGTTGCGGGGCCGGCGCATCGTGCCGGTCACCATCTGCCCGATGCGATACAATCCCGCGGCCAGCAAGGTGTGCGTGGTTCGGCGCCTGGACCTGCAGCTCATGTTCGCGGGCGTCGATCTGCGCGGCGCCGCGCGGCGTCCTGATCTGGCGGTAACCAGAGCGAGCGCCGCGCTGGCCGGCGACGTGATCGTGAATCGGGCGGGCGAACGGGAGGTGCCTCTGGAGGGCGGGGCGGCAACCCTGGGCACGTGGCTCCTGATCAGCCGTGCCGACCCGCAGCTCGCCGATATCCTGTCACCGCTGATCGCCTGGCGGGAGCGTATGGGCTACCGCGTTGTCCATGCCACCACCGCCGAGACCGGCACCACCGCCGAACAGATCAGGACCTGGATCCAGACCGCCTACGACACCTGGGAGCACCCACCCGAGTACATCACCCTGGTAGGTGACGGCCAGGGTGGTTTTCCGCTGCCCACGTTCTTCGAGACCTACACGTCCCAGCACAATCCAGGTGATCACGGCTACGTGCTCCTCGACGGCAACGACGAGTTGCCGGATGCCTTCATCGGACGCCTGTCCGCCGAGGATTACACAACGCTGCAGCGCATTGTGTACAAGATCGTCAGCTACGAGTCCGCGCCCTACATCGACGACCCTACCTGGTTCGGACGTGCCTGTATGACCGGTGATCCGTCATCATCCGGGATCACGTGTGTGCACATCATGCAGTGGCTCAAGGAGCATCTATTTCACATTGGCTACACGCAGGTCGACACCGTGTTCACGGAGCCCTTCCGCAGCCAAACCCTGATGAGTCTCAACCAGGGCACGACCTTCTACGGCTATCGTGGGTTCGCCGGCGTGAGCGGCATCACCGCTGGCGACATCTTGGCGCTGCAAAACGGACCGCGCCTCACCTTCGGCGTCGTGCTCACCTGTCTGACCGGGGACTGGTATAGCGGGACGTCGATCCACGAGGCTTTCCTGCGCGGTGGGGTCGGAACGAGCACGCCGACCGGCGGCATCGGCGGCATCTCTACCGCGGGGGCCACGCACACGCGGTACAACAACTGCTTCTTTGCCGGCGTGGCCCACGGCCTCTTCTGGGACGGGCACTACCAGATCGGGCCGGCCCACGCGCGGGGCAAGCTCGAGATGGACATCAACTACGGGCCGTACGAGCCGGATCAGGCAGCGTGCTACTGCTACTGGAACACGCTCATGGGCGACCCGGCGACCGAGCTGTGGACGGGATACCCCGAACCCTTGGTGGTGTCCTATCCCGCGGAGGTGCCGCGGGGGACCACCCTGGTTACGGTCGACGTTCGGGATGAGCTGGGTGGGCCGGTGGAAGGTGCGTGGGTCTATCTGCGGATGAGCGAGCAGATTCGCTCGGGCGGGCACACCGGCGCGGGCGGACGCGTCGATCTGCCGATCGACGGCGCCGTGACGGGCAGCGTCCTGGTGACCGTGACCCAGCACAATCGCTACCCGCACCTGGGTAGCGTTACCATCGTGGCGCCGGATCGCTTCGTCGGCATCCACGATCACGTGATCGACGATGGTCCGACCGCGCCGGCCCACGGCAACGGCGACGGGTGCGTCAATCCGGGCGAGGTCGTCGCCCTCGGCGTGTCGTTGGAGAACTTCGGCCTGCAGGTGGCCACGGGTGTTGTGCTGAGCGCCGTTTGCGAGGATGAGTACACCGAGCTGCTCGCCGGCGGTCCGATCGCCTGCGGCGACATTCCGCCGGGGGGGGTGAGCGCGGCCCCTGAGCCCGTCGTGCTGGCCATCGACGCCGCGTGCCCGCCGGGGCACCGCGTGCCCGTGCGCTTCACGATCGAGAGCGGCGCCGATGTCTGGCCGGCCCACCTCGCTCTGGACGTGAGCGGGCCCGATCTCGTGTTCGACGACGTCGAGATTTCCGGGGTGGGAGAGCATCTGGACCCGGGCGAGTCCGGCCCACTGGCGGTGATGCTCTTCAACGCCGGCACCTACGCCGCGCAGGGCCCGATCCAGGCTGTGCTCCTGTCGCACAGCTACGCGGTGCAGGTCACGGATGCGTACGGGACCTTTGCCACGATTGCGGTGGGGGAGTCTGGCCTCAACTCGGCCGATCCGTTCGTCGTGAGCGCTCCGGCGAACTGCATCCCGGGCACGCAGGCCAATTTGGAGATGCAGCTCACCCTGGCCGGGGGCGTGCGCGACACGGTCCGGCTGGCGCTCACCGTCGGGTTGGCGGGGGAGACGGATCCCACCGGACCCGACGCGTATGGTTACTACGCCTACGATCAGACGGACACAGCCTACCCGCAGGCGCCAGTCTATGACTGGGTGGATATCGCCTTTCCGGACAACTCGATGGACTTGGAGGATTTCGGCACCGACCAGGACGACTCGCGCACGCTCCCGCTGCCTTTTCCTTTCACGTTCTACGGGCAGACCTTCGATCAGCTCACGGTCTGCTCGAACGGTTGGCTGAGCCTGGGTCCGACCTACCTCGTGTGTGACCGCAACTGGTACATGCCATCGGCCGAGGGCCCGGCCTACATGATCGCGGCCTTCTGGGACGACCTGTACCAGAGCGGCACCGGGCTTGTGTATCACTGGTACGATGAGGCCAATCACCGCTATGTCGTCTCCTGGGATCGCGTGCGCCGGAAGATCGGCTGGTTCAACGTGTATACCGAAAGCTTCCAGGTCATCCTGTACGATCCCACCTGGTACACGACGCCCACAGGGGACGGCGAGATCGTGATGCAGTTCGAGGTTGTGAACAACCTGGACGCCGAACAGATGTTCTGCACGGTGGGCATCGAGGATGAACACCACGAACGTGGCCTGACCTTCAACTACTTCAACCAGCGTCCGCCGACCGCCGCGCCGCTCGCAGCCGGGCTAGCGGTGCGTTTCACGACCGGCAGCTCGGGGTTCGCACGGGCCGATCCCCAGAGCGGCCCGGGCCCGCTGCGGCTGGAATTGCGGGCGGGGCCGAGCCCCTTCCGTGAGCACGCCCACCTGACGTTCCAGACCGACGCGCAGCGACCCGTGGCGCTCCAGGTGTTCGACATCGATGGGCGACTGGTGCGGGTGCTGCTCGACGGCATGGTGGCGGCCGGCGCTCACGCGATCCCGTGGGACGGCGCTGACGCGCGCGGGCATCCGGTGCCGTCGGGCGTCTACTTCTGCCGGCTGGCGGCAGGTGGGGCGCCGGTCTCGCGGGCGGTCACGGTGCTGCGCTGATGGGCGGTTGGCCCCTCCGCGGCCCGATCCGGGCCAGCGAGCTGGGCAAATAGGCCTCGCACGAGACCCCTCCGGCGATTAGCCTGAGGGGTCTCTCGCTCAGGTCGAGAGATGGTGTGAAATGGCCATCATGACCCAGGCAATGCGCGAGGCCCCCTATGCGCTTCTGTTTTCGAATGCTTCCCAACGCAGTGGTGACGCTCACCCTCATCTCCATCGGGTTGGCGGCCGGGCCGGCCTTCGGCGTGGATGTGCACGACACGCGGCTTATCGCCGATCCGGCTATCGGAATCGATCGGATCGCCTTCAGCTACGCCGGCGACCTCTGGACGGCCGGCCTGGATGGCGGCGATGTCCGCCGGCTCACCTCTGACGTCGGAGAGGAAACCCATGCGTGCTTTTCTCCCGACGGACGCCTGATCGCCTTCAGCGGGCAGTACGACGGCAACACCGACATCTACGTGGTTCCGGCCGAGGGGGGGGTGCCGCGCCGACTCACCTGGCACCCCAGCGACGACTATGCGCAGGGTTTCACCCCCGATGGTCTGGCGGTGGTCTTCGTCTCGCAGCGCGCAAGCATGCTGGCGGGTCAGGCGCACCTCTACACCGTTGCTGTACAGGGCGGCATGCCGGAGCGCGTGGTCGCTCCGGACGCCTGGATCTCGGCGTTCTCACCCGATGGGACGAAGATCGCCTACGTTCCGCTGCCAGAACCCTTCCACGAGTGGAAAAACTACCGGGGCGGTCGGGTCGCGCGGATCCTGATCTTCGACACCAGCAGTCACTCCGCAGTCCAGATCCCCCAACCCGAGACGCGCTGCAATGATACCAATCCCATGTGGGTGGACGGCCGAATCTTCTTTCGCTCCGACCGCGCCGGCGAATTCAACATCTTCTCCTGGGATCCGGACGCTGGCGTGATCGAGCAGATCACCGGACACGAGGACTTCCCCGTGCTGTCCGCGGGTGCGGGCGGCGGGGGCATCCTCTACGAGCAAGCGGGGTATCTGCACCGGCTGGATCCCCAGACCCGCCAGTCCCGGCGGCTCACGGTGGGTGTGGCGGCTGACCTGGTGGAAACGCGCCCGCGCTATGTCGAGGGCTCCGAGCACATCCGGCACGCCCATCTCTCGCCGTCCGGCGCCCGCGCGGTCTTCGAGTGCCGCGGCGAGGTCATCACCGTTCCGGCCGAGAAGGGTGACCCGCGGAACCTGACCGGTACCCCCGGCGTCCACGAGCGTTGGCCGGCCTGGTCGCCGGACGGCAAGTCGATTGCCTACTTCTCCCATGCTGCCGGCGACTATGAGCTGCACGTTGTTGCCCAGGACGGATCGGGTGATGTGCGCCGCTTTCGCCTGGACGGAGCCGGCTTCTACGACAATCCAGTCTGGTCGCCTGACAGCCGGAGACTCGCGTTCAGTGACAACTCATGGTCGCTCTACTGGCTTGATCTTCAGTCGGGTCGCGTGACGCGCATCTCCACCGAGCGCTTGTACGGCCCCGTCAAGACCCTGGCCTTCTCCTGGGCGCCCGATTCCCGTTGGATCGCCTACACCCGCAACACGGCCACCTACTTCCAGACGCTGCAGCTCTACTCCCTGGAGCAGGATCGTTCCTACGAGCTCACCGAGGGGCTCAGCGATGTCGGTGATCCCGTCTTCGATGCCAGCGGCAAGTACCTTTTCGTCAGTGCCTCGACGGACGCCGGACCGCTGCGGCATTGGTTCGCCCTGTCCAACACCGATGTCGCGATCACCCGCTCGCTGTACCTGATCGTGCTGGCGCGCGACGTGCCATCGCCGCTGGCCAAGGAGAGCGATGAAGAGAAGGGCCGGGAGGATGAGGACACTGCCCAGGACAGCCAGAAGAAGCCCAGGCAAGTCCCCAATGACTCGAGTGGCAAGAAGGAGAGCAGTAAGAAGGAGAGCAACAAGAAGGAGACCAACGTCACCATTGATATCGAAGGGCTGAGCGAGCGGGTGGTGGCCCTTCCCCTCGAAGCAGGGGGCTACTTCAACTTGCAGACGGGCGAGGAGGGTAAGCTCTACTACTTGAAAAACGACCGGCAGAGCGGCCTGTGGGGTCATGGCGGAGCAACGAGTCTGTGCTGTTTCGATCTGGGTGAACGCGAGGAGAAGGTTCTCCTGGACGACGTGAGCGGCTTCGTAGTCTCGGCCGACGGCAAGAAGCTCCTGCTCGCGTCGCAGGGTTCCTGGCTGATCGCCGATGCCGGCGGCGAGATCGACCGCGGCAAGGGTCGGCTGGCGATCGATCGCATGAGAATCCACGCCGATCCGCGCGCCGAGTGGGAACAGATGTTCGACGAGGCCTGGCGGATCAACCGCGACTACTTCTACGATCCCAACATGCATGGCGCCGACTGGCCGGCGATGCGCGACAAGTACAGGGTCTTCCTGCCGCATCTGGCGACCCGGGCCGATCTCAACCGGGTGGTGATGTGGATGGGCAGCGAGCTGGCGGTCGGCCATCACCACGTTGGCGGAGGCGACCGCCGGGCACAGCCCGACCGCGTCCCGGGTGGTCTGCTGGGGGCGGACTTCGAGGTCCATGACGGGCGCTACCGCTTCGCCAGGATCTATGGTGGCCTGAATTGGAACCCCGAATTGCGTTCGCCGCTCACCGAACCCGGAGTCGCTGTACAGGCTGGGGAGTACCTACTCGCGGTCGAGGGTGTTGATTTGCGGCCACCGGAAAACCTGTATCGTCGCTTCGAGAACACAGCCGGCCGGATCCTCCGGATGACCGTGGGTCCGCGGGCCGATGGGCGGGAGAGCCGAACGGTGGCGGTTGTACCTACCGAGGACGAGTCCGGCTTGCGCAACCGCGCCTGGGTCGAGGGCAACCTCCAGCGGGTCGCGGAGGCCACCGGCGGCCGGGTCGCCTACGTGTACGTTCCCAATACCTCGGGGCTGGGGCACGCCTATTTCAAGCGCTACTTCTATCCCCAGGCCGACCGGGAGGCGATCATCATCGACGAGCGGCACAACGGCGGCGGTCTGGTGGCCGATTCCTACATCGACATTCTGCGCCGCCCTTACCTGTGTCACTGGGCGATGCGCTACGGCGAGGACCTCAAGACGCCTCTCGCCTCTATCCAGGGCCCGAAGGTGATGGTCATCGACGAGGTCGCTGGCTCGGGCGGCGACATGCTGCCGTGGATGTTCCGCCAGCTCGGCCTCGGCACGCTGGTCGGCAAGCGGACCTGGGGCGGACTGGTGGGCATCATGGGTTTCCCCGGCCTACTGGATGGCGGCTTCGTGACCGCCCCCAATCTCGCCATCTGGACCACCGACGGCTGGATCATCGAGAACGAGGGTGTGGCGCCGGACATCGAGGTGGAGCAAACGCCGGCCGAAGTGATCGCCGGCCGCGATCCGCAGCTCGAGAAGGCCATCGAGGTCGTGATGGAGCAGCTTCGCGCGAGCCCGCCGCAGGAACCCACGCGGCCGCCCTATCCGGTGCGCGTCCGTCGCTAAGCCGCAGCGCGCGGGCGCGGTGGCATCGATAGCCGACATTGGGTACGGTCCTGGGGATAAGGGGCAAGTGACCGGATGACCGGGCCCCAACCCTTGGCGGAAAGGAGGGATAGCATCATGCGTGCTCTGTTTACCTTGTTGGTGGTCACGATTCTCGCCGGCGTGCTGCCGGCTCATGCCGCGCAGCCGCTGGTCACGGCAACCGGGCAAAGCGAGCTCAGCGAAGTGACCGGTTACGAACCGGCCGTGGTGGGGGAGATACCTGTCATCTCGCCGGCCAAGCCGCGGAGCGTCGCCGTTCTCATGATTCCCGAGTCCACCGCCGATGTCGTCGGCATGTACGATCCTTACGATGGCACCTACATGGGGGACATGATTACAGCCAATCCTGGGTTCAGCACGCCGATTAACGCCGTCCAGGGCCCAGACGGCAACATCTATGTGTCGGACCAGATAGCCGACGCGGTATTCGTCTTCAACCCAGACGGCGAATACCTGTACACCTATGCTGACGCCAGTGACGGACTCAACAACATTCGTGGGATCGCCTTCCGCGATGGAGAGCTGTTCGTGACCAGCGGGGACGACTATGTGGCCCGCTTCAATGGGCCGCACAGCCGCATACCCGATTTCATCAATGACGGAAGCGAGCCATTCGACATTTTCTTCCTCCCCGATGGTTCCGCACTGCTGTCGGATATCTACAGTACGACCGACAACGTCCGCCTCTACGATGCCGCCGGGGTCTTCCAACGCGTGATTTTCACCACGGACTTCCCGGAGCAGATCATGGATGATCCGGCGTTGCCGGGGGCCTTCTTGAATGTGGCGTTCTCGGCAGACGTGATCACCGACTTCGACCTCGACGGCACGATCTGGAGCTCGGTGTTCTACAATGCGGGTCGCGGCATCTACCGCTTGGGCAATGGCAATCTGCTTGCGACTGCGGGCGACGGCGTCTATGAGGTGGACCCCGCGACCGGGGCGATCATCGAACTTGAGCATGCCGGATCGGGTCGTTTCATCGAGCTGTACACTGAGACCAGCGGTGTGGGGGCCTCCGAGGGCCGGACCCAGCTGCTGTTGGGGACGGTGCCCACGCTTTGCGCGGATGGGGTGCGCGTCCAGTTTGCGCTGCCAGAGGCGGGGCACGTCGACCTCGGCGTTTTCGACGCCACAGGCCGTCGGGTGACCCGGCTGACGAACGGTTGGACCACGGCGGGAACGCACCTCCTGGAGTGGAACCGTACACTCGGAGATGGCGCGGCTGCGCCGGATGGCGTCTACTTCGTGCGCCTGCGGTCGAGTGGGGTGACGCAGGTGCAGAGGATCATCCTGACCCGTTAGCACGGGGCGGATCTTGCGTGACTGAGGGACGGCCGCTCTCCCCGGGGAGGCGGCCGTCCTGCGATCCGGCCCCACGCGGCCGGCCTTGGGCCTCAGCGCTGATCAGCGGTGAGCGCGGGCTTGCTTCTCACCACAGGATCAGTACGGGGCACGCCGCGCTCCCGTCCTGATCGCGCACCACGGCCCAGTAGGTGCCGGCCGGACCGCGGTGGCCTTGGCGGTCGCACCCGTTCCAGGCAACGCTGGTCGCGCCCGCGGTCAGCCCGGTGCCGGCCCTCGGGCTGAGCTAGAATGCCGCCGTCGCCGTCGCCGTCCTCCGCAATCAGCGTGTCGGTCAGCACCACGTGCACGCCCAGATGGTAGGCGTCCTGGAGCGCCTCGCCAACGGCGCGATGCCCCAGCGCGTACCAGCCGTTCCAGGCGTTGGTGAAATCACCGGGTGTCGCGAAGACGTCCATGTAGTCCTTGTACGTCTGGAGCCAGGCCGGTATCTGCGCGTCATACCGCCGGAAGTAGGAGTTGAGCAGTCCCCACATCGTCGCCCCGCCTGACATGGCCCACGTCTCATTGGAGAGCAGCGTCGGCTCTTCTTCCACCCACGCCTTAACCGCCGCTCCCGCCTTGGTGACCGCCGCATCGATCCACGCCAGGTTCGCCGTGTGGATGCCAGCATTGTACAGGTTCCCCAGAGCCCACGAATATACCGGAGGATTCACATAACGATTGAAACCTGAAGCCGGTCGCTGAAGCTCGTTGTAGCGGATGTAGCTGCCGCAGGAATCGCCGTAGGCCTGATAGGTGTAATCCCCGTAGACCTGACGGAACTTGAGTTCGGCGGTGACAGCCCAGCCGCAGTTGTACATGCGATAGTAGCCATACAGCGGATGCGATCCGCTTTCCTCCAGGTACGCGGGATGGTTGAGTGAGTAGGTGAACGCATCCAGGATGTTCTGGTAATACTGGTTATCTCCGGTGAGCTCGTAGTAGCGGTACCAGACTCATATCGATTCGCTGGTGTTGTCGGTCTGGATGATGTCCGGCAGATGTTCTCCCTCACGCATGCCACCAAAGTCCGATCCGGGGATGTCCACCTACCAAATGCTGAGAAAGTGGGCGATCAGGCCGAACATATCGAGGTATTCCACCTCGCTGCGCGGTGCCCCGCCGAGCTGCGCCATCAGCTCCTGGCTGAGGGACGTCACCGGACCGGCGGGGTTCTGCCACCGGACGGGATCCTGCACGTCCGCCTCGGACCAGAAGGGAGTGGCCGGGCGACCAGCCGATTTTCGGTGCGGGCACGGCTGGCCGAGCAGCCCAAGGGCGGCCTAGGGGCGTAGGGGGACGCGACGGCCGACTACTTGAAACGCATTTCAGCCGCCGGGTCTTCCCAGTACAGGATCTCGTGGCCAGGCACCCACTGACCATTCTGCAGATATCGCGCGGAGGACTTCATCCGGCCGTCAGCGAGCAGCTCGCCGGTCGCCTCGACCTCGGTGATCCCGTTGGCATTCCCGGTCACGGCCTCGCGGCTGATCATCTTTCCGTCCTTCACCTCCATCGCTCCCTGGGTGAAGAACCCGGCCGTTGTGAAGTAGTGGAAGGCGAGCTGCTTCTTCTCGCGGTCCCAGTAGATGATTGTCTCGCCGCCATACTCGCCGTCATTGACCGAGTGCAGGATCCTGACCGCCTGCCCGTTGAGAGTCCGTTCCCACCGCGAGACATCGAACATTGGTTTCTCGGGGGTCGAGTCGGCGAACTCCCCCCGCCAGGTCTTGCCTACGAACGGCGCCAGCGGCGCCAGGTTCTCGGATAGATCGACTTGCGCGCTCACCGGTGAGATTCCCCCTATGCTCATGGCCAGTAGAAATGCAGCAATAGTGCGTCTCATCGCCCCGTCCTTCCTATCCAGTGGTTCGGCACCGCTACTGATCCCTGGTCTACAGGATACCGGTTGCCTGGTTCCCGCGGGTCTCACGAGCATAGACCCGCTCGCCGGCGACATAGGTAGCCAAGGTTGCCCGATCGTCGCCCAACGTCATCTGGATGAGCAGCGCTTCCTGGATGTCGCGGCAGCGTTCCATCCGGTAATCGATCGCCGGGGTGGAGTGCAGATCGAGCACGACCAGATCGGCCTCGTAGCCCGGGGCGATCGTGCCGATCGTCTCCTCGAGATGCAGCGCCTGGGCCGCCCCGCGGGTCGCCAGGTAAAAGGCGAGGGGCGCACTCAGTGAACCGCCGTTGAGCTGGGCGACCTTGTAGGCTTCGTTCATCGTGACGAGTGGGGAGAAGCTGGTGCCGGCGCCGAGGTCCGTGCCCAGACCAACCCGCACCGGGCGCCCGGCGCGCTTGGCGGCATCGAGCTTGAACAGGCCGCTGCCCAGGAATAGATTGGCGGTCGGGCAGTGCGCGATGGCCGTGCCGGTATCGTGACAGCGGCGCAGCTCGTCCTCGGTCAGCCAGATGCCATGGCCGTAGATTGCGCGCGGTCCCAGCAGGCCATAGTGATCGTAGACGTCCAGGTAGCCCGCGCGCTCCGGGAACAGCTTTCGCACCCACGCCACCTCATCGCGGTTTTCGGAGACATGCGACTGCAGATAGGCCCCCGGTGTCGCGCGCCACAGCTCACCCGCCATTTCCAGCTGCTCCGGCGTGCTCGTGGGTGCGAAGCGGACGGTCACGCCGTACAGCAGGCGGCCCCGGCCGTGCCAGCGGCGGATGAGCGCGCGCGACTCCGCGAGCCCCCGCGCGGGGGTGTCGGTCAGGGGCGCGGGGGCATGGCGGTCCATCAGCACCTTCCCCGCGATCATCCGCAGGTTGAGCCGCTCCGCTTCCTCAAAGAAGGCGTCGACCGACTCCGGGTGGACCGTGCAGTAGACGGCGGCGGTGGTCGTCCCCGCGCGCAAGCACTCGGTGAGGAAGACGCGGGCCGTCGCGCGGGCGTGCTCCCTATCGGCGAACTGTTGCTCAACGCGAAAGGCATGCTGTTCGAGCCAGTCGATGAGCTGATCGGCGTGGGCGCCGATGAGTTGGATCTGCGAGTAGTGAACGTGCGTGTCGATGAATCCGGGCAGGATCAGGGCACCGTTGCCGTAGTCCGTCACCGGCGTTCCCGGCGGCAGAGCGTGGCGCCCCTGCTCGTACGACGCCAACGCCCGGATCCGACCGTCCGTGATCAGGATGAGCGCGTCGGGCTCATAGCGCATGACCCGATCGACACCGGCGATGAACGGGTCGTCCGTGAAGGTCAGCGCCGGGCCGCGGATGGCCCGGCTGCCCGCTGGCCCCGGAGGGCAAGGGGCGGTGTTGCGGACGGCTTCGACCGGCCCTTCGTTCTCCACTTGCGCCTCCATTGCTGTGGCTTCCACCCGCGAGCGATTCTCAGCTCTCGTGCGCCGGGGTGCAAGTCTGCCTGTTCCGTCCGCCTCTCGGTCCGCCTCTTGGCCTGCCTGACGATCCCTTGTGCGCCATCCGACCACGGTCGAATGCCCGTTGACAGTCGCGCGGCGGGTCTGCTTCGCTCCAACGCGGCCCAGGCCAGTCGGTGGGCCGCAGGTGCCACGCACGAGGTGAGAATCATGGATGCTCTGAAGGACCGGATCCGGCGCGAAGGCCGCAATCTCGGCCAGGGAATTCTCAAGGTCGACAGCTTCCTCAATCACCAGGTCGACCCGGCGTTCATGCTGGCGGTGGGCGGCGCGCTGGCGGCCGAGTTCGGTGGCCTGGGCGTGACCAAGGTGCTCACGGCCGAGATCTCAGGGATCGCGCCCGCGCTCACCACCGCACTGGCCCTGGGTGTGCGCGTCGTGTACGCACGCAAGACCAAACCGATCACGATGCCGGCCGAGGTCTATCGGCAGAGCGCACCCTCCCACACCAAGGGGCGCGAGGTACAGGTCATGGTCTCGCCCGAATTCCTGGTCGCCACGGACCGCGTGCTCATCGTCGACGACTTTCTCGCGACCGGGGCGACCATCGACGCGCTCGCCAAGATCGTGCAGCAGGCTGGGGCCACGCTGGTCGGCGTGGGGGCGGTGATCGAGAAGTCGTTCGAGGGCGGCCGGGCCCGGCTTGAAGCGCTCGGCTGTCCCGTGCGGTCGTTGGTCGTGATCGAGCGCATGACGGGGCAGGAGATCTGCTTCGGCTGAGCGCGGCGCCCTGGTTCTCCGGGCCGCAGCTCTGGTAGAATCATTTCACCCGCGATTGAGTCTCTCGCCGGGCAACAGGGGCAAAGGGATGAAATGATGTCAATGATCCGATTCCTCCACCTCGCGGCCACATTCGCCCTGCTCGCCTGGGCCGGGCCAGCTGCCGGCGACTTCGTTCCCGACTACCGGACCCGCGTCGACCACGTCAATGTGGACCGCATCGGCGTTCGTTTTCATCCGGACACCCAGGCCCGCGTCCGGGGTGGGCAGCTTGTCTCCCTGAGCGGCAGAGACCTCTCCGGTGCGGCGCGGATCGCGGCCTCGATCCCCGGTGCCGGTTGGGAACCTCGCTTTGGGAAGCCCGAGGCCGACCTCGATCGGATGCGCCAGCTCGGCGAGGAGCGAACGCGCCAGGCGTTGCCCGATCTCAACCTGTACGCCCTGCTCGTCCTGCCCCCGGCGGAGAGCGAGGCGACGGGCCGGGAGCGGTTGCGCGACCTGTTGAGAGAGCTGAATGCCGCGTCCGGCGTCGCAGAAGCCTGGGCGCTGCCCGTGGCGGTGCCCGCCCGGGTCGTAGCTCCGGGCCTTACGCGGCCTGTGCCCGCACCGAGCCAAGCTCCGGGCCTCGCCCAGCGCGCGCTCCCCAGCGACCTCAAGATCGCGGCGCTTCGCGACCGAACGCCCGACTTCTCGCCCCTGCAGGGTTACTTGTACGACTCACCGGTCGGGATCTGGGCCGATTCCGCCTGGACCTTCCCGGGTGGTTTGGGGCAGGGCGTCAAGATCATCTCGCTCGAGTGGGGCTGGCTCTGGACGCATGAGGACCTGAAGGATCCTTTCTACACCGCCCACGAGCAGGGGCCCAGCGATCACGGCACCGGCGTGGTGGGAGAGTACGCGGGCCAGCACAATGGGTACGGCATCAACGGAATTTCGCCGGAGGTCGAGATCGGTGGGATCCACCTCGAGGATGTTGCCTCCGGGATTCTGGAGGCGATCTCGGTGCTCTCACCGGGTGACCTGTACAACATGTCCATTCAGGTCGGGGGCCCGGAGAACTGGATGCCGATGGAGTGGTCGCCCGACTGCTTTGCGGCGATCCAGACCGGTTCCGCCCTCGGTGTGATCTGTCTCGAAGCCGCGGGCAACGGCAGCGTCGATCTTGACGACGCCCGCTATGGCGACTACTTCGACCGCCGGGTGCGAGACAGCGGCGCCATCATGTGCGGCGCCGGAACGCCGCAGGGACTGAACGCAGAGGGATTCAGCAACTACGGCGAGCGGGTGAGCCTCCAGGCCTGGGGCTCCTCGGTCGTGACGACCTGCTGCGGCGACCTCCAGGGGGGCGATCCGGAGGTCCAGTACACCGCGGGGTTCAGCGGCACGTCCAGCGCGACGCCCATGGTTGCGGGCGCCGTCGCTTCCCTGCAGGGACAGGGACTGGCCCTCTTTGGCGTGGTCCTGACCCCTGCACTGGCCGAGGAGATTCTGAGTGTGACCGGGACGCCCCACAACGGCACCCGGCCGATCGGCGAGCGGCCCAACTTGGCCGCCGCGCGCGAGTGGCTCATCCGGGGCTATGGCGATGTCCTCGTGACCGTCCGGGACGGCGAGACCCTCGAGCCGATGCCCGGCATGATCGTATCGATCGCCGAGACGGGGCGCCTGCACCGCACTGGACCGGGAGGCCAGATCGCCATGCAGCTCACGGCCGGCCCGTGCACCTTCCACGTGTCCGGGGACTTCTTCTACACCGAGGCGGACTTCCCCTTCAGCGTGGAAGCCGGTGGGACCCAGGAAGTGACGCTGGACGTCTTCCGGACGCCCGTGGGGAGCTTGGCCGGCCGCGTGAGGGATTCACACGGCACCGCCATTGAGGGCGCACGGGTCCACGTGCTGGCCGCTCCGATCGACACGGCCTGGAGCGCCGGCGACGGCCTCTACGCCATCTCCGGAATCCCCCAGAGCAACGCTTATACGGCGATCGCCTCCCGCATTCCCACCAAGGGTTCAGCCTGTGCGGCGATCGACATCAACGGCGGAGAAACGACAACCTGGAACCCCGTTCTGACAGATGCGGAGACCTTCGAGACTGGCGGTGGCGGCTTCACCCCGGACGGCGGCTTTGTTCGCGGCCATGCGACCTGGCCGAGCGGGTATGGCCGAGTCCCCTTCTCCGGGGAGAATGTCTGGTCGACGAGCCTGAACACATACTACCCTGCCCTGGCAACGATGACCCTGACCTCGCCGGTGTACGACCTGTCGGAAGCCACGACGCTCACCCTCAGTTTCCACCACTGGTACTGGCTCGAAACGGATGACGGCGGCCAGGTGCAGGTGTGGGACGCGGCCCAGAGTCGGTGGGTGACGGTGGATCCGGTTGGCGGCTACCCGGACGACAACATCATCATCCTGGTCTACGGCCCCGGGTACAACGGGCGGCAGACTTCCTGGGAGCCGGCCCTCTTCCGCCTGGACGAGTGGGCTGGGCGGGACTTCCGGTTCCGCTTCCTCTTCAAGAGCAACTACACGGGGCAGAAGATAGGCTGGGACATCGACGACGTCGCATTGGATACGGGTGAGGACCTGCAGAGCGTCGATCAGTCGGCCTTCACTGCCCGGATCACCTGGGCGCGGCCGGCCGAACCCAATCCGGCGGTGGGCGAGAGCCGGATCGCTTTCCACCTCGCCGGCCCGGCCGAAACGCGGCTGGAGCTGTTCGATGTCCGCGGTGCCCTGGTGCGGACGGTGCTGCCCGGTCGCCTGGCAGCCGGGGAGCATCAGATCGCCTGGAACGGCCGGGACGCGCGCGGGCGCCTGCTGGGCGGGGGCCTGTACTTCTACAGGCTGAGCGCCGGCGATGCGGAGATCTCGGGGCGGCTGGTCCGGCTCAGGTAAGCGGGCTCGGCCCCGGGCTGCGGCCGCCGGCAAGCGGCCTAAGCCAGCCCTCGGGCCCGCTGCAGGTTCTTCAAGAACGGCTTGTGCAAGAAGCTCTTCTCATCGAGCGCGCACAGCCGCACGAACATCGATTTGGTGACCGTGAAAGCGAGGATATCGGGCGGCAACGCGGATCGCATGGCGAGGTCGGTGGCGCCGATGATCGCCTGCGGGGCCTCCAGATCCTCGAACAGTGGCAGAACCTCCATGCACCCCGACCCGAAGGGCGCCACGACTGCCGGCGGGTCACCGGGCGCATGGTGGTAGTTGGCTCCCAGCACCAGCATGCTGAGCTGATCGGGGTTGACGTAGAAGGTGATCGTCTTGACGAACTCGTAGACATCCGCGCGCAGCGGCCCTAACAGAAGCTGCTGGTGCGCGGGGACATAGGGCGAGTGGTGATCGAGCCACGGGTTCATCAGGTCATGCGAGGCCTTGAGCCCCTCGGCGTCGACCAGGAACTTGACGAACTCGGCCCGGCTGCGGCCCGCCCGGCCGAAGAGCCAGTAGCCCGCGCCGCCGCAGCCAGGGTTGTCGGCCGTGAGCAACACCGTGCGCCCCGCCAGCCAATCCTCGTAGAACGCGAAGACGCACGCCTGCCGCCCCGCGCGCGGCGTGACAAGCGGCTCGAAGGCCTTCGGGTCAGGCGCATCGTAGAGGGCGATCAAGGGCGTGGTGAGGTCGATGCGCGTCGTCAGGGTTTGGGCGTCGGGCAGCATGTCCTATCCTCCTAGGTCCCTCATGACCGCTCCCCAGGCCGCACGACCACACCCGTGCCGCTGCGCCCGTCGACGATCACCTCCAGCGGTGTCTCGAAGCGCAGGTGGCGCACGTGCCTCGATTCGGCTCGCGCCGGCTGAACATCCAGCCAGGTTTGATCCAGTCGCGAGCGGGGATCGTCGCGGCGGATCGTGAAGTAGCCGAGGCCGAAGGCGGTGATGTTCTGGAAGAAGTGCGAGCCCTGCGACGGCGCAACCTGGATATCGGCCATTTCCGTCTCCACGATGCAGCGCGCTCCCGAAATCTGCGCCCAGGTCACGGGAATGCCCAGCCACGGGTCTGCGCTGCCCCAGCGGCCGGGCCCGATCAGGAGGTAGGGGCGGTCCTCGGCCCGGAGCTGCCCGTTGAAGACGCCGACCTCGGTTGCGACGGCCGGCGTGCGCGCACGGTCGAACGCGTCGGGCCGCACATAGACGATGTCGCGAATGCTCTCGAACCGGCCGTGGCCAAGGGCGCTCCCGGAGACGCAGACCGTCCGGGCGGGATCGATGTCCGAGAGGTCCATTTCCCGCGCCGCCGACCCGAAGACCAATGGACGGATCTGCAAGAAGGCCAGCTCGTGGGGTCCCTCCGAGGAGGGGCGCAGGTTGAGCGCGAACTCGATCTCGACATGGCACGAGAAGCCCGACTTGCCCACGTCCAGCAGGAAGGCGAGCGCGCGGGGCAGATCGTAGTAGGAGCCCGAGAGCACCCCGGCCATGGTCACCAGCTTGGTGCCCGTACGGTGGACGCCCTCATAGACTCGATCGTTGTCGGGCGAGTAGACGGAGCCGACCGCGTTCAGCGTTCCATGCCGCAGAGCGGTTGCGAGGTCGAGCTGGACGAGATGGGCATCCAGATGGCGCTCGGCCCCGGCTTCTGCCTCCAGTTCGGCCGTCTGCATGAGTGCCAGGTCGAGCGCATAGAAGGCGGGCTGGGAGTTCTCGAAGTAGTCATGCACACTGGCGAACTGGTACAGGCGCTGGGGTTGATGGGGAGAGAACCTCACACAGCGCCCGCCCTCGACCACCGTCCGGCCCAGGCCCAACGCCACGCTGGCGACTCCATCCTCCGCACGCATGTCGGCCATGGGATAGTAGTCGTACGAGCGGGCAACGCCCGCGACGTCGGGGTAGAGGTAGTTCCCGTGGCGGCGGCCGACGACCTGTTGGATCACGACTGCCATCTTTTCCTCTTCGAGCCGATTGGGGGTCGACTCGATGTAGCTCTTGGAATCGGCGCAGTAGGTGGAGGCATAGACCAATCGGATTGCGCGGCTGAGCTCAGCCAGGCGCACCTCGAGATCGGGATGGCTGTTGGGCAGCATGAAGGTGTCGTAGATGCCGGCAAACGGCTGATGCGAGGCGTCCTCGAGCAGACTCGAAGAGCGCACGGCCAGCGGGTAGTCGACCTGCGCGAGGAAGGCGCGCAGGGCCTCGGTGGCCGGCTTGGGTAGGCGCGCGTTGAGGAAGTGCCTTCGCACCTCATCGTCGCTTGCCTCGCCGAGCACGCGCGCGAGCAGCCGCGACTCCTCCATGAAACGGTCAAAGATGTCCGTAGCCAGCACAGCCGAAGGTGGGATGAAGATACGTGTCCCCGGCAAATGGTGTTCAATGTCATAGGTGTTGGCCAGCGAGTGGAAGAAGGCCAGGCCTCGACCCTTGCCGCCCAGCGATCCTGACCCGATCCGCGTGAAGCCCTGGTCGGTGTCGAAGGAGTCGCTGGAGAACTCCGCCACCAGGCCGGCGCGGGCAACTTCGCGTTGGTGGGTGAGCTGTTCCAGCAGGAACTGACGCAGCTCCTGCGCGGAGCTGAACTCCTCGCAGCGAACTGGGCGCAGTGTCTTGGCCAGGTCGAACTCGGTGCGGGCCATCAGCCAGGTCGAAAAGTCATTGCGGCAGGCATGATAGAGCAGCGAGACGTCCGGAACGGTCTTCAGCCGCTGCACCAGACTGCGCAGATCCTTGGCGGTTGCGATGACCCCCCCCGCGGGATCGCGAAAGACGAAATCGCCAAAACCCAGAGAGTCCTGCAAGAAGTCGCGCACTTCGGCCAGCAGCGTGGGTGAGGACTTATCAATGAAATCCGCTCCGACCGCGGCAGCCACGGCGGCATTGTCCGGTTCGGACGACTGCATCAGCACGGGGATCTCAGGATCGGAAGCCTTGACCATCCGAGTGAATTCGACTCCCGCGCTTCCGCTGGTCACACCGCCCCTTGGAAAGCGCGCATCGACGATGACGCCGAGCACATGCTCGCGGTGCTTGCTGAAGATGGCTTCTCCTTCCTCGTAGGTCGAGGCGAGCAAGATCTTCGCTCGCGCGCGCATGCGCATCAGCTTCTGCATGCGGTTGACGCCCTCGGCCATGAGGGCCTGCGTTTGCTTGACGATCTCCGTGTACAAGAGCGGCAGGTAGGCCGAATAGAACCGCACCGAATCCTCGATCAGGATGATGCTCTTGACGCCTGCCATGAGGGCGTCGTGGACGGCATTGGCGCGGTCCTCGGCCCACTTGATGATGGCTAGAAACAGCCGCGCGTCGCCCTGCCAGACGAACATCCGGTCAATGCTCGCCCAGCCCGCGGCCGCCTGTTCTTCGCGTTCGCGTAGCAGCGCCAGCTCGCGCGTGTCGTAGGCCAGCAGCACAACCGGCAGGTCGGGATGGGCGGACTTGACCGCTGCGCCGAAGGCAAAGACGTCCATCTCGCCGACGCGCGGCATGGTGATCACGAGGTCGAACTGCTCCGCCCCGACGCGCTCGATCGCCTCCTCGGCCGTTGAGACCCGGCGGATCACCGGCACGAAGCGCAGGTTCAGATCGACGTACTCGGCGAAGAGCATCTCGGTCAGGTGGCCGTCCTCCTGGAAGGTGAAGGAGTCGTAGAGGCTCGAAACGAGGAGGATGCTGCGCACCCGCCACGGCATCAGCGAGGCGTAGGGAATGTGCTTCTGCTCGCGCAGTACGCTGGCCAGCTCTTCCAGAGGGCGGTATTTCAAGGCGCGCCACCTCGCTCGGACTGCCTGTGGCCCAGCCGGCGACTGGGCCCGGGATTCGGCCCAGCGCACCCGGCCGTCTCCGCCAGGGTGCTGTACGATAGCGGGGCTGGAAGTCCAGCCCAAGCTGGGGCGAAAGATACCACAGCCAAGGAGGCGCTGCGAGATGGGGTCCACCCCCGTGAGGTCCAATGCGGTGAGGTCCACCCCGGAGACGCCGGGCGAGGCCGAGGGTAAAGCGATTCCACTCGGCACCGCCTAGGTCAGGTCCGCCGCCGTAAGCAGTTGCCCCGCGTCGCTCGCCGGCAGAGCCTGACTGAAGAGGAACCCTTGGGCATACTCGCACCCCAGCTCCTCGAGAGCATCTCGCGGTTGCTGTGTTTCGACTCCTTCGGCCGAGACGTTCATGCCCAGACCATGAGCCAGTAGGATGGTCGTCCGCACGACACCGCGGCCGCGGTCGTCGGCACGCACGTTCTGGACGAAGGAACGATCGATCTTGAGCATGTTGAAGGGCAGATGGTTGAGACGGTCCAGTGATGAGCAGCCGGTGCCGAAGTCGTCCAGCATGACGTGGATGCCCCGCTCGCGCAGGCGGGTCAAGGTTTCGGCCGTGTGCCCGTTGGGCTGCATGGCGGTTGCTTCGGTGATCTCGAGTCTGAGCCAGTGCGCGTGGGCGCCGGTCTCGTGCAGGACGCGGTCGATCTCCTCGATCAGATCGCCACGATTGAACTGCGGGGTTGAGAGATTCACGCTGACCCAGAGCCCCTTGCTGCCGGGATACTCGCGGTTCCAGTGGGTGATCTGCTGGCAAGACTCCTGCAATGTCCAGGTGCCGAGTGGAAGCATCAGCCCAGCCTTCTCCGCGACCGGCAGAAACTCGTCCGGGGCGATCAGGCCCGCCGGCGGGCGCCGCCAGCGCAGGAGCGCTTCGAACCCCGCCAGGCGCCCGTCACGGAGCATCACGATGGGCTGGTAGTGCATCTCGAAGTCGCCTTGATCAAGGGCGCGGCGCAGGTCCGCTTCCAGCCGCATTTGTGCACCGACCTGTTCCTGCAGCCGGCGATCGAACAGCTCGTAGGCCAGCGCTGATGTCTTTGCCCGGTACATGGCGGTGCCCGCGTCGCGCAGGAGGTGCTCGGCGTGATCATAGCCGGCCGAGCCGAGAGCGATGCCGATGGAGGCCGTGACCGCTACCTCCTCGTCGCCGACCAGGAGGGGCAGGGTCAACTGCGTGCGGACCCGCTCGGCGGCTCGCACCGCGGCTGCCGCGTCCTCAATGCCGTCGAGGAGGACGGCAAACTTGTCGCTTCCGAAGCACGAGACCGTATCGTTTGTGCGGATGGCCTGGACCAGGCGATCCGCCAGAGCGGCCAACAACTCGTCCCCGGCCGGCAGCCCCAATGTTTCGTTGACTGCCCCCGGATGGTGGATGTCGACGAACAAGACGGCGAACTCGTAATCGTGGTCCCGGCGGTGGTGGACGAGAGCGAACTCGACCCGCTCCATGAAGAGAATTCGATTGGGCAGACCCGTCTGTGCATCGTGCAAGACATCATGCTGTTGGCGTTCCTCCGCCAGCTTGCGGTCGGTGATGTCGATGCTCACCCCCAGCACTTGGACATCACGCTCCCCCGGCGGTACGATCGGCAGCTTGATTACTTGGTGCCACCGTCGCTCCGAGCTGGCCGGCGCACGGATGAGCACCTCGCCGATCATGCGTGGCTCGCCGGTCGTCAGGACCTCGCGGTCCTCGGACAGGCCGCGCTCGACGGTGGCATCGTCGGACGCGAGCTCGGACAGATGGCGCCCGATCATGTCCTCAGCCGGAACCCCAAAGAACTCGGCGGTGGCTCGGTTGACCATCGTGAAGCGCCCGAAGCGATCGCGGGTGTAGATGTACGTGGGATTGGCGTCGATGATCTTGCGCAGGAATCGCTCCTGTGTGCGCAGCGTCCACTCGGTCTGGTGACGGCGCCTGCGGATCCCGGCCTCCCGGATCTCGCGTTCGAGCGCCGGGACTAAGCGCTGGAGGCGGTCCTTCATGAGATAGTCGTGGGCCCCGGCGCGCATCGCCTCGACCGCGGTCTCCTCGCCCATTCGCCCCGAGACCATGATGAAGGGCAGGTCGAGACCGGCTCTCTCCAGCGTCTTCAGGGCGGCCAGCCCGCCGAAGAAGGGCATGGCGTAGTCGCTGATGACCGCGTCCCATTCCTCCGAGGTGAGCGCTTGCGTCATTGCCTCGGCGGTTTCCACGCGTCTCCAGGCCAGGTCATAGCCACCCTTCTCGATCAGCCGCGCGATCAAGAGGGCGTCGTCCTCACTATCCTCGACGATCAGTACGCGCAGAGTCTTGCCCATGAGAGCAACCTCCCGGAGCCGGTCGGCCGGCGGGGTCACCGGCGCTGTCCCGCTTCGGTTCCAAGGTGCCATGGTTGCTGGGGCGCGTAACCGGTGCCGCAGACTCTAACCTCAACCATCGCTGGGGGAGCTCGCGCACGTCCGAACCTGTATCCGAACCAGCGCCCGACCATCATAGCGCCTTCCGGGGTTGCTGTCTCCAGGGTTATGGCGCCCGAGAGGCCATGGGGGGGCGCGAGCGGTGGGAGGGCAGGAAGCCTGAGGGCCGAGGGTCCATCCTTAGGCGCCCAGACGGGGCGGCGTGGTATCCTGGTATCGGCTTCGAGAACGGCTACGCTTGGTCGGGATCCGGCGTTCAGGCGCCCTACTTCGGGGCGTTTGCCGAAAGCTATGACCTGGGCCAGGTCAACGTGGAGTGCGGCGCCTTCTGGCTGACCCAGATCGGGAGCTTCCTCGACGAAACGGCCGACCTGTACATCTGGTCCGGGGGGATCACGGCGGAGCCGGGTGAGGTGCTATGGATGCTGCCCGAGCACCTGTTCGAGCCACCCGCGGTTTGGCCGAATCTCAGTCAGCACAATGTCGAGGTCGGCTATTGGATCGACGGAGAGTTCACCATTGGACTTCGACCTAACCACAGTACCACGGCGGTCATCTTCGTCGCGGTGGACCTGGACACGAATAGCCACCCTTGGACCTGCGTTGCCCCCGGCATCGGCTATCCCGAGGGGTGGCAACATCCAGGCATCGTCTGGTTGGAGCCCCAAGTCAGTATGGGCATCGGGGTCGGGGTCTACGTCACCTGTTGGAGTCCAGTCCAGTCGTCCACCTGGGGAGCGGTGAAGGGGCTCTTTGAGTGATTGACTGACGCCGTCCGCTCGCCGCGGTGCACACGCAACGGAAGCGGCCACCCCCCGTCGCCGGGAAGTGGCCGCTCGTCGCTCCCCTAGAGACTCGTCTCATCTCATCGCATCATCAACACCCGCCTGACGATGGACCCTCCCTCGGCCTCCAAACGGGCGAAGTACACCCCGCTCGGAAGGGAGCGGCCGGCATTGTCCCGGCCGTTCCAGCTCGCGGTGTGCGGGCCGGCGCTCATCGATCCATCGACCAGCGTGCGAACCACGTGACCGGTGACATCGAGCAGATGCAGGTGCACAGTGCCGGGTTGTGGGAGGGTGAAGTTCAGCGCAGCGTTCCCGCGGACCGGATTGGCGCCCAGGAGGCTGAGTGACAGCCTATAGCCGTCACCTTCCTCCACGCCCTCGAGGTTGACGCCGACGAAGACCGAGTAGTGCAGGTACTCGGCACCCCGCGGCGACGCACCGCGCCACCCGGCGGCGTTGTCGGCGATGATGTAGTACTCGAACGTGCTCTCACCCGTCTGCTCCGGGATCTCGCCCCCCCATTCGTTGGGGTTGCCGGTCGGGCTGAGGAGCGCCTCCTGCTCGAACACGCCGCCCGTGCCGTATCTCACCTTCACGCTGCCTTCCACCACGGCGCTGGTGGACGCGATGGTGACCGTGATGGGGAATGGACCGACGGTGCTCACCGAGTCCGGCAGGGGGGTATGCGTCAGAGCCGGCACGTCGTAGAGGCTCGCCGAGAAGAAGCCCCGCAGCACGAAATAGTGCTCGATCGTGCCGCTGTGCAGACCGCTGTAGAGGTCTCGGTCAGCCTGCATCAGGTACTGCGCCGCCTGGGCCCCGGTCGCGCTGGTGCCCTGGTAGAAATGGTGCTTGAGCACGTCCTTGTCGAGGGCGGTGCGCCCCATCTCCGCGCGCATCAGCCAGAGGCAAGACGCCCAGCTCGTGCCGTTCGCGTAGATGTTGCTGCCCCAGGAGCTGTACGGGGTCGTGCTGTTGAGAACGCGCCCACCCCAGAAGGGGTTGTGGCCATCCCAGTTAAAGACCCAGAAGTCACGGAAGCTCGAGACCGACGCGGAATAGCTGCCGGCCCAGTAGTCACCAAAGCCCTCACCCATGGAAGGCTGCTGGCCACCGCCCCAGCCCGGGACACTCGAAGACTGGATGGCATGGCCGTACTCATGGAGCAGCACATCGGCATCCTCGGCGTCATCGACGCCGCCCTCGCCCCACGCGATCCTGTTGGAGCTCGGGATGTAGTGGCTGTTGTCCTGGCCGTTGAGCCCATGAGTATCGACGTGGATCGGCCCATGCTGGATGTTGTTGAAGCCAAGGCTCTGGATGTAGCGCTGGTTCTGGTCGATGTGGTAGTAGGCGTTGGTGTCCTCGAACTCCTGCTGGTAGCGCGTGAACATGAAACCGTTCGGATCGGGCGAGGTGGCCGGCGGACTCACGGGCGCCTCGAACTCGTCGATGTACACCCATGGGCCGCGCAGGTAGTAGAGACCGGAGAGGTACGTGAGGTCCGGGAGTGGACGGGCGAATATCTCGGCCGTCAGCGATGGATGGTCCGCGTCATTGTTGTCGGTGTACGATCCGGCGGGAACATTGTAGGTCGCCTGGGCGGTCGTGAGCGGGTCGGGATCGAACGCGCTGCCGGAGCCGTCGACATAGAGCGCCTGGTCCAGGAGTCGCAGCACCTCACCACTGTGAGCGTCGACGAAGACCTCCCAGTCACCGAGTGGCTCCATCAACGGGACGGTGATCCGCCAGGCCAGGTGCGGCGTGGAGCCGGCGAGATCCTCGTCGCGCACGATCCACAAACCCTCGGTGAGATCCCCGATGAATTGCGGGGCGCCAGGGATCCGCAGCGAGCCGATGGCGATCTCGCGGGCCTGCGCCACGGTGAGAGACGGCGTGGTGGCGAGACCGCGATCGGCGAAGGGGTCACAGTTGGACGCCACCGCGGTGACATGGTCGCCGTCGGCGTTGAGCGAGACCACGATGTCGGCGCGGTAGATCGGCACGCCGTCGATCGCTTGCCCGAATCGAACGTGGCTGCCGCCCGGCACGACCTGCACGGCGTTGAGCACGAGATCGTCGCCGGCGCGCGTCAGCCCGAACCGGCCGGCGGTCTCCTGCAGGTACGCTCGCGCCACGTCCTCCGCCGAACCCCCATAGGGTCCGGCCTTCTGATTGACGAGCGTGGCCACGGCTCCGGTAGCGGAGTTGACGAAACCGTCTCGCACCGCCTCGAGCTGCATCATTCGCGTCTGAAGCTGATGGACATAGGGGCCGGGGCGGCTCGCATCGTCAGGCGGTGCCTTGAGCGCCCCGGCCGGCAGTGCTGCCAGGCCGATCAAGAGGGGGATTGCGAGCAGAAGACCACGGCACCGAGACTCCATGGGCGTCCTCCGAGTTGCGTCCGTCAAGGTCTGCAGCACCCGACGGGAAGACGCCCGCCGAGAACTCGTATCCTATACTATGATAATAGATTGGCGGGGAAGCAGCAATATTCGCCTGCCGGCGAGGCACCCTATTCACTCGCGCAGAATGAGTTATGCGCCCACCGGCATCTCGGGTGATGATTCGGAGTCGAGCCCCATGACGCACAGGGAGTGGCCCCATCGTGGGGGGGCAGCGGATGTCCCTGCCGCCCGCACGATCGACCTTACGAGGATCGACACTCGGCGACGCGGCCGAGGCCGGAGCTGCTCGGTGGTGGCCAGCGCTGAGCGATCATATTGCACAGTGTCTCGCACACGGTGGCCTCGGTGTCGATGCGTCTCAGCGTCGATGTCCCCCTTGGCAGGTCGGCCCGAAATCGTCTAAACTGGCCGGCTATGCCTACGTGTGGAGGCCGGGCCCCACGCACCCACGACCTCGAACAAGGAGGAGAGGACATGTTTGCAGGCCTCGAGGAGCGGTTCCGGCAAGTCCTGCCGCGCTCCGGCTTCTGCTCGCTGCGCGCGGTCGACGAACGGAGCGAGGCGATTCGGGTTCGCCAGAACGTCCTGCAACCGATTCAGACCGCGCGCGACTGCGGCGCGATGGTGACGGTGATCGATCGCGGCGGCTATGGCTACGCCGCCACCGCGGATCTGTCGCGTGCCGGGCTGGCGGCGGCGGTCGAGCGGGCGCAGGCTTGGGCCCACGCGGCCGCGCCTCGGGCGGTGTTCGACTACTCGCAGGTGGCGATGCCCCACCCACGGGGGGACTACGAATCGCCCGTCGAGAAGCCTTGGGACTCGCTCTCGCTGCCCCAGAAGATCGACATCGTCCGCCAGGAGTGCGCGCGCCTGAAGATTGACGATCGCATCGCCGACTTCGACGCCTTCCTGTGGTATGCCTGCACGGACCAGCACTACTTCACCAACGAGGGCGGCCGCGTGCGCCAGCGCCTGCACCGGCTCTATCCCAATCTCATCGTTTCAGCGCACGAGGGTAACCTCACCCAGACCCGCACGCTCGGAGCGGGCGCCTTGTGCCAGCAGGGCGGGCTGGAGGTGATCGATCGCGTCGGCTTCCGCACGGAAGGGCCGCAGCTGGCCCAGGAGGCGATCGCGCTCTTGTCGGCGCCCAACTGCCCGACCGGCACCATGGACCTGCTGCTGGCGCCAGATCAGCTCCACTTGCAGGTCCACGAATCGGTGGGCCACCCCCTGGAGCTGGACCGCATCCTGGGCGACGAGCGCAACTACGCGGGGACGAGCTTCGTGCAGCTCGACTACATCGGCACCTTCCGCTACGGATCGGACCTGATGAACATCACCTACGATCCGACCATTCGCACCGAGTTCGCCTCGTTCGCTTTCGACGACGATGGGGCCGCGGCCGAGAAGCAATTCATCGTCGAGAAGGGCATCCTCAAGCGCGTCCTGGGCGGCATCATCTCGCAGGCCCGCGCCGGGAAGCCGGGCGTTTCGACCACGCGCGCCGACGGCTGGCGCCGCCCGCCGATCGACCGCATGTCGAACCTGAACCTCGAGCCGGGCACCTCCACGTTCGAGCAGATGGTGGCCGCGGTCGAGAAGGGCGTCTACCTGCGCTCGAACAACTCCTGGTCGATCGACGACTCGCGCAACAAGTTCCAGTTCGGGTGCGAGTGGGGCCAGCTCATCGAGAACGGCAAGCTGACCCAGGTCGTGCGCAACCCGAATTACCGGGGGATTTCAAAGACCTTCTGGAACAACCTCAAGATGGTCGGTGACCCGACCACGTTCCGCGTGCACGGGACGCCCAACTGCGGCAAGGGCGAACCCAATCAGGTCATTCGGGTGGGGCACGCCACACCGGTCGCGCTGTTCGCCGGCGTCGAAGTCTTCGGCGGCGAGTAGGAACAGGGGCGGCGAGTGGGAACGGGGATGGCGAGTAGGAACGGGCCAGGCAAAGGAGAGGATGGGACCATGCAGGAAATCTTCTACGCGATCGCCGACCATGCCGTCTCGCTGCTCAAAACGGATGAAGTGATCACGCTGGGCTTCGAGGGCGAGCAGTCCGATTTCGTGCGCTTCAATCACAACAAGGTTCGCCAGCCGGGCTCGGTCGCCGCGTCGGACCTCGCGATCGACTTGATCCGCGGCCAGCGGCATGCCGAGGCGCAGCTTTCCCTGAGCGGGACGGCCGAGGAGGATCGCACCCGCGTGCGTTCGGTCATCGAGGACCTGCGCGCGCGGCTCGACCATGTGCCCGAGGACCCACACCTGCTCTTCGCCACCGAGGTGCGCTCGACCGAGCGCGTCGGCCAGAACGAGCTGCCCGCGCGCGAGCAGGTGTTGAACGACATCATGTCCGCCGGCGAGGGCAAGGACCTGGTCGGCATCCTGGCGCAAGGAGCCATCTATCGCGGCTTCGCCAACAGCCTGGGGCAGAAGAACTGGCTTGCCACCTTCAGCTATCACCTGGACTGGTCCTTCTATCTGCGCGCCGACAAGGCGGTGAAGTCCGCCTACGCTGGCTTCGCCTGGAAGCCCGCGGAGCTGCGCCAGAAGATGGCGGCCGCGAGCGAGCAGCTCGACCTGCTGGGTCGCGAGCCCAAGACGATCAAGCCCGGCAAATACCGTGTCTATCTTTCGCCCAAGGCGCTCGAAGAGGTCCTCGGCCTGCTCTCCTGGGGCGGCTTCGGGCTGAAGAGCCACCGGTCGAAGATCGCTTCGCTGATCAAGATGAGCGACGGGGGCGAGACGGTGAGCCCGAGCTTCACGCTCTCCGAGAACACCGCCGGCGGCATCGCGCCCAACTTCGACGCCAAGGGATTCATCAAGCCCGATGAGGTCGTGCTTATCGAGAACGGGCGCTTCAAGAACTGCCTCGTCTCACCCCGGTCGGCCAAGGAGTACGGCGTGCCGACCAACGGCGCCACCCCGTGGGAGGCGCCGCAGTCGATGGACCTGGCCGCGGGGGACGTCTCCATGGCGGATGTGCTCGCGCGGCTCGGCACGGGGGCCTACGTCAACAATCTCTGGTACCTCAACTACTCCGACCGCCCGGCCTGCCGGATGACCGGCATGACGCGCTTCGCCACCTTCTGGGTCGAGAACGGGCGCATTGTCGCCCCGCTCAACGTGATGCGCTTCGATGAATCGTTCTACCGGATGTTCGGGGCGAACCTGATCGGGCTCACGCGGGAGCGGGAGATGATCCTGGCGAACGAGACGTACGGCGGGCGCAACGTCGGCAGCGTGCGGCTGCCGGGGGCGCTGATCGAGGACTTTGCCTTCACGCTCTAGCCAGCTAGCCAGGAAGCCTGAGCAGGGAGGATCGCCTAGCGGGGGCTTGACCCGGGCTCCGGACCACGTGTATGGTCCCTGGGTCAGCCCCCTCTGACGCCCACGCGCACAGGTCTGTTCGCGGGTCCCAAGCCACTCCCAGGTTGCAGCGCCGTCTCCGTGTATCCACGTCCGCCGGGCGAGCGTTCCTTGAATCGCAAGGCGCGCCCTGGGCGTGAAGACAGGGGGCGCCATGGCGATCCTCGAGCCGCGACTGCAGTCAGTGGATTGGCCCGCGACCGAGGCGATCCTCGCATGCTACGTGGCCACCGGGGCCTGGCCTGCCGCGCGCGCCGTGTTCGATGACTTGGAGCGCCTGCGGGTCGCCGGGCGGCTCGATCTGACGCGCGACGAAGAGATCGGCTGGCGGCTGCTCGAGGTGGAGGCAGCGCTCCAGGCCGATTTCGCCGGCGAGGCGTGCGAGTCGACGCCCCCCGGGCGCGATGGCGATCCCGCCGACGGTGTCGCGGTTCTGATCGACACACTCCAGGTGTGCAGCCGGCGTGAGTCGCTAGGCGCGCAGCAACTGGCGGCGGCGGCTCTGCTCGAAACCCTGCTGCACTCGCGCGACGGCCGGCACGCCGCGGCGCACAATCGGGCGCGGGGCTTCCTCCAGTCCCGCGCGGCCGTGGACGTGGAGGCCGGCTGGCGGGCAAGGCTCATGCTGGCCGGCGGCCACGCCGCGCATCAGCTCGGCCACCACGCGGAGGCCGGCTGCTTGACACGCGGCGCGCTGGGCATCGCCCGCCGCGCGGGTCGCGCCGATCTGACGGGCGAGGCCCTGCTGGCTCTGGGGCGGATGCTGCTGGCGGCCGGCCGGGCGCCCGAGGCCGCGCCTTTTCTGCTCAGCGCGCGCAGCGCCCTGCTGCAGACGGGGCGGTTGTACCAGGCGTTGGTGACCCTGCTCTCCCTGGCCCAGGTGCGCTGGTGCGAGGGCCACGTGCAGGATTCGCTCAGCCTGCACGAAGAGGCCCTGAGCGAGGCGCAAGCGCTGGGGCAGACTTGCCTGGAGGTGGCCACGCGCATCCGGCTCAGCCGGATTCTGGGCCGGACGTCACGCGCCGGCGACGCGCGGGCCCACGTCGTCACGGCGCTGCGCCAGGCCCGGCGCCTCGGCGAGGCGAGCTGCCTGCTGGAGGCCTATGCCAGCCTGGCGCAGATTTCCGCGGCGACCGGGGCGCGCGAGAAGAGCCGCCGCGCCCTGCGCCTGGCGGCGCGCGTGCTACAAAGCGCGGATCTCGGTGACAGCGTTCGGGCCGTCTTTCACACGCGGGCAGCCGAGGCGCTCGTGCTCCTCGACGCGGACAGGGAAGCCGAGCAGCACGCGGATGAAGCGTTGCGGCGCCTGCCTCCGAGCCAGGGGACCGCGTTGGAGGTCGCCGCGCACCGCGCGCGCGGTCTCGCGCTGCTACGCCAGGGTCACGCCGCCGAGGCCATATCAGCCCTGAGCGGCTCGCTGCGGTTGGCGGCGCGCGCTCACAACCTCCCCGACCGAGCCGAGACCGCCTGGATCCTGGCCCACGCGCTGGCGGCGCAGGCTCGCTCCGCCGAGGGGCGGGCGGCTGCCCTGCGCCAGCGATCCGCGGCGCAGAAACACCTGCTGCGCATGCGCCTCCGCTTGCCCGCTGTCGATGCGATGGCGGAGCCCATGGACCCGGCGTTCGCGGGACGCGGTCCTGCGGTGTCGAGCGCGGTCTCCACACCGGCACGCCTGAACGACACTACCAGCGGTGCTGATCCCGGGCCGCAACGCTGGGGAGCCTTTGGCATCATCACCCGCAGCCACGCCTTTCACAGCGAGCTGCTTCACGTCGCCCGCATCGCGCCCAGCACGCTGCCCATCCTCATTCACGGGGAAACCGGCGTGGGCAAGGAGCTGGTCGCGCGCGCGGCGCATCGGATGAGCGGGCGGCGCGGCAGCTTCGTCGTCTTCAACGCCGCCACGCGGCGGGGCGAGTTGCTCGAGGCGGAGCTGTTCGGCCACCGGCGGGGCGCGTTCACCGGGGCGCATCGCGACCGCGAGGGGCTCATCCTGCAGGCCGAGGGCGGGACGCTGTTCCTCGATGAGATCGCCGACCTCGATCCGCCGGCCCAGGCCGCCTTGCTGCGCTTCCTCGACTCGGGCGAGATTCGTCCAGTGGGCGCGGACCGCGTGCAGCGCATCTCATCGCGCGTCATCGCGGCCAGCCACCAATCGCTGTCGCAGCTCGTGTCGCAGGGTGGTTTCCGCAGCGATCTCTACTTCCGGCTGGCGGGCGCCGAGATCCACATACCGCCCCTGCGCGCGCGCCGCGAGGACATCCCGCTCCTCGTTCGCACCTTCGCGGCCCGCCACGGTCTGGTCCCCGCTCGTTTGGCCCCCATCCTCGCGGCGGGGTTGGGTGAGCGCCTGCAGGCCTTCGCGTGGCCCGGCAACGTGCGCCAACTCCTACACTGCGTCACGCAGGTGACGGCGCTGGCCGCGAGCGCCGTGCCCCATCCGCAGATCGGACGATTCATCGAGCGGTCGCTACAGGCGACGCTGCTGGCCGGCGGCAGCGCGCGCTCTCGGCCGGCCCACGCGGATGACGGGCGCGGGTGTCCCACGCGGGAAGAACTGGCGGGCCTGGTGCGCAAGCACAAAGGCAATGTCGCCGGGATCGCCCGGGAGCTGAACACCTACCGCACGCGGGTCTATCGGCTCCTGCGTCACCATGGCCTGGAACTCGAGGACCGCCGCAACGGCCAGGCCCGAACTACTTCAGACACAGCAGATAGCAGATAAACGCGGGCGAATTGTCGCCCACGCGGGTCGGACGATAGACGCCGTTGCCCTCGCCGGTCTTGCGATCGGTGCCTTCCCAGTAGACGACGAAATCGCGGAAGCCCGCCTCGAGTGCGATCTCGCGCAGCTCCGGGATCATCCACATGCGCCAATCGTACGTGAACGCACGCCGCAGCACGCTGCCGTCGCGGAACTCAAAGTGAATGTGGCAGGTGATCTCGTGCGTCACGGGATTGAAGGCCGCCTGGTCCCAGACATAGGTGAACCCGCGAAATGCGGTCCGCTCCTCGCGCACTTCGATTGACTCGGGGCCGCCGAACAGGTCGAGGTAGAAGATCCCGTTGCGGCGCAGGCCGGCGTGCACGTGCGCGAAGTACCGGCGCAGCGTCTCGCGGTCCTTGAAGGTGCAATAGGAGAAGTTGAAGGCTGCCACCGCGTCGGCCTGGATGGGCGCCGGATCGCGAACGTCCTGGCAGATGAGATCAACGCCCGCGGCCCGCCGGCCGAGGGGCAGCAGATGGCGGGCGATGCCCCAGTTCAGGGTCGGCGCGTCCAGGTCGATGCCGAGCGCGCGCCTTTCGGCCCCCAGCTTGACCCACTCGGCACACAGCGCGGCGGTGCCGCAGAAGTCCTCGCGCAGCACGCGCGGGGCCCGCCCGCGGAAGCGGCGGTAACTGCGGTCGATGAAGCGGGCATCGACATCGGGGGCCTGAACGGCGCGCTCATAGCACTCATGCCGATCGGCGCGGGCGGCCAGACCGATCCGCCCTGATCTAGTGCCTTGCCGGGCCATGGTTTCCTCCGTGTTTACGATCGTCAACTTGACCGTGCCAGAGAACGGAAAGGCACCATAGGCCCTGTGCGACGAAGGGTCAAGCCGGGCGAACCCGCCCATTCTGCCGGCCCTTGGGGAGAGCAGGCAGGGAGCCCGGGGCGGGGGGAGCAGGCGGCGGGGCAGGATCCGGGGAAGCGCCTGCCCGGATCCCAAAGATCCAGCCCGCGGTGGTCGATATCACCAGGGGAGGCACTGGGCGCAAGATCGACTCGCTGGGTTCGGGCATGGCCAGGCTTCCAGCACCGGTGGCACCCACAGCGCGACGATTCGGTCCACAGCGGAGTGCAGTCCGGCAGCGCCGTGCAGGCACTGTCCGTCCGCGCCTCGCCGAGGAGGACGGGTGGCCGACGAGTTTGTTGCCAAGGACCGTCTGGAGAAGGTTGTGGCCGGGGGCCAGATGGTGGTCGAGGTCAGTCCGGATGCCATGCTGGCCGCGCTGAGCCTCTATCCCAATGTCTCGGGCAAGCCCTTCGTCGAAGAAGAAGTCACTACCTTCCTCAAGACAGCCAAGATCACGCGCGGCATTGAGCTCGACCAGATTCTCCAGGCGATTGGTCAAGCGGCCAGCACCAATGCGCCCGTCGAGCGCATGATTGTGGCGCGCGGACAGCCGAAGCAAGAAGGGCGCGACGCCTTCTTCGAGTACCCGGCGGTCGACCGCATGATCGCAGAGCAGACCGATACCGACGACCCGCAGGCGCTCAAGCCTCAGCGATTCAGCGCTGCCCACATCATCAATGTTCGCGAAGGCGAGACGGTGGCGATCTATCATCCGATCGAGGAAGGCCGGGCCGGCTTTACCGTGTACGGCCAGATCCTCGGCGCCAGAGCGGTGACCGACCAGACGCCCAAGCCGGCGCAGAACCTGCGCTGGGAGAATCAGGACCTGGTGGCAGCGGTCGATGGGCGTCTGGTTATCGAAGACCGCAACCTACGCGTCTACGATGTCCTGACGTTCGACAAGGACCTGACCGTGGTTCAGGGCAATGTCGATTTCGTCGGCAAGATCGTCGTCGGTCGCAACATCGAGGCGGGTCTGACCATCCGCTGCCAAAAGAATCTGGTGGTCAAGGGCTCGCTGCTGGGGAGCAGCGTCTACTGCGAAGGCGACCTGCTCGTCGAGAAGGGCATCGTCGGCTCGGACGACACGGTCATCGAAGTGCGGGGCAACCTGACAGCGCGGTTTGTGGAAAATGCCAACCTGCGCGTGTGGGGATCGGCCACAATCGCGGACAGCTTCGTCACCAGCAAGCTCCTGTGCGGGGACACGCTGGACATGACCGCCGGTCGGGGGCACTTCGTCAGCGGCCAGGCCGCGGCGCGATCAGGCATCACGGTCAAGGGCGTGGGAATCCCGCTGGGCACGAGGGCGCGGCTCTCCGTGGGCCGTGATATGCTGGCCAAGGAACGGATGGATCAGATTACGGAGGAAGTGGAGCGGGTCAAGGTCCAGTACAAGAACATCAAGGATCTCGAATCCAAGGTCGGCCCGATGACGAAGTCCTATCAGAAGCTGCCGCCCCGCAAGCAGGAGGAGATCGAGCTGCTCCTGGATCAGCTTCCCCGGCTCGAGCGCGCGCTGGAGGAATTGCAGCACGAGGCCGACGAGCTCAAGCAGAAGCTCGCTCCGCTGCACGACATCCAGGTTGTGGTGCAGGGCACGGCCTGCGCCGATACGATCGTGGAGTTCCCGCTCCACTGGACGCGCGTGGAAAGCCAGGTCGCGGAGGTCATGTTCCGCTTCAACGACGTGACCGCCAAGGTCGAGTGGGTGCCCGCCGCCGCCTGATCGCGCCCGCCCGCGGGTCGCTCAGCCTCACCGCGCAGCGGCTGTCCCTCGCCCTCTCCGGCCCGCTGCGTTGGCCGTCATCCCACCAGTTCGATCAGCTCGCCAGCCTCGTAGCGCGGGGCCGTCACCAGGGATGGCAACGCATCGTCGCTCGCCTGAGCCAGAATGTTCCGGACCGTATTCAGCGCCAGCGTGGGTGTGTTGCGCTCCTCGCTCAGATGGCCCAGCACGATCGCCTTCGGTCGCCCGCCACCTTGCATCATCGCGAACCTGAGCAGCAGCCCCGCCGCTGGGTTGGGCAGGTGGTAGAGGGAAGCCGGGTTGAACCTCTCTCGAAGAAGATCAAGGTCGTGATTTGATTCGAGGTAGATCAGATCGCAGTCGGCAATATGCCGCGCGATCGCCTCGGGGTCGCTGAAGTCGGATGCGACCAGCGCCTTGGCATCTTCTGTCTGCAGGACGAAGGCGTGCGTGGTCACACCCGGCGCGTGGGGCACCGGTATCGGCTCCACCGTGAGACCATCCAGCCGAAAGGGGGTGTCCGTGAAGGCGCGTAGCTCGAGGTTCGAAAGATCGACCCGGGCCGGCAGGCGATAGGGATTGAGGTAGCGCCCACGAATCTCGTGGAGGGTGCGATGGTGCAGGTAGATCGGGACGGCCAGCTCAGCGAGCACGCGCAGGGAAGCGTAATTGATGTGATCGGCGTGGGCGTGGGTGATGAGGGCACCGTCCAGCCCAGCCGATAGCCCGACCTCCTCTTCGAGAATCCTTCGCAGGGCTCGCTGCGAGGAGATCCCGCAGTCGATGAGATAGCGCCGGCGCGCCGCGGCGTGCTCGGTCTCGAACAGGAGCAGATTGCCGCTGCTGCCGCTTCTCAGGGTGCGAAACCGGATCATGCTCTCCTCGCCGGTGCCTGGGGGGTCGCGGGTCCACCGGATCCACCGATCTTAGCCTAGGGGGTGGCCGGAACCAACAGCAGCGGATAGGATAGGGGTGTCCGAGGGACGGGAGCACGCCTCAGGGGGGTATCCATGCCAGCTTCGACCGCCATGCGCCGGCGCCGGTGGCCGGCCTCGGTTCTCGCCTTGGTCCTGCTGATGGCGGGCGCGAGCCTGCTGGCGAGCCCGGCCCGAGGTCAAGCCGCACCGCCAGAGCCGGATGAGCTCGAAGCGCTCATCGTGCCCTACCGCGAGATCCTGCTGACCAGGATGAGCGAAGTGCTGGCGGTGAGCCCGACCGAGATGCGGGCCCGCGATCCCGAGGGGCCGCTGGGCAATCTGGCCTGCGACATCGTCCTGGCGAGCGCCCGTCGGACCACGGGACTGCCGGTCGACCTTTGCGTGCTCAACAACGGCGGGTTGCGCGCGAGCCTCCCGCTTGGGGCGGTCACGCTGGGACACGTCTACGAGATCATGCCGTTCGACAATGAGATCGTCATCCTGCGCCTGTCGGGCCCCCAGATCCGGGTGCTGGCCGATGAAATCGCCGCGGGCGGGGGAGAGCCGGTCGCCGGGCTGAGCCTGGCGATCCGGGATGGTCGCGCGGCGGAGCTGCGGGTGGGGTCGGACGGCGATCTGGCGCCGGTGGCCGACCGGGAGTACTTGGTGGCCACCAGCGACTACCTGGCCAGTGGCGGCGGGCGGATGGAGGCCCTGTGGCATCCCCTTGGAGATGCGTTGGTTACGGGCGTGCTCGTTCGGGACGCCCTGGTGGAGGCCTTCCGCGCCGCCGGGGAGCGGGGCCCGGATGAGGAGGATCTGGGGACGCTACCCGTCCCCACCCTGGGCCGGGTTCGCCTGGTGGAAGGGGGGGGGCGATGATCTCGAGACGCGAGTTTCTGAGCAACACCGGCCGCGGTCTGGCATGGCTCGGGCTAGCGGGTTCAGCAGGGGCCCTGGCAGGATGCGCCGGACGTGGCGACGGACAACGTCAGGGTCCTGGGGCCGGGGCCGGCGGCCCGGCGGGGACAGGGGCGTGCGCCGGGTCGTTCAAGGTGACGATCCTCCACACCAACGACGTGCACTCGCGCATCGACCCCTTCCCGGCCGGCAGCGGGCGCAACTCGGGCACGGCCGGGGCCGTTCCCCGGGCACGGTTGATCGAGGGGATCTGGGAGGCGCTGCAGGCCCAGGGACAGCCACGGCCGCTCCTGGTCGACGCCGGCGATGTCTTCCAGGGCACGCCCTACTTCAACGAGTTCCGCGGCGAGCTCGATTTCAAGGTGATGTCGATGCTGGGCTACGATCTCATGACGATCGGAAACCACGACTTCGATGCCGGGATCGACCGGCTGCGCGAGGTCACGGCCGCCCATGCCAGCTTCGCCATGGTCAGTGCCAACTACGACTTCCGGGGCACGCCGATGGAGGCGCATGTCCTTCCCTACAGGATCTACGAGATCACGCCCGCCGGGAACGCGGGCCGGCCGCTGAAGGTGGGCATCTTCGGGCTGGGTGTGAAGCTCGGGGGCCTGGTGACGGAGAAGCTCCGCCCGGGGGTTGGGTACAGCGACCCGGTGGCCGCGGCGAAACACTGGAGCCGCCACTTGCGTCACGAGCTGGGGTGTGGTCTAATCGTTCTCTTGTCGCACCTGGGGGACGATGGTTACGCGGGCGAGCCCGGCGATCAGCATCTGGCCCGCGAGATCGATGAGATCGACCTGATCGTCGGCGGTCACACCCACACGTTCATGAAGGCGCCAACCCGCGTCCCCCACGAAAAACGCGAAACGCTGGTCCATCAGGTCGGTTTCGCCGGTATCAACCTGGGGCGGGTCGAGTTCGTCGTGAAGGACGGCCGAATCGAGAGCGCGAACGCCTGGTCGATCCCGGTCGGTGCTGCCTGAGCAGCCGGCGCGGTGCTCGAGCCCGCGCCGGACCCGGTTCCAGGCCCGGGGAGCCTTGCACAACCGGCCCCTCATACCGGTCCGTCCCCTCCGGACCGGAAGGCCAGCCCGGTGAAAGCCTGTCTGAAATCACACCGCATCGCAAACCAAGTACGCAGGGGCACGTCCGCGTTCCCCTGGCAGGTGCGGTGAGCGCCCGGATGCAGCGAGGCAAGCAGCATACCGACCAGCGCAGCCTAGCGAGCGAGGCAGCATGTTTGACTGGGATGAAGACACTGAGGACGAACCATCGGTACGCCATCTGTCGCTGAGGCAGATGCTGCGGCGCATCCTACCGCTGTTCCGGCCCCACCGCTGGACGATCGTCCTGGCCACGGTGCTGATGTTCGTCATCGTGGGAGCGGAACTGGCCGGGCCGCTGCTCGTGCGCCACGTTCTGGACCATGACATCCCGGAGCGCAACGGGCCGGGAATCCTCACGCGCGCGCTGCTGTACGCCGGTCTCTACATCGTGGGCATGACCTTCGCCTATCTCCAGGTCGTGCTGCTGGCCCACATGGGGTTGCGGATCGTCACGGGATTGCGCCAGAAGGTCTTCTCGCACCTGATGAACCTGTCACTGGCCTACTTCGACAAGAACCCGCCCGGGCGCCTGCTGGCGCGCGTCGAAAGCGATGTCGAACGGCTCCTCCTGCTCTTCTCCGAGGTTGCCCTGGCGCTGTTCCGCAGCCTGGTCCTGCTGGGCGGAACCTTCGCGGTCATGATGCTCGCCAGCCCGCGCGTCACGCTCGCCGTGCTCCTCTTGATGACGCCGATGCTGGTGGCGACCTATTTCGTCTTACGGTACATCCGCTCACGGTTTCGCGTGGTGCGCAAGCTCTACGCCCGCATCTCGAGCTTCGTGACCGAGTATGTGCAGGGAATCCCCATCTTGCAGCTCTACGGTTACACGGACAGGGCCCTCCGGGAGCTTGGGCGCCGCAACCGGGACAAGTTCGGCAAAGAGGTGCGGGTCAGCTATGTCGAGTACGGCTTCTGGGGCATCTTTTCGGCCTTCGAGATCGTCGCAGTCATGGTGATCATCTACGTCGGCGCCGGCCAGGTGTTGGGGGCGGCGATGACGATCGGCACGCTGGTCATGTTCATCGACTACACTCGCCGGCTCTTCTGGCCGCTCATCATGTTCTCGGAGCAGCTCAACTTCATCCAGCGCGCCTTTGCATCGGCCGATCGCGTCTTCAATGTGCTCGACACGCCGTCGCGCACCCCCGACAAGGTCGACGCCCTCGCGACGATCCCGAGCGGGTGGCGCGAAATCGCTTTCGAGAACGTCACGTTCGAGTACGACGGTGGGGCCAAGGCGCTCGACGGCGTGAACTTCCGCATCCGCCGCGGCGAGAAGATCGCTCTGGTGGGTCTCTCCGGCGGCGGTAAGAGCACGGTGACGAACCTGTTGCTGCGCTACTACGAGCCTACCAAGGGACGCATCACGATCGACGGCGTCGACATCCGCGAGTACCGCCAGCGGGCCTGGCGGGCGAAGATCGGGCTGGTGCTGCAGGACATCCATCTCTTCCCGGGCACGCTGGGCGACAATCTGCGCGTCCTGCGCGACGAGATTCCCCAGGAGGGGCTAGACCGGGCGGTGAAGGTGGTGCAGGCCGAGGAGATGCTGCGCCGGCTGCCCGACGGCTATGACACGGAGCTGGCTGAAGGGGGCGCCAACCTGTCGATGGGTGAACGGCAACTGCTGTGCTTCGCGCGCGCGATCGTCGAGGATCCGGACATCCTCGTGCTCGACGAGGCCACCTCGTCGGTCGATCCGGTCACCGAACGGCGCCTGCAGGACTCGTTGGACCACCTGATGCAAGGCCGCACATCACTGATCGTCGCCCACCGGCTGGCGACGATCACCAAGGTCGACCGCATCCTGGTCATGCACCACGGGCGGCTGACCGAGGAGGGCTCGCACGACGAGCTCTACGATCGGCGAGGCATCTACCGAGACCTGTTCGACCTGCAGTTCGCGTCGCAGCGGATGGAGGCGGGGACGATCTAGGGGCGGCCCTGGTGTTCAGGGACGCCTTGGCAATGGGGATGGAGAGCTGATGAGCGCAAGAGCAGAAGCGAAGCTCGACCAGAGCGAAGCGCCTTCAATCGGCGGCGCCAAGGCCCATCTCGCCTGGCTGCGGCGCTACTGGGCCGGCAATGAATCGATGCTGTTGGTCCTGGCGTTGCTCACCTTCGTGTCGACCGGGGTGGCCGTGGCCTACCCGCTCGTCTTTCGCTGGGTGATCGACCGCCTCAACGAGGTCTTGGGTCAGACGGGCGAGCTGGGTCGGCTGGGGACGGTCATGCTCGTGCTGGCGGGCATCGCAGTGGGACGCATGATCGCGGGGCTCTATCCCGCAACCCGGGCGCTGGTCAATCTGCGGCTCGACATGCAGATCCGCGAGGACGTCTTCGGGCGCCTGATGGGCAAGGACTATCGTTTCAACAACACCTTCCGCACGGGCGACGTCGTCACGCGCCTGACCGACGATATCTACGAGTTCCCGAAGATCTCCTGGTTCGGCTGCTCGGGAATCTTCCGCGCGGTCGAGTCGAGCTCGAAGCTGATCTTCTGCCTGGTGGTGATGCTGACCATGAGCTGGAAGCTGACGCTGCTGGCATTGCTGCCGCTCCCCGTCATGATGTACGTCTTCTACAGCATGCGGCACAGCATCCGCAAGTACGTGAAGGCGACCCAGCGCGCGATCTCGAAGACCAACGATCTGCTTGAGGCGGCCTTCGCGGGAATTCGCATCGTCAAGGCCTTCCGTGCCGAGCACGGCCAGGAGGAGCGATTGGGTGCGCTGATGAAGGAGCGCCGTGGGATCTTCCTGAAGCTGATGAAGATCCAGGTCGTTCTCTGGTCACTGGACACGCTGGCGAGCCGGCTGGGTCAGATGATTGTCATCGCCGCGGGTGGGTACATGGTCATCCGCGGCGAGATGACGATCGGGACGCTCTTCGCCTTCTACATCTTCCTCGACATGCTGGCGCATCCGATGATGGACCTGCCCCAGCTCTTCATGTCGGCGCAGCAGGCGTTCGTCTCGATGGACCGGGTCGAGGAGATTCGCTCTTACCCGGTGACGGTGCCCCGCGGCGTGGGCGCCGAGGTGCGCGAGGTTCGCTCGCTCGCCTTCGACGGCGTACGATTTTCGTACGACGGCACGCGTCCCAGTCTCAACGATGCCAGCTTCGAAGTGCAGGCGGGCGAGCGCGTCGCCGTCGTGGGACCGGTAGCGAGTGGCAAGTCGACGTTGCTGAAGTTGCTGGCGGGGATCCTTTCGCCGCAGGAAGGGCGCATTCTCGTGAACGGGTGCCCGCTGGGTGAGGTCGACTGGGATGCCTACCGGCGCCTGCTGGGCTACGTCCCGCAGGAGGGCGTGCTCTTCTCGCAGAGCATCCGCGAGAACGTGGTCTTCGGCCGGTCCGTGCCCCACGATGACGAAGATGCCTGGGCCCGGCACTGGCTCCTCACGGCGCAGATGGAGGATGATCTGGCCGACCTGCCCGAGGGGCTTGGCACGGTCGTCGGCCAGAAGGGCTCGCTCGTCTCGGGCGGCCAGAAGCAGCGCATCGCCATCGCGCGCGCGCTGGCCGGGCGGCCGCAGGTGCTCCTGCTCGACGATTGCACGGCGGCGCTCGACGCGCACAACGAGGACCGTTTCTGGACGCGACTCGACGAGGAGCTCTCCGGGTGCACGTGTTTCATCGTCTCGCATCGGTTGTCGACGATTCGGCGCGCGGACCGGATCCTCGTGCTCGAGGACGGGGCGCTCGTCGACGAGGGCACGCACGAGGAGCTGGCGCTGCGCTGCGAGACCTACCGCGAATTCCTGCAGACCGAGCGGCGCAAGGAGCAGCTCGGGGTGGCGGGGATGCGCGTGGATCCGGAGCCTGCGCCGGAGCCGGCGGGGGCGTAGCCACGCGTCCTTGGCCGGGGCGGGCCGGGTCTGCGCCGCTAGAACTCGTAGCCGATGCTGAGGCTGTAGGCGGCACCTGCCCTGGCCAGGGGACGATTGACCGAGCCGCCCACTTCGTAAGCTTTGTCTGCCAGGTTCGTCCCCTTCAGCTGCAGCTCCCACGACCTTCCCGGACGGTAGTTGATGGTCAGGTCCGCCGTCGTCCATGACTCTAGCTTGGTAGCCGTGGGCGAAAGAAGGTTGTCGGTTGTCCTCACCGCTCCGTACTGCCGGCCCCACATCCAGATGGACAAGCGCCGGAGCGGCTTCCAGGTGACGCCACAGCGATAGACGCTGGCGGGGACGTTCTTGATCTCCCCATCCATCAGGTACGGGGCGTATGTGTCATGGCGGCTGTCCACGTAGCTGTAGCTGCCGCAGATCTCCAGACTCCTCGCGACCGCATAACGGCATTCCAATTCGCCGCCCGCGTATCTCAGGGTTCCCAGGTTCGTGTAGCTGAAACGCGACGAGGCAGAAATGAGTCCCTCGATCTTGTTGCTGAATACACTCAGCCTGGCGCTGGCTCTCTCGCCGCCATACTCGAGAATGCAATCATACCCTCTGAACACCTCGGGCTTCATGTCGGGATCGGGATTGTAGAGGCCGCCGCTGGCCACGACCTTCTTATGAGCCCATTGCGGTGACAGGTAGGACTCGCCATAGAGCACCTTGGTGCTCCAGCGACGACTGAGGTTGTAGACGGCCCCCAACCTTGGCGTGAAGCGGCTGTCAGCGAAATCGCCGAAGTCGTCGACGCGCCCTCCGGCGGTGACTTCCAACCGCTCGATCGGTGACCAGATCGCCTGGCTGTAGACGCCCCAGATCACCCACGTGCCCCGGTCCGCGCTGGTGATCTGCCATGCGCTGCCGTCATTTCCAGCGATGCCATTGATGTCGTAGAAATCGGAGACAAACAGGTCCTCGCCCAGCACGAGGTTGATGTTGTCCTTGAGCTGATGCTCATAGACCGTCTTGAATTGGAAATGCTGATACTTGGAGAGCTGGCCACTGACCGTTCCGTAGGGAGGCTGGTAGTATGCGTCGTAGCCCGAGCTGGTGGTGTGGGAGTACTCGTGGACATCGTAATAGCTAAACCCGGGATTGAGCGTCAGCTTCGACTGGCGGCCGACATCTATCGAGTGCTTTCCATCGATGTAGAACTCGTCCCAGGTGTAGAGGTGCTTGATTGGCTCGCTGTCGTAGTCCAGCAATGATGAGTTCACGGCGCGCGGAGCCATGCGAGAGAAGTGACGCAGGCCCGCATGGATGGTGGACTGGCCGGTGCGCAGCGCGGCAAAGGCGTTCCAGTTGCGCGGATACATGTCGGCATAGAGCACCCCGTCTCGCGGGGTTTGCCCAAGGGGCGCAGGGTTCTGGCTGGCGGACTGCGGAATCTGATCCCCCTCATCGTCGATGTAGCCGTAGTGGATCATCACATCGATGTCGTCAGTTGCTCTACCCCAGGTCAAGCCGGCTTCGTAGCCGCCGGTGTCATTCTGATAGCGCGTGGCCTTTGCCTGCGCGTGCAGCCCATCGATCTCGGCGCCCGTTTTGGTGATGATGTTCACAACGCCGAGTAAGGCGCCGCTCCCGTACAGAACGGAGCCCGGGCCGCGGATGACCTCAATCCGCTTCACCATCTCCATGGCCATGAAGAAATCGAGATTCCAGCGACCGAGGTTGAAGTCATTCATGCGGTGCCCGTTGATCAGGACGAGGATCTTGTTGGTCGTGCTGGCATACGCGCCGCGGCTGCCGGCGATGTTTTCATTGGCATCGGAGATGTCAACCCAGCCCGGCATGTCGATCAGCACATCCTTGATCGTCCGGTAGCCGCGAGCCTGGATCTCCTCGGCCGTGATCACGCTGATGGCCGCGGGGGCCTGGTTGGCCTTCTGCTCGATCAGCGCTGCCGTGACGACGTTGGGGATTTCCATGAACAGCAGCGCCTCGGCCCCGGCGGGCCCGGGTTCGCTCTGAGCCAGAGCAGCGGAGGCTATGAGGCCGCTCGCGGCCAGGAATGCTCCCAGCAGCCACAGGGTCGTTCTCATCGAATCGCTCCTCGATAGGCCTGGCCGGCGGCCGTCCTGGTCCTCGCGGATCGAGCGAGGGGCGCAACTTGCTTGCATTCATTCAGTTCGGCAGGAATTTCCGCAAGTTTACGGCTGGCTTCGTGGGTCGCTGCGTCGGGGGAAGCGAAGTCTCTGCCTGGCAGGCAGCCCAGCGTCACGCCCGCCGGCACCGCGGACTCCGGGCGTGACTTCGCCCCGGCCCGCGGGCACACTTGCGGTCCAGACGCCAACATGAGAGGGGCACCCGGTGGAACCACGCGCCGGATACCCACCGGTCGCAACGGCCCGCGGCGAGGCTCAAAGATCGATGCCCAACCCCCTCGAGATTCTGCGCACCACCTTCGGCTACCCCGCCTTCCGCGGCCACCAGCAGGAGGTCATCGAGCACATCCTGGCTGGTGGCGACTGCCTGGTGCTGATGCCGACGGGTGGCGGCAAGTCGCTCTGTTACCAGATTCCGGCTCTGGTCCGCCCGGGGGTGGCGGTGGTCGTCTCGCCGCTCATCGCGCTCATGCAGGACCAAGTGGCCGCGCTGCAGCAACTCGGCGTGCGCGCCGCGTTCCTCAACTCGACCCTCGCGCCGTCCGAGGCGCGGCGCATCGAAGCCCAGGTGGCCCGTGGTGAGCTGGACCTCGTCTACTTCGCGCCCGAACGCCTGCTCCAGGAACGCACCCTGGCGTTGCTCGACCGCTGTCGCATCGCGCTCTTCGCCATCGACGAGGCCCACTGTGTCTCGCAGTGGGGTCACGATTTCCGGCCTGAGTATCTGCAGCTCAACGTCCTGGGTGAGCGCTACGCCGGGGTGCCGCGCCTGGCGTGCACGGCGACGGCCGACGAACGCACGCGCGGTGAAATCGTGACCAGGCTCGCCCTGCGCGGCGACCGGATCTTCGTGTCGGGATTCGATCGGCCGAACATCCAGTACCGCGTCGCCCTGAAGCACGATCCACGCCGGCAGCTTCTGTCGTTCCTGCGTCGCGAGCATCCGGGCGACGCGGGCATCGTCTACTGCCTGTCGCGCCGGCGGGTCGAGGAGATCGCGGCGTTCCTCGCCGAGCAGGGACTGACGGCGCTGCCCTATCACGCCGGTCTGGAGAAGGAAGAGCGCCAGCGCCATCAGGAACGCTTCCAGCGCGAGGAAGGGGTGATCATCGTCGCCACGATCGCGTTCGGGATGGGCATCGACAAGCCCGACGTGCGCTTCGTGGCGCACCTCGACCTGCCCAAGAGCATCGAAGCCTACTACCAAGAAACGGGGCGCGCGGGGCGCGACGATCTGCCGGCCACGGCCTGGATGGTCTACGGCCTGCAGGATGTGATCCTGCTGGGCAAGATGATCGACGACTCCGCGGCCGACGATCTGCACAAGCGCGGCGAGCGGCAGCGCTTGGAGGCGCTGCTCGGCTACTGCGAGCTGACCACGTGCCGCCGTCAAGTACTGCTGCGCTACTTCGGCGATCACCTGGAGGAACCCTGCGGCAACTGTGACACCTGCCTGCATCCGGTCGAGACCTTCGACGGCACCGTTGCCGCGCAGAAGGTGCTCTCGTGCGCGATCCGGACGGGCCAGCGTTTCGGCGCCGCTTACTTGATCGATGTGCTCCTCGGCCGGACGCACGAACGCATCGCCAGGCTAAGGCACGACCGCCTGCCGGTCTTTGGCGTCGGCGCTGAATTCGACGCCGTGCAGTGGCGCTCGGTGGTGAGGCAACTCATCGCGCGGGGGATGCTGCGGGCTGACCGCGAGGGATTCGGCAGCCTGCAGGTGACCGATCGCGCCCGGCCGGTGTTGCGTGGTATGGAGCGTCTCACGCTGCGACGAGATCTGCTGCGCGAGCCCGAGGCGACCCGGCCGCGAGCGCGCTCCCGCAAGCGCGCGGCGGCGCCTGGCATGGAACAGACACCGCGGCCGGTCGATGAGCAGCTCTTCGAAGCCCTGCGAGCCCTGCGATCAAAGATCGCTCGAGAACAGGGTGTGCCGGCCTACGTGATCTTTCACGACAAGACGCTCGCGGAGATGGCGGCGCATCGTCCGGCGACCGAGGCGGATCTGCTGCGGATCAGCGGCGTGGGGGCGGCCAAGCTCGAGCACTACGGAGCGCGGTTTCTGGAGGCGATTCGAGCGGCTGGATCAGCCTAGGACACCGCCTCCAGAGCGCGCTTCCGCCGATCCCGCTTGCCCGCCGACATCGTTCCCGGCGCCTGCTCGTAGAGCGCCTCGCCATTCCAGCAGTACGTGCAGAGCTTCTCCCGGGGCAGCCCGATCGCGGCGACCATGTCCTCCAGGGTCTGGTACCTCAGGGTCGTCAGCCCCAGTCGCGCGCGGATCCGCTCGATCATCGCCCGGCACTTCGGACTTGAGTGGTCGGCATACTCGCCCAGGCAGTTCTTCGCCTGGCCCTCGATCTCGTTGATCGCCTTGCGGCCGGCCAGGTCGAGCTCCGAACGGGAGCGCGAGAAGTTGAGGTACTTGCAGGTGTGGACGAGCGGCGGGCAGGCGGGCCGCATATGGACCTCACGGGCGCCCGTGTCGTAGAGCCGCTGGATGACATCCCTGAGCTGCGTGCCGCGCACGATCGAGTCCTCGCAGAACAGGAGCCGCTGACCGGCGATCTGCTCGCGGATGGGGACGAGCTTCATCTGCGCCACCCGGTCACGCACGCGCTGCTCTTGGGGCATGAAGCTGCGCGACCAGGTCGGCGTGTACTTGACGAAGGGGCGCCGGTAGGGAATGCCCGCCTGCGAGGCATAGCCGATGGCGTGACCGACTCCGGAGTCGGGTATCCCCGCCACAAGGTCGACCGGCGTGTTGTCCGCGCGGGCGAGCGCCGCTCCGCACCGGTAGCGGGCCTCCTCCACATTGATGCCCTCGTAGCTCGAGGCGGGGAAGCCATAGTAGATCCACAGAAACGCGCAGATCTGCATCTGCTCGCCGGGGGGAGAGAGCTGCTCCAGGCCGTCCGGGGTGAGACGGACGATTTCACCCGGACCGAGGTAGCGGTCGATCTCATAGCCGAGGTTCGGAAAGGCGCAGGTCTCCAGCGTGGCCGCCAGGGCGCCTTCCTTGCGCCCGATCACGATCGGGGTGCGGCCCAGCCGGTCCCGGGAGACATAGAGTTCATGATCAGTGAGCAGCATGACCGAGCACGATCCCGTCACCTTCTCGTGCACATGGCGCAGTCCATCCACCAGGGTGTCTTGCTGATTGATCAGGCTGGCGACGACCTCGGTCTGGTTGAACTCATTGCCCTTCATCTCGCTGAAGTGGACCGCATGTCCCCGCAGCACGTCCTCGGCGAGCTTGCGCAGATTGTCAATACGTCCGACGGTGACAACGGCGTACCGGCCGTGGCGCGAGCCGATCAGCATCGGCTGATCCTCGTAGTCGCTGATCACGCCGAGGCCCATGTTGCCCACGTGCTTGTACAGATCAGGCTCGAACTTGGTGCGAAACGGCGCGTTGGCGATATCGTGGATGTTGCGCTTGAATCCATGCTTGCCACGCACCACCATCCCGCCGCGCGAGGTGCCCAGGTGCGAATGATAGTCGGTCCCATAGAAGAGATCCGCGACACAATCGGACTTGCTGGCGACGCCGAAGAACCCACCCATGTTGCTGCCCTCCCGTTGAGTCCCAGAGGATTACGGTGATCGCCCGTTGGCCCCCCCGCTACCCCCCCAGAAGCTGCTGCAGGATCTCTCGTCCATTCTCCCAGAACACGAGGACGACGCCCATGAGCGCGCCGCCGGCGACGATGCCCGACGCGACCGGGAACAGGTATTCCTCGCATTGCTCGGGGTTGCGCTTCTTCCAGCCCAGCCCAATCAAGGCGCCGACGAAGAAGAGCAAGCCGTAGAACCACTGAAACACCCAGGCGAGACCGACGCCGGCCGCCGAGGGTATCCAGTTCTGCTTCTTCGGGAACAGCCGCGCGAGGATCGGCAGGATGATGCCGACCAGACCGCCGATCACGATGCACCAGAGCTTCACCGGATGCATCGTGCTCAGGCCCAGCGCCATCGCTTCGGCGACACCCTTCCAGGTCTGCGCGGCGGGAGCCGGGAACTGGTCCGTGCCCAGCACCGACGCATTCGGAACGAGCAAGCGGAATGCGAACACCGTGACGATCGTCCCGACGAAGATGCCGGCGAATTGGGCGATGAACTGCTTGCGGGGGTTGGCTCCCAGGAGATACCCGCTCTTCAGGTCCGTGAGCAGGTCGGCCGAGGATGTGGCCGCCCCGGCGGTGATGTTGGCCGCCATCAAGTTCACGTCCATTCTGCCGGGGGAGAGGGCGCCGAAGGTGAGCTGGGTGATCTTGCCCATCGCTCCGACCGGCGTCGTGTCGGTTTCGCCGGTGACGCGGCACGCCACCAGCGCGAGCGCGAAACTCAAGAGCACGGCGACGGCAGTCTGCCAGTAGGGCATGCCGAAGGTAGCGTGGGCCAGAAGCGCCAGGGCGACCAGCGAGACGAACTGCCCCAGGACGAACCACGAACCCGGAGTCTCGATGGCGGCGAGCCCATCGCGCTTCTTGTCGCCGCGCTTCGTGAGCATGTCTCCCAGACCCTGGAACGCGCGCATGGCGCTCTTCCACTGGAAGGCCACCGCCAGAATCCCCGAGGTGACCATGCAGGCCGTGCCGGCCCACAGCGTCCACTGCACCAATGAGCGAAAGCCGGTTAGCCCGCTCGCCTCGGGGACGTTCGCCTGCAGCCAGGGAACGAAGATCATCCAGCACAGCACCGAGCCCACGATCATGCTCGTGGCCACCCGCAGGCCGACGAACATCCCGGCGGCGATGAAGATCGGGTCCCAGGCGAACGTGACCGTCCGGCCGATCCATGCGGGCCCCAGCGTCGCGGTGCTGAAACTGGCCACCAAGTTAGAGATCTGGAGAGACTCCAAACGGGTGCTGATGAGCCGCAGACCATCGGTGAGAAACGCGCTCGCCATCGCCGCGAGTCCGCTGACTCCCAGGGCGCGCGCCGCGCGAACCCCCTTTTCGCCCTTGGCGTGGAGCGCCCGGAGCGTCTCAGCCGCGGCGATCCCGCTCGGGAAACGGAGCTGCTCGACGTTGATCATCTGCCGCTTCATGGGCACGGCCATGGTCACCCCGAGCACGGCCACGAAGAAGACCCAGCCCAGCATGAGCGGGAGCGACAGCGTCTGGTTGTGGAGCAGGATGTAGGCGGCGAAGGCGGAGATCAGGGTGCCGCCGGTCGAGTAGCCCGCGGCGCTGGCCGTCGACTGCATGCAGTTGTTTTCCAGAATCGTCATCTGGGTCCGGGCGAGCTTCATCTTGAAGAGGGTGGTCCAGACGGCGTAGGAGAGGATGCAGGCGGTGATGGCCACCCCGAAGGCCCAGCCGGCCTTCAGTCCGACGTAGATGTTCGTCAGCGAGAGGATCCCGCCCAGCACCCACCCCATGATAACGGCGCGCCACGTGAGCTGCTTGACGGTGTCGCCGCGGCCGACGTAGCACTGCTGGTACCACTGGCGCTCGATCTCCTCGGCCGTGCCTTGGAAGCCTCCGACGGGGAGTTCGTAATCCTCGTAGGGGTCGTGGGGAACGGGGGCGTCGGCGGGCGCCGGGGGGCGCTGGGGCGGCTGGTTGGTGGACATGGGCGTCGTCTCCTCGCGGGTCCGCGGACATCGGTTCCGGCTTCGGCCGAGGCTCCAGCCACGGCCGAGCGGCGCAAGAGTAGTCTCGAACAGGCTTGGGAGCCAGAGAGAAACGACTGCCCCAGCTCTTGGCTGGATTCTCTGTGTGGACCGGGTGACTTCATGGCCATTGGCATGCTAGTTCTTGAGCAGGTGGATGGCCATGCCGATAACGATTCCCACCAGCATGCCCGCGAAAACTTCCATCCGGGTATGGCCGAGGATTTCCCTCAGCTTCTGAGTCGGCAGGTGGTGCTCCTTGACTATCACCTCTACGATTTGGTTCAGAAGCCTGGCCTGAAGTCCTGCGGCGCGGCGGACTGTGGAGGCATCGAACATGACTAGCATGGCGAACACCAAGGTAACGACGAAGATCGTGCTGCCAAAACCTTCACTCAGCCCCACGGACGTCGCCAGAGCGCTGACCATGGCTGAATGCGCGCTGGGCATGCCGCCCAAACTGGTCAAGTAACGAAAGTCAACGCGCCTCGTTCGGTGCCAGTTGACCAGGATCTTGAGGATGGATGCCACCATCCAGCCCACGACACCCGCCCAGAAGATGGGGGATTCGAAGGGCGTGCCCGCGACTCCGCCCATGACAATCTCACGATTGGCGATTCGCAGCGTCCCGTCTCCTCTGGTCTCGCCGGACCGCCCGCGCGAGATGGGACTGATACTGGGCCATGAGGGCTTCTCGGTCCAGGTCAAGCGCGGGGACGATCACGGGCTCCTCGGGCACGAGCACCGTGACCGCGCCCGGCACAAGCTCGACATCGACCGGGGTTGTCCCAATGATGTCTCCGTCGGCCTGTACCGGCAGGGGAACATTGCTCCGGATCGTGACGCTCCCTTCCGCGTTGATGAATCGCGCGAGGAGATCCACGGGCCGTCCCAGCATGAGTCCGCGGATGTACCTGGGATAATCGCGAATGGTCTTCAGACCCAGGATCCAAACGTCCAGATGCCCGTCATCGATGCGAATCTCGGGTCCTTTCGAATAGAGCATTCTGGCGAGCATCCCGCAGTTCATGATCGCGACCTCGACCGCGCGGTACTCATGCGCCGTGCCGTCGGTGGCGACCACAAGGTATCGAGGCTTGAACGAAAACATCTTCGCTAGTGTGGTCCCGAGGTAAGCGATGCGCCCGAAGCGATTCTTGTCATTTCGGGTCGTGCCGCCGATGACTGCCGCGCTGATGCCGACACTGGCATTGAGAACGAACATGCGCCGGCCGATTCTCATCGCGTCGATTTTTCTCGAGCAAGGAGCGCTCGCGATGACCGCGACCGCATCGTTGACGTCGTCGGGAATACCCAGCTCACGCGCGATCAGATTCCCGGTCCCGGTTGGGATGATGCCGAGCGGCGTCGAGGTGCCGACCAGACCGTCGATGACGTCCGAGACGGTGCCGTCCCCACCGGCAGCCACGGCGAGATCGAAACCTTCTCGCAGGCGAGTCCGCACGATGTCCCGAGGCTTGTCGGTCTTGCGGGTCTCGTGCACCTCGTATTGGATGTGGGATGCGGCGAAATGGCGGCCGAGAGCCTCGCGCACGGACTCGTGGGCTTTCTTCCCGGCCGCGGGATTCAATAGGACAAGTGCCTTCATGACAACCAGCCCCCACTCCCTGTACCACCCCATGGCCGGGCAGCGGATTGGCCCCAGTCCTGCTCGGGCCGCGGGCCGTTCAGAAGTCCATCTTCCGCATGGGCAGGCAAGGCACCCGCCAGTCGTCCCGCGCGAACGCGCGCCAATCGTGTTCCATGACCGGCGACGGGAACACGATCTCGCCCCGAAGCCGCTCCCTCCGGAACCACCCTGGCCTCGTCTCGGAGGATGATCACGCCTGCCGCGATGCGATGAGGAAGGTCCATAGGTGCTCCTGTGAGATTGGCGTTGCCCGGTCTGTGGGGTGAGAATGCTAACTGCAAGCATGGCAGGATCAGGAGCGGCGCTCAAGGGGCGATCGGCGGAGTAGCTCGCGCATCGCGACGACTGCCGTCTCCTGCCCACACTGCGCCAGGCGGAATATGTGCCCGTTGAGCTTCTACCGGATGGGGCGCTAGTCCGCGCAGCCGTGGCGGCCGGGCCGCGCCGGTCGAGACGGACGTCGGCGGTGCTGTCTGCTCCAGGACAGGCAGTCTGTCCACCAGCAGATGCTCCCCGTCGCATGTGCCACAGCCCTGGCATGGCCCCCAGCTCGCAACCACTGCCGGCCCAATGCGTTGGGGGCCAGGCCTGATCCTGGCGGCCCCGGTTCTCCCGGCACTCGTCACACCGGCCTCGGCCGATCCGGGGGCGCAGGCGTGCACTCCCTGCCGGGATGCCCTGGTGACCCTGAAGCCCGACACCCGCGTCTCGCTGGCGCTGGATCCTTCAACCCCGCAGCCCCTCGGGCAGCGTCAGCACGAAGTCGCGGATCTCGTCGCGAACCCGCCGATAGTGAGCTAGCGCCTCCTCCTCGCTGTGTGCGCCCGCTGCCAACTGGGGGGGGTCGTCGAATCCCCGGTGGATCACGGCGGTCTTGGCGGGGAAGTACGGACAGGTCTCATGTGCATGGCCGCAGACCGTGACGACATAGTCGAACTCGATCGCCCCCAGCTCCGCCACGGTCTTGCTGCGCTGCGACGCAATGTCGACGCCGATCTCGCGCATCACGGCCACCGCACGCGGGTCCAACCCGCGTTTCTCGATGCCAGCCGAGAATGCTTCGATCGGATCGCACTTGAGGTGACGGCACAGCCCCTCGGCCATCTGGCTGCGGCACGAATTGCCGCTGCAAAGGAAAAGAACGCGCACGCGTTCGCCCATGTCTGGTCTCCTGTCTTCGTGCGCCAGCCACGATCAACGCCGTAGCCGGTCTGCACCCGTCAAAGGCGGTTGTGCCCCCCAACGCGCGGGCAGATTCACTTGGAAACTCGCAGGCCCGCCGGCGGTCTGCGACGACCGTCGGACGGGCCCGTGTCTTCCGGAGGCACCCGGCCTCCGTACTCAAATCTGTCAGCCCCCGGAGGAGCAACCCTGCCCTGTTGGCGTCGAGCATCCCGGCGACCGGGACGAGGCCGACGACGACGACGTGGCGAAGGTGGAGATCAATCTCCGGGGGTTGCGCGCGCCGCACTGCGGGCACGTGAGCTCGCGCTCTTCCTCCTCGCGCCGGCTCATCGACAGCAGCGCGTCGAACACTGCGTCGCACTTCGTACAGCGATACTCATAGAAGGGCATGGCCATGTTCCTCCGGATTGGCCCCCAGGGGTGATCACCCTGACCCCAGCCGATTTGCGTGGGGACCCACGTGCCCATCGCTCAACCCAGCGAGCGTACCACATCCGGCCCCAATTCAGGGGCTGTGACAGAGCTGCATCAACCGATGTGGAGAAACCGCCGCGCCTGTCCCGGGTTCCCCAGGCGTCAGGGGATGAGCCGCGCAGGCCGGACCCCAGACAGCTGGGCGATAACCGATTATATGGCAATATATTACGTCCGAACTGTCTTGTGTGGGCCGCAACGCTGCAGCCTACCGGAGGGCGCCCTGGGGCTGGCAGCAGGGGCAGATATGCGTGCCACGCTGCCCGACGAGCAGCCGCTCGATCGGCGCGCCGCACACCGGGCAGGGTGAGCCGGTGCGGCCATAGGCGCGCAGCTGGGTTTGGAAATCCCCGCCCCGATAGGCCCAGTCGATGCTGGTGCCGTTGCGCCGGATGCCCTTGCGCAGTGTGTGCCGGATGCTTCGCCAGAGCAGGTTCGCTTGGGCGCGCGTGACGGCATCGGAACGCATGAGCGGGTGCAGGCCAGCCCGGTGCAGCGATTCGTCGGTGTAGATGTTGCCCAGGCCCGCGATGAAGGACTGGTCCAGAAGCAAGGGCTTGAGTTGCCGCCGGCGTTCCTGCAGGCCCTGGTAGAGGTGCTCGGCGCGGAAGCCGGCATCGAGCGGCTCGGGTCCCAAACCGCCCACGATCTCGCGGTCGTCCGCGACCAGCCACGCGCGTCCGAACTTGCGCGCGTCGTCGAAGGCCAGGCGCGTGCCGTCGTCGCAGATCAGAAGCAGGCGGCAGAAGCGCGGCAGCGGTTCTCCGAGCCCGAGCGCCACGAGGTCGCCGGTCATCCGCAGGTGGAAGATCAGGACGCCTCCGTCCAGGTGGAGCAGCAGGAACTTACCCCGCCGAGAGACCGCGCGGATCATCTGGCCGCGGACGCGAGCATGGAATCGCCGGGGCCCCGGGATCGCCAGCGTGCGCGCCCACAGCAAGCGCGCGCCGTGGATGCGCCGGCCCACGAGCGCCGGACCGCCGCGCCCCCCCTGGGTGAGGGCGCGGGCGATCGTCTCGACCTCGGGCAGCTCGGGCATCGAAGATCTCCTTGAGGCCAGAGGCTCCAGGCGCCTCAATCCAAGTGCCTTAGGGTTGCGGGCGCGTGACAATCGATTCTATGCTGCGGGGGTGTGAGTGCGCGAGGGTTCTGATGGGCAGGGATCGCACTGACAGCAGGCGCCGGGGGCCCCGCGGGCGCATCGGCCCGGTCGCCGTGGCTGCGCTCTGGCCCGCGCTGGCTCTCCTCGGGGTGCTCTGGCCGGCGGTCGGTCCGTGGGGCTGTGCCGGCGAGCGGTCCGACCGCGGGCGATGGAACGTCCTTCTGGTCAGCCTCGATACCACCCGCCCCGACCGGCTGGCGGCCTGCGACGGATCGCCCGTCCTGACGCCCGGTCTGGACCGGGTGCGCGGCGGGGGCCACATCTTCACCGAGATGGTGAGCCCGGCACCCGTCACCTTGCCTGCTCACGCCAGCCTGTTCACCGGCGACAATCCCTACCGCACGGGTGTCCGCGAGAACACTGAGTACATGCTCGCAGCGGGAACGCCGACGCTGGCGGGAGCCTTCCGCGACGCCGGCTACCACACCGCGGCGTTCGTCGCGGCCTTTGTCATGAACACGCGCTTCGGCCTCAGTCAGGGCTTCGACCTCTATCAGGACAACTTGTCGGGTCCGGAACCAGGGTTGCGATCCTTCAACATCGAGCTGCCGGCCGCGATCGTGGCCGCGCGCGCCGAGCACTGGATCCAGACCTACGCCGGTCAACGCCGGGCCGGCCAGGAAGAGCGGCCCTTCTTCCTCTTCGTGCACTTCTACGATGCCCATGCGCCCTATCGGCCGCCCAAGCCGTTCGCCGAGATGCATCCGGGGCATCCCTACGAGGGCGAGTTGGCCTATCAGGACCACGCGCTCGACCGGGTGCTCGATGCGCTCGAGGCGAGCGGGGAGGCGGCGCGCACGTTGATCTGGGTCGTGAGCGATCACGGCGAGTCATTGGGCGAGCACGGTGAGGCCACCCATTCGCTCTTCGTCTACGAACCGGCGCTGCGGGTCGTCTCCATTCTGTGCCTACCCCCGAGCGACGGGCGGCTGACCGCGGGGGAGCCGCGCGCGCGTCTAGCGGCCCAGACCAGCCTCATCGATGTGGCCCCGACCCTGCTCGAGCTGTGCGGCATCGAGCGCGCGCTGCCGCGGGCGGATGGCCACTCGCTGGCTGGGCTGATCGGGAGCGGTCCGAACGGCGCAGGGCGCGGCGATGGGCGTGGTGCCGGCGCAGACGGTCTTGGCCGCGCGGTCTACTGCGAGACGCTCAGCCCGCTCATCAGCTACCACTGGGCCCCGCTCTACGGGGTGCGCACAACGGAATGGAAATACATCCGTTGTCCCGATTCCGAGCTCTACAACCTGTCCCAAGATCCCGGAGAAGCGACCAACCTGTTCGCCCAGCGCCCGGAGATGGTGGCCCGGCTGGAGGCGGAGCTGGATGCGTTTCTGGTTGGTGCCGAGAGTCCGGACGATGCCGCCGCCCGCAGCGAGTTGAGCCCCGAGGAGCGCGAGCGGCTGCGGTCGCTGGGTTACCTCTCCGGCCCTGGGAGCGGGCGCCCGGAGCTCCCTGGTGCGGCTGATGTGGCAGCCTTACCCGATCCCAAGGCCATGGTGGGGTTCTTCCACCAGCAGTACCAGCACGCCAAGAATCTCTTGTACACCGGGCGGCATGCCGAGGCGATCGAGGCGCTGCAAGGCGCTCTGCGGATCGATCCGCTCAACAACGCGCTCCATTACAACCTTGGGACAGCTCTGCGTTACGCCAACCGTTCGAGTGAAGCGGCGGCCGCTTTCAGGGCGGCCCTGCGCATCGAGCCGCGGGCGCCGCGCGCGTGGATCGGCTGGGGCAAGACACTGCTGCAGGCCGGCGAGCCCGACAGCGCCGCCTGGGCGTTTCGGCAGGCCCTGGAGCTGCTGCCCAGATCCCCCGATCCCTGGATGGCCCTGGGCGATACCTTCTGGCAAACCGGCCGGTATCCCGACGCGGCGGCGGCCTATGACTCGGCCCTGGCCCTGGGCGGCATCGAGCAACTCCTGCACGGCCTGCAGGCCCGTCTGTACACCGAGCACCTGCACGATGCGCCGCGGGCCCAACACCACCTGGAAGCCTTCGCCCGTCTGCTGGGGACGACCCCGGACGAGGCCCGGGCGCGGCTGCCGCGGCCGGAGGGGCAAGCCGGGAACATCGCCGCGCCACCGGGAGAATAGCCCGGTTTCGCTCGCCAGCCGCTCCGTGATATCCTCGCCGGGTCGATTGTCGAGTCGGGCACCCTAGCGCTTCGCGCAATCACTTTAGGGGGAGGGGACCAGGATGGAGCTGGCCGAACGGTACCAGAATGTCGGTGTGATCGGCGCGGCGGGGAAGATGGGCAGCGGGATTGCCCTCCTGCTCTGCCAGCAGATGGCCCAGCGGAGCCTGAGCCCAGGCGGCAAGGGGGCGCGCTTCCGGCTCACCTGCATGGACGTCAGCGACGAGGGTCTCGACGGCCTGCACAAGTACCTCGCGGGCCAGCTCGAGCGCGGGGCGGAGAAGATGGCGGTGTGGCTGCGCGAGGCCTATGCCGACCGGAGCGATCTCGTCGAGAACGCCGAGATGATCCGGGCTTTCACCGCGGATGCCGCCGGCCTCGTGCGCTACACGACCGAGCTCTCCGCCCTCAAGGGCTGCCACATGGTCTTCGAGGCCATCGCCGAGAACATCGACCTCAAGGTGAAGGTCTACCGGCAGCTCAAGGAGTTGACCGGACCCGACACCTACTTCCTCACGAACACGTCCTCGATCCCCATCAGTTTGCTGGATAAGGAAGTCGGTTTGGACGGCCGCATCGTCGGCTACCACTTCTACAACCCCCCGGCTGTGCAGAAGCTACTCGAGCTGATCACGTCCAAGAACACCCGGCCTGATCTCGTCGCGGCCTCGCAGCAGATCGCGGCCGATTTGCGCAAGATTGTCATCCCGGCCAATGACATTGCCGGCTTCATCGGCAACGGCCACTTCATGCGCGACGGACTCCACGGCATCGGCGAGATGGAGCGTCTCGCCAAGGATCATGGCTTCGCGGGAGCCGTGTACATGGTCAACCGCGTCAGCCAGGACTGGCTGGTGCGGCCGATGGGGATCTTCCAGCTCATCGACTATGTGGGCGTGGACGTGTTCCAGTGCATCCTGGCCGTCATGAACCGGTTCATCGAGGGTGAGGACTTGCACAGCGATCTCATCGACCGCCTGATGCAGAAGGGCGTGCGCGGCGGGCAGAACCCCGACGGCAGCCAGAAGGACGGCTTCTTCAAGTACGACAAGGGCCGCCTGGCGGCGGTCTACGACCTGGAGAAGGGGACCCACCAGCCGCTGGAGGCTTCCTGGACAGCAAAGCACGACGAGGCTCTCGGGCACCTGCCGGCAGGCCACGCGCCATGGAAGGCTCTCTCTCGCGACGCCGCTAAGAGCCAGAAGCTCGCGGCCTACTTCGCGGTGATGATGAAGGACGGCGCGCTCGGCTCGCGCTTGGCGCAGTCGTACATGAGACGCTCGAAGGAGATTGGCCAGCAGCTCGTCGACATGGGCGTGGCCAACAAGGCCGAGGACGTCAACGGGGTCCTGATGAACGGGTTCTTCCACATCTACGGACCGATCAACGACTATTGCTAGCCTGGGGGGATCGAAAGCCATGAAGATGAACCAGAAGGTCTATGTCGCGGCCGGATCGTACACGGTCTCTCTGGGCACCGGGCGCAAGGAGTTCAACCCGCGCAAGCCGCGTCCGGGCATCGAGCACTACATCCAGGAAGCCGGGCGAGGCGTGATCGCCCAGATGAAGGATGTGAATGTCATCGACGAGTGCGCAATCGGGAACTTCATGGCCGCCCGCTTCTGCCGGCAGGGCAACCTCGCGGCGCTCACGCCGACGATCCACCCGTCGCTGGCCTACAAGCCGAGCGTTCGCACCGAGGGGGCCTGCGGCTCGGGCGGGCTGGCGGTCTACACCGGGATCAAGACGGTGCTGGCGGGTATGGCCGACGTCGTGCTCGTGATCGGGGTCGAGGTGCAGAACACGGTCAAGGCGATCTACGGCGCCGACGTCCTGGCCGGGGCGGGCCACTATGCGGGGCAGCGCAAGGCCGGCCACGCCTACTTCTTCCCATCGATGTTCTCTGACCGGGCGGGCGCCTGCTTCAAGAAATACGGCCACGAGAAGGTGCGCAAGGCGATGACGCAGTGGTACGTCAACGCCGTCGAGCACGGGCGCAAGTGTCCCGAGGCGCAGGAGTATCACAACGAGGTCGCCGACCTGTACGCGGTGGGCAACACGCCGCCGAACCCCAAGGCCTTTGTGGAGCACCTCAACTACGCGGACTGCTCGAAGGTCTCCGACGGCGCCGCCGGCCTGCTCGTCTGCTCCGAGGAGGGGCTGAAGAAGGCCGGGATCGCCAAGCAGGACGCCGTGCTCGTCACGGGTTGCGGCTGTTCGGTCGCCAACCTGACGGAGCAGCCCGAGGACCCGACCAGGGTGGCCACCAGCGCGTCCGCCGCGCAGAAGGCCTTCGCCCTGGCGGGCATTTCCGCGAAGGATCTCGCCTTTGCGGAGGTGCACGACTGCTTCTCGATCACCGGAATCCTGATGGCCGAAGCCACGGGCATCTGCGGCCACGGCGAGGGCTACGACTTCATCAGCGAGGGGCGCTCGAAGCTCACCGGCGAGCTGCCGATGAACACCTCGGGCGGCCTCATCGGCCATGGCCACTACACCGGCGGCACCGGCGTGCGCCAGACCGTGGACAACTGGAAGCAGCTCACCGGCCGCGCCGGGGACTTCCAGGTGAAGATCCCCGCGCAGCGGCCCTACGGGCTCGTCATCAGCATGGGCGGCAACGATAAGACCGTGGTGGCGCTGACGCTGACGCGCGCAAGGTGACGGGGCGGATGCGGGTCATGACGGATCTCCCAACCGGATGTTCCAGACGGTGAAGGACTGCGCTATGCTCCCGCGGTCGAAATCTACGCTCGAGCTGATCAAGGGTTACTTCCTCGACTTCAAGGTCCTGAAGGATTGCCCGCGCGAGTTTTGGACCATCCAGGCGATCAACCTCCTGGACTCGCTGGCCTACTTCGCGTTCCTCAACATCGCCGTCGTGTTCCTATCCGAGAACCTGGGGCTGTCCGACGTGCGCGCCGGCTACGTCTTCACCGTCTTCACCATCAGCACGACGCTCATGCTCTTCTTCTCGGGGTTTGTCACCGATTCGCTGGGGGTCAGAAGGGCGCTCCACCTGGCGATGGTCTTGCTGTTCGTCTCGCGCGGGGGCATCGCCTTGTGCGGGCTGTGGGAGGGCATGCCCCACCGCCAGACCCTGATGTGGCCGCTCTTCCTGTTGCTCGCGCCGGGCACGGCGATGGTGCAGACGGTGTTCCAGGCGGCGATCCGCCGCTACACGAGCGATCGCGCCCGCAGCGCGGGGTACAGCCTATGGTACCTGGTCATGAACATCGGGGCGGCGCTCGGAGGATTCGTCATCGACTTCGTGCGCCTGACCCTGAAGATCAACAACACCTGGATCATCAACATCGGCGTCGGGGGTGCGATCCTCTGCAGCCTCCTTACCCTGCTCTTCATCCGCCACGAGCTCCAAGTCCGCGCCCCCGGCGAAGTCACAGCCGTTGCGGAGGAGAAGCCGGTCGAGCGCAAGAAGCCCTGGCAGATCCTGACCGAGGTCGTCACCCAGAGCGCCTTCTGGCGCTTCATCGTCCTGGTGAGCTGCGTCATCGGGGTGCGCGCCATCTTCCTCTACATGGCGCTGCTTCAGCCGAAGTACTGGCTGCGCGTGATCGGACAGGATGCGCCGATGGGGCTGTTCCAAGCGATCAATCCGATCCTGATCATCGTCGGGCTGATTTTCTTCATCCCGATCGCGAACCGCTTCAACATCTACAAGATGCTCATCTTCGGCGGCTTCATCTCCTCGATCTCCGTCTTCGCGCTGGTCTTGCCGTGGCGCTGGTTCAGTGGCGACATCGTCGCCGCCTATACAGCCATGACGGTGATGCAGCTCGTCATCCTGTCGATCGGGGAGATCATCTGGTCGCCCAAGCTCCAGGAATACACCGCCGCCGTCGCGCCGCCGGGGCAGGAGGGATCGTACCTGGGGATGTCGCTCCTGCCGTACTTCGTCGCCAAGACGTTCATCAGCATGCTATCGGGTCACATGCTGGAACGGTTCTGCCCGGAGGGCATTCAGCCGCAGATTCTGGCCGGCACACTGCCCTTCTGGCGATCGCCGGAGGCGATGTGGCTCATCCTGGGCCTGTTCGCCCTGGCGGGTCTGGTGGTGGCGCTCATCTTCAAAGGCTGGCTGACTCGGGGGGTGAACCTCGATCCCGCGCGGCAGGCGCCCGCGACAGCGTGAGCCGCTGGCATCGCGGCCGTCCCACGCGGCCTGGTGGGTCTGCGGCTGCGGCCGGTCCGCCGGACCTACCCGAAGATCTTCCTCAGCGCTGACCGCAGCCGGGCGCCTGCGGCGTCCTGGCCGGCCGCCACCACGCGCCCCTGTTCATCGATCAAGATCGGGAAGGGAATCCCGGAGATGCCGCACGCCTTGACGATGGGCGAGTTCCAGTACTGCTTGTCATAGACCATCGGCCAGGTCATGCCCTGCTGCTGCGCCCAACCGCGCAGCGTGGCATCGTCGGTCTTGCTGGGATCGTCCACGCTGACGCCGACGATCTCGAAGCCCTTGTCCTTGTAAAGCTCATAGACTTTGACCAAGTTGGGGATTTCACGGCGGCAGGGAGCACACCACGTGGCCCAGAAGTCGATCAGGGTCGCCTTCTTGCCGAGCTGCGTGGTGTCCCAGGTGCGACCGTCGAGGTCGGTCATCTGGAGCTCCGGCATCCCGTGGGCGCCGAGAATGTAGGGCTGCACACGCTGGTTGAGGCGTGGCATCACGGGGTTGGACGCGTACCCCTCGCGCACACGGTCAACCAGGGGAATCAACGCGGGATCATGAAGCCCCTTCTTCTCGGCCAGCAAATCGAGGGCGTCCAGCAATGCCAGTAGCCCGCCGGTCGTGCCGGGGTATCGCTGGTCGACTTCCTTCATCAGCTCGACCCCCGCGAGACGGGTTGGTTCATCGAGCGCCTCCTGATCGGCGGGCAGCATCCCGAACCACTGGGCGCGCTTCTGTAGGTAGAAGGCTTGCGCACAGGCTGGGGTCTCGCCGGGATGGCGTTCGATGAAGGCATTGGTCTTATCCGCGATGATCTTGACCGTGGACTGCAGCCACGGGGTCCGGTTCTGGCTCTCATAGGCAGCCGCCGTTTGCAGGAATTCGTGATCCAGGCGCACTACCTCATCAGGATCGATATCTTCCTTCTTCTGGTACTTCTCCAGAGCTGCCATCTTGTGATTGAGGATCTTCCAGATCTCGGGGAAGACGACGTCGCTAGGGTAGAGCATCATCAGAATCGTCAGTTTCTGCAACGGCTGCTGATAGTTCTGGATGAGGGCGTCCAGCGTCGCGAAGTCCGGTTCGTCGTTCGGATTGAGGCGCTGGTAGGCCTTGGTGTCCACCCGGCGCGCCTTCGAGCTCATCTGCAACATGCGTTGGCGCAGAGGGGCCCACCCGGCCAGGTCGCGCATCTCGTCGAGCGACTCTTCTCGATCGATCATCCGCACATCGCAGAGCCCCAGGTCGACCGCCTGCTGGATTTGAGCCAGGGCCTCCTGGGGTTGCTGCTTCGCGCCATGAGCGACCGCCATGTGATAGTGGATTAACGCGGCGTCGGGAAGTGTCTGGGCCAGCGCTTGGAAGTACTCTATTGCCACGTCCGGATTGCCCTGTTGGATGCCGCCATACGCTCCTTGGAGCTTACCCATGATCTCCTGCATGGTCTGGTCGGAGATCTCGGGCAGCGTGGAGGGTCCAGCAGACTCGGAGGCCTGGCCGCCCTCGCCGCCGCAGCCAACCAGAAGGAGGACGGTCACGATCGCCGTGAGACCCGCGCGCTCCATCAGGCCGCTTCGAATCGCCCGGGTCGCGCCACTGCGCCAGCTACACCTGCTCGACATTCTGTTCCTCCGCGTTGCGGGAACTCCGCGACATTCCCTCAGCCCATCCACCCTAACATGGCCGAAACCAAAACGATCGCCTGGAGCGACACCCGAAGTCCAGCAGAAAGATCCCGGGCCCTTCCGGGATGCGGCGGGGCAAGCGCAGCCCGCCGGCGTGGCCAGCCCCTGGGGGCCGGCCTCGCCGCTACAGGGTCGGGCTAACGCACGTCAATGCTGATCGATTGCGGGTACCGACCGGGTACGCCCGGTTGGAAGCTCTCCTCCGAGGCCTGTTCACTGTGGATGATGATCTCCACCCGACGATTCTTCTGCCGGCCGGCGGCGGTGTCATTGTCGGCTACCGGGCGGCGCGGGCCGAACCCGCGGGTGCTGAAGATCTCCGCCCCCAGCCGCTCGGTCTTGACGAAGTAGTCGTACACCGCCTGAGCGCGTGCCTCCGACAGCTCCTGGTTCGACGGGAACCGCGCCGTATGGATCGGCCGGATGTCGGCATGGCCCTCGATGCGTACCCGGCAGCCGGGCCGCGCGCGGATGATCTCCGCGGCCGGATCGAGGATGCCGAACGCCTCGGGCCGCAGCACCGCCTGGGCGGTCTCGAAGAGCACGTCCTCGATCGTGATCTTGATCGGCGCAAGCGTGCGCTCGAAGGCCAGATGCAGGTCGGCGCCAGCGGCTTCGGTGCGCACGCGACTGCTGTCGGCGCGTAGCCCGGTGAACCAGGAGCGGTTCTCCCACAGATGGCGGCCGTTGCGGTAAACCGGATCACGCAGCAGCGAGTCGACCTCGGCGACATGCCGCGCCTCGGCGGCCTGCGCGCTCTCGTCGGTCCGCGGCACGGGGCCGCCGTACGAGTTCGTCTGTCCGGGCCGGGGAACGTCGGTAATGATCGCGCGGTAGCGAATCTCGACGACGTCGCCCGGCCGAACCGTGCCGACCTGCCAGGCGAGCACGCGTTCCACCGCGTCGGACCGGCGTTCAAGCTGGATCTCCGGGTCGTCTCCCGGCTGCCCATTGATGCGCGTGCTGCCGAGCAGATACTCGAGACCGGGGGACATCGCATCGAGCACCGTCGCCGCGCGGAAGGCGCCCTCACCGGGCGGGAAGCTGCCCTCGTACGTGATGCGCAGTCCGTACTCGATCTCGCTCGGCTCGAAGAGCGCGGCCGTGCTCAGCGTGTCGAGCGACGGCAGGATGATGATCTCGGTGCGTCGGTTCAGGCTCTGGTTCCGGGCGGTCGTGTTCGGTGCCAGCGGCCGGTCCGGGCCGAACCCCTGCACGGTGAAGCGCTCCGGGGCCAGCCCAAAACGCTCGACCAGGGCGTCGCGGACCACGCGCGCGCGAGCTTCGGAGAGCGCGTAGTTGTCGCTGAACTCCGGCGAGCGGATGGGGCGGATGTCGGTGTGACCCTCGATCCGGACGGTTGCGGAGAGGTCCTCGATCAGCCGCTGGCCCGCTTCGCCGATCACCCGGGAGGCTTCGGGACGCAGCGCGGCGCGTCCGGTGTCGAACAGGATCCCTTCGACCAGATAAACCTCAGGCTCGAGCACGCGCCGGATCGCCATGACCTCGGCCGGCGTGACCGATTTGAGCAACCGGAGCGTGCCCCGCTTGGGGGGTGGCGGGCAGATGCGGAACTCGATCCGCGCCTCGCCACCCTCGAGCACGGTGAAGAACTCCGAATCACCATCGAGGAGGCGGGTATCATCGGGCAGGCTGCGCGGATCGAGGTAGACCACGTGGTCACCGCGTTCGAGCGGGTAGACGAAGAACTCGCCGGTGGCGTCGGTCCGCGAGCGCCGGCCGTCCTCCACCAGCACCTGGATGCCCTCGTAGGGCGGCTGCTCGCCTTCCTCGAGTCCGGTGACCACGTCGCCCCGCTCGTCGACCAACGTGCCGGCTGCGGCGAAGCGCAGGTTACGCGGCTGGGGTTGATCGGGCCGGCCGTCGCCGTCGCAATCGATTATGACGCGCCCGCGCAACCGCCCGGGCAGCTCATCCTCGAGCACGAAGATGCGCGCCTCGGCCGGGCCGGCGATGACGCGCCCGCCGCCCTCATCGCCGCCCACCGCCTCGGCGACGTTGCTCGCCACGCCGCCCGCCGCGTTCAGGCCCACGACGACGGTGTAGACGAGATCGATCTCTTCGCCACCACCCAGGCGCGGCAGCGTCCAGACCGCGATGTCCCGCCCGCGGCGGCTGCCGGCCGGGCCGGGCGCCACCCCCGCCGGGAGGCGGTCGGCGTACAACACCGGGTCGTCGACCCGCTCGCCGCCGAGCGTCGAGCTGCCGGGCAGAATGCGGAAGCCCACCGGCAGATGGTCGCGGATCTGCAGGTCGACCACTGGAGCGGTGGCGTTGTTCTGCACGCGGATGCGGTAGAGCACCACGTCGCCGATGTCGACGGCGCGGTCCGGCGTGGTCTTCGTGATCGTCAGCGCCGGCACGATGACCGCCACCGTGGCGGCCACCGGGCCGGTGCAGACCTCGCGGCCCAGCGGGGTGACACCGCAGGCCTGCGCGTGGTTGTCGTGCAACCCTGCTCCCGCCGCGCCCGTCACCAGCGCGCGGTATTCGAGCGTGTCGGCTTCGTAGGCGCTCAGGCGTCCGAGATCCCACCGCAGCGCCGCACCCTCACCGGGCGCCGGCGCGCCGATGGTGCCGGGGTCGGCCGTGGACAGGATCAATCCATCACTGCGCAGAAACGTCGAGCCGGGCACATAAGTGAACCCTTGCGGCAGGCGATCCACCACCCAGGTCGAATCGGTCGTCCCATCGGCCCGGTTCGTGACGACGACCGTGTAAGTGACCTCCTGGCCGACCACGACCGGCGTGCGATTCGGGCGCTTGGCGATGGCCAGATCGGGATACTGAATGAGCGTGTTGGCCGGATTGGAGACGATCGGCTCGGTCTCGTACGTCTCGACCGTGGCGGTGTTGGACACCATCACGCCCGAGCGCACGTCCGCGCCGACGCGCGCGCGGAAGGTGATCGGCACGTGGCCGCCCGGCGCGATGACGCCGATCGACCAGGTGAGCCGGCGCTGGGTCGCATCGTAGACAGGTTGTGGGCCACCGGAGACTTCGCCGGCTGCCGGCGGCACGTAGATGAGCTCGGTGGGCACAGCGTCATTCACCGCGACAGCGGTCAGCGGGGCGGGCCCGAGGTTGCGCACCGCGAGCGTGTAGGTGAGCAGGTCTCCTGGAACGGCAGCCGCCAGATCGACGCGTTTGGTGAGCCCGACCGCGACATCCTCGACGATCAGCGTTACCGTCCGGTTGCTCTCGATCACCATCCCGTCAGCGGTCAGCGTGCCCTGGTTGACGACGCGCCCGGTCACCACCGCATCCGGCCGCACAAGGCCGTGGAACGACACGCTGCCGACACGACCGGCACTGAGCGGGCCGATGTCCCACGTGATCAGGCGCAGGCCGGGATCGTACGTGCCCTCGTTGCCGATGCCGCTGTAGAAGTGATCCAGCTCGGACGGCACCTGGTCCGTGATCGTGACCGCGGTGAAGTCCACGGCGCTCAGGTTCTGATAGGTCAGAGTATAGGTCAGTGTATCACCCACCACCGCCACCGTCTTGTCGACGGCCTTGACCAGCGCGGCCGGTTGGTCCGCGACCAGAACCCAGGCGGTGTCGCTGAGAGCGGGCGAAAGACCCCGCGCGTAGACCTCGGCGACGTTGGGAATGCGCGTGCCCAACGGGACGGCCGGCGCCAGGGTGACCTGGTAACTGAGGATGGCCCCCTGGTCGATCTCGAGCCGGTCGCGGGTGCGCGTCACCGCGCGGGCGCTGGGCTCGTAGAAGGCCCCGCCGGTGGCGCTGCCGGGCACATAAGTGACCTCCGCCGGCAAGACGTCCATGACGACGACATTCTCGGCATCGGCGGTGCCGGAGTTGCGATAGGTGATGGTGTAGGTCAGCTTGTCACCCGGTCGGGCGGTCGGGCGGTCGACGGTCTTGTCGATACTGACGGCGGGCAGACCGGCCAGGACGCGGGAGATATCCGAGGAGCGCACGATGCCGCCGCGTTCGTCGACGCCGATCGCGGTCGCCTGGTTCTGCAACACCTCGCCGTCGACCAGCGCGGTGTCGATGCGGGCGCGGACGAGCACCTCCCAGCCTTCCATTTGGTGGAGAATCGCCCGCGACCAGTAGATGCGTGTCTCATCCGCCGCGGTGACCACGGAGTCGGGCGCGACATCGGCCTCGAGATAGCGCAAGCCGCGCGGCATGTAGTCGATCATCGTCACGGGCGCCAGATGCTGCTCGCCCGTGTTGACGACCTGCAGATGGTAGGCAATCTCCGCCCCGCGCACCGCCAGGCCGCCGGTGGCGTCCGCCCACTTGAGGATCTGGATGCTGGCGCGCCGTGGGTGGATCGGCAACACATCGGTGTCGGCATCGGTCACGATGCCCCCGGAGGGATCACGCCCCTCCACAAGAACCTCGGTGGCCAGCGTGTCGGCGGCGATGTTGCCCTGCAAGTTCGAGGCGGGCAGGTAGGTGACGCGGAGCTGCTCGTACCCGCCCACCGGCAACTCGGCCAGCGTCCAGACGGCGCCGGCGACGCCCACGCCGCTGAAGTCGACGACGGTGTTGTCGTAGCTGGATTGCTGGAATGTGAACCCGTCGGGCACCTGATCGGTCACCTGCACGTCAGCGAGCCTGGTCGCGCCGGCGTTGTGTACGGTGATCATGTAGGTGATCAGATCGCCCGGCACGATGTCGCCCCGCAGCGCGATCTTGTCGATGCCCACTGCGGAGCCGGGCTGGACGACCGGCAGGACGTCGCCGTCGCTTTCGCTGACGACCCACTGGCCGGCGGTCGTGGCGGTGGCGTAGAAGGTGTTCGCGACCAGGCTGTCGAGTTCGGCGGCGTTCTCGGTGACGGTGCAGGAGAGTCGCATCCCCTCGCTCGCCGCGACGGGTAGCACCTGCATCGTCCAGGTCAACACCTCACGCTCATCCGCCGTCGTCCCGCGCTGGATCGCGCCGGCGGTCGTGGATCCGCGCGTCTCGATGACGTGCAGCGGGTCGTAGTCGGTCGAGAAGATCGATAGCCCGGCAGGCAGCGTATCGCTCACGACCACCTCGAAGAGATCCGCATCGCCCGTGTTGGTCACGTCGATGAGGTAGGTGACCTGATCGCCGGGAACGATCGCTCCGGCCGTGGCCCGCGCGTTGAGCGCGAGGGCCGGCTCGAGGTCAGCCAGCGGCGTCTCCTCGAAGTCGCTGTCGCCGTAGTAGGTGCCGAAGGCGTCCCAGGCCTGGACCGAGGCGACGTTGACAACTGGGTTGTCCAAGCCGAGGATGTCGCCCACGGCCCGCAGCCGCACCGTGATCGTCTCGGTGGCGCCCACGGGCAGGTCGGCGATCGTCCACAGCGGGTCGGGGGTGTTGCCGCCGCCGAACGAGATCCGGGCCGGATCGAAGACCGAGCCGCCGTAGCTGAGGCCCAGCGGCATGTGGTCGATCAACAGCCCGCGGACGAAGTCGCGCGTGCCGGTGTTCGTGACCTGGATGACGTAGAGAATGTCCTGGCCGGGCCACACGACCGGTGCCGTGGTGAACTTCTGCACGGTGATCGACGGTCCCCCGCGTTGCAGCGGCAGCGTCTCGGTGGCGGCGTCGAACACCTCGACCTCGCCCGGGGCCAGGGCGCGCACCTCGGCGGTGTTGACCACCGGCCGGGTGACGCTGTCGACTTCGGCGGCCACGAGTGCCGTCAGGTAGATGCTGCGCCGGTCACCGGTCGCCAGCTCGCCGAGCAACTCCCACGTCACGACCGGTTCCGTTGCCACGAGGGCCACCAGGTCGGTATCGAAGCGCGAGGTGAAGTAGGTGAGACCGCGCGGCAGAACGTCGGTCACGACGCCATCGGTGAGCGCCTGGTTGCCGTCGTTCGTGACCGTGATCACGTAGTCGAGCAATTCACCGGTGCGCACCACCGCCACGGTCGCCCGCTTCTCGATGTGCACACTCGGCGCTGACTCCTGAATCGGCAGACTGGCCTGGTCCAGGTCGGTCACGACCTGGTTGCCGGGCCCGGTCGCCTGGACGGTGGCGGTATTGACCACCGGGTTGGACAGGCGGGCCGGGTCGGCGCTCACACGGAAGGCGACCTGGATGTCCACGCTGCGCCCGGGGGACAGCGGAGCGATCTGCCAGACGACGCTCGGGCTCGAGGAGACCAGCGCGACCTGCGTCGCATCGAAGAACGAGGAGAGGTAGCTGAAGCCATCGGGCACATCCTCGGTCAGGGCGATGGCGGTCAAGTCGGTGCGGCCGACGTTGGCGACGACCAGGTTGTAGCTGGCGGTGCCGCCGGGCACGATCACGTTCTGGCTGGGGGTCTTGGTGACCTGGATTGCCACGTCGGGCGTGTGCACCGGGACCTCGTCCGCGGCCCGCGCCTCGAGCGTGGCCCCGGCTTCGTCCATCGCCGTGGCCGTGATGACGTTGATGATCGTTTCGCCATACAGGGTGGGGTCCGGATCGGTGCCGGCAACGAAGCGGATGGTGACCGCCTCGCCCCGGTCGAGATTCGTCGTCAGCGTCCAGCTCGGCGCGCTGGGGTTGCTGTCGTCGTAGAGGATGTTCTCCGATCCCGAGTACCAGGTCAGCGGCGTGAGCTGGACAGGCAGCTCCTCCTGGATGCGCACCCCGGTCAGCTCCTGATTGCCATTGTTCGTCGCGGTCAGCAAGAACGTGACCGTCTCGCCCGGGACGACGGCCGTCGCCAAAGTGACCTTCTCCAGCAGGAGATGCGATTCGGGTAGGAGCACCGGCAGCGTCTCCGTGTCGCTGTCGGTGAGCTCGCGCCCGTAGACATCCTGCGCGGTCGCAGTGGCGGTCATGGCGACGTGCGGCGGCATCTCGGCGGCACTGGCCGCTGCCAGGTAGGTAACGCGGATCTCCTCTTGGGCGCCGGCCGGGAAGGTGTCGCGCGCCGTCCAGGTGAGCGCCGCGGTCTGCTGGAAGATCTCCGCGTCGAAGGACACCTGCTGCAGCGTGATGTGCTGAGGCGCGAGGCTCTGCGCCGTGACGACGAGATCGGCCAGATCCAGCTCGGGTCCCGCACTCACGGTCAGGATGTAGGTCACCGACTCGCCGGGGGTGATCTCACCCTGGGCCGCAGTGTTGTCGATCTGGACCGCCCCCCGCTTGGGACTCAGGGGAACGGCCTCGCCGGCGCTGTCGCCGACAGCTGTGCCGGTCAGATCCAGGCCCGTTACCGCGGCGGTGCTCGTGACCACGCCGCTGGGCAGGAGGCTCAGGATCTCGCGACTGGCGCGGTAGGTGATGCGGATCTGCTCGGCCTCGCCGGCCGGCAGGGGGACGGTCATGCGCCAGCGGTGGTAGCCGCCGCCGTGCGCGGTCGTGATCCGTTCGGCGTCGTAGTTCGACTCGCTGTAGATCAGGCCCTGCGGGTCAAGCTCGACGATGGCCAGTTCCACGTCGGTGAGCGTCTGATCACCGATGTTCTCGATCGTGGCAAGGTAGGTGGCCAACTCGTCGGGTATGACTTCGCCGGTCGTGTGCGCGTAGTGCACTTGGATCGCCGGCCGGGGCGAGACCAGCTCCAGCGCGGCGGTGTCGCGGTCGGTGACCATGTCCATCTTCGGGTCTCGCGCGACCACCATGACCTGATTGGTGACGGTTGAGTCGAGGGACGCGAGGTTGTACAGCGCATAGTCTCGCGCCGCGTTGAAGAAGAGAGTGATCGCCTCCTCACCGCCTGGGACCAGGGTGCGCCCCGAGGCCATGCGCAGCTCCACCACCGGGCTGGTGGCGACGATGTTGAAGAAGTCGGCATCGAAGTCGGCGTTGACGAAGCTCAGCCCGTCGGGCACCGAGTCGCGCACCACGAGGGAGTCGAGCGGCAGGCCGCCGTCGTTCGCAATGAGGATGTGATAGCCGACCTGTCCGCCCATCAACAGCCGGGTCTCGTTGGGCAGCTTGTCGACGTGCACGGAGCTGTCCCCGGCGCGGCAGGGGGTGGTGGTCGCGTCGACGTCGGTCACGGTCCGCGCATCCGGAGTCACGCCGGACGCATCGGCGGTGTTGGTCACCGTCTGGCCGTGCAGGACATAGTCCACGCCCACGCTGAGCACGATCGTGTGGGATCGGCCGGGCGCAAGATCGCCCAGATTCCAGGTCAGCATTCCGGGCGACGGCTGCGTTGGGGCTGGCTCGGCGTCGATGTAGCTCAGGCCGGGTGGCAGCGCGTCGTGGGCCGTGACGCTCGACAGGGGCACCGGGCCGGTGTTGGTCACGGTGATGAGATAATGGCCCAGGCCGCCGGCGGGGAACGGCGATTCCACCGCGACCTTTTCGATGTCGATGGCGCCGGAATCAGGCACGACCGGGAGGATGGCGCTGTCCGGGATGGCGACCACCTCCTGCTCGCCCGGGGTGAATCCCCGCGCGGTCACGCGATTGAGCGCGGGGTCCGCGATCGCGGCCGGATCATCGTCGGCGACGAACAGCAGCGAGATGAGCTGGTGCGCGCCATCGGTCAGCTCCGGAATGCGTAGGGTCGGCGGGGCGCTCGACACCAGCACAACGCTCTCATCGTGCTCCGCCCGGCTGAAGATGAGCCCCGCGGGCGGCTCGTCCACGACCTCGATCTCCATGAGGGGCTGCCGGCCGGTATTGGCCACCGTGATCAGGTAGCCGATCTCCTCGCCCGGGACGATGCGATCGCGGATGGCGGCCTTCTGCACGTCGAGCCCGCGGTCCGGAACCACCACCGGCAGCACGGCCGAGTCGGGCAGCGCCACCACCATCCCACCCAGGCCGCTGTAACCGAAGGCTGCGGCGATGTTGGTGACCTCGGGCCCCAGGGCGGAGGAGTCGGCCGCTGCCGTGCAGGTCAGCGCCAGCGTGGCCGTGCCGCCCGCCAGCAGCAGCGGGATGTGGAACGTCGGCGGCGTCGCGCCAATCTGCACCAGGCCGGGGCCCGGATCGGCGAACGCAAAAGTGAGACCGGCCGGCAGCAGGTCGGTGATGGTGACGTCGCTCAGGTCGAGATCCCCCTGGTTCTCCGCGCTGATGATGTACGTCACCGTGCCGCCCGGCACGATCCGGGCCGTGGTGGCCACCTTGTTGACCTGCAGCCCGCTCGCCGGGCGCACGATGGGCAGCCGGGTGTTGGTCGTGTCGGACGCGACCGGCAAGCCATTCTCATCGCGGGCCGTTCCCCACACCCCGTTGGTCACCAGGATCTGCCCGGCCGGCTGGTACAGGTCGACATCGAAGGTGAGGGCGATCGTGTGCTGCCCGTGGACCGGCAATCGGTCCAGGTAGAGCGTGGGCGGATCGGTTGCGAGCAGGTGGATGGCGCGGTCGAGCTGCGCGTGGGCGAAGCTCAGCATGTTATCGGGGAGGTCGTAGATCGTGATGTCCTGCAGGTCCTGATCGCCGCGGTTGCTGATCGTGATGGTGTAGGTCGTCTGGCGACCGAGAGTGACGTGGGCGGCGTGGGCGCAGACCTTGCTGAACTGCAGCCCGGCGCCCCTCAGCAGGACCGGCACCGCCGCCTGAGCCGAATCGGGCTCCACCGCGACGTCACCGGGCCCCATGGCGGTGAGCACGGCCGTATTGATGAGGGTGTCCGGGTAGTTGACGTAGTCCGGCTGAGCCTCGTAGGAGATGGTGATGAACTTGGTCCCATAGGGTGGCAGGGCGGCGATGGAGAAGGTCGGCGGATTCGTCGACACCTGCACGACGTCGCCGTCGTGCACCGCATGCGAGAAGACCAGCGGCATGGGCGCGTAGTCGATCACCGTGACCGCGCCCAGGGGCGCATCGCCGGTGTTGGCCGCCGACAGCAGATAGGTTACCGGCTCGCCCGGTACGATGACGGCGCCCAGGCAGGCCTTCTGGATGTCGAGCCCGAGCGAGCTCGATCCCAGCGGCAGGCTGACCACGAAGGGCGCGGCCAGGATCGGATTGCCGGCGACGTCGCGGCCCGTCGCCGAGAAGGTGCAGGTGACCGGATCGGTTAGAGCGAGCGGGTCGGGCGAGGCCGTGAACTCGAGCAGGAAGGTGCGACCGGCGCCGGCCGCCAGCTCGGCCACGCGATAGGTCAGGGGCGGCGAGCTGTGCCAGACGACCCCTGGCGGAAGCTGCGCGCCCGTCAGTGTCAGGCCGCCCGCGACGGCATCGGCGACGTCGATGTTGTACAGCGTCTGCTCGCCCGTGTTGGTGACCGTGACGTCGTACCACACGCGCTGCCCGGGAACGACCACGCCCGGGTGGGCGGCGGCGAAGACCTCGAGCCCGGCGCCCGGGACGAAGAGCGGCGATCTGACCGTGACCGGACTGGCCGTGACCGGTTCGCCGTCGGCGCTGACGCCGTGCGCGGTCAGCAGGAGTGTGACGGGATTGTCGAGCTCAGCCGGATTCGAGGATGCGCGGAAATCGATCGAGAGCATCTTGGAGGCACCGGCCCACAGCCGCAGGGCGCGGAAAGACAGGGGGGCGGTGGACGACAAGGAGATCTCCTCATCCCCGTGCCAGCCTGAGTAGGTGAAACCCGCCGGGACGATCACGCCGATGTCGGCGTGCGCGATGTCCTGACCCCCGGTGTTCGTCAAGGTCACCACGTAGGTGAACGGCTGGCCGGGCCGCACGACCGCGGCCGCTGGCACGGCTTGGAGATCCATCGCTGGCGCCGGCCTCGTCTCGTCACCGCCGTGCGCGTAGAACTCGAACTTGCCGGTCCAGTGGCGTCCGGGCGGCGCGATCGCCCGCCAGATGATGTTGTGCTTGTCACGTTCGTCGTGCGTGCTGGAACAGGTCGCCGACCAGGAGAAGATCACGGTCTCTCCGCCTGCGAGGCAATGATCCTCGGCGGCCTGCCAGACGATCCACTTGTCATTCGGCACGGCGCTCCATCCGTTCGGCGACGTGCTAGTGCGGACACCGAGGAAGGTCTCAGGCGCTTCGAGGATCAGCGTGCAGATCGGTTGGGGATTGCCCGCTGGGTTTGTGACCTGCAGTTGGAAGGAGAGCGGCTGATCGTAAGGCCCGGAGAGCGGCGTGATCACCACCAGGGGCGGCTCCTGGCGAGCCGCCGCGCTACTCGGGTTGCCCCCGTCAGCGGAGGCTGCCGGCGCGATGGCGCCCAAGGTGCCCGTGACGGCGAGCAGGATGCTCGCGATGGTGCCCCAGGCGCCCGTGACGGTGAGCAGGGCGCCGAGGGCCGCCCGGAACGCGTCGCGGAGCCTGCGCGTCGAGTGGTGGGGCGAATGTCGCTGCGTATCCATCAGTCTTCTCCATCCTGGATCGGCCGCAACGAAGGCGCACACGCCTTCGAGTCTGACCGACGTGGCCAGCCGGACGCGCCGGCCGGTCTAGAATTTCTGCATCAGCTTCAGGAAGAACCGATCGGCGGCGTAGTCGTCCCCGCTGCTCGCATCCGCATCCCCGCCGTCCTCGACCTCGTGCTCGAGCGTTTCGTAGCCGGCGGCCAATCGCCACATGCGGCCGACGTCCCAGGCCAGCTCACCCGTGGCGACCCAGCGGCGGTTGTCGATCGCTTCGCCGATCGCCAGCGAGCCCTGACCCTCGTCGGCGGCGATCGGCTGGCCGTCGAGCATCGCGTAGCTCAAACGAGCGGTGATCTCCCAGTTGCGATGGATGTGCCAGTTGGCGCCGGTGCGCACGCGGTGCAGCTTCGTGTCGCTGCGTCCGGGATCGAAGATGCGCCGTAGCTTGAGCTGGTAGCCGGTGAACAGAGACAAGCGCGTGGAGTAGTTGTACGTGACGTCGCCTTCGAACCTGCGCTCATAGCGCCGCAGAAGGCCCTGGGCCACACCGATCTTGCGCGCATCGCGCAGATCCTCGCGCCCGGCGGCGCCGTGAAACTCGAGGTCGGGCGTGAGGAACCAGTAACCCTCCGCGCGGAAGGCCTCCGAAGCGCGTTCGACCTGGGCCGCCACGTCGTTGCGCTTCTCGTCGCGGTCATAGGCGAGGAGGAGTTGCACGCTCTCGACCGGGCGCAGGTCCGCACCCAATGAGTGGGCGCGCTCGGTGTTCGTGCGGGTGCCACCGGTCAGCTTCCAGCCGGCGGCGTCCAGAGCGCGATCCACCTTCCACTCGATGTCCCCGCGCAGCGAGTAGGCGTTGTGGAAGCGCAGCGTGGCGCCGGCCTCGGCGCGATCGCGGCGGCTCTGCGAGCGATTCGTCGCGCGGTCCTTGAGCAGCTCGGTCTTGGCGCCGCCGCGCCCTGCGAGCCACGACCAGGGACGCAGATCAAGCGTGCTCCGCAACCGCCAGGTGGCCGTGCGCGCGCCGGCCTGGCCCGCGTGGGCATGGTCGGTGAAGTGCTCGCGCTCGGCCGCCGCGCGCAGGCGGGAAGCGGCGAAGGCCTGACCCAGCTCGAGGCCGGCGGTTTCGCGCAGCTCGTCGCGCTCGTGGACAGACTTGCGGTCGCTGGCGGTGCGCCACTCGTGACGGTAGGTGACATCGGTGCGGGTCCAGGGGCGCACGCGCACCCCGGCGAAGGCCGATTGGTCGCGGTAGGCGTTGGCGTCGAGCGCCTCGACCGCCGTGCGCGTCTGGCGCCCGCCGCCCAGGAAGTCGACGGCCGGCGCGGCGCGGTAGGTGCCCTCGAGGCGCACCTCCTGCCGGTTGCGCTGGCCAACCAAGGTACGATTGTCGAGGGCGACGAAGCCGGGCGCGATGCGCTGGAAGTCGCCGGTCAAGGTGAGGTTGCGAACACTGCGCGACTCGAGGCTCAGACCGACGGCACCGCTGTGACTCTCACGGGCGAATTGTCCCGAGTCGCTCAGGGCGGCGGTGGCTTCGATGCGCGTGTGCGCCAGCGGCTCGGCCTCGATCGCGGTGCCGTAGGCGGACCGCCGCTGGGCGGGCGTGCGACCGGCGTCGTCGCCACGCCACGATCCGGCATCGTCGTAGACACCGGCGTAGAGGATGTCGGCCCGCGCGAGGTCGCCCCACTTCATGCCGGCGCGGCCGGCGGCCAGATAGCGGCGATAGCCGGCCGAGCGATCATCGAAGGAATACTGGATCGAGATGTAGATGGGATTGCCCTCGAAGGACTCGCTCGTGATGGGCTCCATGAAGGTGATCACGCCGCGCAGATAGTCGACGGTGTAGTCGAGGTTGCGGCGCTGCTCGGTGCGCCGCACGCGGATGGTCGCGTCGAATCGGTCGCGCTCCTCGATCGCCACGATCTCGCTGCCGCGCACGATCGGCGCGTGCGCCAGGCGGTAGGGCCCCGCGGTGCCGTCGGCCCGGATCCCCAACGAGTCGTCCGGGGTCTGCAGGAAGGTCGTGCCCTTGGTGCGCCCACCGATCAAGTCCGCCTCGGCCGCATCGTTGTGCGCGTTGGCTCGCAAGCCGAGGATGTCGCGCTGGTAGAGCACGAAGCCACGCCCGCCGAAGTCGGGCTTCAGATCGCCGCCCTCGAAGGTGAGCGAGCGCGATTCGAGCCGCGCGTGCGCCTCCAGCCGCGCATCGTCGATCGGCTCCATCAGGAGGCGGGCGTCGGGGTACTCATCGCGCCAGCTATCCTCACGGTCGTAGCTGGCGCGGGCGTGCAACCGCCAGCGGTCGTTGATCGGCTGGGGCGTGTCCATGACGATGTTCATCCGAAAGGTGTCCCATAGGCGCCGGTCCCAGTAGCGCTGCGGGTAGCGGTCGTAGCGCGTGTCGAAGAGCACCGTTCCGTCCAGGGAGAGCCCGGAGCGCAGGAGGCCGTGGGCGTGCAAGGAACCCTTGGCATCGAGCGATCCGTTCTCGCGCCCGTGAAAGTAGCCCTGCTCGAATTCATAGACGCTGCCGGACACATCGGTGTAGCTCGCCTCGGCGTGCAGGAAGCCGGAGTACCAGAGATCGGTGCCCGATTGCGCGCGCTGCCACAGGGCAGCGTGCCCGGGCGGGCTGCTCAGGCAGACGCAGACCAAGAGGATCGTCCCGACCCACAATGGTCTGAGTGCCGGCGAGCTCTTCTCTCTGGTCCCGCGCCACCTGGCCCGCGGGGTGCTGGCGTGCAGTGTCAAGGGCGGCTCCTCCTGTGGGCCGGGCACCTGGGTGCGCGGCTCCTGTCGGCCGGGCACCTGGGTGGGCGGCGGCCTAGGTCCCCTTCGCCCGCCGAAGGGGTCCCCCTGGGTTCATCGGCCGATCGCTGCATATGTCGAGTGGAACGTGGTTTGGGTCATTCTGGCCGGGTGGGGCCAAGGGGGGGGGCCGCGCGACGGCCGTTAGCCGTGGATCTGCAATAGCAAGTAGAGGTGGTAGATAACGATGGTGCCGTAGGCTGCCAGCAGCACGGCGGCCATCAGGCGCGCCACGGGAAAGAACCGGTGCACCGCGAGGAGGAAGAACGCCCACAAGGCGGAGATGACCTTGATGGCGACGAACCAGCCGGCACCCAGGCCGAGCAGCATGGCCATGAGGGGGTTCGCCTCCGCGCCGCCGTGGCTGATGATGTGCAGCGTCGAGAAGCTGTCGAAGAGAATGAAGAGCACGACGGCGATCAGGGCCCGGCGGTAGTGCCCATCGATCCAATCGACGTAGTAGCGGTGCGAAGGGTCGGTGTCGCGCCGATTGCGCCGCCTCCGGCCGAAAAGCGTGTAGCGCGAGAACATCGGCGTGGGCCGCCGCCGCCGGTCGCGGCCCTGGCGCCCCTCCTCGGCGGTGGCCTCGGGCTCATCCGCGGGGTTTGGAAGGCTGTTCTCGGCGGTCATGGGGCCTGCCCTGGTCTTGGTTGGGTCCGAGTTACTCTTTCAGGAATGATCGACCTGTGGCCTGCAATCCTATAGGGGACTCAGCGGGAGTGCCACCCTGGGCCAAGGTGCTTGGTGCTATTCCACTCGAGCCAGTGTCACCGCCCCCGGCCCAACGCGGGTTTCGGTCTCTGTCAGCGGGCGCACCAAGTAGATCCCGCGCCGAACCCTGAACCCCTGGCGATCGGGGCCTTTCCAATGGGCGACGTAGCGCCCTTCGGACCTCGCCGCCACGGGCAGACGCGTCACGATCCGACCGGCGATGTCATGGATCGACAGCATGGCAGGCACAGGGCTGCCAATTCCCTGGGTTCTCAGCACGCTGGGCATGCCATCCCCTTGGATCTGGATCGTCACCCGGTGGCCCCACGGCGGCACTCCACTCGCAGCCCACGGGGCAAGCGCCGATGAGTCCGTTCTGGCCGAGCTGGCTGCTGATGTGGCCTGTCCAGTCACCCCCGGCGTTGGCATGCAGCGTGCACCCGTGCATCACAGGCGCGGAATCGACGCAGTAGAGGCCGCCACCCGTCTCGTAGGCCTAATTGCCCGATTGCGAATGCGCGACAATGGCCTTGGCCAGGAAGTCGATGTCGCGATTGTCCGGTCCCTGGAACACACCGTCGGCCAACTCGATGATGTCCCCGCTGTGGACCGCCTGCACCGCGGCACACGGCCCCGGGTGCGGCCACAGCGCGCGGCTCCGGCTGCAACGCTCCACACGACCTTCTCATGGCTGTTCGGCCCCGCATGGTATCATCACGCCATGCGTCAGCGCAGCGCATCGCAAGCCCGGTCGCGGGGTTATGGTCGGCACACCAGGTGCAGCGCGCCTTGGCCCAGTCTCCGGGTGCGCGCGGAGCTTTGGCTGGGGCTATTGCTCGTCTTGGCCACCTTCGCGGCCTACTGGCAGGTCTACGGCGCCGGCTACGCGCGCCAGGACGGGAAGATTGCCGCGAACCCGGGGTTCATCTGGGATGACGAGGACTACGTCTACCAGAACCCGCATCTTCCGGATCCGCAGGGTCTGAAGCGCATCTGGTTTCACCGCCAGGAGAATCCTCAGTACTACCCACTGGTCTTCACGACCTTCTGGCTCGAGTACCGTCTCTGGGGCGGGCCCGACGCGAATGGGGAGCTGAAGGCCGTGGGCTATCACGTGACCAACGTCCTGTTGCACGCCTTGAATGCCCTCCTCATCTGGGGTGTCCTGCGGCGGCTGCAGTTCCGCGGCGCCTTCGCGGTGGCAGCGGTGTTTGCACTCCATCCCTTCTGCGTGGAGTCGGTCGCGTGGGTGACCGAACGGAAGAATGTCCTCTCGCTATTCTTCTACCTGCTTGCGATGCAAGCCCTACTGCGGTGGGAGGAGCGTACCGATGGCCGGCGTTGGGGCTGGTTGGGGCTCGCGTTCGGGTTCTTCCTGCTCGGCCTCTTCTCGAAGACCGTGATCGCATCGCTGCCCGTCGCGATGGTGATCCTGCGCTGGTGGCGGCGGCGCCCGCTGACGACCCGCTATGTGCTACCCCTCGTTCCGTTTCTGTTGCTTGGGTTTGGCATGGGCCGGCTTACAGCGCAGCATGAAAGGGAGATCGTCCTGTGGGGCGACATCGGACCGAGTTGGGAGCTCTCGTTCGTTGATCGGATCCTCATTGCGGGAAGGGCGCTTTGGTTCTATGTGGGGAAGATCCTCTTTCCCCACCCCCTCGTCTTCAACTACCCGCGTTGGGACCTTGATGCGAAAGACATCGTCCAATGGTCCTGGCCGCTGGCGGCGGTGATCGGGGCGGCGGTTCTCATTTGGCATGCGCGCCGGGGACGGCGCGGGCTGCTTGCCGGCGCGCTCTTCTACGCGGTGGGGCTCTTTCCGGCGCTAGGCTTCGTCAACGTCGCGCCGATGCGTTTCTCCTTCGTCGCGGATCACTTTGCCTACCTGGCAAGCCTGGGCGTGATGGCCATGGTGGTTGGGCTCGTTGTGGAAGGGCTGGACCGGCTGAGGTTGGGCCCCGCGCCATTCTCCAGGCCGGCCATCGCGATCCTGGTAGTGGTGCTGATCGTGCTGGGCAGTCTCACCTGGAATCAAACGGAGATCTACCGTGACATAGAATTCCTCTGGCGCGACACGATTGCACACTATCCCGAGAGCCATCTTGCCCGCATCAACCTCGGGGTGTTGTTGAGCCAACGCGGTGAGATTGAGGAGGCGCGCCTTCAGTTCGCCCAGGTTCTCGAGGATTGGCCCGACTGGCCCTGGACCCGCTCGCGTGCTCTAACGAATCTCGGCAATCTGGAGCAAGACGCGGGGCATCTCGATGAGGCGATCCGTCTCTTTCGCGAAGCGAGTGCGGCGCAACCGGCCGCCCTCGAACCGCGCTTCAATCTCGCGAACGCACTGCTGCACAAGGGCGAGCTGGACGAGGCAATCCGCGCTTATGAAGCCCTGCTGGCGGAGCATCCCGAACACGTGCTGGTGCGCTACAACCTTGGCTGTGCCTTGGAGGAGCTCGAGCGCTTCGACGAAGCCGAAGCGCACTTTGCGCAGGTGACGCGCATCGCCCCCACGTTCGCGCGCGGGTGGACAGGAAGGGGGCGCCTCGCCCAGCGCGCTGGAAATCCCGAACAGGCGGTCGACTGCTACCGCCAGGCGCGCCGGCTCGAGCCGACGCTCGGCCAGGCGATCCTGGGGGAGCTGGAGGCGTTGCTGCAGGCGGGGAGGCGGGAGGAGGGCGTCCAGCTCGCGCGATCAATCCTGGGGCGCGATCCTGGCGCGGCCGGTCTGCGCATTGAAGCAGTGCACGTTCTGCGCCGCCGTGGCGAACACGGGGAGGCGATTCGCGCGCTCCGTGAGGGATTAGCCATATCGCCTCGCGACGTGCGGTTGAGCCTGCTGCTCGCTGAGGAACTCGCGTGCGCGCCTGATCCGCGGCTGCGCAGCGGCGCCGAGGCACTCGCCATCGTTGAGCGCCTGCGCGCAACCGGGAGTGGTGAGGGGCCAGCCGAGCTTTCGATCCTCGCGTTGGCGTACGCGGAGCTGGGACGCTTCCCAGAAGCTGAGATGACGATGCGCCGCGCCATCGGGCTCGCTAGGGAACGCGGCTTGTCGGATCTGGCTGCCAAGTTGACGGAGCGCATGGCGCTCCTCGAGGCCGGCTGTCCCTTCAGACTGCCGTAGACCAAAGAAAGCGCGAAAGATGACTCACCGGGACGGCATCGAGGAGGGCTTGGGTAAGCGTCTTTGTTGATGACGGGGATCCTGGAGGGACAGGGTTGCCACCATGAACGAGAATGCTATGCGCCGCGCTCGCTCGCAGCGGGTTGGGGCATGTGGCCTTGGCAACAATGGCGCTCTACTGAGAGAGGAAGACCATGAGAACACAGGCGATGTCATGGGTGGTCGCCGCCCTGTCACTCGCACTGGGCGGCTGCGCTCCGCAGCAGACGCCCTTGCGCGTGCCGGCGGGCGCGACGGCGGACAACAGCAGAACCTCATTGGACTGGGCTGGAGTCTATCAGGGCGTGTTGCCTTGCGCCGATTGCGAAGGGATCGAGACCTTGATCACGTTGAACAAAGACGCGACGTATATCGTGAAAACGAGGTACTTGGGCAGAGACAACGGAGTCTTTGAGCGACAGGGAGCATTCGCCTGGGACGAGGCAGGAGGCGCAATCCGGCTCGCAGGGATGTCGGATGGGCCCGAGCACTACCTCGTCGGCGAGGGCGTTCTCATTCAGCTCGATAGGGAGGGTCACAGGATCACCGGCGACCTGGCTCCGCGCTACGTGCTAAGAAAGACCGCCGACTCCGCATCTGCTCCACCGGAGCTGCTCACCTCACCTTCCTCCTGGAAGCTCACCGAACTCGGCGGCCGCCCGGTGAGCCCTCGGGCGCAGGACGAGCAGGAAGTCTTCTTGGTCTTCGAGAAGGAATGGAATGGAATCCACGGATTCGCTGGCTGCAACCGGTTCCATGGGAAGTGCGATTACTGGCCGGGGAATCGCGTGCGCATCTCGAACGTCGCCGTGACGAAGATGGCTTGTCCCGACCTGGCCACCGAGGCCGCGTTCTTGCAGGTGCTGGAGAACGCCGACAACTACTTCACGGATGGCAAGGTGTTGAAGCTGCACCGTGCGAAAATGGCCCCGCTGGCCGTGTTTGAGGCGGTGAGCGGGGAGCAGGAATAGGCCCAGCGTCAGGCGCTAATAGGCTCTGGGCCAGCTTGACAACCCAATTCTGCACGGATATCCTCCGCGCTGCTGAAACCGGTAGGTAGGCGGAAAGGAAGCGTGGGATTTCGATCGTTCACGGAGGAAGGACATGAAGATCGCAAGCGCATCCATCGTGGCTGTTGCCACACTGGTTCTCGCGCTCATCTCCAGCGGGCCGGCACTGGCCGCTCCCCGCGGTCTCGGCCTGGGACTCCACGTCGGCTACGGGGAGTCGAAGGACGCGGAGTCAGGGAGCGCGCTGGTCGGTGCGCACGCAGAGATGCGGCCGGCCACGTTCCTCGGCTTGGTCGGATCGATCTCGTACAAGCTGGATGAGGAATTCGAGATTCAGCCACGTGGCGCACAAGCTGTCACCCACAATGTGCGCAGCATCCCCATCTCGCTCGCGGCGCGGCTCTACTTGCCGGTGAAGGGCTTCGACCCGTATCTCACTGCAGGCGCCCAGTGGCGGTACATTTCCTATGACTTTGGCGATCTCGAGCAAGCGGTTCAGAACTTCCAGGCTGACGACAGCGAGACCGCCTTCGGGTGGCTGGTCGGTGCCGGCCTCGAACTCGCCGCTTCTCCAAGTGTCGGTTTCTTTGGCGAGTTGCGCTACGAGCTCATCGACGCTGACCGAGACCTGGGGGACGCTGATCTCGAGACGGCGAAGGACTTCGACTACGATCAGTGGCACGTCATGGGCGGCGTCACATTCTTCTTGAATCCGGCCGAGTGATGGAGTACCGGGTGGGTGGCGACTGCGCCGCCCGCCCTCTTCTACTTGTGATTCGGTCCGCCCAACGACGAGCCGATGGGACATGCACCATCCTCCGCGACCTTCTTGCCTAGTCACCCCGCAGGCTGTTCAACATCGATCGGAAGACCTTGAGATCGGGAGCAATCTCGGCGCCGATCTGCCGCAGCGTTTGCGCATACGATCCCGCCGCGCCTCCACCGGCAACTACGCGCACATCCTTCGGCAGATGATGGGCCATGGCCTTCAGTTCCGCGTGAAGCAGTGGATCATCCGGTGGGTAGACGATGCTCAGCGCGACGACGGAGGCCCGCGCCTGTTCGGTCGCCTGGGCGATGTTACGCGCCGGGAGGTCGGCTCCCAGGTAGATGACCCGCCAGCCCTGAGTCCACGCCGTCGAGGCGGCCAGGATCGCACCGATCTCGTGACGCTGGCCGGCCGGCGTGGCGACGACGACGGCCGGCACCGAGACATCCGCTGCTTGCCAGGTGAACAACCGGGTGACGGTCTGGCGGATCAACGCGCTCACGAGGTGCTCGTGGTAGGGCTCGATGCGCCCCGCCGCCCACTGCTCACCCACGGTCTTCAGAAGGGGTGACGCGAGCTCCTCGACGAACGCCGTGGGTCCCAATGTCACGAGCGCCTGGGACAGAATCGCCTCGAGGCGCGGCGCATCGAGATTGCGCATCGCGTCCAGGCTCTGATCGGCGAAGAGCGCCACCAGCTCGAAGGCGACCCCGGTGGGCTGCGTCGCGGCAGCGGGCGCCGGCTCCTCGCTGGAGGCAACACCTCCGCCAGGGGTCCAAGCACGGCCCGCAGAGGGCAGGGCGCTCAGCGCTGCCCGCTCATCCTCGCGGATGAGCGCGTCGAGTTCAGCGGGGGAGAGCCGGGCGACCTCGCCCACGCGACGACCCGCGAGCGTCGCCCGGTGAACGAGTCGCAGACGCTCAATGTCCTGGTCCGAGTAGACCCGCCGCCCGGTCGGGGTCCTGACCGGTGCCACGATGCCGTAGCGCTTCTCCCAGATGCGCACGAGCTCAGGCGACAGCCCCGTGCGCCGCGCGACCACCCTGATGGGGTGTCTCTTCTCGTTCTTTTCATCCGCCATGCCGGACTCCCAGGTCCTGACCTCGGTCACAAGAACCGAGCCTAAGTTCTTGTCCTGTATTTGTCAAGAAAATATACAAACAATTTCGGAACAAAGATCCGTAGATCGAGTACTATCCGAGCAGAAGTCGATCAGAAGCCCGCCGGTCGCGGGCAGAGCCCAAAGCACAAAGGTTGCGTCTCGGTGACGAGCAGATTGGGTGGCGAGCGGCGCGATGGCCTAGAGGGGTTTGGAGAACCGGAAGGGAGAGCGAAACATGAGAACGCTAGATGTCCTTTTTGCCGTTCTGCTTGTGGTCGGTGGTTTGAACTGGGGCCTGATCGGGTTGCTCCGATTCGATCTGGTTGCCGCAATCTTCGGGCCGATGAGCTTGGCGAGCAGCCTGATCTACAGCTTGGTCGGTCTGGCTGCCCTTTACCAGGTAGCGAGTTGGAAGTCGATCCAGCGCCGGTGGAGCCGGGCGATGGCGACGGTTCAGGCGCAGTAGTCACGACCAGCCCAGGTCGCATGGATGAAGATAAGTCGAAGCCTTTGAACAGAGTCGTATAGAGGAGGAACTCACCATGAACTCGACCAGCAAGATGATGCTAGGGTTGATTGTAGCAGTTGCTTCGTCCTTCGCCTTCGCAAACCCGGCGGCCGCAGATGGAGATTGCGGCAGCAAGGTTGGAGCGCAGGCCATCCAGACAGCGGTCACCGGAGAAGCCGCTGCCACACCCGCCGAGGCGCGCAGGCCGGACATCGTCCAGACGGCGATCGGAGCTGGATCCTTCAAGACCCTCGTGGCAGCCGTCCAGGCGGCCGGGTTGGTCGAGACGCTGCAAGGTCCAGGTCCGTTCACGGTCTTCGCGCCGACCGACGAGGCCTTCGCGAAGCTCCCCCCGGGAACCGTCGAAGACCTGTTGAAGCCCGAGAACAAGGCGAAGCTCGTTGCGATCTTGACCTACCATGTCGTCCCCGGCAAGGTCATGTCCGCTGATGTCGTCAAGGTCAAGTCGGCCACGACGGTTCAGGGCGGGAACCTGGCCGTCAAGGTGGACAAAAGCAGGGTCATGATCGACAACGCTGAGGTGGTGCAGGCGGATGTGTTGGCTGGCAACGGCGTCATTCACGTGATCGACACCGTCATGCTCCCGAAGGCGATGTGAAAGGCCATGTGATAGACAAAGACCACGTGATAGACGATGTGAATCGTCCGGCGTGATGGGGTGCCCTGCCGACCTTCGGGCAGGGCGCCCCAGACTACGCCTGTGGACCGCCACACCGGTGAACCGACGCAAAGGAGCCCGTGATGGTCAAGGCCGCCATGTTGAAGGAGCTCAAGAACCACACGATCCTCCTCCACGGAGACGATCCCGAAGTCAAGCGTGAGGAAATCCGCCGCTACTTCCACGCTTCCTACGACCTTGACGAGCGCCTCTTCGACGTCCTGGGGAAGGAGGAGGCCTTCTACCGCCGGGCCGATCCGCTGCGCCACCCATTGATCTTCTACCTGGGTCACACGGCTACCTTTTACATCAACAAGTTGATCATGGGCAAGGCACTCAGCGCGCGCGTCAATCCAAGCTTCGAAGCCATGTTCGCCATCGGCGTGGACGAGATGAGCTGGGACGACCTCGACGAGAGCCACTACGAATGGCCCCCCGTCGAGGCAGTCTGGGACTACCGCCGCCGTGTCCGCGCGGTGGTGGACGAGCGAATCAGCGCACTGCCCCTCACGCTGCCAATCGGCTGGGATGATCCCTTCTGGGTGATCATGATGGGCATCGAGCACTCGCGGATCCACGTGGAAACGTCCTCGGTGCTCATTCGCCAGCTACCCCTCGAGCTGTTACGGGAGAGTGCACATTGGCCGCTCTGTCCCGCGCGCGGCGAGCCGCCGGCGAACGACCTGGTGCCGGTGCCCGGCGGCATCGTGGAGCTGGGCAAGTCGTGGGACCACCCGCTCTATGGCTGGGACAACGAGTACGGCCGTCACCGCGCGGATGTCCCCGCCTTCGCGGCAGCGCGGATGTTGGTCAGCCAGCGCGAGTACCTGGCCTTTGTCGAGGATGGGGGCTACGAGGACGCGCGCTGGTGGACCGACGAGGGCTGGCGCTGGCGCACATTTCGCCAGGCCGTACACCCTCTCTTCTGGCGCCGATCCGGTACCGGCTGGCGCCTGCGCTGCATGGCGGCGGAAATCGATCTGCCCTGGAACTGGCCCGTCGAGGTCAACCAACTCGAGGCCAAGGCCTTCTGCACGTGGCTGGCGCACCGGACCGGGCAGTCTATTCGTCTGCCCAGCGAGGACGAGTGGTACCTGATGCGCGACCGGGCCATCCAAGGCGACCCCCCCGACTGGCGCGCAGCGCCTGGAAACATCCACCTGGAGCATTGGGCCTCGAGCTGCCCGGTGGACCACTTCCGCCAGGGGGACTTCTTCGATCTGGTGGGCAATGTCTGGCAGTGGACCGAGACGCCCATCTATCCCTTCGCGGGTTTCCGGGTCCATCCGGCCTACGACGACTTCTCCACGCCCACATTTGATGACTTGCACAACCTGATCAAGGGTGGAAGCTGGATCTCCACGGGCAACGAAGCCCTGCGTGATTCCCGCTACGCCTTCCGGCGCCACTTCTTCCAGCACGCGGGTCTGCGCTATGTGCGTGCCGATCATCCCGTGCCCAGCTACGGCGATCCTTACCTGACCGAGCGTGACGTCACGCGCACGTGCGAAGCCCATTGGGGGGAGGACCGGCTCGGCAGCGGCAACTTCTACGCCGCGTTGGCCGATCTCATCGCCCACCGCGACGCTGGCGAGACGCGCCAGGCTGCCGCTGGCTTGCAGCATCCTGTTCCCGCGGGCGCGGCCCTGCACATCAACTGCGGGGCTGGCCGTCTGGTCTTCGAGTTGGCCCGCCGCTACGAGCGCGTCCTTGGCCTCGATTTCTCGGCGCGCTTCGTGCGGGTGGCTGAAGCCCTGAAGAGCCGGGGGCAGATCCACTACACGCGACCGCTGGAGGGAGAGATCGATTCCTTCCACGAGAAGCGCCTGGCGGACTTCGGGCTGATGCAGACTCCGCCGCGCGCGCAGTTCTTCCAGGACAACGCGGCCAATCTGCAGACCAAGTGGGGCACCTTCACGCTGGTGGTGGCGACGGACCTGCTGGATAACATGGCCGCCCCGCGCGCCTTTCTCGAAGCGATCGGCAGGTTCGTTGTTCCGGGAGGCTTGCTCGTCTTGGCTTGCCCCTGGCAGTGGCGTGAGGAGCGCACACCCCGCGCAGCATGGCTTGGCGGGTACAAAGACAGTACCGGCGACAACCAGATCGACCTGGCCGTGGTGCGGGAGATTCTCGCGGGCGCTTTCGAGCCGATGGGGACTCCGGTAGATGTGAGGCGCGTCCGCCACGAAAACGAACGCCGCGTGACAATGCTCACCGAGCAGGTGAGTTTCTGGCGGCGCACGGATCGTCGCTGAGCAATCCGTTCTTGACCAAGCAGTCAATTGGCGTCTCTCTACCCACTGCGCTGCACCTCGTGATAGAATCGCGGTCTCGGGACAGTTCTGGTTAGCCAGATCGTCAATCTGCAAGGAGGTCCACCTGTGCGATGGCATGCGCCTGCCACCGGATTCCTTCTCCTGGTTGCTCTTTCCCTGTCAGCGGCCGCGGGGCAGATGCTGCTGCCCAATAACCCCGACCCCTTCTGCCCGCCCATCGACGGCGACACGGAGATCGGCCTCCAGTTGCCATCTGCCGGGCGCGCGAGGCTGGACGTGCGCGACGTCTTCAACCAGCCAGTTCGCCACCTGCTCGACGAGGTCCTCGCGGCCGGCTACCACACCGTTTGGTGGGACGGGCGCGACGACGCGGGCGAGATCGTGCAGACCGGCAACTTCACGATCTTTCTGAAGTTCGAGGGACAGATCGAGGCCGACGACTGCACCATCTTCTGCGGAAACGACCTCGCGGGACCCTACCGGCAGCAGGCGGCAAGCATCGACCTGGCCGCGGCGTTTGCGGTCGGCCTGACGCAGTCCCAGGCCGCGTCCCTGGTTTTTCTCGCCAGCGATCACACGACCGTCGTGCGCACAATCGAGTGCGGAGTGCTGCCGGCGGGGGCGAGCACCTTCGTGTGGGATCTGCGCGACGAGGGTGGCGCCATCGTACCGAGCGGCACCTACTGGTGCCAGCTCGATGCGCCCGGCTATTTCGAGGAGATCGAGTTTCCCCTGATCTGCGCGTTCGCGCCCGTGACCGTCACGTGGTCGGCCCGCGACGCGCGGGGCGTGGTGTGGGACGGGAACTCGGACTCGCTGGCGGCTACGCCGATCGAGACGCCGATGCTCGACGCCTGGGTCCGTTTCAGTCGTCCGTTGCAGAGCGTGGAGATCGAGGCCGTGCTGGAGACCTGGGAGGCGTCGGGCCCGCTGGAGCTCATCGAGCCCGAGACCATGCTGATCGCGCCGGACTCGACCTATCTGCACTATTCATCCTTCGTGCCAGGGCCGGGGTGGACGTGGCCGGACATCTGGGGCCTTGGGCACGGGCAGGTGCCGTTGCCATGGTTCCAGAACGAGAACAACTACCTGCGCCTGCGCCACGAGTTCGCTGGCATCACGATGACTGACCCCACCTGCGCTCTGATCGGGAACGTCGATCCCCTGGACTGGAATTGCGCGGCCGGGGCTATCGGCCTGCTGCCGGCCTGCCCCAACCCGGTCCCGATCCCCGGGGCGGTGACCGTCAGGTTTGAGATGTCGGTGAGCGATTGGGTGGACCTGGTGATCGTCAACCGCGGCGGCTTCCTGGTACGGACCCTGGTGCGCGGGGTCTTGCCGCCCGGAATGCACACGGTGCTGTGGGACCTGCGCGATGAGACCGGCTCGCTCGTGGGCGAGGACATCTACCGCGCGATCGGTGTGACGGGTGAGGGCCTGGCCTGCGGCGGCGATGTCATGGTGGGCGAGATCGCGGCGGTCGCCGAGTCTCCGACGCCGGGGGGCGCTGCCACGGGAGCACCCGGCGAATCACGGGCACTGCTGGCAGACTTGACGGTTTCCCCCAACCCGCTGCGCGCGGGCGGGACGGCGGTGATCGCCTGGGCCGAACCGCTGGCCACTTATACACCCGTCGCGATCTTCGATCTCTCGGGTCGCTGCGTGCGCCTGCTGGAGGCGGAGGTGACGCCGGGATCCAGGCTCGCGCGCGCGATCTGGGATGGCCGCGATGCGGGCGGACGGCTGCTTCCCGGCGGGGTCTATCTGGCGCGCCCGGTCGGGGCGGAGCCGGGCTGCGGCAGAGCGGTGGTGCTCATCCGGTGACCTCAATCGATGTACCCGAGGTCACGCAGCCGGCGCAGCAGCTCAGGATTGCTGGCGGCGGGAACATCTTCCTCCGTGCGCCGCGCGAGCGTTGCCGTGAGGTCTGCGAGGCAGCCGCGCAGCATCGCCAGCGTGTCGGGCCACTGAGCGGCGAGATCGGTTTGCTCACAGGGATCGTGATCGAGATCGAACAACTGCCAAACGGGTGAGGTCTTGGGTCCACGCTGAATCAATACCCAATTGCGCAGGCGCAAGGCGTAGAGGCAGGGCGGTGCCTCGGACAGCACCGGCAGGCTGTATTCCGGCCGGGGATCCCCGGACAGCTCGGGGATCTCGCGCGCCTGGTGCAAGGGCAGCGGCTCGATCCCGATCTGGGCACACAAGGTGGGAACAATGTCGACCAACGGAATGGGTCTGGCGACAATGCGCGGGCTCGCCACCCCTCCCGGCGGCCGATAGGCCAGGGGGCAGGCGATCATCTCGTGGTAGATCGAGGCGCCGTGAAACCAGCCCCCGTGGTCCCCAAACTCTTCCCCGTGATCGCTGCAGAAGATGATGTGGCATGTGTCCAGATAGCCCAGGTCCGCCAGCCCCGCCATCAGCACTCCGAAGGCGTCGTCGACGCCGAGGATTTCACCGTCGTAGTTGGCAACCATGCCCGCCAGGGCGCTGTCGGACAGCGTGGGCGGATTCTCGAGGCAGCCCCAGTCATGGCAGCCGCTCTCCTCAGCGCGCTTCCCGAACTCTGACCACAGGGGTGGATCCGTGGGTCCGCTCGGGGTGCCTGGCGCGATCCGATTGCGGACAGCGCGTGGGGGCGTATAGGGGGAGTGCGGATCCATGATATGGAGGTAGGCAAAATGCGGCTGGCCCGGGGTGCTGCGAAGCCACTGCAGCGCTGCTTGCACAATGAGTCGGGCGTGATTGGCGACATCGGGCTGCCGAAGGCAGCGCTTGAGGAGCCGCTCCCCAGCGGTGTGTAGATTCCGGAACCAGTAGGGCAAATCCCGCGGGTAGCCGTAAGCGAAGCCTTGCAGAAATCCATTGCAGCGCATGATCAGGTTGTTGCCGATGAATCCTCCGGTCAGGTAGCCATACGAACGGAAGTGCTCGGCCAGCGTGGGCAGGGTCTCGGGGAGCACGTCGCTGGGCTTGATGACCCGATGGCTGCTCGGATACCGGCCGGTGAAGAGGCTGGCAACGCTGGGAAGGGTCCAGTTGCTGGGGGTGTAGGCGTTGCTGAAGACGACGCTCTCGCCGAAGAACCGGTCGAGGTTGGGGCTCGTTGGGCGTGGGTACCCCCACTGGGAGAGATGATCTCGGCGCAGCGTGTCGACCAAGATCAGAATCACATTGGGGCGTTCCTGCGCATCCGCGTCCGGTCGCACGGCGATTGGCTCCTCGCGCGGTCTGGTCACGGCGAGCGCGATGATATTGGCCCCGAGGACCAGAGCGGCCGCCAACGACCCCGCCCATCCGAGTCGGCTGCCAGCCAGCCGTACCATCAGCCGTGACAATCCGCTGCGGCCCGCAGCGAATCCGAGCCCAAGACCGGTCAGCGCGCAGGCGGCTGCGAACGCAGCCAGCGCGGTCTTGCCCGTCGGGGTCGTCGGCGGCGGCAGGAAGCCCGCGTCCTTGCCAAACCAGTACCCGGCCGTCAGTCCTCCCTCGATCCCAAGCTGAAGGGCTAGGGCCAAGGTGAAGAAGACAGCCGGGTTTCTGCGAAGCGTGACAACTCGCGCCAGGCCAACGGCCGCGATGGCTAACAGCAGGTGCAGATCGATGCCGTACAGGTAGTCACCCACGGCTCGATGAGTGCCGGTATCGGGCACCGCGGTTTCCAGAATGGCAACCGCGACGGCGATCAGTCCCGCCAAGACAAACGCGGCGCCCAGTGGTCGCATCAGCCTCCTCCGTCGCCTCTCAGCCGTCCACCACTCGCCGGTGGCAGAGCCTGTTCACATCTGGGAGGGTATCGGTCGGGGCCGCTCGCGTCCACCGCCTCCTCACGCCAAAGCTCCCTCTCCTGGCCTGCCGTCTGCCGGCCGGTTATCCGCTTTACACGCTCCTGACCGCGCTGTGGGAGCACCTTTTCCTGGACTGCTCCGTCCGTCGCGCGTTGCCGCCCCGCGCAGCGCAATGGTACAATGCATGTGTCGCCATCAATTCCTTTTGATGAGCTTTGGATGATCTGATTGGCACCTTCGGCCGGTCTCCCATCATGGAGGTCCATATGCGACACCCCTCTCTTTGCGTGATCTGTCTGGGTGCTTCCCTGCTGGTCTTCGCGGTCCTGCCGCTGGCGGCCCAGGCGGTCGTCGTCAGCGCTGACATCGTCGTCAAGCAGGGCGACACGGTTGGCGCCAGCACGGTGTCGACGCTGAACGCTCCCTTCACCGACAGCGCCGGCAGCGTGGGATTCGTCGGGGCGCTCTCCGATGGCCAGCGCTTCATCTGGTGGAACGACGGGCCGGTCTTCTTCTCGGGCGACGCCCTGCCGGATGTTCTCACCGGCGGCGAGAGCACGATGGGCGTCAGCGACACGGGCGGCTTCATCTACAGCCCCTCGGTGAACGGCAATGACGCGGTCTACACCCACGGCGGCGCGCTGCTTCAGAATGGCGATCCGGTCCCCTGCCTGCCCGGGCTCTACAGCACGTACAACAGCCGACCCACCATGCGACCCGACGGTGTGGCCTATTGGTGTGCAGGCACGGCCACGACTTCGGGTGGATCGACCTCGAATCGCCATCTGTTCCGCGCTGCGGATCCGACCAACCCAAGCACGATAGAGCGCATGCTCGGGGGCGGGGATGTCATCGAGGGCAAGACCGTCAAGCCCAGCGCGAACAACTTCAACTACTGGATCTCCGACAATGGCCTGCACCACATCCATGTCCTCGACATGGACGTGACGCTCAACGAGCACCTCTACCTCGATGGGCAGTTCGTGGCGCAGGAAGGCAGCCCCACCGGCCAGGGCGATAACTGGTCCGGATTCGACACCCCCAGCGTCAACAACTCCGGCGACTACCTGTTCGCCGGGGACACGGACGGGGCCACTGCGACCGACTACTTCGTCGCCTACAATGGCGTGATCGGCCTGCGCGAAGGCGATACGGTGGGCGGTGTCACGCTGCCCTCGGGCGCGACGGTGCGCGCCGCGAGCTTGAACAACCAGAACCAGGCCGTCTTCATCTGGGGGCTGTCGGCGGCCGAATGGCTCTTCTACGCCGATGCCACGGCCCTCAGCGACGCCGCGTTGATCCTCGCGACCGGCGATTCACTCGACCTCGACGGCAACGAGGAGCCCGACCACATCCTGACCGACTTCAACGCCAGCGGCGTCATCGGACCTGGGCTCGACTTATCCGACGATCCCTTCGTCTACGTCGAAGTCGACATCACCCCGATTGGCGGGGCATCGCTCCAGGCCATCCTGCGCGTGCGTACCCAGCCCTTCTCCACGGTCGCCGCGGGCGCGGCGCCCGAACTGCGCGCCGTGCTGTCACCCTGTGTGCCCGATCCCTGCTCCGGCTCGGCCCGTATCCGGTTCGCGCTCTCCGCAGCGGCGCCGGTCCGGATCACGGTCTTCGATGTGGCGGGCCGCTGCGTGCGCAACCTGCACGAGGGCAGCGCCGCCGCGGGTGCGCACGAGCTGATCTGGGACGGTCGGGCGGAGAGCGGCGCGCGCGTGGCGCCCGGCATCTACTTCCTGCGGCTCGATTCGCCCGCCGGCACGCAGCAACAGAAGCTGGCGCGGATCGAGTAGCGGGGGCGGGTCGGCCTACCGCACCCCCTGCATGATGCGCAGCACCTCGTCGGGGCTCTTGAACCCCGAGAAGCGTGTCGCCTCGTTGCCCTGGCTGTCGTAGAAGATCACAGTCGGCATGCCCACCACCTGGCGGCGCGCGCGCACCTCGCTCGCGAAGGCGTCGTTCTTGGTGAGGTCCATCTTGACGGCGACGAAGCGCTTCGACTCCTCGAGCACCCGGGAGTCGATCCAGGTCTTCTCATCCAGCTCGATGCACGCCGCGCACCACGTGGCCCAGAAGTCCATGATCACCGGCTGACCCTGGGCCTGGGCCTCCGCCAGCGCCGCCTCGTCGTTGATGCGCCAGGCCGGCTCCGCGTGGGCCGCCGCGTCGGGGAGGGCAGCCTGGATGCCGGCAACACCCGCCAAGGGGAATCCCACCAAGTTGAACAACCAAGCCAGGAAGACCACCGTGCCGGCCAGGAAGATCAGGATGCCGAGCGCCTTGCGGAAGAGCAATCGCCTGGCAGGTTCTTCGGGCAGGGGGTTGAACGCCCCGGCAAAGACGCCCACCATCACCAGGAAGACGCCCGTCAGGAAGCGCGTCACCGGCGGCGGCAGGACGTTACGCAGGTAGTAGATCGCCATCGCGAGCAGGATCACGCCGAAGACGTGCTTGACCGTGTCCATCCAGGAACCCGCGCCCGGCAGCGCGTTGATCGCGCCGGCGAAGGTTCCCAGCAGCAGGAAGAGCAACCCTAGCCCGCAGGCGAAGGTGAAGAGCAGCCAGAAACCGTAGAAGAGGCTCCCCGTCTCAGCGACGAAGGCGAGCAGCACGACGAGCACCGGCCCCACGCACGGCGAAGCGACCAGGCCGGTCGTCGCGCCCATGAGGATCGCGCCGATCACGCCGCGGCCGCCGCCGGTCTTGCTCGCGCTCGCCGATTGCATGCCGGTGGTCAGGCTGGAAGGCAGGACGATGTCGAACGCGCCGAGCATGCTGGCGCCCATCGCCGCGAAGATGGCCGCCACGATGATCACGGCCGCGGTGCTCTGCATCATCGCCCCGAAGACCGCCCCGGTGCCCGCGGCCAACAGGCCCAGCGCCGCGTAGGTGATGGCGATGCCGAGCACGAAGAAGAGCGACAGGATGAACCCGTGCGTGCGGCTGGACGCCCGCCCGCCCACGTAGCTGATCGTGATCGGGATCATCGGGTAGACGCAGGGTGTGAAACTCGCCAGGATGCCGCCCACGAAGACGAGCAGGAACGCGAGGAACGATCCGCGCTGCAGGGCATTCTTGAGTCGCTGCTCCAGCGACAGGGATCCGGCATCATCCTCGCCGGCCGCGCCCGCCGCCGGGCCGAGGCCGTACTGCGCGAAGACATCCTCGTGCGCGGCGACCGGCTGGGAGCCTGAGGGAAGGACATCGAGGTTGAGCGTCACCTCGACCCAGTTAGGCGGGAAGCACGCGTAGGTCGGCGCCTCGCTGCAACCCTGATAGCCCACCACGAAGGTGATGCTGGCCACCCCCCCGGGCGCATCGGACTTGACCGTGACGGGCACGGTCAGCGACGACTTGCCCTTCAGAACGCCCTCATCGTGCCAGCGCGCATTCGGCTGGACGTTGAGTTGGCCGAGCGTCACCGGCGCTTCTTCAGGGACCGTCACCTCCAGGAACTCGTTGACCTGGATGTGGAAGTCGGGCGGGACCTCCAGGAGGACGAGCAGCGTTCCGCGCGAGCCGGCCGCCAGCGCCATGTGCGAGAGGTAGGCGCTGACCTTGGCCTCGGTGTTCACCTCACCCAGACCGCCGAGGGGCTCGAACCCCGGTTGGGCGAGAGCCGCTCCAGGCGCGGCCAACAGGTGCGTGGCCAGGAGGAGCGCGACCAGGAGCCAAGATACACGCGCGGAGATCTTGCCGGCGCGCTGTGGGCGCCATGGCCGGGCGGGCTGGGCTGGGGGCGAGGTGCGCAATGACGGCATCGATAGGCCTCCTCGTGCAGGTCCCCTCATTTACAGATGGCATGGATCGTGGCACCGATGCGGCCCGGCCCCAACAGGCGGGGGTCGGGCCGCATCGGCGCCCGAAACAGGACGCGGAAGTCTAGCACGATCAGGGGCGGGACTACGGCAGGAAATCCCGGTCCATGACCGTCTTGCGCCCGTCGGCTCGCGCCCGCGCGATCGCATCATCGCACAGCTTGCGGACGACATCCGAAATCACCGGCGCCACGCTGCTGGACGTATTCATGTCCGACTGCGCGCGGATGTAAGCTTTCAACTTCGAGATGACGACGAGCACTTCCTTCTCGTTTTCCATGGCTCCCTCCAGGTGCTGCCCGATCGATTGGCCGAGCCAGCGACGACCAGCTTGTCTCATACCGGCGGTGACTTGTCAATCCGCATACGGGACGAAGCCCACGCGATGCCAACTCACGCACCCGCTTGCGTCGATCGATCGATCTCGCCGTTCGCCCGCCGGGAGAGCAGCAGGAACAGCAGGATTGTTGCTGCAGCAGCCAGCGCGGCGCCGATCGTGAACGCGCCCTGCGGACCGAGTGTCTTCCAGAATACGCCGAAGAGCAAGCTGGCGGGAAGTGCTGCCAGACCCACGGCGCCATGGTAGAGCCCGAAGGCGCGGCCGCGATGGGCGCTGGGCACGAAATCGGCGACGAGCGCCTTCTCGGCGCCCTCGGTGAGTCCGTAGTAAGCGCCGTAGACAACGATGAGGATCCAGAAGAGCGACTGGGCGGGAGCGGTCGCCATGCCCTGGTAAACGGCCACGTAGACGCACCATCCGGCGACGATGGCAAACCGGCGGCCCAATCTATCCGCCAGCAGGCCGCCGGGCAGGCTGAAGGCGATCTTCGCGAGGTGCAGGGCGATCCACAGCCCGATCACCCCGAGCAACCCGAGGCCGTAAGCCGTCTTGCCGTACAGCACCAGGAAGAGGTCGGAGCTGTTCCCGAGCGTGAAGAGCGTGACCGTGGCGAGATAGGCGTAGAAGCGACGGGGAAGGCGCGGGCGCGCGACGCCGCTCTGCGAACCGACCGCCCCTGCGCCCGAGCCTTTTGCTGCGCCGACTGCGGGGGCCTTCTCGCGCACACCCAAGATGAGGAACGCGAGCGCCGCCAGTCCCGGGATCAACGCGCAGGCGAACACCCATCGCAGGGCGGTCATCTCCTCGGCGGTGGCCGCTGCCGCGCTGCCCCGCCACAGCCCATAGCCCAGGAACAGGTGGAGGATCCCGATCGCGAGGAGCGGACCCACCACCGCCCCGGTGTGATCCATGGCGCGGTGGAAGCTGAAGGCGAGCGCGCGCGTCTCGGGCCCGATCGAATCGCTGATGAGCGCGTCGCGGGGCGCGGTGCGCAGCCCCTTGCCGATGCGATCGCCGAAGCGGAGCAGCACCGGGTGCCAGCCCGTGCTGGCCAGCGCCATGGCCGGGCGGCAGAGCGTGGAGATCCCATAGCCGAGCACCGCCAGGATCTTGCGCTTGCCGAGGCGATCGCTCCAGGCGCCGGCGAGGATCTTGAACAAGCTCGCCGTGCTCTCCGCAACGCCTTCCATCAAACCCAGGTAGAGCGCCGCGGAGCCGACCGGGACGAGGCCGGTGAAGAAGACGGGCAGCAGCGGGTAGATCATCTCGCTCGAGGCATCGGTGAAGAAGCTCACGATGCCGAGCGCCAGAACGTTGCCGCGCAAGGCCTGAAGCCACGGGCGTCGCTCACCCGACTCGGTCGCGTTCATGGACCGATTCTACTTCAGTCCCCTGAGCGTGGCCAGGGCCCGGGCCGGTGTGCGCGGAACACCGGCCCGGGCCGCCTGCGCCGATGACCTAGGGGGGCCGCGCCAGCGGAATCGGAGCCTACTCCCCCGTGGTGATCTCGATCGTTACCGCGAACTCAGGGGCGAACCCGCGGTGGAACTCCGGATTGCCGTAAGGATCGAGGCCGTATTCCGGGATCCCTTCATAGGTCGCCGTCACTTCGAAGTAGGTGCCGGGCTGGCTGTCGAACTCGCCCTCGAAGTGGAGCTCGAACCTCAGGACGCCGGTGGTCGGATCGAGGCTGGAGAAATTGGTGGCCGTGATGTTACTGGCTCTCAGAGTTCCGCGGTCGATCCACGAACGCCAAGGACCTTGAGAGTTGAGTACCATCGAGCCGTCGACGTAGGTCGTTTCATAGTCATAGTCCGGATTGGAACTCGGCATGACCGACTCAAGCGTGGCCTGCTTGAAGATGAAACCTTCACCGTTGGCCATGAGGGTATTACCCGGTTGCCCCGGACCCCCGCCTTTGAACATCTCCTTCCAGAAGTGCACCGTGAAATCGTCCGGGCTGCTCCAGCTATCCGCGCCCGCGGAGTTGCCGATCATGAGCAGCGCCGTTACGGCCAAGGTGCTGAGCAGAAGCCTTCTCATTGCATTGCCTCCCGTGCGAGACCGGGTCTGTTTTGCAGCGGGCCCGCGGTTTGGGATGCGAAGGGCAGCCTGCGCCGCGCGACGCGAATGCGCCCGTCAGGCTGCCGAGACACCGCGCGCCCTGTTGACACACAAGTAACTGACCGGCCCCGTCACCAGGATCTGCTGGATGCTCTGCTGTAGGTCGAGTCGCGTCTCCCTCTAGTCCCATCAGCACACCAGCGGCGTACCACCGCGCGCACGCCGGTTGGAGAACGCAGGCGAAGTATACAGCTCGAGTGGCCGTGGGGTCAATCCGGACATGCCCAGCATTGGCGCTACCGCAGGAGCGTCACCCTTCCCATCGCGCGCTGATCGCCGGCGGCCAAGACGTACCAGTAGGATCCCGACGGCAGCAGCTCGCCGCTTTCGTCCCGGCCATCCCACGTGACCCGATGCGGCCGGGGTTCCTGGCGGACGCGATCCAGCATGAGACGCACGGGCCGACCCTCCAGATCGAAGATGCGCAGCGTGACCGGAACGGCCACGGTCAGGTCGTACTCGATGGTCGTCTGGGGCCCGAAGGGATTGGGCGCGCAGCGCGCCACGAGGGCCGGAGCCGCCGCCAGCGTGGGTCTGGAAACGGAGCCCGCATCGGTGTATTCGTAGGCGCCCATGTCGACCCGACCATTGCCGATCCGTGGATGGCCCGCCAAGTCCAGCGCGGGCAAGCCCAGACCGGTCGTGTCCGGGTCGGCGGTGTCGACGCAGGGCGAGAGCGCCGGCAGGGCGTAGGGGTGGGGGGGCGTGCCCACGAATTCGGGGTTCAGATCCAGGTTGCCGGTTCCCGGCCAGCCTCCGGCGATGTCGGAGTAGGTGACACTGAGCGTGCTCCCGGCGTCGACCGACAGCGCATCGGGTTGGTTCGCCCAGACGATGCTGTTGACGATCTCGGCCGATGACATGTAGACCCAGATGCCGCCACCACCCTGAGCCGCGACGTTGTCAGCCAGGGTCGTGTTGATGACGCGGACGAGCGAGCCCGAGGTGAGCCCGCCGCCACCACCCGATCCCAGCGTGCTTGTGTTCCCGGCGAAGAGGCAGCCGGCAATCACCGGTGCGCTCGCCACTGCGTAGAATCCAGACACAGCGCCGGCCTGGTTGTTGCGGACTTGGACGTTCTCGAGACGGAAGTTCGCATCGTACCAACCGGCGATGCCGCCGGCGAACACCGTCGAGGTGTTGGCGTCGAGCAGGGATCTCAGGATCAGCGGGGAGGAGTGATCGCAGTGGATCGCGCCCCCGGAGAAGAAGGCTTCGTTGTCCAGGAAGGACGAGTCCTCCACGCGGATGTCGGATTCGGAAGCCAGGTAGAGCGCCCCGCCCTCATCGTCGGCGTAGTTGAACTGAAATGTACAGCCGCTCACGATGAGATCAGCGGACGCGGTGCAGTGGATTGCCCCGCCGTCCTTCTCCTCCGCGGCTGAACCCACAGCGCGGCCGTATCGCAGCTCGCAGTGGGTCAGGGTGGAGGCATCCTGGCCGTTGGTCGTGGTGTTGACCAAGCGGATACCATGCCAGCCGACGGTAGGGTTGCTGGGATAGAAAAGGATCGGATCGCCGGCGGTGCCCGCCGCCACCAAGCGGCCGTGGACACGCAGCTCGTAGTGGCCGGTGAAGTTGACATGACAACCCGGCTCGATGAACAGCTCACTCCCGATCTCGACCACAATGTCGCCTTCGATCAAGAAGGGGCTGCCGGACAGGGTCCACAACCCGCTGACCGGCCCTCCGGGAACGATCGTATCGGCCCGCGCGAAAGACACACAGCAACCCAGAGCCACGGTGAGAAGGATTGAGGGCTTCATTGAAAGCTCCTTTCCGATGCCGATCGAGACACATGAATCGTAAGGGGACGTGTCACCCAGATCAGTTACCCGGATTCTAGCAGCGTACGGCGGAGATCGTCGAGGACATCCCGCTACGGGCCCCGGCCCGCGGCCGATCCCGATTGCATACCCATATACGCCCCTACAGGGATTACGGTGTAAGCGTTCCGGGACGGTCCGAGCTGTCACTCCAGGAGGCCACCCAGGCGACGGCCGAGGTGAAATCGGTCGCGTGTCCAGCGCTGGTGTTAAGCCTGGTCGTCCTCCACACCGGGCGCTGGTCGTGCGGATGCGCTGGCGGTGGCCCGTGACGCATTGCCACCTGATTTGGGAAGCGCGGAATCAGTTGCCGGGCCTCTACCATTTCGGGGAGAATGGTCGCGGTGCGGTCGCCAAGCGCGATGCCCCGGTGAAAGTCCGAAACAAGGAGGTAGCCGATGGGAATCCTGTCCTGGATCGCGATGGGGTTGGTCGTGGGCCTGCTCGCGAAGTTCATCATGCCGGGCAAGGATCCCGGGGGCATCATCATCACTATCTTGCTGGGCATCGCCGGCGCCTTCGTGGGCGGCCTCATCGGGTCGTTCCTGGGTCTGGGTGCCATCACAGGGTTCAACCTGGGGAGCATCCTGCTGGCGACCGGGGGCGCGATTCTGCTGCTGATCCTGTATCGCCTCGCGAAGAAGAAATAGCTTGCGGTCCGGTCCAGCGAGCCGGCCAAGGTCTCGGCGCAGGTAAGCTTCAAGCTCCCCTAGCGTTCGGGTCTTCCGGACGGCCGGCGTGGGAACGATAGATTCCCCCACGCTCTTGCGGTATCCTGATACTCGCCAGAGCGAAAGGGGGTGGATCATGATCCATGAACACCGGACGACGCGCTCGTGCAGGCTCACCTTCGCGCCCGCGATCCTGGCCACGCTGGTCTCGCTGTGTCTGCTGGCATTCACCGCTGACCCATGTCGCGCGCTCACCTGGGATGTGACCGTGGTGGATGGCCCCGGTGACGTCGGCGCCTACGCCTCGATCGCCCTCGATCGAGCCGGAGAACCGGGGATCTCCTACTGCGCCTCAGTCACGGACGATCTGAAGTACGCCCACCTGAGCGGCGGCACCTGGCTCATCGAAACGGTCGATGCCGCCGGCCGGACGGGTTGGTACACCTCGCTCGCCTTCGATGCCGACAGCCATCCCTGCATCGCCTACTGGGATCTCACGATCTCCGCCCTGCGCTATGCGTGTTGGAGCGGGTCCGCCTGGGTCAGGGAAACGGTCGACAACAGTGCCTACGTGGGTCAAACCTGCAGCCTCGCCCTCGATTCGCAGGGCCACCCGGCCATCAGCTACTACGACTACACCAACGGCGATCTGCGCTATGCGAAGTGGGACGCAGGGGCCTGGCGGTTTGAGTTGATCGACGACGGCGCGCCCCTCATGGGGGCGGGCCTCTACACCTCCCTTGTCCTGGATGCCCAGGACAGGCCCCACATCTCGTACGCCGATCACACCGTGGGGCAGCTCCGCTACGCCTGGTGGGACGGCCTGCGGTGGAAGATTGAAAACATCGACGGCGGGACGCCGGTCGGCACTTCGATCCGGCTCGACGCCGATCAAGTGCCGCACATCAGCTACGCCTATCAGTTCGGCCAAGGGTCGCACCTGAAGTACGCCGCGCGCACCGGCGCGGGCGGCACCTGGCAGGTGCAGATCGTGCGCCCCGGCGGGCAGGTGGGATGGTACAGCTCGCTGCGTCTTCGCCCGAACGGGGATCCGTGCATCCTGAGCTGGGACCTGGGCCACCACATCGTCGACTACGACGCCTTCTCGGCCGGGGTCTGGTCCCACGAGACGGTCGAGACGATGGCGTGGACCGACCAGTGGTGCTCCCTGGTTCTCGACCAGGCCGGCCAGCCGCACGCGGCCTACCGCAGCTCGACCGAGCAGGACCTCCACTACGCTGTTGGGTCGGACCCCGCGGCGGCTCCCGAGGGGATGCGGCCGGAGCCTCTCAACGCGTTGCAGGTCTTCCCCAACCCAGCCCACCCCGGCGAGTCGATCTGCCTGGCGCGGCCGTTGCGCGGTGCGGCCCGCCTGCGCCTCTTCGACCTGCTCGGACGAGAGGTGGCCGATCCGATCACGGTCACGACGGCCGCCGGCGCGGGCGGCGTTCATTGGGTCGTGCCGTCGGCGCTCCAAGCGGGCGTATACTTCACCCGAGCGGAGGCGCCCGGACTAGAACTGAACGGACGTCTGATCATCGTGCGCTGATGTGGACATTAACGATAGCGCTCACACGTTCCCCCAGTGCGAATGAGCCTTGCAGTCGCTGACGAAGGAGGTCCGCCATGTTCCACTACCCGTGGTGCGTCCGCGCACTGACCGTGCTGCTCGCCCTTCCTGCGCTCATCGGCGCCGCGCATCACCTTGGGTGCCAATCCCTGCCGCGACCATGCGGCGATCGTGCTGCAGATGCCCCGGAGTGCCGACGTGCGCGTGACGGTGCATGATCCGCAGGGCCGCCTGCTCAGCGAGCTGCACCAGGGGCTCCTGGCAACGGGCCCGCATACGCTGCGGTGGGACGAGCACACGAGACTGGGTGAACACGTGCCGAGCGGGATCTACTTCGTGCGAGTCGCTGCGGATCGGGCGTCGCAAGCCCGGCCGCTGACCTGGATCCGATAACGGCCGGGGGACCACGGCCGCCGGTCCCAGGCCGCGAGCGGTGGCCCCCACGCAACCTCATCCGAGGGAATGCGTAAGCCCGAACACCCCCCTTGGATCAGCCATCCATCACCTGTCGATCACGGGGAGGAGATCTCGATGCGGGCATGCTTGGCACTGGCAACCCTGGTGGCCAGTCTCCTGGGGCACTTCCCGGCCCAAGCGGCTCCCACGGGCCCCGCTGCGCCCCGCGTGCGCAACGGGGTCCCCCTGGAGGCGCCGTGCACCGTGACCCTGCAGGAGCTGTGGCGCGTCGGCGGACGAGGGAGCGACCTGATGCTGGGGGCCGTGACCGAGGCGGCGGCCGACACCGCCGGCAACGTCTACCTGCTCGACACGCAGCTCTGCCACGCGCTGGTCATATCTCCCGGCGGCGAGATTCTACGGACGATCGGCCGCGAGGGCGACGGCCCGGGCGAGGTGCGCCGGCCGCGCGATGTATTGATCACTCCCGATGGCGCCATCGGGCTGGTCGAGATGTTCCCGGCCAAGATCGTCAAACTGTCGGCGGAAGGCGACCCGCGCGGCACGGTGACCATCGGCGGGGATCTCACGCAGTCGGGCGGGTTCATGGCCGCCAGCCGCTGCATCTCTCAGGCAGGCTTGTTGCTCGTGGCGGGCCAGCAGGTCGTGCAGCACCCGCCGGGGCAGCGGCGGACATTGTTCCTCTCGACGCTCACCGCGACAGGGGAGGAACAGGTGCGGCTGCGCGAAGCGGTGATGACGTTGGACTTCAGCAAGCTGCACTTCATCGAGCGAGAACTGGAACCACCCTTCCACCTCGCGACTGCCGTGGGCCCCGACGGGCGCATCTACGTGCCCGAGTCCTGGGATCGCTACGCGATCGAGGTCTTGCGCCCGGACGGCACGCTCGAGCGAGTGATCGAGCGCGAGTTCGAGAACCGCAAGCGCACCGAGGATGAGCTGCGCCGCACCCACGCGATCTTCGAGGCTTCCGCCCGCAACAATCCCTACAACGAGACTCACGAGATCGAGGCGTGCCCGCCGGCCATCGCCGACCTGCGCGTCGACGCGGAGGGCACGCTCTGGGTGCTGCACAGCCGCAGCGCCGAGGGCCGGCCCGCGGGCGTCATGCAGACCTACGACCTCTTCGGACCCGACGGCCGCTATCAGCGGCAGGTCGCGATCGCCTGCGACGCGGACCCCGACATGGACGGCCTGGAGTTTCTGGGCGACGACCGCGTGCTCCTGATCAAGGGCTACGCGCTCGCCGCCGCGGGCCGCACCGACCTGGGCAGCGTGCCCCTGGGGGAGGAGGGCGAGCCGGAGCCGCAGGAGATCATCTGCTGCCGGATGGTCTTCTGAGGGCGCGGGGACTCGCCTCGCGCTGTCGTGAGCCCTGAGCGGGCGCGGCTGGCCGGGCCGCCGACCGGTGCCAACCCCTGGAACCGCCGCACGTCGCTGGCGTTTATTCCTGTTGATGACGCGCCGCCCCCCGGTGCGATACCATGGGTGATCGCCTATCCACAGAAGACATGGGAGGTTGGATGAACGCGGACAAGGTCCCGGGGGCCACAATGACCCGGGAGCAGGCGGCGGCTGCCGTGGATGAGCTGGCCGGCGCGCGTACGAGGATCCTCGAGCAGATCCGCACCGTCATCGTGGGGCAGGACCAGGTCATTGACGAGCTCTTGCTGGCCCTCTTTGCGGACGGGCACTGCCTCTTGGTGGGGGTGCCCGGACTGGCCAAGACACTCCTGATCTCGACCCTGGCCAAGGTCCTGGATCTCGAGTTCAACCGGATCCAGTTCACGCCCGACCTGATGCCCTCGGACATCACCGGCACCGAGATCCTCGAGGAGAACCGCTCGACCGGGGCGCGCGAGTTCAAGTTCCTGCGCGGACCGGTCTTCGCCAACCTGGTGCTGGCCGACGAGATCAACCGCACGCCGCCCAAGACGCAGGCGGCGCTGCTCCAGGCGATGCAGGAGAAGGAGGTCAGCGCCGCCGGGCAGACCTACAAGCTCGACCTGCCCTTCTTCGTGCTCGCGACCCAGAACCCGATCGAGCTCGAGGGCACCTACCCGCTGCCCGAGGCCCAGCTCGACCGGTTCATGTTCAACATCTACGTCGACTACCCCGACGAGGCTCAGGAAGTCGAGATCGTGACGACGACGACCGGCGCCCGCGAGCCGCACGTCGCGCGCGTGCTCGCGGCGGCGGACATCATCCGCCTGCAGCGCGTGGTGCGCAGCGTGCCCGTCTCCGACCACGTCGTGCGCTACGCCGTCAGACTCGCCCGGGCGACGCGCCCGAGCGCCGAAGTTCCTCAGTTCATCCGCGATTGGGTGGCGTGGGGCGCCGGACCGCGCGCCTCGCAGTACCTGATCCTGGGGGCCAAGGCGCGCGCCATCCTGCGCGGGCGTGAGACCCCGGCGGTCGAAGACGTGCGGGCCGTGGCGCCCGCTGTGCTGCGCCACCGCATCGTTACCAACTTCAACGCCGAAGCCGAAGGCGTCAAGGCGGACGACATCATCAAGAGGCTGATCGCGGAAGTGGCCGAGCCGGTGACGCGCTAGGCCCCGCGGGGCGCGGTCACCCGGCGACGCGCCAGGCCTTAGGGGCTGCGGTCAGCCGGTGACGGCATCCCGAACGGTCGAGGAGGGCCCGCGTGCCAGGCAAAGACGACAATCTTGCGCTGCTCGATCCCTACTTCGTGGGCAAGCTGCGCCGGCTCGATTTGATCGCGCGCCTGGTGGTCGAAGGATTCATCACGGGCTTGCACAAGAGCCCGTATCACGGTTTCAGCGTCGAGTTCGCGGAGCACCGGCCCTACATGCCGGGCGACCCGATCCGCGCCGTCGACTGGAAGGTCTACGCCAAGAGCGACCGCTTCTACATCAAGGAGTATGAGGAAGAGACGAACCTGCGGTGTCACGTGCTGGTCGACGCCAGTTCGTCCATGGCCTATCGCTCCGACAAGAAGTACCTCACCAAGCTCGACTACGGCATCTACCTGGCCGCGGCGCTCGCCTACCTGATGATCCGCCAGCAGGACGCGGTGGGGCTCCTCACCTTCGACGACGACGTGCGCCGCTTCATCCCCGCGCGCAGCGCCGGCACGCATCTGCGCGTGCTGCTCGGCGAGCTGTCGCGCCTCGCCCGCGTCGCGGAGACGACGCCCGCCGGGCGCGGCACGCGTATCGGCCGCAGCCTGCACCATCTGGCCGACCGATTGACGCGGCGGGGCTTGGCGGTGCTCATCTCCGACCTAATGGATTCGCCCGAGGAGGTGCTGAAAGGGCTGCAGCATTTCCGCCACCGCAAGCACGAGGTTGTGGTCTTCCACCTGCTCGACCCGGCCGAGGTGGCGTTCCCGTTCCGGGAGGAGACGATCTTCGTCGACATGGAGTCGGGCCAGAAGCTGAGCACGATCCCGTGGGAGTACGCCCAGGAATACCGGCGCGAGGTGGAGTCGTGGCGCAGCCGCTACCGGCGCGTTTGCGCCGAGCAGATGATCGACTACGTCGAGGTGCGGACCGATACGCCCTACGACGTGGCGCTCCTGCGCTACCTCGAGAAGCGCGGGAGGCTGCACTAGATGGGGCCCTTTTCCTTCCTCAACGGCGCCTTCCTGGTGGCCCTGGCGGCGGCGGCCCTGCCGATCCTCATCCACCTCTTCAGCCGCCGCCGCGCGCGCGAAATGCCCTTCTCGCAGCTCCGCTTCCTGGACGAGATCACGCGCCGCAAGATCCGCCGCCTGCGGTTGCGCCAGTGGCTGCTGCTCGCTCTGCGCACGCTGGCGATCGCCTTGATCGCTCTGGCGCTCAGCCGCCCCGTCTGGCACGGTCCGGGCGCGAGCCGGCAGCGCGGATCCTCGGCGGTCGCGATTCTCATCGATGACAGCTTCAGCATGGAGGCGCGGCTCGATCCGAGCGCCTTGCTGCCGCTCGAGACGGCCACCACGACGCTGAGCTTCCCGACCCGCTTCGAGCAGGCGCGCCAGCGCGCGCTGCAGCTCATCGATCTCCTGGAGGACGGCGACCAGGCCATCCTGGTCTTCACCGCCTCGCCCCCGCGCGTTCCCTACGAGAGCACGGTGCGCGACCCGGCCCTGCTGCGTGAGGAGGTTCTGCGGGCGACGCCGCGCGCCACGCGCTCGGACCTCGTCGGCGCCTTCGAGCGCATCGGCCCGGCCCTGCGATCGGCCCGCACCCTCAACCGTGAGGTCTTCGTCGTCTCCGACTTCCAGCAGGTGGACATCCAGGAGATCCTGCGACGCTTCGGGGCGGAAGCCCAGGCGGCCGTCGTCCCGGTTGGGGCGGCCGATTCGGCCCGCGGGGCCCCAGGCGCTGCGCGCGCGCTGCTGGCGGTCCCGGAAGAGACCCGCCTCTACCTGTTGCCTGTGCAAGCGCCGGCCGAGCCCAACCTGTCTCTGATCTGGGGCTTCTTCGAACCGGACCCGGGCGAGGCCGGCGGCCGGCTGACCGTGCGGGCCCGCAATCACAACGCGCAGGCGGTGGAGGATGGCGTGCTGCAGCTGCTTGGGGGCGACGGCACGATTCTGGCGGAGGGCATGATCGGGATCGAGCCCCACAGCGCCGGGCAAGCGGTCCTCTCGATACCGGCGATCCCGGCTGGTGGGCAGCTCATTGCACAAGCGCCGCCCGATCTGCTTGAGCGCGATAATCGTCTTCACGTGAGCACCGCGGCCACGACGAGCTTCAGGCTGCTGATCGTGACCGGCGGTGGGCTTGACGATCCGCGCGTGCGCGAGGAAGTGACCTATCCGGTGTTGGCCCTCGATCCGTTTGGTGGGCTGGCGCAACTCGAGCCGGGCGCCGAAGCCACCGCGGGCAGAGCGGCGAACGAGGCCCGGCGCGATGCGCAGGCCCAGGGCGTCCAGCTCTTCGAGGTGGCGACCGTGCCCGAGGCCGATCTGGGGCTGCGGCAGGAGTTGGACGTTGATGCGGTCATTCTCCTGAATATCGGTCGTCTGAGCGCCTCGGCGGCCGAGTTGCTGGAGCGCTATCACGCCGGGGGCGGCAATGTGGTGATCGTGTTGGGAGACCGTGCGGATGCGCGCATCTACAACACCCAGATCCTTCCGCGCCTTGCCGGGCTGCGCCTCGAGAACGTCATTGGCGACCTGACGGGCGAGAGCTGGTTCAGCCTGCTGCCCGCGGCGGCCGACCATGAGATCTTCGCCGGATTTCCGGTCGCGCCCGGCGAGGCGCTCACGGGCGCCCGCTTCCGGCGCTTCCTCGATGTGCGCCTGGGGCCCCGGTCACGTGTGCTGGGCGAATTCTCGGGCGGCCATCCGGCGCTCATCGAGGAGCCTGGGTTGCTGCTGTTCACGTCTTCGCTCGACCTGCGCTGGAGCGATTTCCCGACCAGCGCGAGCTACCTGCCCTTCCTGCACCGGGCCCTCCTGCAGATCATCCTCCAGGGCCGCATCGGGCGGCAGGAGCCGCGCGTGGGCGAGCCGCTCGTGTTCCCGGTGCCGCCCGAGCTGGCCGGAGGGAAGCTGCGCTGCACCGGCCCCGACGGTCTCGAGATCGCAACCGAGCTTACCCAGTCCGAGCGCGGCGCGACCTTGCGCACGGTGCCCGTGGAGCAGCCTGGATTCTATCGCATCCACACCGGTAGTCGGGACGCGGCACTGCGCACCTTCGCGGTGAACGTCGATCCACGCGAGTCGGATCTGACCGCGATGGCGCCCGAGGAGGGTGCGCTCGTCTTCGGCTCTCAAGCGGTGACGATACCAGCCGCGGAAGGGCTGAGCCGGCAGGTGCTCGAGACGCGCTACGGGCGCGAGCTGTGGCGCCTCTGCCTGACCCTGGCGTTCCTGCTGCTCGTGGCTGAGAGCCTCATAGCGCGCGGGCGGTTGCGGCCGTGAGCGAGGCCGCCGGCCGCAGCGCCTCAGGCCGTGATGCGGATCGCCCACCGGCGGATGGCGCCGTGGTCATCGATCACCACACGGCGGACATCTGGGACATCCCCGAATTGGCCATCGTGCAGGCCAAGGCGAGCCTGCACATCGCCTACGGGCACACGTCTCACGGCGGCCAGCTGATCTCCGGCCTGGCCCGGCCCGGCCCGGCCGGCGACGGTGTCCACCAAGTGGTCTGGCAGGGCGTGGACGATGGCGGCCAGGCGGTCGGGACGCGCTTGCTGCCGGGCCGCCGGGCATCTAGACTAATGCGTTAATCGATCTTGGGGATTCAGGCGGGCCGTGAAGGAGGTGTGCGCATGCGATACGGCGGCTCATGGCGGCGTTGGCTCTGGGTCGGCGCAGTGGCGATCACGCTGGCCGCAATCGGCCTGGCCTGCGGCGACAATGGCACCAAGCCCAAGCCTCCCTCCAAGGTGCCGGACTTCCGCCTGCTGGACATCAACCCGAAGTCGCCCACCCAGGGGCAGTACGTGTCCCTGAGCGGCCTGGCCGGCCAAGTCGTGATGATCTACAACGGAGCGGCGACGTGCCCGGAGTGTCGCGGCGAGATGGAGGCCCTGAGCACCGCCATCGACAGCCTGGCGCAGGAAGGCATCACCGGGATCACCGGCATGATGATCATCTCGATCCCCGACCAGAATCCCCATGATCCCGACTACCTGACGGCGCTGCAGGCGACTCTGCCGGTCATGCGGGACTCGGTCGATGCGGTCAAGGGTGGTTCCGCGGTGCTCCGCCTGATCGATTGCGAGAACTTCAACGAGTGCCTCTTCGTCGACCGCGGCGGGTATTTGTGGAAGAAGACCACCGTCGGCAATCTATCGCACGCAGCCTACGACTTCCGGCCCTCGACCTCGCCGAGCGGGTATGCTCAGCTCCTGGCTTGGCTGCGTGAACTCGACGCGCTCTAGGCGTTCGGCGGGCGCATCCGCCGGCCTGTCCCGGCTGACGACCCTGGGCTGGAGCACCAATGGCTGCCGCAAGATGGCTGCGCACGGATGTGCCGCTCGGCACCGCTCTGATCGAAGCGGTGGGCGAGGCGGAAGCCCTGCGGCAGGTGACCGAGCTTCTGCTGGGCGCTGACAATGGTGCTGCCCCGGCGCCCGCGTCCAGGCCTTCGCCGGGCGAAGTCCGCGACGCTCGCGCCGCCGGCCGACATGTCGGCCTCGTGGGTCTGCGGGCGTCGGCCGTCACGGTGGCGGCGGCGCATCTGGCGCGCCAGGCGGCTCTCGGCGGCCGCGGGCCGCTGGTCTACCTCGTGCCGAACCAGACCGCGGCCGACGATGCGCGCGAGGACTTCACGTCCCTGTTGGGCGCCGAGCGCGTCGTGAGCTTCCCCGAGTTGGCCGTGCCGCCCTACGGTTTCCAAATCCCAAGTCCGGCGGTGCGGGCCGGGCGCATCGAGACCCTGGCGCGCCTGCTCTTGCCGCGCGGCGGCGAGTCCGAGGACCGCGTGGACCGCGTCTGGGTGGTCCTGGCCACGCCCGAGGCGCTCCTGCAGCGTGTACCGCGCCCCGAGCACTTCGGCCGCTACGTCCGGAGCCTGCGCGTAGGACAGACGATCGCGATGGAGGCCCTGGCGGCGCTGCTCGTGCGCATGGGGTACCGAGCCCAGTCGATGGTGGGGGAGTACGGCGACTTCAGCCGGCGCGGCGGCATCATCGACATTTACAGCTTCGGGCGCGAGAATCCGGTGCGCATCGAGTTCGACGACGACCAGATCGCCTCGCTGCGCGAGTTCGATGTCTTCACCCAACGGTCGCTGGAGGTGCTCTCCGAGACCGTCATCCTCCCGATGTGGGAAGCGACCCTGGACGAGGAGGACTGGGTCAGGGCCGAGCAGCGCGGGTTCATTCCGGCCGCCGGCCCGTTGCGCGAGCACCTCGACCAGCTCCGGGGCGAGGGCAGCTTCGAGGGCATCGAATGGCTGCTGGCCGGATTCGGCGTGCCGCTCGGAACGCTCCTCGACTTCGCCGGCGCAGGCGCGCTCGTGGTCGCCGAGGACCCGGTGCTGCTCGACCAGCGCCTGAAGGAGGCGCGCGCCACGATCTGCGCCGCGGCGCCGGCGCCGCGCGACCCGGCCGACCCGCCTGAGCTGGCCGATCTGCCCGATGCGGCTGACGGCGATGACGACAGTGCCCCGCTCGAAGACCTCTTCTCACCGCCCGAGGCCCTCTACGCCATGGAAGGAACGATCGGGGACCTGATCGCCGCCTGGCCGGCGGTGTACGTCGGGTTGGGAGCGCAGCGCCAGGCCCCCGACGCGACGAAGCGCGAGCAGGTGCGGCCGGGCCGGGGGTGGACGGCCGGTGAGCAGCTCGCCGTGCCCGATCCGCTGGACGACGAGACCGCCGCGGCGGTGCGCCGTTCACCCGAGTGGCGCGAGCTCGTCGCGCGGCGCATCCGGGCCCAATCGGCCCAATCGTCGCGCGGCGATGAGGACAGCGGCGATGGGCTCGACGAGCCCGCCGTGCAGGCCGGGCTGCTCGAGGCCGATGCGGGCTGGAGCGATCAGGCCGAGACCTCGGCGCTGCTGGCCTACACGACCCACCACTTCTCGCTGCCCACGCGCCCGCAAGAGCACTTTGGCCGCAATCTCGATCTCACGCGGGCCTACATTCAGCGCCTGCGGCGAGACCGGATGTCGGTGACGATCCTGTGCGACACGGCGCCGCACCGCGACCGGCTGGCTGAGCTGATGGAGAAGTCCGGCGCGGACTTCGCGGTGGGCAACCTCGCGGGGGGCTTCGAGATCCCTGCGCTCGGGCTGGCCGTGTTGACCGACCACGAGATTTTCCAGCGCGTCCGCCGCCGCCGAGCGGGGCGGCGCTTCAGCCGCGGCATCTCGCTGAAAGAGCTGCTGGCGATGCGCCCGGGCGACTACGTGGTCCACATCGAGCACGGCATCGGCGTCTATCGCGGCATCGAGCGCCTGACGGTCGACGGTCACCTGACCGACTGCATGAAGATCGAATACGCGGGTGGCGACAAACTGTTCATCCCGGTCGAGCAGCTCAGCCTGGTGCAGAAGTATGCGGCCGAGGAGGGCGCGCGGCCGACCCTGAGCAAGCTCGGCACCCAGAAGTGGGAGCGGACCAAGCAGCGCGTCAAGAAGGCGATCAAGGACATCGCTCAGGAGTTGCTCACGCTCTATGCGCAGCGCAGGAGCCAGCCGGGGTATGCCTTCTCAGCCGACGCCGTCTGGCAGGCGGAGATGGAGGCGCGCTTCCCCTACGACGAGACCCCCGATCAGCTCAAGGCGATCGAGGAGGTCAAGAGCGACATGGAGGCGCCGGTGCCGATGGACCGGCTGATCTGCGGCGACGTCGGTTACGGCAAGACCGAGGTCGCCATCCGAGCCGCCTTCAAGTGCGTGATGGAAGGCAAGCAGGTCGCCTTCCTGGTGCCCACGACGCTGCTGGCCGAGCAGCACTTCGGGACGTTCAGCGACCGGCTGCGCGGCTACCCGGTGCACATCGACATGCTCAGCCGCTTCCGGGCGCGCAAGGAACAGCTCGCCACCGTCGCCGGCCTCAAAGCGGGCAAGGTGGACATCGTCATCGGCACCCATCGCCTGCTGTCTAAGGATGTGGCCTTCAAGGACCTGGGTCTCGTGATCGTCGACGAGGAGCAGCGCTTCGGGGTCACCCACAAGGAGCGCCTCAAGCAGCTGCGCACCCAGGTCGACGTGCTCACCCTCACAGCCACGCCGATTCCGCGCACCATGAACCTGGCCCTCATGGGCGCGCGCGACATGAGCACCATCCGGACGCCGCCGCGCGACCGGCGCCCGATCCAGACCGAGATTTGCGAGTTCAACGACGAGATCATCACCTACGCGCTCATGCGCGAGGCGGATCGCGGCGGGCAGTGCTTCTTCGTCCACAACCGCGTCGAGTCGATCGACGCCATGGCCAACTACATCCGCGGGTTGGTCCCCCATCTGCGTGTGGTTGTGGCCCACGGGCAGATGCGCGAGCGCCAGCTCGAGGAAGTGATGCGCAAGTTCCTGAGCCGCGAGTACGATGTCCTGGTCTCCACGATGATCATCGAGTCGGGGCTCGACCTGCCCAACGTCAACACGATCATCGTCAACCGCACCGACACCTTCGGTCTGGCGCAGCTCTACCAGTTGCGGGGCCGCGTCGGGCGTTCGGCCCGCAAGGCCTACGCCTACCTGCTGGTTCCCCCCAACCGGGTGATGACCGAGACGGCCATGAAGCGCCTGAAGGCGATCGAGGAGTTCGAGGATCTGGGCTCAGGATTCCAGCTCGCCATGCGTGACCTCGAGATCCGCGGCGCCGGCAATCTCCTGGGGAGCGAGCAGCACGGCTTCATCGTCAACGTGGGCTTTGACCTATACACCCGTCTACTGGAGGAGGCGACCAGCGAGCTCAAGGGCGTGCCGGTCGAGCGCAAGCGCGAGGCGCAGCTCGTCACCACGCTCGAGGCTTTCCTGCCCACCAAGTACGTCGAGAACGATCCCGAGAAGATGAACCTGTACAAGAGTCTGGCCGATGCTGACACCGTGGCGGCCGTGAACGAGCTGGCGGCCGAGGTGGCGGACCGCTTCGGCCGCCTGCCCCCGCCGGCCGAGAATCTCTTCGAGCTGCGCCGGCTGCGCGTGCGCGCCGCCGAGGCGGGTGTCGATAAGCTGATCCTACGCGACGGCGGCGTCGTCATGGAGCTGCGCCGCGAGCTCACCAAGCGAGACGTCCAACGGCTTATCAGCCAGATGCCCGTGCCGGTCACCTTCAAGACACACGGCAAGCACCGGGTCGCGGCCGCGCCGGCGGATGTGCGCGGCGAGATGCTGATCGTGGCCGGGCAGATATTGGACAGCCTAAGCAGCGAGCGCGCCTGAGGCGACGAGTCCGGCCGGCCGCGACAGTGTTGCCGATGACGAGTCCGGCCGGCCGCGACAGTGGTGCCGATGCAGATGGGGTGCGAGCGCGCCCTGACGCATCGGGGCGAGATCGCGAGCAAAGACGGCCGCGGCGCCTTTTTCTCTTGCCAACCCCGCCGCGGCCGGACACTCTCTCAATGTCTATCAAAGTGGTAGACATTCTTGAGCAACGCAGGTGAGAGTTCGACATCTCACGATATCTCAGTCAATCGAGGAGGTTACCGCATGAACCGTGCAACTCGCGCTCTGCGCGGCGCCGGGCTCGCGGCGATCCTGGGCGTCATCGTCCTGGGATCCGCGGGGGCCGGCACCGAGGTGGTTCTCACCATTCAGGATGACGCTGTGGCCGTGGCCGAGGCCCAGGTGGAGATCTTCCTGTCCAATGAACATCTGGTTGGACAAACCGATAGCGACGGGGTCGTCGCGTTCCAGGTCGAATCGGGCCGGGGCTTCTGGATCGAAGTGAATGGGGAGCGGTTGGCGCAGTTCTTCTTCGTCGATCAGGCCCCCCTCCAGATCGATCTCGCCACCGTGGGCACCATTGAATGGGAAGGGAGGTAGACGAGCATGAAGAGACTACTATCCATGCTGCTGTTGGCCTCGCTCGTGACCGCCTCCGCTTCGGCCGGAGATGTCCTCTGGTTCACGGGCCACAATGGCCTCGACGAGGGACATACCAACATTCAGGCCCTGCTGGAAGCCGAGGGCGCCGTGTTCGACGTGGTCAGTTCCGGGTCACTCCCGGCGCTCGACGACTACACGCTCATCTTCATTTGCATGCCCGGATTCCTGGACCCGACCGACTACTTCACTGCCGCTGAGAAGGCCGCACTGAACGCCTGGCTTGCGTTGGGCAGCCACCGCGTGGTGCTGCTCGGCGACTGGGAAGGCTGGTACGGTGGCCAGGACGTCATGGAAGACCTGCTGGCGGCGATCGGGAACCCGATCGTCTACGAGCCGGGCGCCTACGACTCGGGCTGCGAGCACTGCTCTGGTCCGCTCGGCGTGGCCGACCCCCTGACCAGCGGGCTGAGCCATGTCTGCTACGCCCTCACGGCGACCTGGGATCCCGCCTTCGGCGTCCCGCTCGCATATCCCGAGGACGCGTCGGCGCCCGGGCCGTACATCGTCAGCAACGGCACCGACATCCCCTGCATCGTCGGCATCGGCGACAGCAATGTGACCACAGACCTCTGCAGCGGCCACATCGGCGCGATCGGCGATGCTGACTCCAAGGAATTCCACCGGCGGCTCTACACCATCACCTGCTCGGGCGAGGTGCAGCTCGCGTGCTGCTTCGAGACGCGCTGCGTTCTTCTGACCGAGGAAGACTGCCTTGCCACGGGTGGCATCTTCATGCCGGAGTACAGCTCCTGCTCGCCCAATCCGTGCGAGGGTTCGACTCCGGTCGAGCCGTCGACCTGGGGCACGATCAAGTCCATCTTCCGCTAGCGGTGCGTGCTCCCGGGTGTCTCCGCTCGCAGAGGGAGCGCTCGGAGCGGTATCCGTCAGGCGGTTCCCAGTAGGCCCCGCGCCGCGGTTCCAACTCGGGCGCGGGGCCTCTGCGTGCCAGTGCGCCGCCAGGCGGCGGACGACCGCCGGCCTCCACGGCGCGAACCTGACCTCGTCCGTCCGACGTTACACGCCTGTTACCGAGCGCGCCCCTTTCCGAGCGTATAACGCTAGTAGTGACCTTGACGGGAAAGGGGGTATCCCATGGCACTCTGGCGTGCTCACACGCTGCTTGCGTACTGCGCCGCGGTGACCGGCCTGGCGGGCCTCGCGATCCTGGTGATCCCGCCGGCCCGCGCCCAGGAACGGCCTGCGGCCGATCGGCCGTGGGCCTCGAATGTGATCATCCCGCAGGCGCGCGCCTTCGCCGTGCGCCAGCCGGCGGCGGTCGCGATCGCGCGCGTCGATGTCCAGGTCGCCATCCGCGGTCAGGCCGCCACGACCGTCATGGACATCAGTCTCAAGAACCCGTCTGCGCATTGGCTGGAGGCGGAGCTCATCGTGCCGGTGCCGGATGGAACGGTGGTGCGGGCCTTCGAGTTCGAGGGCCCGTCGGCCGAGCCGACAGCCAGGGTGCTGCAGCGGGACGAGGCCCGGTGGACCTACGACCGGCTCGTGGCCCAGATCCGTGACCCGGCCCTGCTCGAGTTCCTGGGCTACAATCTCGTGCGCTCGAGCGTCTTTCCCGTGGACGGCCACGGAACGCAGAAGGTGCGGCTGACCTATGAGCACCTGCTCGTGGCCGACGGCGACCGGGTGGATTACGTCTTGCCGCGCAGCGAGTCGCTCGACTACGGGGTGCCGTGGCACGTCCGCGTGAACCTGCGCTCCGAGCGACCCGTGGCAACCGTCTACTCACCGACCCATGAGATCGAGGTGGAGCGGGCCAATCCGGGCTCGCTCGATATCCGGCTCGCTCCCGGCGCGGAGATGACCGCCGGCCCGCTGCGGCTGTCCTACCTTTTCGAACACGGCGATGTGAGCGCCGCGCTGTATGCCTATCCGGATCTCGCCGGCGAGGGCGGCTACTTCCTGCTGCTCGCCGGGGCGCCCGCGCGGGCCACCTCGGCCGGGGCGCGCGCCCCGATGAAGCGCGAGGTCATCCTGGCGCTCGACCACTCGGGCAGCATGGACGGCGAGAAGCTCGCCCAGGTGCGCGTCGCGGCCCTCCAGATCATCACGGGTCTGGCCGAGGGCGAGCGCTTCAACATCATCGTCTACAACCAAGCGGCCGACTTGTTTGCCTCTGAGCCCACCGTGCGCAACCCGGCCAGCCTGAGGAAGGCGCGCGACTTTCTCGCCGGCGTGCAGGCTCTGGGCGGCACGAACATCCACGCGGGGCTGCTGGCCGCGCTGCATCAGAGGCACGCCGAGGGTACACTGCCGATCGTCCTCTTCCTCACCGATGGCCTCCCGACGATCGGCGAGACCTCCGAACGCTCCATTCGTGACGCTGTGGTGAACAGCAACCCGCACCGCCGCAGGGTCTTCTCCTTCGGGGTGGGCGTGGATGTCAATGCTCCCCTGCTCGATGCCCTCGCGACCGACACCCGCGCGCAGTCGACCTACGTTCTGCCGGGCGAGGCGGTGGATGTGAAGGTGGCCCAGCAGTTCCGGCACCTGGCCGGCCCGGTGCTGGCCGATCCCGCGGTCGAGTGGGTCGAAACACGCACGGGCACGGGGGGATGTCGCGTGCACGACCTGCTCCCCGCGCGGCTGCCGGACCTCTACGAAGGGGGCCAGCTCGTGCTGCTGGGGCGCTATACGGGCGAGGGGCCGCTCGAATTTGCGCTCACCGGTGACCTGCTCGGCGAGCCGTGCACGCTGCGCCACAGCTTCGATCTTGAGCCTGCCACCCCGCGCAACGACTTCGTGCCCCGCCTGTGGGCAAGCCGGCAGATCGCCACGCTCGTCGATGCCGTCCGCCGGATGGGGGCATCCGGCAGCGCGGCGGACCCTGGCGCGGATCCGCGCTTCCGGGAGCTCGTCGGCGAGATCGTCCGGCTCTCGACCCAGTTCGGCATCCTGACCGAATACACCGCCTTCCTGGCCGAGGAGGGGAGCAGTTTCGGGGACCGCGAGCAGGTGCTCGCCCAAGCGGGCAGCAATCTCCGCCAACGGGCGATGGGCAGTCGCTCGGGCAAGGACGCGGTGGGGCAGAGCCTGAACTACAAGGCGCAGGTCAGCCAGTCGGTGCTCAGGCCCGACAACTCGCTCGCCTACGTCGGCGACGCGCCGGACCTCAAGAACGCGCGCATCAAGGGGAATAAGAGCCCCGGCGGCGCGAGTAGGAGCAGCACCAGGCTGGCAAAGGGCGTGACCAACGTCTCGTTCGATTCGGTCCGGCAAGTCGGGGACAAGGCCTTCTTCAAGCGGCAGGGCCAGTGGGTCGACAGCCGCGTGCTCGGCGAGAAGGGTCCGGCGCGGGCGGCAAGAACGGTCGAGTTCGGCAGCCCGGAGTTCCAGGCGCTGGCCGAGCGGCTCGCGAGCGAGGGCCGGCAGGGAACGATCGCGCTGCCCGGAGACATCCTGCTCGAGGTCGATGGCCAGCCGGTCTTGGTAAAGGCGCATCCCGAGCCGTAGCCGGGCTAGTTCACTTCCACAAGAGGAGACAAAGCCATGAAGACCGCTTTCACGCTCATGCTGGTCCTGGGGACCGTTGTCACCGTCGGGCTCCTGGCGGGAACCCAACAGGCCCCGCCCACTGACGCTCCGGCCGAGGCGGCGCGCAGCGCGCAGTCGGCTGATCCGCCGCGCATTCAGCTCGCCATCCTGCTCGATACCTCGAACAGCATGGACGGCCTCATCCACCAGGCCCGGGCGCAGCTCTGGAAGATCGTCAACGAGTTCGCGACCGCCGAGCGCGACGGCCGGCAACCCGTCTTCGAAGTCGCGCTCTTCGAGTATGGCAACAACGGCCTTCCCAGCGAAACCGGCCACATCCGCAGGGTCCTGCCGCTCACGACCGATCTGGACGCCGTGTCGGAGGCGCTCTTTGCCCTCACGACCAATGGGGGGAGCGAGTATTGCGGCTGGGTGATCCAGGAGGCGGTCGCGCAGCTCGCGTGGAGCGAGCGGGACGATGACCTCAAGGTGATCTTCATCGCCGGCAACGAACCCTTCACTCAGGGCCCCGTCAGCTACCGCACGAGCTGTCAGGCCGCGATTGCCCGGAACATCACCGTCAACACGATCCACTGTGGATCGGAGGCCGCCGGGATGTCGGGCAACTGGAACGACGGCGCGCTGCTGGCGGATGGCCGGCACATGAACATCGACCAGAACCAGGCGCTCGTTCACATCGATGCGCCGCAGGATGCCGAGATCGCCGGCTTGGGGGCCGAGCTCAACGCGACGTATATTCCCTTCGGCGAGGTGGGCGAGGAGCGCGCCGCTCGGCAACGGGCGGAGGACGCCAAGGCGCTCGGCGTGGCCCCGGAGGTCTCCACGCGCCGCATCCTGGTCAAGTCCTCGGGCCACTACAAGAACGCCGACTGGGATCTCGTCGACGCGGTCAAGGAGGGGAAGGTCGATCTCGATCAGCTCGACCCGGCCCTGTTGCCCGACAGCCTGCGGGCGATGACCTTGGATGAGCGCAAGGCGCACGTCGCGTCGAACGAGCAGAAGCGGGCCGAGATCAAGGCGCGGATCGGCCGGTTGCGCACCGAGCGGGAGGCGTACGTGGCCGAGAAGCGCAAGGAAGCGGGCGAGAGCGAGGACGACGCCCTCGATGCGGCCATGATCACCGCGCTGCGTGAACAGGCTGCCCGCAAGAGCTTCGCGCTCGAGTAGCTGGGGAGCCGGCGCGGCTCCGCGGCGGGGTGGCTGAGCGCGCCCGCGCGCCGTGGTAGGGTACCTGTCATGAACAAGCCCTGTGTCTTGGTGGTCGAGGACGATGTGCCCATCCGTCGCGGCATCGTGGATGCGCTGCGGTTCGAGGGCTACGATTGCCTGGAGGCGGACAACGGCGATGACGGGCTCACGCTGGCCGTGCGCGCGAACTGCGACCTCGTGCTGCTCGACCTGGTGCTGCCGCGCCGGCAGGGGCTGGACGTGCTCGCCCAGGTGCGCCGGGATCGCCCGACCCTGCCGGTCATCATCCTGACGGCCCGGGGCGGCGAGGACGACCGCGTGCAGGGCCTGCGCCTGGGCGCCGACGACTACGTGGTGAAGCCGTTCAGCGTGCGGGAGCTGCTGGCGCGCGTGGCCGCGGTGCTGCGCCGATCGCCGGAGCGTCCGGCCGACATCGCGACGATCGCTATCCCGAACGGCACGGTCGACGTCGCGCGCTGCGAGATCCGCCATGCGGACGGCGAGCGAACGGCGCTGTCGGAGCGGGAGCTCGCGCTGCTCTGCTACCTCGCGCGCAATGCGGGGCGCGCCATCTCGCGCCAGGAGCTCCTCGCGCACGTATGGGGCCTGAACCCCGACGCCATTCAGACGCGCACGATCGACATGCACATCGTCCGGCTGCGCGAGAAGCTCCGCGATGATCCAGCCGACCCCGCCATCGTGCTCACCGTGCGGGGTAAGGGCTACATGTTCGGCTGCGCTAGGAGCTCGCCATGAGGGGCCGGGCTCACACGCTCAACCCTGCCAGGGGCTGGCCGTGAGGCGCGCGTGGCAAACGTGGGCGGTGTTCGGCGCGTGCCTGCTCCTCGTGCTCCTGGCCGTGGGCTGGGTGACGCGCATCACGCTGCGCCTCGAGCGATCGCAAATGGAAGCGCGGCGCGAGGCGGAGGCCGAGGAGGCGGTGCGCCTCGCGCTGTGGCGGATGGACTCAGGCCTGGCGACGCTCATCGCGCGTGAAAGCGCGCGGCCCTACTTCGTCTACCGCGCGCTCTATCCGGCCGAGGGCGCCTACGCGAGCATGTTTGACCCCGTGAACCCTGGAGAGCCGATCGTTCCCTCGCCGCTGCTGATCCAGAACCCCCCGCATGTGCTCCTGCACTTCCAGCTCCATCCCGATGGCTCGCTCACGTCACCGCAGGCTCCGGCCGGAGATGCGCGCCGGTTGGCCCAGGATCGTTACGTGTCCCGCGAGCGCATCGAACAAGCCCAGGCGCTGCTCGCCCGGCTCTCGCACCACGCCACCCGGCAGATCCTGGAGGCGGTGCCGCGCGACACCGCCCGCGCCCCGCAGCCCCCGGCCGTCGCATCACCGCGCCCCCGGGTGCCCGATAGCTCGATCGCGGACAGCAAGACCGCCCTCCTGCGGGGCAAGGACCCGGACATCGACCGCAGGATGCGCGAGCAGATCGCGCGCGAGGCCATGGCGCAGAACACCCTGCGGGCCCAGGCGTCAGATCAGGCGGCGCGCGCGTTGGACGCTGGCCCCCCCAGCGCGGTTACGCCGGGGTTCAGTCCGGGCGCCGCGCGAGTCATCGAGGGTGCGCTGACGCCGCTCGTGGCCCACGGCCAGCTACTCCTGGCGCGTCGCGTGATCGTCAGCGGGGCGGAGTACATCCAGGGCTGCTGGCTCGACTGGCCCGCGATCAAGGGCTGGCTGCTGCCGAGCATTCGGGATCTTTTGCCCGCGGCCGACCTCGAGCCCGTGACGTCGAATGCGCCGAATGGTGATGAGCACCTGCTGGCGTCGCTGCCGGTGAGGCTCGTTCCGGGCAGCCCGCCTGCGTCATCGGCGTCGTCTCTCACGCCGGTGCGCGTGTCGCTGCTCATCGTGTGGAGCTGCCTGGCGCTGGCCGGGCTGGCGTCCGCGCTTCTGCTGCTCGGCACCCTCACGCTGGCGGAGCGCCGCGCGGCCTTCACCTCGGCCGTCACCCACGAGCTGCGCACGCCGCTGACGACGTTCCGGATGTACGCCGAGATGCTCGCCAGCGGCATGGTCGTCGGGGAGGAGCAGCGCCGGGAATACCTCGAGACGTTGTCCAAGGAAGCCGAGCGGTTGAGCCATCTCGTCGAGAACGTTCTGGCCTACGCCCGACTCGAGAAGAACAGCTCCGGGGGACGCCGAGAAAGGGTCGGCGTGCAGGATCTGCTGGAGCGGACCACGGCGCGATTGCAGGAGCGGGTGATCCGCGCGGGGATGTCGCTCCAGATCGAGGCTGACGTCGCGGCCCGGGCCGCGACGGTTGTCACGGATGCTTCCGCCGTGGAGCAAATCCTGTTCAACCTCGTGGACAACGCCTGCAAGTACGCCGCCGATGCGCGCGACCAGCGGATCCATCTGCAGGCCGCCATCGCGGGGCGTCGGGTGCTCCTGCGCGTGCGCGATCACGGCCCCGGCATCGCCCCGGCCGCGGCGCGCCGGCTCTTCCGGCCCTTCTCGAAGTCGGCGCGCGAGGCGGCGAATACGTCGGTGCCGGGTGTTGGGCTGGGACTAGCGCTCAGCCGGCGGCTCGCGCGGCGGATGGGTGGCGATCTCTACCTGGAGAAGCGCTCAGATGACGGGGCCTGCTTCGTCCTCGCGCTTCCCGCGGGCTGATGAGTCGGACCCAGGGAGAAGAAGACGGGACACTCCGGGGAGTGCCCCGTCCCCGATCCGACAATCCTGTTCCTGGCAGCCTCACTTCAGCACGGTCATCTTTCTGGTCTCCGATCGACCGTCGTGGGTGAGCTCGTAGAAGTAGGTTCCGGCTGGGACGGGTTCCCCCGCTTCGTCGCGGCCATCCCAGGTGATGGACCATTGGCCGGGTCCCAGCGTGCGATCGAGCAGGGTCCGGACGCGGCGCCCGTCCGTAGAAAACACGTCCACGCGCGCCATTCCCCCCTGTTCGAGGTTGAGTGAGATCGAGCTCATCGATGCGAATGGGTTCGGCTGATTCTGCCCGAGCTGCCGCGGACTTTCGCGGCTGGCTGGATCATTCACCGAGGACATGTCGCAGCAGCGGAGCCGCATCTCGTCATCAAAGTTCGTGAGCGGCAACTCAGGGAACGCGCCCGGGTCGGGCATGAGGCTCACGGTGATTTCGTCACCTGGCACCAGGGGAACGTTGGGGAAGATCGTGATCCATCCCCCGACGCAGGAGCAACCCCACCACAAGAATGGATCGCAGTAGCGCGGGATTCCGTTGAAGGTGCCACACTGGCTGCCGCAACCCGACAGCCAGCAGGGTTCTGGTCCGAAGGGAATGGCCGAGGCTGGCACTCGCGTCGATGCGACCGTCGTCCCGTTGACGTCGACCTGGACGATGAAGTCCAGGTTCAAGTAGCGAGTGAACGTCTCCCATGCAACCGACCCAGCGGCATGAATGTCGAACATACCCGGGCTGGTCTCGACGAGAAAGGCGGACTCGATGGCCCGGTCCCATCCGACCGGCTGGCCGTGGAACATGGTTCGGGCGCTGTCGTCCGAGGTGTCCGAGTCGGGCAAGGCGCCCGGCCCCGGTCGGAGCAGGACCGCGATCTCATCGCCCGGCGCGATCGGCTGCGGTCCCAGGTCCGCCGTAATCCATTGCCCGCAGTCGCAGTCACAGAAGCTTGGTGTGCATTCCCCATCTTTGTAGCAGAGCAAGGACCAGGCGCCTCCATTCAACGTTCCGCTTCCACATGAGCCAAAACAGGGCGGCCCGCTGCCACACGCCTGACCGGACCCGGCATCGATCCCCACGATGAAGGTCTGTACAGCAACGGTGGTGCCCCCAATCTGGAGTTCCACGATGGTGGATAGATTCAAGGGGATGCTCGTAGGCTCGACATCCACGGTCCAAACCGCGAACACCGAGTGAGTCCCACCCGAGTTGGGCAAGACGGCTATGGTTTGAAGCTCCCGGTTCCACATTGTTTGGGCATCGGCGGGATTCGCCCATCCACCGAGTGAGATCAGACCTAGTAGTGTTCCTAGAATGTAGAGACAAAGGAGTCGTTTCATGATTGACCCTCCTTGGTTCGCCCGGCCGAGATGCCCTGGGCGCTAGGCTGTGTTGGACGCGAGGCGAGGAGCGGCCCGAGCGAATCGTAGGTTCCCTAACCACAAGCGCGGACACGGCAACAGCCCATCCGCGTGGGTAGTTGTCTAGCAAAGTGATAGACTATGGCCATGACCCGGGGATGTCAAGACGGGAGTTAGCTGCGGCCGCTGGTGGTGGACGCCGAGGCCAAGGAGTCCATAGTATTGCGGCTGCCACATGCAGGAGGAATCCATGCCGATCCTCGATGTTCAGCTTGGCCGGCGGGCCTCACTGCGGCGATCGCGCGCGCCTGCGGGCGGGAACGCCCGCTGCAGCGTCCAGGGCTTCGACGCGTGGAATCCCCCGCCCCCGTGGAGTATGCTTATAGGTGAACGCTCTGCGCCCCGGGGGCCCGGCAGCGGCGCGCCGAGGCGAGCAGCAACAAGAGCCCTTCGCGGAGGTTGACCCATGTCCCGACCCTGTCGCCCCGACGCACCCGGATTCAATGCCCATCGCCCGGGTACGATGGCCTGGATCACCCCTCTGTTGGCGGTCGCCCTGGTCGCCCTTTTCGGCCAGGCCGCGGCGCTCACCTACGTCAGCGCCACGCCCTCGGGCTCCCAATTCCCCCAGTGGGATGGCGGCAACACCGAGCTTGAGTTCGCCGACCTGAACGGCGACGGCCACGTGGATCTCATCTCCATCGGCGATCACGGATCGCCGGGCATCGGCACGGCCGAGCACGGCGTCATGGTCTACTTCACCGACGGCGCCGGCGGCTGGTCGATCCATCAGGAGGGCGACTTCGGCTACGGGGGCATCGCCGCCGGCGACGTCAACAACGATGGGTTCATGGACGTCGGCTACGGCATGCATCACGACTACTCGAGCACGGATTTCGGCGACCAGCTCATCGAGGTGGCCCTGGGCGACGGCACCGGCACGAGCTGGACGCCGTGGGACGATGGCCTGGCGACGAGCGGCGAGGACTGGGGCATGGCGGCCACCGACTTCGCCGACTTCGACAACGACGGCGATCTCGACTTGGTGAGCAACTCGTTCGGCTGCTGCAACGGGGTGCACGTCTATCGCAACAATGGCGACGGCACCTGGACCCAGACCTTCGCGCGCACAGGCGGCAACTCGACCTGCTTCGTCTGCACGGGGGACGTCAACGGCGACGGTCATGCTGACTTTGCCGCCAGCTACCAGTACGGCTGCATCTTCCTGGGTGACGGCGCCGGGGGGTTCACATCCGGAGATGTGGGCCTGCCCGGGATGGGTTCCACGGGACTGACCGGCGTCGCGCTGGGCGACATCGATGGCGACGGCTGCCAGGATCTGGCCTTCGCGATGGGTGCGCGGCCGTACGCGTACGTCTGGCGCACCGACCACTGGGAGCCGGCCGACACGGGCCTGCCGACCTCGGGCTCCTTCGAAGCCGCCGAGCTCTGCGACATGAACGCCGACGGCTTGATGGATCTGGCCGTGATGGGCAGGGGAACCTGCACGGTGTGGCTGGGCGACGGCGCCGGGAACTGGACCGCGGGCGGTGGTTTCTCCGCGCCCAGCGCCAACGAGACGCAGGCCTTCCGCGCCGGCGGCGACATCGACCACAATGGCCACCCGGATGTCGCGCTCGTGCAAGAGCAGGGGAGCTGGCCCAGCTACCGCAACTACCTCCACGTGTACAAGGAGTCGAGCGCGCCGGCGGTGCGCTCCGTGCGGACGCGGTTTCCTCGAGGCCATGAGACGTTCTATCTCGAGTCGGTGCAGACTGTCCGCTGGTTAGCCGCGCGGGTGGGAACGAGCCCGGCCGCTGTCACGCTCGAGATCTCCTACAGCGGTGCATCGGGGCCGTGGTTCCCGATCGCCGCGAGCGTGCCCGACAACGGCCACTGCCAATGGACCGCCAGCGGACCGATCACGGACAACGCCTACCTGCGGATCACCCTCACCCAAGCGGGCGAAAGCGTCAGCGACGTCACTGGGCCGCTGACGCTGCTGTCGTCGAATCCGGCGGTGGTGATGGATCCCACGCCTGTTACCTGGCCAGGTCTGGACCCACGGGGCGCGCGTCTCGAGGCGTGGCCGCAGCCCGTCACGGCCCAGGCCTTCCTGCGCATCAGCGGCGCACCGGTCGCGGGCGTGTCCGCCAGTGCGATGTCGGGGGGTGCGATGTCGGCCGGAGCGGCGTGGACCGTGACGATCCTCGATGCAAGCGGCCGGTTCGTCCGCCGCGTGCCGGTGGTCGATGGGGTGGCCGCCTGGGACGCCGCCGATGGGCGGGGCGTCCCCGTTCCCGCGGGCGTCTACCTGGCCCGCGCGTGGTGCCGCGACGAGCCCACGTCCGGGGTGACGAGGCTGACGATCGTACGGTAGGCGGCGGTCGCGAAAGCCGGGCAGACCCGGCGGCCGCAACGCCTGGCCGAATTTCCTTGACTAACTTTGAAATTTCGCCGAAATTCCAAAGTTAGATATGCGATATCGGAGAGCCATCGAACCGGAAATCGAGCGCCATCTGGCGCGGGGCAAGAGCATCCTGTTGCTCGGTCCGCGGCAGACGGGCAAGACCACCCTGCTCCAGGGGCTGGATGCCGACCTGGCTGTCTCGCTGGTCGCGCCGAGCACGCGCCAGCGCTACGAACGCGACCCCTCTCTTCTGGCTGGTGAGATCAGGGCGCTTCCCCGCCCTGGTAAGCGTCGGGCGCGGCCCCTCGTGACCGTGGATGAGGTCCAGAAGGTGCCCGCCCTCATGGATGTGGGACAGGAGCTGATCGACGGAGCGGAAGCGCAATTCGTCTTCACGGGCTCATCCGCGCGCAAGCTCCGCCGGGGCCGTGACATCAACCTCCTGCCCGGGCGGGTGGTCGCCCTGCGCCTGGATCCTCTGATGATCGAGGAACACCGCCCGGGGAGGATCGAGGACGCGCTGCTCTACGGCAGCCTGCCGGCCATACAGCAAGTCCCTCGCCAGCAAGACAAGGAGACCGATCTGCGGTCCTATGTCGAGACCTACCTGGAAGAGGAAGTGCGCCAGGAGGCGCTCGTGCGCAAGGTCGGAGCGTTCGGGCGGTTTCTGGAACTGGCGGGACAGGAATCGGGTCGCATCGCGAACTACTCGCGGATATCCCAGGACGTGGGTGTTTCGGCGGTCACCATCGCGGCGTACTTCGAGATCCTCTGCGACTGCCTCGTCGCCGAGCGGGTGGATCCGATCACGCGCAGTGCGACCCGAAAGCGACTCACCAAGACGAGCCGGTACGTGCTCTTCGATCTGGGTGTCCGCCGGCTGACTGCCGGCGAAGGCACGCGGCTGCCCCGCAACCGCATGGGGGAGCTCTTCGAGCAGTTCGTGGGTCTGGAAATCATCCGTCTGTGTCGCGCCCACCTCCCGAAGGCCCGGCTCAGGTTCTGGCGTGACCCCGATGGGCCCGAGGTCGACTGGGTTGTGGAGCATGGCGATACGCTCCTGCCGATCGAGGCGAAGTACACGGATCGGCCCACAGAGGCGGATGCGCGACACATCCTAGTGTTCTTCAACGAGTACGGGGCTCGCTCCGGGCTGGTTGTCTGTACGGCTCCCCGGCCCGTCCGCCTGGGCAAGAGCGTGACGGCCATACCGTGGTCGGACTTGTCGAAGGCGCTCATCGCCGCGCTCTGATCCGGCCGCCGCGAGTGCAAAACGAATTCCCTCCTCGCCCTGTCACGAGATAGGATCTCCCATACTCCTTTGCCGGCTGCCTGGCTGGCTGCTTTGCTGGCGCGGCACGCCCAACTGCCGCAGCGGGGAGGGGATGATGCACTGCTCAGAGAAGACCGACCGGTGTCTCGTGATCGGAGCGGCTCTGCTTGCCCTGCTCCTTGCGCCGGTGACCCGCGGCGAATCCAACCCGCCGGACCCGGCCCCAGTCCCGACCCCGGCCCCGGCTCAACCCACCGGCCAGCCGATCGTCGTCCACAACGGCGCCGAGCCCGCCCAGGGCGCGCGGCGCGTGCAACTCGCGGAGGCGTGGCGCGCGGGGGGGAGCGAAGACGACGTCTTCTTCGGCGTGATCGTCGATGTGGCGTGCGATGAAGAGGGTCGTGTCTATCTGCTGGATGGGCAGCTCAACCAGGTGTTCATCTACAGCGCGGACGGACGCTACCTGGGCACCGTGAGCAAGGAAGGCGAGGGTCCGGGAGAGATCCGCCGCCCCCACGACCTGATGATTCTGCCGGCCGGAAGGCTCGGCATCATTCATCACGTTCGGGGCCGCATCACCTGTCTCAACCCCGACGGCACGCCCGCGCCGGACATCCTCCTGCGGGATGCCCAGGGCGAGGCCCAGAACACGCTGAGCCTGATGAATGGAACCCGCCGCGGGCCGGCGCTGGCGCTCACGAGCTTCACCATCGTCTACGGCGAGGAGAGCCGCAAGGAGACGCACCACCTGGGCGTCTACGACATCGAGGGGCGCCAGCGCTACGAGGCCTACGCGCGCGACCAGCGAGCCTTCGACTTCGAGCGCCGGACGTACGTCGAGCGACTGGGATATGACGGGGCCTGGACGCTGGGCCCCGATGGATCGCTCTACCTGGCGCCGGAGCGCAATGCCTATCGCGTCGAGCAGCGGGACCTGGAGGGGAGGGTGGTGCGCGTCATCGAGCGCGACTACGTCGCCCATCGGCGCACGGCGGATGAGAAGCAGCAGGCGGCCGCGGGCGCGGTCATGACCATCAACGGCCAGCAGGTGCCGCTGGCGTGCGACATCGAGGACCGCGACCCCTGCATCACCCAGCTCCACGTCGATGACGCCGGGGGACTGTGGGTTCTGCACAGCGAGAGCCGCTCGCGCACGGAGCCTGAGCGACTCGTCAGCTACGATCGCTTCGACCCCGCAGGACGATTCCTGGAGCGCGTGGAGATCCTCGATCCCGCCGATCCGGATCAGGATCAGTTCATCATGCTCGATCCCGAGCGCTTCGTCGTGCTGCGCGGCATCACCGGTGCGCGGCTGGCCCGGTACGGCGCGCAGGCCGAAGGCTCCACCGCCGGCGGGGCCGAGCCGCTGGAGGTCGTGTACTATCGAGCGGTGAAGTAGCCACGGCGTGCGAATCGCCAGCGAGGTTGGACAAGATCGCCGAATCGAATGCCAGCGTGCCGCCCGGCATCACCGGACGGATCCCCCACGGCCGCTCCATCCTCGGCGTCGTCGGGTTGGGTACGCTCCTTTCCGCCCTCTCGGGCTCCAGCATCAACCTGGCCTTGCCCGACCTCGGCCAGGATCTCCAGATCTCGCTCACCATGTCGCGCTGGGTGCTGCAGGCCTTCCTGCTCGCGGTGGCGATCACGTTGCCGCTGGCCGGGCGGGCGAGTGACGCGCTGGGTCACGCGCGCGTCTATCTCGCGGGGTTCGCCCTCTTCGCGATCATGTCCCTGGCGTGCGGCCTTGCGCAGCGCATCGAGTTGCTCGTCGCCGGTCGCGCGCTCCAGGGCGTGGGGGGCGCGATGGTCATGGCGACGGGCCCCGCGCTCCTGACGACGAGCTTCCCCGCTCAGCAACGCGGGCGCGTGCTGGGCTTCATCTCGACCGCAACCTACTTGGGGCTCACCATCGGTCCCACCGTGGGCGGTCTGATTGTGGGCGCGGGCGGCTGGCGCTGGACGTTCCTGTTCAACGTGCCGCTGAGCGCCGTGGTCCTGCTCCTGGGCCTGCGGCACTTGCCCCGCCCGGCCGGTGCAGGCAGGTCGGGCGTGGCAGCCTCGCCCGGCATGGCCCGATTCGCGCCCTGGGCCCTCGTCGACTGGGGTCTCTTTCGCTCGCCGCTCTTCACCTGCGCCGCGGTGAGCGCGCTGGCGAACTACATCGCGCTCTTCATCACCACCCTGTTGGTGCCCTTCTACCTCCTGGAGGGACTTGGCTGCGATCCCTCGCAGGCGGGGATCATTCTCTCCGCGCAGCCGCTGGTGATGGCGCTCGTGGCTACGCCCTCCGGCTGGCTTTCGGACCGCATCGGTAGTCGCGGGTTGGCAAGCGCGGGGTTGGCGCTCCAGGCGCTCGGGCTCTTCTGCCTGACCCGCGTGACCGGGAATGGGACCACGCTCACGGTTGCCGGCTGCCTGGCGATCGTTGGATTGGGAACGGGCATCTTCATCTCGCCCAACTCGAGCGCGCTCATGGGGGCCGCGCCGCGCGAGCGCCAGGGGGCCGCGAGTAGCGTGTTGGCCGAGGCGCGCATCGTGGGCATGTTCCTGGGCGTGACGCTCGGCACCACGCTCTTCGCCGCCGCCGGCGGGCGTACGGGCGCCGCCTGGGGACCGGCCGATCTGGCGGCCTTGAAGACAGCGCTCGGGTGGGCCGTGTGGGTGGCGCTGGGCGGAGCGGTCATCGCAGCGCTGCGGGGGGATCGACGCGGCGCTGAGGGGTGATCGTCGCAGCGCTGCAGGGGCAGTCAGCTCGGGGTGGGAACGGCTTGGCCCTCAGCCCGTGCCGCTCATTCCCCGATTGTGACCTGCATCCCCTTGAGCGTCAGCGGCCGGTCGATCACGAGCTCGTATGCGAAGAACGGATAGGTGCCCCCCGCCTGGAGAATCAGGGTCGTATTGTCGGGCGCCTCCGCTACGGCCTCCTCGATGCTGCCGTAGGGCAGCGCCGGAGAGCCGTTGCCGGAACCGCTCGTATCGACGAACTGCACACCCTGAGCGGGGGCGAGGTTACGCAGCTGGAACATCTCCGCCGGGAACCACTCGTCCCAGACGTACCAGCCCATCGTCTCGCCCCAACCAAGATTCATGTACAGCGCCGGTCCGGGCACGGCGGTGAGGTCATACCCGTGCGCAATCCACATGTGCCCTGCAGGAGCTCCTTCCTCGGTACCCCTCATCCCCGCCGGTCGTAGCATCGCGATCTCCCCGACGATGATGTAGGGATTGATCGGACTGGCGAAGGCGTCGGCGTGGTAGCGGAAGTGGCCCACGAGCCCCTCGCGGGCGATGTCGATGCTCGATGAGGATCCCCAGACGCCGTAGTCCATGTGCACGGCCACGCCGGTATGGAAACAGAGCTTGGCCACTTCCACATCCCCGGGATCGGGCGGGTCCTCGTGAAGGGGTCCGATGATGCTCCAGTCGTAGGTTGCTGACGAGAAGTCGACCTCCAAGGGCATCGTGAAGCGCAGCAGGCGATCGTACAGCGCATCCAGCGCCGCCAGGTACTCAGGCGTCCGGTTCTGGATTGTGGGATCGTTCTGCGCCGTTTGCAGTACGCTCCAGTCCCAATGTCCCCGCATCCACAGCGTTCCGCCGTTCGCCTCGGTCCATTGCAGGCGCGATCCGCCTCCCCAGCCGAACGGGATCACGGGATCGTAGGGGCAGGGCTCTCCGTCCCAACCCTCGCGCCACCGGTACCGATAGCTGGTCGTATCGAACCCCGCCCCACTCGGGGGCCAGGCCCAGTAGTGCATGAGCTGCGAGGACGCCGTGGCGACGCAGCCCACGGCGCAGGGCTCATCGTGCCCGAGTGCGGGGATGGGGCACTGATCATTGAATGGCGAGTCCTGATGCCAGAAATTGGTGAATTCAATCAGTAGCACATCCGGTAATGTGCGCTCCTTTTGGACGGCCGGACCAGACACCGGGGCCCGACCGGCAATCAGCTCGCGCCAGAGGGCCGCCCGCTGCTGCTGCAGCTCGCCGAACGTCCCCGCGGGTGGGGTTTCCTCTCCGCGCGCGTAGCGCGTCGCGCGCTCGCTGCGAATCGCGATTTGCCGGAGCAGGAAACGATGCTCGGGATTGGCGTGCTGGAAGCGCCCGCGCGGGTCGTAGAAGTAGACCGGCGCCAGCAGGTCCCCGGCACCGCACAGACAGAACCCGCCTTTGTCGAGATGCGCAACGTAGGCCACGGATGCGCCGTCCGCCTCGTAAGGCTCTAGCATCTCGACCTTCGCCCCGGGCCGAGCGTCAGGTGTCATCTGCCCGACCCAGGTTTCAACGGCGGAGCGGATCGCTGCGGGGGGCATCTCGGCAGCACGCGCGTCGGGCGACCCGAGGCTCGCGAGCGCGGCCAGGCCCGCGAGGGCGGCCGGACCCGCCAGCAGGAGGCAGATCGAACGCTGACGATGTCGCGGGATTGCCATGGCCGCCTCCTTGACTACTGCAGCGTCACCAGAACCAGCACGAGGCCGGTGCCCTGGGTGAGCGAGGTCATGGCCTTCCCGAGGACGGCGCCCTGGGCCCGAGTATGATCTGTCACCTTCATCGCGTGACCAGGAAGATCGGAGGTGGTCAGCAAGTCCCCGGGCTCGATGGACCCGTTCCGCGTCGTCGCCCGGCAGAAGACCCGCCCACTCAGTGCAACCGGATGCTCCCCGTCGGCGGGCGAGCCCGGCTGCCCCATCAGCAAGCCCGCGCCGATGCCACCCGCACCGCTGACGACACCGGCCACGCAGCGATCGTAGGCGCGGTCACAGAGGCGCAGCTTGCCTGGCCGAGCGGGGTCGATGCCAACGACCATTCCCGACTGCACCGCTGAGGCTCCCCCGATGTCGAAGGGTTCGGCCAGGTCGGCGCCCCCGGTCAGCTTGAGGACTCCGCACTTGACGGTGCCGTTGACCTCGAGCTTCTCGGAGGGATTGGTCACGCCCACGCCCAGCCTCCCGGCGTCGGTCAAGACCATGGTGCCGCCGCCGGCCGAGAAGACCATCATCCAGTAGTCGGGGAAGGTGTGCGCCGTCTGATACGTGATCGCGCCCTTGAGCTGGTCGGCGTTGTCTACGAAGTTGACCGCGCCGAGGCGATCGAGTGCCCCGGCCGTCGAGCCCTTCAGCTCGAGGGTCGAGGCCACGCCGGAACCTGCGCTCGTCAGCCGCAGATAGGCCTGATTCGGATCGTAAAGCTCCACGAGCCGTGCCGGATCGGCGATGTTGATACCGATCCGGCCATCGTCCCGAATTGTCATGGCACGCGTGGGACTGCTGACATCTCCGATGTCGAAGGCGAAGTACATGTTATCGCCCGGCGTTCCGACCCCGTCGTGGAGACACTGCAAACGTAAGGGCTTCCTCGCGGTCAGGGGCGACATGGCGGTGATGTAGTGGCCCAGGTAGTTGTTGCAGCGGTACTCGGTGTACTGCGTGGCGGATCGCTTGACACGCAGCACCCCGCCGTAGATCTCCAGATCGCATGCCGGGGTCGTCGTTCCGATACCGACATTGCCCGAAACGCCCGCGTACATGTCATTGCCCACGACAACCCAGTCCCCGTCAGCGACGCCGATGCCCACCATCGCCGTGTCCGCCACCGCCGCGTGCATGGCCCAGGGGACCGACGTCAACGGCATTCGCGGGACGATCTCAGGCTCCGTATCGATCGTGATGCCCATCCAGAGCTCGTCCCGCTGGAAGAGATCGCTCGCAAAGGGCGTCGACCCACCCAAGATGACGTTGAAGAGACCCTCGTCGAGCGTGACGCTCGGGTGCGCCTCTAGCCATAGCAGCGGGGATCCCTGGGCGCTGTCGGCATAGATCGAGAAGGTGAGCCGCACGTCACCGGCCAGGGGGATCCCGGCCTCATCGGTCAGAATGCCCTGGTAGTTGACCAGGCGCGGCCCGGAAGCGGAGGCGCATGTGGCCAGCACCAGGGTTCCGGCGAGGACTCGCACAGCGAGCATCAGCCGTCTCATGGATCTTCCTCCTATCGAATGAGCAACAGACGCCGCGTTGCGATGTAGGATCCGGAAGAGAGCCTGTAGAAGTACGGTCCGGACGGCAGGATTGTGCCGCCTGGGCCGCGCCCATCCCACCTGGCCGTGTAGAAGCCGGGCGGGCTGTGCCCCGCAACCAGATTACGTACGCAGCGGCCGGTGACGTCCAAGATCACCAGTTGCACGGAAGCGGGAGAGTCAAGCGCATAGCGGATCTGGGTAGCATTGCGAAAGGGATTGGGAGACGAGCCCATCAGCGCCGTCGTGAGGGTCCCCGGGCGGAACGTATCGATGCCCGACGGAAGGAGGCAGCGCTGCCTCCAGAACCCGGCATAGAGGGTGAATCCCGCTGCAGCACCCACACCGATCGGCGTGGGCTGGCCGCAGGTGCCGACGCTGCGATGCGGTCCGCTGTGGCCCGGTGCCCCGCCGGAGGCCATGACGACCGCCCGCAGGTGGTACTCAGGACGGGGTCCGTCTCCGGCATCTTCGGGATCGGCAGCCGCGCGGGGAAGCAGCACGATGAGCATGACTGTGGCGCACAAGGTTGCTCGGTTCATCAGCGGTCCTTCCCTTCGCCACGCCACATCTAGAGCGCGGCCGCGCGGAACCCGATTGACGCCGCTGGCGATGGGCTGCCGACTCCCACCACGCAACCTAGTATACAGGCTGCGAACGCCCTCAGGCACGCCAAATGGCAGCCCCTTCAGTCCGGCTCGCCGCGGGCCGCGAGGCTGATGTGAGACCGGGACCCGGTCGAAACGTCATCTGCGCAGCATGCCGTGATCCCGCCAGAGGGCCACAACCCGTTGCCGATCTGAGGCCTCGGCCTGGAACTCGCCCTACCAGGCGTCCGAGATATGGACATTCCAGAACGCCGAGGCTTGCGCGGATTCAAGGGGCGCTTCTGCAAGCCCGCCTCGGTTAGGTGGGATTCTACTCTGCTCATCACGCTGGGTACCAAGGGGACCACGGCCGTCACCGTCGCGCCGGCGAGCGTCTTGACCGCGGTCAGAGAATGGAAAACGAAAAACGCCAAGTCTCGCCTGAGGCACACACAGACACAAGAGACCGCTCATTGGGAATAGGGGCGGTGGCGCGCTCCAGGGCAGCATCGGGCGGCGCGGAATCCGTCCTGCAAGAGCACCCACCGATGTCGCCTCGGACGAGATTTACCTCATCGTCGATGTCGTACGGACCGGCCAGCGGGGGCTGGGCTGATCGGTTGAGTGCATTGAAGAACTTGTGGATCAGCTCACGATGCCGGGCGACTCCCCCGAGTCGCTTCTTTGCAGCTCTTCGGCCGGCGGTGTATCATCGACCCCCTCGGGGGGAGGATTCCTCCCCGGTCAGAGGCGGGAGAAGTTGCGGGTGACCAGCGGGCCCTGTCTCTGGCATGAACGGAGGAATCGCTCCGGACCCTGCAAAGGAGGCCAGATCAAATCCGGACTTCCGCAGCCAACTCAGGAGGTATCATCATGCGCATTCTTGCAGTCGTGGCGGTCCTGATGCTGGGCGTTGTTGGGCCGGTGAACGCGCAGCAGTTGTTTGTCGCGCTGGAGTCGAGCCTTCCAGCCTACGTCAGCGACTTGAGCGGTTTCCCGACGGTTACCTGGAATCCGCTTTGGACCTTCGGCGCTTCGGGGGCCGCAGCCGATCCGGAGGGCAATCTCTACCTGTGCGAAGGAGCCTTCACGACGCACTTGTATGTGTCCACCGAGCTCGGGATGCCACAGCAGGTGGCGACGCTCAGCGTGGACATCACGGCGCTGGCGTACGGCCGCGGAGCATTGTACGGCTACTCCAACTACGCCGACCCCAAGGGCATCTACGCGATCGACACGGCTACGGGCGCGTGTACGCTGGTGCTCGATGTGCACACCGGCACGTCCTACCGCTTCTTCGGTCTGGACTACAATCCGCAAGACGACCTGTTCTACGGCTTCACCGAGTACGGCTCGCCCACTGGGCTCTACTCAATCAACATCGACACGGGTGAAATGATCTGGCTGTCGAGCGGGCCTCCCGGCTTCTACGGCATGGCGCGCGGCTTGGCCGTTGGAAACCACACGGTCTTCATCACCGCCGTCTCATCGACGGACCCCTATTACGCGTACGACCTTTCCCAGGGCGCGGGCGGGTCGTGGCAGGCCTTCACCAATCCCTATCCCGGCGAGCAGATCACGGGCGCAGCGGCCTGGATCCCGGAACCACCGACGCCCGTTCAGCCGGCGACCTGGGGACGAATCAAGGCCCTGTTCTAATAGGAAGTGAGTTGACGGGCCTCAGCGCCCGGGATCCGCGCAGCGCCCCGCGGGGTCGCGGCGCGGATCCCGGGCTTTTGTCGGCCGCGGGCCGATCGCCGAACCGCATGTCCTGCAATGCATTGCGTCTATGCCCCGGGGCACAGCCCGCCGCGCGTCGCGCTTTGCCCGGCGGGCGTCGCTTTGCTCCCGGGGGCGCGTCGCTCTGCCCCCCGCCGCTCCGCACCAGGCCCATCCACTTCACGACGTGGAGATCGCCCGCCCGGACACCGAAGAAGACAGAAACCGGCATTCCGGAGACGGCGCCCGTGCCGGCCGAGGCACGGCATCGGCCAGGCGGGACCCGATCCGGTCCCAGACGTTGGCTGTCTGAGGAGGGAGAACCATGACGGATACGAAGATCACCCTGCCCGAGTCGGCGATCCCGACGCACTTCTACAACATCGCTCCGGATCTGCCGACGCCGCTCTCTCCGCCGCTGCATCCCGGCACGAAGCAGCCCATCAACGCCGAGGACCTGGCCCCGATCTTCCCCATGGGATTGATCAAGCAGGAGGTCTCGGCGGAGCCGATGATCGAGATCCCCGACCAGGTGCGAGATATCTATCGCCTCTATCGGCCCAGCCCGGTCTTCCGCGCGCGCGCGCTGGAGGAGTTTCTGGATACGCCGGCGCGCATCTACTACAAGTCCGAGCATGTGAGCCCCGTCGGCAGCCACAAGCTCAACACCGCCCTCGTGCAGGCCTACATGAACAAGCAGGAAGGGGTGAAGAGACTGGCCACCGAAACCGGAGCGGGCCAGTGGGGCAGCGCCCTCGGTTGCGCCTGCAAGCTGATGGGTCTCGAGTGCATGGTCTACATGGTGCGCGCCAGCTACGATCAGAAGCCGTACCGGCGCGTCATGATGCGCACCTACGGCGCCCAAGTCGTCGCCAGTCCGTCCGAGCTCACCGAGGCGGGGCGGGCCATGCTGGCCGAGGACCCGAAGTCACCGGGCAGCCTCGGCGTCGCCATCTCGGAGGCGGTCGAGGACGCGGCCAAGCGCGAGGACACCAAGTACGCCCTCGGCAGCGTGCTGAACCATGTCCTCCTGCACCAGACGATCATCGGGCAGGAGGCGAAGAAGCAGATGGAGCTGGCCGGCGAGTACCCGGACCTCATCATCGGATGCCATGGCGGCGGGAGCAACTTCTCCGGCCTCGCCTTCCCATTCCTGCAGGATAAGCTCAAGGGCGGCCGCCGGAACCTGCGCGCCATCGCGGTCGAGCCGAGCGCCTGTCCCACCCTCACCCGGGGGCCGCGCGAGTACGACTTCGGCGACGTGGCCGGTAGCACGCCGCTGCTGCTCATGCACACCCTGGGTCATAAGTTCATCCCGCCGCCGGTGCACGCGGGCGGCCTGCGCTATCACGGGTCGGCGCCCCTGGTCAGCCACTTGCTGGCCGCGAAGGTGATCGAGGCCGAGGCGTACCACCAAGGCGAGGTCTTCGAGAGCGCCATCAAGTTCGCGCAGTGCGAGGGGACGATTCCCGCGCCGGAGTCGTCGTATGCGGTGCACAGCGTCATCCAGCACGCCCTGCGCGCGCGAGGCGGGGTCGAAGACGGTGATCCTGTTCGGGCTGTCCGGGCACGGGCACTTCGACCTGGGGGCCTACGAGTCCTTCCTCAACGGCACGATGGACCTGAAGGCGTAGGTTCCCGCAATCAGAACATGCCCCCGCTTGCGCTCCAGGCGGCGAGCGCAATGGCCGTGGCCGCGGCAGCTCCGAGGCCGCCGACGACGCCGGCATAGGAGCCCAGCCGGATGCCGGCGTAGGCCGCCCAGGTCGATTCGCCGCGGTCGAGGCGGATCCACTCGACCTGGTTGGCCACGGAGATCCAATCGGCGAGGTTGAACTGCACGGCCGCGACCGGACTGGGATACTGGATCATCCTTTCGCGCCAACACCTCCCGTTCCAACCGTCGGCGCAGGCTTCATCGAAGTCGACGTACCGATCGCTGCCATCGAAGAAGAGGCCCCCGGACACCTCCACGCTCATCTGCCGCGCCTGGCCCCCGGACCCGGCCAGCCAGCGTCGATAGCGCGCCTTCAGGCCCACGCGGTTGCCGTTGTCGTCGAATTCGACCAGCAGGGTGCCGCCCAGGGCATCGTGCGGCGAGACGTTGCTCATGATGCCGAGCTCGCCGGTGACGCACCAGAGTTTCGCGTCCCGAGGCCTGCCGGCCAGAGCCCGGTTCAACCCGAACTCCGTGATCAGGAAGCTGCGGCACGCGGGCAGCGGGCGACCTCGGAAGAGGAGATCCGCGGGCCGGCGACCCTCGTCCGCTGCGACCGCGGGTGCGCGGCCTGAGTCAGGCTCGGGCATCGCCGGCGCGGGATCGAGTTCCGACGGCGCACCCGCCGAGACCGGACCGGCCAATGACCGCAGGAAGATCGCCAGCGCCATCGCTTGAATCCAACCCACTGGCCGCGCTGTCATGACCCACCTCCCGGCACCTTCGGTGCCATCTGCGGAGCCCCCGATTGGAGCAGGTTGCTCCCCACACCAGTCGCGCTTCGCTCGAGGGTTGAACCAGGATCAGCTTGGTCAATTCGCGTGCCGCCGCCCCAGGTTCTGCGGTGCCGGCAGGAGGTTTGCGGCAAGCCGCGGGATTCCTGGAAGATGCGACCATGAGACGCGAGTGACGTGGGCCCTCAAGACGGACAGCCGGCGGCCTCGTGTTCACAGTGCGCTACAGGTGTGTATCGAATCGTGATCTGAGAGCAGGGTGACGGGAACGAAGCCGACTTGACATCCTCACCGACGGCGGGAGAATCGAAGCGCTTCCGCCGCGTGCGGCCCGCCACGGGTGGCCGCGGCGCGGCCCGGGCGACCGGGCCGGCGCGGGCAGCGCGGCTCGCGCGGCGACGGCGCGGCGGGTGCATCCTGGCCGAGACCGCCGGCCAGAGGGAGACTGACCGATGAACATCGCAATCCCCATGGGCGTGACGATCATCGCCTTTGTCTTGGCCTACCTCCTCTACGCGCGATACGTCGCTCGGGCGGTGGGCGTGGACCCGGGGCGGCCGACGCCGTCCACGCAGAAGAATGACGGTGTGGACTACATCCCCACGCGCTTCGGGGTGGTCTTCTCCCATCACTTCGCCTCTATCGCCGGCGGCGGGCCCATCCTCGGCCCCACCCTGGCGCTGATCTTCGGCTTCCACTACACCTGGGCGTGGATCCTGGTGGGGTGCATCGTCTTCGGCGGTGTTCACGACTTCGTGGCGCTCTTCATGTCGGTGCGCGAAGGCGGCCGCTCGACCGCCGACATCGCGCGCAAGACCCTGGGCGATCTCGGCTTCTTCCTCTTCATCGCCTTCACGATCCTGACGCTCCTCATGATCATCGTGGCGTTCCTGGGGGCGACCGTGGCCGCCCTGACCTCCACCTATCCCATCGAGCGCATGGGCCTGCCTCCCGATCAGACGCTGCTCAAGACCGTCGTGGTGGACGGCGTCGTCATGGGCCGGATCGGGGGCATCGCTTCGACGTCCGTCCTCATCATGACCGGCATCGCCCCGCTGATCGGGTACCTGCTCTACATCCGTAGAGTGCGTGTGTCGATCGTGACAGTCCTGGCGTTGGCGGTCTGTGCCTTATCGATCGTGGCCGGCACGATCTACCCGATGACCCTGTCGCCGGAGGTTTGGCGGGTCTTCCTATGTCTCTACGTGTTCGCGGCCGCGGGCATCCCGGTCTGGATGGTGCTGCAGCCGCGGGACTTCACCAACTCCTTCATCCTGTACGTGGGCATCGCCATCATGACGGCGTCCCTGCTCGTGGCGGGGTTCACGCATTCCCCTGCTGCCGCCGACGCGACCCACGCTTTCACGATCGGGGCACCGCTGTTCAACGCGGCCGAGGGTGCCAGCAAGCTCGGCTTGATCTGGCCGATCCTCTTCATCACGGTGGCCTGCGGCGCCATCTCGGGTTTTCACTCGCTGGTTGCCGGAGGGACATCCTGCAAGCAGGTGTCCAGCGAAAGGCACATCAAGCCCATGGGCTATGGAGGCATGCTCCTGGAGGGAATCCTGGCGGTGGGCGTGCTCTCCGTGGTGGCGGCCGGCCTCGATTTCAACAACTACCGTGACATCGTGTTTCCCGCGGGAGCGGGCGCCCGGGGCAATCCAATCCTGGCCTTCGCGCTGGGACTGGGATCGGTCGCCCACCAGGCGCTGGGTCTGCCTCTGGTCTACGGCACGGTGTTCGGCATCTTCCTGGTGGAGGGGTTTGTCGTCACCACGTTGGACACCTCCGTGCGCCTGTGCCGGTACCTGCTCGAGGAGCTGTGGGCCATCGGCTTCAAGGAGGTTCCCCGGCTGCTACGGTCCTACCACTTCAACGCCGGCCTGGTCGTGGGCACAGCCCTCTTGCTGGCCATGACCAACTCGATCATCAAGATCTGGCCGATCTTCGGATCGGCCAACCAGCTCCTGGCGGCGCTCGTTCTGATCGTGGCCGCGGTCTGGCTGCGCAGCCGCGGCAAACCGACCTGGTTCGTCACGGTCCCCGCGCTGTTCATGCTGGTGACAAGCTCGGCGTCGCTCGTGTACTTGCTCAAGGCGCAGTACCTGAAGACCGGGAACATCCCGCTCGTGGTGGCCGATCTCCTGCTTCTGGCCCTGGCGGTCGGCTTCATCGTCATGCTCGTGCGCAGATTCGTGCTGGGCCGGGGCGATTCGGCGGGGAGATGACCTCGAGGGCCAGTGCGGCCTCGCCGCCGGTCCCGCCCGGCCGGGTGGCGCTTCAGATGAGGCCCAGCAACCGCTGCGCCGCGCTGGTCGCCGGCAGGCGCCCGGCGATCACCTCGCGCTCGAGCTTTGGCAAGAGGCGCACCACGTCAGGCCGAGCGCGGAAGAGGTCCCACAGCCGCTCGCGCAGGAGGGCATGCAGCCATTCGCGCTCCTGCCCGCTGCGCCGGCGGGCCCAGGCGCCCGAGGCTGTCGTGCGCGCGCGGAAGGCCTCGATCACGCCCCAGACGTCCGCCACACCCTCTCCGGTCGCGGCCGATGCGGCGAAGGCCCGGGTTTCCCAGCCCTCGGTCGCCGGCCGCAGGTAGTGGAGCGCCCGCTCATACTCGCCGCGCGCCACCTCGGCGGCCGTGCGGTTGGCGCCGTCGGCCTTGTTGACCACGATCGCATCGGCCAGCTCGATGACGCCCTTCTTGATCCCTTGCAGCTCGTCGCCCGCCCCGGCGATCAGGAGCAGCAGGAAGAAATCGACCATCGAACGCACCAGGATCTCGCTCTGGCCCACGCCGACCGTCTCGACCAAGACGACGTCGTGGCCGGCGGCCTCGAAGAGCAGGATCGTTTCGCGCGTCTTGCGGGCGACGCCCCCGAGCGCGCCGCCGGTGGGCGAGGGCCGGATGAAGGCGAGCGGATCGTTGGCCAGACGTTCCATGCGCGTCTTGTCGCCGAGGATGCTCCCGCCGCTCAGGCTGCTCGAGGGATCCACCGCCGTCACCGCCACCTTCAGGCCACGCCCGGTCAGGTGACTGCCGAGGGCCTCGATGAAGGTGCTCTTGCCCGCGCCCGGCACACCGGTGACGCCCACGCGGATCGATCCGCCGGTGTGGGGCATCAGGGCCCGCAGGACCTCCTGGGCCTTCTCGAAGTGGGCGGGGGCGTTCGACTCGACCAGGGTGATCGCCCGCGCCAGGAGCGTGCGGTCGCCGGCGCGCACCCCCGCGACGATCCGCTCGGTCGGGGCTTCGGTCCGGCGGACCACGGCGGGGCTGCGACCCTTGCCGCGGGGCGCGGTCGAGCGCGGGCCCTGCGGGCGCGCGGCGCTCGGGCTCGTGGCCTGGGGGAGTCCATCGTGCCCCCCCCTCACACCCTTGCGGACGCGCAGGGTCTTGGGCGGCAGCTTAGGTCCCGACGGCGCTGCGCGCCGGGGGCTCTTTCGTCCGGGGTCCTTGGATGGCACCTTGTGTGCTCCTGGCGGCTGCCGCCTGCGGGCCCCCACGGGGTGCGGCGCGCCCCCGCCACCTCCAGCTCGGCCCGTGCTCATGCCGCCCCTAGCTCGGCCCGTGCCCCAGTCTCTCGGCCAGCTCCTCGAGCAGTTTCGCAGCCGCGTGCGGTATCACCGTGCCGGGACCGAAGATGGCCGCCGCGCCCTGCTTGCGCAGGAAGGCATAGTCCTGCGCGGGGATCACACCACCCGCGACAACGAGGATGTCCTCGCGCCCGAGCTTCTTCAGTTCCGCGACGAGCTGCGGCAGGAGCGTCTTGTGCCCGCCGGCGAGCGAGCTCATGCCCACGATGTGCACGTCGTTCTCGACCGCCTGGCGCGCGGTCTCCTCGGGCGTCTGGAAGAGCGGGCCGACGTCGACGTCGAAGCCGAGGTCGGCGAAGGCGGTCGCCACGACCTTCGATCCCCGGTCATGGCCGTCCTGGCCCATCTTGGCGACCAGGATCCGCGGCCGGCGCCCCTCGCGCTGCTCGAATGCCTCCGCCATGCGGCGGACCTTCTCGATTTCGTCCACGCCCGCAAACTCCGCCGAGTAGACGCCCGTGATCGTCCGCGTCTCGGCCCGGTGCCGCCCCCAGACCTGCTCGAGGGCGAGGGAGATCTCGCCCAGCGACGCGCGCGCCTTGGCCGCCGCGACCGCCAGCGCGAGGAGGTTGCCCTCGCCCGTCTCGGCCGAGCGCGTCAGGGCAGCCAGCGACCGCTCCACGGCCGCATTGTCCCGCTCCCGGCGCAGCTTCTCAAGCCGCGCGATCTGCTGGCGGCGCACCACGGTGTTGTCGACCTCCAGGATCTCGAGCGGCTCCTCGCGCTCGAGCCGGTAGCGATTCACCCCCACGATCGTCTCGGCGCCCGAGTCGATGCGCGCCTGCCGGCGCGCGGCCGACTCCTCGATGCGCAGCTTGGGCAGACCGGTCTCGATCGCCCGGGCCATGCCCCCCAGACCCTCGACTTCCTGGATGTGGGCCCAGGCGCGGTGCATGAGCTCATGCGTCAGGCGCTCGACGTAGTAGGAGCCGCCCCACGGGTCGACCACGCGGCAGATGCCGGTCTCATCCTGCAGGTAGAGCTGTGTATTGCGCGCGATGCGCGCCGAGGAGTCGGTCGGCAGCGCGATCGCCTCATCGAGGGCGTTCGTGTGCAGCGACTGCGTGTGGCCGAGCGCGGCGGCCATCGCCTCGACGCAGGTGCGCACGACGTTGTTGTAGGGGTCCTGCTCGGCGAGGCTCCAGCCCGAGGTCTGCGTGTGCGTGCGCAGCGCCATCGACATGGGATTGCGCGGCGAGAACTGCTTGATGAGCTTCGCCCACAGGAGCCGCCCGGCGCGCAGCTTGGCGATCTCCATGAAGTAGTTCATGCCCGCGCCCCAGAAGAACGAAAGGCGCGGAGCAAAGTCGTCGATCGCCAGACCGGCCGCCAGGCCCGTGCGCACATACTCGAGCCCGTCGGCCAGCGTGTAGCCGAGCTCGAGGTCGGCCGTCGCGCCCGCCTCCTGCATGTGGTAGCCGGAGATCGAGATCGAGTTGAACTTCGGGCAATGCTGCGCGGTGAAGGCGATGATGTCGCCCACGATCCGCATGCTCGGCGCGGGCGGATAGATGTAGGTGTTGCGGACCATGAACTCCTTGAGGATGTCGTTCTGGATCGTACCGGTGAGATTCTCCATCGCTACGCCCTGCTCGAGGGCCGCGACGATGTAGAAGGCCATGACGGGCAGCACCGCGCCATTCATCGTCATCGAGACCGACATCTTCCCGAGCGGGATGTGATCGAAGAGGATCTGCATGTCGAGGATCGAGTCGATCGCGACGCCTGCCTTGCCGACGTCGCCCACGACGCGCGGGTGATCGGAGTCGTAGCCACGGTGGGTGGCGAGATCGAAGGCGATCGACAACCCCATCTGACCGGCAGCGAGATTGCGCCGATAGAAGGCGTTCGACTCCTCGGCGGTCGAGAAGCCGGCGTACTGGCGCACGGTCCAGGGCCGCATGATGTACATGGAGGCATACGGCCCGCGCAGGAAGGGCGGCAGGCCGGCCGTGAAGGCGAGGTGCTCCAGCCCCTCCAGATCCTCGGCCGTGTAGAGCGGCGCGACGCCAATCTGCTCGTTCGTCTGCCACAGGAAGCGCTCGACCGGTGCGCCGGCGGTCTGTTCGAACGCTGCGCGCCAGGCCGCCCGCCTGCTCGCCGCCGGCTGCCCGTGCCCGGCCCGCTCCCCGTGCCCGGCCGGCCTTTCGCGCGCGGCCTGCGCCCGGGTGTCGAGCGCCACCTTGGTGAAATCCGGCATGCTGCTCATGCGACCACCCCAATTCTCCTGGCCAGATCTTTCAGCACCGCCGGCGCATCAGCTTTGAGGTGGATGAACTCGTCGACCCCCGCCGCTCGCAGCGCTTCCAGCGCGTCGCGCGGCGCGCCGGCCACGATGACGACCGGCGCCCGATCAGCGGTCTTGAGCGCGCATGTCAGCTCCGGAGCCACCACGGGGTAGGTCTCATCCGGCGCCACGATGACGACGATCGGCGCCCCCGACTCGCGGGCCGCCGCCGCTGCGGCCTGAGCGCCGTCGAACCAGCCATCGCCCGCCACCGCGAAGCCGGCGAGCTGGAAGAAGGAGCGGGTGAAGTCGAGCCGCGGCATGTACTCGGCGATCGGGCCGATGTTGGCGAGGAAGACCTGCGGATCGCGCGCCCCGCGCTCGCGCCAGGCGAGCACCGCCTCGCGCAACGCCTCGTAGGCGGCCGCGCCCCCACACGAGCCGAGGGGGGTAATGCGAGGCCGCTCCCCCGTCGCGCTCGCGTCCGCCATGCTCCGGCCTGCGGTGGGCCCGCCCGAGGCGTGCCCGCCGCTGCCCACGCCCAGCGCCGTGCGGACAGCGTCCGCCAGCTCCGCCAGCGTCGCCCCGGCCAGCGCCGCGTCGCGCGCGGCGGTCACCAGCTCGGCGGCCCCTGACGCGGCGTCCCGGGCGGCATCCCGGCGCAGCTCGCGCAGCCGGCTCAGGGCCTCGACGCGTGCGCGAGCATCGACGTGCGCGCGGTAATGCTCGATGTCCCGACGGCGCGCCGTGTGAAGCGCGGCGTAGTCGGGCACGCGCCGCTCGATGCGACCCTCCGCGGCGTTCGGGTAGTGCGTGACCCCGACCAGCCGATCCACGCGCGTCGCCAACCGCTCGCCCCGCGTCCGGGCGACCTGCGCGATGGCCGCTTGCGGCGTGCCGTCCTCGAGCGCGGCCAGCATGCCGCCGGCGGCCTCGATTTCCTGGAACAGCGCCCAGGCCCGCCTGGCGATCTCATCCGTGAGCGCCTCGATGAAGTACGCCCCCCCGGCCGGATCGATCACTCGGCTCAAATTCGCCTCTTCGCGCAGGACCACCTGCGTGTTGCGCGCCAGCCGGCGCGCGCGGTCGCTCGGCAGCCCGAGCGCCTCGTCGAAGGGCGCGACGTGCAGGCTGTCGCAGCCGCCGATGATGGCCGCCTTAGCCTCGGTCGTGGCGCGCAGGATGTTCACGTAGGGATCGATCGCCGTCTGGCTGAGGCGCGCGGTGCGGGCGTGGATCGCCATCCCCTCCGGCGGGCCGGCGTCCGGCAGCGCGCTTTGCACCTGCCACCACAGCATGCGCGCGGCGCGCAGCTTGGCGATCTCGACAAAGAAGCGCGTGCCCACCGCAAAACTGAACTGGATCGCGCCCGCCATCGCCGCGGGTTCGACCCCGCGCCGTTCGGCCTGGCGCAGGTGCTCCACCGCCGTGGCGATCCCGTAAGCCAGCTCCTGCACGGCTGTGGCGCCCGCATCGTGGTAGACGCGGGCGCAGGCCCAGGCGGTGCGCAGCCCGGGCGCCTCGCGGGCCGCCCAGCGCTGCAGCGCGGCGAGCTCATCATAGAGCGCGTCGGGGCCGGCGGGCGCAGCGCCGGCGACGAGCATCGCCAACGGATCGGTCCCGATACACCCGCGCAGATCGGCAGCCGACTGCCCGCGGGTTTGCAGATGGGCGAGCAGAAACGCGGCGTGCGCCAGGGGACAGGCTGTGGGCTGCAGCAGGATCCCGGTTGCCGCGAGGTCGACGCCCGCGAGCGCGGTCGCCACGTCCTCGAGCGAGGCCAGCGACGTGCCGGCGTGCCCCACCTCGCCCACGGCCGCCTGGTCGGGATCCTCGCCCGCGCCGGCGGCCTCGTCGAGCACCAGGTTCACCATCGTCTGCCCGCGCTCCACCGCCCGGCGCAGTGCTGTGTTCATCTCGCCGGGCGTAGGATAGGGCAACTCCTGGGCCACATCCCAGGGCACGATCCGACGGGCGGCGGGCGCCACGCCGCGCACCCAGGGCGCCTCGCCGGGCAGCGCACCGAGATGCGGCAAGTCAGCGACGTCCGCGCGCGTGTAGATCGCCGCCAGGGAAATGCCCTCGAGCGTCTCGGTCACCATCACCTTCTCGAAGGGCTTGCCCTTGAGCAGGCGCAGGACCTCGGCGTGCCAGTCTTCGAGGCTGGGCGGCGGGAACTCGGCCAACAGGACCGTGGGCGTGGCCGGCACGCCAAGCGTGCCTGGTCGGCGGTCCTCCGTCGATTCGCTCATCGTGGTTCCTTCTCCGCGGTGTTCTTGGCCGCGCAACCGGCGTCCAGAGGCTACCCTTGCTCGGCTTGCCCCGACTGACAGATCTCGATCAGCACGCCGCCCGTCGTCTTGGGGTGGAAGAAGAGCACGCGCTTGCCCCCAGCCCCAACGAACGGCTCTGGCGTGAGCGGCTGCAGGCCGCGCGCCACCATCCGGTCACGCTCAGCGAGAATGTCATCGACCTCCAGGGCGATGTGATGAATGCCCGGTCCCTTCTTCTCGAGGAACTTGGCCACCGGAGAGGAGGGATCGGTCGGATGGAGCAGCTCGAGGCAAGATTCCCCCACGCGCAGGTGATAGGATCTTAGCTTCTGGCTGGGTACATCCTCGGTCTCCTCGAGCGCAAGTCCCAGTGCGCCGGCAAACACCGCCAGTGCCCCCTCGGCATCGGTGACGGCGATGCCCAGATGGTCGATCCTCTTGATCATTGGCTCGCTCCTTCAGCCCCTGCGCCGGATGCGGCCGCGGGGGGATCGAAAGGGTCGTCTCACCATGAGAACCGTTCATTCTAGACCATCACTGCCCGCCACGCATCAGCCTCGTGCCGGCGCGCGGGAAGCGCTCGAGTTCCTATCTTACGCTTTGATTGCAGCTTGGAGATTTGCCCCGGGGCAAAACCCGTAATCTATTGTAGGATTGCGGATTGCGCGTTAGGCTCTTGACCTTTCGGACAGGCTGACCGACGCGCGCGGCCGAGGCGATCGGCGCGGTCGGCGCGATCGGCGCTCGGGATCGGCGCTTGTGGTGGGCACCCGCGGTCGGCCCCCGCGCCCTGCGCACAAACGGTCCGGAACTCGCGGAAGGAGTCAGCGCGTGCAAGATGAGGAATCCGCTGTTGATGGGTACTGGGAAGACCCGGCCCAGGTGACTCGCTTCGCCCAGCTCGAAGCCGATCAGCGCCTGGCAGCTCTGCTGCCCTCCTTTGCCGATCCTCCCCGAACGCGGGTGCTCGATCTGGGCTGCGCCGGCGGACGCAACGCCGTCCTCCTGGCCGCCAGCGGGTTCGACGTGCACGCGCTCGATGCTGCCGCGGCCATGGTGGCCCACACCCGCGCGCGCCTGGCGGCCGTGCTCGGTGCCGCCGAGGCCCGGCGGCGCGTGCAGCAGGGGCGCATGGACGAACTCAGCCGGTACCCCGCAGCCCACTTCGACCTCATCGTGGCGGTGGGGATCTACCACTCTGCCCGCAGCGGCGAGGAGTGGCGCCGGGCGATGGCCGAGACCGCTCGCGTGCTCAGGCCCGCGGGCCTGCTGCTGCTCACCCACTTCACGCCCCGCACCGACATCGGCGGACAGGGCGTGGTGCCAGTGCCGGGCGAGCCGCACCTGTACCGAGGTTTCGAGTCGGGCCTGCACTATCTTCTCGAAGCCGAGGAGCTCGACGCCGCCCTGGCCGGCCATGGGCTGCACCCCGAGGTAGCCTCGCAGACCGTCACGCGCACCACGGACAAGGGCCGGCGGGTCAGCGTGAATGGGCTGTACCGGAAGGGGGCTGGGCACCCGTAGCCGCGTGCATCGGGGCCTCGCGACCGTAGGCCGCGCGCCCCGGGGCCGCGCAATCCTGGCGGCGGGCCTGTGGCCGCCCGCCCGTGGCGGCGCGGCTGGGAGGGCGCACCTGTGCAGCAAGTGAGGAGGCATGCCAAGCAAGCAACCAGGCATTGAAGACGCCGCTCTGGCCTTCACGCCGGCCACCCGGGAGGATGCTCCCGAGCTGGCCTGCCGGGCCACCCGGGCTTTCGCCGAGGATGTCGCCCTTTTCGGGGAACCCCCGCCGGGGATCGACACGGCCCAAGAACACGAGCGCCTGATCCACGCCGGCCACGTGTTCAAGATTCTCGTAGGCGGTAGGACGATTGGAGGATTGGCGCTCATGCGTGACGAAGAAGACGCCCTCTGGATCCACGTCCTCTTCGTCGACCCCGCCTTTCAGAACCGTGGTATCGGCCGGCGCGCGCTCGCCTGGATCGAAGCGCAGCACCCCGATGCGCCTTGCTTCATGCTGGAGACGCCGCAAGCCAAGGCGAGGAACCTGCACCTCTATCTCCAGGCCGGATACACGCCCTGTGGATCTCGCGAAGTGGCCGCGAAACCCGGCCTGGTCCTGGTTCGGATGCGGAAGATGAACCCTTCGGCCGCACGTGGAGAGTGACCATCGCGGGCACCGGGGCCTGGGCGGGCCGTCTTGGTCCGCCGCGAGCTGCGCAGCGAGCGCCGCTTGCGGTGCGAGCGAGGACCTGTCCGAGCGCCGGACCAAGACGGCCCGCCCAGGCCCCGCCCACCTGCTCCGCGCGCTACCCTTTGAGCAGCGTGCGCGCGATCACCAGCCGCTGCATCTCGCTCGTGCCCTCGTAGATCTCGGTCACGCGCGCGTCGCGGTAGTAGCGTTCGACCGGGTACTCCTTCATGTAGCCGTAGCCGCCGTGGATCTGCAGCGCCTGGTGGGTCACCCAGGTGGCCATCTCAGAGGAAAAGACCTTGGCCTGCGCTGCGGCGCGCGTGTAGGGCTTGCCCTGGTCCTTGAGCCAGGCGGCGTGGTTGACGAGCAGGCGCGCTGCTTCGATGCGCGTCGCCATGTCGGCGAGCTTGTTCTGGATCGCCTGATGGTGCACGAGCGGATGGCCGAACTGCTGCCGCTCCTTGGCGTAGCGGCGCGCCTCCTGGAAGGCGGCCTCCGCGATGCCCAGGGCCTGGGCGCCGACCCCGATGCGGCCCGAGTCAAGGGCGTGCATGGCGACCTTGAAACCCTGCCCTTCCTCGCCCAGGCGATTCTCGGCCGGCACGCGGCAATCCTCGAAGAAGACCTCCATCGTGTCCGAGGCCCGCAGCCCCATCTTGTCTTCCTTGCGCCCCATCTTGAGGCCGGCGCTGTCGCGCTCGACAAAGAAGGCGCTGGTGCCGCGGTGCGGCGGTTCGGCCTCGGGGTCGGTGCGGGCGATGACGAGATAGAAGCGGCCGATCTGGCCATTGGTCACGAAGACCTTCTGCCCATTCAACACGTAGTGATCGCCGTCGCGCACGGCACCGGTCTTGATCGACCCGGCGTCGCTTCCGTAGGCTGGCTCCGACAGGCAGAAGGCCCCGATCTCGCCGGCCGCCATGCGCGGCAGGAACCGCCGGCGCTGCTCCTCGTTGCCGTGCAGCAACAGCGCGTAGGCGGCCACCGAGGTGTGCACGGACAGGACGATCGAAACGCCACCGCAGGCCTGCGCGAGCTCCTCCACGATCCCGGCGTACGTGACGGTGTCGACCCCCAGGCCGCCGTAGGCCTCGGGAATCGCCGCCCCGAACAGGCCCAGCTCGCGCATCTGGTCCAAAATCCCCGGCGCGAAGGAGGCCTGTTCGTCCATCTCTCGCGCCCGGGGAGCAATCTCCCCTTGGGCGAACTCCCGCACGCCCGCGATGATCAGGCGCTGGTCTTCGGTGTGCTCGAACTGCAAGGTATCTGGCCTCCTCCCCACCCCTGATCGCGGCCGGCCCGGCGGCCGCCAACCGGGCTCGTCGCCTGCCCGTGAACAGGGCCCAGCGTCTGCCCCCTAGCAGGCCCCGGCCGGCCCGCGATCCAACGCCGGCGCCTACCCGCGGATCAGTCGGCGGGCGATGATGAGCCTCTGGATCTCCGATGTGCCCTCGTAGAGCTCCGTGATCTTGGCGTCGCGGAAGTGGCGCTCGACGTGGTAGTCCTGCGTGTAGCCGTAGCCGCCGTGGACTTGGATCGCCTCGTCGCAAACCTCGACCGCGATGCGGCTGGCGTAGAGCTTCGCCATCGAGGAGGCGGTGGCGTAGTCGCCCCCGGTCACGCGCAGCCAGGCGGCCTTCATCGTCAGCAGGTGGGCGGCCTCGATCTTGGTCGCCATGTCGGCGAGCTTCCACTGGATCGCCTGGAACTCGGCGATGGGACGGCCGAACTGCTGGCGCGTCTTGGCGTGCTCGACCGCCCGGCGAAACGCTGCCCGAGCGATACCGATCGCTTGGCTGGCGATGCCGATGCGCCCTGAGTCGAGCGCCTCCATGGCGATCTTGAAACCGCGTCCCTCCTCGCCCAGCAGGTTCTCCTTCGGGATGCGGGCGTCCTCCAAGATGATCTCGGTCGTCATCGACCCGCGGATGCCGAGCGTCTTCTCGCGCGTGCCGCGCTTGACGCCCGGGTGGTCGATCTCGCAGATGAACGCGCTGATGCCGCGGCTGCCCTTCTCGGGATCGGTGCTGGCGAAGACGATGTAGACGTCGGCAAAGCCGCCGTTGGTGATGAAGATCTTCGTGCCGTTCAAGACGTAGTGATCGCCCTGGAGCACGGCGCGCGTCTTCTGATTGCCGGCGTCCGAGCCGGCGTCGGGCTCGGTCAGGCAGTAGGCGCCCAGCTTGACGCCCTGGGCCAGGGGCGTCAGGTACTGCTTCTTCTGCTCCGGCGTGGCGTACAGACGCAAGGGCTCGCAGACCAGCGAGTTGTTGACGTCCATGATGACGCCCGTCGTCGCGCAGCCGCGGGAGATCTCCTCCATCGCCACGACATAGCAGATGTCATCCAGGCCGGCGCCGCCGAACTCCTCGGGCACCATCATGCCCAGGAAGCCCAGCTCACCCAGCTTGCGCACCACCTCGAGCGGCGGCTCCTTGGTCTCGTCCACCCGCTCGGCGATCGGCACGAGCTCCTTGTCCGCGAAGTCCCGGGCCGTGTCCTGGATCATCTTGTGTTCGTCATTCAGCGCGAAATCCATGCCCCTTCCTCCTGCCTGTCCACCCAGCCCGATGCCAACCCGAGCGATCCGCGGCTACCGGTCCTTCCGGTGGCGTGCGTACCAGTCGCGGATGTATTGAATCGGCTCGGTCGTCGGCGTGCCGGGGCCGAAGATCGCCCCGACGCCCATCTCGACCAAGCGCGCCGCGTCCTCGTTGGGAATGATGCCGCCGCCGATCACGTGCATGTCGCCCGCGCCGCGCTCCTTGAGCAGCTCGAGAATGCGCGGGAAGATCGTCATGTGGGCCCCCGACAGCACCGAGAGCGACACGATGTCAACGTCTTCCTGGATCGCCGCGTCCACGATCATCTCGGGCGTCTGATGCAGGCCCGTATAGATCACCTCGAATCCGGCGTCACGGAAGGCGGTGGCGATCACCTTGGCGCCGCGGTCATGCCCGTCCAGACCGGGCTTGGCGACGAGTATGCGGATCTTCTTCTCCACTGCGCGTCCTCCCTGCCTACGATCCATCGCCGTCGAGGCAGCTCTGCAAGACCGACTCGACCCACCGGTAGGGCGACGTCTGCCGGCGGACCATGGTCTGGGCGGCCTCTTTCAGCCGCTCCTCGATGTGGGCCCGCGCCCAGACGCTCTCGAGCAGCGAGCGGCCCAGCAGCGCGCGGATGCGCCGCTCGAGCTTCTCGGCCCGGATGCGCTCGAGCCGCGCCCCGTCGCGCGTCAGCCAGGCACGGTGGGCCTCGATCGCCGCGATCACCGTGTCAATCCCCTCGCCCCGCTCCGCCACGGTCGTGCAGATGGGCGGCCGCCAATCGATCTGCGCGTACTTGGCCGCCAGCTCGAGGGTGTTCTGCAGGTCCCGCACCAGCCGATCGCCGCCCTCGCGATCGAACTTGTTGACCACGAAGACGTCCGCGGCCTCGATGATGCCCGCCTTCATCACCTGTACCGCGTCGCCCGACTCGGGCACGAGGATGAGCACAGTCGTATCCGCCAGCTCGACCACCTCGAGCTCGGCTTGCCCGACCCCGACCGTCTCGATGAGGATCCAATCGAAGCCGGCCGCCTCGAGCACCTCGCTGGCCTCGTAGGTCGTCGCGGCCACGCCGCCGAGGCTGCCGCGCGAGGCCATGCTGCGCACGAAGAAACCCTCATCGCCGGTCGAGCCGGGCATTCGAATGCGGTCGCCCAGGATGGCGCCGCCGCTGAACGGACTGGTGGGATCGACCGCCAACACGCCCACCGTCTCGCCGCGCGCGCGCAGCGCGCCGGTGCAGGCATGGACAAGCGTGCTCTTCCCGGCCCCGGGCGGCCCGGTGATCCCCACCCGGCGCGCGCGGCCGGTCCGGCCGTAGATGATATCCAGCAAATGCCGGCCGACCGGGGTGCCGTTCTCGACCTGCGTGATCGCGCGCGCGATCGCCCGCCGATCGCGGAGCGAGAGGCGCTCGGCCAACTCACGGGCCGCCGCGCCGTTGCGTGCGGCGTCGTTCCGGTGGCGATCATTTGCGGGCGTTGTCATGCGGCTCCCTGCTCAGTCACGCCCGGCTCCGTGTGCCGGCCGCGGCCCCTAACGGGCCCGCGGTGCTGGCGGACGCCTCTCGGGAAGGGGGTCGCCAGAGGGCCGGATCTTGAAACGTCAAAGCAGGTTATCAGGGATCCGCCCAGATTGTCAATCGAGCGGCGTCGGGGCCGACCAGCCAGGCAGATGCCGGACGCGCAGCCCTGAGCCCTCGAGCTCCACCGCGATCACATCGAGGCGCACCCGGCAGCGGCAGCCGGGCACCAGCTCCCCCAGGAGCCCGCGCGCGGCACGAGCGAGGTTCGCGCGCTTACGCCACCCCACCGACGCTTCAGGGCGGCCGTGGCTCCGGCTCGACCGCAGGCGAACCTCCACAAAGGCGACGACCTCGCCGCGCTGGGCGATCAGATCGACCTCCCAGGGACCGCAGCGCCGGTTGCGGGCCAGCAGCCGGTAGCCGGCCAGTTCCAGATAGGCCGCCGCCAGCGTCTCTCCCAGCCTCCCGTGGCGCGTGGCCACGGGCAAGGCGGCGCGAGGATCGTTCGGCCCACTGCGGGCATCGCCCGAGCCGGCGCAGCGATCGCCCGGAGAGACCTGCATATCGCCTGGGCCGGCCGGCGGGTGGTCGAAAGGATCGCGCGTGGGCAGCATGGGGTCGCCCTCTGGCTGTGGCCGTCCACCCCGGCCTGTTCCTCCGGCTTGTTCTTCCAGCTTGTTCTTCTAGCTGCTCTTCTAGCTGCTCTTCTAGCCTGCCGACGGCCAGGCACGCTGGGAAAGAAGCGGGGGAGCGGGCAATTCGAGCTGTTCGAGCTCGCCGAGCAGGGCGCGCACCGGGGCGAACGAGCGGCGGTGGATGGCGCAGGGGCCGTGGCGGCGCAGGGCCTCCAGGTGCTGGGGGGTGGGATAGCCCTTGTGGCGGTCGAAGCCGTAGGCGGGATACCGGCGGGCCAGCTCGGCCATGGCGTGATCCCGGATCACCTTGGCGACGATGCTCGCCGCCGCGATGGCCAGGGAGAGGGCGTCACCGTGGACGATCGCCTGCTGGGGCAGATCGCACTGGGGAATCCGCCAGCCATCGACCAGGACCGCTTCGGGCGGCTGATCGAGGGCGGCCAAGGCTCGTCGCATCGCAAGGAAGCTGGCCTGGCGGATGTTGAGGCGATCGATCTCGTCCGGTTCCGCACGGCCCCAGGCGAGGTGGGCGTCGGATCGCGTGAGGGCCGCCCACAGCTCCTCGCGACGCTCGGGAGTGAGTTTCTTCGAGTCGTCGATGCCGCGCGGCACGCGCCGGCCGAGGATGACCGCGCCCGCCATCACCGGGCCCGCCAGACAGCCGCGGCCGGCCTCATCGACGCCCGCTACAAGAGCAAGCCCCCGCCGCCGCCACACGCCCTCGTGGCGGCGACTGGGGCGCTGCGCTCGCTGGCCAGCACGATCCGCAACCGAGATCACGACTCGGCCGGCGACGCATCGCCGGGCTGTTCCTCGGACCGCGGCCGGGCCGGCAGATCGAAGGTGCGGGCCTTCTCGCGGATGCGCGCCTTCTTGCCCGTACGGCCACGCAGATAGGTCAGCTTGGCCCGGCGCACGCGCCCGCGGCGCACCACCTCGATGCCCTCGACGTTGGGCGAGTGCAAGGGGAAGATGCGCTCGATCCCCACGCCGTCGGATACCTTGCGCACGGTGAAAGTCTCGCCGGTCCCCGAGTGGCTGCGGGCGATGACCACGCCCTGGAACGCCTGCTGGCGCACCTTCTCGCCCTCGACAACGCGAACGCGCACTCGCACGGTGTCGCCCGGTCCGAAATCCGGCACGTCCTGCTTGAGATGAGGAGCCTCGATGTTCCGAATCACGTCCATGCCCCACCCCCATGGTCCAAGTCCCCGGGCGCCAGCGCCCCTGAAAGGACTATCGTCGTCCGTTCCGGTCTCTATCTCCTGCACCGCCGGTGCGGCGATCGGAGTCCTTCTGCTCAGCCGTCCGGGCGCCTGGCCCATCCGGCCGCGGCCAGCCGAGGCGTCCCAGCACCGCCCGATCGGCGTCGCTGAACGTTGCGCACCTGAGCAAATCCGGCCGCAGACGCAAGGTGCGCGCGAGCGCTTCCTCGCGCCGCCAGCGGGCCACCTCTGCGTGGTGCCCCGAGAGCAACACCGCCGGCACCGCCTGGCCACGGAACTCCTCGGGGCGCGTGTAGTACGCGCAGTCGAGCAGCCCGCTCGTGAAGCTGTCACCCAGGGCCGAGTCGAGGTCCCCCAGAACCCCCGGGATCAACCGCAGCACGCCGTCGATGATCACCATGGCGGCCAGCTCGCCGCCTGAGATCACGTAGTCGCCGAGCGAGAGCTCCTCGTCGACGTACCGCCTGACCCGCTCGTCGACATCCTTGTAGCGGCCGCAGATCAGCACCAGATCCGTGCCGCGCGCGTGCTCTTCAAGAAAGCCCTGGTCGAGCCCGCGCCCCTGCGGGCCGAGCAGGACCACCCGGCGCCGGCCGCCCGGCGCCGGCAGAGCCTCCAGGGCGCGCACCACCGGCTCGACCTTGAGCACCATGCCCGGACCGCCGCCGTAGGGTCGGTCGTCGATGGTGCGATGCCGGTCGTCCGTGTAGTCGCGCAGGTTCACGATCCGCAACGTCGCCAGGCGCCGGTCGAGCGCCACGCGGATCATGCCCTCGGTATCGAGGCTCCCGAACAGCGTCGGGAAGCCGGTCAACACCGTGATCGCGACCGGCGCAGCTTGCGCGTTCACGGCTCGATCAACCCTTCCAGATCCTTGAGCACCACCCGGCCGGCCGCCAGGTCGATGCTCGCGATCGCGTCCCGGATGGCCGGCACGAGGATCTCGCGCTGCCCGTCGCGCACACAGAAGACGTCGTTGCCGCCCGTCTCCAGAATCTCGGCCAGCTTCCCCAGCGGCCGCCCATCGGCAGCGAAGACCGCGAGCCCGATGAGCTGGAAGTGGTAGTAGGTCCCTTCCTCCAGTTCCGGCAGCTCGCGGGCGGGGACCTCGACGGCGCTGCCCACCCAGGGCTGGATGGCATCGATGTCGTCCAAGCCCTCGAACCGGACCACCAGCTTGGTGGGCAGATCGCGACGGCTCGCGACCCGCACGCTCCGGCGCTCCCGACGCAACGCCAGCACGAGTTCCCGACCGGGACGGAAAGGTTCGTCCCAGTCCGTCAGGCGGTGGACCACGATCTCGCCGTGCAGACCGAAGGTCTTGCCCAGCCGACCCACCGCGATCCAGTTCTCATCCCCGCGTTCGCCCGCCTCTAGGTTGTCCAATGGCACCGCTACGCTCGCCACCCGTACGCGCAGGGAGCCCCAAAGCTCCCTGCGCCTTACTCCAAGATTTCCAAGACGGCACGCTTGTTCTGCTTCGTGGCCGCCGCCGACAGTATCGTACGGATCGCCCGAATGGTGCGACCGTGCTTGCCGATCACCTTGCCTAGGTCGCCCTCGCCGACCTTCAGCTCATAGACCGTGGTCTTCTCGCCAACGACCTCGTTGACTTCGACATCGTCCGGCTGGTCCACCAGTGCCTTCGTTAGGAATTCGATCAGCTCTTTCATCTCCCGCTCGCTCCTTCTCGAGTCTTCGGACCGGTTGCGGATCCTCCGGTCCTTGGGCTTCATTGGGCTCGGACCGCGCTGAACCTCAGATGTCCCTGCTCGCGAGCCCGCTCTGGCCCCGGAACCGGCCGCCGCGCTCGGCACCGTGCCGAATCGCCGAACTGCCGTCCCAGGGAACCAACCTGGAAAAAACACTCTGGCGCTTACGCGCCCGCGCTATCACCCGCTGCTGCGGGTGAAGTTTCACCCTCGTGAGGGGATACCGGCTGGGCCGCCGCTTCCCCCGCCAGGGCCGCTGTTGTGCCCGCGGTGGGAGCCGGCCGGTTGCCGTGCTTCTCGACCCGCTTGATGAGACTGCGCACGGAGACGCTCGGTTGAGCACCCTGGCCAATCCAATAGCGGATCCGCTCGGTGTCCAGATAGAGCAGGTCGGGATTGGGGACCGGGTCGTAGTAGCCGAGCTTCTCCAGAAACGCCCCGTCCCGCTGCTTGCGGGAATCCATCACGACCACGCGGAAAAACGGCCGGTTGCGAGCCCCCGCTCTCTGAAGCCGGATCACAGCCCCCACGGCATCCTCCTTCTCATCGCCCGTAAGCCTCTAGAATCGGCCCGTGCTTCGTCTCTCGCTTCGCCGCCCAAGGACACCTGCACTTCGGCCGGCGCCCTACGACAGCTGCAGGCGGCCGGGCAACCTGCGCCCCTTGCGCAGTTGCCCGAACAGCTTGCGCATCTGCTGAAAATCCTTCAGCAGCCGGTTGACCTCCTGCACGCTCGCACCGCTGCCGCGCGCGATGCGCTTGCGGCGCGATCCGTTGATGATCTCGGGCCGGCGCCGCTCCTCGGGCGTCATCGACAGGATGATCGCCTCGACGCGCGCCATGTCGCGATCATCGACCGTGGCGTTCCCGAGCACCTTGGACCCCAGCCCGGGGATCATCTTCACCAGATCCTGCAGCGGTCCCATCCGCCGCATCTGCTTCATCTGCTGCAGGAACTGCTCGAAGGTGAACCCGTCTCTATCCAGGCTGCGGCGCAGCCGCTCGGCTTCCTCCAAGCTGACGTGCTCCTGGGCCTTCTCGACCAGCGAGAGCACATCCCCCATGCCCAGAATCCGCGACGCCATGCCGGCCGGGTGGAACGTCTCGAGCGCCTCGATCCGCTCCCCGGTGCCGACGAACAGAATCGGCACGCCGGTGACCGCACGGATGCTCAGCGCGGCGCCACCACGTGCGTCACCGTCCATCTTGGTCAGGATCACGCCGCCCAGCCCCAGGCGCTCGTGAAACGCCTGGCTGACCGCGACAGCCTCCTGACCGGTCAAACCATCCGCCACCAGCAGGATCTGGTTCGGCTGCGTTGCGTCGCGGACGCGCTCGACCTCCTGCATCATCTCCTCATCGACCTGCATCCGGCCGGCCGTGTCGATGAGGTAGTAATCCGCTCCGGCCTGCCGCGCCGCCTCCAGGCCCCGCCGCGCCACGGCTGCCGCATCGCGCTCGCCGGGCTCGGCATAGACCCTGACGTCGAGCTGACGACCCAGCGTCTGGAGCTGGTCCACCGCCGCGGGCCGATGGACGTCGCAGGCGCCCAGCACCGGCACGCGCTTCTGCCCGCGCAGCTTGCGCGCCACCTTGGCCACGCAGGTCGTCTTGCCCGATCCCTGCAGCCCCACAAAGAGGATCCGCGTCGGGATCTCCGTGGCCGCCGCCAGGCTCGCCGCGTTGCCTCCCAGCAGCTCGGTCAGGGCGTCATAGACGATCTTGACCACCTGCTGGTCGGGCGTGAGGCTCCGCATCACCTCGACGCCCAGGGCGCGCTCCTCGACCCGCTTGATGAAGTCGCGCGCCACGAGGTAGTTGACGTCCGCTTCGAGCAGCACGCGCCTGATCTCGCGCATGCATTCGCGGATGTTCTCGGGCGAGAGCTTCCCCCGCCCCCGCAGGCGGGCGAAGACCTGGTCGAGTCTGCCTGCCAGTGCTTCGAACATCGTGCTTCACCCGCTGGGTCAACTACGCAAAACACGGAGTCTATCATTCGGGCGGATGCCGATCAAGCCCCGCGTGACGCTTCCGGTGGGCCATAAGCGGCGCGTAGCTTCCCGATCGCTCGGGCCCGGTCGGCCTGCCCGAACACCGCCTGGCCGGCCACGAAGAGCTCCGCCCCTGCCCGGGCGCAGGCCCCGGCCGTATCGGGCCCAATTCCCCCGTCCACCTCGACGCGATAGCGCCACCCCTGCTGGGCCGCCAGGCGACGGACCTGATCCAGGCGGACAAGCTCCCCGGCCAGGAACTTTTGGCCCCCGAAACCGGGCTCGACCGTCATGATCAGAACCAGATCGAGCGCGCTGCCCACCTTCTCGAGCCACGGACGGGGATCGGTTCCCGGCCGAAACGTGAGCCCCAGGCCGCACTGGCGCCGGGCAAGCAACTTGGCCGCCTCCTCGAACCGCTGGAGGCCAACCGCCGTCACGCGGCGCTCGTCTCGCCCCCCAGCCAGCGCTTCCGCATGCAGGGTAAGAAGATCCACGCCCGCATCCACGAAGGGCTCGAGGTAGCGCAGGGGATCAGCGATCATCAGGTGGGCGTCGAGGAACAACTCGGTCGTGCGCCGGATGGACCGGACCAGGGGCGGCCCAAAGGTAATGTTGGGCACGAAGTGGCCGTCCATGACATCCAAATGCAACATTGCTACCCCGGCGGCGGTCACCGCCTGGATCTCGTCCGCCAGGCGGGCGAAGTCCGCCGAGAGAAGCGAGGGAAGGACCTGCAAACCCGCTGGAATCGTCCTGGCAACCACGTTGAGCCCCCAGACTCCCGCGTCCCGTGTCAACCGCTCGTGTGAATCTCGACCGTGCCGCCGGCATCAATCGGGTATCCCGGGGGCGGCGTCTGTTCCACGATCTCCCCGGGGCGGCCCCCGCTCGATGGGCGGGTCCTTTGAACGACCCGCAGCCCGGAGGCCTCCAGAGTCTGCCTGGCCGCCTCGGCGTCGAAGCCGCTCAAGTCGGGCATGAGGAAGCGCTGGGCGGGGCGTCCGCTGCTCACGAGCAGCTCCGCGGTCGCCCGGCGTCCCACCGGGGTCCCGGCTGGCGGCGAGGCCGCCACGATGCAGTCGGCCGGCAGGAGGCCATGGGTGACCCGGCTGATCTTGCCGATCTGGATGCCCTCGCGTTGGAGGATGAACCGGGCATGGAAGAGCGTCTCGCCCGTCAGTTCGGGCATGTGTTCGGTCATGGGGCCGGCGCTGACGACCAGGTCGACTTGCCGGCCGCGTCGGACGCTGGCACCAGGCTGCGGCGATTGACGCACGATGCGCCCGGCGGGCACATGATCGTCCACCGCTTCGATCACCAGCCCGGCGGTCAACGATGCTTCTTCGAGGCGCGGGCCCACATCCGCGGCGCTCAGCCCGCGCAGGTCAGGCACCGCCACGTCGTCGCCATGCTTGACGAAGATCGGCATGATCACGACCTGAAACAGGACCACGGCCGCCACGGTGCCGAGGAGGATCCAGATCAGTCTCCTGGCCCGCCGGCGCACGCGTGAGAGCCTCTTCATGGCTTGGCCTCCCTGGGAGCTGACCTGCGCCGCAGAAGGGTCGCGAAGACGCCCTCCATGCCGCGCTGACCCGGCCGAACCAGCAGGCTATCCTGCGGCCCGTGCAGATCCGCGGGGACCCACTTGGGCAGCACGCAGCGCTCGAACTGGCGCTCCCGGTCCAGGAACTGGTCGACGGTCCGGGTCGTCTCTTCCGGCTCCAGGCTGCACACGCTGTAGACCAGCCATCCCCCCGGACGCACGAGCGAGCCGGCGGCCGCGAGCAGCTTCGCCTGCAAGCGCGCGGCGTCGGCCACCTCCCCAGGCGTTCGCAGCCAGCGAGCGTCGGGGCGCCGCCGCAGCACGCCCAAGCCCGAACACGGCGCGTCGAGCAGCACGCGGGCGAAAGCGCAGCGTAAGGGTGGTTGCCGGCCATCGGCCACCAGGAGATGCAGCCGCGCGAGACCTAGCCGTTGTTTGGTCTCCGCGATGCGGCGCACGCGCTGCCTGGTGAGATCGGCGGCGAACACGTCTACCGCCGGAGAGAGCTGGGCCAGGTGACTGCTCTTCGTGCCCGGAGCCGCGCACACCTCCAGCACGGGACCCGCGCCCGAATCGGGCCACAGGTGACCGACCAGGGCCTGGCTCTCGTCCTGCAGCGTCACGCTGCCGTTGAGCAGCAGCTCGTGCTCGCGAATCGCGAAGCTGCCCGCGATTCGCAGCATCTCCGCGAGCAGGTTCCCGCGCGCGACCTGGCGGCCTTCGCCCTCGAGCTGCCGGCGGATGCGCGTGCGCTCATCGCCATCGCCGCGTACACGCAGATGGAAGTCCGGCGGCTGATTGTTCCACTCGCAGATCCGGCGCGTCTCATCTTCGCCCCAGCGCGCGATCCAGCGCTCCAGGAGCCACAGCGGATGCGACAACTCTCCCTCGAGAACGGCCGCCCCCTGGCCGCGCTGCCACTCCGCCGGGGCCGGCGTCCGGGCGAGCAGACCGCGCAGCAGGCTGTTGACCAGGCGGGCCTTGCCCTGGCCCGCCTGCCGGTGCGCCAGCTCGACCGCGGTGTGCACGATCGCGTGGGGCGGAATCTGCTCGAGGTGGAACATCTGCACGTAGGCCAACCGCAGAATGTTGATCGTCACCGGATCGAGCGACCGCACGCCGCGCGTCAGGCGGCCGTCCAGCACGCGGTCGGCGCGGCCCCGCCAGCGATGGGTCGTGCGCACGAGCTGCGTCACGAAGCGCCGATCGCGATCACTGAGGTTGCTGCGCGCGAGCGTGGGCGCCAGCAGGGGATCGGATGAAATCCGCCCGGTCTGGCACTTGACCAGGACCTCCAGCGCGATCGACCGGGCGTCACTCATCGCTCGGGCACCTCGGAACACTGCGCGTAGGGGGTCAGACGGCAGCCGGCCTGGAGCCTCTGCCCGCAGCAGAAGGCGTCGCCATCCTGCGGCCGGCAGTTCTCGCGCTGGACCCGTCGCAGCGCGACCGCCCCGGGCAGCGCTGCGACCAGGGGCGCCTCGTGTCCCCCCGCGCGCAGCAGCGTGCCCGGCAGCTCACGCCGCGCGATCTCGTCGCAGGCCTCGACCGCCAGGATCTTCACGCGGGCGCCACCGAGGTAACAGAACGTGCCCGGCCAGGGATCGAGGGCCCGCACGAGGCGCTCGACCTGGGTGGCCGGCAATCGCCAGTCGAGCCGGCCGTGCTCGCGCTCGAGGCGCGGCGCATAGCTGACTGTCGCTTCGTCCTGCGGGCGGATCACAAGCTGGTTGGCCGCCAAGCCCCGAATCGCTTCGCAGAGCAAATCCGCACCCAGGTGGCCCAGGCGCTCGCCCAGGGTGTGGGCCGTGTCGTCGGGACGGATGGATTCGGTGCGCTGGAGCAAGATCGGCCCCGTGTCGATGCCCTCCTCCATACGGTAGACGGTGACCCCGGTGGTCGCGTCGCCCCGCAGAATCGCCCAGGAGATCGGCGTCAGGCCCCGGTAGCGGGGCAGCAGCGAGGGATGCAGGTTGATGCATCCCAGGCGCGGCAGCGCCAGCAGGCGCCGCCGGAAGATCTTGCCATACGCGGCGGTGACGATGAGATCGGGCGCCAGGTCGGTGAGGTAGGCCAGCTCGGAGGCGGTCTGGAGCACCTCGGGCTGACGCAGCTCGAGCCCCTGCTCCAGCGCAGCCTGAGCCGCCGGGGGCTGCACCAGCTTCAGGCCGCGGCCAGCGTGCCGCGCCGGCTGCGCATAGACCGCCGCCGGACGCAGGCCGCGCTCGCAGAGCCGGAGCAGGGCGGGCACGGCGAAAGCCGGCGTCCCCATGAAGACGAGCTTCACACCGGGTCCCCTAACGGTTCTTGGTCAGCACCTGCTGGATGTGGCTGCGCGCGACCTCGACCTTGGTGTTGTCCGCGATCTTGAGCACCACGATGCGCGCGCCGCCCGCATCGTGCGTCCCGGCCACCGTGCCGATCAGACCGCCCGCGGTCATGACCTCATCGCCGTTCTTGATCGCCTCGAGCATCTTCTGATGCTCGCGCTGGCGCTTTTGCTGCGGTCGAATAATGAGCAGCCAGAAGATGGCGAAGACCGCCACCATCGGCAGCATCACCAGAAACGGGTTGCTCTGCTGGCCGCCGTTGGACGGCGCCCCGGTCATCAGCAGGATCCACATCGGCATACACGCTCCTCCCTGAAACGCCCACCGGGGGCTACCCGATCCTCGCCAGCGTCTGCTGGGCGAACTGGGCGTACGTCCCCTCTTCGATCGCCGCCTGCGCGCGCTCCATCAACTGCACATAGAAGGCGAGCGTATGGATCGTCGCCAACCGTCCGGCGAGCTGCTCGCCCACCTGGAAGAGGTGGCGCAGATAGGCCCGCGAGTAACGCCGGCAGACCGGGCAGCCGCAGTCCGGATCGATGGGCCGATCGTCCTCGGCGTAGGCCCGGTTCTTGATGATCATGCGCCCGTTCCAGGTGTAGATCGTGCCCTTGCGCGCGTTGCGGGTCGGCAGCACGCAGTCGAACATGTCCACACCGCGGCCCACCGCAGCGAGGATGTCGGCCGGCGTCCCCACCCCCATCAGGTAGCGGGGTCGCTCGACCGGCAGCTCGATGAGCGCCGCGTCCATCGCCGGCAGCCGCAGCTCGAGCGGCTCGCCGACTGACAGACCGCCGAGAGCATAACCATCGAAATCGCTTGAAGCAAGCGCACCGGCGCAGCGCCGGCGCAGCTCGGGGTGGACCCCGCCCTGCACGATGGCGAAGAGCGCGCCGTGCCAACACCCGGCCGCGCGCAGCGCGGCGCGTTGGGTGAGCGATTGCTGCGCCCAGGCCAGCGTGAGGGCCATCTCCTCGGCCGCCTGTTGTTCCTCCGCCGGGTAGGTCGTGCAGACGTCCAGGACCATGCGGATGTCGCTGCCGAGGTCCTCCTGGATCGCGAGCACGCCCTCGGGCGTGAAGAGATGGGCCGACCCATCCAGGTGCGAGCGGAATTCGACGCCGTCGGGCCGGATGCGCCGGAAAGCGGCCAGGCTGTGGACCTGGAAGCCTCCACTATCGGTCAGGATCGCCCCGTTCCAGGCCATGAAGCGTCGCAGGCCGCCGCGGGCGCGGATGAGGGCCGCGCCGGGCCGCAGGTGCAGGTGGTAGGTGTTGGCCAGGATCAGGCGCGCGCCGATCTGCTCGAGATCCTCCGAGCCCAGGGTCTTCACGCTGGCGCGGGTCCCGACCGGCATGAAGACCGGCGTCGGCACCTCGAGATTCCCCCAGCGCAGCCGGCCCAGCCGCGGCCCGGTCGCGCCGCCGCGCTCGAGCTCGAACGCGAGCGGGCGGCCCGCCTGGAATCGCTGCTCAGCGCCATCCGTCACGACACATCCTCCCGGGGCCCCGGACCGCCCTGGCTTATGGCGGATCAAACCCCGGGATGCTACCACAGGGCACCCCGGCACCGCACGCGCCGGGCGCCGGCCGGCGAGAGCTGGCTAGAGGATCAGCATCGCGTCGCCGTAGCTGTAGAAGCGGTAGCCGCGCGCCAACGCCTCCGCGTACGCCCGCAAGATGCGCTCGCGCCCGGCGAAGGCCGCCACCAGCATGAGCAGGCTGCTGCGCGGCAGGTGGAAATTCGTCACCAGCGCGTCGGCCACGCGCGGCGCCGCCGGCGGGCGGATGAAGAGCCGCGTCAAACCGGCGCCCGCTTGCAGGCGGCCATCGACCGCGGCGCACGTCTCGAGCACCCGCGCCGTGGTCGTTCCGATCGCCACGACGCGCCGCCCGGCCGCGTGCGTCTCGGACACCGCGGCGGCGGTCTCCGCCGGCAGATCGAAGGCCTCCTCATGGAGCTCGTCGCGCTCGAGGTCATGGCCCGTGAGGGGCCGGAACGTTCCCGGGCCCACGTGCAGGGTCACATAGGCGCAGCGCACTTCCGCCGCGGCCAGGCGCCCCAGGAGCTCGGGCGTGAAGTGCAGCCCCGCCGTGGGCGCCGCGACCGCCCCCGAATGGCGCGCGTAGATCGTCTGGTAGCGTTCGCGGTCCTGAGCATCGTCCACGCGCCGGATGTAAGGCGGCAAGGGAACGTGCCCGGCCCGCGCGAGCAGAAGCTCGCTGGGGCCGGGTCCGGCCAGGCGCACGCGCCACGCGGGTCCCTGGACCGCGCTCACCAGGCTCAGCCGAAATCCAGCGGCGAGCTCGATCTCGTGGCCCGGTCGCTTGCGGCCCGTGTAGCGCACGAACGCTTCCCACAACTCCGTCCCGGGGGCGGCACCCGGCTCGCTCCCCAGCGCTCGCACGAGCAGCACCTCGGCCTGCCCGCCCCCCGGCACCTTGCGCCCGAGCAGTCGCGCCGGAATCACCCGCGTGTCGTTGAGGACGACGATATCGCCGGGCGCGAGCAACTGCGGCAGGTCGCGGAAGCGCGCGTGCGCTCGAACGAGCGGCTCGCCCGCGCGAGCGAGGACGAGCAGGCGCGCAGCATCGCGCGGTTCGACCGGCCGCTGCGCGATGGCCTCGGCCGGCAGGTCGTAGTCGTAGCCGCGGAGGAAATCCTCGTGGGGATCCGTTGCGCTGTCGCGGCCGGTCATCGGGCTGCGCCCCTCCAGGATGCGGCCCCGATCAGAGCAGTCGCTCTTGGGATCGCTCGAGCCCCGACCGTTCGCCCCCCGAGCCGGGCGTGCGGCCCAGGAGGGCAAACGCCTGGGGGGTCGCGGTGCGCCCCTTGCGCGTGCGATCGATGAGCCCCTGCTGGATGAGGAACGGCTCGAGCATGTCCTCGACGGTGTCCTCCTCCTCGCCCAGGACCGCGGCCAGCGTGCCCAGCCCGACGGGACCGCCGGCGAACTTGTCGATGATCGCCTCCAGGAGGCGGCGGTCCATCTCGTGGAGCCCGTGCTCGTCGATGCGCAAAAGCGCGAGCGCCTCGCCCACCACCATCCCGTCGATCCGACCGCGGCCGCGGACCTGGGCGTAGTCACGCACGCGGCGCAGGAGACGGTTGGCGATGCGCGGCGTGCCGCGCGCGCTGCGGGCGATGGCATGCTCGCCCTCGGACGCCAGATCGACGCCGAGCAGCCGCGCCGACCGCTGCAGCAGTCGGCACAACTCCTCGGGCGCGTAGAAGTCGAGGTGGGCGGTGTGACCGAACCGCCCGCGCAGCGGCGAGGTGAGGAGCCCCACGCGCGTCGTGGCGCCGATCAGCGTGAAGGGCGGCAGGTTGAGCTGCACCGACCGCGCCGCCGGACCGCGGTCGAGCAGAATGTCGAGGCGGAAGTCTTCCATCGCGCTATACAGGTATTCCTCGACCGCGCGGGGCGTGCGATGGATCTCGTCGACGAAGAGGATGCCGCGCGGCGGCAGGCTCGTCAGCAACCCCACCAGCTCGCTCGCCCGCTCGAGCGCGGGCCCGCTCGTCGCGATGAGCTCGGCGCCGACCTCGGCGGCCAGCAGATGTGCCAGCGTGGTCTTCCCCAGCCCGGGCGGCCCGTAGAAGAGCAGGTGCTCGAGCGGATCACCGCGCTTGCGCGCGGCGCCGATCATGATCGTCAGGTTCTCCTTCAGGAGCTCCTGGCCCACGAAATCGCTCAGCCGCGACGGCCGCAGCGAGCGATCCTGCGGGGGCTCGCCGGCCAGGCTCTGAGGGTCGAGTGCGTCGCCGCCTGCCACCTTGCTCCTTTCCGCATCTCGGGTGTGGGGCCTCCGCCCGCCGGGGCGGTGGGACCATCCTAGCCCAAGGCGCCCGGGCAGCCCAGCGCCGGGATGGCCCGTCTGCCGGGGCCCCGTGGAGCCGGGCGGGACCAGCGGAGGCCCCCCGGTGTACACCCAGCGGGGCCCCTGCGACTGGCAAATCGGCGCCTGAGTCGATACACTGTCTGAGCAGGGAGTTAGCGAGGGCGAGCCAAGCGCATCAAGGGCCTCGCCGGGCATGCCGATAGGCCATAGAGAAGCTCGTTCGGCAACCGCCCGGCCCAGGGAAGGGAGGAGAGGCCATGTCGGATCGGATCGACATTTCGGATTTTGTCAGCAGCCGCCAGAAGCTCCAGCATTTCGAGGAGTTGCACTGGACTGGCTCCTTCCAGGACTACCTGGATGTCGTCGTGGCCAATCCGCGTGTAACCCGCACCGCCTTCGAGCGACTCTACGACATGATCCTCTCCTACGGCACCGACAAGTACGTCGAGTTCAAGAAGGAGATCACGACCTACCGCTGCTTCAGCGACCCCGAGTTCGCCCGGCGGGACGCGATCTTCGGGCTTGAGGTGCCGCTGATGAAGCTGGTCAACATCTTCAAGGCGGCCGCGCAGCGCTACGGCCCCGAACGGCGTGTGCTCCTGTTGCACGGACCGGTGGGCAGCGCCAAGAGCACGATCGTGCGCTTGCTCAAGAAGGGCCTCGAGCACTACTCGCGCACGCCCGAGGGCATGCTCTTCACCTTCGGGTGGTGCCTGGACCTCGCGCAGGACCCGCAGCGCTTCGTCGACTGTCCGATGCACGAGGAACCGCTCCACCTGATCCCGCTCGCGATGCGCCCGGAGCTGATCGCCGCGATCAACGCCCGCACCGCGACCGACTACCAGGTTTACGTGGAGGGCAACCTGTGCCCGTTCTGCCGCCGCAACTACGATGACCTGCAGCACCGCCACAACGGTGACTGGACGAAGATCATGGAGCACATCCGCGTGCGGCGCCTGATCCTCTCCGAGCAGGACCGCGTCGGGATCGGCACGTTCCAGCCGAAGGACGAGAAGAACCAGGACTCGACCGAGCTGACCGGCGACATCAACTACCGCAAGATCGCCGAGTATGGCAGCGATTCGGATCCGCGCGCCTTCAACTTCGACGGCGAGTTCAATGTCGCCAACCGCGGGCTGATCGAGTTCATCGAGATCCTGAAGCTGGACGTGGCCTTCCTCTACGACCTGCTGGGCGCGACGCAGGAGCACAAGATCAAGCCCAAGAAGTTCGCCCAGACCGACATCGACGAGGTCATCATCGGCCACACCAACGAGCCCGAATACCGCAAGCTCCAGAAGAATGAGTTCATGGAGGCTCTGCGCGACCGGACCGTCAAGGTGGACATCCCCTATGTCACCAAGCTCTCCGAGGAGCTGAGAATCTACGAGAAGGACTTCGGCGCGGACAAGATCCGCGGCAAGCACATCGCCCCGCACTCGCTCGAGATCGCCGCCATGTGGGCGGTGCTCACGCGGCTGGAGGAATCCAAGGACCCGCACCTGACGCCGCTGATGAAGATGCGCCTGTACGACGGCAAGAAGGTCGAGGACTACACGAGCGACAAGGTGCGCGAGCTGCGCAAGGAGACGGAGCGCGAGGGCATGGAGGGCATCTCCCCGCGCTATGTGCAGGACAAGATCTCGAACGCGCTGGTCTCGGACCGCGCCGGATCCTGCGTCAATCCCTTCATGGTCATGAGCGAGCTCGAATCGGGCCTGCGCCACCACTCGTTGATCACGAACGAGGAGCAGCGCAAGCGCTACACGGAGCTCCTGCAGTCGGTCAAGGAGGAGTACGAGAAGCTGGCCAAGAACGACGTCATGCGGGCGGTGGCCTCCGACGAGGAAGCCATCACGCGCCTGTGTGCCAAGTACATCGACAACATCAAGGCCTACACGCGCAAGGAGAAGGTGCGCAATCCCTACACGCAGCAGGACGAGGAGCCCGACGAGCGGCTGATGCGGTCGATCGAGGAGAAGATCAACATCGACGAGTCTCGCAAGGAAGTCTTCCGCCAGCAGGTCATGAACTACATCGCCACGCTGGCGATCGAGGGCAAGCCCTTCAAGTACAAGGACGACGCTCAGCTCCACCGGGCGCTGGAAATGAAGCTCTTCGACGATCGCAAGGACTCGATCCGGCTGACGAACCTGGTCGAGCATGTCGTGGACAAGGACGCGCAGGCCAAGATCGACGTGGTCAAGAACCACCTGATCAAGCATTACGGTTATTGCGAAGTCTGCGCCGGAGACGTTCTGACCTACGTGGCCGGCATCCTCGCGCGCGAGGAGCCCGAATCGTAGCGGCAGGTATGCTGCCCGCCAGAAGGAGCCGGCAACCCATGCCCCGGATCACGCGCGATCACAATCGCTTTCGCGAGATCATCAAGGGCAGTGTGCGCCGTGAATTCCGCAAGTACATCACGCATGGAGAGATGATCGGCCGGCGCGGCAAGCGCGCCGTGAGCATCCCCGTGCCCCGGATCGAGATCCCAGTCTTCCGCTACGGCCAGAACCAGGGCGGCGTCGGCCAGGGCGAGGGCGAGCCCGGGGACGACGCCCAGCCCGGTCAGGGCCAAGCGGGCGATCAGACCGCGCCCCACACGATGGAGGTCGAGGTCTCGCTGGATGAGCTGGCCGAGATGCTCGGCGAGGAGCTCGAGCTCCCGCGCATCCAGCCCCGCGGCCAGCAGGAGATCCCCGAGCGCAAGGAGCGCTACAGCAGCATCCGCCCGATCGGCCCCGAGTCGCTGCGCCACTTCAAGCGCACCTACCGCCGGGCCCTGCTGCGGATGCTGGCCTCTGGTCAGTACGATCCGGTCGACCCCCTCGTGGTGCCGATCCGCGAGGATCGCATCTACAAGTCCTGGAAGACCACTCTGGCGCCGCGCACCAATGCGGTGATCTTCTACCTGATGGATGTCTCCGGCAGCATGGGCGATGAGCAGAAGGAGATCGTTCGCACCGAGTCGTTCTGGATCGACACCTGGCTGCAGCACCACTACCGCGATCTGCGCGCGCGCTACATCGTCCACGACGCCGAGGCCAAGGAGGTCGATCGCGAGATCTTCTACAACCTGAAGGAAGCCGGCGGGACGAAGATCTCCTCCGCCTACACCCTGGCCGCCAAGGTGGTCGAGGAGGAGTATCCGCCGCCGGAGTGGAACATCTACATCTTCCACTTCTCCGACGGCGACAACTGGGGCAGCGGCGACACCGAGATCTGCCTTGGGCTCTTACGCGAGAAGCTCCTGCCGGCGGTCAACCTCTTCGGCTACGGCCAGGTCGAGTCGCCCTACGGCAGCGGCCAATTCATCCACGATCTGGAGGCTGGCTTCCCGGACGAGGAGGCCCTAATCACTTCGAAGATCCCGAACAAGGACGCCATCTACGGCTCGATCAAGGAGTTCTTGGGCAAAGGGAAATAGACCATGGCTCTGCCGCTGGAGCTCAGACGGGAAGCCGAGCGGATCGCCGCGATCGCGCGCGAGTACGGCCTCGACTTCTTCGAGACGGTCTTCGAGATGACCGATGCCGCGGGCATGAATGAGCTGGCGGCCTACGGCGGCTTTCCCGTGCGCTACGCCCACTGGCGCTTCGGCCAGGAGTACGACCGCCTGCGCAAGACCGAAACCTATGGCCTGGGCCACATCTACGAGATGGTCATCAACAACGACCCCTGCTACGCCTACCTGCAGGACACCAACCGCTTCGTCGACAACCAGATGGTGATGGCCCACGTCTACGGCCACTGCGACTTCTTCAAGAACAACGTCTGGTTCTCGCGCACCAATCGCCACATGCTCGACCGCATGGCCGCCAACGCGGTCGAGATCACGGGCATCATCGAGAAGTACAGCCTCGAGAAGGTCGAGACGTTCCTTGACGCCGCCCTCTCGCTCGAGAACCTGATCGATCCCAACTCGGTCTTCCGCGCGCCGGCGCCCGAGGAACAGGAACAGGAAGAGCCGCCGCGGCTGGACATCTCACGCCTCAAGTTCCACACCAAGGAATATCTCGATTCCTTCGTCAACCCGAAGGAGCGACTCGAGGAGGAGCTCAAGCGGCTGCAAGCCGAGATCGATAAGCGCCGCGACGTCCCGCGCCGGCCCGAGCGCGACGTCCTGCTCTTCCTTATTCAGCATGCCCCCTTGCGCGCCTGGCAGGAGCGGATCCTGGCCATCATCCGCGAGGAGGCCTACTACTTCGCGCCCCAGGCCATGACCAAGATCATGAATGAGGGCTGGGCCTCCTACTGGCACACGCGCATCATGACCGAGCGTGTCCTGCGCGACGCCGATCTGACCGCCTACGCCGACCACTGCTCGCGCACGCTCGCTATGCCGCCCGGCCACTTCAACCCCTACCGGGTGGGTCTGGCGATCTGGCTCGACATCGAGGAGCGCTGGAACAAAGGGCGTTTCGGCCGCGCGTGGGAGGAGTGCGAGGACCTCGAGCGCCGGCGCTCGTGGGACACCGGGGCCAGTCTGGGCCGCCAGGAGATGTTCGAGGTGCGCCGGTTCCACAACGACATCACCTTCATCGAGCGCTTCTTCACCCGCGACCTGTGCAACCAGCAGAAGCTCTTCACCAGCCGCTATGACCCGCGCAGCAAGAACGAGCGCATCGAGGATCGGGACTTCGCGTCGGTCAAGAAGCAGCTCCTCTTCATGCTGACCAACCGCGGCCTGCCGTTGATCGAGGTGGTGAGCAGCAACTACCAGAACCGCGGCGAGCTGTTCCTGCGCCACGTCCACTACGGCGCCGACATCGACCTGCACTACGCCGCCGGCACGATGAAGAACCTGGCGACGATCTGGACCCGGCCCGTCAACCTCGAGGCCCAGATCGACGGTAAGCCCAAGCTCTTCACGCACGACGGGGAGAAGTTCGGGGAGAAGGCGGTCGAGAAGGCGGCGGAGAAGACGGACTAGGAACATGCCGCAGCGATGCGAACGCCTGGGCGCGGGCCGCGGTGGCAAGCTGCCGTGGTGAACCGCGTGGTCAGGGCGCGCGCAGCGCAGCGGGCGGCGCCGCTCCGGGAAGCTACCTGGTCGGGAAACTCGGCCAGGCTCCGCCGATCGTACCGGCGTGGAACCACAACCGCTCGTCTGACAGCAGTTCAGGCAGATCAGCAGGCGTCGCCCGGCAGAGCTCCTCGCGCCCCAGGCACACGCAGGTGCCGGCCTGGTCGGCAGGCAGGAGCTCGCAGATCGCATCGGCTTGCCGGAGCATCGCGTGCCATTCGGAGGCGAGCTGGGTGGCGTTCGGCGGCGATCCCTCGAAATCGAGGAGATCCAGCTCGGCCTGGGTGTAGCGGGACGCGCGGCGAACCTCCTGCAGCAGTCCCACGGGGCTGAAGGCGGGATCCTTGCCGCAAGCGGCCCAGACGAGATACCCCAGCGGTTGAAGCGCGCGATGGCAAGTCTGCAGATCGATCCAGTCTCGGGGTTCAAGACGACCGGCCATCGCCAGCACCTTGTTCGTCGCCAGATCAAACGGATGCAGGGTCAGTCCCAGCTCAGCATCCTCGATCAGCGGGAAAAACCGGTAGGCGCTGTCACGGGCCCATTGGATGAGCACAGACTCACCTTCCTTCTCGACGATGGCTTCCGCGAACGATGGGGTCTGTCGGACCATGCGGACCGCATGGCCCGAATCTCTGAGGAGCTTGACATCTTCCTCCACGGTGCGTCCCACCGCGTCGGCAGTATCGTGGAAGAGGTCGACATCGCGGGAGCGCCGAGGGGCCTTAAGCAACACGTTAAGAGCCACGCCTCCGGCCACGTAGCTTTCGCGCTCCAACCGCGTAGGCGCTAAGAGACGGCAAAGTGCTCGCTGGAATGCTGTGAGAGCCACAGCTTCAGTCTCCTGGCCGCGACGAAGTCCTCGCGGGTGCCGTGACGTTCTATACAGGTCAGGGAGTAGAGCTGCGCCTCACGCCCGACGGGCAGTCTGTCCGGAGCAAGAAACCAGAGGCAGGTGTTCCGGCACCGGGCGATCAAGTCGATGTACTCCGCCGACCTATCCATCTGCGACTCCTGATGGGCGTGCCCGGTGAAGCTAGTGCACTCTGGCTTTGTCCGCAATGATGGATTCGGGATGCACTCGGAACGGGCACCTGGGGTGAGCGGCCGACCCCGGGTCCCTTCCGCAGCGCGAGGATTCCCGCACTTGAGAACTTTGCTCACTCGCGTAGCTGATGGGCAGGCGCCAGAGAGGCCCCAGAGAAGCCTATGAGCGAGCAGGTGAGTACCCGGTCAGCGGCGCGCTGCGCGGCCTTCTCGCACGAGCACCACCTTCGCCGTGCGTTCTTCGCCCGCACTGCATAAGCGCGCCAGGTAGACGCCGCGCGGGCACGGCCGCCCGGCGTCGTCGGCGCCATCCCAGACGAGCCGATGCTCTCCGGGTTCGAGCGGACCGCGGTCCAGTCGGCGCACGCGCCGCCCACCGGCATCGAAGAGCTCGAGCGCGACCGCACCGCGCCGGGGCACTGTGAAGGTGAGCACACCGCCCGGGACGAGCGGGCTTGGTCGAGCACCCGCGAGGTGCAGCACCGATGGCCCGGGAACGACGGGCACGTCGGCCAAGGGAATGCCCACGATTTCGAAATCGTCGACCGCCGCCTCCACCGAAGAATCCTGGCCCCAGTCGGCGGCGATGAAGCGCACGCACATGCTGTCGCTGAGCGTGATCAGCTCCTCGAGCATGAAACTGAAATGCGTCCAGGCATGGAGGGCCGTGGCGGTCGTCAGGAGCGGCTCCCAGGTGCGCCCCGCGGTGTACGAGATCTCGACTCGCAGGGTGTCGTCGACATAGGGGGAGCTGTCGTTGCTGTACCACAGCCAGAAGCTGATCATGGGTCGCCAGTACCATGTGCCGTCGAAGTACGGGCTGGTGAGCGTCGTCTGGCCTCCGTCGACGTCGTTCTGGTGCTCGCTCGCCCCGGGCACGCCGTTGCCGGTCACGAAGCAGATGTGTCCCGGATCGGCCGTGTGGTCATCCTCGGGCTGGACCGGCAGGGCGCCGTTCCAGATGCCGTTCGGGTCGCAGCGCAGCCAGATGCCGGTCACGGCGGTGTCGGAGGGGTGGCCGATCCGCCAACCCTGATCGATCTCGAAGTCATCGCGCACGCCGTAGCCGAGCGTGAAGTCGAGCTCAACCCGGCCCGACTCCGGCACCGCCGCGGCCTGCTCCCGCCACGGGTGGCCGAAGTGCACGGCCCGCACAACGAGCAGCGTCTCGGCCGGGAAGCTGGCGAAGGCGTAGCTGCCGTCCGGGCCCGTCAGTCGGGGCGCGATGGGCGTGCCGGGGACCTCCACGCGCGCGCCGCCGATCGGGGCGCCGCTGTCCGCGTCCCGCACGATGCCGCTCAGCTCGCCCACCGGCCAGGCCTCGAGCTGGAAATCGACCGTGAGATTCGCCCCGGGCATGGTGGCGACCACCACCGTGTCGGGCACGTAGCCGAAGCGCCGCACCTCGAGAGACTGCAGTCCGGGCCGCACCTGATAGATCGCATAGGCCCCCGTCGCGTTGGTCGTGTCCCCGTGCGCGGTCTCCAGGATCGTGACGCTGGTGAGGTTCAGGGAATCACCGGTCGCCGCGTCGGTCACCGTCCCCCGTATCGATGCCAGGTTGTCCTGACTTAGCGCCACGTGGACCGCCTCGGGCAGGTTGAGCAAGCCCGCGGCGTAGTCGTTGTCCTTTCCCCGCGGTCCCAAGTCGGTGGCCCCCAACTGGAGGGCGAGCGCGGCTTCAGCCGGCGTGAGATCAGGCCGGGCGTGCACGAGCAGCGCCAGGGCTCCGCCGAGATGCGGGCAGGCGGCCGACGTGCCGGTGAACGCGAGGTAGCCCCCACCCAGGCGGGTCGAGAGCACCGCTTCGCCGGGCGCGAGCAGATCGGGCTTGATCAGGCCCCCGGCGCCATTCGAGTAGGGATAGTCGCGGTAGGCCGGGGGCATCGCGTAGATGTATTGCGGCCAGGTGGCGCGGATGTCTTCCCAGGCGAAGGGGCCCCGGCTCGAGAAGTTGGACAGCACCACGGAGGAGTCAACCGATCCGACGGCGGTAATCGCGCTCACCCCGCCGGCCAGGTACTGGTCGGGATGCACCCACGCGGAGGGA